>BNJS01002501.1_pt1 | contig 213877 bp, 181 predicted proteins | sample 8540461 | NCBI WGS metagenome assembly BNJS01 (sample SAMD00202454, study PRJDB9452) | human saliva metagenome | isolation source: human saliva | place: Japan
CCTAACGGGATAAAGGAGGGTGAGACGATTGAAAATATCAGCGTTGCTGAAAATTTCTCTACGAGGCGAGTTACGTACCCCGATGGAAATATAGAAATAACATTAATCAAGTAGGTGTCTCTAGATGTGGAGTAATGACGATTACATGAAATTAATAATGCTCTGTGATTCTATCGTTTTGTGTAATCGATCTGCTGACCATCAAAATATGGTATAATATACTGCGCGCCCGGTGTTCGATGAACACGGGCGCGCAGCTGTTCGCTGTAACGCTATCGCGTTACGATGACGTTATGCTTAACGCGCTTGGCTGAAGGAGTGTTGCGAGTTACTGCACCTTGCGAGTTTGCCGTTCTCACGGTACCATATAGATGCCTTGGCCTGCGGGCCTGTGAGGGCGTCTCGTATAGCGACCGTCCAACGCTGTAAACGGCTACGGCGAGACGTTGTAACGAGGAATGCGGTCTTGTGCCGTTGGTAGCGCATGCACGGGTTGATTGATAACGCCGTGAACGTAAAGACGAAAGCGTGTCGCGTGTGCCATTCTGGGAAGAAAACGTGCGAAATGGGAGCAAAGTCGCTCTTGCCAGTGGTTTGTTGGGTCGGTGCTGTTGTGCAGATTCTCAATGCCTGTCCACTCCTTTTGTGCCAGCCGACATGAGCTTTTGAACAACGAGTAGCCTGAGATTACCTTGAAACCCCTGTCGCTGCTGGTGGGTGATGTTGCCATCGCTTTCAAATTTGAGCACGTCCGTTTTGCGCATTGGTCGTTGCTGTAAGACGTCCTTGTACCTTCGATTCGCATGAAAGGAAGATGCTCAGCGTTGAAAGTGCAGGCAGCTTGAAGGCGATACCACCGCCGTTAACGTTGCCAATACCTTTGCTGGAGGCAGAGGATAGCACCTGGCGGCGCCCTCTGTGACCCTTGTTGCCGTCGGTACCGATGCTGCAATCGTTGGATCTGGCGCTTGCGGCGGGATAATCGGGCTGCTGATCAGCGAAAAACCATTTGTATGGGCAGCCGTTGGCATCTATTCTGAAGGCTACAGGGTCAGAAGTATCGATGTCGCCCACATAGCATCAATCACGCTCTGGTTGTTGAACCACAACCAACCGTTAGCGTCGACAACTGTTGCAGGAATAAGTTTTGTACTTTGTGCGCTCGCAGCCAGCAGACTGGAAGGCAGAGCGGTTAATGTAAAAATTCTTTTTCATTTTAAAAATCTTTTGAGCCAAGCGTTAACCTCCGTGTGAGGAGGGTTAGCGGGTGGCGATGGTTTGCATTTTTGTTTAAAACTCTCTAATCAATATCGCCTCCCCGCGCCAACAGGGTTTGGGGAAGGCGTAAATAAATGGGTTACGATATGTTATACTTCGTTCCAGTCGGGGTTCTGTTCAATGCCCTGATAGCGCACTTCGGCCCATGGAATAGGGAAGCAATACTCTTTGGTATCGAACTTACGCACACGCGCAGGGAAGCGGTTGATGTTGGCCCGTACGATAGGTTGTAACGCCGCTGCAGACGGTAATAGATCATACCTTTCAGAGGGTTTGTAGTTCCGCTAAAGGTTCTTTCGGCAGTTCCCCAACGCAACTGATCCCAGTATGTGGTCTCTTCGAAGGCCATTTCTACGCGTCGTTCGCGCACGATATCGTTCCATGTAACGGCTGTTGGTGCGTCAGCGGTACGTGTACAATGCAGGTTCGCCATGTCGAGGGCGGTAGGGGTGTCGCCTAGCGGATCACGCGTGCATAATCGAGGGCCTCGGCAACGCCAGATGATGTAATTCTGTTTGCTCGCGCAGGTATCGTTGTCGTTAATGACGTGTAGCGTCGCGAACTTACAGATAGTATCCCTGTGCGGCTTACGGCAGCAGATAGACGAACCGTAAACCGTAATGTCGACACCCGCCTTGCCATCTGTCGCAGCCATGTCCCGCAATATGATCGCGGACGAGCAGCCGTTATGAGAATAGTTAGCACAGACGGTAATCGCGGTTGTCGTATGGCTGCAGTGCGTTATAGGTTGCTCCGCCACGCATACCGTATTCGTCCACATGGTTTTGTGCTAGGGTGTATGCAGCTGTGGTGCCGCTGAAGAAGGCGACGCCGCATCGCGGTCAAGCGATGTGACCAAACTTTGTTGGCATAGTCGCCGTCGTTTGAGTGCTGCACTTCTAAAAATCGACTCGCTGGTATTCTTTGTAATGAATATTTGTCGGTATTCATCGCGAATGTATCCTGCGTGGTGCCTGTAATGGAAACCAGTTGGTATGTGCCGCAGCGCAAACAATTCGTCGTAAAGCCGCGCGCCTTGCAGCATCTCCTGCGATTTATCGTCGTCAGCCGAGGTAGCTCTTTGGTTTGTTCTGGAACACCGTGCCCGACGCCCAGCAGATATGTCAGCGGCTTTCGAGCATGACTGCGGCTCGACTGGTGATGCGTCCCGCATCAGCGAGTGCCGTTGTAGCAAAGGTGCGTGCGCCCGCTTTCGACCGTCTACGATAAACTTTACCATTTCGCTCGTATGGCAGCGCGTGGGAACTTCTCAGGACTGCGTGAGTGGGTCGTACGTATGAGTCAATTAAAGCAGTGCTCCGCAAAACGTCGCCGCCACACATAATAATAGTAAGCGCGGAAGAAATGCGCCTCGCGCTTCTACGCGCTTGCTGTGTAACATCGGGCACTTTATCCATATTCTCCGAGAACGCGTTAATATACTGAATTTGAGTATGGCACGACGTCGTGCCACGCGCCCATTATTATATTCTTTCTTCGTTAGCACTGACATCACCGGTATCAGCGTTGTACCAATCGCTCTTACCGTTGCTCAATTGGTCGCCAAACCAAGGCAGATAATAGCGCGAATGCTCGAACAGGGCGTACTGGGGACGTGTTTTAAATCCGCTGTTCATGTTACGTACACGTGTTGACGTACTCGTCGAAGCATGGGCTTTCCATGTTTTCGTCCGAGATTTTATCTTTGAATCGTCAAAAGAGAACTATTGGGCTGCAAGCTGCCATCAAAGAGGTAGTGCGTAGTATTCCTTTAAAATTATATTTTCATATCGTGAAATTCGTTAGTGGCGTACCGTAGCCAAGTTAAGCGTTGCTCCCAAACGAGCGCTGTATGAAGATACCCACTGCGGCGATTCGCAGGTCCGGCACACCTGTGAGGTCGGTACGGTAGCGGTTGCTGGCTTTGGAAAGCAAGGCTTGCTGACGAGATGCGCTTCGTAATCGTGTTTCGTGGGAAACTGATAGCCGATGCTTAACATCTTTAATCGCACGAAGCTGGCAGTTCTGAATCCAGGAACGTTGACGAGCTGACAGCTGTTGCCATACGCTGCTACGCAAACTTCGATGCGTGGGTAATCGAGCGTTGCTATCGGTCGTCAGGTTTCTGGGTCCATATGGTATTTCTTTGGAACTCTGCAGCGTGCCATTGTAGCGAGAGCGTGTACGATCTCGATGAATGTTCTGCCTCTTCTAATTCGCCTTGGATAGGGCATTGAGGAAGAGCACCTGTACGCTGCGCCCGCCACGGATAGCCATGTCCATATCGGGGTAAGAAGAGTAACGGCCGCTTGGTCTTCTGATCGTGATGCGATGGTCGCCATTCTGGTCGACGATTTCGAGCGCCAGGGCATCAGCAGACGTGACACGATCCGTCTCGTCAACACCATGGTTGCCGATCGCCTGTGTCTGGAATAATCCTGCTTCGTCACATGGTCCAGACGAACGACTGCGGCCTTTCTTCTAAGGTTAGGGAGTTGTCCCGACCCATCGCGCCGTGAGTCGAGGTATCGGTCGTTGGTTTTTCGAAAGGGTGATACCCGCGTTGTATTTTCAGCTTTCCGATGGTATTACGGTGACGATTTGACGGTGAGGTCCCAACCCCCAAAGCTTTCAGCTACCGGCAAAGTCACATAATGCTGCGCGTCTCCAACACCCGTCGACGGCGGACAGATGCTTAATCGGGAGCTGACGTAATCTTATCGGTTTCGTAACGCACGCCATAGTATTCGCCCGTGACGCTGATGCGACCGCCCAGAAACCCAGACAGCGCCGAAGTTCCAATCGTGTTCCGTCCCCATGTAGAGCTGGATTAGGAATCCGCGCCGCTGTCAGGATAGGTCCTGGACGGAAGTTTCCGCCACAGCTGTAACCGAAATTGGTCGATTCTTGGAACGTTTTGGTGTAAGCATGGGTGCGACCAGCCGTCGTTTCGAGCCACCCGTTGATGCTCCTCAGCTTCACGTTGCTTAGAACGTCCATGTTTCCACTCCTTGAACCATTCCTCATTTGACGCGCCCACGCTGCGAATGAACGTAGAAAGCCCCATCGGCGACTGGATAAGTTATTCAACCATCAACGCGGAAGCTAAATTCAGCGACATCGTTACCGTAACCGTATCGTGCTCTACCACGGAGCAGCTTACGCTGATTAATAAACTCGTCACCTGTGAGCAGGGCTTTCTGTGCCATACCCATCGTCGGGATAAACACCTTTATCCTGTGGCACCGTACATATACTGTGTGTGTGTGCGCTGATAGTTGGCAACAAGTGTGCTTCTTCTGAGACATTAGCTGCGAGAACGTGCGTAATGAAATTCGCACCTATCTCGCCACAGCTGACTGTCATAAAAGTTATCGGCCTGGCGCGAAAACCTTTGCCGTAGGGTAAACCCGATGTTGAGGTCGGTGGCATAGGTATCGGCCGTAGCGTCGTGGGTGTGCAACGTTGCTGCGGACGGCCGAAGGTGCTTTACTATACGATGGTTATCGTCGAGACGTACCGCGCAGATACGCGAAAGCGCCTTTGACGACAGACCTCCAACGCAAGCTCGCCTAGATGCGGTGTTCTTTGCTGGTGTTTTAATATATCCACCCATAGTCCGTAAATGTTGATTACAAGGGGTTTCCGCCGTTATTACTTGTCTGAGGTCGCCGTCGTAAAACGGTACCTGCGGGGGCGGGCAAGAATGAGGCTGATCGACGGCGGGTGAAGAGCTGCGTTCTTTGAACGTGCGCGATCGCTTCTCAGAGAATCGACAGCACAAGGCCTTTGGCCAACGTCGCGACCGACTTTTGCGCTATAGGTAAGGCGCTGACCACGGCCTATTCCTGTGTAAAATACCGCTTCTGCGTCAGCAACGCTGCAGTTGACCGATAGTAACGCACCAATTGGTTTGCCTCCCGTCACCGAAACGACTGTGGGTTGTATGAGTATCCTATATTTTGTCGAGATACGACGCCTAATCTTTCATCTCCATACACATTGGGTGCAGTGTGGTTCTTGATTTGGTCGAGCTGCGCATCGGCATATTTTGTGGATTGTTGTACCAGGCGTATTGTCGACAGCGCGATTGCGCAATACGGCAAAATCGTAAGCGTTAAGGAATTCAGGGTTACGTGTCGATTGCTCTACGTTGTACTGACCACGATAATTCACCTGAACCTTCTGGTCGCCCCTTAGCGCGTTTGGTTTGCACTAGCACCACACCGTTGGCCGCGTCGCACCATAAAGCGGCTGCGGCTGCGGCGTCTTCAGATGTTACACTCTCAACTTATCATCGGGGTTAAGGTCAGAAAGGCGCATCTCGCCGTCAGAAGTGGTAGTACCGAAGCGTGGAACGCCGTCGATAACCAACAGTGGGGCGTCGTTGATACCACGCACACGAATATTGGCTTCGCGCGCCGTGCTGGGGTCGCCAGTGGCTTGCATCACCTGCAAACCAGCCACCTGACCTGTTAACGCTTGGTCAAGGTTCGGGCGACAGGCTGCATGATTGTGGTCTTCGGCTGATGGTTCTGATAGAACCCGTCAGCGCCGACTTCTTCTGAATACCGTATCCCACAACTACCAATTCGTCGAGCATCTTCTCGTCGCTCGCCATTTTGATGTTCATTTCTTTACCTGGGGTAACGTTCACCATTTGCGTTTTCAGTCCGACACTGAAATAACGAGCACGGCTTTACTCGATGGAACGGTGGAGGGTAACGCGCCATTCACGTCGGTTACGCCTGCAGCCTTTCCGTCTTGCGTCTTCACAACGGCACCAATTACAGGCTCGCCGTCGGCATCAACAACGCTACCTTTCACGGTTTGCTTTTGTGCCCATGCCGTGGCTGTCATACCAAAGGCTAAACACAGTGTTATAATTCCCGATTTCATATAATAATATGGGGAATTTTTATTTTATCTGGAGATAAAGATGTTATCTTAAGAGTTAGAGGAGTTATGGGAGGAAGGAGTTAAGACATTACTCTGGAGTGAAACTGCTGAAACCATGAACTGAAACTTTTGAGGGAGTTAAAGGAATTAAACTAAGGAGTTAAAGTTGAGCAGGAGGAAGGAGTTAAGACATTGGTAAGGAGTCAGGAGTTAAGGAGTTAAAGGAGTTAAGACAATTGTTTGTCTGTGGTATGAGCTCGAAAGGGGTAACCCATATTTGTTATCGTCCGTTTAACGGCTTAACCTTCCCATTCATTTCCTGTCCTTAGCATTTCGTCCTCCAAGTTCTCATACTGGCCTTTACTACTTAAGCATTTGCTGGTAATCGTCGAGAATCTGATATTCGGCAAAGCTTTTGTGGCTGCGTTGCCTGTGGCACGTTTAGCCGTAAACAGCGTGAGCACGCGACGAAGCTGCTGACGTAACATCAAAGGCTTTATAAACTTCTTACGACTAACGATGGCAGAAGCCATAGTTAATACGAACGAAGCTTGTTGCTGGGTCGGCAAGCTCTCGCAAGGCGAGATGGTTGGCGCTGTTGCCGTCTCTTCATTATTATTATCAATAAGCAATGGCATCATCGGTCAATCGCTGGGCTGAAGCTTTCGCATCGGCAGCCCGTATTGGCTGTACCGCTTGCTTTTAGCAAAGAGGGCGATGGCTTCGCTGGCCAATTTCAAATCGGACGCAGTGAGCGACTCGCGCAGCGTAGGCGTAAACCGTACCTCATTGAAGCGTCGTTCGCATGAGTGTCAACATCGTGCTGCGCTGAGCGTTCACCTTTGTAACCGTCGGCAATGCGCTGGCCAGCGTGTGGCGGCAAACAAACTGCTGACAATCGACTTCTCCGAGATGGGTACGAATTTCGTCAGGACAAATTTCGCAGAGCAGTTGCGTGGGCAAAGCCATGCGTTATAACTGCGAGCCTGCGCCACTAACCATATCAGCAGGCGCGACGCTGCTCGGCTTTTGTCGGATATTCAACGGTTAAAGCCCTTGTCGCCTTGTCGCACTCGTGGTATTTTACACCGCCAATATAAGGCAGCATTACGGCCCAAATGGCGAGCATTGCGCACCAAACTCTTGTACATATCACCTGCATATACATGAGTGAGTCGGCACCGTTCTTCACCCGTCCATTTTTCCAGATTGCGCATAATAATCTTCAGGTTCGAGGATGGCGTAATTGCCAGCTTTGACGTGGTCGTTGCCCAAATCCTCTGTGCAAGCACTCACATCTACCGTTCCCATTACCCGCCGCGCGCCAGATTCATACATCGGGTCGCCAGCCTTTTCCTGTATCCATTGTGCAGCACTGGCTCGTCTTCCATCGTCTGCGCGCCTTTGATTGAGGCGGTGCAACCCCACTTAATAGCGTTGATGTCTTCTACCACCCAAGATAGGAGGCGTCCCACAGTTTCACACCGCGTTCTACGTCACGGGCTGCGCAATAAAGTTGTTACGCGCAGAGTCCATAATACTTGGCGTGGTGCCCATACTTCTGTGTAAAACGATGGGCTTTAACGAATCGACAGGGAACGAGTGAGCTCGCGCATAGCTGCATGCATAAGTCCGAGCGTGTGGCCCATTTCGCGCGGTAACATGTCGCATCGATTCGTTCATCACGTCGTCATCATAGAGTCTTCTTGTGTGTGCGAGCATCAACAATGCCGTTTGCACAAAGCGCCAGTTGTGCAGCAAGCTAATCACGTTGTGATACCAAATTACGTCAGCCGTCATAATCTCACCCGTGCGAGGATCAACATAGCTTGGACCCATAGCGTTGGCGGTTTCGGTAACGGCATATTTCACACAGCTGTAACGCATATCATCTGGATCGAATGTCGAGATCGTTCTTGGGATAATCGCGAACCTGCATAACATTCTTGAAACCTGCGGCTTCAAACGCGGTGTTCCAATCTAAAATACCCGCTTTTACTGCGCTGCGCCACTTCTCTGGGAAAGCTGAATCGACATGAACACGATAGGTTTCTGTGACTCTACCAGCTCGCCCGCAAAATATTTCTGCGGGTCTTCCTTTCGGTTCGAGGCGCCAGCGGTGTATTATGCTCCTTTCGTCAATGCGATCGGCGTCAGAACTACACACCTTTTTGGTCGGTCATGAAAAATCCCACGCGCTTATCGTGCAAACGAGGACGCATCATTGTTTCAGGCGCTTTGTAAAGCGAGCGATGCATCAACACCGAATAAAGGCTTGTCGTTATCTCGAAAGGGTAAACGTGAGCGGTGTTTTAATCTCGATATTTCGTGGAAAATTCTCGCTACACTAGTGCTGCAGCATCGCTCTGGAAAGAGCCTTTCAGCGAGCGAGGCCTCCAAAAGATAACCGAAAGTGGATTATCAGACTTGATGGGACTGATGCTCTTCTCGTTGCTTCCAAAAAGCTGGTCACATCAATCAGCACCTTTCCAGGCCCTCTGGGCTGTAAATTTTTGAAACCTTTCAACGCAGGGTCAGCAAGTTGCTGTTTGAACGAAGCTGCTATGGGGTCGCCCTCTCACATTTCCGTTCTGAACGAGGTGCAGCATCACCTTTGTACTGTCGCGGCTAAAGCGCACAAGTCTGGGGGCGGTCAACCACTTTGTCCCGCCACACTAATCGTGTATTGTGCTCGTCTGTGCAACGCGATTGGCCAAAATATAGTCGCGTCCCATCAACGAATCAGCCAACTCAAAGTAGAGTTTGCCGTCCTTGCTATTCAGATAAACTGGAAACATGTCCATCTCATCGTGCTCCTTTTACGGCGCGCGACCAATCATCTGTTTAAGTTTTCGACACCTGTGTCGTATCGACACCTATGTTTTTCTTCTTTGTCTTGGCCGATAACTGGGCTGTGCACGCATCAAGGCTACCACAACCCCGAGCAACAACTTTTCATTCGAGTGTAATAGTTTTATATGTATTGAAAAATAACGAACGTTTTCTGTATGGCAGAATGAGTTCAATATGCAAAAGTAAAACATTTAATACTAAATAAGTTATAACAAATTGAAAAAGTTTTCATTCATCGTCAAAAACGAACTTCTCTTGATGTATTTCTGACTTTTTGTACGCTTTTTCGGATAGAGAAAAGTGTAGCAACTTTATATAGAAATGCTTACTTTGTCAGCGAAAACGGCACTCAAGGTTTCTGACAATGCCCGAAATGCAGCAATCATCTACCTAATCTGTCGCCGAAAACCTCACTGGGGATTATCAAACTTTAAAACCATATTATTATGGTACTAACAACCACGCCCACTATTGAGGTCACCCTATTCTTGAATACAAGCAAATTGTAACTGGCGAAACCATTATCGGTGCCAACGTTGTTAAGGATTTCTTTGCGGGAATTCGTGATATTGTCGGCGGTCGTTCAAAAAGCTACGAAAGGGTGCTGCGCAAGGCAAAGAAACTGCACTGCGCGATGATGGAGAAACGCTGAAGCCTTAGGTGCAAAATGCCATTGTTGGTATCGACATCGATTACGAAACGGTAGGCCAGAGCGGCTCTATGCTCATGGTTGCTGTAAGCGGAACCGCTGTAGTTATTTAATCGGCACAACACCACTGTTACCTACACGCAAAGGCTCAAGCGCAACGCTCAGCCACAACAACGCGTAAACCTCATATTCCCTACGAGGGTAGTATTTGTCGTGCCTATAAATAGCAAACCACGAATGCGCAAAACGAGCAGGTAAACGCAAAGGCACACCAAAGAAGCAAAGCAAAGAGAATGTCTTTAACACGAAATATCAAACTCCAACAATCATGGGCGAAAGCTGCGGCCAGAAGCTCATACAAACACGATTTTAATACGAAAATATCAAACTCAGGAACGTTGAGCTATCGCTATGGCCGATGAACCGAATGAACAACATACAATTAGTTTTATCGCCATGTTCATTAGTGCCATGCGGAGCGTGTGAATATGCCTGCTGCGACGCTATGGCCAGAGGGCGAGGACAAAAGCCTACAATCCACCCGCCCCCATGCTCTCACGCATCGCCGCCAGATAGTTTTAGGGCATAACCAAAAATATACGCTCTCCGAAAGCTGACATTTCAACTTTTTGAAGAGCGTTTTTGTATCTCTCGTTTGTAACGTTTATGCTACCGAACAGCGCAGTATATTCAGCAGAAAACATGAGGTTCAGACAGCCTTTTCCACCCTACTTTGCACACCGAAAAAGGCTGACGACAAAAATAGTTAAAAGTTGACGGAAAAAAGTAAAGCAAAAACACAACTATAAGTTCAAGTTCAAGCACTAAACCTCTGCACAACAAGTCGACTAACAGCTGATGAGCCTAACAGTGTACATAAAACAGGCACGAAATCGATTGGTTTCGTGCCTGTTATGTGACGTTTATTTATTTTTATATTCTGGAAAGCTGGGTACAGGGTCAGTTCTGTTGTGCTTGACTCATCCCATACGGGACGAATAGCGCTGGCTGTCCTTTCGCTGTTCCCACATGCTTCCATTGCTAGCTCCAGACCAGGTGCTAACGCATAATCAGGCCAGTGAGAAGTAGATGTCATGTACTGTCCATAGCATCGCCACCCCATGCCATATCTCGATAAAATCATCTTGTCTCTGAACCCGTCATACGCAACCTGTAATAGGCAGGAATAAACCTTTATTAGCACGTACTAACGCGGTAACATTGCTGTATTTATGAGTAAGCTTTTGTACCTACTGGAAAATCTGCACGCGTAATTCACCATTATTAGAGGTAAAATAAGCATCATAAACGATAGTTCCCTATCGGTATAGCGAAGGCTGCTCTAACGTTAGCATTGCTATACAACGTATTCATTTCCGTTTCGTTAGGCATACGATAGCGTTGTTGGTTATTCATGGTGTAATACCATACAATATCTCCGTACTTAGCCTGAGCTCGATTTACCTCATGTGTTATTAAAGGGCCTATCATTGTTCCAGAACTTTTAGCAATATCGGTATTCTTCGCTTTATAATCAGCCCTGTTTAATTGGAGAGCGTCTTCAATAGCTCCATAGCGGAAGAGATCAACATCATCGGTAGTTTGCACAGGAGTATCTTCAAATTGCGACGTCGTTAGCGTGCCACCTGAGCTAACCTCTGGTTACTGCCTAACATTACGCACGGCGCGAGATCCACCACGTGAGCGAACAATTCCCCAATAGCCACCATTCTCAGGACCATAGTGGATAAAGTTACCCGTTGCCCATTTGATACCCTGTACAACGTAAGGTTCGCACTGAGGTTCTTGCATCTGCAGCAGGTCAGAGTGGTATGTTTTGTTAGCGTCAAAGGTTAAAGAGGCATACTCGCGCATATAACACGTGTTACCCACATACACCATAATAATTACGTCTTTATAAGTTCCAGGGAACATAGCCACGTAGGTGTCTTGCCTCCAGCCGACGAAATCTTTTGCCTGCGGGCGGAGTGATAACGATATTCTGACTTTCGTCACTGGGGTTTCAGCTCTTCAAACTGACTGAGTACCTAAATTACACGGCGTCGGTTCCTTTTCTGCATTCGAGATGTAAACGAGTCGATATTGGTGGTGAATTTGCTGTTTTATCGGTAAAGCGCTGAGCAGAACGATACAACACGCTCCATATTACCAATGCTTGCGCTTTGTCATCTTCACCCTGAACTGACTCAGAAAGTGATGACTTTTCTTTCCGTGGAAATCGAAGCGCTGCTGATGGTTTCAACGTCCATCTTGCCTCGCTCATGTTCAGTCTCCACGCGATTTGTAATCTTGTCGTTGCTCATGGTAATAATCCGTAGTACTTCTCTTTTTCCTCGTTGCAGGGGTAATCGTGCGCGAAGCGCCTTTCGACGCAACACCGGGTAGTATAGAAACACAGCTCGCCAATGCGTTGTCGAGATTACCCGAACGTGGCTTGATTTTCGCCCTGTAAATATAGAGCCTTGTGTCCTGCCTGTAGGCTTTTAATCATGCTGTATTCGGTTTCCTGTGCTACGAGCACTATCATGGCACAAAACGAGCCATCACTGCCGGCATTGGCAAGCCATGCCGACTTCGACAGCCTGGAGTTGCTACCATCTTGAACAAGGCCTACTACTTGCGCCATCGTGCTTACTCGCTGTGTTGGCATTAGCCGTGAGGCGATAAGTGCGCGCTACTGGCTGGTTATCCAGGATTGTTATCAATCTCATTATCATGACGAAGCCGTAAACAACGAACCCGTTGTTACACTAAAAGGCCGCCATTAAAAATTTCACCTTATTGATTATCCTCAATTGTTATTTTCAGACGTTGATTATTCTTCGCCGCATCCCATGTATACAGCTTCGCAGCGCCCGAAGTTTCAGAATGGGTTGAGGCGTAGAGCCGTTGCCGCCACCTGTCAGGGTCACCGCCCTCGACAGGATTAGTGGTGACTGCACCAATGGTTAACAACTGTTGCTCAATTTTCATACGTACACACGTAGTTGTGGGCTTTTGACAATAACTTCTTTTGAATCATAAACCTAAAAATCTTTTTCCTTTTTGCCTCACAATAATGGTCGTACAAATATAATCGACAAAACCTATCAATTTTCCTTTTGAAATACATCATCAGCGATATCGTGTGCAAAGGTAGGTAAGTTTTATAGGGGAGGACAGGTAATACACCATACTGATTTAATGTGATAACGGACTGTCTGCAATTTTGCATATTTTAAGCCCTATTAGTTCGTTATACAGATGTGCATATTTGATGCATAAACACCTCTACAAGGGCGTGGTTTTTCTTGTAAATACACACGCATTTAACGCGGTGAGATTGCGCAAAACCAATATTTTACACTGTGCTTCGTGAGCGTATAAATACGAAAATGCTTATGAACAATTCATTCCATATTGCCGTCGGTCGGTGGCGGCGCAGCACGGGTTCTTTGCTGCCATAACGGCCAAACGTGTAGCCAATAGCCACGCCGACGTGGTTATTTTGCTTGAAAAGACAAGCCGTGTGCTGGGCGAAAGTGAATTATCGGAGGTGGACGCATGCAACCTGGACGAATAGTGCCGCCAACGCAACCGACCTGAAACAGGTGTATCCGCGCGGTCACCGACTGATGAAGCGGTTGTTCAAGCAATTCGATTTTGCGCAACGATACCAGTGGTTCGAGGCATGGCGACTGCAGCTGGCGACGCAAGCCGACCAGCGGTGCGGTTCGGCGGCGCAAGAGATTCGCAGGCTATCATCAACTGCCCACGGGCGAGGCCGACAAGCTGGGCATCAGAAATCGCTACGCAACACGCTATGAAATGCCATCAGCAGCACGGAAAGAGGGAAAGCTGAAAACTCGATTTCGCTGACAAGCGCTTTCTCGACAACAGCTCGACAAAGTGATTGTGACCACAGGGCGCCTCCTCTGCTCATCTGGAACCTTTTGCCCAAACAGGCCACGATTATCACGCCGCACCGTCGCCTTCACGCTGACCATTGCCGATGCGCTGGCCAAGCTTTAATGAATAGTAGTAGAACCCGTAACAATGGGCATTGTTTCTAACGAAGTTTAAAAGCGACCGGCGCGCTGCTGATAACGCATTGGGGCATGAGGGCTCACATTTGAAGCTGTCGAGCACGCAGCGCGATACCTGCAAGAACAAAACCATAGGGTGAACGTAGCTATCAACTGGGTAAACGAGAGTAATGCAAACATCGTTGAAGAGCATATCGCAAATATTATACAACGCAACCCCAAAAGCATATTGCGGGCATACACTTATCAGCTCACAAAACCGCATGTGGCATATATCCCGCTTGAGCGCGCTGACATAGACGAACGAAGCGGTGGGACGAGCTGGGGACGCAAGGGCATGGAATAAACTAATAGAAACGATTACCAACGATATTCACGCCACACAGGGCAAAAGGGCGCTTTCAAAGACGAATTTGTAACCTGTGGTGGCATAAGCCTACAGAGCGTCGATTCCAGTACGTTAGAGACGAGTTTGCCTGAATTTATATTTCGCGCGAACTACTCGACATCGACGGCATTACAGGTGGCTTCAACCTGCAAGCGGCATGGACAGCGGGATATGTGGCGGGACGGGCGGCAGCAACACTGCAAATCTGAGTTGAGGCGGTTTCTGCTAAGTTAGAAGTTGTGAGTCTGAACAACCGCACTGCCCGCTGGTTATAGAACTCAGGTGTCCAAACATCCGCTCAGAGCCCCCTAAGTGAGCCACAGGGGTCTGAACAATCGCGCACAAAACAAACCACTTTTCTTCTCACTCCGCAGCAACGAAAATGATTCAGCAACGACAAACTCCGTAAAAGTCGGAAAACCATCAAACCATACTCCCTCTGAAAGCAGCTTTTTCCATTTGATAAAAAGCTAATTAGAAACCTTTACGTCATAAAAGCCATGCGATTACGTCGTAAACGCGCGCGATTACATCGTAAAGGCAACGCGATTACGACGTAAACGCACGTCAAAAACATCGATATCGCAAAAACCATGACGCCCCAAATCGCAAACACAAAGGGTCAAATCACGCAAAACGAAGGCTCAACTTGCAAAACCTAATCTCCCTATCATCACAGAAACCACCGCATTACGAAACTGTAGCTTTAACCTCACGAACCAAAGCGAACTATCTCACGAACCAAAGTGAACTATCTCACGAACCGAAGCGAAATGTATCACAAAAACACCCGCCATTCATTAAAAACTAAAAACTTACTAATTGAATAGCGCGAAGAGCATGGCGCAGCGAAACCTGAACCCCACCCTACTATATTGCACCATATTGGCGACAAAACAAGTAAATAAACGGAAAGTGAAGTATTTAGCACATTGCGACCTTTTAATATATTCGATGCGGATACGTGTTTTGTCGCAGTAATTCGGCTTCTCGCCTTTTGTTCTGCACACACAAGTCTACTGGTTACCTGCTACAGCTTCATAAAACACCTGCAACTAACTTTCTTACTTTATACACACCACCAACACGAGCATATTAAAAACTAAGAAACACGAACTTTACGGTATTATTTATTGGCTATCTCGCCAACCTAAACCATGCTTTTACGTGATGTTAAACAACTATTTTGCCTATAGATTAACAACATAGTTATTAATCAGACACGTAACAATTGTAAATAAAGCAGAGAATACTCCCTTTTTGTCGCTAAAAGAAACGCAATGATAAAAACACAATATCTCCCTATTTATCGCTATATTTATATAATAAGCTGTAAACAAGTAAGTTTTAAACACATAAAATACACCTATTAAATATAGTATGTTGTAAAGAGTAAACAACAATAGTACATAAAAACACATAATATTGTAAATTTTTGTCAAACCAAGAGGTTAATACTCCCTTTTCTGTCGCAGAGATCCTCCCTATTTGTCGATAACATTAGAAATATATTCCCTATTTGTCGCACCAACCTTACTAATTTGTCGCACCTATGCTCCTATTTGTCGCACCATCTTACTAATTTGTCGTAGTTTGCACGTAGCTACTGCATTGTATATCAATGGGTTAAAGGTCCTCTACTAAGTATGATACTAATGATATTACTAAAAGATAATCTAATTGGCTGAAAATTTAAAATAATATACTGTTCTTTCTGATGCACCCTTTTTGCAGAGTATGCAATCGTATTCTCCATGCTACTGAGCCTTGTTTTAGTGAGTGTGTGTGTGTGTTAGGCCGTTTTATTTCATTGCGCGCGCAAAAACGATGTATGCCATTTTGAGGTTATTTTTTAGGGTGTTTGCAGTTATATATTTAAATACAAACATGTTTAAATAAATATATAAACAAATATACGGGCATTTAATTATCTATTTATTTAATGATTTTACGATGTATATATTAAAATATTTATTTCTTCATATATTTATTTTGTGTTTTGTTGCGCTGTTTCGTGGATTTATCCTTGATTTGTCGCACATATTTATATATATCGATATAATTATTTATTTACGCTAATATTTATCTACACATATATTTGTTTCAATATTTATTTACGAAAATATTTAAATACGAATATATTTAATTATAAATATGTTTGTTTTTAATAAATAGATAAATAAACATATTAATATATGTCTAAATATTAAATTGTTTTATATGTGTATGTGTTTATATTCTTACTTTGTTTGTTTATTTATATATTTGTTTTTCTGTATTTTTACATGCTCCTCTCTTGTTGTTCTCATTGTCTGGTTGTGTTTTATTTTACAGCCGCTTTATTTGTTATATATTTAAATATATGTGTTTTTATATTTTTGTTTCTTTTTAAATATATTATGTAATTACTTGTTTTTTATAGATATTTATTTGTTTTATTCGTTTGTTTTGTTTTCTGCCTTTTTAGCTTCTGTTTTATGATGATTTTCTTCGATTCGGGTTGTAGATTTGCTCTTCCCTTCTCCTTGTTTTGTCGCTGTACTGTATCTGAACTTTCTGCGTCTTTTCGATATAAATATATAAATAAATGGTAATATAAAGTATATATCTATTTTAATATTTACACAATTAACTGGCTAAAAATAGCAAATGTTCAAACATATAAATATATAAACAAATAAAAGAATGAACAATTAAATATATTGGTATATGAAAAATATTAATATGTAAAAGCATATATGAATATAAATATTAAAAACATTTGTATATAGATAAAAATGCCTATATTTGCAAATATAAAAATAGATACATATAAATAAGTGTTTATTTAAACACATTTGAACATACATTACCATATATATAATAAGGTATGAAGAACCATAAAATAGTTTTGCAAATCAGAAAGGTGGCGTGGGTAAATCGACGCTTTTGTATGCTCTTCGCCAATTACTTGGCGTGGAAAAAGCAGGACGTGTGCATAATTGATACCGACTTGCAGAAGACAATCATGATGCAGCGCAAGAAAGATCGCGAGATTTACGACGACATTGGGAAAGAACCCTACACCGTACAAGACTTTGATGTGCAGGGACCCAGAATTGATGCAACAGCTGATGGAATCGGCATCGCAGACAGAGGGTTTCGTGCTTTTCGACTCGCCCGGTAACGTATCTGAAGACGGCTTAGTGCCCATGTTTACAGGCGCTGACTTTATTATTTGTCCTTACGAATATGAGGAAAAAGACGCTCGATTCGACGGGTACATTCATTCAGGTCATCAATGCCTGCGCCAAACTGCGCCTGAAATGACCGCCCGACTGTTCTTTGTGCCAAACCGTATTGACGTGCGCATTGGTACTGCTGACGAGCTTCGTATGTGGAAACAAACCGACGCGATCTTTAAACAGCTTGGTGCCGTGACGCCACGTATTACAGCTCGCGCATCGTTGAAGCGTATTAACACGTTCGAAATCAGCGCATCGCAACGTGATGCTGTGAGAGAGCGTTCGACTTATGATGCTCGTCGAATCAGAAAGCTTAAACACTCGGCTGCTCTCCTGCCCTATTGTTTGGCAACTTTTAGTTGCTACGGTGTTACGCTTAAAACGCTATTAATTACGCGAAAGTCCCTTTAAACACTATAAAGTTGGTGAATTTAGCGCGCTTTGATGCCGAAAACACTGGGTCAAACAATCGGCAAGAATATATAATTAAATAAACAAGTAAAGAAATAAATATATAAAAATATAAATAATTTGTTAGCCATTTAATCCTGTTCATATCCAAATCTGCGAAAATTTACGCCAACTGGATTTTACAAATAGGGTAGGGCAAACAGCTAAAATCCGTTTGAACATTATGGCAAAGAAAAAGACAAGCGTCCTCCTTCCTGGAGGAATTCAAGGTTTAGTGCACGATCTGCAGAACGAAAGAGCAATTTTGCACCAAAAGTAATTCAAACTACCGTTGACGACGATGATGATGACGCAGAATCGCTAAATGAGGACGAAAATGCGACAAAAACGGAAGGTCGCGACAAAAATCATGAAATCTTCTGAGGCACAGCAAGTTAATGCGGGCAAGAATGTTTCAGCAACGACTGACGATAATCGCGAAACTACACCACATCACGCAACGAAGAATCTGATAATCAAGGCGATAGGGTAGGGGAAGCGAAGTAAATGCGAGTGGTGTAAATCGTGCCACCCTCTGCCGTAGAATCGACAAGGAGTGCGGGTGCTGTCAAAAACAGCGAAAAATGAAGAGGTAAAAACGCGCCCTCATGGCCGCAGACCCAAAGAGAACACCATGCGCGAATATCATATCGTGAAGGACAATTCGGCCGATTCGTGAGGATTTGTTCCTCGATTTGGCTACGCATGTATAAGAACGGTGGCGGTAAACTGGCGAAGCGATTTATATTGACGAGAGTTTGAAAAACGCGCTCGACCGCATGAAATATGCGGTCAGAGAAGCTCTCAACGTCGGCCAATTCTCTCGAGTATCGTCGCAAGATTTGTGTATGATCACGAAGATGAGATTAAAAAGGTGCTGTATTCCGATTTGATGTAAAACTGCAATGGCCCGTAGCGTCGAGCACAGTATCTTCAGGCAGGCAGTAAAATGATAGTGAGCATACTGCGGCATTGCAGTTATGACAATACAGGAAACAGAACGGTTTCTGAATAATCACAGCTCATACCGGTATGGTTTTATACAGGTATGAGCTGATGTTTCTGATACGGGCCGGCGTTTGTTCCGGTGCTTGCAGGGCGGGCCGGTGGGGTGCCGCACAACGATGTGCTAAAAGAATGAACGGTATATATCGATAAGTGTGGAGAGCTGTTGCAGCTTTGTGTCGATAAGCTCCATCTTACAGTCTAACTCGTTCGCGCTCGCTGTCGATTACTTCCTAGATAGGTTGCCCTGTTGTTCAGGTAAAGTTTCTGGGCTATGGAGACAGCGCCTCACGAGCGCATCGTTCTGCTTTTGCTTGAATTGCTGGAGCAGTTTAAGATTGGAAATTCTGGATTGCGGTATTCGTCTCAGCGAAGGCGGTAATCAGCGTTTTTGTCGTAATTATACAACGCCTCATATCTGCAGGGCGTCGGCCTGCGAGAAATTAGCCTGAATAGCCTTCTTGTTGATAAGCGGGCAGTGAGTCCGCCGATGGCATTGAATACCAGCGACTCGGGTAATCTGATCAGATATTTGGGATTAAAAAGGCATCCAGTCCGATGGCAGCAGAGAGATTAAACGATGGCAGAAACTCCTTTCGTGCGGCTTTCTACGTCCCATCTGGCGGCCTTAAGCTCGTGTTCTGCCTGCACAACATCAGGCCGCTGCAGCAAAAGTTGCGCAGAGTGTACGAAAACCGCCGGCATTGGAAAGTTCTGAAAAAGTCGACCTTTGTGCGCGTTACGGGCTGTGAAAAACGGCCTGCAAAGCAGGTTCAAATTGTCTCTCGGTTTCGACAATCGACTGGCGCAGCGGGTATTCATCGGCCTCGTGCTTTGGCCAGTTCGGCTTCGAACTTCTCTACGGCCAGCTGTGTATCGGCGTCGGCTTCTTTCTGAATACGTACAATTTTTACGGCGTTTTTCTGCAGAGCGATATATTGTTGCATCACGTCTAACTTATAGTCGAGGGCCAGCAGCATATAATACTCCCGGCCACATCGGCTACGAGCCTGCTTTTTACGGCGCGTTGTCCGGCCTCAGAAGCGAGTACCGCTCCACGGCTGCTTTCTTTCCGCTGTTTAGTTTGTTCCATAAATCTATGGTCCAGTCTACTTGTATCGACGGAGCTAAATCGGGTATTACGGTTGGTATCTGGCGGCCGGGCGTTATATCAGTGCCCACATTGCTGGCTCCTTCAGCAGTGTATCGTCCTACCTTTGCAAACTCCCGCTCAATATTTGCCGTTGATGGAAGGCAGCAGAGCACCCTGTTTTGAAGCAATGGCACTTTTGGCTGTTGCCAGCTCCTGTAACGTAATCTTCAGGTCGCGGTTATTTCGCAGAGCAGTATCTACGAGGCCTGGAGAGCAGAATCCTGAAAGAAGTTCCGCCATGCCGGCGATATGGTTTGTGCTGCTGTCGGCGAGATGAGTGCAGGCAGCGAGGCCTTAAGCGTATCGCGGGCAGGGTAGCCTGCGGTGTCTTGCAGGCGGCAAGAACCAGCAGAGTAACCATAATGGCCAGTACATGAGTGTATCTTTATTGCTTGTCGTCATGAGAATTTTCATTTAGCGATTTGTTCGTATAGCGTCTGTCCTTTTCTTCACTCAGCGGCTTGTCTTTCTGATAATGTACCAGCTTTTCGGCCATTCCTGAAATATAGTACAGTCCCGGATGAGCAGCAGCCCGCCCAGCGTACCGATAAGCATGCCTCCCACGGCAGCCGTGCCGATGGTTCGGTTGCCCACGGCGCCGGCTCCCGAGGCAAAAGCACCAGTGGCAACAGGCCGGCACAAAGGCAATACTGGTCATTGGGATAGGCGGAAGCGTGCTACGGCAGCGAAATGGCCGCCTGTTCAATTCGCTCTCCCGCATTCTTGCGCTGAACAGCACACTCAACCATCAGCACGGCGTTTTTCCCTAACAAACCAATAAGCATGACCAAAGCTATCTGGGCATAGATGTTATTCTCCAGTCCGCAGACCTCTCAAAAAAAGGAATGCGCCAAAAGATACCTACCGGCAGGGAATATAATGACGGGCAGCGGCAGCAGGAAATTCTCATATTGGGCCGCCAGAATAAGATAGACAAAGACAAGGCATACCATCAAAATATGATGATCGCCGTGTTACCTTGTTCGGCTTCGTCTTTTGACATACCGGCCCAGTCGTAATCGTATCCCTTTGGGCAGTGTGTTCTGTGCAACCTCCTGAATAGCCCGTAATGCCTGACTCGCTTGAATAGCCAGAGGCCTGTGCTCCTGTAACTTCCGAGGAATTATAAAGATTATGTCGCGTAATTTCACTCATGCCATACGTTTTTGAAAGCGACATGAAGTCGGCATTAGGCACCATTTGTCCATCTTCGTTCTTACTGTAAAGTTGCAGCAGGTGTTCCGGAAAATCACGATATTGTGGAGCTGCCTGCAGCAATTACTTTGTAGGGTTTTCCAAACCGAATGAATCCCGTTTGATAATCAGAACCTATCAAAACCGACAGGTTATTCAGAGCCTTGCCCGGCTTAACTCCTTTTTGTAAGGCTTTTTCGTCGTCAACATGAAGCAGTGTACTGGGGAAAGCTTGCCGAGTAGAAAGTAAAGGCATTGCCAATTTCAGGGCCGCTTGTTCAGTTCTTTACAAACTCTTTGCTCACGCGCTCCATTTCATGATAATCGTTTTTCCCCGTTTTGTCCATGCAAACGAAGCTCAAATCCGCTCAGGCACCATAGCCGAGAATCGACGGCGGTTCAAAGAAATCGATGTTTGCCTGTAATGCGTGCGCATTTCTTTTCCAGATCGCTGATAATTTCCTTTGCCGTTCGTTTGCGGTGTTTCCAGTCTTTCAGGTTAATCAGGCAGCTTCCTGAATTGGCACTCGTCCCTTCGGAGAGAATTTCAAAACCTGCCAGTGACGAAACACTCTCAACGCCCTCTTCCTTTTCAGCAATATCGAGCGCAGCTGCTTTTGCTACGGCATTTGTACGTTCTATGGTAGCACCTGGGGAGTTTCAATCACGGCGTAAATCATTCCCTGGTCCCTCTTGTGGGATGAATCCTGAAGAAGCCCCATGTTTATCCAGTATGCCAGTGCGCAGATGCCTACAATTACAATCATGGTAAAAAGCCTTCAGGCGTACGTATACCGTATGAGGCGTTCGTATTGGCTGCCTGTATCAAACCTGGCGTTGAAGTGTTGCAGGCTTCGTCCTATGAATCCTAATTTACATGGTTCTCCTGTTCCTTGGTCAGGATAAGTGCACAGAGCCGGAGTAAGCGTTAGTGCTACAAAACCGGAGAAGAGGATGCTCGATGCCATCGTTATTGAAAACCGACGATAGAACATACCCTCAGGGGCCACCCATGAAAGCTACGGGAATAAATACGGAGGCCATGACCAGAGAAATGGCGATGATGGCACCGCTAATCTTCATGGCCTTTTTCGGTAGCTTCAACAGGTGAAAGCCTGTTGCGCGACATTTCAACATTAACGGCCTCAATTACCACAATGGCATCGTCTACAACAATTCCAATTGCCATGACCAGGGCAAAAGAGGAAATCATATTCAGCGTTATATTGAAAGCCAGCATTGCAATGAAACTGCCCAACAATGATATGGGGACAGCCATGATGGGGATAACGGAGGCGCGCCAGTCTCCAGGAAAATAAACACCACGATAGCCACTAACACAGAGCTTCGAACAAAGTGTGTATCACTTTCTCGATACTTGCATCCAGGAATCGGCTAATATCATAGCTTATTTCGTAGTGCATTCCCCTGGGCATGTCTTTCTGCAGACGGCTCATGGCCTCCTTAACTTTGGTAATCACGTTACGTGCATTGCTGCCATAAGCCCTGTTTAAGGGTAACGGCAGCCGAGGGCCGTCCGTTCAGGGTTGAGTAAATATCGTATACTTCATTTCCCAGATGAACGTCAGCAATATCTTTCAAGCTGTACAAAACTACCATCGCTGTTGCTCTTAATGATGATGTTTTTTATACTCTTCTTCTGTGGTATAGCGTCCCGGATACTTCAATACATACTCTTAACCTGTGGACGCGAGTCCGCCGCTTTCGCCCAGTTTTTCCCGGCGAGACCTCTATATTCTGGTCTTCAAGAGCATCACTCACGTCATCGGTAGACGGGCCGTAGGCAATCATCTTGTCGGGATGAAGCCATACGCGCATTGCATAATTGCGCGTACCGAGAATATCAAATCGCCAACGCCGTCAACACGCAGCAGCTCTGGAGATATGTTGATGTCGAAAATAATTAAAGAGAAATCCCTGGTCAACCCTGGGGTCGTCACTGTAAAGATTGATATACATCAGTATATTAGGCTCTTCACGTGATATTTTTAACTCCCTCGCGTATAACCTCCGGCGGCAGTTTGTTTTGTAGCCGATGATACTCGGTTCTGCACGTTCACGGCATCGACATTGGGGTCGGTGCCCAGCTTAAAACACAACGTTAAGCTCGGCCTCGCCGTCGTTTCCGGCATCGCTTTCAATATACTTCATGCCGGGAACACCATTCAAAGCCTGTTCCAGCGGAATGATAACCGACTTTACCAACAGCTCGTTATTGGCTCCCGGATAATCGGCAATTACGTTTACCTTAGGAGGAGAAATGGAAGAAACTGTGTAATGGGAAGATTGAACAGTGACAGAATTCCAATAAAGGCAATGACCAGTGATACAACAATCGATAGCACTGGTCGGCGAATAAATATCCTGAACATTCTTAATCAGCGTTTAGTTTATCCAACTTCATTGATGCTTGTGGAGAAATAACAGACAGGCGAACCTTGTCTCCATCGTTTACTTTCTGTATGCCGTCAATAAGATAACGGTCGGTAGCCTTTCAGTCCTGAGCCTACGACGTAGGCTCCCGTCAGTTCAGCATCAATCTTAATAGCCCGCTGATGTACAATGTTGTTTTTGTCACTACAAATACATATTTGCGGTCTTGCTGTTCATAAACGGCTTCCTGTGGAATCAGCATGGCTTTCTTTTTTTCTGGACAAAAAGTTTGATTGTGCCCGTTTCGCCGTTTCGTAACAGATTGTCAGTGTTGTCAAAACCAGCACGAATTGCGATGGTACCCGTTGAGCTGTCAAATTGTCCGCCGATGTCCAGTATCTTTCCTTTTGCCGGGAACACGTCACCATTAGCCAGCACAAGCTGCAGCGGGGCTTGCGAATATCGCTCCGGATGAAGGCGGAAATCCAGATAATCGGTTTCTGAAATATTGAAGTAGGCAAACACCTTCCTGTTGTCTGACAAGTCAGTAAGCAGGCTGCCCTCGTCTATCAGACTTCCTGTTTTGCCGGGTATGCGTCCCAGAATGCCCGCAAACGGAGCACGGATAATCGAGGCCGCTTGTGCAGCATAGCCAGCTGATAATCGGCTTCGGCTTCTTTTTAGTTTCGCTGCTGCCATGCGTTTTGCATTATTTGAGAGCACTTTTGTTATCCGTTAGTCTGGTTACATTCTGCAAATCTATTCTTGCCTGCTCTGCGGCAGCCCGTGCTTTGGCAATCTCCTCGTTTGCTCCGACAATTGCAATGCGGAATAGAGGCTGGCCGGCTTTTACAAACTGTCCCTCGTTAACATACACGTTCTGCAAGATACCCGCTTGCTGTGAACGTATTTCTATATTCGTTGTGAAGCGATGTTTGCAACGTACGACCGTGGCAGAGAGACGTCTTCTACTAATGGTGTGGTTGCTGTGTAAACGGTTTTTACCTGATTTTCTTTCTTTGATTGACAAGCGCAAAGATAAGGCGGCGAGACAAGTCAATTGAAATAAATTCCTCATGAATTAACGTGCGTACAATGAATTATAAATGTCCTTTAAATATGGTGATTAGCGGAATTGTTTTTAATATAAATGTATTGATATACAAAACAATTACAAACAAAAGTCGTTATGATCTCCGGGGGCAAAGTTACTGAAATATTCAATACAATATATTACTTCAGCAAGTTTTTGCTGTAATAACAGTAAAATATCAAACCTGAGCCTGATGGAGCAGACAAATACCAGCAGTATTTGTTGTGCAACGGATTCAACAACGGATTTAGTTGCAGGGTAGGGCAGAGGGCTTATACCGATGTATAAGACCGGCCGTTATGTCGTTGTGACTCTCGTTTCTTTTTCCCTTTTGGAATTGATTTGTATGGGAAAAAGGCAAATATATTTCACGTTTTTTTAACCAACATTGTAACCAAATCGAAAAACAGTTACCTTTGTGGCTCAAAAAGCTGGCAGCTACGTGCCTGTCCCAATTATTTTTCTACAAAATATTTTTATCAACATTTAAAATGAAGAAGGTAATAAAATCTACATGTTATGTGCCTCCTTGCTGCGCATTTGTTCAGATGGAGAACAGCTGCTATATCTGTGACGCTTCAACCAGTCACAGTTCGGCAGGAACCACAGAAGAAGGTTGGGAAGATGGAGGAACCATTATTGATGAAACAATAGAAATTTAATGAGATGAAAAAAACATGGTAAGAAAAACATATCATTTACTGAGCGTAATCGTTCTTATTTCGGCTTCGCAAACGTTTGTTTCTTGTTCGAATGAAGAGGAGAATGAAACCCCAAAGAGATTTTTGTTGAATGGCGAGAAGTTAGAAATCAGTGTTGCTGAAGAGGCTTTTGCTCAGCCCCAGCCAGCATGCGCGCAACGGCACAAGCTAAAGGATAGCACGGTTGATTTAGGCAATGGCATTGTTGCCGAAAATGTCGATGAAGGCCGACCGCACCGCTCCTACCACAACGGCTGCAGCCACTCGTGCTACCACGATGAGCGACGGACATTACACCATTTACATTTTTAGACGCGTCGGGAAACAGACTGATGGGTACCGACAAAGAGCTGTCGGGGACGGTAACTGGCGGCAATTTCGTGCCCTGATCACAATACGAGTATCAAGTTGCCTAACGGCACATACACGTTTGTTTGCCATAACGATGCTGTGGTGGCACAGGGCAACGACTTGAAAATTACCAACAGTTCTATCACGACAACCCTGCCCAATGATTGGTACGGTTACGAAGACTCTTGGGTCGGGAACAGCTCATATTTCGTTCACACTGAAGCATTATGCGGCACGCGTTCGTACCGAAATAACTACCTATACGGCTTATGCCGAAATGGATAATAACAATACTACGTTCTCGTCGGTGAGCAATGGGCTTACAGAGTTGAGTCTTTCGCTCAAGGGTGATGCGCCTTCGCGTGCTGCATCGGGCTCGATGATGTACACCGAAGCCAGCGCAAAGCAATTTGAAAATGTGGGTACACAGGCTTTTCTCGAGCGTGAAAAAGCCTTTCAAAACCAACGGAAATTATGTTTACATTCCGCTGGCTCCGGGCGAAACAATTGCTGTAGGCGACTTGCTTAATCATTTTAATGGTAAGATTTGATGGAAGGTAGCGAACGTGGTTTTTCCTAATAAGGAGGAAATGCAAGCCAACCATTCTTACCTGATTACTTTGAAATTTACATCGAAAACTCCTCTGTTGCTCTTCCAAGATGGCACAGTAGGCTATAAGGGTAACGAGTCGGCGGGTCGCGTTCCTGTTGGTGTGGTAACAAAAGAAAAGACGGTTGAAACCGACACAGGTACAGCAATGGCGCTGAATAATGCTGGCGACGCCATATTTTATATTCCTATTGCTGGTAATTATTTGTTGCCTGTATAGTGATACAAATGTAGGTAAATTGTTTGATATTGAGGGCTGACGGATTGCACTATACTTATGAATATGAAACTGGAACTTCATTTCAAGGTCATTTGTCAGGGCCAGGAATGCAATTCCCTCCTGCTGCACCCGTATCAGACTATCAGGAGAATGGCAACTATCTATATCCTGCTTTCCACATGGCTGCCCATTATGCTCCGGGTGTGCCTACGCAGAATCTTGGAAAGTGGTTTTTGCCAACGGGTTCGCAATGGCGCGATGCTCTGATGTTGATTCTGAAACTTCCAAAAAGCGATTTTGAAGGTGTGAATGGTGATGGCTTCATGACAGAGCATATGCAATTTAGCTCAGACCCTGACGCTGATTTTTGATTCTTATGGTGATAAAGTCACTGTTCCGTTGTCGCTTCCCACTCTGCAAGCACAGTTTACTGCTGTGGGCGGAACGTTCCCCTGACGGTCTTTATAACGTGGCTGGCGGCCATACAATGGCTGGAAACCGTGTGCATTATATAGTAGCACAGCCTACCCGCATTGTCACTACATGGACACAACAGGCTGATTTTTACCCAGCGCACGTTCGTCCGTTTGTTCATTTCTAATGCTATACAAAGGGTTTATATCATCTGCACAAGGCAGATAAAAGGATATTAGAACAGTAAAAATTGTGGTTAATTGCCGATGGCTCGTGATGTAGCCAGCAGCAGTTAACCACAATGCCCTTCGCCGTTTCTGGGTGAAGCATGGAAATATCGTGTCGCAGCCTTTTGCATGTCCAGCCAAATCGTTTACTTATCCGTCTTTATTAACGTGATTAAACTATGTAGGAAGGAAAACCTTTCTGCGTTTCGTCATGCTGCCTTTATCTTTTTCTTGCGTGCTTTAAGTTTGTTTAGCATGATAGCCTGCTGAAGCTCTCTGTTACCTTTATCAAAGCCGCTTTCAGCATTTATTTCAATGTATATAATAAGCCCCGAAAGTTATTTGATTAACTTTCGGGGCTTTGTTTTATCTTAACAAACCCTTTTCATATTAATGAATATCAAAAGGTTTTTCAACATCTTAATGTCTGTTATTGTTTCTCCTGTTTATTTCATTGTCCATGTTGCTTTCAGTAGTCTTAAATGGTCCCGTTGAGTGGTTAAATTGAATCTGTCCTAACATAATGTTAAAACAATTAGCCTGATTTTTGATCAGTACGATATGGTGTGCTTGTCCAATAATCTCCCCTCATCAGAAAGAGAATAGTCCCCGTAGTACATCAATCCAAGACATGGTAGGTAAAAATATTCGCTGGATGCTAACTCTCCGTTTTTTATAATCCCACAAAGCTCCTGCAGGTTGTCCATATTTCATTGTAATTGTAGATGTAAGATCATCAGAATCTTGATCCTGCGGATAATTGTTATAGGAACAGTAGTTGATTTTGTATTTCCGTTTGCATCGGTTGCTGTTATATGATTCCATTTTTTAAAACCAGGCACCTCCAACACACATATAGCCATTATAAAACCATGGATTTTTATTATCATAATATGGATCTCCAGCAAAAACATACCAGGTCATAGCAGCGAAAAGTAGGACAATCTTTACACGAATTTACCGCAGCAGTTGTAGATAGGGCTGTTTACTCTTTCATCAGATGGATTTGTGTATATGTCTGGATAATTATTTCTACTATCACCAGCTTTAACGGGGATGTTATCATACTGTGTACCAGTAGCTGCATTATACCAATAGTTATACTTTGCATCCCACTGATAAAATTGATCTTTCTTATCCGAAAAAAATCTTTTAAAGTTAAATCTACACTCTATCGGATAAACCATATTGGGTAAGTAGGTATGGGTATTTATCGTTTTAGTAACAACTCCTTTAACGTCGATATTATAGTAATATCCTCTGGCTTTCAGTGTGTACTCAACCTTCAAAGTGTGTTGTGCCTGGTGCTATTACCATATAAGCCGCACTAAGAGCCTGGTTAGGTGTATTAGTGTTAAGCGCAGCGGCGTCGTAATCCAAAGATAATTCTATACTTTTCTCTGTGCCAGAACCTGTCAGCCCCGAAGGAGTTAAGGTATAGCTGCCTGCTATATTATCGTCAGAGGTTACCTTAATTGAAGTGACGCGTGGAACATAACGATCTCCCCTGTCATAATTGTTATGGGTATAGGGTAAGAAACAAAGAACTGTTGCCTTATGATCAAGATTAAACTGGTAACTGCCATCAGCGCGTTTTTGGGCAGTAGCTGTTCCACAATCGCCATTGTCACCCTAACGATTTTGTTGAATTACCCCCGTCTTGATTTTTGGTCTTTGGGAATGACAACTCTATTATAGCTCGTAGCATTTTTGCCTGGATAATACACTGTAATTGTAGATGATGTATAACCCATGGGAAGTTTAAATTTGGCAGTTGGTGCTGTAGCCGTAATTTGGGCTGTTCCACTAATGCCATCAGCTGTCCATATTTTATCACCAGGCTCCAGAAAATAGTTGACCTGAGTTCCTCCTGTATGTCATCTTGAGCGATGTACGTGTTTTTCCGTTCCTCCAACAAAGGTAGTTGTTGGTTGGGAATTTAAATTTTTCATCACCTTTCTTACCATCCGTGTCAACAATGTTCTCCCGCACAGCCAGAGAGCAATATTGCTATACCTAAAAATAAATATTCTTCTTTTTCATTAATCTATTTTTAAAACCGTTCGTTTACCTTATCTTCTAATCTTCACAATGGTTAATTCTCTCCTTCATCAGTTTCGTCTTCCCCAAAATCCCTGCTTGGCTCCGCTTATGGGTGCACCAATGCCACCAGGATTGTGTCCGCCAGTCAAGATCTTTGACGCTTCCAATAAGTTACATTCCAATTGTGTTGGAACAAGCTCAATAGAAGGAGTAATGTAAATTCTCTTCATTTTTGTTTAATTAAATTTATTTATTATCAACATTAAAATTTAGTTTATTCTACTTATACTGTAATGTAACAATTTAAATACATTACGTCATACTGATAGAAATACACAACGCTCTGCTATAGCAAAACTCTATTGTTTATCATCATTTAAAATTTCTATATATGTGCAGTATAATCATTTAAAAATGAATTTACGTTTAATAATCTGGATACATCAATTGTCAGATGTAAGATGACAATTGAAAAACCCTCTCCACTATAAGAACAATTTGATATTTTAAGATGTTTTAATTACTATCTTTAATTTTTCGTGGGCAAAGTTACAAAAGAATTATACCCCCATATAAAATATGTTAAATAATAAAATATATTGTTATTTGAAAAGCCTGTTGTTGAATTACGTTCTCCTATTTTAGGTAGCAAAATCAGGTCCTTATACTAAAACGTAACCCTTTCAAAAAGCATTCTCAACTTGTGCGAAGTGTATAACGGGTTATCCATCATACAGTAATGAAAGGTTATATATTATCATTTCTGCAGCCCGTCATTCCCTTGTCGACGGTTTGATATGTCACAGTCCGCAAACGTATCGTCCAGTTATTCGGGTTGGAGTTTCTTATATTTTGAGCCTGTGTAGGCAGGCATACCTGTAGACGACACGCTGTTTACCATATCATTAGACAATGCTTTTTATTTGGAAAAATACTCATGTGAGGGCAAGATAACAGTTCTGTTCATGATGCCTGCGCACCTTTGAATTGGGTGAGAGTGTTGCATTCCGTCCGTCGGTAGAGGTATGTTATGATTGTTGTTTATCATAAGGTTGGTGGTGTATGGTTTTGTGATATGTCGTGAATCGGTAATCAGGGGGCAGGCTGGCATGTTGTCATGGTGTTGCGCTTGGCATAGCAGGGTTGCGGTTTGAAAAATGAGACAAGAGAACGCCTGCGGTAAAATTGCGCGCAACACATGGTTCTGGACTACGGTTTGATAGGTGAAATAAGTGTGAAATGATTGCAAAAAGTGTTGTGTGCGCACACAGTTTCATCATAGAAAGGCTAAAAATTACATTAAAAAGGGTGTTTTTAAATTGAAATATTTGCAAGTATGTAAAAACCTGCCTAACTTTGCATCGAATAAAAAGATAAATTAGTTAGTAGATTTTTTTCATATAGGTTTTTAGTTTTTAGGTTTTGATAGATTGTTTTTAGGTTCAAAAGGTTATTAGTTTAGGTGATTAAAGATTGATAAAGTTTTCAGGTAACACAGTTTGATGTTAGAGAGTGGTTCGACGCCGTGAGGCGAAACCGCAATCTGGCTCAAAATAAAAAACAATTGAAATGAAAAAGGAGCGAGGCTCGGTCTGATAGAAGACTGGTCCTCGTTTTTGTTTTTGGACAGAAAGACAAAAAGGATCAGGAGTTAAAGGAGTTAGAGGGATTTAAGGAGTTAAGACATTACTCAGGAGCCAGGAGTTAGAGGGAGTTAAGGAGTTAAGACAAATGTTTGGTGGAGTGGGCTGTGACTGAAAGGGCGTTTTTGGACATAAAGACAAAAAGGACATATTTTTCTGCTGGTGTTTTTCTTGGATAAAAAGACAGATAGTTTAAGACATAAAGACAAAAAGGACATATTTCAGGAGTTAAAGGAGTTAGAGGGAGTTAAGGTTAAGACAAATGTTTGGTGGAGTGGGCTGTGACTGAAAGAGCGTTTTGGACATAAAGACATAAAGAACATATTTTTGTTTTTGTGCTTTTTATTTTTGGTCCTTGTTTCTTTCGTGCTTCTATCTTTTGTGTATTTACGTTTGGTCTTTTTGTTTTCCTCTTTTATAATAGTGTGTAGAGCCAGTATATGCTTTGTTTTTCTGACGCCTTAACACGGCCCTTTTATATCAAATAAAATTTGTTTTGTCTTTCTGTCTTCAAAAACACGTGCTGTAAATCTGTTTTTCTGTCTTTTCTGTCTTCAAAAATACGTAGTTGTAAATCTGTTCTTTTTGTCTTTTCTGTCTATGTATATATGTCTTTCCGTCGCTATTTCAAGGCTTAGACACATGTCTTAACTCCTTAACTCCCTCTAACTCCTTTAACTCCTGAAGATAACTCCTTAAAAAGATTAGTTTTGACGAACTATCCATAAGTTTCGAGGAGGTATTTAATGATATGAGGGTCGGCAGAAGTTGATGAAACCATTATCCGATTGGTTCATGTCGCCAATCTGAAGCATGTCATTAGGGGTAAGCTCGAAATCGAAAATATCGAAATTCTGTTGCATGCGTTCTATATGGCTACTCTTGGGAATAGCTACGATGCCGCGCTGTATAGCCAGCGAAGTGCCACTATGCTGCCGATTTATTGTACTTTTTGGCCGATAGCGGCGAGCATTCGCTTTGCACAATGCCGTCAACGCCCTGACCACCCAGCGGTCCCCATGCCATTGTTTTTGTGTCGGTTTCCTGCAAAACGGTCTGAATGTCGTTTTGTTGGCCAATACGTTGCATTGTAATTGGTTGATCATGGGCTTGGTATCTGTATAGTGGGCAAAAGTCGAAGAGCGTCCGCCTGAAAGTTTGAAACGCCAATGGCCCGCACTTTGCCGTTACGATAGGGCCTTTTTCCATAGCACGCCATGTTTCCCGAACACATCGCCATAGGCTTGATGAATAAGTAGTAAATCGATGTAATCGGTATCGAGTTTGCGTAGGCTTTCGTCAATACTGGCCGCTGCTTTTCTCCTCGCCCGCATTGCTAATCCATACCTTTGTAACCAAGAAAGCTCTTCGCGCGGAATGCCACTCTGCGCCATGCTCTGCCCACAGCTTCTTCGTTGCTGCGTAGACCTGTGCGGTATCAATCGTCGGTAACCCACTTTTTAACGGCATCGCTTACGCAACGCTCACATTCATCGGGCGATACTCTGAATACGCCATAACCTAATAACGGCATTTCAACACCATTGGTTAATTTTATATTTTCCATAGTTCATATTTTTGTTTACGTTTGCAAAGATACATGATATTCTTACGCAAGAGGGTTTCACTTTTTCGCCTTATATTTTTCACAAAAACGCCCAAAATGAGGGTTGATATTGAAATTAACTGTAAATTTGCTGTATGGAGCAGGTGAAGCTTATTTATTCTACTGATTTCTATAGCATTAATAACGCGCAGCTAACTGGCTGTTAGTGGGCATATGATATGTTTGGAGGGCGAAGGCAGTTTTGTTTTTAACGAGAAATGTTTTCACTTTTTGTGCTGGAGACATCTTGATACTCACACACCCTCATAAGCTAAAAATTGGCCGCAGATAAGCATTTAAGAATAGAGTTTTTCGCTACCGAATATCAATTTCTTTCTCAAGCAGCTGCCGTCGAACAACTTTTCTATTGGGGGTGCTATTAGTTTGAATAGAACCCTCATTTTTCATGCCACGCACGAAGAGTGTAAATGTTTTCTTATCGGATATTCGCATGATACGTGACCGTATGCACGAGGAGGGGCGAACACCACTGTGGAAATGATGGCGAGCCCGTGTCGTACGATGATGTATGACCTCCATGCTCACAGAAAACTGAAACGCAGTTGAGCACCGATAGAGCAAAAGTTATGATGGTAAAGAGAACTGTGAGTGCAACAGCTTTAGCTGGTCTGTCGTGCTGAGAGCGTAGTGTGAGACTTCTGCCCGAAAGCTCAATATATCATCAACGTATTTTGTCAAAAAGCCGTGAAACGCACAACGGGCAGTGGCGTAACATCGTTTATTGCTCGGGCATACTATACCTATTATAAAAGACTATCTTAACAACGAAAAGCTTATCGCTTACACGGATAGCCGACCTATGAATTTTTCTTCTCTATCTGTATTTTAGTCGCTACTATTTCAAAACATCTCGGAATAACCCCAAGCAGATACCGCCAGAGCTTGCAGCCCAGAAAAATAAAAATATATTCTTCTTCTCTCTACCGTAACAACTTTTTGTGCATATTATTTATTATTGCCTGCCTTCTCACTCCTTACCTCCTAATTCCTGATAAGAAATTCCCCTTATCTCCTAAGTATTGTCTTAACTCCCTCTAACTCCCTAACTCCTTTAACTCCTAAATATAACTCCTTACTTTGATAAAAACTCTCCTTATCTCTAGTATTGTCTTAACTCCTCTAACTCCTTACCTCCTTTACCTCCTGAAGATAACTCCCCTTTTGTTTCAATAAAGGTGAATATTTTTGAAAATTTATGGGCAAAACATGATAAATATTTTACTTATCTTATCTTTGCACCCGCAAGATTCTAATCAACTATTATATTATGAAACAGAACACGCAATGGTTTTGTTGCATGCTTATGGTGGCTCTATGGTGGCCTGTTAAGCTGATGGCACAAGTGAGGTGGGCGACTATACGTACGCTTTTTCGGGTTCAGGCTACTATTAGGGCTTCGTCATTAACAACGGGTCATATTGTTATTCCTGGAAACAGTGGTTTATGAAGGGAAGACTTGTGACGTGACGTCGATATTCTTGGATAACGCGTTATGATCAAGAGACCTTCCAACAATACCTATTTTGTTCCGTTACGGGAAAATCGATAGAAGTATTGAAGGAGGCTGGATGTTAGTAGATAGGGTGTACCTGGTATTGACAGTGAGATAGTTCTGTACACGAATAATTGTGAATGATTTTCCGAAGCTTAAAACGCTGAAGAACTGTTCTTTGTCGATTATGGATAACGGTGCTTGCCTCTATCAACTTCCCTGAGCTGAAACGGTAGAAGGGGTTTGGGGCTTTATTTATAGATTTAATAAGATTGACCAGCGTGTCGTTACCTAAACTTCGTAAGTTGCGTGCGGGCTACTCGTTTAATCGTTTACCCATGCTCACATCGATATCGCTGCCCGAACTTACTGACTTTTGACATGCGTTCGTCGTTTTATGAGCTTTCTACGTTTACATCGATAGATCTCGCCGAAATTGCGAAAGCTATATTCGCAATTTTGTTTTGAAGTTATGTCCGTTGCTTGAGCGTATCACGTTGCCTGAGGTGCGTTCCAGTAGATGGTGAGGTGTTTTATGCGTATGAATAAGCTGCAAACGCTGGAAGTTCCGAGCTACAGAAGCTACGGCAATGAATTGTTTGTACGAAACGGCGTTGAGCAAACTGAACCTCCTGTTGGTTGCGAGGTTAAAACAGACTATTTACTATGTAATGCTACGCCCTCTGTGGAAAGCATTACGGTAACAGAGCCTAAAAAGATGGTCTTTGTGACCATTTTGCCTCGTCGGGAAAAGAAACGCTGAAGCATATTTATTTTACCTGATGTAGAAGAGCTAAAGGGTAATATCTTATGTAATAGCGAGGGGTGAAAGTATCAGCATGCCGAGACTGAAAAAGGCTGGATAGTGTGATGGTATGTAAGGAGGGTGAGATTTAAAAACTTAACGAGGGTTGATTTTCCCAATACAAGAGCTGAGACAATCGGAACTGTCGTTTGCTTCTGCGTCCCTTCCCACGCTCACGCTGCGTAGCGATTTGAAGGTTGATGAGGAGAGAGGCTGACGCTTGACACTTATCCTACGGTAGTTACTGTTAACGATGTAGGGCAGGTTAACGATATTCCGTCATCGTTTTTCGAAGATGTGAGGGGCGGAAGGTTTATTGTGCCGAAGGGCAAGGCTGCACTTTTCACTGCGAAATGGAATCTGAATACGGGTAAGACAATGGTGTATTCGCCTGTTGACTCTGCACAAACTACCGACTGAACACTGTTTGCTTCGGGCTGTATTACCACGCCCGATGCAAGTGTAGCCTTCGAGGGTAAGACGTATATTAACCAGTACGACTTTGGGCATGCGATGACGGCGGCCGACTGTAAGGACCCACTGGTATTGGGTGTGAACGATAAGGGTTTTACGCCTGCAGAGGCTACGCTGCAGGTGAAGGACGGTGAGAATGCGTTTTCGGGCTATAATTTCTACTATGCTACAACTTATGAAAATAAGGAGGGCGAACGAATGGACGAGCTTACGCTATCGGCGGTGCCTTTCAGTGTGAATACTACGGCTTTGCAGGGTTTCAGCGAAAAAGAAGCGCAGTTGAATAACGGTATAGGTCGTGCGTTTGGTGGATTTTGTTTAAAGGAAATACGGACGAGGTAAATGAGTTTATTGCCTTACTCTGCCTATGCCTGCGAAGATGCCTTATAACTTTTTGAAAGTGGGCGAAGGTGTGAACGTGACATCGCGCACACACGATAGTTTCGACTTTTATTGGCACCCTGGTTCGACGGAATTTGCGATGGGATTTTACGAAAGTTCAGATGTGCTTATCCCAGAAGGCGGGGCTTGTTGTCGCTTTCGACGAGTGTGACAAGCGGTGCCAAGCCTTTCCGTTTAAAATGAGGATAACGAGACAACGGGTATTCGTATTTTTCGGACGAGCCTGCCAACAGCGCGCACGCTACATCGGCCGATGCTTGGTACACGCTGCAGGGGTATACGTTTGGGCGCTAAGCCTACGGCAGCAGGTGTTTACGTAAATGGTGGTAGAAAAGTAGTGATAAAATAAGGGTTTGCGATAGATGTGCAGCTCGATAGTTACACCTTATTATATTTATAGAGATAAAATGGAAAAAGCAAAAATATATTGTCCCAAGCATTGAAAAGATTAGTCAGCAACCTGAAGGGGATACGTGTGGGGTGCCTGTGTTTTTCAGCACTCCAGGACCAGGGGTAGCGGGTGCGAAGCGGACAGAAGTGGAAGTGTTTGACGATGACGACGACGATGCGGACGAGTCGGCACAGTGGCTCGATACGAAAATGAGGTATTCAGCGTGGGAGAAATAAAAAGAAAAGGGAAGTCAGAATGGCTTCCCTTTTTCGTTTGAGGACATAAAGACATAAAGGTTTCTTTTAAGGGTTAGAGGGTTAAGGAGTTAGAAGGAGTTATTTAAAAGTAAAAGGATAAAAAAAGGTAAAAAGTAAAAAGCTGTGCAATATCTTTGAGAGGGCAGGAGTTAAGGGTTAGGGAGTTAAGATATATGTTCGAGGGAGGGGACTGCGACAAAAAGAGGAAAGGTTTCAGGACGTAAAGACGGGTTTTGTGAACATAAAGACATAAAGGACATATTTTTAGGAGGAGATGAAGATAAGGAATGAAGGGTAGTGGAAAGGGAAGTTAGCATATTAATTTAAGAAGTAGCGAAGATAGGAATAAAGTATTTAAATATGTGGTTTCAAGAGGTAGAGGCAGTGGTTGTTCGTAGTAGTGTAGTGGGTTGTTTCAGATAGTCAGCGAGTTATGTAGCTTTGGAACAGGAGGCTGATGGGGAAAGCGAGCAGATAAATAGATGTGTTATTTTTCAGAGTAAATGGTTATTATAAGATATTTTTATAAGTTCGGCGAGGTTAATAAAAAGTTTTTAGACGAAAGGTGTGAAATTTATGAAAATATTTTTGAAATGTTTTAATTTTTGTTTAACTTTGTACCGTATCTCGTTAATTAGAAATGTTTTTCGAGAATAATCTACTATATATAATAACGTCTAACTCAAAAACAATGACCATGATGAATTTCAAAGGTTCAGGAGGTTCAGTGTTTAGCAAAGCGCTTATAACGGGGTGTGCAGCTCTGTTGCTTTCGGCTCTTCCGGCCGATGCCCAGAATATTGTGAAGGGCACCGTTAAAGATGCTTCTGGTGAAGCGCTCCTGGTGTAAGCATTACGCTGAAAGGCCGTTCAGGTACAGGAACAGTTACCGATGCAAATGGCAACTTTAGCATTGACGCCTCAAAAGGCGACAAGCTGGTATTTGACTTATGGGTGATACTTTTCACAAACCGTGTCGGTGGGCAGCCGTCACAATATTGATGTACAGTTAGCTGATGACGAGTCGACGTTAAGCGACATTGTAGTTATTGGTTACGGTAAGGCACGTAAAGGGTTCGCTTACGGGTGCAGTTTCGGCTGTGCGCGGAGACGAGCTGCTTAAAGCGCCTTCAACAAACGTTTCAAGCTTGCTGGGTGGTCGTATGCCTGGTATTACATCGGTTCAAACATCAGGTGAGCCTGGTGCCGACCAAGCATCTTTGCGTATTCGTGGTTCAGAATACGGTGTGCTATACATCGTTGACGGTGTGCCACGTAGCATTGATGATGTAGACCCTAACGACATCGAGTCGGTATCGGTTCTGAAGGACGGTGCGGCAGCAGCGGTGTATGGTCTGAACTCGGGCGGTGGTGTGATTATCATTACCACAAAGAAAGGTCACGAGGGTAAGACGAAAGTGAGCTACGATGGTCAGTATGGTGTTTCGATGAATGCCAACTTCCCCGAGTTCATGAACGGCCCAGAGTTTGCCCACTATTACAATATGGCTGACATGATGGATAAACTGGCTAACGGTGTTATTACTGACCGTTCGCAGTATACGCCTATCTTCACCAGTCAACATATTAAGAAAATGACGAATAATGACCCAACAGACGGTTGGGATAACATCAACTATATAGATAAGGTGTTCGGCACAGGTACGAACATGAAGCACAATGTTACACTGCAGGGCGGAACAGCCGATCACCATTACTTTGTGGGCGGTGGTTTCATGAAGCAGAATGGTAACATTGCTAACTTTGATTATCGCCGTTATAACCTGCGTGCAAACCTCGACAGCAAGATTGGACGCGACTGGAAACTGAACGTAGGTTTGGTAGGAACTGTAGGTCGCCGTCAGACTCCTGGCTACGCATCGGGTGGTGCTGACGACGGTAGCGGCGGTAGCGGTGAGGTAGGCTGGTTGTCAATTGGCCACCAAGCTATCATGATGCGTCCTTATCTGCCCGAAAAATATAAGGACCATTATACAGCTACTATTCCAAATAACGCAGCAGTGGCTTACAGTCCGCTGGCGGCTATCTACGATTCTGGTTACAAGAAGACACGCTCTACTGAAATTCGTTTCAAACTTCAGCTTAGAGTATGCAGCACCATGGTTCAAAGGCTTGACGCTGAAGGCTACAGGTGCATACGACTATTCTACATCGCATAACAAGAATTTGGATACACCTTATAAAACATACTCGCAGACACTTGTTGGCGGTGTTCAGAACTGGCAGCTGATGGACGACCCACGCAGCGCAGCTGAAACACTGAACCACCTTGGCGAAGGTCAGTATACCTATGAGCAGATGGACGGACAGTTTGGTGCAGAATACTCTCGTATTTTCGGCCGCCACAACTTAAATGCTATGCTGATGGTAGAGGCGCAGGATATTAAAAACCAACTCGTTGGGTGCTTATGCTGATCATGTTCCATTTGCAGAGCTTCCAGAACTTTCGTATGGTACAGCACTGAAGAAGGCCCTATCTCGGGCTATAGCACCATACACGTCGTGCGGGTTATATCTTCCGTGTGAAATATGCTTATGCCGACACATATCTGGCAGAGCTTAGCGGTCGTTACGATGGTAGCTACAAGTTTAGCGGTAACGCCAGTGGCAAGCGTTGGGGCTTCTTCCCTTCACTGTCGTTGGCATGGCGCGTAACACAGGAGAAGTTCATGCAGTCGACACGTGGCTGGCTGAATGACCTGAAGGTTCGTGGCTCAATCGGTTTTGCTGGGTAACGATAGCGGTTTGCCTGAATACATGTATTTGGCAACTTTCTGCAGGGTGGCAACCGCTTCATTGGCGGAACTGCAGCAAAAATCGCTTTATACCAGCGGTGTTCCAAATATGAATTTGACATGGACTAAGATACGTTCGTCGAACGTTGGCTTCGATGCCACTTTGTGGGACGGTAAAGCTGGTGTTGAGTTCGATTGGTTCTATAACTACAACTACAATATCCTTACACAGATGGGTGGCAATAAGTCGCTCTCAATGGGAGGATACTACTCAACTTATGAGAACTATAACCGCTATGCAAACTATGGTGTAGAGTGGACCGTTTCGCACCGCAACCATTTTGGTTTGGCTGGTCGTCCGTTCAACTATAGCTTAGCGCTGAACATGACTTATGCTACAAACAAGTGGCTTCGTTACCCTGACAGCCCCAATACAGCTAAGCAGCTGAAGGTGGTTGGTACGAACGTTGACGCTGTAGAGTGCTGGATAGCAGAAGGCTTGTATCGTACAGAAGAGGAGTTGATAACTCGGCATGGTACGGTTCTCGTCCAAACATTGGTGATATTAAGTATAAAGACCTCAACGGAGATGGTAAAATAGACTGGGAGGGCGACCGTACCCGCACAGGAAAGAGCAACCGTCCACGTTACATGATGAGCTTAAAACCTCGCCGCTAACTGGAATGGCTTTTGATATAAGTGCACAGTTTACTGCAGGCTTTAACTTCAGCGTGTCATTGCTTGGTACTTATTACAATGGTTATGATGATAATACCGTATGGTCGCAGACTTTCAAAGAGGAACAAATTCTCCACTTTGGCTGTAAAGAATAGCTATAACCTCGACAATCCTAACGGTATTTACCCACGTCTTACTTTAAGTAACGTAAGCCATGGTGGTGCAAACGGTGTAGCTTCAACATTCTGGATGAAGAAGGGCGATTACCTTCGTCTGAAAAGACTTCCAGTAGGTTACACAATCCCTGCAACAATGACAAAAGGCTATCGGTATCGACCGCGTTCGCCTTTTTGTAGAGGGTAGCAACATCTTTACTCTTGATGGCCTTCCAAAGGGCATCGACCCCGAGTCGCCACGCGTAAACAACGGATACTATCCACAGCAGCGCATTCCTCAGTGGAATCAATATCACATTCTAATAAAACGAAAGGAAAATCACGATGAAAGCAAAATATTTAGGAGTTGGTTTGCTAACCGCTCTCGTGACGCTCTCTTCTTGTAACGACTTTCTGGACACCAATCCTACTGATAAGGTGACAAAAGAAAATTGTTTTGGGAGAATCCGTCATACGCTGAAATGGCGATCAATTATTTCTATGCTGACATTCCTAATCTCGCCCATTCAACAACTACCAGTGCATTGCTGGTCTTCCTGAAGGTTTGACCGACGAGCTGAAGTATGGAAATATGAATTATAACAGCCTCTGTTTTATACCCAGCGAAATTAGTTACGGCGGTGTGATACTGTCGCCCTAACTATGTTGATGTATACATGGGCGTGTGGGGTTCTACCTATGAGGAAATACGCCGTGTAAACGAAGCGTTATCAAACTTGGCCGTTGCTACATTCAACGATGCTGACAAGAAACGTTTCGAGGGCGAACTACGTTTCTTCCGCGGTATGTACTATTTTTGAATTGATGAAGCGTTACGGCCAAGCTATCCTTCTACAGCCGACCTTTCGCAAAATCAATACTGATAAAGCGTTGAACAGCGAGGCCGATTGCTGGAAGTTTATCTATGATGATTTGAAATTCGCTGCTCAAAACTTGCCAACAAGTACTTCTGCAACGGGTCGCCTTACAAGTGGTGCTGCTTGGGCAGATGATGTCGCGCGCTATGCTCTATGCCAAGAATTGGGCAGCTGTAAAAGAGGCTGGCGACGCAATCTTCCAGATGGGATATACCCTTACAGCCACTTATCCCGAAGCATTCCAATCGGGTAATAGCGAGGGCTATTTTCCAATATACCTACGATGCAGCTTCAAATATCACACATGATTTTGACAGCTATTATGCTCAGGTGGCGACCATACGCTGGCAGGTTTGACCTCAAACACAGGTGGATATGGTACTCCCTACAGGATATGGTTGAGGAATATGAGTTGGCTACTGGCGGCAAGCCCTAACTGGGCAACATGGCATACCACACGTGGTACTACAACCGAGCCTCCTTATACACAGCTGGAGCCACGCTTCAAAGCTACTATTCTGTACAACGGCGCAACATGGCGTAACCGCACTATCGAGCCTTTCGTAGGCGGAGCTGACGGTTGGTGTCAGTGGCAGGATGAGCCAAAGGCTGACGGTCGTACCACAACGGGTTACTATCTGCGCAAGCTTGTTGACGAGAAACACGACTATCCCACGCTTCAGGCCAGCACACAGCCTTTCATTGCTTTCCGTTTAGCAGAGGTTTATCTGAACTATGCTGAGGCTTGTTTCCGCTTTAGGCGATAACACAAAAGCCATGGAATATATTAATAAGGTGCGCACGTGTAAGCCTGCCCAACGTAACAGGTTTATCAGGTGACGACCTTTTTCGATGCCATTCGTCACGAACGCAAGGTTGAGATGGCTTTTGAAGGACTTTATTACTGGGATATGCGTCGCTGGAATTTGGCCAGCACACAGTTCACTGGCGTTCGTCGCCACGGTCTTAAAGTGGAGAAAAACGCATCTGGAACGTTTACTTATACTTACGTTAACGTTGACAACCAGAACCTGAACTTCCCTGAAAAGATGTAAATCGTCTGCCTATTCCAACAGCTGAGTTGAACAACAACAAGGAGTTGACACAGTTTGCAGAGTGGAAGTAAATGCGAAAAGTAAAAACGTAAAAAGGGTAAAAAGGTAAAATAAAACCTCCTTGCCCTTTTACGATTCTTTCAGATAAAACAACGAAAAATCATGAAAAAAAGAAAAATATTATATATCGGCGCTCTGCATGGCTGCAGCGTTTGTTCTCGGCAGTTGTTCCGAGGAATTCGTTGAGCCTACCGCGCAGCGCTCGGGTATTACCAGCCTTGCAGCCTATTTCACATCAGGCCCGAACGAGGGTAAAAGTAGCTATCGACTGGAAGGTGAACGGTAACGAAACAACCACCGATTACGTGATTCCTGTTCCTTATTATTATCCTGAGGAGAGCAATAATACCACTGAACAGTATATGTCAAAGATGAAAATTGTGGCTGTCTTGCAAAACAACTGCAAGATAGAACCCGCTTTGACAGTGCTCGACCTGACAAAAGAAAAATCAGTTTACTTTATACCAATCCTTACGGAAGCAGAAACAAATTACCATTTCTGGCCAAATAACACGCTCTGAGAAGTGTGCTATCCATGCCTTTTATGGTATCTCCAGGCGAGATTCCGGGTATTATAGACGAGGATAATAAAACCATATCGCTTGTTACAGCTGACGATTTAAGCGCGGCAACGGCTGATATTACACTCTCTCCTCACGCTACAATTACTCCTGATCCAACGCAGCCTCACAACTTCAATACACCGTTCCAGTTCACAGTTACTGCTGATAACGGCACCACTACAGCTACTTATACGGTTTGTGAAGCAAGTTCCACCAAAAGATTGATAACGGTTATCGTCCGGGTTCTGAAAAGAAGCTTTTCGAGAACGATATGACCACATTAGGTGTAAGCAATTCTAATACCATTCATCCTACACTGGCTTCTATTGGTAGCTATGTGATTTTGAACCTTGGTAACGGCACTGCACCTCAGTACTTCAAGAAGAGCACTGGTACTCTCGTTGGCCAGATTAACTTGGGTACTGCTAACGCTTCGGTGCTATTACAAGCGATGTTTCAGGCAACATGATTATTGCAAACCACGCTGATAACGGCCAAACACTGAATATTTATCGTACAAGTGACGTTACGCAGGCTCCACAGTTGTTGCTCAGCTACAACAATACGCTGGGTGTTGCTGTTGGCGATCGTATCCACGTTCAGGGCGACCTCGATGGCGATGCTATCATCACCGTAACTCCTTACAGCAGCACAAAAGGCTATTCGTTGGACAGTTCAGAGTGGCGTTGTAGGCGCACCACAGGAAATTACATTCGCTGGTGTTAACGCTTGGGGCGCACAGGACGGTTCGTCTAAGGTCGTAGCTCGCTCGGCAAATCGTAGCTGACGGTTGCTTCTTCGGCTACTACGATGCAGGGTGCTTGTCCTACTTATTACGCACCATCATGGGCTGCACCACAGCGCATACTTACAGCTAACAGCAGCGGTGCTGGTTGGGGCTACAACACAGGTGCTATTGATGCTCGCGACTTTAACGGCGCACGCTATCTCGCTGTGTTCGAAATGGGTTACTGGCCCAGCTGGGGTCTGCCAGGCTCTATTTACTTGTTCGACGCTACTAACCCAACAAGCGTTAGTGGAAACATCAACACCAGTAGCGCGCTGAAGAGCAAACTCACGATGTCTGACCTCTACGGCACTGTAGGATATGCAGCTGGTGACCGCACGGGCGACGTGCTTGTTACACCTTCTGAGGACGGATATTTCATGTACATATTCTATAGCTTCAAACACACACATGTCGTTTGGAGGATACCAAGTTGATTGTATCAAGAAGTAAACGGACGAAAAGTTTTTCTTAAAACTTTCATAACCGATGAAATCATTCAACATTCATCTCTCAATATTGGCTTTTGTTGCATGCATGATGACCATTTTGTTCACGGCATGTGGCGAAAGCCATGAGAACACAGTTGACAATTGGAAGTGGGACAAAGGGAAAGGTAAAACTACCCAAACTGACGAGGCCAAGCCACGTTATATGTGGATTGATGCCCCGGCTAACTTCTCACGCTTCGCCAACAGTCGCGAGAACATCGTTACCGACTTAACGAAAGCACGCGACTGTGGCATTACACATGTTATTGTTGACGTTCGTCCCTACACGGGTGATGTGTTGTTTAAGAGCAACACGGCTGATGCAGTAACACAGCTCGACTATTGGGAAGGCTCACAGTATAAATATTATCAACGCACGGCAACGTGGGATTACTTGCAGGCATTTATTGACGAGGGCCACAAGTTGGGCCTAAAGGTGTATGCAGGTATGAACACATTCGTAGGTGGTAGCATGAATCCCTACGGACTCGGTGGTCAGGGTCTCCTCTTCCGTGATGCGTCAAAGAAGAGTTGGGCCAGCGTTTACAACCGCTCTGAAGGTCTTGTAAACGGAATGGACCTGCCACAGTCGGCCGATAATTATTATGCTACACGCTTTCTCGACCCTTTGTAACGACGATGTTCAAACGTACCTGTTGAACATTATTTCCGACCTTACCAAGTATAATGTAGATGGTATCGTGCTCGACCGTTGCCGCTTTGACAACCCTGCTTGCCGATTTCTCTAACGATGCCCGTGCCAAGTTTGTTACCTACACTGAAGAACAAAAGGCGTTAACAGTTTCAATTTTCCTGCTGACGTGGCAAAGGCTGGACAAACAACCATTAGCGGACAGCCTCAATACTTTAAAGATTGGCTCGCCTTCCGTTGTAAAACTATCTACGACTTCATGGCTCGCGTAACCAGCAAGGTTCACGCCATTAACAGTAAGACTAAAAGTAGGTGTTTACGTAGGCGCATGGTACAGCTCATACTACGATGTAGGTGTCAACTGGGCCAGTCCTAAGTACGACCCCAGCCAGGATTATCCACAGTGGGCCAATGCCGACTACCGTAAGTACGGCTATGCAGCACTGCTCGATTTCATGCTTCTTGGCTGTTATGCTCCTGCTGCCAACGTTTACGGCAACGGTGAATGGACTATGCAAGGCTTCTGCCTGCAAGCACGCGAAAAGCTGAAAGGCGATGTTCCCTTTTGCTAGGAGGTCCTGATGTGGGCAACCCCTACGGGCTTCGAACACGGCAATCAGGCTACAGCCGTTACCCAAAGTGTAAACGCTTGCATTGGCGCTGCTGATGGATACTTCGTCTTCGACATGGTACACGTACGCCAGTTCAACTACTGGAATGCCCTCAAACAGGGTATAGACAACTATCTAACAACATTGAAGAAATAAATAATACTATGGAAACAAGAGCATATCTACAGCAGTGGGCCACACGCTATAGAGACGACCTTACTACCAATATCATGCCCTTTCTGGCTCGAGAACGGCTTAGATAAAAAACACGGAGGCGTATTTACCCTGCCCTCAATCGCGACGGATCACTCATGGATACCACCAAGAGCGTGTGGTTCCAAGGGCGTTTTGCATACGTTTGTGCCTTTGCATATAACACCGTTGAAAAACGACAAGAATATCTTGATGCGGCACGAAGCGCTATCGACTTCATCGAAAAATACTGCTTTCGATAACGACGGACACATGTATTTCTCGGTTACAGCCGATGGCCGCCCGCTGCGCAAGCGCCGCTATGTATTCTCTGAAACCTTTGCAGCTATTGCCATGAGCGAGTATGCTGTTGCTACAGGCGACAAGCATTACGCACAGCGCGCACTGCAAATTTTTGACGATACACTGCGCTTCCTCAACACGCCCGATACCTTGCGCCTAAGTTCGAACCTGAGGTACAACTGCAAGGCCACAGCATTGTCATGATACTCATCAACGTTTGCTCATGTTTACGAAAGGCCATTGACGACCCAAAGCTCACCGCACAAATTGATGAGAGCATCATGAAACTCGAGAAATACTTTATCCACCCCGAGTTTAAGTGCTTGCTTGAAACCGTAGGACCTAACGGCGAATTTATTGATACCAACCTCACACGCACCATAAACCCAGGCCACTGCATCGAAACTGCGTGGTTCATTCTGGAAGAAGCCCGCCACCGTGGTCTGGGATAAGCATCTTACAGAACTGGGTTTAAAGATATTCGATTGGTCGTTCGAATGGGGTTGGGACGAGCCATACGGAGGTATTATCAACTTCCGCGACTGTCGCAACCTGCCACCATACAGGACTATTCGCAGGACATGAAATTCTGGTGGCCACAGTGCAAAACCATCATCGCTTCGCTCTATGCCTATCTTGCTACGGGCGACGAGAAATACCTCGAGCGCCATAAGCAAATCAGCGATTGGGCTTACAAGCACCTTCCTGACCCCGAAGGCCGCGAGTGGTTCGGCTATCTGCATCGCGACGGCACAGCCGCACAAATGGCTAAGGGCAACCTTTACAAAGGTCCTTTCCACATACCTCGTATGATGGCTAAAATCGTTCACGTTATGTAACGAGATACTATCTAAAGTAAAACTATCCACAAAATATCGAGTGGGGCAGCGCGTGAGCGTCAGGCCATCACTCAAACTACACTTTTTCGAGCACGCCATGTTTGAAACTTTTTCTTCAAACCTGCGTGCTCGGAATATTTTACTCGTCATCTCCCAATATCGTCCCTTTCTCTCCTAACCCCGCTAATCTGCTCAGTAATACTTTCCCATTTTTCTCCCTCTACATATGTACCTCCTTGTAACTCCCTGACTTTTAACTTTATAAAAGTCTTAACTCTTTAATCTGTCTTTTTTTGTCTGTCCCTATCAATCTGTCTTTTACAGTCGTATAATTTTTCATAAGAAAAACAGCAGTCATAATAAGCTGCGTTCCGCATGTAACAGTCTCAAATAATAGAGCTGAAACCATCTGTAATAAAGAATATTTATGTATCTTTGCAGCCAACATTCTAAAAACAATATTTTAAGGTGGATAGCTGATTTGTTTTTATCATGGCGATTTGACGCTGTTTACTTGGTATTTAGGCAATTATTTATTTATCTTCTCATTTTATCAATATACCATATGAAAAATGAACAAAAAGCAGACGGGTGTATGTCAAGCCCGAAAACAAAACTTTACAATTAGGAACTCGGAAACCTTTTAGAAGCTTTCAGCGGACAACACAAACCCCTCAACCCAGGCGGTGTTTATGGTGATGCAAAGAGCAATAACCTCGACTGGGAAGCTTGGGACGATGACAGCAATAGTGTGAAAAGAAGAAGAGTAGACAGTAAGATAAGAAAACAGAGAATTGAATCATGACATTTTAAAACATATATCAAAGCATTATGGCTTCTTTTTAGCAGTAGGCGCGTTTTCAGCTTGTTCTGATAACGATATGGCGACGAAAAACGAAGATAAGAAGCCTGTACAGGAGGTTAAAGGTGTTCAGTTTGTTATCGAAAGTCCCAAGGCAAGTGCCAAGGTTGGCTATGTAGCCGACGAGGACGGAGCACTTTTAGGTGCACGTACGCGTACAACAATCAGTCATACTTTTGGTGGCGGTGCCGATGTCTTATGGACTAATACCGATAAAATTTGGGTAAAAGACAAGAACGGAACATGGCAGCAGAGCATTGCTACTGTCGTTACTTCGGGTGGCAAGCACGCCACATTCACCTTACCCGGCAATATGAGCGATTATAACGATAACTGCTCAGTGAGCCTTGTTAGTTCTGATATCAAAAGCAGCGTACTAGCACCTATACCAGCAATACGGGGTTGTACACCAGCGCCGCTTCTGGCGCGAACCCTACTCCTGCAACAGGAATAGGAAACATACAGAACCAAACCGATGTTAACAAGTTCGATAAGGCTGGCCAATGGGGCGACTGTGCCGTAGGAAAAGCGAAGCATAACGGTACCAAGTTCAGCCTTAGCCTTGAGCATCAAGCCGCATACCTTTGTGTGTTGCCACGCTGCGAGAACCCTGCTTTTAGGCCGAAATATCAAGCTTACCCATATAAAAATCGAGTCGGATAACGTGATTTGCCAGCGACCTTATCGAGCTTCAGGAAGACGGCACGTTAAATTTACCCACTGCAGCTGCCGCTTCGTCGCTCAATCATAAAACCATAACCGCTTCGGTAAACAACTCCCTTTGAACACCGATGTTACTAATGCGGCTACCAACGCGTGCTATTTCGTTGTTTACCCAGGTACACATAACCTCACCATTCGCTACACCATCAAAGGATTATGATACCAACGTTGAAAACCACGCTTACTAAAAAGGTGAATAACGTAGTTTGCAATGCGGGTTCGATAGCTGATATTACAGCCAACCCTCATGCCGTTAGGATTCTATTATATTTGGGACGCACGCCGCGATTATTGGGACGGTATTGAAAGCGAGATACCTGTTATTGATAGCGACGGTGTAGGCACAACGGTAAGTTCAAATTATCCACGTGCTGAAAGTCCTGATGCACGTTGGAGCGAGCAAACACACCTACAGCCCCAAACCACCCTTTTCAAAAACCTGCCTAATCTTAACGAGATGATGTGGTATTTCTACCATGGCGACCCACATTTTTCATACGATCAGGACGTTGTTATTGCCAATAGAGGTCATTTACATAAAACAACAGCTCATGGCGTATGGTTCAGAAAGAAGAGTGTTATCTTAGCTTACCTGAAAACAATAGGCTATCCTTCTACGATGACCGAGGAAGATATGAAACAAGCTTTCGGGAAACGTCGTCCAGCCCTACATCGTGATTACTCAGCACGTTAGGCCCTGTATGGTTACTTTCATTGGAGTACCGACCCAGGAGTACCAACCAATCAAGATGATTATTTCTTCCTGCCCACATCGGGTTTAAGTGACGAGGGTTCACTCGGAAGCTATAGTTATCCTTATCATCAATTCGGGTTCTACTGGACGTCTACTGCTATTGAAAGTGGCAAAAGCGTTTATGTTACGATTCTCTGACGGTCATATCGATTTAGAACAACAGTCACGTATCAAAGCGTGCTACGCATATCCTTTCGAGTAATACTATTATTAATGCTTACTGTATATATACAACCCACGGGTGCTTGCCACATGGTGGGCACCCGTTTTCTGTGTCATCGCTATTAAACCGCTGCGCTTACCACCCCTAAAAAGAGGGCTGAAGGTAAGCAGTTTATCATTTTAAAATACATACTTTTGTAACGTGATTCAGGATAACGAAGCGTGCAAACATTGCACTGTAGCCCCTTTTTGTGGCCGTTTATAGCAATCATCATATAATTAAATAAGGTATTAGGAAATGCGAAAAACTCTGTTTAAAAATCCACCGATGGTGGCGTTGCCACTCGGTATCTTCATGTCCATACTCTGTTTTACGGGCTTTCTGCTGTTGGTGGTGAAAGATGTGTCGGGCCTTTTCGGCATCGAAACCCGCGATATAGCCTTCCATGGCTACGTAAAACAAATGCACCGATGGCTCTTTCATGATGCCTCACGACCCTCACGGCGGACTGTCAGCGGGTCGCGTTATCGTTGCCGTGTCGTCAATGTGATGGCTATAGTGTTGCTCACGGGTGTTGTTGTTTGGTGGCCTAAGAGCAAAAAAATGCTCAAAAACCGACTGTCGGTGAGTACCAACAAAAGGCTTTCGCCGCTTTGTTTACGATAGCCACGTATCGTTAGGCATCTACGCTTTCGTGTTCCTTTTTTTCTGATGGGCCCTCACAGGCCCTGTCTTTTCGTTTGGCTGGTACCGACAAGGCATGTCGAAGCTTTTCGCGCAACCCATGCCCCCAAAAAGGAAATGAAGCAGTCGGCGCGCAACCCTCAATCGTCACCCTGCCACAACGGCAACAGGTGCTTTTGCTGCCGATAGCGCGCGCCAGCCACAACCGCAGGCACAGTCGGTAACCCCCTCACCGTCTAACGGTAACGTCGCGTCCCAACCGAATAAAAAGAAGAAATACGCCTCCTCCCTTTTTTCATTCGTTGCACATGGGCTATTGGGGCGGCTGGTTTTCGCGTTTGTTCTATGCCCTTGCCGCGCTGATAGGCGGCTTCCTCCCCATCAGTGGCTATTATATGTGGTGGAAGCGCACCCATGTCGTAACGACGCGAAAGCCCAAAGCCTAACCCTCCTTCCTCCTGCCCTCTCAAAGATATAGCCCATCTTTTTTACTTTTTTACTTTTTACCCTTTTACTTTTTAAATACCTCCTTGTAACTCCCTTAACTCCTTAACTCCTCAAATATGTTCTTTTTGTCTTTCTGTCTTAAATCCTTTCCTTTTTGTCGCTTCTCCGCCCCAGATGCCCACCGCGTCTGGAGCTTTTTCGTTTATTTTGTCGTTTAAAAAGCACGATTTAAAGCGAAACAAAAAGTTACATCTTGAATCTTAAATCATGATATAAGACAAAAAAGGGTGCTAAATACCAAAAACTTTTTGTCCTTATTTATTTTCTTTTATAACTTTGCGCCGTTGCGTAAAGATACAATTAAATTTTATAGCAACACGAAGTTTAGTTGTGTTTTGATAGGAGCGCATTTTTTGTATGCCACCCTCTTTACTGTATGTAGAGAAGCGTAATAACGTGTATGCTAATTCCTTTTTTTAGGTAACCCTTTTCTCTTGACGACGAAAGTTAAATATTCATCTGCAGTGTTGCATAGTTGATTTATGAAAGGAAAAACAACTTTTTAGTTCCAATGGCTTTCTTAGCCCTTATGTTTTTCACTTGTGGTTTTGCATTAGGTATCAACTCGTTGTTGGTTCCCGTGTTAAAAGTATCGCTAAGTGTCTCGTCAATGGAGGCATATATGCTTGTGGTGCCACGTTCTTACCGTTTCTTATCTTCGGCTACCCGGCAGGAATCCTTATCAGTAAAATAGGATATAAAAAGCACGATGGCAACTTCGTTTGGTATGTTTGCCGTAGCCTTTGGTGCATTTATTTTTCCTCAGTCGAAGCAAAAAGCTTCCCCTTATTCTTGTTAGCCTCTTTCCTCTGTGGTACAGCAAACACCTTTTTGCAGGCAGCCATCAATCCCTATGTTACCATATTAGGCGATACAGAAAGTGCGGCTAAGCGTATCTCTATCATGGGAATGATAAACAAGTTAGCGTGGCCAGTATCACCCTTATTTATTGCACTTCTTGTAGGCAAGTCTGGCAACATTGCTATTGACGACCCTATCTAAGCCGTTTACCGTTATTATATGCCTTTTCCTTGTGTTAGGGCGTGATAGCCCTTTTGTCACCTTTAGCCCGAAGTGAAGGCAGCAGGCGAAGATAACGAAGAAGCTGATGCCAAAGACCAAGAAGTATCAGCTTATGCCAACAGTAAGCAGTCTGTCTTCCAGTTTCCACATTTTAGTACTGGGTGCTATTGGTATCTTCTTCTATGTGGGTGCCGAAACTATTGTTTTAGGAACACTCATCGATTACGCCACTGAATTAGGCTTTGCTAATCCCCCAGAACTATTCATGGATAACCCCTATCAGCATTAGTGTAGGATACATCACAGGAATTATACTTATCCCCAAGCACCTTTCTCAAACGCGCGCCTTGCAAATTTGCTCTATCATGCAGCCTTGGTAGGAACATTCCTTGTCGTTGTTCTCCTGGCATATACAGTATCTGTTCAGTGGGCATTATGGCTTTAGGCTGTTCGCTGATGTGGCCAGCCTTTTTGGCCCTTAGCATTGATGGATTTAGAGCAAATATACCAAAAAGGCTCATCGGTATTAACCATGGGTTTAATAGGTGGCGCAGTAATTACAGTTCTTTTCGGCCCTAATCAAAGATGTTTCCGACATTCAGTACTCTTACGCCATTTGCTTTGTATGCTTTAGTTACATCTTGTTTTACGCCTTTAAAGGCTATAAGCTCGATAAAACACCTTTTTGCTTAAAGGGCTAAAGGAGAGGACATAAAGACAAAAAGAACAGATTTGAGGAGGTAACTCTTAACTCCTTCAACTCCTAAATCTGTTCTTTTTGTCTTTTATATCTTAAATCCTTTCCTTTTTGTCGCAGCCCCTCCGCTAACTCCTACCTCCTGCCTCTCAAAGATATAGCACATCTTTTTAATTTTTAATTTTTACCCTTTTACTTTTTAAATACCTCCTTAACTCCTAAATCTGTTCTTTTTGTCTTTCTGTCTCAAAAATTTTGTCTTTTGCCCGTAATCGTCTTTCGTTTACGGCATATTAGCCTGACGTTTACATCGTAAACGGTCACCCTTTACATCGTAAACGCCTTGCGAAACCGTACTATTTCGCACCCCTTTCCGTCGTTTCCCAATATACTGATAAATAGAGACATAGCGCCCTGTCAGAATCTTCGTGCGCACAATCGTTTTTCCGTTTAGCCCGTAATCGTCTTTTTAGCGTTTTCGTTAGACTTAAATACCCCCTCTTTGCACCTTTTTTTCTTTCTTTTAAATCTTGGCTTTTTCTACTATTTTCATTCTTTGCTAAGAAAACATCAAGGTTGCTGATTAAGTGGTAGAGAGTGGAAAATAATGGGAGATATTGAGCGTTGTATTAACATAACTTCTTTTCTTTTTAGCGTATTATATTAAATAGGCAGGGCTGGTGGCTTTTCATATCTATAAAATGCTTTAAACGCGAAGGCATTTTTGCTTGGAATATGCAGATGTGGGGTTATCTTTTGCGATGTATTAATCCCTAAATATTTATTATAAATGAAGAGATTGTATTTTTTTAAATCGCACACTATGTGCAGGATTGTTGGTTTTGTTCGTTGTTCACGTTTGCTACGGCCAGCGCAACAACCACCGCCGTAAAGGATAACACGCAAAGAAAATCGGCAGCTGCGGCCCCTGCCAATCATTCGCAAATAGTAGGCACGTGGGAGGTTACGCCCAAAGGGTAGCTATGTTATTGTGCGCCACGCTAAAAACGCGACAGGAATATAAGGTGGGCTTTAAGGTTGACGAACAAGATGATTATAAGTTGATGCCTATTGACTTGAAAACGGGCGAACTGTTCGATTTGCGTTATACGTTAGGACACGACGATGACGATTTAGACGATGAATTGCACCGCTATGAGTTTCATCGCAATGGCCGACTCTATGTTTACGAAAAAGGAGGATAACGGCCGTTGGAAACGTGACGACGACGGTGGCACGTACAGCTTCCGCCACGGCGGTTTTACGATTAAGATTGACGGCGACCGCGCTAAGCAATATCAAATTAGATTTTTGAGCGATAACGAGTTTGAACTTACGCAAACCAAAGTTTAACGATCGCGACCTTCGTCGTGTTGCGGTAAAGAAGGTTCTGAGGTACGTTCGTGTAAACAGAAAATAAGGTTTTAAATTAAAACGATATTGCTTTTACAGCGATGTGGCTAACCGCCCGTTTTACGTTACGTAACGGGGTGGTTGGCCCTTTTTATTGTGTTATTAAACAGCTACTTAACGACGTTAGTTAAAAAGATAATGAAACGTTGTTTTTGTGGGATTTGTATTTAATTAATAAATTTGTTTCGTAATGAAAGATATAACTTATTAATTATCAGTGTAGCGAAACTCTTAACAATTATTTTTAGTTACATATTAATACCTACCTATGAACCCTAATACCTTTTTCGAGCAAGGGTATAACTATGCCTTGTCGTTTTTTTATTTTCTATCTATTTTTAGTTGCATTGTTTCTGCTGAGCACACAGGTAGTAAAGGCTTCGCGTGGAAGCGAGGTTCTGCCCGACAGTATTCCAATTAGTGCGTTGGGAAAGTTTCATATCCAGGGCATTGCTATGGATAAGGAAAAGCGCTATTTGTATGTTTCGTACACTACGCAGCTGGTAAAGATTGACCGCGAGGGCAAGATAGTAGGTTCGGTAAGCGGACTTTTAGGCCATTTAGGTTGTATAGCTTTCAATCCGCAAGACGGCAAAAATATATGGTTCGCTTTGAATATAAGGACGACGAGATAGAGCCGCAATATTAACGAGAAAAAGTAGCGGGAAGCGCGAGTCGGCCACACAATTTTATATTGCATCGTTTGATGTGGAAAAGATAAATCGTACAGGTATGGACGGCTTTCGCGACGGTGTGATGACAGCAGTTTGTTTTGCCCGTAGTGAAGAAAATGTTTGAAGGCTCGGCAACTATTAACGGTGTGACCAACAAACATGTGTATGGTTGCAGCGGCATTGACGGTGTAAGCTTCGGTCCGAAATTTGGTAAAAAGGGCGGCAAAACGTATCTGACGGTGGCGCTGGGCATTTATAGCGACCTGAAACGAACCGATAATGATTATCAGGTTCTGCTGCAATACCCATGGCCTTCAATGATGCGCTATGCGCGTCCGTTGGATTTGAACCGCATGCATAGCGAAGGACCAGCGAAGCCTGCAGGCACTTATTTTTGCTTATACAGGCAATACAACCTATGGCGTTCAGAACTTAGAGTACGACCCTTATTCAAACCAGTGGTTTTATGGCCGTATATAAAGGTAAGAAGAAACGTTCCCTAACTATCAGATTTACGCTATCGACAACAGCGTGAAACCCACAACTAAAACCCTCGTAGGCTACGGCGGCGAACGCGGTAAGGTTGTAGAGCTGAGCAAAAGCGGGCTTGCGTGATGAGGCTACAGGCGTGTGCGGCTGGAACTTTGCCTACGGAAACATGGGTATGCAAGCGCTGGGCGACGGACACTTTTACTTCTTCCATTTCGACAAGACCAACAAAGAGAAAAACAGTGGGTGGCTGGAGCTGTATCAGTATAAACCCGAAACGCAGAAACCTTTTGTCAAGATGGGACGATAAGGAGGTTAGAAACAGATAACTCAATCAACAAAATACTAAAATCTTAAACAAAGAAAAATCATGAACAAGAACTTAGAGTTGGCCCTCGAAAAGGCCACTCAAACGCATGCTCTCGTTCTCAGTCAAGGTGCAATACAAGAAACTGCACGTGTTTTCCAGGATTTTTCCGTGGAAAAAGAGCCTTAGTAATCGCTGACAAAAACAACGTTTGAAGTAGCAGGAAAGACGGTAGACACTATTCTGCGCCATGCAGGCATAGAAACCGATGCGCCTGTTATTCTGGATTTCCCCGACATGCACGCCGAGTGGAAATATATTGAAATACTGGACAAAGCGCTTGCTGCAACCGATGCTATTCCGGTAGCCGTTGGCTCAGGTACTATTAACGACCTTACCAAACTATCGGCTTATCATAACGACCGCCGTTATATGGTTGTGGCAACAGCAGCTTCAATGGACGGATATATTGCCTTTGCGCCTCTATTACCAAAGACGGCTGTAAGACCACATTCCCTTGTACGGCACCTATTGCGGTTGTTGCCGATATTGACATTATATCAAAAAGCCCCAGCCGACATGACGCGGCCAGTGGATACGCTGACCTCTTTGCCAAAGTGCCAGCAGGTGCTGATTGGATTATCGCTGACGCGTTAGGTATAGAGCCTATTGACCCAGTAGCGTTCTCGATAGCACAAGATGGCTTACAGGAAGCCCTTGCAAACCCCGAAGGTGCGCGCGAAGGCCGCCCAGAAGATATTGCAAAACTAATGGAGGGATTGTTGCTTGGCGGCTTTTGCTATGCAGGCTTTATCCTAAATCGAGCCGTCCAGCCAGCGGCGCTGATCATCAGTTCTCGCACTTGCTGAACATGCAGAATTTCGTGATGCCTAACGGCAAAGCACCATCGCATGGTTTTCCAAGTGGCATTAGGAACACTGGCTTCGCTCTTCTTCTATCGCGAATTGCTCAATACCGATATGGAAGAAATTGACGTAGAAGCGTGTGTGAAAGGCATGGCCCGACCTTGCTGAACAGGAAGCCGAAGCATTAAAAATGTTTGAAGGAACCGACTTTCCAACACTGGGCGCAACAGAGGTAAAGGCGAAATATACCGACCGTGACGGTTTGCGTCAAGAACTTACTACGTTTAAGGAAAAGTGGCCCGAGACGCGTCAACGATTGGAGAAACAGATTATCTCAGTTGAAGAAACCATGCGTCGTTTGCGCCTTGTGGGTGCGCCTACCGTGCCTGAGGATATTGGGCTGAGCCGCCAGAGCATGCGCGAGAACGTTCTTCTGGCACAGAAAAATACGCCGTCGTTATACCATTCTTGACCAAGCATTACGCATGTGTAAGCTTGATGAGTGGACAGCAACCTTGTTTGGCAAAGGGCGGCATGTGGGAAATGAATTAATTCGGATATAAAAACCTTTTTGTACACATTTAACAATCTAATCAATGGAGAAGTATTATCATGTAAGAAGGAACGCGATGCTTCCGACTCATTGTTCTCTTAGCATTTTTAATCAGTGCGCTGACAGTACAAGCACAATCGCTCATTAAAGGGTACTGTAATAGATGCCACAGGCACGCCACTTATTGGTGTAACCGTACAAAACACTTCAACTAAAGGCGGCACTGTAACCGATATGGACGGTAACTTTTGCGGTGCCAGCAAAAGAAAGGCGACATGCTAAAAGGTGTCGTATGTAGGCTATCTGACACAGAACCTTCGTGCATCAAGTGGCCACATGGCTATCACGTTGAAGGAAAATGTAAGCTCACTTGACGAGCTTGTTGTTGTGGGTTATGGCGTTCAGAAGAAACGCGACATTGTAGGTGCTATAGATAAGGTGTCGGGCGATGTGGTTGAAAACCGCGCCAACACCAATATTACCCGCTCACTGCAAGGACAAATACCGGGTTTGACTGATTACACAAACCGACGGCCGCTCTACTCGTGGAGGTGGTATTCATATTCGCGGAAATGTAAACTCTATCGGTGCAGGTGGTTCGGCTCTTGTACTGATTGACGGTGTGGAAGGAAGTCTTTCGCAGGTAAACCCCGACGATGTTGAAAGCGTTTCGGTATTGAAAGATGCTTCTTCGGCAGCCGTTTACGGTGCGCGTGGAGCCTTCGGTGTTATTTTTTGGTAACAACAAAAAGCGCAAGAGCTGGCAGAGCTGTTGTAAAATACTCTGGACAGATTTCACAGGTAAAACGTACTGTAAAGTATGACGTGGTAACAAACGGTCTGCAATGGACTAACGATTTCACGAGGCGTTTATGGGGTATCGTGGAACAGAGCCCAGCACCATTAACAACGTGTTCAATGCCAATGCGAGAAGCTGGAGCGACTGGTACGGCGAACTACAACGTCGTGATGCAAACCCATTGCTTGAAAAGCAACGCACCAATAGCAGAGGTTACTATGAATATTTTGGTAATACTGACTGGTTGGGTGCTATTTATCGCGATAATCAATTTTGCAACACAGCATAATGTTTTCTATCAGTGGCGGTTCTGACCGTGCTACCTTTCTACATCAGCGGTCGTTACAACGGCAACAATGGTATATATAAGGTGGGCAACGAGCGTTTCAACAAATATAACATTCGTGCCAAAGGTATGCTGAAGCTCAACAGCTGGTTGCGTCTCGAAAATAATACAGATGTATTTTTGCAGGACTATCGTGAGCCCTATCGTAATGTATGCTTACGACCGTAACAATTTGGATACTCGCATTCCTATTCAGCGCCAGATTGAAACACAAGGATTCCCTGTTGCTACACTCCGTAACACCGATGGCACATGGACACAAGCGGCTGTTTACACGGGCTTTGCAGGCTTTGCTGAAGGCAACTCTTGGCGCCAGAATAAGTGGGCTAATGTAACAAACACAACCACCCTGTTTGGAAACGTAATCAAAGACGTTCTGTTGGCTAAAGCCGATTTCACTTATAAGCGTACACATCAGCGCAGAGAGCAGGTGGGTAACATTTACGATGCAATGATTTCGCCTACAGAAAAGTGGTCGTGGGCAAATTATAACTATTTGGAACATCGCTACTATGATACAGAGTATATGGCAGGAAGCGCAACGCTTACCTATACTCCGAAACTTCGTGGCGGACACTATTTCAAAGGAATGGGGAGGCTGGAACCTTGAGCAAGAGCAGTATCGCTCAACACGTGTCATGCGTCAGGGACTGCTCGAGCCTAATATGCCAAACTTCAACTTCACCGATAGCGAAGCGTATTATATTAACGATAACGGCTCGTACGATTGGGCATTTGTAGGCCTGTTCTTCCGTTTGAACTATAACTGGAAGGGTCGTTATTTGATTGAGACAAGCGGTCGGTATGACGGAAGCTCTAAGTTTCCCAACCAATCAGAAGTGGAGCTTCTTCCCTCGGCATCAGTGGGCTGGCGCGTGAGCGAAGAGCCATGGATGGAATCGTTGCGTTCAAGCTTCCTCGATAACTTTAAATTGCGTGCTTCTATTGGTGAAGCCGGAAACGGTTTGGTGGCTCCTTACGAGTACCTGTCAACCATGAGTATTATTCGTGGGTACAAGCGTTATCAACGGAAAACTTGCTAACTATACACAGGCTCCTGCAGCCATACCAAGTGGTTTGACTTGGGGAGAAAGTGATTACCTATAACTTTGGTATTGATGTAGATATGTTTTAAGAATCGCTTTACCTTCTCTTTCGATATCTATCGTAAGAATACAAAGGATATGTATGTGGTTGGCGATGAGCTCCTGCTGTTTATGGCAATAATCCTCCAAAGGGTAACAATGCCGACATGCGCACCAATGGTTTGGGAGGTTAGCATGGGTTGGAGAGACCGCGTTATGGTTGCTGGCAGCCCGCTGAACTATCATTTGAAAGCTGCGCTGTGGAATGCGAACAGCACCATTACAAAATATACCGCAACCACTAACACTGTTACCTCTTATTATAATGGTAAGGAAGTGGGAGAGATTTGGGGCTTCGATTGTTTAGGTTTCTTCCAGAGCAAAGGACGATGTGCTGAATTCTCCCGACCAAAGCTGGCTACACAACTACAACCGTGCTGGCTGAGTGTGGGAAAGCTGGTGACTTAAAGTTCAGAGACGTTAATGATGACCATAAGATTGATATTGGCAACAATACGCTTGAGAACCATGGCGACCTTATTAAGATTGGTAATACCACGCCACGTTATTGCTACGGGCATTAGCTATGGCGCTGAGTGGAAAGGCATAGGATTATCGATGTTCTGGCAGGGTGTGGGCAAGCAAGACTCGGTATCCAAACACAGAAGCAGGCCTCTTCTGGGGTAACTACGGACGTGTTTATGGTTACGATTTGCCTTGGCACAATGCCTCAAACCGTGCAGGCGTTGATGCTGATGGAAACATCACAAACCCCAATGCTTATTGGCCTCGCTTACGTGGATATATTGCTGAAGATGCCAAAGGCGCGCTCGCTCGCAAAAATAATCGTTATTTGCAGAAACGCTGCTTATCTGCGTTTGAAGACGATAAGCCCTATCGTATAGCTTCCCTACAAACCCTTATTTCGAAGGTTGGACTTTCAAAACCTGATGGTGTATGTGTCAGGTGAGAACCTGCTACCATCACACCTTGCACAAATGGGTAAGAACTTCGACCCCGAAGTGATCAGCGCAGGCGACGCTTCAGGTTGGAACGGACAAAAAGGGAACGGCAGGCGATGGCTACAGTTATCCTATGTTGAAGAGCCTTTCATTAGGGACTTAATATTACCTTCTAATTTAATAACCCTATACAGAAAGAATAGCTTTATGAAAAAGATATATATATGCTTAGCTATTGTTGCATTGGCTTTTACCTCTTTGTAACGATTATTTAGACAAGAAGCTTTATTTCCAAAATTAATTGAAAAGAGTTCTTTGCCAACGAAGAGCAATTGCAGCTTTATGCAAACGGACTGTATCTAAACATGACACCTAACGCTGAGGAACTCACCACAGGAGTTCTACTTGCGACTATTTAGCTGCAACACAACCAGCGCTTTGCTTGAAAGAACGTTCACAGTTAATCAGATGTCTGGCTGGACTATTGGTGCTTGGAGAGACCTTTTCCGTGTAAACTACTTCTTAGAGAACATGGACAGGGCTGCGTGTCCACCTGAAGTAAAAAACCATTACCGTGGTATTGCTCGTTTTTGGCGTGCGTTGTTCTATTTTTGATAAGGTGAAAGAGTTGTGGCAATGCCATGGTACAGCTATACAATAGAGGCCGCTGATACAACTGCTCTTTACAAAGAGCGCGATGATCGCGAAATGGTGATGGATAGTGTTTTACAGGACATCAACTACGCTTGCGACCATATTATGAACCGCGCCGAAACAACGGTTACGCCATCAATGGCACTTGCTATGAAGTCGCGCATCTGTTTGTTCGAGGGTACTTACCGCAAGTATCACGCAGTTAATCCTTCTACAGGCGAAGCTTGGAAAGATGCTACTGCCTCTCAGCGTTTCTTGCAGGAGTGCGTTGCAGCTTCTGAAAAGATTATGAACTCAGGAATGTTCAAGCTTTACAACACAGGCAAGCCTGAAACCGACTATCGTTATGTGTTCCAACAGGAAAAACCTGTGAAGGACGAGGTCATTTGGGCTAAAGAATATAGTGCTGAGTTAAGTTCTTATCACAACCTTACACAGTTGTTTGTTTCGTCTGGAAACCAGTCGAATCGTTGGTCGCCAACACAGGAATTCGTCAATACATATCTGAACCGTGACGGTAGTCGCTTTACCGATGCTGCAGGTTATGAAACCAAGAGCTTTGTACAGAACAGCACAAACCGCGATTGTCGCTTAGCGTCAAATCGATGATGATGCCCGGTTATACCAAGCTAAACAACAACGGTGAGAAAATGGAAACTACCCCCGACTGGAGCGTTACCATGACAGGATATCAGGTGATTGACATAACATGGACGGCACATTCTATGAGGTTACCAACCATAGCAGCAATGCAGTGCCTGTTATTCGTTATGCTGAAATTCTGCTCAACGAGGCTGAGGCTAAAGCCGAGTTGGGACAAATGACAAACCAAGTATGGAACAAAACCATACGTCTTCTTCGCGAACGTGCTGGTGTGGGCGGAAGCGCGCTCTACTTCTGCCGACCCTTATCTGGTTAGCTACTATGATAATAAGGTAACCGATATGTGGCTCTTGAAATTCGTCGCGAGCGCGCTATTGAGCTATTCTTTGAGGGTGGCGGCCTGCGCTACGATGACCCTCATGCGTTGGAAGCAGGGCGAAATGCTGACCAAAAAGCTTAGGTTCAATTTATATTGGTGCTAAAAACACCGCTATTGATACCGACGGCGACGGCACAAACGACCTTATTGTTGTTGATAAGTTGCCTACAAGCCGCTAAATCCTGCTCTTACATATATTGATTTAAGCAAGACACGTTTCTACACCTTCAGAGACGGACGTTTGTATATTGCCAACAACAATGTATGGGAAGACAAGAAATATACGCACCCAATCCCAACAGCTGCACGAGTAAAGAATCCGAACCTTGCGCAGAATTATGGTTGAGAATAGCTCTGTATATTACGAGTAAAGAAATACGTTTGATTAAACATATAGAAGTAAATGAATATGAAAATACATCGCATCTTCAAATGTGGAGTGTTTGTTGTAACACTGTTATCGCTGCTGGTTTCGTGCAGCGACAACAACAGAGTCGGTTCTTTCTTGGAAGTGACGACCAACTGAGTTTCTCGTCTTCGGGCGCAGATAGTAAGTTTACCGTATGTGCTTCGGGCGCATGGGAGATTACAACCGATGCCGACTGGCTCACGTTTAGTAAAAGCAAAGGGCGAGGGCGACGGTCAAACGCGCGAACAAATTATTGTTACAGCGGCTCGCAATACCTCTACTGCTCGCCAAGCTACATTCCCTGTTAACGGCTGCAGGTAAAACCTACCGTAACCTGTCAGCAGGAGAAGGACACCCCTTCAAGCTTGGAACAGCTTCTCTTTCGGCTTCATTAGAGATTGGAAAATCGGCTACAGGCGTAATGATTAACATTCCGTACGAGTATGGTTACAGGATATGAACCTCACCGTACATACCGTATTGAGCGGTGCTGGCGCTGCAGGCTTGCAGGTTGACGACCAGAATATCACCCTCGACACAGCTACAGGAATGCCTCTCTGCCCTATCACGGGCCGCCCAACCAGCGCTGGCAACCTCGTTATCACGGTTAGCACCAACCAAGGAGACTCTGCCCCCGCTGTGTTAAACGCTGTGGTTAATGCTGCATTATTCTTGAAGAGCACTTCAACCTCTGTATCTACGGTGGCGACTTTGTTGCCGATCAGCCCGGAACAATGCCAGCATGGGTTAGAGATAGCGAGGAAAGAACGTTGCACCAGACCCACTTGGCACATTACAGTCGCGCACACCTAAGCAGATGGTTCTCAACGACCTCTTTGCTACGATGGCTCATCTCGTACCTCGTTTCGAAGGGACTGGGTGATTGGCAGGGTACAAAGGTTTACGAACGCCCCTGGATATCTGAAGCTCGGTACGGCAAGTGCGGCGGGTAAGATAACCACACCTGCGTTCACAGCGCTTGGTACCGACCAGTGCGACCTGCTTGTTACGCTCAAGGTTGCCGAATGGGTTGAGGAAGAAGGCGGACACTCTGGCTATCAGCTTAGAAGGCTCAGGAACGCTCTCTACCAACAAGTACGTGTACAAACATGCACGTGCAACAGCTGGAAGCGAGTGGGAAGAGGTGCAGTTTGTCATCACAGGCGCGGCTGCCGATACACGTATTGTATTCACAACTAAGAGCAACAAGCGTTTTGCTATTGACGACCTTGTAGTTTCTGTAAAATAAATAAAACCAATATGAAATTCAACATTAAGAATATTTTTCGCTGTTGGTGTTATCTATGCTCTCCTTTCCCATGCTCATCGTGTGGGTCAGGAGGTGATTCGCCAGCACCCTCTCCAACTCCTGGTGGTGGCGGAGGCGGTACCCCATCTGCAACGTTTGAGCCCTAATGCAGGCAACGATCTCTACGGACAAATTACCGATGAAAACGGACAGGCGCTGGCAGGAGTGGTGGTAAGTGACGGCTATCAGAACGTGGTTACCGACGCTAAAGGCTGGTACCAAATGAAGCGTAATACCAAAGCCTTGTACGTCAACTATTCTATTCCAAAAAGGTTTTCAAAGGCTAACGCATCAACGTTCTATAAAACGCTTAGCGCAACGACAAAGCAGTACGACTTTAAGCTTGCGAAGCTGGCTACTGACGAAACCCACTTCAACCTGCTCGTCATGGCCGACCCACAGGCGAAGAGTAACAGCGACGTTCCAGCGCTTCCGCACCGAGACGATGCCCGACATCAAAGAGAACTGTTGATGCCAGTACGCTGCCCATTTACGGCCTTTGCTTGGGCGACGTGGTTGACGAGGGACACCCTGAGCTTACAAACTCTATGAAGGTGCTGATGCAGTCGACCTCTATGCCTGTATTTGTGACCATCGGAAACCACGATAAAGTAAGTGGGCAAAAACGGGCGACGAGGTAACAAAAGCCTTCCGCGATAGCTTCGGTCCACTCAACTATTCGTTCAATCGTGGCAACGTCCACTTTATCTGCTCTTGACGACGTTCTCTACAATTCTACAAGAGATTATAAGGGCGGTATCACCGACGAGGTGCTCGCTTGGATGAAGAGCGACTTGCAGCATGTGACGAAAGACAAAATGGTTATCGTTTTCTACCATATTCCATGGCGTGAGACGGGCAATAAGAACCGCGTGGAAATGCTGAAACTAGCTCGATGGCTATGCAAATGTATTGTTGCTATCGGGTCACACTCCATTATCAGGAAAACTTCCACGGAACAACGCCTTACAACTTTGCTGAGCGCATTCATGGCGCAGCGTGTGGCGCGTGGTGGCACTCGAATATTTGCGGCGAGGGAACACCTAACGGCTATCAAATGTACGAGATTAACGGCACAAAACGTAGTCAATAACTATTATAAGAGCACCAATTGATGATAAGAGTTTCCAGATTCGTTTGCACCGTGGCAACAAGTCGTGGAGCGGTGCTTACGGCACCTATGGTTACGGATTAGGTAGCGATTTCATCGTGGCTAACGTGTGGAACTACGATACCAACTGGCAAGTAAGAAGTGTACGAAGACGGTGTTTTCAGTGGCGACATGAAGCTGGCTTTACTCTGATTTCTTCAACAACGATGCGTGGTCACAGGCTTTATCATATTGCTACGCTGAATCGTAACCCTGCTAATTATAGCCAAATATCGAAGCACAACTTTGTTTATAAAGCTTTAAGAATCCAGGCGCACGTGTAAAAGTTGTAGCTATTGATGGCTATGCAAACCAGTACGAACAAAACCGAATTTACTGAAACACTTTGAGTCGGCATATACTTACAGATAATGCGTTTCTCAAGATAAAATACGAAAGCAGTCTCATATCAATGAGGCTGCTTTTTATTTGCATAAACCAATATTTTTAGAACTTTGCCACCGAAGTAATGATAACACAGAGCCAAAACACGGCAATACAATAGGTATGTTTTTATATAACACACGCTTTTGTTTGTATTTTATTTATTCATCAACAAAATAGGCATTTATGACAAGAGAAAAATTTTTCGAGTCCATGGGTTGGGTAGGCATGGTAACAGCTGTTTTAATGTACGTTTTCTATTTCCCACAAATCGTAAGTAATCTTTCAGGAGAAAAGGGTTCGTTCATACAACCGTTTATGGCGAGTGTCAACTGTACGCTTTGGGTGGCATACGGACTCTTTAAAGAGAAGCGCGACCTGCCCGTAGCTATCGCCAATGCCCCAGGTATTATCTTTGGTTTCTTAGCAGCTTTCACAGCATTATAATAAACAATCCGCATGTTCGAGAGTTAACAAGAGCTGCGTTGGTGTGCTGCTTTTACAGCATTATATAAACAATCCGCATGAGTATCTTGCTCATGCGGATTTGTTTTTGCCGTAATCGTGTTGCGTTTACGACGTATTGGGGCAACCATTACGATGTAAAGGGTCACCCTTTACGATGTGAAAACGAGTTGCGAATATATACTAAATCATGTAGCTTTTTCTGTGTTTTGCAACTTGCTATATATAAATAAGTTGCAAATTTACGACACACCATTTTAGCCACAATGGTTTTTATGTTTAGCTCGTAAACGTGTTTTTGCAAGTTATTATAAAAACAAAAAGGGAATGCTTTGTTGTAGCATTCCCTTGCATGATTATTTTAATGTTACTTCTGTTCTTCCTTTTTATCTTCAATGCGAAAATAAATAACCCATGCTATAAACATAGTAAGAACCGCTATTAACATGATATTTGCTGCCATATTATTGTCCTTTCTTTCTTTTGTCGTTATTGTATGACAAATATAGCATAAAATTTGAATAGGTCTGTTTTGCCTATATCAAATTTACAGAAAGTTGCTTCCTCTTTGAATCTCCACCCCTCTCAAACCCCTTATATCTTGAAAATATAGGCTTTTAAGGGGCATATTTTTGACTTCGGGTACGTGGTTTCAGGGAAAAATAATAACTTTGTCGCATGAACCTATATCGATGAATTTATGAGTCCAACGATTATCATTGCTACCATTACAGCCTATTTTTGTGCTGTTGTTTCTGGTTTCTTACATTTCAGGTCGAAAGGCCGACAACGCAGGTTTCTTCGTCGGAAACCGTAAATCGCCTTTGGTATATTGTGGCCATTGCTACTATCGGCGCACCCATATCGGGTGTAACTTTCGTGTCAGTCCCTGGCATGGTACAGGAGAAAGGCTTCTCGTATGTGCAAATGGTGTTGGGCTTTTTGTGGGGCAACTCATCATCGCCTTTTATCTTAGTGCCACTGTTCTACCGCATGAACCTCGTGTCGGTGTATCAGCATCTCGAAGACCGCTTTGGCCTACGTTCGTATAAAACAGGCGCATGGTTCTTCTTTATATCGAAGATGCTTGGTGCCGCCGTGCGCTTATTCCTCGTTTGTTTAACCCTACAGCTGCTGGTTTTCGACCCTCTGGGTCTGCCCTTCCTGCTTAATGTTATTCTGGCTGTGGCCATGGGTGTGGCTCTATACCTTCCGCGGAGGTGTGAAGAGTATTGTATGGACCGATGTGCTGAAAACCGTATGCCTTATCCTTTCCGTAGTACTTTCAATCTTCTTTATTTCGAAGGAGATGAACCTGTCGCTCGGACAGATGGTGCAAAAACATCTCTGACAGCGATATGAGCCGTATCTTCTTCTTCGACGACGTCAACGATAAACGCTTATTTCTTCAAGCAGTTCCTTGCCGGAATATTTACGCTAATTGCTGCCACGGGCCTCGATCAGGACGCTGATGCAACGCAACCTAAGCTGTCGCAATTCGCGCGAATCGCAGAAGAATATGATATCAAGTATCATTGCGCAAACGGTGGTTATCTTCCTCTTCCTCATGCTGGCGTGCAGCTTTATGCCTTTGCAGGCAGCGCAGGAATTGCTGGAAAACAGGCGACAAATTGTTCCCCTGCCGTAGCTACAAGCCACTATCTACCTGCAGTGGTAGGCGTGTTATTTATCGTAGGTTTGTTTGCTTCAGCCTACTCCGGCAGCAGGTTCAGCCCTCACCGCCCTCTACCACATCGTTCACCATTGACATTCTGGGCGCCGACAAAAGGGCACGATGACAATAAAATAGCTTCTATTCGCAAGCGCGTACACGTGGGTATGGCCGTGCCTATGGCCGTTGTAATATACGTGTTTGGGCTGCTAAACAATTCGAGTGTCATCGATGCCGTGTACATTTTAGCAAGCTATACTTACGGCCCAATTTTGGGATTGTTCACCTTCAGCATCATCATGAAATGGAAAGTTCGCGACCGTTTCGTGCCGTTGGCTGCCATTGCCGCTCCCGTGCTCTGCTATATTCTGCAAACACACTCTGAGCAATGGTTTCAACGGATATAAGTTTAGCTACGAGCTTCTCATCTTCAACGCCGCGTTTACGCTTATTGGTTTAATGCTGCTGCGCAAGTCGAGCCGTTAATTTCACTGTTTTATCAACCATTAGGCGCTGGAATCGTCATATTCCGCAAGCGCCATCAATGATTAAATACCTATGCGTTACCTCCTCTCTCTTCTTCTTTTCATGGCCAGATAGGCCTGCACGCTGCACCAAAAGTGGTAGTAGGCGCTGCAACCCGAAGATTATCTTCCGCTGCTCAAAGGCAAGCGCGTGGCTCTGTTCTCAAACCAAACAGGAATTATTGTGCAGCCCGATGGCTCGCACCTCGCATGACGCTCGACCTGCTGCTGCGTCATGGCGTGAACGTAGTAACCATTTTCTCGCCCGAACACGGTTTCCGCGGCAAGGCCGATGCAGGCGAACACGTAGCCAGTAGCGTGGACGAACAAACGGGTGTGCCCATTTTCTCGCTCTACGGAGCCAAGGGAGGCGTGCCGATTCGGCTACAATGGCAGGTATTGACGTTGTCGTGACCGATATTCAAGACGTTGGTCTGCGTTACTATACGTACTATATCACCATGGTGCGCATCATGGACCAGTGTGCCATACACCATAAGCAAATGGTCATTCTCGACCGCGAACCCCAACGGCTTCTAGTGTCGACGGCCCTTTGCCTCGATATGAAATACAAGTCGGGCGTGGGAGGGCTTCTATTCCTGTTGTTCACGGCATGACCTTAGGCGAATTGGCCCTCGCGGCTAACGGCGAACGATGGCTCGACAGTGGCAAAAGGTGTGCAACTTAATAGTCATTACTTGTCGTGGCTATACCCACCGCACGCGTTACCATTTGCCTGTAGCGCCATCGCCCAACTTGCCCGATATGAAATCCATTTATCTCTATCCCTCGCTCTGCTACTTCGAAGCCACCGACGTAAGCTAGGTCGTGGTACCACAAAAACCGTTCAAACAGTTCGGTCACCCCGACGCGAAGGGCTACAGCTACAGCTTTACACCGCAGAGCATGCCAGGCGCAAAGAACCCTCCGCAGCTCGAAGCGCTGCTTCGGACGCGATCTTTCCAACGCGGGAGCGATAAAGAAATATGGCGTCGTAAGCTCGACTCACTACCTTATCGGGGCCTATCACGCAACCTCGGTGTGGGCGATAAAGTTCTTCACTTCTTTCTTCGAGAAGCTTATTGGTGTTGTTATGTGCGTACCATGATTGAGCAAGTGCGCTCAGCCGCCGACATCAGCCGTCGCTGGCAAGCCGATGTTCGTCAATTCAAACAGGGCGCGCAAAGCCTTTACCTCCTACAAAAGTAGTAACGGTAAAAGACAATTCTTTTTAAGGAGTTCAGGAGTTAAGGAGGTAAAAGGAGTTAAAGACATCACCCTGTCAGCACATACAATTTCTTCTGGAACGGTACAGAGAAAGATAAATAAAAGGGAAGCTCCCCACCGCTTCCCTTTTCGTTGTAGATAAACAATTAGGAAGTCATATCTCTAACTTCTTTTCTTTTACCTCGACATCACCGATCAACCATCTTTTGTCGTTGTATTTATCATCCGCTCTATCGTATTTATCGCACATCAGCCTTATGGTATTGTGTAGGAACGTTATCCAGCGTCCATAGCTTTTGGACCGCGCAAATAGTCATAGTGCATACAAACATAGTTTTATAGAAGTACAAACCGCTGCACCGAAGTCGCCTGTGCCTGCATACCCACTTATACCTGCGCTTAACACCAGTACAAACCATGCTCACCTAATACTAATTCGCCTTTATAGTATCGACCAGTGGCAAATAATAGAAATCGGCCGTTAAAGTGGTTTTAATAATGGTATGATTATTGCACTAGCGTGTATAACCGTTGTTCTTAAATCGTTACCGTATATCTCGTCCGATCTGAATCCGGAATCTTGTTGATTTCTTCAGCCATAATCCTTTATTATAGCAGTCCCATAGTAGTCCACAACGTAGCTTGTCCAATGTGGTTTCGCCATACTTCACATACCATGTCATTGCAACATAGTAGGACAAGTGGCACAAGAACGAGTAAGGCTGCATAGGTACGTTTGAACGTGGCCAACGCAAATCAGGTCTGTTTCGTGGTTGTGTTGTATTGGTTTCGTCCACTACCGGGCTGATACTGCTCATATCCCTTCCAATAATGGTAGCAACGGCAGTCCTGTATGGTTGTATTCGCTGTTGTATTTGAGCACTTCCCTTGTCAACCCACGCCGTAATATTGTTCATTGTACCTCTGCACAGCTAAAAGCATTTACGGTTTTCACAATATTTGCTTCAACTCGCGGTTACAGGGTCCTTAATGGTATAAGTACGGTAGTTGTATGTGCTCAAGTAATAACCATATAGGCTCCGCTCTTTTTTTTGTCACATCTGAAGTGGTAGTATTGAGCGAAAAGTTCGGTGTTGTCAGCGTAATGGTATTTCAGCACCACCGATAGGCGTCTTCCTACAAGCGAACGTTGCCAGAAACGCACACACCCAACAGCTTTATCGGCCTTAACAGCACCTTATTGGGAAAAATGTTTGGTCCAAGTTCGGTGTTCATACAACGTGGAACAAAAGCAAAGGTAGCTGGCCCAGGATTAAGCGAAGGTAGCCAACGTTTCCCTTTGGTGGCTGTTGCTGTACCGCAATCGCCTGACACGCCAAGATGATCAGTTATTGGCCGTAGCCTGCGATCAAAGCCGCCGAAATCACAACAAATAGCACTGGTTCCGTTTCGCCGTAGTGAAACCGGTTGCCCCGCGTAAGCCACCCGCATCAGAAGCGAAAGCAGCAATGCGCTTGGTTTGTAGGGTTCAAGAAAGTAGCTGCAGTATTTCGCTGGAATATGCCAGCGTCGTTCTTTCACAAATATCTGCCCAGCGCCCTACCATTTGCCGAGCCGCCCAGCGGCAGCCGTTGTGCGCGTCGCAGAAACCCAGCATACCGTTAGGTTGCGAACCCGTAAACTTGCCTTTGCCTTCTGATGTGTTAATTCAGCCTGCTGAGCCACATCATTACCGAACAAGCCGTTGTTATCCGCCGCAAAAATACACAGCAAACGCATTATGTTTAATAGTTACCGCTTCACTATTCAGCTACCAGCCGTGTTCTGTTTAATCGTTTTCTCTTGTAAGTCCTGGGCCAGCCAGCGTTGCCTTCAAGCACCTCCACACCGTCGTCCTCGTCCTCGTCCCAAGCTACGTTTCTCTTAGCGTCGCCACCCGATATTCCAGGCCCAATAGCACCGCGTTACCGCCCGCTCGCACTATTTAACAAGCTTTCGCTTTCAGAGAGAAGCACGTCACACATGGGCACCACGTATGCCCTCAATCTCTTTTCATTGTTCATTTGTTTTTACGATACATAATGTACCCAGTTTTATATATACTTTGTTGGCTGATTATATTTTTTTCTTCTTCATATTACGAAGCAAGGCCTATCACAACCCCATTCCTCTTCGTTGCCCGACCCGCGCCGAAAGTCTTGCTCTCATTCTTCATCATCAGCCAAAACATACAGCATAGCCGATTATCCAGGAAATGTAACTACATTTTCATCATAAACCTGAATATATTATAATGCAGCATAGAAAACAACTCTTATGTTTAATTTTTCAACTTCTCAGGATATTTTCCTCGCATCAGAGTAATATCATCATCAAACATTGGAAAAAATAACTTCCACCTGTCGCGTTTACACCCCATACAAGGCTCTTCCCACTTTAAACGGCCGCGAAAAGTATAAAAAAATGACCATAAGTGTGAAAGAATTAACGAAAAAATGTAAATGTAAAACACGATTACGGGCTAATTGCAACCCGATTGTAACATAAACATTCAATGGTTGTAAAGCCATATCAGCTTGTTACAAAAGGCTTAAAAGCTGTTCGAAATCAAGGCGAGTTTCGCAACCCGTTTACGACGTAAACGTCGACCCTTACATCGTAATCGGCATTTAGCTACGCCGTAATCGCAAAACGATTACGGCGAAAAGGGAAAAACAGGGCAAAATAACGTGAAAAACTGTGTGTAAAGAGGCGAAAATCGTGGAGATTGATGAAACTGAACGTGAGGTAGACGAAAACCGAGAATAAGGCTGACAACACCATGTAAAGTTTGGCGAAGGAAGGATAGGTGCGACAAAAAGGACAACCCAACACCAGAAACAAGACATAAAACGGTAAAAGAAGGCTGAAAATGGGTAGGGATAAACAGAGGTTGACAGCAGGAGGGCGAAATTCAGGAAGCATGATAGGGGAGCGCAGAAGAAGACCGGCGGCGAGCGGAAAGCCTTTGTGGCAAAAGCTCTAAAAACTAAAAATAATGTTGACGAAAAATAAAAGCAAGAACTGGGGGTTGATTATGCCGCAATCATTTTGTGTGTGTGTTATACTAATTTTTGTTTACGTTATTTGCTCGCAAGCCCTTTCTGTACTTGCGGGCAGCACGTTCATGATAGACAAACTAAAATTTAATCTTGATATGACTTTTTGTTTTGTTTGCCCTTGCTGTGAGTTTCGCCCATAGCGGCAAGGCTAACGACTACGACCCTATGGCTAATCCGCAGGCCGTAATTACCTCTGGCAGTGCGCGTTTTACGGTACTTACGCCCGAGATGATTCGCATTCAGTATAGTGCTGACGGACGTTTCGAAGACCGTGCAACCTTTGGTGTGGTGAGACCGTAGGCTGCCCGTTCCTGCCTTTAAAGCAAAGCACAGAAAGACGGCATGTGAGATTAAAACCAGCGCGCTGACGTTTGCGTTACAAAGGTGGGCGGCGTTATCGACGCGTCGCAGCGCTCGCCAGAGGTGCTGAATATCAAGATGAAACCGAACGGTCGTGATATTTTGTGGTATCCGGGTAAGGATGACGCCGCGAACCTCAAAGGCACCTACGCGAACCCTCGACGGATCAATGGGCGACAATAAACGTGAGCAGCTCGAAAACGGATTGCTGTCGCGTGCCGGCTGGGCCGTCATTGACGAGCCCACTGACGAAGGCGTGGTGACGGCAGTACGTCGTTTGTGCTCGATCGCAAAGCGGCGTGGCGGTGGTATCGACTGGTGGAGTGAGCCAGTGGATAAGCAAAGCTACCGACTGGTATTTCATGGGTTACGGCCATCAGTATAAAAAGGCGCTGACCGACTATACACGCGTAGGCGGACGCATGCCCATGCCACCGCTTTATATCTTGGGCTACTGGTATAGCAAGTATCAGCGCTATACAGCAAGATTTTATGGATGTGCTACCGAAATTCAGGAGATAATATTCCGATTGACGTGATGATATTCGACATGGACTGGCATACGAAGGGCTGGACAGGCTGGACTTGGGATAAGACGATTATTCCTGAGCCCGAAAAAGCTCATCGGTTTTGTGCATCAACGCCATTTGAAGGTGGGTTTGAATCTGCACCCTGCCGATGGCGTGAACAACGATCAGGAGTTTTTTAGTGATATGATTCGCGACCTTAAATTGCCCGATACCACGCGCAATATACCTTGGCAACTGGAGGACAGTACGTTCTATAAGGTGATGTTTAGTGACATTCTTCGCCGTCGTGAAGCGCAGGGTGTCGACTTCTGGTGGCTTGATTGCACAGAATCTCACCAATCCGCGCATTGCCGGACTGGGTGAAACCTTTTGGTGTAACCATGTTTTCTATAACGATATGCGCCTGAACCGTACGGATGAGACGTCCTGTTATCTTCCACCGTTGGGGCGGATTGGGAAGCCATCGTTATCCTATCGGCTTCTCAGGCGACGCATATTCCACCTTCGGTACGCTGGCCTTTCAACCTTATTTCACTGCTACGGCATCGAATGTATGCTTTGGTTACTGGGGCCATGACCTTGGCGGACATATTCAATTCGACGATAACGATCCTGAATTATACTTGCGTTGGATGCAGTATGGCGTGTTTACGCTCCATCTTCCGCACCCATGCCACGAACAAAGAAGGCATAGAACGCCGCATCTGGAAATACCCTAACTTCAGCTCTTTGGTCAAAACGGTGAACCTGCGCTATCGTCTGATGCCTTACATTTATAATGCTGCGCGCGAGGCTTACGACACGGGTGTGAGCATTTGTCGCCCACTGATTACGACCTTCAGAGGTGAACGAGGCCTATAGCGTTGAGGACGAATATATGTTTGGTAACGATATTCTGGTGGCTGCCTATCGTGGCGCGCTCGAGGACGGTGTAAACACCGAACGTCGTGTGTGGCTTCCTGAAGGAATGTGGTACAACGTGATGCGCGGTAAAATGCAGCAGGGCGGAGCATGGTTCAACGATCTCACTTAGAAGAAATTCGCATATTTCATCGGGCCGGTTCTATTATTCCTTGCTACCCTCAAGTGAGAACTTGCAGCACGTCCGCACGCTTATTCTTGAAGTGGTGCAGGGCTAACGGTGAACTGTCGTACTATGAAGATGCAGGCGACGACAATACTTATCAGCAGGCGCCTTTAGCACGCCGCTTACTATGGCAAGAACGTACACAAAAGGAATAGAACTCAACATCAGCCCTCGTATCGGACAGTTTTAAAGGTCATGCCCGACACACGCCATTATCAGGTTGAATTCCTCGATGCCGACCGCCCGCCAGCGTAGAGGTGAACAGCTATGTGGTTGATGCGAAGGCTTGGAAGCACTGATGAGGGCTGCGCCGACTAACGGTTGTGATTGCCGGAGGGTCGCCAGCAGCGGGCTCATATCGTTGAGGTGAAGAAATAATGACGACAGAATACGACAGCAAACTCGTCAAACACAGTATCGTATGAAACGTATCAGAATAATAGCGTCGGCGAGTGGCTCTGATGGCCACCCCTTGCAGCTGGCGCACAAAATATAAAGCAATTGTTGGATAGTAGGAACGGCGAGTTCCTGGTTTCCTTCAGAAAAATGGAACGCACACCTGATGGTGGCTTCATGTATGCAGGACCGTTGAAGGCTGGCGAGGCACGCATCACGACGTCGTTACAGAACGATGCAGCGTGTGCAGTTGCTCACGCCTGCTGAAGCTGACGCGTCGCTCGTGAATAAAGGTATTAAATACAATCTTACAGCAGCGCAGAGGTCGCCCGCTTGGCAGGTTACTTTACCGAAGACTTGTATCGCGTGTTCGTCAATACACAGAAAGGCGAGTTCGCGGCGAAAATATTCCGTCCGTGGGGTGAGCTGTTTATTGGGGGCGGTGAAACCGAAAATGGTTGGGATAAGCCAGCACATGCAAGCTTTTACACAAAGTGCTGACGACCCTTGTGTGTGGACTTGGACCGGCGAATTGCGCCCTCACAGTCAGTTTAAAGAGCCTAACGCCTTTAAGCTTGAAGGGCAATTGAAGTGGGGTCCTAAGCGGTGCACCCTTTACAGCGCAGGCTGACGTGCTGGAAACGTCGCAGATACGATTGGGTGGCAATGACGACAAGTGGCAGTTGAGCCGCGCTGGTCGTTACCGCCTGACGGTAAAACGTTTTCAAACCAACCATGAAAGCCGAATTTTTAGGTGAGTAACCCATTGTCCCATACTACTTGCTGTGGCGGCCTGTAGCTGCTGCGGTGGGTTGGAAAAGACGCTGCTGGGTGGTGGGTTATAAAAGACATAAACATCATACACCCCACGTAACGGTTTAACGTGGTGAGGGTGGGATTTTATTATGCTGTTATTTCAGCGGTAGGTTTTATTTCGTCAGATAACCTTTCGGGTCTTTCTCGTTGGCTCGCGCAACGATGTAAACACCTGCGCTTGCGTGTTGGACACGTTGGCACGTTAAGGTCGAAGTATTCAACATATGCCTTGGCGTTGGCTTCGGCTGTGCTGATGCCGTTAGCCGTAGCAGGTGAAAAGGGTAACGTTGAGTTCGTCGCCACTAGTCACTACTGCCGTAGCATTGGCATATCCGTTAGCCTTTATATGCAGCGCTTTATAAGGTGCGCCACTGGTGAGATTAGCTTCGAAGCAGGGTAAAGCGTAATTGTTTGGTCATCATGTTAGTGTTTGGTTTTTGATATAAAAGAGATTGTATTTCAGCGGTAGAAATGAAAATATGGCCTGAAAAAGTCAGGCCATATTTTTATAGTCTGTTGTTGCACGTTAGAAGCGAGGGTTTGATAATGGGGAACCTATTTGCAGGTTTGCGCAGCGAAGCTTGTACTAACGCCCTCAAAGTTCTGCTGGCTCTATTAAGCACGTTTGGCTCCTGAGCCCTGCAGTTCCTTCTATCATTATAGGGTTGATAATATTGGATAAAGGTCGCTCGTACGGTTTGGTCGTACTTGGTTTGCACGTCCACTTCTTATCAAAGTACCGTTACCGCAAACATATTGGCATCGTATGTAGCCTTATCGTTTTCGGTGAGCTGCTGTATCATCACGTCGTTTTTAGCATTATCGAAGAACTGTGCTATCGTTCCCTACTTGCTCACTGTAACCGCGAAAGCTGTCATTGAGAGATGAACACCGGGCATTGAGAAGAGGGCAAGGAGGTTGTTCTTTTGGAACTGCTTGTAATATCCGTAATCGATAATTGACGAATAGATGAAATAGCGATGGTAATACATGCCCATGAGTTCGCCAGCGTTTACGTTGAACGAAAGTGTGGCTTGGTTAAACTCGATAGGGAAGCAACCAGCCTTTGTCAGTATCGGTAAACTCAAAGGAATGGTTTCCTTGCGCATCGGTTACAATTTTTGTTTGTAACTCAGCATAGAGTTCTTTGACGTTACGTGTGCTGTTGGTAGCCTTTGTAAAAGTCATAACCAGTGAGCGGAGTGCTTGTTGACAATATCCTTCAGTTCACCTGAACTACGCGAACAGTATCCTTATATGGGCCAGCTTCGATATAGAGCTGTGCCTGACGAATATGGCCTTCGTTGTTCTCAGCAATAGCGACATTAATTTTACCGTCGTTGAGCGTTGGAACAACCCAGCTCGCGTTAGAGCTAGCTGAATATTTGCACCTTCGTCAACCACAGGATAAGAAACGGTGCGTGCTTCGCTCGTTATAGATAGAGAAGGTAGGACCAGTATATTGGTAGTTCATACCCATCTGCTGGATAGTAACGTTCGTAGAGTCGGTTCCGCTAATGATAGTTAGCTGTGTGGAACAGCCCTCAACGTTATTATTTTGCAGCTACAGTTACCTTCACCTTGTTGCCTTCTAAAACCGCTGTTGCCCATGAAGAGTTGAGGGCGAACAGAAGCTGCTTCGGTAGCTGTAAAGGTTACACTACCTGTGTCGGCTTTTGGCTGTGAAGTTCAAATTTGAAGCTGTGATAGCAATGTTGATGGTTTCTGGTACTGGCTACCTACATTGTCGTCGTTGCTGCAGCCAAAAATGGTAACAGCAAGGCGAAAACAGACCAGTATGGTTATTAATTTTCATGATGCTATGTCTTATTTTTAATGGTATATACCTGCTAAGCTCTTGAAGCAATGGGTTTGGCTTGTAGTTGCCTTTAGCAGACACAGGCAGCAAGAAAGCTGACTTTGGCAGGGCTTGCCGCTGTGAGTCTTAATGAGGGTTGCAGTTCTTCCACGAATCAATCCTTCCGAACACCCTCATCAGAAGATGATGGGTTCTCTGTTTTCACAAAAATCAAATAGCAGTGACTCTACGTTATAGTCGCCAAGGTTCTGTGGGAACTTCATCTTGCCCAACTGTGCATAGGTACCGTAGAGTATTGCTATAACCGAAAGTCATAAGTCCGCTAAACGGTATTCTTATAGGTAAGATAATCTCCTGCAAATTCAGGGCGCTGATTATATAACCCTCTACCTGCTGACCTGATGAGGTTGATAGCTTTAGTTTCTGGTTGTAAATTTTTGCACCAGCCTGCAATGCTATAGAACCCGTAGCCTGATCGAACTGAGCTGGGAAGGTGAGCGTCATATCGCTACCGAGCAGTTTGGTTGTAACAGCAAGTGAAAGGTCGCTACCATTGAGAATAATTTGAGCAGTAGCAGTCCTCTCTTGTTATCATCGTCAACATAAATAAACTTGTAGTTGCCAACGATATCGTTCACGGTCATTTTGTGATACGGTAAACGACGAGGTCATTTGTGGTACAGATTTGTTGGTGACAACGACAGTTTGTTGAACGCAAATCGCCTGTAGTGTTAGCTGTTGCAGATAGCTCAATGCTTGAGCCTGACACCGTAGTAGTAAGCCAGTTTGCCGAGCTTGTAATATCGAACTGGTCGAGATGAGGTAGGTTGCTCAGCGTACGGGTGAAGGCATTATCGTCAGAACCAATGCTACCAATAGCGTTGGTGATAATTGATGGGTCGTAAATACCAGCCAGTTGAGCGTTGTTGCCCTTCAGTGTAGGTCGTTATCAGTGTAGGTAAGCTCTGAAACGGTGTTTCCGTCTAAGGTTATAGGCTTGTAGAAACGGATACCATTTGCGGTAACACAGTAGCTTGTTTGTGTTTCGTTTGTACCATCGCTGATAGTAACCTGACGAGCATCGCGGTCGAAGATAAGCCGTACGTTCTTTTCCTCCTATGGTGCCTGTAGCAGCAATGAGCCCGAGATTTAGCAGCTGTTTGCTGAACCTTTGTAATATAATCAGCAGCAGGCTCGGTAAGCTTGCGCAGGTACGATTACATTCTGGTTACGGTTGCCATGTACCTTGATAAGGTCTTCTCCGATAGAGTCAATCACAAATTCGAAGTCGCCACCCTTACCTACATTGCTGTTGCTGTTAGGGGTAGCAAAATCATGTAGTTGCTTGTTGTAGGTATCAAAAGAGATAATAGGACCATCAACATTTCTTCATAGAGTAGAGCGATGCTACTACATTGCTACGATCTTGCTCGCTACGTGTGATAACCGTATCGTTCTGGAATTTCAGCGTATGGGTATATCCTCCATACTTTTGGTTGGGATCGGGGAAATTCTCAAGTACCCAACCATACTGTGCATTTTGAAGCGTTTTTGAGTATCGCTAGGTATTTCTCAACACGTGCAGAAGCAGAGCTGTCGAATAAGTCCTCCTGATCCTTCAGACACGATTGCAGAAGAAGTGCCGGAAGGAGGGTAGGAGCAAGGGTTATAATTTTTATTTAATTTCATGTTCGTAGCATTTTTATTAGTTTATACTAAGATCAGTGAGGGCTCACGCTGCGTTGATAATGTTATTTTCGCGGCGTCAGAAATTTCGTCGCGTAGTTCATCAATGTCAACGTTCCACTCGGTTTTTCGTATATGAGCGCACAATATCGAGCTTCTTTTTGAATAAGTGTAGCTCCTTCGGTTTCCAGCCTCAGTCATTTTCGCATCCCACCAACTCTTCGGATTTGTTACGTAGGTTGAGAGAATCTCAGCGATGTCCTCGCGACCCTCTTTCTGTGAGTGAGCGCTGATATAGCCACGCTTGAGATAACCGCTTGCACCTGTTGAAGTGCTCCAATCGTCCGAAAGGTAAAGTTGTACCTGTAATTAAATCGTACGCGGTATCGTAAGGCTTTAGTCTGGTTCAAGATGTGCATGAACTCGTGATGGATAGTTTTTAGATGGTAGGTATTCAAGTCGTCGATTGATCCTAAGAACTTATCGAGGTTGTTTGTACCTGCTAAATAAATTTTCTTTCCACCTTCGGCAGTACCCAGAATCATGGTATTATTGTTATTATACTGAAATTCACCAGTAGCGTAAAGCATCTTGGGGAAGTACTGACGTGTAAAGTTGATACCTGCTACGCGGTCGTAAGCCTCAATACAAGTGTACTTAACGATATGAGCCAACTTAATAGCGGCATTGTAATCGGCGGGTATATTATAATAGTTGTGGTCGGTTTCCTTATCATCGTAGCGCCAAATGAACTCGATGTTATAAGGCTCTACGTAGTTTACTTGCAACCATTTATCAAACGGAGTCTGCTGCTTTTCCTCAGGTTTGATGACGCTCTCTGAACTTAATTTTGTCTCAGTACACGAAGAGATAGTCAAACCTGCAGCAAAACAGGGAATATGTTTAAAAGATATTTTTCATCTTGAAATATTCTTTGTTGTATAATCGGGGTTATTAATTTCTTGGATTAGCCTCGAGACCCTGCCTGACGGATAGCGTAAGGAATCTGTACGACGCGGCGTGGATCGTCGGTGGTAAGCCAGTCGGTAACCTTTGAGGGTAAGCCGTTAGCACCAATGGTACGACGTGGAATGACAATACGGTAACGATTTACGTCGTCCCAGCGAGGCCTTGATGCATGGTTTCAATGCGGCGACAGTTGAGAACGCACTGCAACATAGTTTCTTGGTCGCTGCCTTCTGCCTCTATAGTGAAGGTGGGGTTGAGATGTTTCTTAACCGTTGATGCCATTTTGTTGGCGTCACTATAAGAGTAGGAAACGTTGTTGTAGAAAGTCTTGATAAGCTGTGGCGTCAATGTTACGCTGGTTTTGCATGATATTGATACAACCACGCGTTGAGGTCATCGCATGCCTTATCATACTGTTTCAGAATGGTATAAAGCTTCCAGCACGGCAGAGCAAAGTTTCGTCAGTAGAGAAATCTACGTTAACTGTGTGTGCCAAACCAGTTCGTGCAACAGGGTCGGTATACTCAAACATATAAGGAAGTTTCCACACTTGGCAGATATCGTAGTTGTTTCCTGCACCCGTGAAAGGTCTTACATAGTGAAGCAGCCCCCAAACGTTAGGTGCGTTAAAGTCTTCGTTATTACCGAGGGTAACGGCCGTGAGAATACCTTTTTAAATATGTGTACGGGCCTAAAAGGATACCCATTTCTGAGTTTTTGTTGTCATAAAGAGATTACAGCTCAATTCGGCACTTGTATAGTGCTGTGAATACGCTCAAAATCCGCGTGCAAGCTGACTCATAGCCTTCCAATCGCGAAGAACAGAAGAAGGATCACTTCCCAGCACTTCGTTAGCACAGCTGATTACTTTGTCCCACTTCTGATAATAGAGGTAGAAGCGAGTAGCAAAGGCATAAGCAGCCTTGCGATTGAAGTGGTACTTAGGAACCTTGTAATTGTTGGTTACGATAGGAAGCGCTGCTTGAATATCCTCATCAATAGCTTTATAAACGTCGGCAACATTGCCACGCTCCTGCTTAGTGGTAAAGTGTTTCAACCTTCTTTGAAACAGGAATACCAAGGTCTTTGTCAGCCGTAGCAGGGATTATACATCTTTGAGAATTGGGTCACTAATTTGAAGTGTCCGTAAGCACGAATCAACAACGCTTCAGCACGGTCGCTTTCAAGCTTTGCACGTGTTTCGCTGCTGATATGAGTTTGTTCTAACTTAGCAATGTCAACAAGTGCTTGGTTTGCAGAAGCAATTGAGTTATACTGGTGTAGCCAAGTTTTCAGGACCATCGTTAGAAGTTTGCATTACGTCGTTCCAGAAGTAAACTTCGTCGCCGAAACGATCACCGTTAGGGTTTGTAGCACCGTAGTAATCGGTATTGTCAGACATCAGCTCGTTGACCAAGATTGTGTTTCCTTTGGGATACGCGTTGGTGAGCAGGTCGGCAATTTTGTCTTCTGTGTCCAGAGTAGTACGGTTGTCAGGCATCGTGTCAGGGAAGTCGTTGCACGATGATAAAGCAAAAGCTGAGGCAACTGCTACAATGGTACTATATAATATTTTCTTCGATTTCATAATTGTTATCTTGTTTTTATAAACCTAATCTAAGCGTGAGAGTAAACTGCTTGGGTGAAGGAACAGCTACACCACCAGTATTGAAGAACTCTGGGTCTTGACCGTTCAGCTTTTTATCAGCATACAGCAAGAAGAGGTTTGTTGCCTGAAGTTTTAAGCTCACATCGTTCAATCCCCATGTCTGAATAAGAGTTTTTGGGAATTGGTAACCTAAGGTCATCTCCTTCATGCAGAATGAAATCGCCTTTAGCAACGCGCTCAGTAGAGTGGTTGTATGCATTGTAAGCATACTCCAGGTTGGTATCGTTTTTGTTCTGTCGCTTAGACGAGATAACAGGAATTGTAGTCTTCTTCTCGTCACCTGCGTGCATCCAGCGATTGCGGAACTCTTTTGTCATTGAGGTAAGGTCGTCATATTCGTTTCTGAACACATCGTCCAAGCGAATAACATTACCAAACGAGTAAGTTACAAATATATTCAACGACCAGTTCTTATATTTGAAGATGTTACCTACTGAGCCTGTTGTTGTTGGATCGGCAGGACCTTCATACTTCAGAACTTAAGTTTTTCGGGATCACGTGTCTGGAAGTAAATACCAGTTGTTGTAATGTTACCGTCCTGATCAAGGAACAGAGGCGGACCCTCGTTATTCAATCCCTTGAATGGGATAGAGAAGATTGCACGAACAGGATAACCCGTCGAGGATAACCGCTACCATCAAGCAGTGAAATCATACGAGCAGGACTATAAAGCTCTGTGAAATCTCATTAGTGTGTGAGAATAGAGTAAAGTTCGTTGTCCAGCTAAAATCTTTGCGGATAATATTTTTAGTTGTCAAAAGCCAATTCATAACCATTCGACTTCACAGTTGCTACGTTAGCAAGTTGGAATGATCCGTAAAGAACGGTGTTTGCATATCCAACAAGGTCGTAGTTGTACGCCAATAGAAGTCGGCCGAGAGGTCGATGCGATTCTTTGAAAATCGAAAATCAAAGCCCATGTTAAACTCGTGCTTTTTCTCATAAGCAGCGATGGGTTACCGAGCCTCATATCCATTCCGACTCCTGAAGAAGACAGAGGGCGCCATGGGTTCTTGCTCGTGAAGATTGGAAGCGCATTGGTTATTGCTGGGCGGTCACCAGTGAGTGAGTAGCTAGACGCATGGTTGCATTTGTCCAAATAGGTATTAAGGTTTATCCCACCATTTTTCCTCGCGTGCATTCCATACGCCAGAAACGTTCCGCATGTTGGCATCCAGCGTGCAGAGTTAGGCATGACCCTAAATAGTTTGAGCCTTCAGTAACGCAGTGTTCCTGTGAGCGAGTAGCGACCTTTGTACAAAGAGGTAGCTGTTCAAAGAAAGCCGCTTGACGAGTATGGGATGCTATCCATTGTAAAATAGTCGGTACCTTGCTCAGCACCTTGTTTGAACACTTTGTCAAGCATACAATGGCACTTCACCTTTTGTATTGCAGACCCCAGCCACGGAACCACGTGGTTTTGCGGTCGTATGAGTTGGTTTCCATACCTGCGAGGAAGTTTACAATATGGTCTTGATTGAAGACATCGTTGTAAGCCAATGTAAATCGTGTATCCCAGCCAACATACGGTTGTCTGTACGTTTGATAAATACCACCATAGGGAAAGCTACTGTTACCGCCTGCGCGTAAATGTTGTCAGGGTCTTTCTTATAAAGGAATGGGTTAGCATCACGAATAGCTGTCGTCACCCGATTGCACGGTAAGCCCTGTGCTTGGTCTCGAATCGTCCTTGATGTTATGTTCCTGTGAAGAAGAGTTGGTTTTTGGCAGCCAACAAGAATGATAATTTCAGTTTATTGTTGTTCAGAGGACGATAATCAATACGTCCCTGCACACGAAGGTCGTTTACGTTCAAGTCGATATAGTTGTTATCGAGCTCATGGAAGATATTGAACGGAGCGTAGTTTCGTGTATAAAATTCGTCAGCATCGAGCGTACGTGATGTATTCAACGCATACGAGTAGGGGTTAATATCAAAGTCGCGCTTCACAGAACCCATTACAGGGTCAACCTCGCTGCTCATCGTTCCAGGCGCTTTCTGCTTACGGTACGATCCGTTTGCAATAAGGTTTATATTTAAATGGCGGTTAATATTATAGCAGTATTCACATTTAATGTGAGCGTTCTACCTTGCTGGCTTTTGTCCAGCCTGGGTCGAACTATAGCACTCAATGATGCATAGTAATCCGCTTTATCAGTACCACCGCTGATGCTCACCGAATGGTTGTGCATGATAGCCTGCGAGAACAGTCTGTCAAACCAGTTTGTGTTACGGAATTCCGCTGCACGCAGGTAAGCAGTCTTGGCTTCATCGGTATTGGGCAAACCAAATTGTCCTGTTGTCTTGTTATAAGAACTGATGAGATTATACATTTTTACTGTATACACCACCGTTCATAGCGTTTGCAGTTTCTCAGCATAGTTAAAGCCAACCTTTCTGCTGCAATTCCTGATGAAACACCCATCTGATCTTGCGAATTCATGATATTGAAGTCGCTATATCTGGGCTTCAAACGTAGTATATTCGCCGGTATAGGTGAGGGTGTGCTTGTCCAGCTTTTTACCTTTTTAGTGGTTACAACAATCACGCCGGCCATGGCACGTGCACCATAAATAGAGGTAGCCGAACCGTCTTTCAGAATCTGGAAAGCTCTCGATATCGTCGGCATTCAGTCCAGCAATAGCTGAAGAGATCAGGGAGTGTTAGCGTCTCCCGACGACAGTTTGTCGGCGTCAACGTCAACCACGTCTTCCTGAATCGCACCGTCAACCACCCGTAGCGGTTTGCTGCTTCCGAAGATAGAAGTAGCACCACGCACGCGAATCTTTGGCGCTGTACCGAAGGTACCTGATGCGTTCTGCACGCTCACACCTGCCGAACGGCCTTTCCAGTGAGCGGCATATCAGCCATACCGTCAAGCTTGGCGTCGGCAGCGTTAATCTTGGTCGCTGCACCCGAGAAGGTTCTCTTGTCTTGCGACGACATACCAGTACGACAACCTCTCCAATGATGTTATTATCGTCAGCCATAACAACCTTCATTCCTTGTTTGGCACTGACAGTTTGAGTAACCATACCAATATAGCTGATTACAAGTTTTTGCCTGCTGGCACTTCGAGGTAAAGTTACCGTCGGTGTTTGTCACGACGCCCGTCTTAGTTCCTTGTATCTGGACAGACGCTCCGATGATAGGAAGACCGTCAGCTTGTGAGACTACGGTACCCGTAATCTTATTTTTGGGCCAATGCCATCTCCTACGAACAGGAAGAGACATCCCAAGATAAGAGATAATTTTCTTTTTCATAAATGATTCGTTCAGATTATATTATTGAATTCGGTAGTTATCCTAACTCAAGTCTGCCTTCACTCTCTGTGATGACATGAGCCTCTGACCATGCACTGCGCAATGGATAGAGGAAGTTATGTGTGATTATTTTTAATGATTTTTCTTACACTTTTCTAATAATAATGCCTTTGTAATTATCGTTCACCTTCTGGCCTGCCAAGTTATAAGTAGCAGCGTTGTTATTTAAGGTGTTACCTCTCAACGCTGTTAATGCCAGTAGTAATTGAGGCTGTGTTTGAGAATTTTGATTCACCTTTGCCAGTAACCACCGTTACGATTATATTCGTGTCCTCCTGCTGCCGTGTCGGTATAAGTAGGCGAAGTAACAGTGGTTAGATAGTTACCATCACGATAGTATCTTATAGCCTATCACTGTTCCGTTACCTTTTTCATACATGATATCATCTATCATGAGCATTTTGGTTTACGTTAATGGGCGTGGTATGATGTATTGCAAAAATAGCGTGTCCCTGCTGGCAGACTTACCGTCATCTTCAACCATTCGGCTGTTCGCATTGAGATAACCGTATCAACTACTACGTTGGTGAAGCTGGTATATAGCGAGTCTGTTGTCGAGTAGGCAACCTCAAAGCTGGGCGTTCCGTTTGTGTTGTTCAACGTTTTATACCAGAACGAAATGTTCTGTGCATCGCCCGATAGCATTGGAGAGATAAGCCAGTCACTCACTTTGTTTCCCATAGCCATATCCTGCTTCATGGTAAATGCCGTTAGGAATTGCTTACCGCTGTGGGCTTTAAAATGCAGATAGTGTATTGGCTTGTGGTGTAACAGTTTCGTCTGCGCGTACCGAGTCAGCGTTAAATGTGATGAACGCGAAAGCTTCTTCTTCGAATTTGAAACTGTAATCGGGTACATCGAGCGAGTATTCCTTATCAGCATCAAAAGTTGTACCAAGGCCCAATCTTGTATTCGTATTCCAGATAATGTCCATCTCCGGGCAATGCAAAAGCCGTATAGCTTTCCATATCGTCGGTAACCGTTTGCTTATCGTCTCGGAACTACGCTCCATGTAAGTTTGTTCGTTGTGCCGTTACTGCTAACGGTTAAGTCGTTAATGGGCGATACATTCGCCTGCGAAACAGAGTACTGTGACGGTCTGAGTGGTATTGTCGTCAGGGCTTTGCTCTGGAGCATAATCCACTATAGCATATAGCTTCAAACTGTCAGCATTTACTGTAGGCACAAAGTTCAGCTTCACGTTTTTACTTGCATTTGCCTGCAAAGTTTCGTCAACAGCTTTCTCTGCAACCATTTTTCGTTTGCATATAAGCGTACCGTGTAACCCGCTGCAGGCTTAGAGCCGTAGTTGGTCACATCTACTGTTACTCTCCGTTTGCTGTGCACCAAACATCTTTTGCTGGTGTGTGGAGCTGGCAGCAAGGTTGTTTTCAGTAGGGTCATCAATATTAGTGTGTATAACCCCTGCCCAAACGTCCGAGGCTGTTGAATATCCACGGAACTGAATAATCAACGTTATCCAATCCTTTTCAGCGCTGTTAAGCTAACTGTATATGTGTGTTTGTCGATTCTCCGTGTGTAGCAAAGCAGTTTTACTGCTTTGGTCAGGAGAATAGCATTTACGTCTATGCGTGTGTCTTTTCGGGTGCAATGCTATAGGTTAATCGTAGGTTTTACAGCATGCGAGAAGTCTAATTTCACTCCGAAAGTTAAAGTTCGCACCCTCGTCGCCACCTAATTTAAACCATAACACCTTTCTGTCGCTATACGCGCATATCCTTTCATTTCCTGTCGCCACCAGTAGTGGTTTTGGCTCGTCGGTCCAGCCGTCCTGCACCCAGTTCATCTTCTCGAGAAGTCAATTCTACAGGCACTTTGCTACGAGTCGCCCATCAAAAGCGGTCTCCGAAAGTTCAGGGTCGCCTTCGCCACCGTCGTTAACAGCCGTCACGGCATAAGCCACTTGTCGCTGTGGTCCAGTCACACCGCTAAGTATAATAGAGGGTATCATTCTTCTCGGTTGTAGTGACGTAGCGATACCGATAGTTCTCGTACGTGCATATTTTGTATCGACAGTTGGCTGGCACAAAATAGCCATAGTTGGCACCTTTCTTCGGGCGGTTCCCACTTTAATGTGTAGTTGTTGCCGTTGTTGGCGAGCTTAATATGCGACACCCTGCCTGGGCGGTCTTCGCCTGAGAAGGCTATAATGCTCACGGGTTCGCCCATACCTTTATTATTATATGCGATAAGGGTATGGATGTTGTTTCCATGAGGTGCGTTACGATCGGTCCACGACAGACGTGTTCCTGTTGCTGGGTTGTCAATGGTATGTACCAAAGCGCTATCGCGATAAATCTCAAGTTTAGTAAGTGCTGTCAGCGTGGTACCATCAATATTACGCGATGGCGTGATGAAGCTGAGCAGTGTCTGTCGCAGGCCCACGCCTGTTGCTGTAGTGGTAAGAAACGAAACAGCTCGTGGAGCCGTTTGTGTGGTAACCTCTGTAATCTTAATTTTGTTTACGTGTATAGCAAAACTTCCCACTGGTGCTGTGCTGTGGAAGCCTGCACGATATTTACCTAGTGTTCTTTGCTGTAAAAATAATATTGAGGTGTAATACCGCGAAAGTCGAGCAAAAAGATTGCGGTCGAGCATGCTGAAAGCTGCAGGATTTGCACCTTGTCCAAAAGCAATGGCCATGGTTTCGCTTTGTGATGCTCCGCCAGCACGCGAGGTAAAGGTTACTTCGTACACCTTTCCCGCTTCAGCATCAAACTCAGGAGTAAGCAACCAGTCGTCGTTACTACGTGATGATATGCCGTAACAAATTGCTGAATGCTCGTAGAATCGTATCTCCATGTGTTGTCGTCACCATTGCTGTTTACAACGGTGAGGCTTTTTAAAAAGCGCTTTCGGTATCGATTGCGTTCGTGTAAATAACATGCCCACTGTGCTGAAGAGCTGCTTTTGCAAGTAATAAGCAAAATGCAAAAAGCAATGAGCCTCTTTTCATCATCTTACAGCACTCTTGACGGAGGTTACGAACTAAAAAATATCGCTACTAAAGGTATGATACTTAATACACATTTTTAGCCCCTTTAATTTTCGATTTGTTACATTTTCGTGCATTATTTCGTCAATTTGCTTTGTAGAGTGTGTATGTTTTTATTTTGCAAGGAGCGTGTCATGAAATGCTTATTCTGTTTGAGATATGTAATTAAATCTAATTATCTTTTCAGTCAGAAAGTGTTAACATTATTATATTTATTAAACTAACGCTTATGAAGAAAATCTATCTCTTCTTGCTTGCCCTTGTTGCAAGCTATGGAGCTACATCTGCGCCGAAGTAATTAATCATTACACTTACAACTTTGATACGGCATTTGTGCTTCCTTAACAGTTCAAAGGATACACTGACCATGCAGCAGCTCCTGACGGTTGGGGGCATCTACCGACGGAAAGGATATGACGGGCTTCGGAAATCTAACTTATCCTACTTATTCGTTTGAAACAAAGGCGCCTTATGCTGGTGCAGGGGCTCTCTATGTCAATGCACAGAGCGATACAATAGGTATTCAGAGGAGTATGTCGACTTCTACGACATGCTTATAACGCCTAAGATTACAGGTGCGGCATCGCTTTATGCGCGTTTGTCTTCTGCTTCTGGCTCGGTATCGTTCTATAAGATTACAGAGGTGGGTGGCAAATATGTCAAAGGTGATAAAATCGAGATTGGGAAGGCGGCTAACCGAACTGAATGGACACAGCTTACTGTTCCTGCGCTCAATGGCGAACGTATCGGTATTCGTATTGACCAAAGGGCTTACGTGGACGATTTTGCAGCCGACCAAGCCGAATTGATTTATAAGCCCAACCTTCTTATAAGCGGAAAGCCTCGCCATGGGTACGTATCACGATGTTGCCGACGACGGCAGCTATACCGTAGCGTGGAAGGTTGTGCTGAAGAATAACGGCAAAATAAAAGTCAACGCTGGCGAATACAGCCTTAATTTATTGGCTGGAACGGAAACCATTGCTACATTCCCTATTGCAACCGACATCGAAGCGGGGGCTACTTCTGATAGCATTTTAGTGAGCCATCAGGTTAATATCGCTACGCTGGGTACGCGTAATACGGTGTTCAGCATTGTTGAGACAGCCAGTGGTAACGTGTATAAGCCAACGGCTGTAACGCTTGTTCCCGCGCGCGGTATATTAGATGTAGGGGAGAATCGTTACCCCTGTCGAAAGCGGAAGTTATCAGAATTTCGGCTCGTCGGCTACTGACGCGTCGCTCACACTGAGCGTTTCAAACGTAGGCGGACGCCCTTTACATTTCACTTCGCTTACGCTTCCTGCTGGCTATACCTCAAATGTTACCTTACCGTTAACGCTACCTGCCCATGCTTCGAGCGAGGTAACCATCACCCGAACAGCCACTCCTGCAGGCCCTCGTACGGGTGAACTGAAACTGATGGGCGACACAACGTTCGTGTTGAACTCCATAGGTTCGTCATTCGATGCAGGTGTTTGGACGGCTAATTTTGAAGATAATAAAATTCCTACCTCTTTTATGGCCGATGGTTGGAGCACTAATTACTATCCACAATATGCGTTAACCATTGGCAATAAGATATGCTCTGAAGGCTCCTGATAAGCCTGCAAAGCTTGTCACACCGAAATTACAGGCTGTTGCTGGCGACAAATTATAGTTTAATTTAGCCAGTGCAAAGCTCTACTTCAAGCGGAAAAATTTGAGGGTGATTTAAAGGTTTATATTTCGCCCGATCGTCGTAACTGGACGCTCGTTGATGCCTTTAGTGCTACTGCTGCCGATGTAGCCCACCAGCTTAGCAAGGCTCGTGCGGGTCGCACGGGTTCGTATTATCAGAGCCTTCCTTATACGGTTTCAATACCTGCTGGCCAGTGGTACGTGGCCTTGAGGGCGACTGCTGTTTACCTTGACGATATTGCAGGCTTGCAAGCTGTGGCTACGGCTCACGATATTTTTCCTTACATCGGCTGATCTGCCCACTGCAGCTCGGGTTAATAGTGCGGCTAATTACACCATGAGTGTGAAGAATTTGGGTAACAATGAGGCCGCCAACAGCTGCACCGTGCATTGCTTTTTGTTGATGGCGTTGTAGCTGATTCGGCCGCCGCTGTTCAAAATGGCTGCAGGTGCATCAGCATCGTTCTCGTTCCGTTATACGCCCTCATGCCGTAGGCACTACAAGGCCTATATGCGGCTGGTGGGTGCAGATTTTACTTTGTCAACCGACACCGTTCAGGCTACTGTAGCTGCTGAAAGCGGTGAGAGCGTGGTGCAGATTGGCTAAGCCTTCAACCTCATCGTGGAGCGGAACAACGCGTGTTCCGCATATGGTGCACGCGCATTGAGTCAGACCGAAATAGCTATCGCACCCGAGTTGTTGCCTTTTGGTGCAGGAACACACATTAAAGCCGTTGCTTTTACAGGGTACATCGAGCAAGGCAGGAGCGTTGAACGTGCGCGCCATGATAGGTAATAGCACGGTTAAGAGTTCAGTTACCCTATGCCTTTACCGATAGAACCGATTGGAAAAACGATTTACAGCGGTGTGTATCATTTCAGCGAGAGGCAAGACCACAGCTGAGATTTTGAAGATTAATCTGGCGGAACCTTTTCGTTTTACGATGGCACGAATCTGCACTTGTTCTTTGATAACGAGATGATAGGCGATGGCACACGCTCAACTTTTACCAAAAGAGGCCGCAGGCGAATTTGTTACAGGCTATTATGCGCGATAAGTACGCAGCGGGTACTTTTGACGCAACCGACAAGCCGTCAGCAGCCGATGCCCTGTGGTGTATCTTACTATTGAGCGTGCTCCTAAGGTATTATCTGGCACAATCACATCAAAGTCGACCCATCGCGCTTTAGCTGGTGTGCCTGGAAACTAACCTGTGGCGATGTTGTTTATACGGCCACAACCGATGCCGATGGCAAGTATGCCGTAACGGTTTATAAGTTTGATAACACTTATTCTCTTGACATTACGGCTACGGGTTACATGCCTTACATGGTTCCTTTGAATTGAAGTTTGCAGCCGACAGCACGCTGAATATCGTACTTCCTGAGGCGCGTGGCTTCTATAGCGAGCAGCTATCTCTCTGCCCGCCACAGCAACGGTAGATAATGCTTTATACTGCTACGGTTCACGTCCGAAATGTGGAAACTTCTGCTATTAACGCGTCGGCATATACCGCTCGTCTGTTCGTGGGTGGCGAAGCGGTAGCCACAGCTGAGAGCCAGACGGTGGCAGCAGGTGCCGAAGCCAATTTCGTGTTCACCTTCACACCGCATGCTACAGCCACCGTGCTCTGCATGTATTGTGTTTAACGTTCGCACCGATGCCGTTAACACAACCGATACCATTGCTCGCTATCAATGCCGAACAGGCTCGCGGAACATGGCAGGTAGGCGATAGCTTTAACGCTAACGAGCACAGGACGTGCGCCTGCTTCTCTCCCCTCTATGCCAATAGTAAATCGGTGTCATTTTATCCTGCAAGCCTAATCAATATGCCTTGGCAGGCTCGGATATTACGCGACTTTATTTCAAAGGGTTACACGGCTTCGAGTGGTACCGATTACGATGCGAATATCAAGGTCACCTACAGAATACCGATGAGGCTCCGTTTGTATATAATGGCGAATCCAGCAAAACCGACTCTGGAAGTTGATACTACAACGCACATGACAAAGGTGTATGACGGCACCCTGCGCGTAGTACACGGCGTGGTCTCTCTCTCAAATGCCGCTATCGTTCTTGACTTGCTGCTCGACAGTAAGTTCAAGTACGACGGTCGAAACCTACGTATGACGGTTATCTATTCGAGCGTTAACGGCTCAAGTTCTATGGACGTTCATTACGTCTCCGACTCACGATTCGATAAGGCTGCTTACATAGCCCAGAGCGATGCATCGCTTGATGCCGCTAAGACATGGTATCAACGCACTATGCCTGTGGCTTTCTCTTCGAAGCTGAACGCGGTCAGAAGTTCAGTGGAACTGTGAAGAATACCGATGGTAATGCTGTTGCAGGGGCTACCGTAACATTGAAGTCGGGCGATGTGGTTTATACCACACAAACTGACGTAACGGGCAGTTTCGAGGTCTTAGTGATACAGAACAACAAGACGTACACGACCGAAATTTCGGCCGTAGGTTACCTAAACCGATAGCAGTCAGCAGACGTTTAACAACGGCCCCTGTTAGCTAGTGCGGCGGTGCTTGCTGCTGATCCGGCAACGTCAATTAAGCGTATTGGTGATGCCTTTACGTCGAAAACGGTCGACGTTTACGATGTAAACGGTCGCCTTTTACGTCGTATTGACGACACGAAAGTGCCTAAATCGCTCCCAGCGGGTATTTATATCATCAAAGGGAAAAAGGTAATTGTAAAATAATAGCAAAAGCCCCTTGACGTGTTCAAGGGCTTTTTATGAAAAATAGAAAGTTTGAGAGAGTTATCGCAACCATTCTTGTTTGGAAAGTCTGTAGTTTTAGTAGATAGTATCAGCTCATTTTTGTTTGGAAAGTGGAAGTTTTAGCGAGTGGTTTCAACCGAAATTTTTACGATTCCCAGGTTAACGCTAAACGTCATCTTTGTATTTGTAGAGGCAAAGGGTTCTTACTGAGCACCCTCTGTCATCATTTTTGCAGATTCTTTTGTTCTTCCAGCGTTAAGGCTCCGTCGTTATTGGCTTTGGGCTGCATGCCGCGCGAGAGCGTCACGTAGTTTGCAAATGTTTTAATGATAGCTATGGTAGTTTGTGTGGCCAGTGGCGATTTCAGAATGGTTGCCAACATGTATAGTCCTTTGCTCGGTGAAAGCTTTTGGTGCCACCGTCGAATGTTTCATGTTGTCGAACCGGTCGAAATTTTTCGACCAGTTTATACTTTTTCGTCGCCTTGTAACGTAATAACATAACCTTCGGGAAATTTGTCGGGGTTGTTTTTAATGCTTCATTCACCCTCTTTGTAGCCACTCCATACAGGTTCGGCCACGTCGCGGTCAATAATAACTTGTTGCTCACGCAGCGTGATAATGCGGTTGTTTACCGCTTCCATTTGTTGATAATCTTCCATACTTAGCTTCTGATAGATTTCGTTTTATTTTGATAGTTTCTGTGTGCAAAAGATAATATCGGGTTGTACGCTTTTTGTGACGGCTTACCTTCATGCACAGCGATGCGTATCTTGGCAAATGTTTCAATGATAGCTATGGTAGTTTGTGTCAGCCAATGGCGATTTCAGAATGGTTGCCAATAGGTATAGTCCTTGCTTGGCGAAAGCTTTGGGCGCCACCATCGAATGTTTCATGTTGTCCAAGCGGTGGAAAATTTCCACCAGTTGTTCATGACAGCTTCTATGTGCAGAGATAAATTTTTGGGCGAATGGATGCCCTTTGTATTCAACAAATGGGTTAAAAGCCTTCCCTGTTGAGCCGAAAAGGCAAACATTTGCCAGCACAAACCAGCGAAAGAATAAGCACCACCGTAAGCGTAATAAATAGTGTTGCGCGCCGATAGCTGTAGAAATGTGGAATGTCGGTCATATTTTTGTTTCCGTGCAGCAGCCACTAAAGTAGCAGCAACGGCGGTTCCCGCTATGGCCCCGCCAACTGCTGAACGCTGTTGATAAATGCGTTTCCATCGGCCGAAAGCTCTTTGGGAAGCTTCGATAAACCATAAGTCATGCGGTGTTGCCAATGCAGAGTCCTTCGCCTGTGGTAAAAATGATAGAAAACCGTAGAACATCGCTTCGTTGAGTCGAACACCACAATAACTAAACAGGATAAGCGACAGCACGAGCAGTAAGTTGCCTATCATAATAGGTCGATACGCGCCAAAACTTATCGAGCACCCAGCCCGCAACAATAGTAAGAATAGCACCAATGTGATACAACCGAACCATTAATGTGCCTGCGATAAACGCGCCCGAATGGTTTACGATTTGCGAATAGTTGGGCATGATATATCCTAATGCCAGCACGCTAAGCTGAATAAATAAAATAGAGAGAAGCGCCAACACAAACTGCTTATGCTTCAATACGCTCACACTTAGCAAGGATTGGCATTGAGCCGACAGCTTCACGAAAAAGCCCATGCTTACAGCCGAAAGCACAGCAGCGAACCCACATCTTCTAAGCTAAGCCAACCGCTTGACGAAGCCTGTACAGTAGCAACAATGAAGGAGGCGTAGCCCGTTGCTATTAACACGTATTCTAACGTGTGGAAACGCGAGCGAGCGCCTATGCTCGAGGGCTTAATCAGCGTAATTCCTAAAATTAACGACAGCAAAAGGAAGGGTGAAAGCACAAGGAAAATAATACGCCAGCTGTACGAATCTCAACAAAGCCGCCCAAAATAGGACCTACGGCAGGAGCCATAGCGGTGATAATAGCGCCCACGCCCATAAAAAAGCCCAATCGTTCCTTAGGTGCTTCGGCTAAAATAATATTAAACATCAAAGGCAGAGCTACGCCTGTTCCTGCTCCCCGCATGAGCGCGACCCAACAGCAATAAAGATAAACGAGGGGGCAGCATAACAAAGCAATGTGCCTAAAATAAAACAGCTAATAGAGAATAAAAACAGCGTGCGCGACGTGAAATTACGCTTTAAATACGACGACAATGTAATCACCAACGACAGAACAAGTAGATATCCAGTAGTAATCCATTGAACGGTACTGGTGCCAATATTAAACTCATTCATCAACGTAGGAAAGGTTACATTCATGGCGGTTTCGCTCACCACGCCACAAAACGACATCACACCTGTGGCGAAAATCTTACCCGTTAGTTTTAAGCTATTGTAGTTTTTATCCATTCTTTGTGTTTTTTGTCTCGTTCTAATTGAGAAGTATTTAAGGTGGCTGGCGCAAAAATAACAACTGGAAAACAGGCAACAGTTTAGGGTTTACGCTCCTTAAAAATCCACGTTCATTCACGCTATCATCGTTATTCCTAAAATCGAAACGAATGTCAAAGGTACAACAATTTCTTTTGATGAGTTTTCAACAGCGTGCTATATCTTGTTGAACATTGATAAAACTGTTGATGATGTTCTTTCAAAATAAGTTTTACAAATTGTTTGTTTTGTGTTCTTTGATAGAGTATTATTTTTGTTTTTCCAAACTTTACATATCAAATTGATAGCATTTATTTAATAATTACTGTGCTTTTATTTGAAGGACCATAATATTTGCGTACCTTTGTGGCCCGTTACAAATGTAATCAAGAGTGAATATATTAGAGAGCTGTTCAATTTCTTGGTATTTTAGCCCAGGCTTTTAATACAATCTACTATATAAATTATAATATAGAGATGCTCATTTCCTCCCCGATAAATCCCTTTATTATTTGGCTTTCCCAAATAATTAGGTTACTTATTTATAATTGTTTCGTCACATGTAAATTTCATCAAGTGGCGTTTAATATTCTACGATGTTAGCCTCGTGCTCTAAATAGGGTGCGAGCAAAAATAACGCATATGTTATTCAATAATATTTTAAATTTAAACCAGATATAAAATGAAAAGAAAAGAATTTACAAAGCGTTTATACCTCAAGCTCTTGCTACAGTAGTCTCAGTGAGCAATGAACATCTCTATGTCTCTTTGCTAGTGGACAGCACACTCCCCATTGGACAGGATGGTGGTTCGTTTGGTGATGCTAAACGCGGACAAATCTCTTTAGACGATGAAGAGGAAGAAGATGCTGTTGAAGGAACAAGTACATGGGTAACATTTAATGTGTGGGACGACTAATTTTTCTCACATCATTGATGAGTACGCAATTATTAAATAGGTGTTCTTTACATTCGAAACATAATTGCGGATAAAACAATAAATAAATTAAACAATAAAGAAATAGCAATGAAAAATATAGCTTTTTAGTATCAAGTCGTTTGCTACCGTAGCCTTCGGCTTTATTGGTGATAGGTTGCATGAGCGACAATGTAGTTGATAATAATGATAACACACAGGGCGGAATTAAGCGTGCAAAAAGGGGTGGTTGTCTTCAATGGTGGCACAGCCGAAACTGATAGTGTTTCACCTTTCAGTCGTACATCAATTTCTCACGTACAGAACAGTGGCGCTACCCTGTAGGCGGTCTCACTGGTGATAGAGATTTGGGTGGAAAGACAAGAACGGAACTTTCCGTCAGAGTGTTGCGGAACGTTTAATACGACTAAAACACGCGGCTCTTTCGCTATCACAGGGTGCATATAATAGGTTGCCAAAATTAACTATGTGGGCAATAGTTCTGATGGTACAAAAAGTAACGATTGCCACACACAGACTCAAAATGCCGTAAATAACTTCAGTCATGCAGGCGCATCTGGCGATTGGCGGTGTGGCTACAGGTACAAGTAATGGCACCGATTTCAACTTTACTCTTCGACATAAAGCATCATACCTTTGTTTCATGCCACGTTGTATGAATTCGAAGTTAGGTCCAAACATTTTTCCTGCAGAAGATAACCATTACCGCTAATAAGCCTATTGGTGGGTGTTTATGATTTTGCTAATGGTAGCCTTGCAGGCAAAACTCCTGTTTCGGGTAGTTCTAACACCATTACAGCTGAATACCAATAACTTTACTTTAAACACCACAACCAGCTCTGTTGCTAAGAACGGTGCTTATGTAGTTATTGCCCCAGGAACTTACAATCTTACCGTTACATACATCTATTAAAGATCCAACAACCGCGGTAACAGTAGACATTGTAAAAACACTACAGGCTTTGTATGTAATGAGGGTAAGATAAAAAGATGTTTCAGCGTGGTTGGATAAAGATATTAAGGATTACAGCAACACAAAATATTACATGTGGGATGCTCAACAGAATTATTGGTATCAGCATGAGTGGACTGCAGCTTCTAACGTATGGCAACCATCGGTAAATGGAGCAACCAATAACAACTACCCCTACAGCCTCTGATGCTGCACGTTATTTTAGCAATGTTTCATACCCTACTGCTGCAAGCAAGTCATGTAAAGATTGTCCAAACGTCAACGAAGCACGTTGGTACGTAGAGCGTGGAGCCCACCATTGGGATGGAACTACTTTCTGGACGACAATGGGTCACCTTTATAAGGGTGGATTATGGCTTAAAAACTGGATAAGATAGCACAGCAATATGGTAAAACAGTTGCTCAATTGAAGCAGGCTGCAACTCAATGGAACAAACTACGCTACATCAGGAACAGCTCCTTCTATTGACGTTGCTCCACTTCAGGAAACCCTATCTTCAAATAGCGACTTTTTCTATTTGCCTGCATTGGGTTATTACAAAGACGGAAAGCTTATTGGTACAGGACAAGAAGCTTACTTCAGCTATCAACGCCATCTTTCCCTAAGTGGCAAGGCCTATAATATAGGTTTTAATAAAGTTAACGCTAACTTGGAAACATTGATAGAAATATTGGACTTTAGCGCGGAAATTGAATAATATATTTTCAATCAAGAGAAGCCCTATTCTGAATATTCGGAGTAGGGCTTTTTGATATATATAGTAGTTTGGGTGTCAGCATTTTCAAAATCTATATCGTTGTAGAAAACGGTTGGTTTCTGGTTTTGCAACAGGTATCAACAGAAGGCTTGCGTGTATTTTATATATAGGTTGCTCTGCTTTTAACAAAGAGGGTGGCGGTTGTGGTACGTGTTGTGTGACGGCCATGGTACGCGTTATACTACGGTCGAGAACGGGTTGTACGGCGGTCGTCGTACAATGAGCAGGACTATGAAAAGGGTGGAGATAAGAAAATGGACGTAAAGAGGAAAGGGCAAAAATGCGAGAATATATAAAAATAAATGTGCGAGGAGTATAGGGAGAAGGTAGAAATAGCAGTGTGGAATATATAGATTTTTGGGCTTCAGAAAAGATGAAATACAGTGGAGAAAGCAACGGAATAACGGCAGAAGTGGAACGGTCAAAAGTTTATTATCAGTTGCGAAACGCGTCATTTTGTTTGAAATTCGCAAAGTTGTTGTATCTTTGTAACAAGAATTACAAAAAGGATAACAAAAATGAAAAATAGCATTCGTGATATTAGCAGTAGGTTTAATAACCTCTTGCTCGAAAGATGAACCCAATCATGCAGGGTCTACTACGTCGCCAACGGAGGTGAAACAGCTCGATTACATCACAAAGATTGTGGAGCTGGACAAGACCAGCAGAAGGCCAAATGCAGAAATGAACTTCGTTTACGATAACCAAAAAACGTTTGGTATCGTTCACCGAAACTCTGCCTTTACACGCCCTGTACAAACTTACGAGGGAACGCTTACTTTATACGGCAAACGAGGTTTTGTTGAGATCACAATAAAAATAAATATCAGGCGAATTTGGTGAAGCCGTCAGAATATCGTTTGAAACTGAAACGCTAAGGGAAAGGCAAAAGAATTAGAGGAGAAACACTTCTTTAACACTGAAACCGACGACCGCGCGATGAGGACGATTACGTTTACGATCGTGATGGGCACGTCACATCATACGATCTCGCCTCATCTATGATAGTGTAGCCCTGACATGGTTAAATGGTAATTTGACAAAGTCGGTATTTGAACGTGGATACGTCATTACTGTAGATCAGGATTACAATACGTATGTAAACCGCACATATCCCGACCTTAACCTGTTTATTTATGGTTTTGTCAGTCTCTCCCGTATGCGAGAAGTATTTTATGGTCTGACCAGTTAGGGTTTTTGCGTTCGAAGAACTTGCTGTCGGACACTAACCGTCAGTCGACTTCACCAGCCACCGAAAGCTATACCTATACGCTTGATAGCAAGGGTCGGCCAACGGAGGTTGAGGTTAATCGTACCGATGGTTACAGCACTATTCTGTAATTACATACGCAGAGAATTAATCTCTTGCCACACCCCATCATCGTTGAGAATCAATAGGGACGCACAGCAGGTGCGTCCCTATTTGTTTATGGTTTTACGTCGTTATCTTCACATTCGCGAAGAAACGTATTGAGCTGTGCGCCCTATATGCGGTTATGTGGGTATTTTGTTAGATGGTGGCGACTTTTTAAACTGTGAGGGCGTAACGCCGTAGTGTTTTTGAAGGCCGTGCTGAAGTAGTTCGCATCAGAAAGTCCTATTTTTATGGCAACCTCCTGCACTTGTTCTCCCTTCAACAGGAAGTCGGCGGCTTTCCGCATGCGAATAATGGTGATAAATTCACCTGGCGATTTATCGGTCAGTGCTTTCAGTTTCTCGTACAATATGGTGCGACTCATGGCACCTCCGCGACAGAGCATGTTGACGTTAAAGTCGGGGGTTATCCATGTTTTCAGTGATGATACGAAATGCAATGGTCAAGAAATTTCTGATCTATTTCGTTGAACGCTATATTGTCTGTTTAGTACTCAGTTAAGCGGTTTGTGCTTTGCGTTTTCGTTGTTCTTTAACTGGTATTGCTGTAAAATATTATGTCGTAGCTTTATTTTGGCTGCTTATCATGTTCCGCACTCTTTGCCCGCAGCACTTCGGTATCGAAAGGCTTTGGGATATAATCGTCGGCACCACAATCAAAACCCTTCATCATGCTGTCGCGTCCTGCTTTTGCCGTTAGCAGGAATGACGGGTATGTGCGAAGTTTCTATTGATGTTTTAATTTTCTGGCATAGTGTATCACCTTGTATTCCGGGCATCATGACGTCGCTGATGATGAAATCGACCATATTTTTGCTTTGAGATAATCGAGTGCGTGTTCGCCGTCGGCAATGTCGATAACCCGATAATCAGCCTCAAAGATGTGTCGCAGATAAAAAGCGCAGGTCGTTGTTGTCTTCGACAATCATCAGTCGTTTAGCCTCTGCAGGCGCTTGGTGGGTGGCTTTCGGCCGCTGTATAGCGTCGGGGCGGGTAAGCGTGAAAGGTGCGTTGGCAGGCTTGGCAGTGTTTATAGGCTGTACAGTAGGCTTGCGACGACGCGATAGTAAGCGTTGCAACGGCTTTTTGTTGCTGCTTTCGAGGGAAGGTAATAAAGAATGTTGTGCCCTTGCCTTCTGTGCTATTAAAGGTGATATCGCCGTTGTGCGTCCGCATAATTTTGCGCGCGAAAGGCCAGGCCAATACCGTTACCACTCTGGTTGCTATCGACCACATTGGTAGCGCGATAGAACAATGTGAACAGGTTTTTCTGCGATTGTTGCGGAATGCCGATGCCCGTATCGCGCACCGCAATAACGATATTGTGTTTGTTTTTGCAACAGTTTGATGATGATTTTCCCACCGTAACTGATTGTATTTTTACAGCGTTTGTGATGACGTTATATAATGCGTGGTCAATCTTCTTGGGTTCATCAGCACCGTTACTTCTTCCTGTGGCAGAACGAGTCGCATAGCGTAGTGCTTTCTCGTCGAGGAGTGAAGTACAATTGGTTACCACCCGTGCGAGATAAGCGTTTAGGTTGCACGGCTCAACGGGCCATTTCCTTTCCGTTGAGTGTTTGTATATCCATTTTCTGGAAGTTCCAGCAAGTCGGTGGTGAACTGATAAAGGTTTTGTGCGCTGTTTAAGCGCCAGCGACAGCAGGCTGACGGTCGGCTGTAGCCAACGAGTTGTTGCGGTTGAGATCCTTCAACGGGTTAATAATGAGCGTTACAGGCGTGCGAATATCGTGAGCCGTATTGACGAAAAATTGCAGTTTGTTTTTAGAAAATTCTTCCGTTCAAAGCTTGCCGATATAGTTGCGCCAAATGCTGTAAACGGTCAGCGAGGCCAACAGCAGGCAGATAGCCCAAGCCCATAACGTGTTCCACCAGTGGGCGCGCAACGCGAATGGTTAAGCGCGCTTCGGCAATTTGTTTACCCTGTGTTTTGACCGATGCTGCGCACGTGGAAGGCGTATAGCCCCTGGTGGAAGGTTGGTATAACGAGCGCTGGTTGTGCGTGAGGGTACGGACCAAGCGTGATCGAAATCTTCCATGCGGTAAGTGTAAAGAATATCGTTTTGATACTGGAAAGAGATGGACGAGAACGAAATAGTGAACGTATTTTCATCATATTTTCGACGAATATCGTTGTTCTTAAGCAACATTTCGTTCACGGTTATATCGCGTAGGTTATCGGTTTCCCGCCCTGATGCATGCGACACGCTAAAACCAGAAATATGTAACGGTGCTTGATAATGGTATTGCCAAAAGCAAGCGGATTGAATGATACTACACCGTTATCGCTGCCATAAATAAACCTTCCGTCGGCCGATTTGTAAAAGGCTGCGGGTTTATAATTGAAAACCTGCTCGTTCATGCGTGCTCAATGACGAGAAGGCCGCATGGGCTTGGTGAGGCTGCTGCATGTGCGGCGCCGTGGTCGGTGCTTGTCCACACGCGGCGTTTAGGGTCTATGGACACTGCACACATAGTTTGAGGGAAGGCCGTTGCCGTAGTGCACGCGTGCTTTTGGCCTGTTTTGATGTTGAAAAGCACCAGACCGCCACCGTCTGTCGCCAGCCAGAGGTGGTTTTTATCCTGTGGACAAATAAAATTAATGTAACTATTGCTCCTATTCCGTAGCGTTGTGGATAATCGAATAGCTCGAAGCTGCATTGACAATGTCAATGGCATAGAAACCGTCTAGCCGTGCAATGGCTAATGTATTGCGATCGATGGCCGTTATGTGGTGAACATAGTCGATTGGGAAAGTACGAATTGCCTTTGTGGCGTCATGCAAACCAGTGTACCCTTTAAGTCCGCCCTATCCATAGGTTGTTGCGGGCATCAGTGATATATCGAATAAACGTGGTTAGTAGTGAGTTGTGAGTTGGTAGTTGTGAGCTCGTTGCAGCAGTCGGCCCGTGCTATCGAGATGCCAAACACCAGCCATAGCTGCCTATCCATACGTCGTTATTAGCGCCTTGGCACAGCGTGTGAGGAAAACGGTGCCCTATAAAGGTGACGCCATACGCCCGTAGGCGAACAGATACATAAGGCGTCGTCGGTGGCACACCATAGGTTTCGTGGCGGTCAACAAGCGCAGCGTTGACGTGATTGTTGATAATGCTCTGTGGATTACCCGATTCAGTGTTGGTCAATTCTGGTAACGGGCGCGTAATAAATTGCAAACGGTGATGCGCTTCGGTATATTTTCCTATCCAGATGTTTCGCCGCCGTCGGTCATGACATCGTCACACATCGTTCGACTTTAACCGTGCATTGACAGGTCCGTTGGTGTATCAAAAGCCGCCGCTTGCCGACCCATTGCGTGCAGCTGCGACACACCTTCGCCATCGATACCGAGCAAAAGCGTTGTTTTTTATTGTATGGCGTGATGCTTCGATAGGTTTTATCGGGTAAGGAGGTAAAAGGCTTGGAGAGGATACCGTGTGCCCCTTTGTTTGAGGTTGTATAACAGCATGCCTTTATGTTTGGTTCCAGCCCAGAGTAAGCCCGTTTGCGCGTCAGGGAAAACGGTTTGCAGCATCCCCTTCGAAAAACCATTTGGTAGCGGAGTGCCCTCTTCTTCGAAATTCGGCATACTCCGTTATCGGTAGTCATATAAATATGTGTGGCATCAATGGCAATATCCAGTGCCTGTGTACGATGAATCAGCTGGACGTTGCGCCAGTGGTCATTGATTCGGTAAACCCCTCGGAGGTGCAGGCATAGGCATGTTGCCCATGTAAGGATAGCGCATAAAGGTAAATGGAGCGTTTCAACACCAGCCCCAAATCAATTTTTAATTTGAAACGGTTGGAAAATTCAGTCAAAAACAAAAAATCTTTCCTGTATTGGTAGGCTGTTATACCATGTTTTTATATCTGCAAAGCCTTATTTTATGTCCCATTTCGTCCTCAACCACCTCACTGTTAAACAATTGGTAGTTGTACAAATGGGTGCCATCGAAACAGTCGACGCCCGATTTGGTAGCAGCCCACATACGTCCACGCTTGTCGCGACATAACGAAAAACAGCGCGGTCACTACTTAGTCCGCGTTGGGTGGAGATATTTGATGACAGTGGAACATTTCGCCCCGTATCGTTGGCAAAGCCTTGCACGTTATATTGCAGAAAACGAGGACAAAAAGCAACAATACTCTCATAATAGGTTTATCTGATTGATGCAAAAGTACGTTATTTTTTCTAATAGTTAGCTGTGTATCAGCCAATAATTCATATAGGTTTTCGATAGATTTTAAAGATTTTCCGACACAAATGTTTTATATCTCTTTCTTTTAATTAACTTTGTTGCGAATTATGACAAAAACCTACTTTAACTAACAACTGATAATACTTAAAAATAATATGAGGTTTATGAAGAAACAAATCTCTTATTTCCTAATGCTATCTAACCTTTTCTCTGTTTTTGGGAGCTTTGCACGCGCAATCATTATCCCAACAGCTGAAAGGTCGCGTTACTACGCCAATAACGACCCTATTATTGGGGAAGCATCATGGTGAAAAACTCGAAAGAGGGAACCGTAACCGACACGGAAGGTAAATTTGTATTGAATTCGGCTCCTGCGCTACGCTTGTTGTAAGCTATATTGGCTATGTTGCAAGAGGTAAAAACAGAGGGACGCAAAGCCCTATTACCATTGTTCTGAAAAGAAGACACCAAACGCTTAGCGGCGTAGTGGTAACAGCCTTGGGTATTAAACGTGATAGAAAAGCACTTGGCTATTCGTTGGGCGAGGTGAGCGGTAGGAACTGCAGAAGATTAAAGAACCTAACGTGGTGGAATTCGCTCGCCGGAAAGGTGGCTGGACTTACCGTTAGCCAGACGGCTACAGGCCCTTCTGGGTTCCTACTCGCGTCATTCTGCGTGGTAGTACAGAGCTTACAGGTAACAAACCAACCGCTGTACGTTATTGACGGTGTGCCTTTGAGACAATACTAATTTTGATAGCTCTGACCAATGGGGAGGCTTCGATTTGGTGACGGAATATCAGTATTAACCCCTGATGATATTGAAAATATATCGGTACTTAAAGGCCCCTGCTGCTTCGGTTCTGCACAGTAGCTGTGCTTCCGCATGGTGTGATATTGATTACAACCAAGAAAGCCGACACGAAGAAAGATTTCTCTATTGAGCTGAACAGTACGACGACACTGAAAGCAACTCACCAAATGGGACGATGTTCAATATGAGTTTGGACAAGGCTCTGAAGGCCGAATCACACTCTACTGACGACCTATTCTCATCAAACAGAAACTGGGGACCAAGAATAGATCCAGGCTTAATGGTATCGTATTTCGATGGCGTTTCACGTCCGTATGTGGTTGTAAAGGATAATATTGATGGCTTCTTCCGTACGGGTGTCAACACTACGAATCTCGATTATCGTCAATAAGAAGGCAGGCAAAACAGGATTCCGTGTAACCTATACCGACATGCGCGACAAGGATATCATTCCTAAAACGAACATGGCACGCAACACATTGAACTTGCGAACCAACACGGTGATAACGAAATATGGGATTTAGACTTTAAGGTAACGTACACACACGAGGGGTTAATAACCGCCCCTGCTGTGGCTGACCATCGTGCAAATATCGCAAAAACCTGATGACGCTGTCGACAACCTTCGATCAGGAATGCGTTTGCGTATCAGCTATGAGGGACGTTAATGGCGAATATTTCAACTGGAATAATGGTGATGTGTATAACATGAAAAGCCCCTATTGGGTTCTAATAAAATGTCGAACACATCGACCAAAGATAATTATAAGGGTTCGGCCGTTATTCGATATCGTCCGCTCAAACAACTTACATTGCAGGCTACTGCTGGTACAGACGTAAACTATTTTACATTTGAAGACTTTCTGCATATCCTACGTCCGGGACGTGAGCGCGGTATGCTTTCTATCAAAGATTATAAAACAGAATGTACACGGCTGAACTTTTAGCCATATAAAGGCAAATATAAGAAAGTGGGACTACGGTGCAACTCTGGGCGGTAACATATACAAGGTTGACAATAAGACGCAATACGTCACGGCACAAAATATGATTATGCGCGACGCTAAGGCGTTACAGAGCTTTACTGAGAAAACAATCAAAGAAGATGTTTATCGTAAACAAATTAATTCTATTTACGGAAAGGCATGAATTTTGCTTATGATAATTTTTGCTTTCTTAGATATGACTTTGCGCAGCGATTGTTCTGTCAACACTGCCTGTTTCACAACAATGTTTATTGGTATCCATCGGTATCAGGTAGCTTGTTGTTCTCTGAATTACTGCACGTTGACAAATCAATCATGCCTTATGGTAAGGTGCGTCATCGTGGGCAAAGGTGGGAAACGACACAGTCCTTATATGTTACGACCTACTTACGAAATGGCTTCTAACAGCTTTGGGCCGTATCCTATGGCTTCTATTTCGGGAGATGTTATTCCAAATAAGAACCTAAAGCCAACCAGCGACGAATTCAATAGAATTGGGTTTCAATTAAAACTGCTTAAAAACCGAATTGGAATAGACTTTACTTATTACAATCAGCATAGTAAAGATCAAATTCTTCGTAATGAACACATCGTATGCATCGGGACACAGATACCAGCTTATCAATGCGGGTGATAGAAAACCGAGGTGTGGAGATTGCGTTAAATACACGCCCCTATCGAAAATGAATGATTTTAGTTGGGACGTAAATCTGAACTTCGCAAAGAACTCAAATAAAGTAAAGAGCTCGCTAACGGCGTAGATGAATTTGAGTTAGCTTCAGCTAAATGGCTGGGTGTGAAAGTTGTTGCCAAGGTAGGCGAGAACTATGGTTGTATAATGGGTAAGGACTCTTGCGCACTCGGACGGAGATATCATTATAGATGGCAAAAAGCGGATTACCTAAAATGACTGACGATTTGAAAGTTTTGGGTAATGCAACATGGGATTGACAGGCGGCTTGACAACCAATTTAAGATACAAGAACGTTTCGTTGGGTGCAATCTTTGATGTAAAAGTGGGGGCCGATCTTTATTCAATGTCTGCTCGTTCGGCTTACAGCACAGGAAAAGATAAGGCTACGCTGGAAGGCCGTGATGCGTGGTACTGAATCGGAAGAAAAGCGTTTGGCTGCAGGTGTAGCCTCAAATAACTGGACGCCAACAGGTGGTTACATAGCCATGGGGCGTAATAGATGCAAACGGACGGTACGTTTAAACCGAATGACATTATCGTTTCTCCACAAGAATATTGGAACTATGTGACAACACAAACAGCGCGTCCGTTTATTTACGATAATTCGTATGTTAAACTTCGTGAGTTCACATTGTCGTATGCGTTCCCTCGCCGAATGTTAGGAAAGGTTGTGAATGCGCTTTCTGTTTCATTCGTTGCGCGTAATCTCTTTAACTTATATAAGAATGTCCTAATATTGACCCCTGATTCCAATTACAACAATGGCACAGGAATGGGACTTGAATTCAGCTCACTGCCATCAAGACGCAGTTTCGGATTAAACGTAAATCTTAAATTTTGAAGTTGATACATGATTATGAAAACCATATTTAAACTTCCGGTTTATATTTTGTGTACGCTTGCATTGATACTTAATTTTGCAGCGACAGTGCATTCTGAATCGTTAAATACTAATCCCTCAAAGTCGACAGATGTTGACCCTACTACCAATTCTCGCAATGCGAGCCCAAGCTTTGGGGATATTGGATTTGGCAGAGACCGCGCTTAAATACGCAATGCCCTTCTGTCAGTATCTCACAGGGCGATTGGGGCACAACGAATTATGGCGGCCATTATCTCAAAGACACCCAATATACGGGTTATGTTTACGAACAGATGTACCCGATGGTGGTTAAGAATTTGGTTGATGTGATTAATCGTGCAGGAACGAATAACCATCGCAACCTACACTATATGCACGTGTGTTTTAAAGTGTACGTCTCAGGTATATTAACTGATCTTTATGGCGATGTTCCGTATTTCGAAGCTGGTCGGTTATATCGACAACTGTACTACCAAAGTTCGATACACAGGAGGAGATTTACAAAGACTTTATGGAAGGAGTTGCAGATTGCCAACGATTCTTTAGATGCATCACAACCTATAAAGGTAACGGGTGATATTATTTATAATGGTGATATTGCCAAATGGAAGAAGCTGGCAAACTCATTACATCTGCGCTATGCTATGCGCATGGTGAAGGCTGATCCCGAGCTGGCCAAGGAAGAAGTTAAGATGCCTACAAAATTCTGGCGGCATCATGACCTCTGCTAAGGACGAAGCCCTCGTGAAATATACGTTTGATAGTTTCGATTGGACGAATGAAGAGTATCGTCGTAACGGTTTTTTCGCAGTTGATGATTGGGCGAGGTAACACCAACCATGTATATTTGCTCTACTTTCTTTCAACCATTTGAAGAGACACAAGACCCTCGCCAGTTTGTGTATTGCCGCAATTATGATGAGAGTTCTCCAATGCGCCTTTTGGTCGACACGATATTACCGACGGATGCGCACAACACCGAATGCTAAATTCCAGCCTGTCGACCCAGGTTATTTCTTTTATGAGAAATGGCCAGCGGCTATTGGAGTCCTGCAAGTAAAGAAATTCTTGATGAAAGAGTGTCGTCCACAGGTCAACAATATTTTCTTAAAGCTGACTTCTCCTGGTGTAATCATGACGTTTGCTGAAACAAAAACTGTTGCAGGCTGAGGCTGTTGCACGTTGGGGAACCGAAATCAGCAGCGACCCTGTTGAGAAGTTCTATAAAGAAGGTGTGAAGGCTTCGTTCCATTTCTTTGGAAAAATTACGGTGCCGAGAAATTTAAGGATAGTGATATTAATACTTATATCGCTGCTAATAATGTAACAAGTAGCCTTTGACGACCAACTTGAGAAAATCAACACGCAAATGTGGATTTTACACTCAATAACCCTTGGGAGGATATGCTAACTGGCGTCGAAGCGACTATCCCGTGTTAAAACCATCGCCCACCCTATGGTGCAAAGTGTATCGATTCACAAACCACTCCTCTGCGCCTTAGCTATCCAATATTCGGAAAGTTCGTCAATAAGGCGAACTTTGATGAGGTTATTGGCCGATTGGGTGGCTCGGGAGATGATTGAATAAACCTGTATGGTGGGACAAGTATACCCTACACGCTCACCATCGATATTTTAAAATGTAGAATCCCTAAAAATAAAAACGACAAATGAAATATCTATTTTCCTATTGTTCAGTATGTTGTTATTGGGCAATATGTTCACCAGTTGCACAAAGCAATGATGTCAATACTCCTGAACTCACCGAAGACACATATCCTCGTATTTTCGGACAATGGCCCGAGAAAAAGAATAACATGGCGACCTTGGCGAATTTTAGCACGCCGCTCAATAAGCCCCTTGTTATCAAAGTTCAATATACCCCTTCTCAGTATTGCGAAGGCACGTGGTATATTGATGGTGTAGAAGTCACACAAAGGCGTAGGCTATACTTATGTGCCTACACTGAGGGGCAAGTTTCATATCAAACTGGTTGTAAAAACACCTAAATATGAAACTACTCGTGAGGCTAATATTGTTGTAGTTGACCCTGTTTCTTAATTTACCCTCTAAATATAAAGCAGTTATGAGAAAGTTACATCGTTTGTTCCGTTGGCAAAAATCGATGTCGGCCGTATGGTGTGCCATACTAATGTGGTGCTGTTCATTGAATGCAACGGCGCAAAACCACAACCGATTTCAGTTTGCGACAGGGTGTAAACATTGGCGATTGGCTATCACAACAGGCAAACATTTTGTTTACTGAGAAAGATGTTGAGATGCTATCCAACCTCAGTATGATCATATTCGCATTCCCGTTGACGAAAGTCAGATGTTCAATGCTGATGGAACCAAGAATGCAAATCATTTTACTAAGCTTCATTCGGCTATTGCATGGGACTAAAAATATAATATGAGGGTCGTGGTCGACCTTCATATTATCAAGGGCACACAGCTTTACAGGAGGTACAAAAAGTTTTGTCGACACGTTCGAAGATGGCAGTGTAGGCCAATGGAAACCAAACAGCAGTAGCGGGTATAAAGGTCGAGGTGGTCAATAATCCTGATGCTACAGGCGTGAACAAAGCCATCAAGGTGCTTCACGTTGTGCAAAACCGAGGCAGCAATTGGAAAGGTACTACACGAGAGGAAATAGAAGTAACGCCCAGTGCCAAAACATTTAAGTACTTGCGTTTTTAAGGTGCGTAAAAACAAAACGGGCTACATTACGTTCAAGTTTGAGGCCGAAGACGGCACCACAGCCCATTTAGGTTACGACGTAAAAACGGCTAACCAGTGGTTCGAAGCCGACATATCTCCCTACCATAAACTGGAGGGAAAGAAGGTAAAACGTATTACAATACGTCCTGACAACGATGCTGCTGAATTATGGATTGACGATATAGCTTTCAGCGCAAGCCACAGCGGATACCGCACTCACTATCAGCGAGGGTCTATGGAACAATGCTGAAGCACAGCAACATTTTGTTGATATTTGGAAAACAAATGCAAACGGAGCTGAAGCAGTATCCCAATAACCTTTGGCCTATGAGCTGTTAAATGAACCTACTGCTCCCAGCTGACATTTGGAATGCCTTGGCTGCTAAGGGGCTTGCAGCTATACGCGCACAGGAACCTGAGCGTAAGGTGGTGATAGGCAGCAATTTTTGGAACAACGTTAACCACATGCGGTATCTTGAAGTGCCCGCAAACGATAAGAATATCATACTTACTTTCCACTTATGTCTCGCATTTGCTTACCCATTATCAAGCTTCGTGGATAAGCCAGCTTACTAATATAACAGCGCCTGTGCAATATCCAGGGTTGACGATAAGCGAGTCCGATTTCAAAAATCTAAAATCAAGAGACACAGGGCTTTTATTAATGGCGAAGGTCGAACATACGATAAAGGCAACAATAAAAGCACTTATTGCAGGCTGTTGAGCGCGCAAGGGCTTTAGGGTTTGCAGGTATGGTGTGGCGAATTTGGTTGCTATAATCGCACCCCACGTCAAAGCAGGCTGCGTTGGATAGAAGATGTGACACAGGTTTGTAGAGAGTATGGCATTGGCTATTGCATATGGAATTATCAAGGTGGTTTCGGATTTGCCACACCTAACAAAGCTGAAATAAACGACCCTTATATTTTAAACGCTCAAATTAATTGGGAAAAGTTCAACGTTGCCTCTCTAAAAACAATGCGGCCGTAAAAGCTTTTGCTGACGTAAACGTCAGTGGCTCGTACGGAGCTGATAAGGCTGTTGATGGCAATTATAGCACACGATTGGGTGCCGACAAAAATACGGGAACGTGCGACTGGTGGGTCGACTTGGGAGGAACGTATGCAATAAGCATGATTTGTCCGCTTTGGGAGAATTACGCTCGTCAGCATGAGGTGTATTTTTGTTTACACAACAATGGGACTGATGGCGTCCCACAGTGGAGTCAACACCTGCTATCACGCAGGATAAAAACGATAGGGAGAGTATGTCCGAGTATGTATCTACTGACGTTGCAGCGATGGGTACTACCCCGATCCGCATGTGCTCTTATACATCGCCTATCAAAGCGCGCTATATCAAAATAAAGCAGCTTCGGAGCGGTTCAACAACATGGGGTTCGAGCCTGTGGGAAATGCAGGTTCTGGGAACACCCGTTGATGCCACTACGGCCATTCGCCAAACAGTAAATCATCATGTCTCAAATCATCTGAAGACCGATAATAATGTGTACACCCTTGCTGGCGTAAAGGTGCATAATAAGCAAATAGCAGGTTGTGTATATCTTCAGGAGGCATATGTTGCGCGATAAATAACTCGTTCTCTTATGAATAAATTCTTATTAAGTATAGCATTCTTAGGTTTTAGTCTTCATATCTCAGCAGAAAAGAAGCCTGATTATACCAACCCCAAGCTGCCAGTGGAGCGCAGAGTAGCCGACTTTGATGGCGCGGCATGACCACTGAAGAGAAGGTGGCGCAAATGTGCCAGTAGTGTGGGTATTGCTCATATGATAGCGCCAAACAGGCACTTACCGCGCAGGAACTTGAAAAAGCGATGCTTCGGGCTTCTATCCGCTAACTACGGTTGAGGATATTCGCAGATGACGCGTAAAGGGATTGATAGGATCTTTCCTCCATGTCAGTTACGGCCGAAGAGGCTAACTATCTGCAAAAACTGGCACAATCAAAGCCGACTTAAAAATACCTTTTGTTCATCGCTATTGATGCTTTACACGGCAACGGTCTGTACAGAGGTGCTACCGTTTACCCTACGCCCATGAGGTCAGGCAGCCACATTCTCACCCTGCGTTGGTTGAACAGATGTCGCGCCAAACCGCTATTAGAGATGCGTGTTGTAGGTATGCATTGGGCCTTCGCGCCGAACGTAGAGGTTGCCCGCGACTTACGCGTTGGGGGCGGTGTGTGAGACATTTGGCGAAGACCCATACCTTATAGGGCTTCGGCGGAAGCGCTACGGTTACAGGCTTACAAACGGCTAAACCCGAAGGAAACGATAAGGTTTTTGGCTTGCGTAAAAGCATTTTGTGGTGGAAGTTTAACCACAAATGGTATTAACGGATCGCCAGCCGGATATGTCGGAACGCATGCTGCGCGAGGTGTTTTTACCTCCTTTTATCAAAGCTATTTCGGCAGGGTGCACAACGCTGCGCTTCGCACAACGACTTAAATGGTATTCCTTGTCACGGCACATAGTGGTTTGCTGAACGATCTTTCTGCGCAAGGAGATGGGCTTTAATGGCGTTACTAGAAGCGATTGGCTTGACGTTGAGCGCATTCATTCTACGTAAGCTGGTGCCTATTCTGGGACGAAGCTTACCTCATGGGCTTTCAGGCAGGTATCGATGTGCACATGCACGGACCGGATTTGCTGAGTGCGTGCTCAAGGCGCTACAAGAGGGGAAGGTGGATATGAAAAGGCCGTTGACGAGAGAGTAGCGAAAATTTGGAACTGAAATTTCAGTTAGGACTTTTCGAGCGTCCTTTTGTTGACCTGAAAGCTATTCCTAGTTCACGGCCGAACATAAGCAAAACCGCGCTTGACATGGCGCGCCGTATATGTGTGCTGGTAAAGAACGAGAATAATATGTTGCCACTGCAGAAGGGCCGTTATAAGAAGATATTTGTAACAGGTCATAATGCTGACAATCAATCAACATTAAGCGATTGGAGTTTGAACAGCCGACGAAAATGTGTCTACTATTCTGAAGGTATTCAGGCAGCCGACCCCGATGCGCTTGTCGATTATCAGGACGTTGGGCGTAACGTGCAGGACTTACACAGATTGCCGAAGCTGTTGAGCGCGCCGACAATCAGAGCTTGCCCATATAGCCGGTTACGAAAATTCGATGCGCTATCATTGGAAAGAGAAGACCTGCGGCGAGAAGAGGGACCGTTACGAACTGTCGCTACCAGGGCGTCAGACAGCTTGTTGAGCGCTTTAGCCACTGGTGCCAACTATTGTGGTGTTGGTGAACGGTCGTCCGCTCACGGTCGAATGGATAGCACGCCACGTTCCTGCCGTTATTGAAGCGTGGGAGCCTGGATTGTATGGCGGACAGGCCGTAGGCGAAATTCTGTATGGCAAAGTGTCGCCATCGGCAAAAGCTACCCGTTACCATACCGAGGCGTTGGCCAAATTGGCTGTTACTATAATCATAAGTATTGCGCCTACCGCTTTCCATACGCTACGGGCAAGACGGAGCCATTGTACGAGTTTGGTTTTGGTTTAAGCTACACCACGTTTAAATATTCCAATCCTCGCTCTCGGCATCTACTATTTCGACAACCGACAGCGTGCGGGTGAGCGTAGACATTACGAATACAGGCGCGATGGACGCAGAAGAAGGTACCCAACTCTACATTCACTGACGATTTACAGTTCGGCACACGCCCCATGAAAGAATTGAAAGGTTTTGAACGCATCTTCCTGAAGGCAGGCGAAACCAAAAACAGTTTCCTTCCCTCGTTACGCCCGGAATCGCTCGCCTATTACGATGCGCAGATGAAGTATGGTGTTGAGCCAGGCAATCACCGCTCGATGGTAGGCAGCTCATCGCGCGACAAAGACCTCCAGCGGTTGCGCCTACTGTAGTAAACACCCTATGCGTCCGCTCCTCGCGGGTTAGGGGGTTGGGAGGGCTGAACCACTGCCCCTTCGCCCCTAATTCGATCGCTCTCGCCCCTGTTAGGGGGTTGGGGGTCTGAACGACCGCTTTGCCCCTAATTCGACTTCGCCTCGCCCCCTAAGTTAGGGGGTTGAGGTCTGAACAACGCTCTTTTCGCCCCCAATTCGATTGCCTGCTAGGTTAGGGTTGGGAGTCCGAACGACCACTCCTTCGCCCTCTAATTCGATTGCTCGCGCCCCTAGTTAGTGAGTCCTGAACCACTCCTAATAGCTCTCACTCTTTTGCAACCACTTATTTATCATCTTTTCCCCTCGTAGTTAGGCCCTTTCAACTCCTATCTTACGAGGATCTTTTTAACCTCCACCCTTTATTTCGAAAATATATAGTCGAAATCTTCATCTCCTTCACCCTTTATTTTTGAAAACGCGGTGCGGCGGTCGCAGTACGCGCGAATGACGACCGCAGTACACATTGTATCACGGCCGCCGTTCGCATTGTACGCCGCTCGCCGTACACCATGCGAAAAAGGACGAAAGGGTGGGGTATAAGATAAAATAAGTGTGCGAAAAGGAATAAAAACAACAGAGTCTGGACGAGCCCTGCTTTAAGGGTTGTATATATGAAAAAGGGAGGGAATTTTAGGTTGTTTAGATGACCAATTGATTTGGGAGAGTTAAGCAAACGGTGGAAGGGTTAAGTGAGTGGGAGAAATACAACGCGATTGCTGTCCCACAGTTTTCTGACTTTAGGCAGCTTGTAGACGACTCGTTCAGACCCCCAACCTTCTAACTAGCAATCAGAGCGGAGGAAATAGGAGGTGGTAGGAGGAACGATGGTTTACCGCTCTTTTAGCAGAATAACGCTGGTGCAGGAACGGTGTATTGTAAATGGGTTTGCGCCGTTCACGTGCCCTATTGGCTCCAGTAACGAGTCGTCGTAGAGCAACTCGGTAGCGAGGTAGCGGTAAGCATCGAAAGTGGCTGATGTGCTGGCGGAAGCTGTTGTTAAGACTGATGGTGTAGGTTGTATTGTCGGGGTTAGCGAAGACATAAACCCATTTTCCATCGGTGTTCTTGAAGGCTGTTGCGGTGAGGTTGCCCTGATTGGTAGAAATAGGGTGAATAGCGGCTCCGGGACGCACGTGGCAAGTGAGCAGGCTATAAGCGTAATACTGTGGTCAGGGGCTGATAATCGTACTTCAGTTTGTTGAAATATGGCTCACTGCGATAAACGTCTTTTATGTATCGCCACATGCCAATCTGTTGCATAGAAGCATAGCTATCGTAGGCGCTATACCAAGAATCGAACATCTGCCAGTAGCTACAGCCACAGGCTCCGTTGTTGAGGAAGTTCAGCACAAGGCGGTTAATGAGAATGCCTCGTTTATAAAAGTCGATGTCGGTTTGGCGTGCGGCTTTGAAGGTTCTGTTGCTTCCAAACTCGCCTATAAAGTGTTTCTTGCCTACTGCTTGGGCTAACTGAACGTTGTTTCTTTCCCAAGCGCCAATGGTTGCGTTCGAATGTTCGTAGCCAAAGATGTAGCAATGGAGTTGAACATGCCCTGCAACGTCGTTGGTTCGTGTGCAGGCTTCGGATAGAAATGCACATCATTGTCGATGTTATCGCTCAAATTCAGTTCAATTTTGTGGCGAATGCCCATGCGTGTAAGCTGTGCCGCAATCTTGTGACAAATGGAAGAGTAGCCGTCTGCCGACATATATTGCCAGTGACCAGGATAGAAATTGGGTTCGTTAATAGGAGTAATCATCTTCACGCACGTATAATGTTTCGTGTCGATAAGATGTTTTGCGAGTATGGCACAGTTCTCAGCCCACTCGTCATAGTTTGTAGGGACAAAGAGCCAATTACCTGATTGTCCGCCCGCCATCCAAGTATTCACTGTCGCTCCCCAAAAAACGAGCGTTACTTCAGCGCCTATTTCTTCGGCGAGGTCGAGTTCTTTATAAAGTGCTTGCATTTCGGGCGTGTTGAAATTCAGCGCGTCCCAGTTGGTGACATTGGGGTCGTTATTGTCGTTTTCGTAGGCTCAAACCATTGCGAAAGCACCCATACACGGAGGTTGTGGGCGCATTTTACGTACGCGTGGCACAATAACGTTGTCCCAATCTTCGGCCTTAGCGCCATCGTTTTTCGCCAGGCAGGCGGTAAGAAAATGAGGGTCAAGTTCGAAGCCTATGCCCTGCAGGGTAGTGTTTGTGGGGCTTCCCACCGATAGCGATAAGGCTTGTTGGAGGGGCTTATGAGCGACGGGGCGAATGCAGCTCAAATCGCGCATGTTTTCCTGTAGCTTGTATTCGCCCTCTTTGAAACCGAGAAAGCGTGCTTTCTGCGTAGTTTGTGGCGGGGTTAGCTGACCAATAGAAGCCGCACGTGCCTACATTATCGTGCGTTGTGCCGTTATAGTAGTTGCCTGTAGCGGGTAGGAAGATGCTGTTTCGTTTGTTCCCTGTTACAGTATAGCCTTTTATGCCGTTGTAGCTGCTCCATTTCCATGTGCAGTTGTCAATTAATTCTTGCAGCTGTGCAGCCGTAGGCATGGCCCATTGTGCGCCTAAAGCCTCAAAGGCTGCGTCGTTAGTACCAGCCGAAATGGTGCTTCTGAGGTTTGTATACTGCCTCGCTACGAAGTGGGAATAGTTCTGTTGGGTGAAGCTTGCTTTCTGTGTGGCTTCGCCCCAGTGCGAAGAAATCGCCGCTCTCATCGGGATAAACGGCACCTAAATTGCAGTTAGCCCATAGCGTATGGCTGGGTAAAGCGAGGTCGACAGCGTTTAAAACGGTCGTCGGCAAAGGTAATGTTTGCAATAGAATTTACGGGTATAGCCTTCATGCCACCGCCGCTTTGCCTGATGACCATTTGCGTTTGGGCAGCTCCCGTGTGAGGCGAAAAAGTAGGGCGATAAAACCAGTAAGAAGATGCTTTCATAGTTTTTCGTGCTTATTTTTACAGGGCGAATAGGGCAAAACCTAAGAACCTTTTTCGTAGTCGATACCTTTTTGTGTTGCTGATTTCTAAAGTAAACGCTTCGAAATCGCTCCTATCGGCGAGAACAGAAGTCCAGAAATACCCTACGATTCCTACGTCGTTTACTTGTTCGTTCGTATGTTTTCCTGCGGCAGGAATAAATATTTTGTTTCCGTTCGGACCAGTAACGGTGTATCCTGCATGCTGTTTCGAGGTGTCCCAAGCCCATGTACACTTGGTGAGCAGTTCGCTAACCTGCGCCTTTGTTGGAATTTTCCATGGCTGTCCGAGCTGTGACGTAGCGGCGTCGTAACCCGTTCCAGCAATGTTTTCAGCCGTTTCTTCGTATGGATATGTGCTGTGGGCGTGGTCGTAGAGCTTGTATTGCGCGAGGTTATACATGGTTTTATCGCTCAGTTCGCCCCACGCAAAGCAGGCGCCGCTGTCGTCGGGGTGCAGCGCTCCCCACGTTACACGAACCCCATAATGTGCCAGAGGGCAAACCGAGGTTGACGGCCTGAGACCGCCTCTCATCACCTCGATGACTCCACCCCGCTGAAGGGCATAGGTGGTTATGTTTCCGTCGACATCGCGGATAATCATTTTGTTTTGCGCATGCAGACCTATTGCCAGCATGAGCATAACAAAAAGGGTGATGTGTCGTTTCATGGTCGGGTTACTTTTGAGGGTTGATTGTCCAACGCGAACAATATAAAATGTGTTGTCCTGAATGCAGAAAAGCCGCCCTTTTGTAAAGCTTAATGGTGAGCGTTCCACGGCTGTCGGTGCGGTTGCGCAGCAATCGGCCGTCGATGGTATAGAGTACGACAGGCTCATTTGGCGTTGCGCCTTCAATATTTATGCCTTCTGCCGTGACGCTGATGAGGCAATGCCCCTGTTGTGGTTGCGTAATTCCTTCGATGTTATTGGTAACAGGTTCGAAGGTAATGCGCCCAACATCGGCCACTGGGTATGTAACGCTGACACCATTTGTGTTTAATTGCAGCTGGTTGCCACTATATGTTATCCTTGGTTTTGCCGAAAGGGCATAGGAAACAGTGCCGCCTTGCTTCTTCCATATTTTGATTTGTGATCGTTGGCCATCGCTGTGGCGGCCATTCCCTGCAAGGGAAACAGAAGACGGCCAGATACGACGTGCCCACGTTGACAGGCTGCACCAGTGTCCTTTAGTGTTCATAGTGGTTGTTTTTAGTTGATATTACCCTCACACGAACGGCCGTGTGAGCCATTCGTCGGGGGTTAATTTCACGATGTTATCGCGTATTTTAATCAATAGTATAGGGGTGTTTCACACTTTTTGCTCGTGTGTATTAACGCTGTAATACGATTGATTTAATTCTTCTGTGGGGCGTTTCGCACCTTGTTTTCGAGAGTTTTTATACTTCGTTTAAGGCCTCTACACCCCGTTTTAAGGGCAAGATTTATTTGATAACCTTCTTGCCACCTACAATGTAGAGGCCAGCGGGCAGGCCTTCGAGGGCATTTTCAGCCTTCACGCCAGTCTTTACGCGCATACCCCTGCAGGTTAAATACGTCAACTTTAGCGGCTTCGGTGGTCATTGTTGCGATGCCTGTAGGAGTAGTTAACAACTGTCCGTCAACGCTACACTTTAAGCTTTCGGGTAGGCTGGCGTCGGTAGTGGTGATGAATGCTGTATTAGCGAGCACCTCTGCAGAGCCATCGCTCTTCTCGAATGTGGTGCCATTGAAGACGTATGTGCCTGCAGCAGCGTTCTTCTTCTGATAGGTTCCATGGAAGCTTGCATTGCCTGCGGTAACGGTTTTTGCCGATTCGTCGCCGTTAATTAAGCGGTTTCCCATTGGGCCATTGAAGCTACCAGCAGTCATAACAAGATAAGGAGTTCCATACTCTATGCTGCCATCAGCACCCAGAGTTTCAAATTTTGCTACACCATTCTCAATACCTTTGAATACGGCTATTTTGCTAACGATGTCGCTTAAGTTGCATTGGCCTGCTTCATTAGCGATATTAAATGGCACGCAAAGCGGACGCCATTCGTCCTCTTCTGCAGTAGTCTTCAGAGTTGCAATACATTATACTGGCCCAGAGGGACAGGACTTACAGTTGCTTCTTCATCAAAGATGTAGCCAGGTATAGTAGGACGCACGCTCAAACCGAGGGCACGATCCATCGTTATAATTTCTTTTACGTCTTTTGTAAAGTGTAGACAGTAGGCCTCGTTGGTGTTATTCTCGTTTCGTGTGGTTGTCCAGTAGTAGCCATCTGTGCCTGCGTTCTTTGTGGTACGGCCGTCTTTATAGCCTGCTGCGGGCAGAATGATTGTTGTTCCGCTGGGTCCTTGTACGTAGAATACTTTGTCGTCGTCCGACCATGTCCAGTGTACACGTAGCGATAAGCTCCTCCCATTGTGCTTTGCTGGCGACTTAAGCCATGTTTCTCCATAACACATCGCGATGTCCCAGCAACGTGGATTGCCATACCAACCAGCAATATCGGTAGTATTTATCTCCGTGTACATATTGCCGTATGAGGCTGCGTTGTAGCTGCCTTGCGTGAATGTTACCCCATTGCAGTAATCGCCATAGGCTTTAGGGTCGTTAGAGGTTCCTGAATTGTGGTCGCACCAACGCGATTGTGACGGAATACCCATGAAGTTAGCGTTGTTGCCAACATACTGATCGATGTCGCTCGCGAACAGCCCAGAGGCTTGTTGACGTCTACGATAGCGATTGCAAAAGGTAAATAGTTTTCTTAAGTACTGTTTTAAAGAGTTAGTGTTATACGTTTTAGTTTATAGTTACTCGGTTTTAGGTTTCTAAGGTGAAGGCCGTGCCAGCTCACTTATTCATAAGTGTGTACTGCGCACGACCTTCTTTCCTCTGATCTCATTTGCCAGTTGTTTTGGGGGTTTAGGTACACCTGGCCACTTTTTGATTTGTGAATAGATTGTCTGATAGCTTTTATCGGTTAAACTGTGTTATGCTGCAATTTTAAAGATTATGAATCCGCAATATTTTTAAGACAAGAAGTTTTCAATTTAATATTAATTAATAAAAATAAGAATAAGACTTAATAAACGTTTATAAAACAAGAGCATTATTTTTCTTTCCTGAAATTTTGCTGTAGCCGAACGCATGTCTGATGGTTGAAAATATCGCAAAAATTGGATAAAATATAAAACGCTTATAATAAGGACTGTTGCAAAAATAACGACAAAATTATGAATTGTTCTTGGCTGTAAAACGCCCCAGTTACGCCGTAATCGCGCGCATGAATTGAATGTCAGAAAAGAGAATTTCATGAGATAGATTCTGGCGACGAAAAACGAAAAGTTTATGACATTTTTAGACTAAATTTGCGTGTATAGCTTCTTTTTATTAAGGAAGCTAGGGTGAAAATGAGCGGAAACGTTTGGTTTGCGATTACGCTGTAATCGTCTCCGTTTACGCCAATCGCAAAACCGTTTACGACGTAAACGCACTGTCATTATTGCGTAATCGCAACACCTTTACGGCGTAAAGGTAGTTGCTTAACGCGCTAAGCATAAGAACTTAACGGGCTGATCGCAATCACTTAACACTGTAAAGATTATCAAATTATTTGGGTGCTGTTCTCCTCCACTTCTCTTTCTTTTTATTACGGTTTTAGACAGCATCTACTATTGCACTTCAGAAATATCATTACGCAATATAAAGGTTATTGTGGTTTAAATATTGTAAAGATAGTTGTTATAGTGACATAATATTTGACACATTAACCTTATATTTGCGCAAGTTAACTGATTAAGTAATATATCTACCTTATAGTGATGAAACATTTAAGAAGAATACTTCGCAGTGCTTTTCATGTCAACACTGACCGGAGTTTGCAAGACGCGTAGCGTTATTCGTAATTATTGACGGCATTCCAGCCGATTGTATTGAGCGCTTACAGCCGCCAACCATCATGGATATTGCACGGGCGGGCCATTATAGCAGGGCTTACTGTGGTGGCGAACATCATGTATTCGCAAACTCCCTACCATTTCGGCTATTGGTTATACCAATTCTGACAGGCACATGGATGAATACACAATGTTCAGGGCAACGACATACAGATTAACCATAACTACTGGAATATTTTTCGCATTGCGAAGAGCCTAGAAGCGTCCTGTAACGACGGCAATCTATTCGCTGGGACTGATAACCGCACCATTCTTCTTTGGTGACGGTAAGGCAGAAGCAGGAAATATTAAGGTTGATTATGCTTTTGATGGTTACGATTTGATACGCTCGTTTCCCTAAAAAGAAGCGATATGCTGGAGGTTTGCTGATTACGACTGTCAAGTAACCGCTGATGCAGCACAGTGTATTCGTACCGATGCGCCGAGACTTAGGTTGGTTGTATCTTTGGTATACCGACGATGCTTTCCATATTTACGGCAGCGGCTCTTATTCGGATCGTTACGTGATGAAGACCGATAGCTTGTTGAGAAAAAGTATGGGACGCGGTGAAATATCGTGAGAAAAAGTTTAACGAAGAGTGGCTTTGTCATTGTTACTACTGACCACGGTCGTTACGTCGATGGCTTCGGTCACGGCGGACAAACTGTACGCGAACGTACCGTGTGGATGTCGACAAACCTGAAGAAAGTAAACGGTCACTTTGGTGAATCCTCGCTAAGTCAGGTTGACGTTAACCCTACAATATGCAAGTGGATGGGCTTTGACGTTCCGAAAGAAGTGGCTTATGAGCAGGACGGTATGTCGTTCTATGGTAAGCAAGGTATCACCAACCTGTTTGCAACGAAGTATGATAACCAGATAGTTGTGACGTGGGATTGTCACGAGCCCACTGAAACCGCATCGGTTTATGTAACGCCTACCAACGACTATGCTACAGGTGGGCACGACACATGGCAGCTGATGGGTAGCGTGAAAGCATCGGCAGGAAAGTTTGCTATCGACAAAGACCTGCTGCCTCAAATCGAAGTTTTACAAAATCGCAGTGGTGACACCGGTGCTCATCTCGCGTTGGTGGAACATATATTAATGTATCTCTAAAACAGAAATATAAAGCTGACAGGGCAATGACCGCGAAAGCGGGTCGGTCCCCTGCTATAATAGTATAAGATGAAATCGTCGTTAAAAGATATAGCTAGAAGCCTTTGAAAGTCTCGAAGACCACGGTGTCGTGGGTGCTTGGAGGCAAAGGAGCGGAACGAGGAATTAGCGAGGCCATGCAGACGAAAGTACAGGGAAATGGCTCGCAAAATGAACTATCAGCCTAATCTGATTGCCCGTAGTTTGAATACAGGTTTGACGAGTACGATAGGCCTGATAATCCCCGACATTACCGACTCGTTTTATTCTGAGGTGGCGAGTTGCTTTGAAAAAGGCTGCCGAGAAGGAAGATTTTTACGATGATAGGTAATTCCGAGTCGAACCCTCGAACGCGAACGCCATCTTATCTCAGATGTTTAAGTCGCGCCAGGTTGACGGTATTGTGCTGGCGCTAACGAAAATTTCGCGTAGCGAGATAGACAAACTGATGGACGAACGCTTCCCGTTTGTGACTCTTCGATCGCTACTATCCCGAAATCAAATCAAACTATGTCATCGTAAATAATGAGGATAGTAGCTATCAGCTTGTAGAAAACATGGTGGGTCGTGGCTGTCGAAAAATAGCCATTATAACGACCAATTCGCACCTTCGTACCATGAATATGCGTCGCGAAGGATACAGCAACGCCTTGCTCGAGTCGGGCATAGAGCTGAACGCTAACCTTTATGGCGAGGTGAATTTCAGTGATTATAAGAAAGATATGCTGTTCTCGACCGTATTTTCAAGCAAGTTCCCGATGTTCAAGGCTTTTTCTTTACTACCCATATTCTGTGTTTAGCCGCCTTTGAGTATTTCCACGCGCGCCATATCAGTTTGGCGAGGTACGACTTCTCATGCATTCACGGCATGCCAGCCTTCCAGTGTATTGCGCCCTCTATGCAAATAGCGCGTATGCCCGTCGAAGATATCGCCTCAGAGGCAGTGCGTATTTTTGGTGAAGAATATCAAATTCCGACAAAGCCACGCTGACGATGTTTTCCCACCCGAAGAGGTGAGTCTGCAGTGCACCTTCTACTAAACCACTAAGCCTAATAACCTGTAAAAACCTAAAGTCCTATGTTTAAAGATATTGAAAACCCATTGCAGAAATCGTGTAGAATGCCTCGTTGTGGGCGGTATGCTGTGCTTGCGGTATGGCCAGCGCACAAAGCATTACACGTATGCGCTGCGAATACGGTGTACGCCCCTTGTGTATTGACGTATCGACTCCGCGCCTGACGTGGAACTTCCTGTCGAAAAACGATTTGCAGCAACGACAGTATCGCGTAGTCGTTGGCACTGATTCGCTGCAACTTTTAAACGAGAAGCCATCGTCACTGGTATGGGATTCAGGCGTGGTTACCCTCGATCTATCGCGTGCTGTTTGCAGTGGCGCTAACCTTCAATCGTTTAAACGCTACTTCTGGCGCGTGACAGCGTGGGACCAGCGTGGCCGTAAAATAGAATCATCAGTAGAGCCTTTCGAGACGGCATTGATGAACGAGGCCGACTGGAGCGCGCCATGGATTTCGATTTTCGTCATCGCGACTTCGAGCCTGCGCCTATGTTCCGTAAAACTTTCAGTTTAAATGGCGATAAGATTAAGCAAGCACGTTTCTATTATAGCGCTGCTGCGCTATGTGCGCCTTTTAAGCTCAACGGCAAAGCCCTTTCGGCCGATTTGCTGAACCCTGGCTACACCCATTATGACAAAACGTAACCTGTATAGTGTGTACGATGTGACGTCAATGCTACGTAGTGGTAATAATGTGATTACTGCTGTATTGGGCAATGGGTTCTACAATGAGATTGGAAAGGTAGCCACATGGAGCTTCGAGTTTCGGCACGTTGGCGCAACAGAGCGCGCATGACCTGTATGTTACGTGTTGAATTTGAGGACGGAACTGTAAAAGAAATTCTTTCTGACGGCAGTTGGAAAACAGCAGTGGCCCTTATCAGGTCAACAATATCTATGCTGGCGACAAGTACGATTCGCGCCTCGAAAAGAAAGGTTGGGAGAAGCTTTCGTATAACGACAGTGGTTGGCAAAATGCTATGGTAGTAGCCGCTCCGTCGCCATTGATGACCGCTCAGAAAATGCCCGCTATCCGTATTAGCGAAGCCCTGAAAGCCACCAGTATGCAATCGTGGGGCGATACCCCTTTTTGTGTATTCCTTTCCAAAAGAATATTTCGGGTTTCTGTAAGCTGCGTGAAAAGGCCCTACAGGCACGAAAATAACGCTTCAACATGGCGAAATGAAACGCATGACGGGCGTTTGGAGATGAGAAATATAGCTTGTTACTATGACCCCTATGAAGGATAAAGAGTTCCAAACCGACACTTATATCCTTAATGGAGAGCAGCAAGAGTTGAGCCACAGTTCTGTTACCATGGCTTCCAGTATGTAGAGGTGCATAGTTCGCGCCCCATACGCCTGACACAAGAAAGCTTGACGGCAGGCTTTTTTCCCATACAGCCTTTGCAGCCATGTAGGACGTTTTGAAAGTCTCGAACGAGCTGTTAAACAAAAATATCTGACGCCACTATCATGTCGTATGTTTATCAAAACCTTCAGAGTATCCCTACCGACTGTCCGCAACGCGAGAAAAACGGTTGGACGGCCGATGCACATATGAGTATGGACCTCGCTTTTCGCTGAATTTTTGATGGCGTTCCAGTTTTGATGAGAAGTGAGCTGATGACATATTAGACAACCAGAATGATTCGGGACGAATATCAGGTATCGTGCCTTCGCCCGACTGGGGATATGACGATTGGATTGGGCCTGTGTGGGCATCGGTGATGTTTGGCGTGCCACGCACGCTGTATTACTATTATGGCGACACGCGCCCAATAGAAATGTGGCCTGCATGCGTAAAATATCTCAACTATCTGAAGGGTAGAGAGAATGCCGATAAAACAGTGACGTACGGTATTGGCGACTGGGTGGCATACCGAACTATTACACCTACCGACTATACTACGACGTGCTTCTATTACTTCGACAACAAAACAATGGCCGAATTTGCCCGTATTTTTGGGTAAAAGATGCAACGCTTTACGAACAGAAAGCCGAGTATCTGAAGCAGTTCATCATGAAGAAATATTTTAACGTTGAGCGCGGAGTGTTCTCGAATGGCTCGCAGGCAGCTACAAGGTGTTGCGCTGTATTTAGGAATAGTTCCCGACGAGTATGCACAGCGTGTTGCTGATAATCTCAGTAAGATGATTAAGGATAACGGTAATGCCCTCGACTGTGGCATGCTGGGAAGCAAAACAATTTTTGCGCGTGCTCATGCACTCATGGACATGCCGATCAGGCTTATCAGCTGGCATCGCGTAGTGAGTCTCCTCATGGGGCAGCTGGATCAAAGCGTGGCCTTACCACGCTGCCCGAAACATGGATTTATCTCCTACCTTCAGAGATGCATCGCTAAACCATGTTTTTCTTGGGCGATGTTCAGGCATGGATGTATCAGTATTTGGCAGGTATTACCTACGACCCACAACGCCCAGGCTTTAAACACGTGTTGCTACAACCCCCGCTTTGTGAAAGGTCTTGACCAGTGCAAAGGGCGAGTATTGCTCGGCAATGGGCATGATTAAATCGGCATGGAAGCGTAACGGTAAGCATATTGTCCTTGATGTAGAACTACCTGCAAATACAACGGCTACACTGATTGCAGGCGGCAAAAAGCAAGAATTAACCAGCGGACACCATCGATTGAAGTTCTCTTCAGAAAAGTAAAACCCTAAGACTTAAACCTAAAATGCGTTTTATAAAAATTCCTATTTACCTGGCTCTTATTGGCTTCGAGTGTAAGCAGCTGTGGCAGCCGAAAGGAAGGCCTGTTGTTTCGTTGAACGGTCAATGGCAACTATCGTTTTGGAAACAACCAGCTAAAGTTGTGCGCTCGCCCGAAGCAATGGGTGGTGTAAACTCAAGACTATCAGTGCCACTGTTCCTGGAAATGTAGAAATTGACCTACAAAAGGTAGGACTAATAGCCGATCCTATGGTGGGCAATAACGTGAACGACCTACGCCAATGGGAAGGATGCGAGTGGTGTTATAGCAAGCAGTTTGCTACGCCACAACTGCAAGGCGACGAGCGTTTGCAGCTATGGTTTGGTGGAATTGACTGTTTGGCTGACATCTGGCTGAACGGAAAGCATATCGGTTCGGCTGAAAATATGATGATAGAACATGCGTTCTGACGTGACCGATGTAGTGAAACCTGCTGGCGCGAGCAACACGTTGCAGGTGATTATACGCTCATCGGTATTGGAGGCGCAACAACATTTGTTGGGTACTTTCAGTATTGGAGGCTTTGCTTCAGAGGAGTCTTCTTATATCCGTAAAGTGCCACATGCCTTTGGTTGGGATATTATGCCACGTCTTGTAAGTGCAGGATTATGGAAGAATGTGGAACTGCGAGTAATCAATCCTGTACGTTTCCGTGATGTACATTATTATATTAGCTGAGATTGATACTGCCACGCGCAATGTGCAATTATTTGCTGATGTACAGGTGGCTATGCCTATGGAACACTTCGACCATGTTACGGCTCGTCTTACATTAAGCCGTCAGGGCAAGGTGGCTTACACCATGGAGAAACCCGTTGTAACGCAAGCCTTTCCGTTGTATGTGGAGCTTGGACCATGCCGATTTGTGGTGGCCACGTGGTTATGGTGAACAAGCGCTGTATGATGTAAAGGCCGAACTGATTGACAAAACAGGTAAAGTACTGGCCGAGAATAAGCAAAGAATAGGACTTCGCACGGTAAAACTCGACCTCAACGATATGAATACGGCCGACAATCCCGGACGTTTCCGCTTCTATGTCAATGGCGAACCTATCTTCATTCATGGCACCAACTGGGTTCCTTTGGACGCACTGCATAGCAGAGATACACTGCATGTAGACAAGATGATGGAAATGGTAGCCGATCTAAACATCAATATGATTCGTTGTTGGGGAGGTAATGTGTATGAGGATAGTCACTTCTTTGACCGTTGTGATGAGCTGGGCGTGCTGGTTTGGCAGGATTTTGCCATGGGCTGTAACTTCTATCCACAGCGCGACGATTTTGCCAAAGCTGTAGAAGAAGAGTGCAAAGCGTGGTGGTTAGGTTGCGCAATCACCCTTCGTTGGCCCTTATGGTCGGGTAATAATGAGGACGATATGATAGCCTATCAAACGCTACGCCACTTTCATTTCGACCCCAATCGTGACCGTATCAGCAGAGAAATTATTCCGAGAGTTTTGTACGAGTTCGACTTTACGCGCCCTTATCTGCCCAGTTCACCTTATTATAGTGAGGCCGTTTACCGCAATGGAGGAGGCGACAACTTACTGCCCGAAAAATCATTTGTGGGGCCCTCGTGGCTACTATAAAGATTCTTTTTATAGTGATGCAACAGCCGTTTTCTGTAGTGAAATAGGTTATCACGGTTGCCCTAATGTGGAAAGTTTGAAGCAAATGTTCACTAAGGCCAATGTTTACCCATGGACACGCAACTACGAATGGAATGACGAGTGGGTAACAAAGTCGGTAAGGCGTTATGCCGTGTGGGGTAAAAACTTACGACCGTAATAACTTAATGTTGAATCAAATAAAATGTGTCTTCGGTGATGTGCCCAGTAAGCTTGACGACTTTGTTTTTGCTTCGCAAAGTGTTCAGGCCGAAGCCATGAAATATTTCTTAGAGTTTTGGCGTGGCCGTAAGTTTGATGACAAGAGCGGTATCATTTGGTGGAATCTGCGAGATGGTTGGCCACTGCTCTCGGACGCTATTGTAGACTACTATTTCCGCAAAAAGCGCGCCTACTATTATTTACGTGAAGCCGAGCGCGATGTGTGCCTGTTTATTAAACGATGCCAGCTAAATGGCGCATTGGCTTTGACCGCTGTAAATGACACCCGTAGCGAAGCCAAGGGCGAAGTTACGGTTACCGATATTGAGACAGGACGTAGTATTTATCAAGGTAAATATACTATTCCACGCAACGGCAAAGCTCTTGTTGCCAAGCTTGCAGCACCTGTTGGTCAGGGTGTATACCTTATTAATTATAAGGTTGGCGGCCGCACGTATGGCAATCATTACCTTTCATGGTAAGCCCCCTTATCAATTAAATAGCTACCGTAAGTGGATAGACAAAATCCGATTATATAATCAATAACAGTGTAATATATTAATTTATTGAAATACTAACGAGTATGAAGGAAAACCTAATTGGTATAGACATTGGTGGTACCAAGTGCGCAGTGTCTTACGGTTGTAAAGAAGGCGACAGCCTTGTTGTTGTAGACAAGGACCGTTTTGCTACAACCGAGGTAAACGAAACAATCAGGCACATTTGTCAAAGTGTGTCTAAAAATGCTTGAGAAACATCAGTTAAACAAGGATAATACCAAAGGTATTGGTATATCATGTGGCGGTCCGTTGTCGAGCACTAAAAGGCATAGTGATGTCTCCTCCCAACCTAATAGGGTGGGATAATATTCCAATTGTGAAGATTATAGAAGACTTGACGCACATTCCTACGCACCTACAGAACGATGCCAATGCCTGTGCTCTGGCCGAGTATAAGTTTGGAGCTGGTCGCGGCTCGCGCAATATGGTGTTCCTTACATTGGGTACAGGCTTGGGCGCAGGTATTGTTATTGACGGTAAATTGTACAGTGGCGCGAACGATAATGCGGGCGAAGTGGGACATATTCGGTTGGCAGAGTATGGCCCTGTGGGTTGTGGTAAGCGCGGATCGTTTGAGGGTTTCACAAGCGGTGGCGGCATAGCGCAGATCGCTTCTGTTCTGGTTAAGGAACAATGGCAACAGGGCAAATAAAGTGTCGTGGTGCGAGTTGGGCGGTCTGGACAAGATAACCACGCAGCTCGTAGCCGAGCAAGCAAGTAAGGGTGATGCGGTAGCGAGAGAAGCTTTCGATATAGCAGCCGAGTACTTTAGGTCGTGGCTTTGTCAATTATTATTGATACACTGAACCCTGAAGTAATTGTTATTGGCAGCATTTTTACACGTTGTGAACATCTGCTCAGAGAAGGCATGCAGAAAGTTATAGACAGAGAAGCCCTGCCCTGTGCAAGTAAAGTATGCGAGGTGAGAACGGCAGCCTTAGACGAACAGATTGGAGATTTTGCGGCTTTATCAGTTGCAGCGATTTAACCGTTTAAGTATTTAAAAATGAATGATTTAATAAAACACAGTCTGCAAGAGGCTCATGAAGAGTTGGTGGCGTTTATGTCGGACGATGTAAATATCGCCACTATAGCTGAAGCAGGTCATATCATGTCAGAGACCCTGAAACAAGGCGGTAAGATTATCAGCTGTGGAAACGGAGGATCGCTATGCGATGCTACCCATTTTGCAGAAGAGCTAACTAGGTCGTTATCGTTTTAACAGACGCTCGCTCCCTGCTGTTGCCATTAACGATCCAGCCTATATGACGTGCGTGGGTAACGATTTCTCGTTTGAAGATATTTACGGACGTTACGTCGAAGGCGTTGGACAGAAAGGTGATACGTTGCTGGCCATTAGCACAAGTGGCAATTCGGAGAATATCATGCGTGCAGTAGAGGCAGCCCATCGTAAGGGTATGAAAGTGGTTGCGCTTACTTCTGCAGGCGAGAATAGATTGTCGTTACAATCAGATATCGCCGTTTGCGCACCCCGCGTTCAGCTTTCTCTGATCGCATTCAAGAGATACACATTAAAGTAATTCACATTCTAATTCAGTTGATAGAAGCCGAATTAAAAGTGATGGAATCGTAAAAAAATAATGCAATGAAAACAGCAGAAAACACCTCATTCTCGATGATTCAGATCCTACCTATTATGTTCGGATTCTTCATTATGGGCTTTGTCGATATTATTGGCATGGCTAATAACTATGTGAAAAACGACTTTTCAGACCTTACTGACTCTGTAGCTAACCTTATTTCCTTATCTTGTTTCGTTTGGTTTTTCCTGTGTGCTATTCCTACAAGCATGCTGATGAATAAGATAGGCCGAAAAGAAAGTGGTGGCGCTTAGCTTCTGCGTAACGGCTCTGGCAATGGTAGTGCCATTGCTTGATTATAGTTTTTGGCATGATGCTTCTTACCTTCTCGTTAGTGGGAATTGGAAATACTATACTGCAAGTAGCCCTAAATCCGCTGGTTACGAATGTAGTATCGCCAAAACAATTAACAGGTACGCTCACGCTCGGACAGTTTATTAAGGCTGTAAGTTCGTTCTTAGGCCCTATCATTGTTGCCTCAGTAGCAGGAACGATTTACGGCTGGAAGATGATATTTATGATTTATGCCGTTACGTCGTTACTGGCTTTTGCTTGGCTCTGGCTGACGCCTATTCCTGAAGTAAAGGAAGAAGAGCAGCAGGTTTCTTTCAAGATGACTCTCTCGTTACTGAAAGATACTTATATTCTTGCTTTCTTTTTGGGTATTGTTGTATTGGTAGGCGTGGACGTGAGCATTAACTTAACGCTTCCTAAGATTGTTATGGAGCGCTGCGGTTTACAGCTTGAGCGACGCAGGAATGAGCAACAGTGTTTACTTCTTTGCGCGCACAGTGGGAGCCTTTTGTAGGAGGTATTCTGTTGATGAAGGTGCAGGAAGTAAAGTTTTTATACGGTCAGCATCTGGACTGCATTGGTAGGTTTACTGCTGTTGGTTTTTGCCAGAATATAGTTTTTAGTTTACGTAAGCATCATTGTCTTTGGTTTGGGTTATGCTAACTTATTTTCTATTATCTTCTCTCTTTCAATGAAATACATGCCAAGCCGTGCCAACGATGTATCAGCGTTGCTGATAGTAGGATTGGTAGGTGGTGGCATACTTCCTCCTGTTTTAGGTCTTTGCACTGATGGCTTTGGCTCACAGGTAGCTGCTATTATATTCCTAATTTGTATATGGGGATATATGTTCTGGCTTACAAGACGCGTGAAATCGCTCGGTGCTACGAAAGTAAATTCATTTATAACTACTGCGTTACAATCTAATATTTATATACTATGAATATCAAATGTTTGATGATAATACCATGTATGGCCATTTTTAACGAATAGCAATGTATATGCTGGTCGTACAGGAATTGATGTTTCAGAAGCCGTTCGAACTGCTGTTGGAGTTGATCGACAATCGCCTCAGCAACAGGGCAAACAATCGCAGGGACGCGTAATTGATGATCAGGGCACCCTGATTATTGGCGCTACTGTTACCCAGAAAGGGACGAATAACCGCGCTGTTACCGATGTTGATGGTTACTTTACGTTGAACGCTCCTAATAAGGCTACACTTGTTATTTCTTATGTAGGCTACGAAACACAGGAAGTAAAAAGCAGGTCGTCATATCAATGTTGTATTGAAAGAAAGCGACAATTTGCTCAATGAGGTTGTTGCTGTGGGATATGGTGTTCAGAAGGTTGGTACGTTGACGGGTTCTGGTTTCTCAAATTAAGACTGATAAAAATCACCGTTGCTCCTATTGCAAAGTGTGACGAATGCTTTAGGCGGTCAGCTCCCAGGCTTGATTACAAAACAGGAGTCAGGGTATCCCCGGACAAGACGATTCACAATTGTATATTCGTTATTTCAATGCACCTCTTATTATTATAGACGGTGTTGAGGCTTCGCTTTCGTCTTTAGATCCTAACCAGATTGAAAGCATATCTATCTTAAAGGACGGTGCTGCTTCTATCTATGGTGCCCGCGCTGGTAACGGTGTTATTCTTTGTTACAACCAAGCGAGGAGCAGCCGGAAAGATGCGCGTTGATGCTAATGCAAGCTTTTCGTGGCAAGGATCATCGCATGTTATTCGTCCCGCGTCGTCGGCACAGCGTGCACAATATTTGAACGACGTTTGGATTTATGGAGGAAACAGTCCTGCTGGTGCACCATATACACCAGAAGAAATTGAGCTTTTCAAAAAAGGGACAGACCCTCATTATCTGAACACTGACTGGTTTGGAGCCTGCGTTCGTTCTCATGCCCCTATGCAGAACCATAATGTAAGTATATCAGGTGGAACGGATAAGCTGAAAATATTATAGCTATAGTAGGCTTTGGACGACAGGAGACTCTGCTCAAGACTAACGGAGGATATTACGAGCATTTAAACGTTATGACCAATGTTGACGCTGAGATTGCTCCACGCTTAACGGCATCGTTAGACCTTAAATATTATAAACAGCAGCGTTATTATCCTGCAGCTTGCGATGGCATGTCAACGCCCGACAACTTCTGGCGTGATATGATTTACGCAGCCGATCCACAGTATCCACTGGAACTTCCCGATAAAACCAAGTTGGCTTATGCAGGTATTACCTACGGAAGTCCTATCTTTGGCACAAACAGTGAGCTTAGCGGCTATCAGAACTTAAAGAAGAATATGACGGTCATTCATGGTGTATTGAAGTATGATTCCAAGTATGTCAAAGGCCTTAATGCCCGTGGTTCTGTTACCTATACACATACCGAGGACGGTAGTAAAGTATTTAAAAAGCAACAGGCTTTTTATACATATAATACCGATACACAGATTACACATTCTCTCGTAAGTCACAGGATCCTATGCATGTGAGCATGTCAAACCTCGGATAACAACCATACCAATATGCAGTTGTCGCTGGATTACAATCGCACATTTAATGAAGCAGCATACTGTTACTGCTCGAGGCCATTTACGAGTATGACCTTTATCGCAATACAGGATTTAACGGAAGTCGTAGAGGTTTCAAGTCATACATTCTTGACGAATTCTTTGCAGGCGATCCCACCACGTCATACATTGCTTCTGGCTCTTCTTCTGTTGGCCCGCATAAGTTGGATGGGTCGTTTGAACTATAACTACAAAGACCGTTATCTTTTTGAAGGAATTCTTCGTGCCGATGCCTCTTCACGTTATGCAAAGGGCAGCCGTTGGGGTTATTTTCCAAGCTTCTCTGTGGGTTGGAATATTGCTAACGAACCTTTCATGAAGCCGTTGAAAGCCGTTGAGTTGCTCAAACTCAGACTGAGTTATGGCGCATCAGGTGACGACGGAGTGGCTAATTTTTGCTTTTCCTTACTGGCTATTCTTATGATAATGCTTATACCTTTGGCTCTACGCTTACCTCTGGTCTTTTTGACAGGCCTGCCAAACCCCAAGCTCACATGGGAGAGAATGGCTATCAAGAACTTAGGTATCGATTACGGTTTGTGGGGTCGTAAGCTCTACGGTAGCTTTGATATGTTCCGTCGTCTCCGCAAAGGAATCCCCGGACAGCGCTCTGCTTCGGTTCCTTCTACGTTTGGAGCGAATCTTCCTGTCGAGAATTTGAACAGCATAAATACCGATGGATCTCGAGTTCAGTGCGGGCATGGCAGGGCAAGTTTGGCGATTTTATGTATGATGTCAGTGCTAATATTTCGTATGCAGTAGCTAAGTGGGCTAAAGTATGACGAGGGCAAATTATACCGATCAGATCAGGAGCGTCTGTATCGTATGCAAGGCAATCGTACCGACCGTCGTATAGGTTACATCTTTGACGGACTGTTTACTTCTCAAGAAGAAATTAATAACTGGCCTTGCACATACGATGTATTGAATAACAGTGCACATTGCGTCGGGCGATGCAAAAGTATAAAGATCTTAATGGTGACGGAGTAATCAACTGGCGTGACCAAACAGTAATTGGAAAGAGCACCTGTCCACATTGGATGTATGGTTTTAACTTCAAGTTCTCATATAAGGGATTCGACCTGCAAGGCCTGTTACAGGGAGCCTGGGGTTACACAACCCATGTGGTTCTTGATGGTTGTGAAACCGAGTTAAAATACAAGAGCATGTGGCGTGAGGATAATAACGACCGATGGGCATCTCCCTCGCCCGAGGCGGAGTTTCATCAGTTAACTGGTTCTATTCCGATTACCAGCAATCACAACACCTCTTATCTGCGTCTGCGTAATGTGGCATTGGGCTACTCTTTGCCTAAGTCGATACTCAGTAACATAGGTGTAGAACGTGTCAGATTTTACGTTGCAGGTACCAATTTGTTTACATTGAGCAACCTTAATAAATATGGTGTTGACCCTGAAATGTCAGAAGGTCATTATGCTGGTGTAGGATACCCACAACAGTACACATTTAGTTTTAGTGTAAACCTTTTCTTTCTAAGGGTTTAGTTTCACAAATGATTATTCTAAAAATTAAAATCATGAAAACGAAGATATATTTAGCTCTTGTAGCTTTATCAATGACATCGTTCACCTCGTGCATGGACGTGTTAGACCAAACGCCTACTGACCGTTATACCGATGCTAGTTGTTTGGAACGACGAAACTTTAGTACTCCAGCATCTTGCACAGCTTTATGCTTACACCCCCTGTTATGGTACAGGACTGTCCTGCATCGGCTTCTACATGGAACGGTGCAACCTTAAACCGCGACGATAACAGCTGGGGCGTATGGATGGGACAAAGTGAACAGATGGAGGGTTCAACTCGGTCGATGGAGCTGGCCGACGAAACCCGTTATAACTTTGGTGCGCAGGCCGATTTCAATACTTTGAAACACTATGGCTATCAGGTCAACGACACCTATCTTCAATGGTGGGGAAATGCTTATTATCAGATACGAAATCTGAATAATTTCATGGATAACATAGAGAAATCAGCATTTCAAAAACAAGACGGAACTGAAAGGTGAAGCTCGTTTCTTGCGTGCTTTCTGCTATTTTGCTATGGTAAAACGTTATGGCGGTGTGCCTATTGTTACTGATGTACAGTCTATTGACGCCGACTCAACAGTGCTTTATCCTTCACGTAGTTCGGAGAAAGCAATGTTACGATTTCATCATCGACGAATGCGAAAAAGCGGTTGCTGAGCTTCCCGCACAGCAAGAAGTGGGTCGTGCTACTAAGTGGGCAGCCTATGCTTTACAGTGCCGTGCGGCGCTTTTTGCTGGAAGTATTGCGCAGTGGGGACAGCAGCAACTCGATGGCTTACTGGGCTTCGCTCCTTCTGAGGGCTAACCATTATTACCAAAATAAGCTTTGATGCAGCCAATAAGATTATTCAGAGTGGCAAGTTCGCACTCTACAATCAGGACGCTGATAAAGTAACGAATTACCGTAACGTTTTCTTGAAAAAGAATAACGGCGAGGGCGTTATGGTTTGGCCTCCCACGGGTCCAAGCTGGCAGTCGGGCGGCACAGGGCTTTGGTCTTGGGATATGTGCGAGTGTCCTCGACCCAGTGTTTGGGGTGTGGGTAACTACCATATGCCTTATCTCGACTTCGTAGAAGTTTGAACGCATTGATGGAACACCGGAACACTGACCATTAATCCCAATCAAAGCTACACGATGGCTCGAACTCTTTGGCGATAGAGACCTCGTCTTGCTGCTGATGTGTGGACAAAATGGTACACCTTGGCCCAATGCGGTAGGCGGTGTATGTTTTGGTAAAAACTTTGTCGATATGCACCGAGGTATCAAGAAACGCAATGGCAATATTGAGAGCGGTCGTTACGGTTCTTACAAGGGCATTGCAGCTATTGGTGACCAGCTGGCACGCGTAGCCGAATATAGCTTATGTGCATACTGGTTTTGGCGTGCGCAAATACTTAGACGATAATGCCGACGTTCAAAACATGGTTCTGCACCTCTACCACCGATTATCATATTTTTCCGCTATGCTGAAATACTGCTCAATCAGGCTGAAGCTGCTTTTGAAATGGGCAATACGGCGGTAGCATTAGATAATGTGAATAAAATTCGTAGCCGTGCAGGTATCGCTCTGCTCACCAGCATTACACGCGACCAACTTCGTCATGAGCGCGAGAATTGAGTTGTGTTTTCGAGAATCATCGTTATTGGGATTTGCGTCGTTGGCGTATTGCTGAAACAACCCTTTCAAGAGCACACACGGGTCTTACTTATATCCTCGACCCACATCGATGCTCAATGCGGCCAACAAAAATTATACCCGGAGCCACACCTAAGTTCTATATTCAGGTAGTTGATGAGATTGATGGTCCTAACAGCACTCCTGTATTCCCTCAGAAAAACTATTACTGGCCTGTGGGCAACTCACGTATAGCCCAGAACCCGCACCTTGTTGAGAATCCGGGTTATGCCAACTAATATGATTTGTTGCAATGAATAGACATAGGATTTTACAAATCCATTTTTCAGCTTTTATGTGTGGTGGGGCTTTTCTTGCTCCCCACCACAGAGGCTTCAGCGCAAAGTGAGCGTCAGGTTGGACGCCGACTTCCCGACGTTGAAACATGGATAAAAACCACTTTTTGCTCGCGGTAAGGTTCCGCCATTCTCGTTTATATATGATGGGCAGCCGTCGGCATCGTTTATCAAAACGTGGCGTTACGAAGTCCATCTTAAACCGTACCGATAACCCTGACGTGGTGTCGTACACGTTTGCCACACCCAACCCACTGACGGATTGCGTGTACGTTGCGAGGTGAAAGGCTACGTAAGCTTTGGTAGTATTGATTGGGTGCTACACGTTGAAAATAACGGTCGTACCGACTCAAAACCCTTACGCGCCTTGCAGGCTATCGATTTAGGTTTGCGTTATGGCAAGTCGGGGACAGTTCGTGATGAACTATGTCGAAGGAAGCCAAATCACAAAAGACGATTTTCAACCTCGCCAACTCATACTCCTGCGGGCAAACCTATGGTCATGTCGCCTGAAGGCGGACGCTCCAGTCAGGGTAAATACACGCCCGTTTTTCTGCATTACGTCACCTCAAGGCGGTGGCGTGATGTTGAGTATAGGCTGGACAGGGCAGCTGGCAGGCTTCGGGTTTGCGCCCAGAGTGGTAACGAAGTCAGCCTGAAAGCAGGTCAGAAACGCTTTTGACCTTTATCTGCATCCGTCAGAGCAAATACGCACACCGCGCGTAAATATCATGTTTTGGCAAGGTGCCCGATTACCTTGCAGGCACTAACCAATTCCGCCGTTTGGTGTTGGCACATAACAGTCGGCGTATCGACGGTAAGGTGGCACAGTATCCCTTTTCAACAGGTTTCAATTACCACGAGACCCCAACCTATGCAAAGAGTATTCAGTGCTTAACGCAGCAGTATGCCATTGCCATGGTAAAACCGCAATTATCGATTCGATATTCGCCCTGACGTGTTTTTGGCTCGACGCTGGTTGGCATCAGGACGCTGGCGATTATCAGCACGGTCGCAACTGGGCTAACACTACGGGTAACTGGACCGTTGATAGCGCACGCTTTCGGCGGCACTCTTCGTCCCTATCGCCAACGCCATACACCGTCACGGTGCCAAGTTTATGGTGTGGTTTGAACCCGAGAGTAGTCGTTGGAACGCAGTGGGCGGTTGAGCATAACGATTGGATGCTGCGTAAACCACAGGGTGGCGACTGGCTGCTTTTTAACCTTACCGACCCCTAAAAGCTTGCGACTGGCTTTGCCAATACTATGGTAAAATGATTGAGGATAACGGCATTGACTATTATCGTCAGGATTGTAACATCGAGCCTGAACCCTATTGGGAAGCTGCCGATGAGCCTAATCGTGCAGGTATTACCGAAATACGCTACATCGAAGCGACTGTATCGTTTCTGGGATTATCTGTTGCAGCGATTCCCCATTTGCTCATTGATAACTGTGCAAGTGGAGGTCGTCGAATCGACTGGGAGACCACAGGGCGTAGCGCTCCGCTTTGGGCAGAGCGATTATTATCACTATTATGCCACAGAAGGATTGCAAACACAGAACTATGGTTTAAACCTTTTCTTGCCCGTTCCATGGCACAGGAGTAGCTACAAACGATGCCTATGCGGCGCGTTCAAGCTACAGTTCGGCTATGATTTGCCACGGAAACTTACCACGAAACAAACCAATCTTGAGGTTGTTCACCGCAGCATCAACGAGTATTTATCAGTGAAACCTTATTATACGGCCGACTATTATCCGCTCACGGGCGTCGATTCTACCACGGCTGCTAACCGTTGGCTGGCTTACCAGCTAACAGAACGTCAGACGGAACAGGCGTTATTCTGGCCTTCCGCCGTCCTGAAAGCACCGACAGCACGGTTACCGTGCACTTGCGTGGACTCGATAACAAAGCTGCACAATACGAACTATAATGCTGACACGACTCAAAACTTTACCCATACTGGCCAGCGCATCTGGCTAACGGATTACAGCTGAAACTAAGCCAGCCACGCTCGTCATTGCTCATACGTTACAGCATGGTGGCTGTGCCTGAACACAAAATAAAGCCTTATCTTTTTATGAAAACCAACTGTTTAAAACATCTTATTATAGCCCTTTTTAGCCTGTCGTTGCCCCTGATGGCGCACGCGCAAACATCGCTTGTCCTGCCTAAAAGGAAAAATGGATGTGGAGCAATGGGTGACTCCGTTATTTCGCACGCGGAGGGCAAAACACCCTTTTTCGTTTCACTTACGACGGGCAGCCATCGTCAGCCTTTCTCAAAAACATGGGGCTACAAAAGGTGCAACGTAAAGCTCATGCCCATATCGGGTGCTACCAACGTGGTTTACACCTATACCGCTCCGATGGCTCGTTGCAAGTAAGCTGCGACGTGAAGATATACCGTCCTCAACAGGCCGTGATGTGGGTGTTGAGGTTTAAGAATACTGAGGGCGCGAAAAGTCGAAAACTATTGCCAATGTGCGCACAACCGACCTGTTGTTACACAATAACGTTGCAGCTCCTTTTTACCCTCCGCTATACGCGTGGCAGCAATGCTGGGCCTGACGATTTTTGCGCCATATCAGCGCGTTTTTGGACGGTACTGACGAACTGGTATTACGTCCTGAGGGCGGCCGTTCGAGCCAACTCAACTTCCCGTTCTTCAATATCGATACGGGTTCTGGACACGGTATGATAGCTGCTATTGGCTGGACGGGAACATGGAAGGCCAATTTCAAACCCTGAAGGTGAGGGTCGTTTTACAGTTCGCTACAGGCATTGACCGTCTTAATACGTGGCTTAACGCAGGCGAAAGTGTACGCTCATCGAGCGTGTGCCTGATGTTCTGGCAAGGCGAAGATTTTTATCGACGGTCAGAACCAATGGCGTCAGTTTGTGCTCTCATGCCTTACACCGCGTATCGATGGCAAACCTTATCGTTATCCCATCACAACGAGTTTCAACTATGGCGACCCTTATCCCTGCAACGAATACTCGTGTCTTGACGAAGATTATGCGCTGGCATTGATTGAACGTTACAAACAATTCAATCTGGTTCCAAAAGGTGTTTTTGGCTCGACGCTGGCTGGTATACCGGGTCGGCTCGTGTAAAGAGGGCAAGAACTGGTATAATACAGTAGGCAACTGGGTGGTTGATAGTGACCGCTTTCCTAACGGTTTGAAACCCATAAGCGATGCTATTCACGCTATCGGTTCGGAATTCTTGGTATGGTTTGAGCCTGAACGTATCTTCAAAGGCTCACGTTGGAGTAAGGAATTGCCAAAACAATGGCTCATGGACGCTGGCGAGGGTACCGAGTCGTATTTGTTTAATCTTGCCGACACGGCAGCTGTAAGCTGGCTGAGCCATTACATCAACAAGTTTATGGACGACAATGGAATAGACCACTATAGGCAAGATTACAACATCGAGCCTGCGGGTTTCTGGTATCATAACGACCCTGAAGGGCGCGAAGGTATTACCGAAAATCATTACGTTGAGGGCCTTTACACCCTACTGGGATAATATATTACGTCACCACCCACGCGGCTTTATTGATAACTGTGCTGGCGGAGGCGTCGACTTGACTTAGAGACTCTGCAACGCAGTGCGCCACTGTGGCGAACCGATTACCGTTACGGCGAACCCGTAGGATATCAGACACACACCTTCGGCCTTGCGCTTTGGCTTCCTCAAACGGGTACAGGACTGATGCAAACCGATAAGTTTACGACGCGCTCGAGCATGGGAAGCACCGTTATTTATAGTTGGAAGATAACCGAACCCGAGAATAACCTTCTTGAGATGCGCAAGCTTATGGACGAGATTGACGAGCTACGGCCTATGTTTTTGAAGATTATTATCCGCTCACAAGCACGCAACATATCCTTGGTGACAGCGTATGGATGGCTTATCAACTCAATAGAAAGGTCGGCCAATGACGGCATAGTGGTAGCCTTTCCGTCGTGCTACAGCACCTGACAGTACGTGCATGGTGCGCTTGCGTGGCCTTGATGCGAAGCGCGCTTATGCGCTTACCGACCGCGACTCACGCCGCTCATTTCCACCGTACAGGTGCCGAATTGGCTCGTGGCTTACAGTTGGTCTTGCCCGAAAAACGCTCAAGTTTAGTGCTGATGTACACTGCCGCCGCTTCCGCTGTACCTGCTCAAACAAAGGCTTCTAAACGCAAAACCAATTAGGTTAAGGGCGTAGGCGTAGCGTGTGCTCAGCATTTTTCTCGCAGGAATGACGACAGTGTGAGTGTGCGACGGCCGTAGTACGCGCGTATGTCGACCGCAGTACACATCGTACTACGCTCGCCGCACGCGTTGTACGACGGTCACCGTACACACACCTTTATTTCGAAAAGGCTTTGGATTTTAGAAATAATGGGTTCAGACAATAAAGGCTGATATTCATTTTAAGAAGTAATAATAAGTGCGTTGGCGGAATGAAATGCATGTGCGTTTTATTCTGCCAATGCATTTTGTTTTGAGGTAATTCACGTTACGTATTACCCTTTTTATACCCTTTGGTAAGAGAAATTTGGGTTGTTTTCACACGTCTTTTTCCTAAATCAGAAAACAATCCTATTAGGCTGTGCGGGCATAGGCTTCCTCTTCCCTGTTATAATATTTTGAGACAATTGTTTGCAGTATCTCAAGTATTATAACGAAATTTGTATATATCTTGCGCATAAGATGATACTAATTTCGCCAGTTGGGTAATACCAATAGGTTGGAAATCAGCACAGTGCGCTACCTATAAACTAAAAACATAACAACTATTTTATTCCGCCATAACGGTCGGAGAGAACCTCTTTTATTATATTATGCGAAGCACATAATAAGTTGACAGCCCTTGCCCTTACTATGCTGTCTCCTATTGCTGTAACGGCGCAGTCGGCTGGCTCTACAGCAACGTACACAAACCCTGTTTTTAAATCGTAATTTCCCTGATCCGAGCGTTGTTTACGGTCGTGATCATTATTTTTTTATGCGTATGCAACAGATGGAAACGGACAAAAGAACGCCCATTGTCAAATCGCGTAATCTCGTTAAGTGGCGCCCAGCAGGCGTTGGTTTTACTGAGGCTACACGTCCCTAAATTTGTGAATAACGGTGCTACGTGGGCACCCGAAGTTTCGTATATTAACGGTCAGTACGTGATGTATTACTCGCTATCTACATGGGGCGGCGAGTGGGAATGTGGCATTGGTGTGGCCACGAGTTCTACGCCAAATGACGCTTTTACCGATCGCGGAAAGCTATTTATCTCGAGCGAAATCGGCGTACAGAATAGCATAGACCCCTGTCATTTTACCGACGTTGACGGCAAACAGTATTTGTTTTGGGGTTCTTTCCGCGGCATTTATGGCATAGAACTTACTGACGATGGCCTGCAAATTAAGCCTGGTGCTGAAAAATTCCAGATTGCGCCCCGCAATACTATTGAGGGAACCATGATTTATTTACGTAATGGATATGTTATCTTTTGGGTTCAGCAGGCTCATGTTGTGCAAAAGAAAAGAGCACATATCATGTCGTTGTTGCCCGAAGCCGCAATATTCATGGCCCATATGTCAACAAGGCTGGCCGCAATATTATGTCATATCCTTTTGATATTATGCTGCAAAAAAGCAGTAAGGTGTATGGCCCTGGCCACAATTCGCAGATTATTACGGACGATAACGGCAAATATTGGATGCTATATCATGGGTACAATTCGAATGATGTTGACGGTGGTCGCGTCCTTTTCCTCGACCAAGTTAGGTGGGATAGCGAAGGCTGGCCTTACATAGGGGCGGCAAACCATCAGAGTCTGCCCTTGCGCCTGCGTTTACAACTTATGAGGCTACTGGCGTGCAGAATGTCAATGCAGATGCTGCTGACGAGCTGACGATTACTTTAGGAGGTCATAATTACTTCCAAATCAGTGCGCCCGATGGTCAGAAATTTACATGGATAGTGACCGATTTAAGCGGTCGTACGGTTGAACAGGGAACGGCTACAAACGTTAAAGACTTGATGGATAAACGATTTATCCAACGGTATTTACGTTGTTAGTGCCATGAAAGGTGGACGAAAGGTAAGTCGGAAGGTGGTGAAATGCGATTAAGTATTTCACCCATTCTCGTCCTTTTTCTCCTTTAATCTCTGTGCAATACTACTTGAAAAGCTTTCAACTAATTACTAAAAACCATAACCCAAAATCACGATGAAACACTTCCCTAACATTTGTTTCGGCGCTTGCTTTAGCGGCAAGTGTTTTCGGCTCAGACGACTGTTTATCGCAATCCTATCATCGATACAGAACAGCCCCGACCCCACAATTCTACGTGCCGATGATGGCTCTTTTCACCTTATGCTACCGAAAACACGCGCAACGTACCTATTTATCATTCAACCGATTTGGTAAATTGGAATCTGCTTGGCACTGCGTTCACCGACGAGATCGCGCCCTAAAGTGGAACGCGAAAGGCATGATTTGGGCTCCCCGACATCAACAAAATAGGCGACAAATATGTGCTTTATTACGCCAAGTCTGTATGGGGAGGCGAGTGGGAAGCTGGTGTCAGGCGTTGCCGTAGCTAATAGTCCTCAAGGTCCTTTTACCGACTGCGGAAACATTATTGACAGCCGTAAGATAGGTATTCAGAATTGTATCGACCCTTTCTATATTGAAGATGGTGGTCGTCGTTACCTTTTTCTGGGGCTCGTTCCATGGCATTTATGGTGCTGAGCTTACAGCAGATGGACTCAGCCTTCAAGCCCGATTCGCCAGCAGGAAGAAGTTTATGGAAGCGCGCTTATATTCAGCGCCGAGGTGGATATTATTATTTGTTCGGTTCAGCAGGAACCCGCTGCGAAGGCGCTAAAAAGCACATACCGTGTAACCGTTGGACGTTCAAAAGAATTTGTTTGGTCCGTATGTTGATAAGAAGGACAGCTGTTGCTGATAATCATTATGAGGTGGTGCTTCAGCGCAACGAGGCGTGTCGCTGAGCCCTGGTCACAATGCCGAAATTGTTACTGATGATGCAGGAACTGACTTGTAATTTACCACGGTTTCAAAAACCGACAAGCCCCGTGATGGTCGTGTGGTAGCCATGGATCGTATTGATTGGGTTGATTCGTGGCCTTATATTCAGGGCAGTACACCTTCAGTTGTAGCTGCAGCGCCAGTGATAAAGCCTACTTGGAAGCTCACCAAGAGCGGATTAAATCCATCAAATTTCGAGGCGAATATTCGTGGAAAGCAGACGCATCTTTACACGCTCACAAACAAAAATGGCGTGGAAATGTGTATGACAAGACCTTGGAGGACGCATTGTTTCGTTAATGGTGCCCGACCGTCACGGTCAAGTTCCACGATGTGTGTTTAGGGCTATGATAACGTTGCACAGTATGCCGACTATGAGCATTTTGGCAGCGATTTCGGCGCCACTATTGGCCGATATGCTAACCGTATCAAACCAAGGCCGTATCACCGTTGACGGTAAAACCATTCAGCTACCGCAAAACAACTATGCTACTGCTTCACGGCGGTTTCACAGGCTGGCAGTATCAGGTTTTCGATTGCAAACAAACGGCACCTAATACGGCTTGAGTTCACATTGCTTTCGCGATAGCGACAACAACTTCCCGGGCAATTTGAAGACCGTTGCTAACCTATACCCTTACTGATGATAACGCTATTGATATTCAGTACACGGCTACAACCGATAAGAAAAACTGTCGTTAACATGACCAATCATGCGTATTGGAACCTCAACGGAGAGCCTACACGCGATGCCGAAGACCACCATTTGTACATCAATGCTGATAACTTTACCCGTCGATACTACTTATATGACCGACGGAACCATCGTATCTGTAAAGGGAACACCTATGGATTTCCGCAAGATGCATGCGTTAAGTCAGGACATTAACAGCCAAACCTATGCACCTATCAAGGCTGCACGCGGTTTCGATTTCAACTGGTGTCTGAACACTTATAAGAACGGAAAGGGCAACGATAAAAGTTAGCAGCTGCACTTTTACAGCCCTAAGACAGGCATTTTTAATGGATATTACACCCTGACGAACCGGGCATACAGTGTTACACGGGCAATTTCCTCGATGGCTCAAATACGTGTAAACATGGCGACCGTTATCCCAAACATGCCAGCATTTGCCTCGAAACCCAGCACTATCCCGATAGTCCCTAACAAAGCCCACAATGGCCGTCAGCATATCTTTCGCCCGGCGAAACCTATCGCAGCCACCGATATACAAGTTCTCCGTAAAGAAGTAAACGTTAGATAGACGAAAGCGCGCTCACACACAATACATTGGTGGGCGCGCTATATGTATAACACTCCTCTTTTGTGTTTGCAAAAAGCCTCTTTAGTCGTACAACAAAGATTGATTTATAAGCTAAAAGGGTATCAACTCATAATTTGTACTCCGTCCACCCTCTTCGCTGCGTCGAAGTATTTGTTTTTCTACAAGATCGTTCAAGTCGCGAGTGGCCGTATCTTGCAACAGTGGTTTATTTTATACCATTTCGACGAATTTGAGCTTTGCCTTCAAAGCCTTCGAAAGCATATTAAGCACCTTTTTGGCGCTCATTCAATTTTTGTGTCGTGTGTATATCCCAGAATTTTTACTTTACGGATAGTATACTCGGTTTTAGTAACGCTTTGAATTAAAGCCTGCTTTAAGGTGTTCAAAACCACACAATCCATTCAGTTATATCTGTATCGCCCCTGTTGTGCATGCTCCAGTTGTGTATAGTATTGGTTGCGATGGTTTAATATTTCTGACGATAGGCTATAATATCTCTTTGAGGTTGCATCGGCCCTTGAGAGCAACACCTCTGTTAAGGTGCGACAAATACGTCCGTTTCCATCGTCAAAAGGGTGAATGGTGACGAACCATAGGTGTGCTATTGCTGCTTTTACCAACGGGTCGATAGCTTGCTGATTTGATGCAATCCATTCAAAATAATCTTCCATCATCGCGCAGCCCTGATTGCTCTGGAGGCGCTTCGTAGTGTATCTTTCTGTGGCCTAAAGCACCCGATACCACCTGCATAGGCTCGTCACCCTGTCGCCAATGCGCTACGGTTATGCTTTGTATATTCCGCTGTGACCTGTTGGGAATACAGAGCCGAATGCCAAGCAAACAAGCGCGCGCTATCAAGCTGCTGGGCATAATGTTGCGTGGCGTCCAGCATCATTTGCACCACACCTTCGGGTATAGTGGTCGGGCTTAGGAAGCCCTCGATGCGCGAAACCCAGCTGCCGACACGACGAGACGCACGCTGTCGCGGTTCAAACGCTCGCCCTCAATTTCTGACGAGTGGATAATTTCGTTGGTTAAAACGCTGAGCATCTCTCGTTCTGCTCTTTTAAACCAAACGATTGACAGCCTGCCCAAATAGTTTACCGCGTAGCATATTCACTTCGGCGAAGCTGGCTCAACGCGCTGTCTTGCCAGTTCAAACTGTGCAAGTTGGTTTTCTGCCAAATGTATGTATTGTGCGCTGTCATGAGTTTAAAGTGTATACTGTTGTGGCAAAATATAGATGATTATTTGTATAAATTGCAAGATTTTGCGGAGAAAAATGCGATTATTTTCCGCAGAATGTGCGGAGAATAGCGAGTTGTAATCTCCGCATATTATGCGGAGAATGTAGGGCGTGTGCTCTTTTTCTGATGATGGGTAGGAGGGTATGGGAGATATGAGGTGAGGAGCAAGGAGGTATAATATGAGGGTGCAGAAGATGTGTTATAAAGTTTTTTTATGAACGTATAGTAACCGTATTCTCAGTGGTTTACGGTTGTTTCGAGCGCTCCTCGCTGACTATAACTCGATGCATAAGTCTGTAAAAGCAGTCGTCTCGGCGACCGTCAGCAGCGTTGTTGACGGCCGCCGAACGTGTAGTAGCGACGTTCGACGTACTGCGTGTGTGACGGCCGTCGAACAATGGTATGTAAAGGGTAAAGGTGGTGTGAAAAGCTGGTAACGAGGTCATTCGTACAATGACAGGACGGAGCGTTTTGCCTGTAATAATAAAGTGTAGCAGACAAAAACGCGTTGCCTCGTTCATGGTATATGTTATAAAAGCTTGTGTCGGGGTAGGGGAGTGCAGACGAAAACGGGCCGCATCAGCTTCACGCGAGGGTGAAACAGATGCGGCCTGTTGTGTGATGTTGCCGCTTGGGGCGTATGGCAAAACAGCTATTGTACGGGTTCGCCGTCAATGCTGATGATTTCCTACCCAGAATTCGGCCAGACTGATATTCTGATCACGGTACGATTGTGTAACGGAAACTTTCAGCATACGGCCTTTAATGCCGCCGCTGTTCAGCTTGGGTCGTGCCACCTGAAACCAACGCTGTCCGCTGTCGTGCGGCGCATTGATGGTGAGAAGATAGGCCCAGTTGTTGAGCATTGGCTGGTTATAGTCGGCCGCTGAGCCTCCATCGGCAATGGGTTTAAAGAGGAAAGTCAGGGTCGTTTGAAACGAAAACATCGCCGCTTCTGAAGTCTTGCGGTGAGCCTGCACGCTGTTTTATGCCCACGCCCACAATGTTACAGGTAGCCCCAAGGTCAATAACGAACGTGGTTTTATCGGCATCGCGGAAGCCTTTGAAAGCGTGCCATGACTTGGTGTGTGCGTAATCGTAGTCGTCACGCTTGCCTCGCTTTATAGCTGAAACTGTTGCACGATGCTATCTGCCAGCCCGTATGCCAGAAAGTATTAGGGTTGTTATCGAAGATGGCTGTGATGCTGGCGTTATCCTCTGAGCCTCCATGGCATTGTCGTTGTTGCAGAACAGTGCGCTCCATGCGTTGCGCTTTATCTCCCTGATGCCGTATTTGGGTACGTCAATAACTACGTATGAATAGGCGCTGTCGCTCTGCATCTGCTGCCCCATTGACGATGTTCCTATCTTCAAAAGGCAGCAAATAGGTAACGTTGCTGGTAAGCGTGGCGCGGTTTACCGTAAGCGTGGCGTCGGCGGTAAGCTGTCCCTGTGGGCAGCCTGAGCGCGTCGAAGCTGTACGACCCTGCTGGCAACAGCGTGTAATTGGTATTATGGGCTGCATTGTAATCGGCCACGGCCTGTGCGTCCTGCGATTGATTGAGCGTGCATGTAATATCCCATTTGTTTTCGTTACAGTTGCGAATGGTGAGCGGTACTGCCACATCGAGCGTCTTATAATACATGGTTTGGCTGATGTTTTCGTGCTCGAAGCTGATCATTGGGCTTTTAACGTCGATGATATACAGCACATCGCTCATGTCGGTATTGGCGCTGTCGTTCGGGTTTACGCTGTTCATGCGCAACGCCAGCACCCATTTTGTTGAAGGATAAGCCTTCATCAGTTCGAAGATACTGGCAGGTTTGAAACTCACGGGCATAACAGCCCCTTCCTGGTTAGCACCGAATGTAAGCTGTCCGCCATCGGCAAGGCTGAACGTTGTGTCGGGAATAATTTTATATTCACCTCCTTGTAGCGAACCGTACATGCGTGTCAACTTCGGCCTGTGTAAGCGCTCTCAGCCTGAGAGAAGGCTTGCGTGAGGGTCGCTACCAGCCTTAATGATGAGCAATGAGTCGGTATGCGTGGTTTCGGTAGTATTCATTGTGAGCGCGTGTGTGCCGTGGTTCTTGATATATGTAATCGACTGGTAACCCTGTGGCACGCGGTCTTGCCATGCAAAACTGTCCTTACGGCCCGAGAGCGACGTCAGGATAAGGGAACAGAAGCAGGAAATATGATATCATTGTTTTATGGTTTAACGATTAATAGCCGGGCGACTGTACTAAATTGGGGTCGCTGTAAAACCTCTCTGTCATGAATGGGCAGCAGATACATGCGCGTTGCCCACTGAAAAAGGCTGATCAATGCGCTTCAACTGATTGAATCGCTGAACGATGGGTCCGTTTTTTTCGGTAGCATTCAGTCCGTAATACGAGTTTGCATTTAAACAATCCAGGTGCAATCATCCACCTGCGGAGGTCGAAACCACGCTGGCATTCGTGCCACAACTCGATGAAACGCTCGTTCCTGATCATATCAGTAAGCGTATTGTCGGGGAGTTATGTCGGTTTCGAGCAACGCTGGAATGCAACCCGTTCGCACTACATTGAGGTCTTCCAGCGCGTCGACGGTATGGCCTAAAGCCGCATAGCATTCGGCTCTGTCTAAATAAAGCTCGGCCAGACGAATGATAGGATAAGGCACCATTCATATATTTTCGCCACCGTCCTGACGGTATTTGATATTGGGCTGCACGTATTTGCGCGCCGGAAGCCCGTAACGCTGTTATCGCGCTGGTAGCGTGAGGGTTATAACCCTGCGCAGCTTATCAGAACCGCGCATATTGACCGTTAGTGGCTGGCCGTTTGCAATATACTGGCTGTAAATATCACCATCGAACGACAGCCATGCGTAGAAACGAGGTTCGCGGTAAGCCATGAGCTTAACTACGTTGAGTTGGCCTGCCCAGCCGATTTCAGCCAGTCGGTCTGTGAGAATAGCGGGTCTTGAGCAGGAAGTTTGCCGTTCTGCGTATAAAAATGGGTCAGTGGTATACCATGTAGGCGAGGCCCTTCCAACCACCGATGGGCGATCCGCTGCCATTGAGAGTTATTCCGTGAGGTACACTGATGGAGACGGGTTCTTATCGCCGATGATGATGCCAAAAATAGTTTCGCGGTTACCCTCGTCTTCGGTTGAACACATGAGGTAACGCATCTGCATAATGTGCTTGCGGGCAATGCTGTCAAGGCCTGGATACGATGGCAAATCGAGGCCGTCGTTGCGACGCAGCGTCTCAGAGGTAGCTATATCAAACAGTTTTCGTTGTCCCCGTGTTTCGGCAAAGTCGATGGCTTCGGTACATGCGTCGAGGGCACGTTGCCATTTTGTGGCATCGTATGTGTTGCTAACGAGCTTCTTGTCCTGGAACGCTGAATTTATCGTTTTTCCATTCGGGGTCAGGAAAGAACCGTTCCACAACGGCGATGCGGCGTAGAGTAGAAGACGGGCTTTAAGCGCCTTGCATGCGGTTGAAGTGGCACGCCCTAACTCGTCAGGAGGGCAGCGTTGCAGGCAATATATTGGCTGCCTCATCCGTACCATTTGGCGATGGAATCAACGCAAACGTCGTATGGGCTGCGTCCAGGAAATTCCAGCCCTTTGGCGTGCTGTTCGGGATATGTTTCGTTACCAGCGGTATGGGACCATAGGCACGAAGCAGCTCGTGATGGTAATAAGCGTGGAGGAATTTGCATTCGGCCTCTCAGCGTGCCTTGTCTTCAGGGCTTACGTTTCGTGGGGTGCAGAATATCAATATATTTCAGAAAGATGTTGATTTGACCTATTGTATTGTAGCGTTTACCCAGGACCTGCGGCATGATTCGTTGTGGTTGTAACCTGGTTATATTGTATAAACTGGCTGTCGTAACCATAAATCTGTGGGCAATACGGCCTCATCGCTGGCTCCAAAAAGCGGCAACTCCAGTTTCCACGCATGACAGGTATACCCGCATAGCACGAATACAGGAAGCCTAATGTGGCGTCACGGTCCTTCATGGTGTCCTCAAAGTCGGGTGTTGCTGGTGGTACCACGTCGAGATAATTGCATCGAAGTGATTGCGGCCAGTCCCTATTAAGGCGAGCCATTTTCCCGCCATGCGTTTCATGTTATAGTGTTTTTATCGTAAGCATAATGATTAAATTTTTAACTTGAATACCTATATTAAACGTGCGCTGGAGGGTAACTGCTCCACCATATTTCTGGATCCCACATCTTAAACGGACTGAACACGGCCAGGTTATCGCCGCTAAAGTAAACGCGGCACTGTTTAAAGCTGTAACCCATCTCTAATGTTTTCCATCGCATAAAGCTGAAATCGCGCACCCAGTATGAACTGGTAGGCACGTTGTTAGCATCGTCGGCGGCAGCCAATCCCAGCCTTGGGTGAGGCGGCTTTTTGGGTTGGGATTGCTCTCCGACCAATGGTCATCGGCAATCCATTGCATCACCGTCACGGTTGCCACTTGTGTTGGAATGGAATGGCTGCATGCCCCTGAAAGGGCCACGCGTGTCTTCGCAGAGCCGTTGAAAAATACGCTAAAATCGAGAGTGCTTCCAATTGAAACTGGCTCCGAATCCGTATTGTAAGCGGGGCATAGAACCATAGTCTGAAATCATCACTTCGTCCAAAGAGGTAATCTTTCCGTCGCCATTGACGTCGCGATACTTTATGTCTCCCACCATCGGTGTGTGCTGCCAAGGCCACTCTGATCAGCATGATTGTTGATTTCTTCCTGTGATGAAAACAGGCCCTCGGCGAGGTAACCGCGAATGTAACTCAGCGGCATTCCTGTCTGGCTCTGCCATACACAGGGATAGTCTGGCTCGTCAACGTAGGGTATATTTGTTTCAGATTGTGGTAACGTTGCCGCGTAGTTCCATGCTGAAATCTTTGTTCCAGTTGCGTCTCCACGTCAGCGACGCTTCGAATCCTTTGTTATCTACCTGCCCACATTGCTCCAAGGGGTGGCGTTATGGTAGCCTAAGATGTAAGGCCATGAGGCTCTTTTTCATCAAGATACGGTCGCGCTTGTTGCTGAAATAGTCAAAAAGTGATGTCTATTTGATTCAGTATTCGTGCATCGAAACCAACGTCAAACTCGCGTGCTCTTTCCCAATGAGCGTTGGCAACAGCGTATGCGTGAAGCCCGCTCCCTTTTAGTGACGTTGTTTGGCGACTGAAAACATGGGCCGGTAGTGTAGGCAAAGCTGTTCCTATGTTCACCTGGTTGATGTATAAGAAGTGTTGAGCACCCTGCCTCTTCGCCAGTTTCGTCGTTACCTCAAGGCCGTAGCTGGCGCGAATTTTGAAGAAATCGACATATTGGGCAGCGGGCTTCCCGAACTTTTTCTCCGCTTATCACCCATCCTAATGACATGGCAGGGAACAGCTCAAAGCGCTCGCCCCTGGCCAATCGTTCCGTACCGTTGTAGCCAAAATTAATTTCTGCCAGATATCTATTGTCGTAATCGTAGGTAAAACGTCCTGATAAGCCCTGATTGCGATGAGGTAGAACGTTGTTCCTAAACTCGCGCATCATGTACATTAACAGCCCACCGACGGTGTGTTTACCAAACCGACGCTGATAGTTTATGCGGCCATCGAGATAGAATGTGTTGTCAGAGAATCGGGTAATATCCGATTGAGAGATGTAGTCGGTGCCAGTACGTAGCAGCTCTGACGACATTACCGAGGGGTCAGAAGGCTGCCAGCTGCCCGGCGTCAGCGTATAATAATAAGGTGTTATGCCTCGTGTAGTAGGTTGCAGCCCACTGTTTCCAGTTGACAAGCGCGGTAAAGTTCAGCCCTTTCGTAATAAAGTCGAGGTTTTGTTCGAGGTTAAGCGAAGTGTTTATCGTCGAAAAGTTGGTCTCTTTATACGATGCAAGCATTCGCATATAGGGTTAGTGTAGAGCCTACTGTCCGACATGATGGCGTTTCCAAAGCGTACATGTGCGTCGCCGGCTTCAGCAGGGATAGGTTGCGGGGAACGTAACGGGATCGTTTTGCCATGTATCCCATAACAGCGATGAGGAAGAAGCGTCGGGCCCTTTCTCGTTACCAATCTGAGCATTCATACGCAGTCCCAGCCGCGTTGTGGCGTGTAAGGTCGTACATAATGTTGTTTTTGGAAGACGTATTCCCAGTGATTATAGTTGTTGTCGAAATAAGGATTATGGCGCGTATCCATCAGTCCTGAGTCGTGATTGGCCTGCAGACTCATATAGTAGGTTACGCGACTTCCACCTCCGCTCACGTTAAGGTTTGGCGCTGGTTGCTTGTTCCCTTTCTGAAAAGCAGGTCGTACCAGTTTACATCAGGGTAAACGTACGGATTAATACCGCTTTTTGTATACTCGATAGCTTCGTCCGAGTATTTCGCGTAGCCGTAGGATGGCGCGTCAGCAAGGCTTCGTTGTAGAGCTTCATGTAGGTAGCACCGTCCACATATTTAATACGGTGCACGGGTTTGTTATACGAAGCCTCAGCCGTTACGTTGATAACGGTCTTCGTATTCTTGTCACCAGTCTTCGTGGTTACGAGCATAACACCGTTGGCTCCGCGCGCACCGTAGATGGCGAGTAGCCGATGCATCTTTGAGGATAGTGGAGCTTTTCGATGGTTTCTGACGGCAGACGGTTCAGGTCGTCTGACGATATTTCGATGCCGTCGAGGCAGGATAAAGTGGTTCGGTTCGTCCGCCAAAAGGTTGATATTCCACGAATATAAAACTGGCTCTTTGCGCCCGGGTTCACCGCTCGATGCCTTGGCAATGATACCAGCCATCTTGCCTGCAAGGTTGTTCGTGCAGTTTGAACTGGGGCGTATAACGAGCTTCCCTTGATGGTTGTAATGGCTCCTGTTGCCGAGATTTTTGCGCTGTGTGCCAGCACCTACCACCACAACCTCACCTATCTGGTCGTCCCGCAGCCTGTGGCTTAATGTTCATTACGGCCACGTCACCCTGCTTGTATTTTGCGCGTTTTATAGCTTCTATGTACGACACCTGCAGTTCGTCGCCTGCCGAGATACTGGACAGTTCGAAGTCGCCGTCTATCCCTCGTTGTAACGCCCATTCCGTCACTGCCCTTGCGCACTGTTGCGCCAATGAGGGGTTCGCCAGTGGTTTATCGCTCACCGTTCCTTTGAGAACGTGACTCGCTGCCGACTTTTCGTGGCTGATGAGTGGGTGCAGGCTGCTGATTTGTCTTCTTTTTGGTGATGACAATGTGCCTGCCGTTGAAGGCATAGGCCAGTTCAGGGACCGTCATTTTGTCGAGAACCTCGCGTAGATCCGTCCCTTCCTTCTTTACATTAATCTGTCGGTTGAGGTCGATAAGGTCACTGGCGAAGTTGATTGAGTAGTTCGTCTGCTGACGAATATTCTCAATCGCCGTCCCGATGCTTACCTTGTTCTTGCTGGATATGATAGTCTGAGCCTGCAGAAACAGAGGCAGGGGCTACCATCAGCACGAGCATGAGCCTGCGCCGCCATGATAGCTTTTGCATGGGCAATGCTTTCTGAATAGAGTAGGTTTTCTTTCATTTTTGATGTTTATAATTTCGGTTTAGGTATGTTTTTATGCTTTTATGGCGATATTACGGCGTTATTCTGGCGACAGCCATACGGTGTTTCCCCTGATATGATAGCGCATATTACCCATTGCGGCAAGCAGCGTAAACACGTCGTTAATGGTTTCGTTGCCGTCGAGTTGCATGGTAAAAGTACGGTTCAAAGGCAGCCGAGGCGAAACGACAATGTTGATATTGTATTTATGTTTAAGGTCGGTCACGATGTCTTCCAGACGCGTGTGGTTAAACACCAGCGAGCCTTTTGTCCACGCTGTGGCCAGAAGAGTGTCAGCATGAGCTACTGAAATGCTGCCTGTTTGGGCCGAATAAACGGCCTGCTGCCCTGCCGTAACGTTTATGTTGCGAGCCTGTTTCGCGGTGTTTATTCTTACGCAACCCTCAGTAACGGTAGTAATTACCTGGCCATGGCTCCAGCGTTTTAACGTTGAAACGTGTACCCACGTCTTCAATATTCACGCTCTCCGGCCTTTTTGCAATAAAAGGGTTCAGCACTGTTGTGCCTTACGTTGAACACGCCTCTCCCGTAAGATATACGGTACGTGTACGGCCTGTACGGTGGCGCGGATAGCGCAGCTCAGCGCCCGCATTAAGTGTTACCGAGGTACCATCGTATAATATAAGGTGTATATTTTTACCGTTGGGCACGCGGCATACGGCCATCGTGGTCTCGTTATACCTGCCGTTTTCGGTTACTATCCACGCGCCTACGCCTGCCATGACGGCAATAATGATAACGGCTGCATATTTTAATATACCGCCTACGAGGTTCTTGCCGTCTACCGCCTGATGGCACGGCTCTTTTGCCTTACATGCTGAAGAGCTGCGTGAGTTGTGCTATCGGCATCGGCCGACAGCGTATTCCATATATGGCGCAAAGCCTCATCTTTCTCCGCCTGGTGGGAATAAGAGGACAGCCAGCGGCGTGCCATGCGCTCCTGCCTGTCGGGCAACAGGCGGTCGAAATAACAGCGAACAATTTGGAAAACCGATTTCTTTTCCATATCATAACAGGTTTAAGCTGTATGTTTTTAGGTTTTTATATGGAAAAGAGCCGTAGAAAAGGAATTTACTTAGTTAAATAACATTAAAACACAACAGGCCGATAACAATTGCTTTAGCTCGGCAACGGCCGTAAATATGGCTCTCAACGGTGCGTTTTGAGAGATTTAGCCGTACGGCTATTTCGTCGTTGCTGAGGCCTTCGGTTCTGCTCATCATAAAAATACGAGCGTCGCTGCTCGGGCATGCGACTTTATAATGGTGTTTACAAACGTTATAAGCTCGCGCTCCAACAGCTCGTCTTCGGGCGCCATTCTGCCGTCGGCACAGTTGCACAGGCTCTCAACAGGACGCATTTTTTCGCGCTTTCGTAGCCAGGCCAGCGCACTGTTGCGCGAGGCAATGAAAAGATAGTTGTCAATATTCCTATATTTTTCAATTTGCCATACGGCCTCAGAATTTTCAAAAACACGTCCTGTGCCAGACTTTCTGCCTCGTTACGGTCGTGTATGATGCCGTTAATAAAGGCCGTTACCTTGGGGTAATAGTGCAGAAAAAGGCAGTCGAATTGCGTATTGCTGATTTTTTTTGCTGACATTAACGTGACAAAGACTTGTAGAGTGTTTTCTTTTTTGTTTTTGCAGGTTCTCTTAAAATTAGGTGATACAAAGATAATGAAAAAAGCCGATAGAAAGAAAAATGTATATTTAATTTTTATATTGCCACCGTTGCCGAGCATTACAACGGCAGGGGCATGGTGGTTGTATAGTGAAATATTGGTTTCGCTTTTTACGACCCGTATGCGGTCATGCTGTAGCATTCAGGCTGTAAAAAGAACTGCGGTTACGCTAACAACGAGAAATAAAGGCATGTGTCAATGGCATTCAGACCATAAAAAGCACTACGGTTACGCCTGTCGCACTTAACTGAATACTCGTGCGAATGGCATTCAGATCATAAAAGCACTACGGTTACGCCCTATGCCTGCCCCTTTTTTCTTGTTATCTCCCTGCCGTTAAAAACCTTTTTGCTGATGGTACGGCGGGCCGCCATACGTGTTATACGGCGGTCGGCATACACGTTGTACTGACGGCCGTCAACAGGGCGTACGGTCGGGCTGTGGTATGATGAACAAAATGATGAAGGGTTGAAGAAAAGGCAATTGGTGCGTAGCCTTTTTCTGTTTTATGGCATAGGGTTTATGCGATTGATGTGCAGTTTGAAATACGGAATTATAGCTTGCTGACTATTTTTGCGCACCTTCTGATGTGTAACGTTGGTCTTGGGCATAACCTATGCGCCGCAGAAAAGCAATAGTCGCCACCCGTGTATTTGTATTGTACGTCGTCGCGATAGGCTATAACCGACTGTTCCCCAATTGTCGAAAAGTGTAGTAACTTCCGTCGCTGAGGGTGGCGCAAACCAAAAGAGGTTATTGCTTTCTATACAAAAGGTTACTGGTGAAATGTCCTGTCTCAAGAATAGCTTGTGCCAGCACAATGAGTGGGAATTTTACTTCGTATTTTCCAGTGCTGCCAACAGGTTCTCGCGTGTAAGCTCGGCTGCAGCAGGCTGCTCGGGCACGTCTTCAATTTCGGGTAATTGCAGTTCGGGAACCGTTAGTAGCTTTGTGCTTTGCGGACGCGCTGTTGAGGGAAGCATGTCCCTGTGCCGACGCGGTTACCGACAGAAAAAGGGATAGAAAAAGATAAAATAATGTTTTTTATACACTGATAGTTTAGCTGTGAGGGCGCAAAGCCTTTCTTTTGTAAGGTGTGCGGATTAAGATAACGTGTTAACGTTGCTATTGATGTAATGGGGTGAAAATCAGGATTGACAAGGGAACAAAACAACTGTAAAAAGGGAGCGTATAATAACGATTTCGGACGATAAAAGTTAGAAAAATATTTGATACACGTATAATCTTTGGCAGGGATACGTATTGTTTTATTATCTTTGGTGGTAAAATGTAAATAATATGTTTAAACTAAATAAAATACAAATGAAAGAGTTTTTAAAAAGTCAAAGTTAACGTTTTATTTTTCATTTCTCTATTTCTTCTGATTCCAACGAAAAGCGAGGCAAAGCTTAAAATTCCTTTTGGTAGCAGAGATGTAATAGACGTAGTTTATACAACTCCTAAACAAGACAGTATCTATAAAGATGACGATAAGCTGGATATTGCACGATATTACAGGGAATTTAATATTGCTTTATATTTTCCCACTTTATATCGAAGAAGAACCCCCAACTTGTATGATGCTAAGAACCAGCTGATATATGATGTAAATACCCCTGAACAGGAGCAGTTTTTAAAATGAATATCTGAAGGAGAAAGGTATTGATAAAGAAGAGAAAGTTAAGTCTGAGCTGGTACACTCGTTGAAAAGTGCTAAGCTGCTGTTCCTTTTGCTGATAGGTATTCCTATTGCAGGTATGTTTTGTGGAAAAAGACGACGAAATAAAAGAGTCCCTAAGAAATTATAAATTTTAAATAAATCAATTATTATTATGCCAACAACACAAATTATTATCATCGCTATTTTTATTGTTGTAGCGTTCTCTTTTAGTTTCTTGTAGCTAAAATCTTTAGTAATAAAGGTTATACTAAAGAAGATTTAGACAATCGTATTAAGAATATGTCGGAACAAGAGATTACAGACTTCTACACTACGGAATTCTAAAGACTACATGAAGCAACTAAATGGTAAAAAGGCTATTGCAGCAAGCTGTTTGTTCTATGCGCCCTGACAATAAAGAACACATGAAGAATGGGTTTAAGAACTTTCTCTATGGGTTGTTAACTTTAGGAATGGTGAAATTCAAAAACTGTATATGTTGCCACTCCGTTGATTTTAGCAGAAGACGGATTACACGTTATAGAGCTGGACAAACAAGAGGATGTTAAGAACCACTATATCGTGGAGAAATGAACGCTAGCAGAGGCTAAAAAGATTTTTCCCTTGTGATAATGAAAATGCAAGAAAACAATTAGGCGCTAACGCTTCTTTCTTCACGCTTTCTGTCCCAAGTGACTCAGGAGTTAAAGAACTCAGCTTTGCACAGAGTCTCTATCCTACGCAAGAGAAGTATATGTTGTATTCTTTCAATAAAAACTTATTGCAGCAGCTACTGGTCGTCATTTCTTAAAGAAGCTGAGTGAAGCATTTACGAATCTTCAGGTTAAGTTCTAAAAATGACACAACTATTCTTGATTGAATATAAAAGATAACAAGGGATAGCCTTATCATTAGGCTATCCCTTGTTGGGTTTACATATCTTCCTCGAAAAAGATGTAAAAATAAAGCGTTTTGATTTGATAGCGTGCGAAAAAGAAGTATGCTGATGCTCTTTTCATTCAAAAAGCCCATTGATGTTTGCCATATCGGCATGATTTGTGTGTGTTGAGAAACCAATGGTGATGGTGGGCTGTTCAAGCTATTCGTGACGGCAGACTCAGCGCCTGTAAAACCTTTGCGCATCGGGTGTACTAGAAATATTTTTGCGCATTTCGTGTTAGTAACATATGCTCTAATTTGTCAACGGCAAAAGAGATATCGGCAGCAAATGTGGTGGTGTAAAGAGAAAACCCTCACGTGTTATGCGCGAGACAGTGCATAATTCTGTGTTCATGTTGCGGGCATAATCGCTGATGGCATACTCAATATCGTCTTTCTGACGACCGTTTGTCGATTGTGAGTAAATGCGCCACTTCTGATGAAAAAGGCGTAGTGGCTCTCTGAATGCTGTCTTTTTGTAATCATAATTATCTGTTTATTCTGTGTTATAGAGCAGCAAAAGTGCAGAAAAACGGGGAAAGGGACAGAAAAATGATTTTTCTGTTGATGCAGGCTAGTGTGAACATAAAACCTGTACCTTTGCACACATTTGCATAATATGCTCTCTGATAGTGTGTAACGGGAACGGTTTTCGTAGTTCTGGGTGCGATGATGAGAGGCAAAAAGAGAATAAAATTAAATAAAAAACTTGCGTAATGAATACAAAAGTGAAAGTGATTTGGCGCTGGCGTGCTGGCGTGTTGTTTTTATGGAACGAACCCTTTAGGCTCGTTGCCTTTTGTAGGCTGACGGTATTACGCCCGGCAATGTGCTCGTTTTATAGGTACGGTTTGGCTGCGGTGTGTTTTGCATCTGTGCTTTTGGCACGAGGACAATCGCTGAAAAATAGGCTGGGGATATGCTATATAAAATTTGCTGTTTTAGGCAGTTTGTTTGCGCTGTCGTCTATTACGTTGTACGTCAGTTTCAAAACATATGAGCGCGGGTATAGCTTTTAATATTCTCTTCTTACCCTATTATGACGGCTCTGTTTAATGGTGTTGTTCTATCGCGAACGGCTCACGCTCACTACGGTAGCATCGATTTCGCTGGGCCGTTACGGTATAGGTCTGCTGTATCAGGCGGTGGCGACGACGGCGAAAGGTGAGTAGCGGCGGGTATGATGCTCGTACTGATGTCGTCGTTGCTTTTTGCACTGTATATTGTTTTATGTGGAAACAGTTTCGCGCCGACATTGGCCCGATGAAGTTTACCTTTTGGGTAGTACTCTTCGGTTGGCTTACAATCATGGTTTATATGATTGTTGCGAGTGAACCTTTACAGGTTCTGCAGAGTGGCATACAATGGTTATGGGCGTTTGCAATTGGCGTTGTTGCCTACTGTATTGTCAGTTATTTTTATCAATGTGGCTATTAAAGCATTGGCAGTACGCCCACAGCCATACTGGAGCCTTTGAGCCTGTGACGGCGGTTGTGGTGAGCTGTTTGTGCTTTGGCGAGCCTTTTTACGCTGCGGTTAGCCGTGGTATAGTGCTTATTCTGGCAGCCGTTATCCTGATTATCATAAGGCGCCCAAGCTGAAAAAGCGCTGTAGAAAAAGCTTTATCATCAGTATAGAAGAAGCCCCTGCTGCAAACCTTAGTGAAAGGCCGTTGCAGCAGGGGCTTCGTTATGTAAAGGTAGTGCGTACCGCCCGCCGTCGCAGCCATGTGCCCTCGCGGCTAATGGGCGGTACGCACGAGCGGATTATTCAGGTATCCTTTCGTATTCGGCATCGGTAGCACAATCCCACCATACAGGCATACTCCAAATATCGAGGTCCCTCGCAGTGGCGATTGATAGCCTTTGCATTGGTTTCATTGTATGAGAGCTCGAGCGTTCCGGGAAGTCTCCAGCGGCGTGGCCAATAGCGTGCATCGGTTTTTGTGGTACCGATAAGCTTTGACTCGACCAGTAAACATGACGCTGACGATCGAAGTCGGGATATACTACACCGAAGCTGCCAATGTTGCCAGTGCTGTAGTTAAAGCGGCGCATGTCGTTCCAGTTCTCAATGCTAACACCCATGGCAACGTACTTCTGCAACATGATATCCTTCATTGTGAGGTCGCTTGCAGTTTGACAAACAGCTGCGCTGGCGAGGTAATTAGTGATATCTGCTGTATTCATCGGCATCATATCAGGATTGTCATATCCTTGGCCTTGCCAAGAAGTGAGCTTCTGTTGCATATAGTCGAGGTTAGCCTTAATACCCAGCTTTGTAAGCAGCTAAAGCACCTGCTGTGTCGCCCCTACGGAACAATACTTCGGCCTTGATGAAACAAGCTTCGTGATAAGTAAATATTTCGAAGTCGGAAACAGGGCGGATTTGGAATGAACCTGTTGAGAAAATAGCTCCAGCCTTGTACGCATCTTCAGAAGCATACCAGCATAGGTTCTTGGTGTTATCCTCTGACCCTTCTGACCCGTGAGGGTAGAGCAAGAACGCTATTTACATACACGGTGTCGCCAGCGAGGATATAGTGTTTTACTATTTACATAAATAGACCCAGCCTTATAGAGTACGCTCACATCGTTACCATTAACAGTTGGCAGCGTGTAACGGTGTCGACGTCAGCAACAAACTGCGCACGTTTGGCAAAGCGTCTCGATGGTATATTTCAGTGTAACGTCAGTAACGGCATAAGTAGTGAGCTGGCAATAGATGAAGCGCCACCAGCCTTTAGACGATCAGCTGTGTAATGAGAGTCGACAGGTTTTGAACGCTTCCAAGTAAATGTAGAAACCCTTTCCGTCGTTCAATTTGATATCAGACATGATAGCCGGTACAATCTTAGTGAAGCGTGGATCTCAACTCCTGCACCTCTCATATTGGTAAGAAGCGTTGTAGAGATACTGAGAAACGCGCTGGTTTGAGCCTATATCCGGCATAGTTCCAGTTACCATTTGTTTGTACAGGTCACCATAAAGATAATCCTCACATCGCCTGTTGCATTGAAACAAGGCAGTACGCTACTGTCGTCGTTGCTCTGTGGACCTTTTGCTAAGCACTGTAAAATCTCATCAGGCTTGAAGAGATCAGCCTTCTTTGAAAGCTTCCAGCATATAGCGTGCTTTCAGTCGCAGCATAATTTTATCCATTTTTCAGCGTTGCTACCAGCTCATCAGTCGTCGCCACCTGCCAAAGGTGTAGCAGAGGCTCCCCTCGTGGTTTTTTCCAAAGAGTTCGATAGTCTTCGCCGAGTTTCTCGCCATAATGCCATTGTAGATGGTTTTACCATCATCATACTTAGGCACAGGTGAAGAACCGAGCGCATCAGTAAATGGCATCTCACCATAAAGGTCGAGCATTTGCATGAAGCCTAAAGCGTAATAAACGTCAGTTGCCGCTATATAATGGTAAGCTCCTTTCTGGCTTTTTGCCTTTCGTAGGTCGTTGAGATTTGAAGCTCGACCTCAACAAAAACCATGTTTGATAAGGAGATGTTGACAGTGTTAGAGAAGTCCCAAGAGGTAGAACAGGAGCTTTACTGCTCCAGCATTGCTATATAACCAGCCTCGCTGTTCCTGCTGTACGGTAGTTAGCACACCTGCAGAGTACATATACATACGCTGTATCCATGGCAGGCGGTTGCTGACAAGCAGACTCTTATTATTAGGATTGTCGGATCAGTATTGACGTCAGCTCAATCGGAGCAGGAAGAAAAACCCTGCTACAATCATGCATCCCCAAGGCTATCTTTTGATATTATTCTTTCATAATACAACAGTTTTTCGTGTTTTTAGAAAGAAACATTTACGCCAAAAGTAACGCTTCTGTACCGAAGGCACACTGCAGAAGTCGATACCTGTTGCACCAGAGCCACCTGTTCCACCAGCTGTGCTCTACCTCGGATCCATGCCTTTACACTGGTTATGGTAAAGAGGTTCTGACCTGTTAGGTTAACAGAGAAAGCGCTATCAATGTTTTGACGACTAATAAGGCTTTGTGGGAGGTCGTAGGTTAATGAGATAGAACGCACTCTCAACCAGTTTACTTTCTGAATGAAATTGTACGACTGACTTGCATAGTTGTTCCAGTAACGCTGAATCATTGCCTTCCATCGTATGTTGCTGCTGCCAAATGTGTAGCTCTGTGGAAGCCTCATACGTCTTATCGAAATCGGTTGTTGCGGTAGGCTTCTTGAGCATCGAAGCGTCTGAACAACACCGTTACAGCTGCTTTTTCTGCGGTTGTTTTCCAAATGTGAGTGGGCTAAGACCGTTTCCAACCATATACCGTGATGTGCCGTTGAATACGTCACCACCAAGGCGGAAGTCAAGCAAGAAACGATAGAGAAAGGTCTTTATGGCAAGCGTATTTGCGGAAACCACCAATCAGTTTAGGCTCACGGTTACCTGCACAACGTCGTTTCCTGAGTTGTGGAATTTGTGAAAAGACCTGTGTTAGGATCAACAAGATAGCGACCGCCAATACTCTCCTGTGCCAGCGTCGTGCTCATACTCGTAGCGTGTTCCTACAAGAGCCATGAAGTTTCCACCATTAGGAACAGAAGCCGATTTCACACTTCCGAACTGTGCATCAGTAGGATAGAACATACCCACACCGTCGGCGAATGTGCCGAGTGTACCGCGGTTGTACGAGAAGTTCAATGCTGTTTCCCAACGGAAACTTTTTCAAGATAGGCTTTACCAGTGATAGAAACTTCGCATACTTTTTATTAATAACTGAACCAGAGTTGATAGATGACAAGATGTATCCATTAGCATTGCTCAAACGTGGCTGTGCAATCTGGTTCTCTGTAGAGCTATGATAGTAAGTCCAATCGAAACCAATGCGGTTGTTCAAGAACCTCATCTCAAGACCAATTTCCCATGCAGTCTGAATCTCTGGCTTTAAATAAGCGTTACTCTGCTGTATATTGTTACCCACGCCTACGTAGTTGCCGTAGATCATTGGTGATGTAACGTAAGCAAGGGTAGCGTATGGATCAGCGTCTTTTCCGACCTTTAGCCCAACTTGCGCGCACTTTTCCGTAAGAGATAGGACTATCTTTGGCAACAGCTCAGAGAAGAGGAACGAACCACTTACTGATGGATAGAAGCAAGAATGCTCTTTAACTGGTAACGTAGATGACCAGTCGTTACGACCTGTTACCGTAAGGTAAGCCATGTTTTTGTAGCTTACACCATATTCGCCGTAGAAACCAACAAGACGCTTACGGCTTGTACCATCTTTGAAGAACTGGTTGGTTTTTAGCAATGTTATTGAAGCTATTAGTACCTGATGTAATAAAGTTGTAGCCCCAATGTGTTTGACTTAATCGCTTGGTATTTTTCAGCAGTTGTACCTGCCATCAAATGCATGTCGAAATCGCCAAAGCGTTTGTGGAAGTTGGTCAGTGAAGTTAGTTGACCAGTATTCATAACGGAAGTCGCTCTTTGCTAATCGTCCGTTCTGGTACATTGAGCTTTACCACAGATCCTGGTGCAATATAAGTGTAGGCATCAGTAGTATAGTTATCATAGCCCAAACGGCCAGTAACGTCCCACCAAGATGTAATATCGTAGTGCATACTTAAGCCACCAGTGAAGCGCTGTGTTTTGTCTTTCATCCATCGCGGTTCAGAATCCAGTATGGGTTCTCCATATCATCAGCAAGCTCCCCAAACGCCATCGAATAGACGATATTTTTGTACCGTTGTCGTTCTGATAGTGGCCTGCGTCTTCGGTAAGTGGCCAAGAGTAGAGAGCATTCATCGTACCGGTTCCGCCACTTCCCTGCTATAAACCGCCTGAAGTTAGCGTTTTAGCGGTCTTAGCAACTGAATAGGTAACGTTAGCGCCAATGGTTAACTTGTTGTATTTTTGTTCGCCATTGAAACGTACAGTAGTCTTATCATATCCTGTTTTTCTTACGATACCTTCTTGGTCAAAGTTTGATAACGAAAGATAGAAACTATTATTTTTTGAACCGCCAGACACTGATACGTTGTGGTCAAATATACGTCCGCTCTGGAAGAAAACCGCCAATATTGTCGTACAGCGTTTCTGCTCCAGCATAGGCTTTTACCCCACGAATTGTAGGTCTGATCGCTGAAAAACGCCGTTCGTACTGTACACACCGCGTCCGAAAGTCTTTTTGTGTTTCAGGTAAGTTCGTGTGGAAAGAACTACTTACTTTACCTGTGTAGTCGATGCGGACAGAGCCTGCTTCACCCTTCTTTGTAGTGATAATGATAGCACCGTCGGCAGCACGCGAACCATAAAGAGCAGCTGCAGCAGCACCCTTCAGCACTGAAATGTCAGCAATATCTTCAGGGTTGATGTCCATTGCACGGTTAGAGAACGTGGTGTTATTGCGAGTCATACCGTCAGTTCCTGGAGTTACCCGTAACCTGTGTAGAGTTATCATAGATAACGCCATCGACAACAAATAAAGGCTGATTGCTACGTCCCTCTGCGGTAGAGTTGGCTCCACGCATGACGATAGTTGCACCAGCACCCTGCTGCTCCTGAACTTTGCGTGATGTTCAAACCAGGTACTTTACCAGCCAAAGAGTTGATAACGTTGGTGTTTTTGTTCTTAGAATTTCGGCAGAATTTAATTCTGTTACTGCGTAACCGAGGGCTTTCTTTCCTTTTAATACCCATTGCCGTTACCACTACTTCACCAGTGGTGTGTTCATCTTCACGAATGGTAATGTCGTAAGTACCACCTTTTCCCACGTTAATGGTGCGTGGAGCGAATCCTACATACGTTACTTCGAGTTGTGAACCAGCTGGAGCGTTGATGGTATAATTACCATTAGCGTCGGTTACAGCAACAGTTTTAGTACCTTTTACCGTTACAGTGGCACCAATTACTGGATCGCCGCTGCTGTCGGTAATCTTACCGGTAACCTTCTTCGTCTGCTGTTGTGCAGAATAAACGCTTGCATGGGTAGGAGCAGCCTGAATAGGCGTCCCGCCACTCAGCAGTAGAGTGGCCAGCACGACAGTGGCATAGACCTTAGCTGTCATGCTCTTTTCAGAGAGGTTTTCATTCATAGTTATTTGGTTTATGATATAAAAAAGAGTTTTAGTTTAAGATATACTCATACTTATTTACATATAGGTGTAGGAAGAAATCAAGGTAAAGGTAAGATGTAGGGCTGTTTGGTAGATTGTTTCAGTGTTTTGCCCTCAATGAATTCTTTCGAGTCGACTGTCGCCCCACGTCATGTGGGGCACGTCTACTTCAAGATTGAGCCAGCCACAGCATCTCGCTACCAACGAGCGAAGACGTACAACGTTACCCCTTGTCAACGGGTGAACGCAGTTGGTCAGCAGAATAATGGCCACGTCATTTACGGGATCCATCACAATGCTTGTGCCTGTATAGCCTGTGTGTCCAAACGCTTGGCTACTGAGAAGGTCGCCTAAGTTTGACGAGTATGGGGTTGAATTGCCCCCAGCCCGGTGTATGTCCGAATTGCTCTAAAGAGCGTGGAACCGTTGTCATACATTTTACAGCGAGCGGACTTAATATTCGTTTGCCATTGAGTTCGCCTCCATTCAGAATAGCGGCGCAATAGGTAGCTACATCTTCAGCCGACGAGAACAAACCTGCATTACCTGACAAACCAGCCATCATAGTGCAAGCCAGAGGGTCGTGTACTACGCCCATAGGCACTTTCCATCGGCTTGTTTCTCTGTGGGTGCGCAAAGTGCAGCCAACTCTTTCGTTGGGCGGTAGTCGGTATAACGCATGCCGAGCGGTGCAAAAATGTTGTCGTGAGCAAATTGTTGTATGCTTTGGCCAGTTATTTTCTCTATTACTTGCTGCAGCATAATATAGTTACAGCAACTGTATGTCCACCCCTTTCTGGGGCATATAGGCGTCGGCAATGGCTAATCCAGTCGACAACAGCTTTTGGATTAGGCGAACCGTATTTCTTTTTCAAGTCTTGCACAGGTGCGTAAGGGGCAAAACCCGATGTATGTGTCATCAGGTTAATCGATGCGTATAGCCTCTGTTTCACCTGTTATGGTGTCCTTCCAGTTCTCAAATCCTGGCACATATTGGTCAACGCGGTCGAGCAATCGAAGCTGTCCGCGGTCAATAAGAATCATGGCACGTTGCCGTCGACATGGCTTTACTACACGAAGCCATATCAAATACGGTGTTGGTGGTCATCTTTTTCTGTATTGGGATAGACGCGTTTGTTGCCATAAGCCTTGAGGTAGCCTCTATCTGCCGTGACGTTCTAGCACACAGCACTGCGCCCGGAATCGTTTGATCTTTAATAGCCTGTTCAATCGATGCGGGTCGGCGCTGGCAAGCCTTCAGCCACTCAAGACCTACTACTTCGGCGCTACCACGTCGAGTGTTTGGGCTGATGTGCCCATATCAAAAAGGAGGGAAAATGCAACAGAATGAGTTTCTTCATTTTCAGTGGATTGTTAGTTAAAGGGCTTTGTTCTGGTTACAGAACGGTAACAAATTTAGGCCTTTCGACCGAAATAGTATGGTACGACAAGTTAAAAACGCTAAAAAGCTTTACATTTCGTTATTTTCCTTCTTTTGTGGCCTTGCTTTTATGCCTTTGTATCAAAAACTCTTAACCCTTATCACCTATATAAATTAAAAAGCAGTAACTTTTAGCGCATACGTTGCACCCATTATATCAGATGGTATCAACAAACAGGAGGAAACACCCCATTATTAATTTTCAAACATTTAAAATGTACAACTATGATTAAAATGTATGTCATGAAAACCTCGCCATATTGCGAATATGTTGAGAAGCAGGTTGAAGGCGATAACCGCTTTGAGGTAATAGATATCAGCACACATGTTCATAAACTGGCAGCCTTTTTACGTCTTCGCGACAACAATCCTGCTTTCGATGAAGCGCGTAAGATTGGTGACGTTGGCGTGCCATGTTATGTAAAAAGAAGACGGAACTGTAACGCTTTCGTCGATTGATGTAGGTTTGGAAACCCATGCCCGAAGGTCCTGCTTGTGGTCTTGACGGCAAGGGTTGCTACAGTTTTTAAAGCCGTTCGCCCGTACCAGCCGCATAGGTTTTGATAAATATAGAGCCTACGGCTTTTTATTTTTACCATATTATGATGTTGTAGGGCTGTTGCCTCATATTTGTATTAGCCATTTTTACCGATCAAATTTTTCATTCAACGATGAGAGAAAACGGAAGAGCGATGGAACGAAACCCACATCGGTTTTATGGCTTTTGAGCCACTTTCACTGTGATGTTTTAATAGGCTTTTTGCTGCGCATCGTCCTGATGTTCACGGCTCCCGCCGATGCCTCTTTGGCGTAGGTAGTGCTGCGCTTGCTTTTTGTAGGCCTCGTTTGCCGATGCTGGCATGGGGAATACTGCTGTTATCTCCCCTTTTTGTTGCTTTATTTGAGGGCTGAACGAGGAAGTATCGCCGTCCCTGTAGGCCTTGTTATTAACGGTTTGTTGCTTGCGGCGCTGATATACGTATCGTGCTCGCTCTATTTTTAGCGAATATGGAGGTACTGTTGCCCGTATAGCCACCTCATATTATAGGCTGGAAGTTTACAAGTTTTTTACCTTGCGTTTCCCTTTATTCCTCCTCTTCGTGACGTGTGGCGTCGTGTGTCACTTTACATGGTGTGGGCGTTGTACGTGTTCCTCTTCCTGTTCATATCGGTTGGCGAATACTTCTTCTGGGAAGAATTCGGTGTGCGCTATAACTTTATTGCTGTCGATTATCTGGTGTATACCAATGAAGTCATTGGCAATATCATGGAGTCGTATTCAATGGTGCCTATCATATCAACAGCCGTTGTCGTTACAGCGGCTATTGTATGGTGGCGTTCAAGAAAATACCGCTTTCAGGTTCGTAACCTCTATACGCCACGCCAGTTGGCGTTACACCTCTGCGTAGCTTTGGTTGCTGGTGGCTGCTCATGGCTTACCCTCTGGGGTGTTGTCGCTTCCTTCATACAACCAATATGTGGCGCAGCTTGAGCAGAATGGCTCGTGCAATTTTGCGTAGCGTTCAACGAAAGCAGGCTCGAGTACGACCGTTTCTATCCGCTTCTCCCACAGAATGAGGCCATTGCACTGTACCGTCAGGAGTCAAAACTCGATGCTAATGGCCAGAAAGTTCTTGGTAATAGCATGGTAAACAATCGTCCTAACATCGTGCTGATTACGGTAGAAAGTCTTAGTGCCGACTTCCTCACGCGCTATGGCGGCAAGACGAAAATATTACACCTTATCTTGATCGTTTGATGAAACGCGGTTTGGCTTTTCGACAGCCTGTATGCTGCTGGTAACCGTACCGTGCGCGGACTTGAAGCCTTATCGCTCTGTATTCCGCCAGCTGCTGGAGAGAGTATCATCAAGCGACGCAAAACCGCTATGGGTAATCTGTCGGTAGGTAGTGTGCTGGGCAACTTAGGATATCGCTGTCAGTTCCTCTACGGTGGCGACGGTTACTTTGATAATATGGGCGATTTCTTTCGCATAATGGCTATGAAGTTATTGATCGTGAGCAGATAGATAGCCATAAAATAACCTTCTCGAACATTTGGGGAGTATGTGATGAAGATATGTTTACGAAGAGTTTGGAAGTTTTCGATGCCAATGCGCGTAGCGGAAAACCTTTCTTTGCTCAAATTATGACTACCAGTAACCATCGCCCTTCACTTATCCTGCGAGGCAAAATACATGTCAATGGCGACCCCACATAACGCGCGGCAGCTGTGAAATACACCGATTACGCCATTGGTCGATTTATAGAAGAAGCCGAGCGTAAGCCGTGGTTTGCCAATACGGTGTTCGTAGTGATTGCCGATCACTGCGCTTCAAGTGCAGGCCGCACGTCGTTACCTGTTGACCGTTACCATATACCGTGCGTTATCTATGCGCCAAAACTTCTGCGCCCTGCTTATATTAATAAGGTGTGTTCGCAAATCGACATCATGCCTCACAGTGCTTTCGCAGCTGTGCAAAGAAACAAAAGCAAGCTTCGCTGGTCGCGATATTTTGGCGCCCGACTATAAGGAGCGTGCTTTCATGGCTACCTATCAGGATTTAGGCTACCTCGAAAATGGCCGACTTACCGTGCTTTCGCCTGTTCGTCGTGTGACGCAATTCCGCGTTGTTCCTGATGGCAACGGCCACCGTGAAGAGCCTGTTCGCGACATTGATGAGCAGCAAGGCAGTCGAGCTAAGGCTTTTTACCGTATGTGAACCTTTATTTTAAAAGCTGAATAGTAGCATTATAACAGACTGAAAAAGATGATAAAAGCCCGAATCTTTGTATAAAAAGATTCGGGCTTTTATTGATGAATAAAACCATCAGAGCCTTATATTCGATGCTCCTTTAAAGGCATATTGCTGTGTCATACTATTGGCGAAGGCGCTCTCTCAGCCCACCGCTTTTTCGCAAATAAGCCATAAGCAGCAGAACGCCAAGGAATGCGATACCCAGCGAAACAAGGTAAGATACACGATGCAATGTATCATACAGCCCATGAAGTGTGGCTGGAAATAGCGAGGCCAGCGTATAAAGCACCTTGCGATAACGCGGATACAAGCCCGCCATACCCACAAAATAACCTGCCATACCACACCAAATAGCGTGAAGGAAGGGAAAGCGACGTCAATCGGGCAATATTTGTAAAACAAAAGCCGTTACATAATCGGCCTGAATGTTTACCGTTGTTTGATATTGCACACCCTCAAACTACACCGAAGGCTATTCCGGCCATTAGTCCGTAATAAACCATTGTCTGCGGAAGCATAGGCTCGCGCGAACGACGTTGTATAATGAGCAAAGGTAGCATCTTGGCCAACTCTTCGGTCACACCTACACCCAGTATACACTCTACTACACTGATGGAAAGGGTGCTTGTGTAAAAATATAGAAGAAGTTGCTGATTTAATCCTGAAAAGATAACGAAAACACCTCGCCTGCGTTAAGAAAAAGTGGTAGCCGCTGTCTCTACGATACTTGTCGGGTGTGGGAAGAAAATAGCCGAAAACAATCCCCATATCATAGCGAAACAAAGCGATATGACGTAGAAGGCAAGGTAACCACCAATGGGAAGAGCATAATAACCGATAAGCCTAACCCTACACAGGCCAGAGCGAGAAGGCGCTTATCTTCCATTAAGCTGTGTGCAGCGAGGTCGGCATGCGGATATATAAATTCGGCGCCTACGTGCGCAAGCTGTTTCATGAGCGAGCCACCGCTCCCCTACTTCAGCTTTTTAATACCTTTGCCTCCAGCAACTCTTCAATAGTACCTTCGCGCCCAGTCTCCGCGTCGCGAGCCTTATCGTTTAGCAGCAAACGCCCCTCACGAATGAAACTGATGCCACTGTTTGCTCGTCGTAAGGACCGTAGTCGCGTGTGTTTCGTGTTACGATAATCATTTGTCGTCATTTTAAATTATTGGAAGCAAATATACGAAAAATATGCTTCCTGATTGCAGCATGACTTTCAAATTAGCCTTAGAACGACTTATTTTTCGTTTCTGAAATGTACAACATATAGGCGGTATTTTCGGTCCTTTTCTTTCTGTTCGGATAAGGACCTAGTGTAGTAGTTATTTCGTTTTTTGTCAATCGCTTTATTGATGCAATGTTCCGTTTTAATATGGTCATTAAGCAACAACGAAAGAGAAATAAACGAAAAATCCCTCGCCACGATTTTATTCGTAGCAGGGATTCTCTATATTGTGCTTGGTAAGCGTTTGCTTACTTCAGCTTTTCATAACCATATTGAGCGCGTGCGCTAAGCCGCTCTTCAATCACGGATAAGCTGGTTGTATTTAGCCATACGGTCTGTGCGGCTCATTGAACCAGTCTTAATCTGTCCAGAGTTGGTTGCTACAGCGATGTCAGCAATTGTTGTATCCTCTGTCTCGCCTGAACGGGTGAGAAGTTACGGTGTTGTAACCATGACGCTGAGCCATTTCAATAGCCTCGAGAGTCTCCTGTCAATGAGCCAATCTGGTCTCACCTTGATGAGAATAGCGTTACCTGCGCCCAACTTGATACCTTCTCAAGGAATTTTTGTGTTGGTAACGAAGAGGTCATCGCCCACGAGTTGTACCTTTGTCGCCGATAGCCTTAGTGAGTTTAACCAACCTTCCCAGTCGTTCTCATCAAGACCGTCCTCGATAGAAGGGATAGGATATTTCTGGCAAAGCTCCTGCAGGTAAGCAATCTGCTGGTCAGCATCAAGTTCTTTTCCGTTAGGATCTTTAGGCATACCGTTCTGAGCTGCTTGTAGTTGTAGAACCACTTGCCGTCTCTGTGTAGCAAACTCAGATGCAGCACAGTCCATAGCGATGGTAACGTCCTTGCCGGGCTCGTAACCAGCGTCCTTGATAGCTTGTAGCAAAATGTCGAGAGCATCGTCAATACCGTTCAGTTCAGGAGCATAGCCACCCCATCACCTACTGCAGTAGAGAGGGCCGCGCTCTTAAGAACCTTAGCCAGTGTGTGGAATACCTCGGCACCACAACGGATAGCCTCTTTTCTCAGAAGCGCAACCGCGAGGCTGAATCACGAATTCCTGAAAGCGATAGGTGCAGAAGAGTGAGCACCACGTTGATAATGTTCATCATTGGGATAGGGCAACACGTATGTGTCTTGTGCCACCAATGTAACGGTATAAAGGCATGCAGAGCCAATGCTGCTGTTTGAGCAGCTGCAAGACTTACACCGAGGATAGCGTTAGCGCCGAGTTTACTCTTTGTTGGTGTACCATCGAGTTCGAGCATCTTGTAATCGAGAGCGCGCTGATCAAAGATACAGTCGCCCTTCAAAGCAGGTGCAATAACGTCGTCACGTTAGCAACAGCCTTCAAAACGCCCTTGCCCAAGAAACGATTCTTGTCTCCGTCGCGAAGCTCAAGAGCCCGTTTTCACCTGTTGATGCACCTGATGGTACACTTGCACGACCGCAAAACGCCGTTCTCAAGAGTGATTTCTACTTCAACTGTGGGGTTACCGCGAGAGTCAAGAATCTCACGAGCATGAATCAATTTTCATGATTCAATGTTTTATTTAAAAGTACTACTATCAGTCTATTTTGCAAAAGTATGCTATTCGGCGGGCTAACCAAAATGTTTCAGTTGAAAACCTATATCTCTTTTTAGTAAACATGGTGCTTCCCCATGTGACAAATAAGGCGTTATTATGCTGTGTTTATTTGACACGTAGAGTGCTTTTGACGCGTAGCAGGTGCTTGGGGGTGCGTACGTTTTTCGATTACGCTGCAATCGTGTTTTCATTACGATGTAAACGCGAAACCTTTACGATGTAAACACGCGCCCTTTACGGCGTAAACGCGATGCGATTACGTCGAAAACGCAGGGTCTACGATATTTGTATAACGTTGTTTTTCAGCGGTTTATAATGAGTGTATAATTATACGCAAACGTTTTGGGTTTACGGCGTAATGGTAAAAGGGGGTGTTTTCGGTTTCGAAAACACTGCTGTTTGTCACTGGAAAAACGATTACAGATTTTTCAGGAAAACTGATAATCTGATCTATCAGGGTTGCTAACGGTGTTTGGTAGGTGGTGTCGGAAATGTTCGGTCACCCTTCTTTAACCTCTTTGCTTACCCTTGTCGGAAATATGGTCGGCCAGCTTGGCTAGCGAGTCAACGCTCACACCTTTCTCTTTACAGCCTTGTTGATGATGTTGCAACCAGTCTCTGGCGATGTCAGAGTCGCGGCACCAGAGAGTGCAGAGGGAGTCGATTTTCAAGTCGTTGCTGTTGGCTTTGCTAGTTTTCCAGTACAATTTGCGAGGTAAGGTCAGAGATATCACCGGAAGTAACGTGTCCTAACCAGCCCGACGAACAGTCAATTTGCTTGGTAAACAAAAGCGATACGGAAGGGTAGTGGTTGAGAAGAACACGCAATTGTGATACCCAGCTTCTCATCAATAGCCGACTTAATGGCTTCAACAACGGCTCCTCGGCGTAAATCTGCATGGTTTGTGCAATGCCCTCGTAGGTCGGGGTTGTCGATGTCGTCAAGCTCATCGGTAGTAAGGCTGATGCGGTCGAGCATAGCTTGCCGGTGCTCGGCCTTGTTGGGGTTGGTGAGCGCCAGAACAAGAGCACCATAATAGCTACCACAATAACGATGCTGCGGCTGCGACGGAAGCGTCTTTTGCGTTCTTCGGCTTCGCGCTTACGCCTTCGGCTTGTATTCCAGCAGCTGGCGCATGGCTCAGCCGGCTAATTCTGTGCAGCTTGAGTCGTTGAGGCTGTTGCTGTGTGTTGCTAACGGGTGGGGTGGCGGTGTTGTTGTGGTGTTATTAGCACCGTCTTTCAGAATGACTTTGAGCTCGTCAACCTGCCCTGCTTGGCACCCACTGGGCATTCCTTCGGCCCAAACTAATGTGTCGATGTGATAGCGCAGTTTTAGTTCTATCAATGGTGAACGGACCCCGCTGTTATCGTTGACAATAATAAAATAATTCATAGTGAAAATGTTTGTGTTATTCTACTGCGCCTGTGGGTCGGAAACTGTCGCTGACTGGTGCTATAGGTACAACCGTTTTTGGCCAGATAAGCTTTCAGTTCTTCGGGATCACGATTAAAGGCGTTGCAAAGCGATTCGAGCGAATCGTATTCGTCATCACGTAAGTACATGTTACTGCTTGATACGAGAATGGCGGGGTCGTTGGGAAGAAAATCCATAGTTTATATTTATTTTTCGTTTCTGTGATATAGCTTTATAACCTAAATAAAATGCCCAAGGTGAGGAAGGCTGCTAAGATGATAAGTATAGGGGTTGCATACTCTTGGGGCTTGGTCCAGAACTCGTTGGATAGTCGATACGGCCTAAAACCTCAACGGGCACCCAGAAAATGATAACCGTAGCAATAGCCATGCGGATATTAGCACCCCATGCTTTCAACCTCAGTTGGCGCTCAAACATAAACAATGAGCCAATAAGGCAGCCAGCTCCTACGGCATAAGTAATGACGGAACGGTCGCCAATGAACGCTGGATCGTAGCAGAACATGAGCAGAAGATAACCTCGACCACATAATCATATTGAACTCCATGAATGTGGTAATGGCCGCATGGCGAACCATAGGGTAGGATACAATTTCGTTCTTTTGGTCGCGGAAGAACTTCTTTTGCAGCCAATTGATGAAGTTACAACCCGTTTTTGTGCAGAACATATAAACGAGCATCATCATAATCCACAGGCCAAAGGTGGCCGAAAGTATAAGGTATTCGGGTTTGCTACAACCTCTCCGTTAACACCCTGGGCTGTGTGCCGACGATGAGCGTAATACTGGAAGAGGAATTCGACCCAACTCTGTCCAGAAAAACAGGGTAACCGATAAGACCAAAAAGCGTTTGTTTGGGTCGCCCTTGACAAAAACGCCCCATATTACCAATATAAAGCTAAGCAGACCAATAAGGAATCCGCCAACGTGAACGGCAGAAGGTGACATGGTATGCTCCATGATAATCATTGAGGCATGGCCCAAAGGCATCAGTGAAAAGTACAAAAGAAATGAGGCTGTGGTGCGCCACCAGTAACGTTTTGTTTGCATAATCAATATAATTTGGGTGTTTGAATGTTTGTTTTATGCGATATAAATGAGCGGTTGTTTTCAGCGCGACGGCAGAAAACGGGTATTGCGCCAACTAAAAAGCGTGTTTTAGCTGTGTTTGCGCTGAATAGATACCGATATTATCAGATGCTTTGAATACACTTTTGTCGCGAGCCTCGATGGTTATCTTCTCGCCTGTTTGGGGTTCTGGCCTGACGCAGCAGCCACGTGCTTGACAAAAGAAACGTCCAAAGTCGGGTAACGCAATTTTCGTTATCGCCTTCGGTAAGGTTGTCGGCAATGGCTCCCTATTACGGCATTGAGATATTTGGCAGCGTCAGTCTTCGATACTTCTGCGCGCTTGGCTACTTCATCGATGAGTTCTTTTCTTTTCATAGTAAATCAATAATTGAGTTATTTTGTGGTCAAAAGTTATATATTATTTTTGTCGAAAAACATCCATAGTTGTACCCCTCGAAAACGCTGGTTTACCTATTCTTAGGTATCGCTTTTGGGTCAGTGGAGGTTAGCTTTTGTGGAGAGAATACTGGCGGTGGTGTATAGCGTAATGTTGTAGCCGTACACATGAAATAGCGATGTATGGATACGGTATAGAAGGCCTTATGACACAAAACAGACGAGGGATGATGACGACGAAAAAGTTTTGTTTTTCGTTTCTGCGTATCAACTATTATGTACCTTTACCCCGCAATCGAAATATAACGAAAATGGAAAACTTAGACGATTATCGCCAGCAAATATTACAGTGTCTTCTGGCTGCCGTGAATACAAAAGGTGAACAACGATACTACTCGAAAGAGCAGGCTCAGTGCATTGTTGAACGAGTTGACAGTAAGAGGAATTACTTGACGGTATTGACTTCAATACGCCTGAAGAAATAGCGCAATTATTGATGGAGTCGGATTGTAAAACGAATGCAAACGTGTATGAATGATCAGAAGAAAACACCATTGAATACTTATCTTGACGAAATAAGCATGCAGCCTTTGCTGAGCGACGATGAGGAACAAAGCTCTGCCGAACGTATCAAGCAGGGCGATAACAAGGCGGTAAATGAGCTTACACAGCCTAATCTTTTCGTTTGTTGTGAGCCTCGCGAAGCAATATAAGCACCGCGGTTTAGATATGGAAGACCTTTGTGGAGCGAAGGCAACATAGGCATGCTTAAGGCCGCCATGCGCTTTGATGGACGACAGGGAAAGCGGTTTGTTGCGTTTGCAGCGCCATATATTCGTGAAGCTATTGAGCAGGCTATTGAACAGCAATCGGGGCTCTATCGGGTGCCGCGTGATGTGGAGGATTCTGTTTTTGGAGAAACGACGCGGTAGGGCTTTATCTATTGATGCTCCGATAGGCGGGCGCAGAGTTGAGTTTGGGAAGGGTGATAGCCGATAAAGATGCATCGAATCCTGTGGGAGAGCTGGAGCGCGACAGTCTTATTGCCGAACTTCAACAACTGATTCAGCGGCTCAATGAGCGTCAACAACATGTCGTTGAGCGCTTTTTCGGTGTGGGAGTAGCGCCTCTGACAATGGCCGAAATTGCACAAGAAATGGGACTTAAGCGTGAGCGCGCATTCGCAAATTCAGGGATCGAAACGGTTCTGACATATTCTGAAAATGACGAAGAATGCTGAACTAAAAACTATCTTCGTGCATAGAAAACGGAATTAGATTTATTAGTTTTGTTAGATAAAAATCAAAACTTAAAAATATTCTTGCGCCTGATAACGGAATTAGATTTAATAGCCGTTTGCCAGAAGAAAATTGAACTTAAAAACTTACTTTGCGCATGAAATACATGATTCTTTCGAGTACATTCACGGGTCGGTAACACGTTTGCGCCGCGCGTTGGATATTTACCGCAGGCAGAAGTGTGATATGCTGATTATCTTAGGAGATATTCTGAATTACGGTCCGCGTAATAGCATTCCTGAAGGGCTTGATGCGAAGCCGTAGCTGAAGAATTGAATAAAATGGCCGACGATATTATAGCACTTTCGTGGAAATTGCGATTCGGAGGTGGGACCAGATGTTGCTGCAATTTCCTATCACGAGCACGTAGCACGCTGCTGGTTGACGAAGGAAGGCGCATTCTTTTAACGCACGGACATATTTATAATAAGGAGGAATTGCCGAAAAGGTCGTTTCGATATGGTGTTCCTATGGACATACGCACTTTGGAGGTTCTGCAACAACCCGACGGCCCTCTCGCGCCAGTGAAACGGGCTCAACTCACCTTCCAAAAGGAGGCAATCCGCCCACATTAGCTACATTCTTGACGCTCATCAGCTAACCATGTATCGTCATTGATGGCGAGGAAGAAGAAGCATTACGCGTTAATGTCTGTTAAGAAAATAGCAGATTGTTACTAAGCCTGCGCCTCCCTTTCAAATTAAATCTAATTTTGCTTTCAATTTTAAAATGGACGGTTCCTGTAGCTCAGTTGGATTAGAGCAACAGCCTTCTAAGCTGTGGGTCTCGGTTCGAACCCCAACGGAATCACTAATAACATACAAAGGAACTTGTCAAAGAGAGTTCCTTTTTATTTGCACAAGTTCAAATAGGGGTCAAAGGGGAGTATGATTTGAACAAAAATAGGGGAAAGAAGGGCGTTTTTGAAACGTGCCTTTCTTTCCCTGATTATTTTCAGAAGCCCGATTGTGAGCAGGGTGTTTGTGTTAGTTTTCAACGTAAATAGGTCGAATACTGCACTATGCTTTCTATTAGTTCTCTACTAAAATAGGTCGAATGCTGTACACACTTTCATTAGTTCTCTACTAAAATAGGTCGAATACTGTACATGCTTCGTTTAGCATTCTTTTTATTTCCTTCGCTACTTACCGTAGGACATAAGAATTGTCCGTCTCTGCGATAATAGCCAGTGAATGCTGTTGCTTGTGCGTTGTTCCTACTATTACCTTCTGCGGTCCAATACGCCGCCTGATTACCAGGGTTACTTAACTTTTGCGAACCGTCGTTATAATTATTGTATATTCCGGCAAACGGGAAGAAAAATACCTTTGTTTATTTCCTCTATCGTAAACTGTCTTAGTCGGGTTTGCGAATCGGTATATTTCCTAACCTGAATGCCTCCCGATGTATTTGAGGCCTTAATTACTTGATTATTTTTATCAATTACTTTGCCCTTTAAATGGGTATCGTTTGTGGGGACAAACAGAACACCTACAACATCGTTTGTGCCATCGTTGCAAATAACCAATATATTGTGCCGAATTGAGCATTAAATTCTCAAAGTCTGTTCTTGTGGAAGCTCCATTTACCCTTTGATGCATAAAAAGCGATGTCACCAAATTCTTTATTTCCGCTAATCTGTCCTTGAATATTACCCATTGTTTTGTCATAAGACTCGTGGGCACTATAGCTATAATTACGCATTAACAATGTCACCCCAACGGAAATGGTCAAATTTGCTGGTTGTAAAATTACGTGGAAGCTCACTGCCTTCAGGGTATAGCGGATAGCTTTCTGTATAGAAATAGTCCCAAGGATTCTTTGCAAGCTGATAGCCTGCTTCCCAATCGGCGTTATTTTACTGATGGATCGTATTGCAAAATTATATCGCGCCCATCTCGTGCCGTTGATGTCAACCCAAGGCGTATTTTCTTTACCTGAAGTGTATTAGGAACATATGCTGCGCGCTGAATGTTCTTTCCGCCAACCGATAACGCATAAACCTTATCATTAGTAGTTTCAATTGTGAACGTTGGACTGAAATTAGTATCGGGGAAAACCGCCACATCGAACTCGCCGCGTGCTTCAGTAGGCACAACCACAATGCTACCTTTTTCTCACGTTTACTAAACGTACTATCCTTTAAATTAAATAGTGCTTCCTGTGTTACATTGCTGATAACGAGCTTTTTAATGTTCTGTATTTGCGTTCCGTTATGTGTGAATTTCAAATTCAAAACAGCATATTGCTTGTACATTTGTACCGTGCCTGTCGCCTTATTGTTTATCTACCGCACTTTGCGACACCATAACTCATAATCGAAATACTTTAATATTTTCAAGCGTTCCATTCTGCGTTTTCTCACAATATTGCCATTTTCGCTCGCATGACTCTCTTGCATACTAATGGAGAATATTGCCTGGAGTAGTACCTGTATAGTTGTATTTTTAGTGGAAGAAAACTGCAATTTTATCATCTTTCTTACATCTCTATCTCGCCTTCAAGCCTTGTTTGTTTGCTCAGCATCTTTCGCTGTCAGATAGTTGAATCCGCTTGGAGTAGTGGTGTTATAAGCGATAAACTTATCACCTACTTCCCATTTGTTACCGTTGCTAATGCTTTACTGCTGAGCGCGTTCCATCGTTTCCAGCTGCCATGTTAAGCGTACGACGTGCTGTAACATTAGGATTCGTAATGTCAATAACGTTATTTCTCTAACTTCGTTTGTGCATGATGTCATGCCTATTGTAGCGGTAAATAATATGATACCGTAAATCTTTTTAATCATCATCTTCGTCTGAATAAAATAGCTGTTCTTTATTATTCTTCTGTCCTCAAAAATTGAGCCCACATTTTCTGATGTGTAGTAACCCTTAGCACCCCATGTTTTGGGGGAACTACTACAGAGATCTTCGTTGTTTGTCCTTGGTTTGCTTCCTGATAGCAGGCCAAATTCGGTGTCGATCATTGTACACCCACACACGGTTTTTACGTACTTTTTCATTTGTAAATCAGATAATTGTTGTTGAAGTAGGATTAACTCTTATCCTGATATTTGCTTTTTCTCTTTTATTTCTTTCAGTGCAAGTAATAGTGTTTGCTTCAAACTTATTTTCCCTAAATTCAAAAGGATTTTATGTATAATTGAACAACTCTTAATGTATAATTGATGTATATTGAAGATTTGATGCAAAATGTCTCCTAAAAACAATCTGTATAGAAATCTTTTTGCAAAGTTACATATAAAATGCTTGTATTCAATGGTTTACTTAATCTTTTTAAAATAAATGTATGTAACGTTGTGTAACGTTATGTTTTTGTATCATGTCACAATATGTAACATTTGTAAAACTTATTTCAATATTTATGCTATTATCAATTGGAAGCTTTTTGTATCTGTTGGTTTGAGTTTAAAACAACAGTATTAAATGGTGTAGTCAACGATACCGTTTTTGTTAGAAAGTTATGTCATCTGACTTTTTATACGTGTTTTGCATAACTTTTGGCTTCAGAATCTTTGATTTCCATGTTTATATGTTTATATTTCAAGATTCTGACAGCATAATTCCAATTTTTCCCTATTATATATAATGATGATCTTAGCTACAATGTTTTTGCAGCTAAAAATGATTGTTTTATGAAAATAAAAGTTGTATTTTCGGCCATGAATTAGGTATTTATAATGACGAAATACAGATTTACCGTGTTTTAATTACAGCTTTCATTGAACGTGGAAGAGTACCATAAACACGCTGGAAAAGTACGTTATAAAGTTGTTCTCCTGCATTTGCGCCCAGTTTGCGACGTATGCGAGATCGTATGGTGGTGATGTTTCCTTTCGATTTTCCTGTAACCTTCATCATCTCACTAAGTTGTAATTTCATTAGAATGCTTTTTGGCAACTTGTAATTCAGTCATTGTAAGCTCAGGGCAGTCGCCTCGGTTAATAGCTGTTCGCTAGCTATTTGCTGGCGAACCACCGCCGACACATTATCGTTAATAATTTGTTGCATCGGCCCCAGCTGCGTGTAGCAGACGCTGGGTTTCTTCTGGCGTCTGATTCTTTTTCATGCCCAATTTTAATAATCGTATTAATTTGGTCGCGATCCAGTAAGTTGCATAGCCTGCATTAGGTCGCGTTCGCTGGTAAGGTCGTGATAATTGTATAGACGTAAATAATGCGATGAATGGCAAAGTAACCAAAGTATGTTGTGCCTGCGAAAATAACAGCATTAATAACATATACGTCCCATAGCGCTTCTTTAAGTATTAAGCAAATGGCGGTCCACGAAAAGATAAAGAAACAGCCTACAATTACTATCAAGCGCTTATTAAGACTTAGCAGACTTAGGAAAATTAACGTTAGTGCCTGCGTGGTGTCCGCAGTGATATACAGTTGTGCCTTTTCTACATCTTCAATAGCCATGTATAGGGCTTCAGATGCAAGCTCTACCTAAAACCAAAAATACAAGCTGACAATAGGGTAGCAAGTGTAATGCGATGGAAAAAGGCCAAGCTGAACCCTATACCAATGTTCATATTAGCAACGCCAAATTGAACCATCGGGGTATATTTGTCATTGCGTAACCAAGGATAGATAATATGCTGCCTGCTATCAATAGCACGCTAAAAACTATGGCTGTAAAGTTGCGGAGCTCGTAAAGTGATAGTTTATCAATGTTCTCTCTTGTCCTTTTCATCTCTTCTGTTTGTACCTAATATGCAGAATAACAAGCTACTGGCTTAGTCATTCTCTGCAAATATAAATAATATAACTTTATATATGCAATTATGCATTAATATGAAGAACACCTATGTAATATACGGTTCTTGAAAACCGAAGATGTTGACGTTTAAACATAAAAAGAGGCGCAACACTTGTCTCACGACAGATATTACGCCCATAAAGAGAGATGTAAAATCTATTATATATCTCAGTAAATTTTTCGTCTTCATGATATGCAAGCTTGGCCTGATTTTAATGTACTTTTGAGCTTTTTATTTCTCAAAGTTGTTATTTTATGCTGTTGGTGCTTTTATATCGTTTTATCAATGGATTTGAATTGTGAAGCCTTTGTAATTTGTAAACAAATTTTTATTTTAGCTTGAATTTTTGTTATTTTACGCTTTTCCTTGTAATTGCTGTTGTTTTCAAATTCATTGTTATGTTCTGCTCTCAGAACAAGTGCAAAGGTAATTTATTAGTATCAATTGTGCAAAGAGTGCAATAAGTTTCAAAAAGGTAAGCAACAATATATAACATTGCATCGTTAGGGCATGTCACAAAATGTAACAAAGTAAAAATTCCTTATGATTTTTGGTGAATATTTGATGTTTTTCGTGAGTAAAATCTGTTTATTTGTAAAGAAAAACAGAAATTTATTTTGTGCAATTTTTATTGCATTTTATAGCGCTTTTTAATATTGGATTTCGCTTTTTCCTGCTTTTTCTGTGTTTGTACGTGTTCTTGTTTTCTGTTATTCCTGTCAATTGGTGTGTTTCTCCGATTTTCGCTTTGTTTTTCGTTTTATGCGTAAACAAGTGGTGTTTACAGCGTAATGATACGGCGTTTATGGGCAAATCATAAGCCCTTTATGGCGTAATGCTGAAGAAAAGTTTGTAAAATGTTGAATGTCAATAAATTGTCACATGGTGTATTTTATGTGCCATTACGCTGTAATTATAATTACGATGTAACGATAAATTGACGTGCAAAGTAAACGTAACTCGATTACGTCGAAAACGCAGCGTGTTTACATCGTAAAGGGTAGTCGATTACACCGTAAACGTTGCATATCTATTCATGTTTAGTGCTGGCAAACTATTGTGTCAGTTGTAGGGTGAGTTGTTTTTATGGTTCTGAGATGGTTTTGTTGGTTACTAATGTAATTTTTCTATGGATATTGTTTATCAATTAAACCGCCATTATATAGAAAAGTAGGGCTGAAATTTATCGCATCGGTATGGCGTGCGAAGTGTGTATTGCTTTTGGTGACTGATTTTGAGGAGGATAGAAGAAAGGCCAGCTTTTTAATGCTTTTTGGCCTTTAACTTTATATGTTTTGAGCGATATTAAATACTTTCTCGGCAAAAGCCTTTCCGTATTCTATACACTGTTTGCGAGTTTTCGCTATCAGGTGCCCATTTTACTTTCAATGCTTCGGGCAGCAAGCTCAAAGCCTGCTTCTTGAAGGCGTTCTTCAATTCGACGCTCTCCGCCACCGCCCCAGCCGATGCTACCGAAGGCTGCCGCTTTTCTTGAAGCGCATACCGTGTATCATCTCGAGCATACCAGCAATAGCATAGGTAATTCTGCTATTAACCGTTGGTGATCCAACAAGTATTGCCTTAGGAGCGGAAGACTCCAGGAGGATATCATTCTTATCATCGTGCGGGCATTCATCAATTGAACCTTAATGTTTGGGTCGAAAAGCTGAATACCTTCGGCCATAGCCTCTGCCATCCAACGTGTTGCTTGCCACATGGTATCGTAGATAAGCGTGATCTGTCGTTCCTGATAGTCGTTGTCCCACTGACGATAACGTGCACGATTTCGTCGATATGACTGCGCCAAATAGCACCGTGCGAAGGGCAAATCAGTTTAAGGCTGAGGTTCATACCTACAATTTCTTCTACCTTTTTCCTCACCATATTGTTGTAAAAATTGCGAGGATATTGGCATAGTATTTTTCAGCCTCACGGAACAAATCGTTCAGATTTACCGTGTCATCGTATTACTGCTTTCGGTAGCGAATGCTGGCCAAACACGTCGTTTGAGAACAGAATCTGCTCTTATCAGCATATGTTGCCATGGTGTCGGGCCAATGGCACATCGGACATCTCAATAAAGTGAGGGTGTTTTCGCCTCAACGAAAGTGTATCGCCTGTTTTGACATTGACGAAAGTTCCATTCCCTGCATGGTACAAACCTCTTAGAATATCTTCACCTTCTTGGTGCAGTAAATAGGAGGTTTGGTATCTCACGATGAGGGCAGGGAAGGCTCCACTATGGTCGTTCTCATTGTGGTTCATGATAATATAGTCAATCTCGTTGAGGTCGATAACTCTTTAGTCGACTGACAAACTCCTTATCATAAGAGTTCCCACACCGTGTCAATAAGAGCAGTCTCTCTTGTCACGGAGGAGATATGAGTTGTAGCTTGAGCCCAGTTCTGGTAGACAATTCATCGCCATGGAAGTGTTTTAACCCCAGTCTATTTTGCCTCACCATGTAACTTTTTCTGTTATTTGTTTTGCCATATGTCGTTAATGGTTATTCATCGACGGGGCTAAAGTCCTCTTCTGACGCCACACTCAGGACATGTCCAATCTTCGGGAAGGTCTTCAAAAGCTGTTCCGGGTTCAATACTGTTATCGGATCTCCTACTTCTGGGTCATATACCCATCCGCACACGTTGTATCGTATTTCTTCATAACGCTTGTTGTTTTAAAAATTAAAAATAATTACAAAACTATATGCTGCAAAGTTAACCCTTTTCTGCAAAGAAACGGTCAGTGTACAGTGTTTATGAGTTAAAGAAGAAAAACGGTGCGATTCTTACGTAATCGCAACCGTTTTGTTGCATTTTTGCTGTATATCAATTCAGGTTTCAAAGGTAAAATGCAGTTTTTGAGGGCTGAAATTCAGCTTTCGAACATGATATATAGCTATTAGTGTATATTTTATGGAAAAAGGTGTAAAACATTTATTTTTATCTACTATTAGATACGAGTAAAGAAATAATTTTGCGTTACGATAAAATAATACAGGAATGACAATAGATGAGCATAAGAATAAAAAGCATCTGTTTCTGAAAACAGATGCTTTGTATTGTGAATGATAGTATAGAATAAATGAATTTATACAATCGGTTTTTATTTCTGATGTTTTATTCAAGTTCGTCAGTTTATTTCCACAAGTGTGGTGCTACGTTCCAGCCGTAGTGATCGTAGATACGCGGAAAGAGGTGATGCGCTCTCTAAAGGCATCGAAGTTCTTTTGGCTCTCAGGGCATCCACTGTACTTCAGCAAGCGCAGCCATACGAGGCAATATCATATACTCGACATATTCGGGACAAGTAATATATTCTGTCCAAAACGTTAGCCTGAACACCAATGATATGCTTAGCTGCTTCAGGTGAAAGTCCGTCAGCAACAGGCTGCGCATAGCATAAAACCTTTGCTACGTCGAGGAAGTTACCAATAGCAACAGGTTCGTCGCGAGTTTCTTTTAGTTTTGGTAGAAGTCGAAATAGCAGTGGGGCATAGGTGTCATAATAACGTCGTGACCGAGTTTGGCCTTTGGCTCCGGGTTCGCTGCCACGCCATGACATGATGGTTGCGGTAGTATCAACATCGCAGCCCAAAAAGCTCGTCCCAACCAATGATTCGGCGACCTGCTTCAAGATAAGCCTGTACCTTACGGGTAAGATAGCCCCTGCAACAGCGCTTCTGCTGTGGCCATCTTCGCTACGATACCTTCTTTTGCAATGATTGCCTGACATTTAGGACACTTCTCCCAGCGTGTGCGTGGTGCTTCGTCGCCTCCAATGTGAATGTAACGGCTTGGGGAAGAGGTCGCAAACCTTGTCGAGAACAGCTTCCAGGAATTTGGCAAGATTTTAGGATTTTCCTGCGCACAAAAATGTCGTCAAAAATACCCCAACGCATAGCGGTTTCGTAAGGACCACCTGTACAACCCAATCGGATAAGCAGCAGAGCAGCCATCATGTGTGCCAGGCATGTCTACTTCAGGAATGATTGTGATGTAGCGATCGGCAGCATACTTGATGATATCCTTAATTTCCTCATCGGTATAATAGCCACCATAGGGTGTGTGGTCGATGACATTAGGGCAACGTCCCAGCATGGTTCCGTTACGCTGTGAAGCTATAGCTGCAAGCTTTGGGTACTTATCAACCGCAAATCGCCAGCCTTGGTCGTCGGTTAAAATGCCAGTGAAAGCGGTTCATATTGTGCAAAGCTATCATATCAATGTATTGTTTTTACGAAGCTTGCCTTGTAGAAAATGGCGTGAGCAATCGAGGTGCATACCGCGGTATTCAAAGCGAGGCTCGTCAGTAGATAGCTACTGCAGGCATCTCGATAACTGCTGTTCCATCGGCATTTTCAACGCAGGCATGGTCTTACGTAAGGTCTGACAGCCGTAGAAAACGCCAGCAGCGGTCTTTCCGCGCACAACAATGCCCTTGTTGGTCAATATTGATAGCGTATTCCTCAGTGTTGTTAATATCTTTGCTTTGGGGTCAATTACTAAGCTAATTACGCTTTTTGCTTTTCCTTTAGAAGCCTGCACACTGAGCTTTACACCTGTAAGCTCGTTAATCCACTGGCTTAAGAATGTAGCGTTGCGCTGCATATCGTTACCTGCGGTGTAAGTAATAACGGTAGAAGACTGCAATAGGAACGGAGCGCTTTTTGCATATTAACACTTCGTGGTTGTGGAATCACTCTGTGCATAATCAGCTTTTTCAGCTCCTCGCAATGAAACAAGAGAGCATTAACATGAGTTGTAAGTAAACGGTTCATGAAATTAAAGGTTTTATATGATAATAATTATTTTTGATTTCGAATGGGTAGGGTTATGAAAGTGAGATAGAGGGATGTTGGTTATACTGTTTAGAAATAGGCTTATTCGTGCAGCGCGTTCTTGCGAGCTACCATGCAAGCACCAATCAAACCAGCGCGATCTTTCAGCTTTGAAAGCACAATGTGTGTATCTTTTATGTACCAAACTGGGCGAATATTTGATGACAGTCGACTTGATTGCTTGCAGCAAAGTAAACGCCTGTAGCGGCCATACTTTCCACCAATGATGCAAGTTCAGGATTGAAAATATTAATAAGCGCCGATATTTGCAAGCCTAATTTATGACCAATACTGTCAACAACGTCAATGCATAACGAGTCTTCGTTGTTTACTGCATCAATTAAATCTTGGAAAGTAAAGTCGCCGTTGCGGTCGGTTTTCACTGTTGAGGCCTCGCCTGCATTGATGCGTTCCTTCACAATACGGTAGAAAGCGCTTCCTGACGCTTCTGTTTCCAAGCAGCCTTTCTTTCCGCAATGGCATATCAGTTCGTTGTCAAAGGTGTGGATATGCCCAATTTCGCCTGGAGAAACCAGAGCGTCCTTTATATACCTTTCCGTTCAGAATGATTCCCATTCCCAGCCCCCAGCCGATATTGATAAACAATACATTCTTTTCTGCCTTGACGCAACCAGCGATATATTCACCGTAAGCCGTGGCGCGAGAATCGTTATCTATGGTGGTCTGGAAGCCAGTTTTTTCTTCAATAAGGCTGCTTAACGATACCTCAGAAAAAGTTGAATAAGCTGCAGCTATAGCCGATGTCAGGGTTCACTCGTCCGAAATATTAACGTTAAGTGTCAATATTTTCTCCTTCGGAATATCGATATTGTTGGTGAAATCAGTAATAATGGAACAGAGTTCATCAAGGCTTTCCATGGTGTTTTGCTGGATATAAGGCTTGTTGAGCTGCATATCCACCTAGATGTCCTGTGGAAGTCTATCAATCCGATATTGACAACATCTTGATTAAAAATCTACGCCAAGGAAATAGCCCAGAACAGGGATTTATGCTATACAATTGGGGCTCTACGTCCTCGTCGGTTTCCAGCTTTGCCATACTCTGTTTCTACTATCCTGCCCTCGCTAGAGTTCGCCCACAAGTTTCGATGCTGTGGGCATGCTGACACCTGTAAACTTTGCCAAATCGTTGACCGTTGCGTTTCCATTTTGTATGAAATAATCAATAATGCTTAACTTATAAGCACTCATTTTTATTTCCATCTTCGGTATTAAAGATATGCGTCATGGCTTTTTAGGTTTTTCTGATGACAAAGATACGAAAAAGTTTGTAAAACAAAAGCGATATATCGATAATAAAGGAAAGAAGTGCGCCTTTTGCTGTTTTTATCGTGGAATAAATTCGTTTTAAGGCCCCCGTTACTGAGTTGAAGGTCTGCCCATGTTATGCCGTAGTCTCGATTTTATCAAACGCGAGCGAGCAATTCATGGGCAGACGACTTAAAAATGGTGATAGTATAGTATCTTTTACGGTACCGACATGCGGTGTCGTTATTTATTTTTCGTCCAGTAGCGCTCAATATCCTCGAGCGATTTACCAGCTGTTTCTGGCACAAGCTCCCACATAATGAGCATGTAAGCACGCACATTACCGCGAATAACGCAAAAGTGCCAGCGGGAGATAGGTTTTCAAGCATCCACGGTGTGAGCTGACCGATGAGATATGTGCCAATCCACAAGGCCAGTCCAGCCACAGACATTGCGAAAGGCCGCACGTTATTGGGATACATATTTCCGAAAGCAATACGAACACAACTGCGCTGATTGATATAGCCGTTGCAAAAACATAGAGCAGGAAGAATACCAACATGAACATGAACGATAGCTGTAACGATTCGTGGAACATGAAGTAGAAGGCGATAGCTAACAAACATACTATCACTGCCTGATACACCATAATATATAAGCTTTTTGCGCCCACGCGGTCAATAACATCATCGCGATAACGGCTGTCAGCGTGTTTACCAATCCCACAAGCACCTGAGCGAATAACGGATCATCAAATCCCGCGTCCTTAAATATGCTTGGTCCGTAGTAAAGAACGGCGTTCACACCCATAAATTGTCCCAAAATGGCAATGGCAGAACCAATGATAACGGCCTTCAGAATGCCTGGTTTGAGTAGTGCTTTCCATTCTATTTTTACCTCGCCTGCGATGGTTGAGCGTATCTGACACTTGTTGCGCAACAGCTTCGGCCGTTGTATAAATCTTCGCAAGAATGCGTTCAGCGCGCGATTCGTCTCTGTTTCACGATAAGCCAACGTGGGCTTTCTGGTATGAAAAAGATGATAGTGAAGAAGAATAGCGCTGGCAAAGCTCCCATTCCAAGCATAGCACGCCACACTTCGGTAACGAAAAGCGTTTGCATAAGGCCTGTGCCGTAGTTGGCTGTATGCGAGTTTGTGAGCAACAAAATAGTTTACAAGATAAGCGCCAAGAAGCCAATGGTCACGGCAAGCTGATGACAATGATACCATTTGTCCGCGGTAGCGGGTTATCGAAATCTTCACTAATATAAATAGGTGCAAACGATAGAAACAACGCCGATTCCTGATGCCACCTACTATGCGATATATCACAAGCTCGGTGAGTGACATAGCTATTGCGCAGCCTATTGCGCCCACTGTAAACATCACTGCCGAAACAAGCATCGTAGGACGACGTCCAAAACGGTCGCTCAGCATGCCCGCAATGGCAACACCAAATATCGAACCGATGAGTGCACAACCCACATACCACCCCTGCATGATTGAGTTGAGGTGGAATTGTTCTGTCACTTGCTCAATAGTTCCAGATATAACAGCAGTGTCGTAGCCGAAGAGCAGACCGCCAAGTGCTGCTACAGGGCTAAGAAAAATACATATCCAAGACGGTAATTCATGGTGAAAAATAAGTAAAGAATTACGCCATGCCACCCGCTTAACGGGCTGCAGGCTTGATGTCAAAAATACTCACAGTAACGGTCGTACAGGTGATGGGCCTGGAAATAAGCCGACTGTGGGCTGAGGAAATGAGAGAATTCAAACGTAATTGCCTTTTATCATAGCCACAGCGTTTAGCCGCTTCGAGCTTCATGCGAAGCTTGATCAAACTTAATGGGTAAGAAATGAATGGGCATATCACGGTCAAAGGTTTCCGCGTTCGTCCAGCACTGCATGCCGTACTTATCAGCTAGTTTCTTGTTGACAGAAAAAGAATGCATCTAACTCGTCATAATCGATATGGCCATCTTGAAAGGCGCAACAGTCTACTACATCAGCGTATACCATCGAATATCTCTGTTCCACTCACGCTCGTGCTGTTGCACGCTTACGGCTTGGTCGTTTGTCATTTTTCCTGTGCCCATAACGGCCTTCTTTCCGTCAATCCATGGCGAAATGAAGACAGGAAGTCCGCCTGAAATATCCTTGACATTGTTTACCCATCAGAGGAAAGTATGTATAGCTCCCTTGGTCTGACGGCTTATTTCGGTGCTGATATACCAACCTTGAAGCTCTTATGATGGCCATACATGCGCCACGCTTCTTCGATAACATATTTTGTTATCTTCCAGTTCCTGCGTCATATCACCTGTATCCCAGTAGTGGCCTGAGTCGTAAAGTCCGAAGTAGAACTTCATATCATATTTGTCAGCCAGCGTACAGAACATCTCGATAAGGTCGACAGAGGGCATATAACAGCCTTTTTTCAACAGATAAGGAGAGGGATAAGTAATAAAACTTTCTGTAACCAGAGCGAATGTCTATCACCGTATCGATACCCATCGACTTCACATATCGGAAGTCCTGATCCCATTCTTTCAATCCCCAGTTCTGATGTGGAATATCGTGCGAAATTTCGTCAAGGAAAGTTCCCGTAATAGGTAATCCTGCCTTTTTAGGTACGATAAGGCTTCCTGCCGCGCCACCTTTCAGCGGTTTTGCGGAGCTGTGGGTTCGTTGATAATACGTATGTTTTCACCCTTGGTGATGATTGGTGCTGCTGCGGCTGCAATGCCTGCTGCAGTAATCTTTTTAAAAAGTCGCGTCTGGCTTGACATAGCGTTTTGGGTTTATTAGTGTGTGTAGTTTCTATATTTTTAGAAATCGGGTGCAATTTACGAAATATTTTCGGAAGTACAAAAAGAAACAACATTTTTCTAAATTTTTCTCAGCCTCTGTGACGTTTACATAACTTATAGCAATTATGCTATATACGAAAAATGTTATCGATATGATAAAAATATCGATTAATCGTCGAAATTTAATATTTTGGAAGTTGCGCTATTTAATGCTAATTTTGCCCTATTGAAACCGATAAATTAGCAAACACCGTTATCCGTGCTATTTTTATCTATCAAGAGCAGCCTGTTATTGCAGCACGTCTTTTTAAAATAGGCATAGATAACGGACAGAATTTACGATTATGTTTGGACATAAGAAGCCATTTATTCTCCTTTACTCTTAATTTGGCAGTGCGAGCCTGCAGGCTAACGCGAAACACCTGTTGGTAAAAGGAAGTGTGATTTCAGAAGGAAAAGGCATTGCTGGTGTTGTGGTGAGCGATGGCTACCGTTGTGTAAGCACCAACAGCAAAGGCCAATTTGAGATTGAAGCCAACGACGACGCGCGCTATGTCTTTCTATCTACGCCTTCGGGTTATGAAGTAGCGTGTCGCGAAGGCACCATTCCGATGTTCTATCAACCGCTGAATAGAGCGCTAAACGTGCAGCGATGTGTTTTCCGTTTGCGTGCGTTACCTCATGCAAGCAACCATTTTCGCTTCCTCGCACAGGCTGATGTGCAGGTTGCTACGCCCGAAGACCTGAGCAAAGGCTATACTAACGATGTGGCTGATATGGTGAAACTGGCGGCACCTTGGCGCAAGACGATGGACGCTTTTCCACTGATTTAGGCGATATTGTGGGCACGTGCAAACGCTTTACCCCGATTATATTCGCACGATAGCCCCATTAGATATGCCCGTCGTGCAATAGGCAACTACGATATGGAAATGCCACCGAGCCGCACGTTTGAAGGTTCTACAAAACGTTCGAAAGCTATTTTTGGTCCTGTCACATATTCGTTTAATCGTGGCAAGGCCCACTTCATCATTCTTGACGATTGCTTCTGCACGGGCCGCGATTACCAGTACATCGGATATATTGATGAGCGCACGTTCAGATGGTTAGAGCAGGATCTAGCTACGTGCCCGAAGGCTCTTTGGTGTTTGTTGCCGTGCATATTCCGTCTAATCCGACCAAGAAAATCGCTTTTAACACGGCCGATATGGAGTATATTAGCAATGCTGCTGCGCTGTTTGAGGTGCTGAAGCCTTTACCAAACCCATTTGCTTTCAGGACATACCCATTGGAATCAGAACATTGTTTTCAACGACCGTCTCTTCGAACACAACACCGCTGCCGTATGTGGAATATGGTGGAAAGCTGATGTTTTGTATGGACGGAACGCCCCGTGGCTGCGGAGTTTATGATGTTGATGGCGACCGCGTGACGTGGTATTACCACAGCTTTGGGCGCGATGCCGACTACCAGATGCGCACATATCCTGTTGGTGCGTCAACTGAATTCCCACTGATGTGGTGGCTAACGTGGAATTATGATGAGGCTTGGCGCGTAGAATGGCTGGAAGATGGAAAGCTGATGGGACAGATGACGCAGCTTTACAGGCTTCGACCCTGTAGGCTTCTAAGATTTGTGCGAACAAAGAGCAGGTTGTTTACGACTGGATTAGTCCTGTAAAACCGACCACCTTTTCCGCTGCACGCCTACACGTAAGGACGCCTCGAATAACGGTTCGTGTTACTGACCGCTTCGGGCCGCGTGTATCAGGAAGAGGTTAAACCTCAAAACATGGCTGGACTATTATCGGATGGAAGTCGACCGCGTTTTGGCCGACTTCCTTTTTCTTCATGTCGATATTGGCGTGTTTGGCGGCCGTGGTACGCGCGTTTGACGGTCACACATACAGGTTGTACTACGGCCGTCATACTCATTGTATGGCTACCGTCGCACCTTCTTCGGAATTTTTCCTAAAACGCACAAACATTGTGGTGTTTTTGATATTTTTATTACCTTTGTAAGGTCAAAGCGTTAAACCCTTATTATGAAACATTTCTTCCTTATTCTGGCCCTATCAGTGGGCTTGCTCGGTTTCGGCTCAGATATGTCAGATTGAACGTGCTACACCCGAAGCCTGTGGCATTCCGTCAGGAAACCATTACCCGTTACTTCGACTCGTTGATGGTTATTCCTCGTACGAGCATTCACAACGTGATGATTTTTGCGCCACGACAAAGTGGTGGCCGAAATGTATCCGCAGCCTTCCGTAACGTCTATTCGCACACTCTCTACAGTTGTTCTAAGACGTTTGTGAGCGCCGCTATAGGTATTCTGGTAGGCGAGGGCAGGCTGAAGCTTACGGACAAAGTGGCTTCTTTCTTTCCGAAAAGTTTGCCTGATGTACCTTCGGCTGAGCTAAAGGCGATGATCTGTACGCGATTTGCTCACGATGACATCAGGCATTGAACCCGACTGGAACTATGCGTTCGGTATCGACATTATGGGTGCGCGACTATCTGGTTAAGCCTCGTAAGCACGCCCGGTCGCCTAAGTACGATTTACTTTGCACTTATTTGCTTTTCGGCTATTGTGCAAAAGCAGTGACAAACGCTTCGACTCTCCGACAGCGTGTTTTCACACCCCTTGCTATTCAAGAGGTGCAATGGCGGTAAGTCCCGAAGGCTATAATACGGGTGGTTGGGGGCTCCATCTGCAAAAGCGAATCGATGGCTAAGTTCGGTTGCTGTTGCTTCATCGCGGTATGTGGAAGGCGCCAGCTTATTCCCGCCGAATGGGTCGACGAAATGATGAAGAAACAAACACCTGAAGGGCAGGCTAATTATGGCTATCAAACGTGGGTTTACGCTCGAGGGAGCGGCAGGAGCTGATGGAGCCTACGGCCAACATATCTATGTTATTCCTGATAAGGACATGGTGGTTGTGCTACACACAAAGTCTACCTTCGACGGTAGCAAAAGAACAGGGATTGCTTTGAACCTTCTCGTTCCTGCTGCACAGGATAATGCGCTGGCTGTTAACAGAAGAGCTTATCTGCGTTTTGGTCAGTGCGTCGCATCGTACGCCGCCTTGTGCCGAAGGGGCAAGTGGGCATTAGCGCGAAGCTTCTGGGCCAAACGTGGACCCTTTCGCCCAATCGTTTACATTGGAAATCGATGTCGTTAGAGAGTCGCGGTGGGCAAAATATTCTCTGGTAACTGACGAAGAGGGTATCGTGACGCGCATACTATTGGGGTATAAAGCGTTGGGCCACAACGGCTACACATGCTTATCCCGCTTACCCTATATGGCCAAAGGGTGTTTTTAATGGCATTAGTAGGCGTAAGTTTTTAGTGAGTGGTTCGTATGGCAGTACGTCCGAAGGATTGAACGTTACCCTGCATTACGTCAACTGGATAACGCCTGTTGAACTCACCTTTGAGTCGTCGGCCGATGCGGGTTAAAATCATGGCACGTACGAATCATGAGGCTACACCCGTTTGCACTTACGCTGTCGGAATAAGGTTGTTATTAAATAGGAGTAGGCGTTATTAAAAATGAAACAACAGTTGCGCCGTTCGTGTTCTTCGTTTGTGGCGAAATTGATACTCGCTTTGGTAGCATCTCTGGGGTCGTGAGCGTTGTTTAATTTTTCGATAAAGCGTTGCTAAAGTTATTTCAAAATATACTAAAGCCGCCGTTTATGTTCTTTTTCTTGACGTAAATGGCGGTTTTTTTGTGAGTGTACACTATAGTTTTTGTAAAAACCTATGTGCATGTCATATTTTATGTGTAACTTTGAACACAGAACTATAACCCTATTTTCAAATAATGAAAACTAAAAACCCTATTTAAGGGTTTGCTGTCGCCCTTCCTATGATAGCAGCACCTCTGCATGCGCAGAGCCTGAAAATTGAGCGCAAATAACATCGATGCCATTGTTAAAGCCATGACTTTAGGACGAGAAGGCAACTCTGTTGTTAGTGGTGGTCCTCAGGACCGTGTTCCTGGTGCTGCAGGCGGTACACGCGCTATCCTCGCCTTGAATTCCACAGGTTATCCTCAGCGACGGCCCTGCTGGATTGCGTATCGATTGGACGCGTAAGGGCACCGATAAAACCTTTTTACACCACAGCCTTTCCTATTGGCTCATGTCTTGCTGCAACGTGGAATACGTCATTAGTACACGATGCTTGTGCGGTGATGGGTATAGAAACACGTGAAATGGGTGTGGACGTGTTGTTAGCACCAGGTGCAAACATTCATCGTAACCCACTGTGGTCGTAACTTCGAATATCTTTCAGAAGACCCTGTCCTCGCCGGCAACATTGCAGCAGCTTATATTCAGGGTGTTCAGAGCGCGGTGTGAGTACAAGCTTGAAGCATTTTGCAGCTAACAGTCAGGAAACTAACCGTTTAGAGGTTGACGCTATTGTGCCAACGCGTGCCATGCGTGAAATATACCTCAAGAATTTTGAGATAGCTATACACAAGTCTAACCCATGGACAGTCATGTCTTCTTACAATCGTTTGAGCGGTCCCTAGACTGCAAGCTTTCAGTCGCGAATTGCTCCACAGACGTGTTGCGAACTGATTGGGGTTTCAAGGGCATTGTGATGACCGACTGGATTGGTCGCCGCAATACCACAGAGCAGATATACGCTGGAAGCGACTTGTTAGAGCCAGGTGAGGACGTGCAAATTAAAGATATTGTTGAAGGTGTAAAGAGCGGAAAAACTTAACATTAAAGATGTAGATATAGATGTAAAGCGCATTCTTGAGTTTATTGTAAAGACTCCTTCTTTCCGCAAATTATAAATATAGTGGGAAAATTGACTTTGCAAAAGAGTGCGCTAGTAGCACGTGAGGGCGGTAACGAAGGCCTTGTTTTGTTGAAAAACGACAATGCCACTCTGCCACTTCGTAACGTAAAAACAGCAGCCTTCTTTTGGGTGCAGGTTCATATCGTTCGCTCGGTATGGGTTGGGGTTCAGGTACAGTCAATCCTGACCATTGCGTGAATATTATTGACGGTTTCAAAGCAGCCAGAATAGAATCAACTGCAAATCTGAAAGATATTTACGAGAAAGCAATTGCGTTTTCTGACGTTCGCCAAAAAGCAGAACATGAGCAAGAATACGAGTGGTACCCAGGACGTATTCAGTATCCTGAAATAACGCTCAACTATCGTGCGGTAGAAGAACAGGCCAAACTGGCTGATGTTGCTATCTTTACCATTACACGCGAGGCTGGCGAAGGCTGGGATCGCAGTGTGGGTGGCGACAAAGGTTTTAACCTTACTGCCGATGAGCAACAGCTACTTGAGCGTGTAAGCGATAATTTCCATAAAGTAGGTAAGAAGGTTGTTGTTGTAATCAACTCGGGAAGTGTAATAAATACAGCTTCGTGGAAACACCTTGCCGATGGTATTTTATTGGCTTGGCAGCCTGGCGAAGAAGTGGGATATTGCGTTGCTGATATCGTAACCGGTAGGTAAACCCTCAGGGAAAGCTCCCGATGACATGGCCAAACGACGTCATGGACCATCCATCGAGCAAGTGTTTCCCACTACAGCTAAGGACAATGATAAAGTTTGCCTTTACAAAGAGGGCATTAACGTGGGCTATCGCTACTTTGAAACAGCAGGCAAACCAGTGTCATATCCTTTTGGTTACGGTTTAAGCTATACTACATTTAACTATCGCGACCTCAAGGTTAAACCTACAGGTAAGGGCTTTACAGCACAGGTAACCGTAACCAATACAGGCCGCACGGCAGGTAAAGAGGTTGTACAGCTGATGTTACTGCGCCAAAAGGCACAACAGAAAAGCCAGTAGTTGAACTGAAGGCTTTCGGTAAGACACGCCTGTTGCAACCTGGTGAGAAGCAAACGCTGACCTTCACGGTAGCCGATTATGATTTGGCTTCGTTCCATGAAGCAAATAGTCAGTGGGTGGCTGATGCAGGGAACATACGTTATTAAGGCTGCTGCCGCTGTTGATGATATTCGTGCAACGGCAACGTATAAACTGAAAAAGACTTTCAATAAGAAGGCATCTAACGTGCTGAAACCAAGTCGCGAACTCTAATATATATAATAAGGTGAGAGTTTGATCATTATAAAAGCGATGAGGCTACGTGGTAGCCCCATCGCTTTTTGTTGTTTGTGCGAAAATAAAAATGTAGCGTGCGGTATGGTTTTTCGGGATTAGTCCGAACAGATCCTGCCGCTTCGTGGTTTATTTTAGCTTCTTTCCTTCGCCGTATGCTTTCCCAACGCGTTGGCCTAAAACGATATAAGAAAGTTGGGTAGGGTCGAAAGTAATAAGTCCCATCTTCTGAACGTCGGGCTTTCCGTTCTCAGAAAGGTATGCCTCGTCAACGAGAATATTCACAATATCAGCCAAAAAGATAACAGCCTGTTTTGCTTTTTATCCATCATTTTATTGACACGACACTCGAACGTCATCGGAAATTCCTTGAACAAAGGAGCATTTACAGTAGGTGCCTTTTTCGGGCGTAAGTCCTGACTTTTCTATCTTTTGGGGCTCGTTCCTACCGCTTACCATGCCGACGTAATCGGCAGCAGCCACTGTTTCTTGTGTAGCAAAGGCTACGGTAAAATCGTTATTAAACCCAAATTATCGGTTGTTTGGTGGTTTGCCCAGTGAAATAATAATTTGTGTCATATTCCACATTTCCCTGCCCACGCTGCGTTCATAGCGTTGGGCTTTCCTTCAGCGTCGAATGTGCCAAGAATTAATACGGGTTGTGGCAATAGCCAAGGTTTTGGGATCAAAACTTTTCATAAGCTTTATGGATTTGTTCAGCGCAAATATACGAAAAAGCATAGTGTGGCTAAAAGATTTTTATATAAATTTATATAGGTTCTTATCCAATAAAAATACGAACATAAGCCGTTATACAATAAGAGAACGATTGTCTTGTTGTGTGGAATTGCGCTCAGACAATTTGATTTGTACACATAAAACTTAATTTCTATGGAGAAATCAGAGCTATATATCCTTATTGCGGTTTTCTTTTTCCTTACTATAGCATTGGTTTGGATGGGCGCAAGAATGTGGAATGACATGCGTAAGCGTCAGCAGAATCAGGGACAACAACGCAAGAAAAGCCATTAAATCTCGAAAAATTACATAAGAATGAAAAACTTTTACTCAGTTTGTTAAGTCTTGCACTAATGACATCAACACGTGCAAATGATGTGCTGACAATGGTTGTAGGCACATATACCGACACGGGTAGCAAGGGAATTTATAGTTTAAGCTTCGATCAGAACACGGGAACAGCGACGTTTCTCGACTCGTTATCGATGATAAATCCTTCTTATTTAACCTTTGGGCGTGACGGTCGCATGCTTTATGCCGTTGAGCGAAACATCAGATATCTATGCTACGCTCAACGCTATCGCCTTCGATGCAGCTACAGGAAAGATGACGTTTCTGAATAAATACCGCACAGGTGGCGCTGATCCGTGCTTTGTAGATGTTACTGATTCTGATGGCCATAACGGCGAATTATTCGGGTGGTAGCATGAGTGTCTTCCCTATTTTAAAGGACGGAAGTCTGGCGCGATGCCGCTATATTTATCGTGGTAACTCGCTTAAAGACGGCAAAGCACCGCAGCATGTTCCACACGTTCATACAGCACGTTTCATGCCTGACGGCCATATTTTGGCTACCGACTTTAGTGCTGACCAGATACTTCGCATAAAAAGCTAGGGCGCTGAGGTTGTTCCGCAGGGTGTTGCAGGACGTTTGCAGGCAGGCTCTGGCACCACGTCATATTGAGCATTCGGCCAATTGGAAGTATGTTTATGTGATGAGTGAGCTAGGCGGAACGGTGACAGTGTTCAGCAATCGTGACGGAAAGTTGACGCGTTTACAAACAATAGCGTCTGACGGTGTGGGTGGACGTGGTGGCGCAGACTTGCATCTCTCGCCCGATGGACGCTATCTTTATGCCAGCAATCGTCTGAAAGCTGATGGCATTTCTGTTTTTAAAGTGAACCCACAAACGGGTAAACTGCGTAAGGTTGGATATCAATTAACCGATGGTCACCCTCGTAACTTTGCCATTACACCTAATGGACGTTTCTTGCTTTGTGCGTGTCGTGATGGTAACAGTATCCAAATTTTTGATCGCGATGCTAATACGGGTCTACTGAAATTGCAGCCCTAACACGATTCGTCCTCAAAAAGCCCTGTCTGCATACAATTGCTGAAAGCTAAATAGATATTAGTGTAGTGAAGGTACGATATTCATGCTTTCATACGCTATTTTCGAAAAACATATAAAGGCATTATGTCAAAAAGTATTTCCAGCTATCTTAAGTGATAGCTGGTATTTTCTTGATTAGTTCGGAAAGGCAGTGTGTACAAAGTGCGATGTCATCTCAAAACAATACGATAATCGATTCGATTAAATTTCGATAGTATTATTCCAAAATAACAATGCCACCTTATTATACTATAGGTGTGAAATAACGAGGGTCTATCTTGTAAAATGTTACAGGATAGACCCTGTTTTTATATGAAAAAGTTTCAAAAAGGCCATAATATTGATGTAAAACAAGTTTAATTTCTGTCAACATCCGCTTTTTACCCGTGCACGTTTACCACTACTTTTCTGCAGTTTACACCTACAAAACGCTGTTGGCTTTCAGTGTATATATATGTTTTCATGTACTTTTTGTATACAACAAAACCAAATCAGAAATGAAGAAAAGTCATCATCTTTATATTCGCCACGCTACTACAACAGCTGCTTACGCCGCATCACCAAAAATCGCTGAAAAACGTCGAAAATGCCGGTGAGTGAATTTGAGGCTCTGTTCTCGGTTACGGGCGAACAGATTGTAGGCTCGCGCTGAACAGTATTTGGGAAGACCTTATCGTCGTGGCAGCAAAGGCCCGTCAGCGATTCGATTGTTCTGGTTTTACCTCGTATGTATAAAGAGTATGAACATTCGCTTGAATAGCTGTTCGCGTACTCAATCTGTCGAAGGCATTAGCGTAGAACGTGAAGAAGTGCATGCAGGGTGACCTTGTTTTCTTTGCTGGTCGCAACAGTAGGGGAAGCGTAGGACATGTTGGAATAGTAAGCAAGGTGAAAGAAGATGGTAGCTTTGACTTTATACACGCATCGTGTTCGCAGGTGTAACAGTGTCGAGTAGCACAGAACCTTACTATAATAACCGTTATCGCGGTGCGCGTCGTATACTGAATGATTACAGCGATATTTTGGCATTAAATAAATAGATTCGGATAAACATTGACATTTTCACATCCCACAACCGTTATTTTTGTTGTGGGATTTTTGTCTATAAGGCTGTGGAGGGCACATGAGGTCGATATATTCCTGTTTTCAAATATAGGTTTCTTATGGCCCTATAGAGTTGTTCTCTCTAAAATATAGTGCCATCCTGTCTAAAATATAGAGTTGTTTTCTCTCAAATATAGTGTTGTTCGGTCTAAAATATAGGGAAATAAGGTCTAAAATATAGGGTAATAATGGTTTGAGAAGTGAGAAATGTCCTATAAGTTATGCTGTGATGTTAAACAAAGATAGAGGTTTTATAGTCCCATTAACGTTGTAGATGTTCTCCCGAATAAATAAGGTTACCGCCTTTGAGCGATAACCTTATTTTTATCTTATTGTGCAAGCCGCACAAAAATTTCTGTTATGAGTTTACTGTATTTAGAACGTCCCAACAAGTATTGTTAGGTATATTCGGGTACAATCTCTTTCATCTTTGCTTACAATCGCCATGCTGTCGAAAGAGTGAGATATTTCAAACAGCTCTTCGATTTGACGTGCCACCGTTTCATAGTCTCTCGGCTCAACTTTAGCAATACGAATCTTTTCGTTTTCGCTTGAAGGGTACTCTTTATCAGATAACAGCTCTTCATAAAGCTTTTCGCTGTCGCAAATCCTGTGTATTTAATCTCCACACCTTTCGCGCTGAGCTTAATCATACGTCGAGCCAGTGAAGCTATTTTGACAGGTTTGCCACTATCAAAACACCATGATACTACCGCCCTTGCCGTATGTGTTCCTGCCTCGTGACTAAACGGTATGCTTCTGGAATAAGCATGAAGAAACGAGTCAATATTAGGATCGGTTACGGTTACAGGGCCACCACTCTTAATTTGCTTCTGCAAAGATAGGAATAACAGAACCATATTACTACCCAGTACATTGCCAAAACGAGTAGTGATAAACTGTGGTTTCTGATGACTGTTGAGCGACTGGCCATACATTTCGCACAAAGCGCTTGTACGAAACAACCCATCACGTTAGTGGGATTTACAGCCTATATCGGTAGAAATCATCACTGAAAGCGCTTAACGCCATATTTCACGCTGAGCGTCGGCTATAATCTTTGTGTACCTAACACGTTGTTATGGAGTGAGCTTCTGCTGGGGTTATCCTCCACTGGCATAGGCACGTGCTTGTAGGCTGCAGCATGGAAGACATAATCCCGGAGCTCAGCTGTGCTGAAAAATATGTTCCATGCGGGTCTTTGCTGTACAATGCTCACCACGATAACGTTGCATTCAACATCTGGAAAGCGCTGACGCATGATCAAAGCGAACAGTGTTATGTTGCGGTGTTTCTGCAGAGTCAATAAGAATCATTTTGCGAGGTCTCAGACACAGCAGCTAACGTGCACGCATTTTCAGAACCTATGCTGCCTAAGCGAGGCTCGTTATAAGCACGGTGCTATCGTCAACATCTCTCCAATGAGCTTCCATATCGACCTTTAATTTTCGCTTCGTGGCAGTGTCTTACGAGTGTTAACTCTCATAAAATTGTTCACCGTTAGGTTTGCAGTCAGTCTTACCGTCTCTGAAAGGTCCGGGCATCACGTAAATCTGTACACCGTTGTCGGCTGCGTTTCTTGCAGTTCTTGCTTCTCTTTACGGAACATTTCGCGTTGTAACGGTAGGAAACAACAACGACCTTGATGCCTTTTTCAGTGATTGTTTGCACAATGTTGGCGTCAGGATTATACACTTTCTTACCCATTAAGGAATTGTGTCGGCTCTCGTCAATGGTTCAGGTGAGATGGAAACCTTCGAAAATATAACTCTCCGCGACCTAATCGGAACGCATGTTCTTCGCAATAGCCACACCGCCTTCCTGAATACCATACACATGGGCACTGCTGCGGCTGATGAGTTAGAGTTGAGTGAAATGTCGCCACGGTGCCTTCAATGAGTACACGCATTGTCCACATCAAAATGGTGGCAAGGATATACATCAACAGAATTTTGCCTGCCCTGAAGGCGCACAAAATGCATGGGGAGTCGAGATAATGTAATGTACTACTTCGGCAATGGCGCAGCTAAGAAGCTGTGCAAAGGGCTCGCGCGTTGCAGGTCGACGACGACGAGTAGCGTAGAATTCCGCTGTAAGTACGAAATACCCTGGAAGCCGATCAGGTTGAAAACCGTAGCAAATGGCAATCGTTTTCGAGAGCAAACCTATATTACCAAGCGTAACGGCTCCACGGTAAATAGAACCAGTGAAAACAATAATGCCGAGATGTAACAAATAGCACCATCGGCGAGCAATACGCACCAATAGGGCAGTGAAGTTTTTACTGAAACACCAGTTCAACAGTTTGTCAAAACTACGTCCCATTTTTGATTTTTATTCCTAAAAGATAAATTAAAAGAGCCCTGTGTCAATTCATGCGGTCTTTGTGCAAGACCACATGCGCAGAGAGGCTAGCCTTAGCAGTTCTCTCTTTCTATAGTAACTATTGGCAAAATATAGAAAATTTAAGAACCGCGCAATAAAAGTACAGCATAATTTTTGGTGTTTGGTGCGAAATAGAGTAGTTTGTTGCGCGAGATGCAGCTTTATACTATAAAGGTGTTTGAGCGCATGACTTTACATAAAGGTTAAGTTTGCTGCATATACTGCACAGTAGAAATATGCGTAACGAGGTTTCTCGTTACGCATAATGAAATATATTTATAAGAATATAAAAATGCCATTTTCGGTATAAATCGCTCTTAAAATTAGCCTTGAAAAGCGAGGGATCGCACGTGTTAGTACCAATAAGTGACCTTGCACAAATTGCGCGCTGAAGCAACGTGCGCATCAAGCGCGACATCTCACTATTGAGCAACACAAATGCCAGCCTGCATGCCCGTCAGCACCTCGACAATAGCCCGCAAGCGAACTAATTCTGCAGGGGGTGTGATACAGTGCGCCTGTTTTGCCATGTGGTGACCTCGTGGCGTGGGTCGCTCACTAAATTATATAAAGTGCCGTCAACGCCTGAAATACTCGAGGTTCTCCATTAGCCGTTTGTAAACGTCTTTATGCTGGACAACTCACAGATGAGAATGGCTCGCGCGCTTTCGGCGACAAGCAATTCGGTGTACACCAAAGACCGCAGCCATCGTGGTATCACAAGCGAGGTAGTCACGTTTAGCCTAAGTCGATACGGAGAAACTCGCGTAAGTAGTTTGTGCCGCGGTTTGCGAGGTCAGGTTTGATGGTCTGCACCGCATGGCACAGAGTGTGTGTAAAGCTAAATGATGTGGCTTGCGTATTGCTACTATTTTTCCACATACGTCGTGTAACGCGGTCAATGGAACGATAGAAACGGAAGATACAATGGGCGTTACGCGGTGTTTGTGCGGTTGCAAGCCGACTGTCGGCTGGCCATGGCTATTCCTTGTGCAACTTGAAAAGCCTGTTTGAGCGCTTTGTTTCACCGCCACTTCTCTCTCCTTTTATATAATAAGCTCACAGTGTTGAGAATGCTGCAGTCCCAAAGGGTACCAATGTTTCCTCTGCCTCACCTTTTCGTGTAAGTACGAGGTCAAAAGATGAGTCGACCATCAAACTTGCTTATGCTTTTGTGGTCGCAGGGCTTTAGCAAACATAGTGAGGTCCTCTGCGCGTGCAAAAGCAGTCGAGTGACGCTTTGAAGATGACGTCGCCATGTAGTAAGTCGCCTTTGATATCGCCACGCGTATAAAGTGATGTGGTATATGTATCGAGGTCTCCCGTGCTTATGAAGCTGCACACACTCCGACGAAGAAGTTTGTGCGTTTGACGCAATAGGCGTGAGAGATTCTCATGGTCGGCAAACACCAGTTTATCGGCACATTGAGGTCGTAAACATAAAGTCCGAAGTTGCCTTTAGGGCGTCGAGCCGAAGCAAATTTGCTTAAACGCTGTTGCAATAATGTATCAGACAGATACCGCCTTTTGTGGCGCAACGTTTCGTGTTCAACGTTTCTTTCTTTGCCTCCGCAGGCTGCTACAGAGGTAATGGCTACAATGAAGGTCGTACAAACGGATATGTACAGCGTTTGAGCGCGAAGCGAGTATTCAAATTATAGCTGGTGGTTTGTAAAACGAAAGCGAAATTACAAAAATCTAAGCACCACGAGCGACGAGATTGTGGACTTTATTAGCGTTTTTAATGAGATAAAAGTGTGTCGATAGTGGGGTAGAAGCCCATCGTTCATCAAATAAGGCTTCTATTATAATATGATGATAGAACGCCTCGGTCTTTGTGTTTTTATTTACAGATTTTGGTCTAAAACAACTCCCCAATCGTCGAAATTGGTGTGGAAGAGCTTTGTCTGCCCACTCCTCTTGCGGCTTCACAGTTTTTCAGGAGTCGTCAATGAAAAATAGAAATCTTCGGCACGAATACCTGTTTGGCGCAATACTTCGTCGAAAGAATTTCTGCATCGGGTTTCTGCAAATGCATCTCTCTGTGGGGAGAGGAATATACGCTCGAAATAGTCGGCCACACCATAATTCTTGTAGGGGAAAAGTTGTTCTACGCAGTAGTCCCAATGTATAGAATTGGTATTGCTAAGCAGGAAAACGCGGTGTCCTCGCGCCCTCAAATCGAGCAAACGACGCTTTTCTCTCATCAGGAATTTCAACTAACATAGCGTTTGCTGCATGGCAAATGGCTCTTCTTGTCAGATGCCCGAGAGCCAGAAAGTTCACGCGCCTTTCTGACAAAAAGTTTTCTACCGAAATCAGTCCTAACCCCAACTGTTCTAATACGCTTTTTGCATCGTCATTCGCACGATTAATGACCATTTCCATGCCTATTTTCTTAAATGCTTCTCTGCACGCTGGCGTGTCAAGTCGCACCAAAACATTGCCTAGAGTCGAAGATGATATATGCTTCATACGTGGCACAAAATTACACATTTTCTTCTTTATGTGCAGGTTTTCGCCTAGAAATTTCGCAGCCGTAAAAATCAAAATAATAGAATTAAAAGTGGAAAGAACTATCATCAATTCATACGAAGAATTTGCTTCTTTGAAGGCAAACAGTTGGGTGCTTCTGATTGGCTTACTGTTGATCAGCCACGGTGTTAATGCCTTTGCTGATCGCTACTCTTTGACCACCAATGGATTCATGTTGACGTAGAGCGTGCCAAGACCGATAGCCCTTATCAGGAGCACCATCGCACACGGATGTTGGCCGCTTTCTTTGCTTCGCCCACATGTGGAATCCAGATTGTTGGCGTGAATAATTCGAAAGATGATGGTAAACTATGGCATGGATAAGGAATTACGCGCTTTGGACAGCCTGTCCTTACTGGCAACAGAATACGATTTGAGTCGCTAAATTTGGCTAAGCTAAAATCAAGAAAGTCTGCGTGGTATCTGTAGGGCTTATATCGACTTTCACCATCGAGATTGAAGGCCAGCGTAAGCCTGTCGTTGAGCAGGCGAAGCACAGTTCTATATTATTTCGAATAAGAGGAAGCTTTGCAGCTACATTTGGCGGTGCTCGTTATTCTAATCTTAGAAATTAGTTCTACACTGAGATTAAGAATAACTCTCATATAAAGATGAGCTGCATGTGTTCTCATGCAAAGAGTAGAATTGCCATTAGATGACCTCCCTGTGCAGTGACTTTGACGTCCTTTTCTACTGTTTCTTTGCTCCGTTATAACTCTTTGTTGTTATTTCCCTTAAGTTTTATTTACGAGCGTTCCCAATCTCATTGAGATGATGTCTTTCTGCCCTCTCTTTCGCTGTAAATCAATCTGTTCTTTATGTCTTTCTGTCTATCTCTCGCTGTAAATCAATCCTATTCTTTTTGTCTTTCAGTCACTCTCTTCTGCTGCGACAAATCAATCTGTTTCTTTTGTCTTTCTGTCCTCTCTTCTGCTGTAGAAATCAATCTATTCTTTTTGTCTTTCTATGTCCTCTCTCTCTGCTGTAAATCACCCATTTCTTTTGTCTTTCTGTCCTCTCTTCTACTGTAAATCAATCTGTTTTATGTTCCTTTCTGTCATCTGTCTTTGCTGCAAATCAATCTTTTCTTTGTCTTTCTGTCCTCGTCACTGTAAATCAATCTGCTTTTTATGTCTTTTCTGTCCTTGTCAGTTTGTCTCTTTTACCCTGTTCTCTTTGTCTAAAAACGCAAGAAAGACACAAAACACTATATAAAAGTTTGGTGAAAACAAAATAGTCTATATATCTTTGCACTCGCATTTCAAAAGGATGCTGTGGGTTTACGAAACCAACGGAAAGGAAGTTTGGGTGAGTGGCTGAAACCAGCAGTTTGCTAGGCTGTGCGTGCGCTTTCCGCGTACCGGGGTTTCGAATCAGCTTTCCGCGGTAACAACGCAAACAAAGTTGCGAGGTGTGAATAACTCTCCGAAAATGGTCGTGTCTCATCTAATGGTTGGGTTGCAAGACTTTCAATCTTGGCATAGAGAGTTCGATTCCTACCGATCACTTTAATCTGCTTGACACAGCGAGATGTTTGTTCTTGTGGGTTCTGTTTCCCTAATAATCAGAATCTGTAGTACCTAACACGTGCAGAGGTGCTCATGTCATCGCTCTGCGACCGTCGCCAAAAGTTTGGCTACTTCATGTTGCTCTTAGTTGTTTTTGCAGTTGTTGGCCTGTTTGTAAATTGTCAATTAAATTCTGAATAGGTGTTTGAAACAGGGTGATATAGAGCGCCTGCTAAGAAGTGTGTGTGTCGTGTTTTGGGGTGGGATATAAGCCTTGAGAACATGATACTTTCTGAGGGTGAAAGGCAGATGCGATTACGATGTAAAGGATGTGCGTTTACGCTGTAATCAGCGTGCGTTTACGTAATAAATACTACGCGTTTACGACGTAAAACGCAACGCAGATTGATGCTGTAATCGCAAAGAAGATAAATAGGTGTAGGAAATCTGGGAAATTTTGTGTGAAATTAGGGTTAAGTTGTTGATTATAAATAAGTTCTGCAAAGGCCTTTATCGCCTTTCATAACTATCCGACAAATGATTTGGAAAATAAGCGCAGCAGGAGAGAGGTGTTGTCAATTTATTTTCACGTTGTTATTATATATATGGTACGCATATAGAGTATATATGGATAAAAACATGTGTTTCATGAGCAACCTTTAAAAATATTACTTCTGTTTCTTGCACAAATATGTTTTGTATAATAAAGGAATAAAATAAAGTTTATAGAAAAATCATTAAGCATATGCCAGCGTCAGGTAGAAGTTAAAGTGTAAAAGAAAAATATAATAAACTCGCCAATTTTACTTCATTTTTATATATTTGAATCAGATTTGATCATCGCCAAAAAGAAATAGTCATGAAACTGAAGGGCATTCGTTTGATGCTGTCTCGTATTTGCTCTTATACCTATTTATATGTGGGGACACAGTAGAGAGGTGCGAACCATTAAAGATGCGTTCAATTTTGACCATAATATAAAGCTTATTCTGTAGCTGCAAAAGTCGGCAACAGACGTGTATAGAATGATGAAGCACTTGCAGACGATGAGCTTGTGCTTTGTGCAGAGTCAAGTCGAATGTGTAAGTTGGCGTCGGAAATCTGCAGTGTTGACAGGCGGATGAGCTTCAAATGTAAGCATAAAGACGGCGCAAACCTTTAAAAATGCGCATATGGTGTAAAAAGACTGGCTGGAGGTTGAGCTACGTGAGAGGCGGTTTCCTGCTTCGAGGCGCTTTCTTTCCTCCCGTCACCGTCACGTTTGCTAATCTTTTATTCAATTTACAAATATAAAATGATGAAAATGCATTTTCTCTATTTATTGCGTTCCTTTTTCCACTGCTTTGTGTCAGCTGTGGCGTGGTGATGACCTCACGCCGAGGCAAAGAACCTGAAAGGTAAAAGAGTTAATACACGTAAGGTATTAACGCGGCACTTTTGTTGAATTCTTTGATAAAGACGGTGGGAGCGGTCGCACGGAATAATCTGCTCGATGAAATGAAGCAGATGGAGGCTTGAATACCAGTTACAGTACAGTTATCTGCAGCTTTCAATGATAAAGTATGGTATGATGGCAATAACGCTTTTACGCCAAACAAAGGGTACCATTCGCCCTTGAGCGCCTACTTGCAGCGGCTGAACAGAAGCAAAATGGACGTGTATATATTGGTCTTTATTTCGATAGCCAGCTACTGGCAAAATCAAACGAATGAGAACTGGCTAAGGTTGCATGCAGAGCGCTGTATCACCGTTGCAGAACAAGTTAATGCGCTGTTTGGATTTTATAGCCCTGCATTTAAAGGCTGGTATATGTCCGCACGAGCGAACCAAATGCTGATAATACGATGAGAGGGATGGCGTCGTTCCGCAATTTGTTTGTCAACAAAATTTCAAACAGACCACATCAGATTAATAATATAAACCCGTTTCGATTGCAGCTTTCTGGAATAGCGATTTAACGTCACCCCAACAGCTCATTACACTTTCCGCGGCTGAGCTGTCAAAGTCAAATCTTTCGTGGTCGTTATGTTGCAAAGATGGTGTGGGTGTTGGTCACGTGAAATGAAGCCGTTAAATTAGCCGATTATTACAAAGCAGAGCGGCTAAAGGACTTTATATGCAGAGCACACAGCTTATCAGGGCGAATTCTGGACCGATCTTGAGACATTTACCGTCCTCGAGTGCCATGTGCATCGATTGAGCGAATCTAGCAACAGCTTACGTTAGAATTGGGTGTTGACAAGGTGGGCAAGGCCGTATCGTTCCAGTATTACAAAACATGTGCCCCCACAGGACCCTATGGAAGGGAGGCCGGAAAGCTAGAGACAAAGCATACTTCAAACTATGTAAAAAGTCTTCAATAGCAAGCATGATTCATAGTTCTGAGGTAGAAAGGTCTTCTACTATTGGTAGAGGACGGCAGCCCATGGCCAGATTGATTTTGGAGGTGGGCTGTTATTATGTTTTATCGGCTCATTTGGCTCATGAGTGCATTTCAAAAAGTTATAAAATAAAATATTTTTAAAATAAAGTGTTATCATTTTTCTGCATTTTTCTCATCAGGCGAAGTATTAAACACCAAGTTCTGTTTTGTAATTAATGTATCCCCAAGCCAGTTTGAAATACGTTAAGTTTGTTTTATTACCAAGAATAGAGCGCAAATGTACTACTAACCACAATATCCACGCTGCAAAACCACCGAATTTAAATCTGCTGATTTCAGCTGCAACACATTTCAGCAATAAGCAGCCATGTTCTAAATTGTTATAACTAAACGGTTTCATCTTCTTTCGTCTCCTGTGTATGTTTTGTATACGTTTACGGCTTGTTGTATAGCAACTTGCGCGCCGCAGGGGATGCCCTAAAGGATAATTTTGTCCTTCCTCTATAATGCTTTTGATCACTATTACAGAATACATTTCGCATTCCTTTACCCCTGTTAAATTGATCGCATTTGATACGTCGTTGTGGCCCAATAGCCTCTTGCGGCACACCATCTATGACGTTGCCTTGATTCCGCTCACCCAATCACCGTTTCCTAAGCTATACTTTCACCATCTTCACGCTCACCACGTCCTGATAATCAGCAACAATCCAGTTATTACGCACGTGAACGTTCATCTTGCGCAGGTCGGCCTCTGCTCTGTGCCGACAGTGGGATCCATGCAGCTTGCAAAGCAAACGATCGCCTAGCATTGATGCAGATAGATGCATATCGTTCCAAGAAGGTCGTGATAATCGCGTGGCAGAAACAAATTTCTTCATATCGGCCAGTGCTCCGCAATCTCCACTCCTGACGGCCGCGCCCACGACAACGATGTTCATCAGCGCCTGTGAGCTTTCTCCTGGATTGTCCTCTGTTTCGGCTTTCCCTGAGCGTGCTGAGAATGGTGTCCGCAGCGCCATGGCCTCGGTAACGGTCTTCGCATACGGCAGTGTTTTGCCTCGATATTTCCTGTTGCCGAAAGTTGTAGTGGTCGTCGCCCCGCAGCTTCAGTATCAGATGGTCGTAATGGATGGCACCGACGCGGTGGTTTCAATAGCCTTCTCTTTCTCGTCGATGGCTTTTCACCGGCTATGCGGTACGGAAGAGTTTTTCCATCCCTGAAATACGCGCCTGAAACGAAAGGCTATATTGCTGGGCTCAAGACGAGGCCAGCTGGATAGCTACCTAAAGTGGGACGGAAAGCAGTTTATAGTTATTTTGTCGACCAGCACTACCTGATAGTCGGTATGCCGCAGGCTCATGGCGAGCTTCAGTCCGCCTATTCCGCCGCCACAATGACGACACGCGTCTGTCCGTTCTTCCTGATGTTTGCTCCCATACTGTCAGTCTCCTTTCTGATATCATGCCTGTACTTGACTGTTTCTACAAAGTTACGGCTTGATGACACTCGCAAAATGTGGGCCAGAACGTCGTTACCCGATGTTACCTTTTTATTCTGTCAGAGCTGCACATTAGCGTTTCGGCGTTAAAGATTATCCGTCGCGGCGAAATCATAGCGTTTAGTCGTGAAAGATTAGCTGTTTCGAGCGACGGAATCATAGCATGTGGTGCCCAGTGTTAAAAGAACACGACGTGCAGAGCTTGAACCCATTTTGTTTGTGTACAGGTTATGACTGGCGTATAGTATATGAGTCGTTATCTTTTGGGTATGTATAAATTCAAAGAATCTTAACTTTTAAAACGCGCATTTACTATGTTTGGATTGAGCACAACCGAGACTGATTAGTTGCATTGTTCTTGTCATCCTTCTGCTTTTTGGCGAGAAGATTCCGGAGTTGATGAAAGGTCGCAAGGCGTGAGGAGCTTTTAAAGAGGGTGTGAACAGAGGTGAGAGAGGAACCTAGACACCGATGCCCCTGCCAAAATCGACGAAGGCGGACGCGCACTCAGCTGACGACGACCGAAGAAACCACACGCGAAACGACACCACGAAAGGAAGCCTGATCGCCGTAGTGCCCGCTTCTGGAAAAACGAGACTTTTTCCATCATCTGATGCACGCTGACGACCTGACGTTCTGACATGTCGACGTACGTGTTGCGCAGCTGTTTGGTGCGCATCATCGTCGACGCTACGTGCTGTGGGCTGGCTGCCTTTCAACTTCAAGGAGACGCTCAGCATTGTTTCTGGCCCTAGCCAGTATGAGTCTATGCAGTTATCGACTTGCTCCATGCGGCGCCTGTTCACGATGTATCTGGTGAATATCAGGGCTCACCGAACAGTTTATGATTCACGTCAAAGACGGCGTTTCTCGTTCGGTTTTCTCATCGCCCTCGCCCTACGTTTCTGTACGTTCTTTACGCTTCATTGCGCACCGGCGCTGTACCGCCGCGAGAAAAGCGCTACGCCGTGCGTGCTTAGTGCTGGGCGGTGCCGTGATGTTCGTGTGTGTTGCTGCTGGTCAGCTATTTGTATCATCTTTCCCGCTAACCGTGCGTTTCTCTGGGCACGCATCGTGCAAGCGTAGGAAGCGTTCGCCAACATGCTCGCTGCGATCGCATATCGACACGCTGAGCGATGATGAGCTGATGTTCGGCATTTCTCTCTCCGAAACGATCATCAGCTGGTTGCTGAGCGCTCGGTCCGCTGAGCCGAGTGGATGCAGCGTTACCGGCGGCAGGCTCAGTGGTGATGATCGATATCGCGGCCATTGTACGCCCACCGGCGACGCCTTTCACGCCCGCCATCGTACGCTTCCTGTCCTGGCGCTACGAGTTCAGCATCCCTACTGTCAGCAGCAATAAGTACGAACTATAGCGCTCATTGAGTGTGGTTGCTCAGTCTGTGTTTTACACTAGCGCTCATCTTCGTGCAAGCTCTGCATGGCGAATCGTCATCCGTTCCATCATCAGTAACGGGAGGATTAGTGCTCTGCGCGTATCGTTCGGCGTGCTGGCGGCCGTCATGGTTATCATACGCAGCGTGCATGTCGGCGCTGATCGCCGTACGAAGGACGTTTGACATCGTTTCGTCGTCATCTCTAATGCTCGTACTGTTTTGTCGGCACGCTGAAAAGGGCAAAATATGCTACCGAAGCGCTTGAGGTAGCCTCAGGAGCATGGTATCTCATAATTATCCTTTGAGTAACTTGATGGGGTAATAACTCCTAATCTCTAATCTGATAAAAATGATTCCGCTCTCTTTTCGGGTGCAAAATTATTTATTTTGATGAAAAAAAACGTATATATTGTTGAAATAATTGCAAACGAGTGCGAGAGTGTATAAACGGTTTATATTTTAACCACGTTATGATTTTTTAAGTATAAGTGGGTTTTGCTGACTTCTGCATGTTCTAAACCCGTTGTGTTTCAGAAGTTATAGCGTATTTATTGTAACGATTTGTTGTTAATGGTTTTTTGGTTTTATGTTGTAAGGCTGGAGTGTTGGCAGCCGTCACGAGCCGTATGACGGCCGTAGTACGGTTTGTACGGCGACCGTAGAACTGGTGATTGTATGGCAGTCGTCATACATGGATTATTATTCAAAACGATTTCAGCTTTGTTTGTATTGTTTCACAGAATGGTATGTATCGTGTCAAATATAAAGAAAGCAAAGAGAGCTAATAAAGAGCGGAGTGCAACGTGTGATAGCTGTTTGGCCAGAATTGAACTCTCTTGTAACGGAGAAAAGAATGCCAGTCTGCATAGCACATTTGCACTATGGTGTCTGTACTTGTCGCTGCACTGTTTGTCCTAAACTTGTTCTGCAGTTGTCCTGTGTTCAATTCTGATGTGTATCAAGTTTTATTGCGTTTTCAAAAGTACTTGAGCCTGAAAATGGAAGAAGTTGTGATGCAACTCCTCTTTTGAAAAGAGCATGCCTGTATTATAATCTCGTCCCGCTTTGCGGCTCTCGTGTCGACATGGCTCAACGAATGCGGTGCCGTTCTGCACGCGGAAAAGTGGATACGTCAGAAGCCCTCGAAAGCGGCATGCCGTACAGCTGGTCGTCGACGCACATGATAGTGGGGACGCGTCAGATTTCGAGCACCTTTGCGGCGCTTCAAACCTTTGCGTGACCGAGAAGATGACATGCCAGCCGTCAGGATATTCGCATGGAGGCGCTGCACGTGGCTGTCGACAGAAACGAGGCAGGCATGCGCGTGGCAGCGTCGGCATAGGCAACGTAAGGGCTTGATGTCGTAAATGATGTGGCCGTCCATCAGGTCGGCGCCGTGACATGGACGATCGGCCCCTGCGTGCTTTCCCCATATGACGTCTCTTCAATCGGCCCACTGACGGCAGCCCGAGTAGCGTTGGGACGAAACGGCGAGCGCGTGGCAAAGACGCCTACCTGGCGAGTTTGCCTCCTAGCACGGGCGGCCTTACAACAGGGCGTTGGCGCGTGTTTGCTGGCCGAAAATCCCCAGATAAGCCACGAAATCGAAAGTCGTCGATACCTCTTAGCGCGTCGTTTCGGTATTTTCGAAACTCACAATGGTTCCTTCGAGCTCTTCTACGGGTCCGCTTTTGCTAGATGCGTACTTTGAGGTAAACGCGAGCGGAAACGGCGACGGGTTCAAGCTGCATGCCATATTAAGATAAAGCGAGACGACGAGGAGTATAATGACTACGGCTACCGTAGCGCTATAGACGGCGGCGGAAGCCACGTAGGCGAGCGCCGTGCGTTGTCGGGCAGAGTGCGCAGTTGCGCCGTGTGCACGGTTTCCACCAGCAAAGTGCGTAGTAAAGTGCCGACGCACTCGACCAATCCTATCAAGTTCAACGAGAACGTCGCCAAAATAATGGGACGCCGAGGTACATCTCGTGAGTATACGGTCGTGCAGTAGCCCAGGGCTCATAGCGTCAGCGAAACGTTCTCTCTCGTAAGCAATACATCAGGAGGCCACGCAGCAGCGTTTGAAGCGTGCGGAGAAGCCGCTAGCGGCGCCGCGATGACTCGTTCACCACATGGACGGAGGGAGATATGGATTTTGCCAGTGGCTTGGGCGCAGACGGGCTACAATTGATGGGCGGATGCTGAGCTGAGGTTAACTGGTCGTTTATAGCAAACCAGCACTTGGGCAGGTACATGATACAAAGCAACGCAATCTTTGTGAGTAATAACCTCTGAAAAGCAGCACGGCGAGGCTCCAAACAGAGCGGTATCCATAGGGTCACGCGACCGCTGTAAAAGAAAATACATGAAACCGTCCCAGAAAGGTGGCTGAAGGCCGTTCAGCGACAGCAGACGTACGTATCCCAATTGGCGAGCGTCTGCATGACGCCATGGCGGAAAGGTGGGTCGTTTGTGGTTGTAAAAGCAGAGTGTACCAGCGGTCACTCGTCTGCAATATCGTCGAACAGAGCCCGGTGCACTGTGGCCTTGCAAGCGTTTCTGATGTTCTGCCGCGCAGGCGCTCCTGTGTCGACGCGCACTCGCTGCGTTTATTGTCGCAGATTACGGTCGTTGTCGTCGTCGATCAAGCCAAATCCGTCGTTCATCGTACAGAAGGCAGAGTGGTGTGGAGAGCGTCGCTGAAGAGGGTCCTTTGCTGGGAAACGTCATGTCCTGATGATTTATGCCCAATTGTCGCAGCACGGTCATGAGCGGCAATATCCTGCTGCGAGCCGTGCGGCGGGCACTACACCAGGGCGTTTGGCGCCCGCCTGCCAAACAGTGGCACGTGAAAGCGCCAGACTTGGAAGCTGTCGGCATTGCGGGGGCCAGGCGCCGAGGTGGTCGAGAACGAGGATTATCAACGACGATTGGTTCCAGCGTCCGCGGCTTTTTCAGAGTAGCTGGATAAAAGCCGCCAACGACTGGCGTCGGCGTACGCAAAGGCGTTGAGAATAGGTTGGGTCGGAAAGGCGGTGGTATGGCACGTCAAAGGGCTCGTGTGGAGCTCGGATGTCTGAATGACTGTAAAGGCTGGACGCCGCGTGTTGATAGTCGCGATGGCTCGCCGTTTGCTTGCAGCGGTGAGGTCGTCAGCCCCTGGCAAAGGAAGCAGAGTGATCGGGCACACCCCACTTTGCTTAAGCGCTCGGTAACAGGAAAATCAGCGTCTTCTGTGATGTTCTCAAAGCCCTGATTGACGAGGAAATGAGCGCATATTCGTGCAAGTCTGCATCGCCTCCATAGTAATAGTTTCAGCTCGTAACCGGCCTGCGTTTAAGTGGGCTGCAAAGCGACGGCATCGTGGCGCTTTTGCGCGGAATTTCATCAGACTGACGGTGGCCGGAGCGGGTATCCCATGAGGATTGCTACCATAAACCGCGGTCGGTTCTGTGGCCGTCGCGTAGAAACGTGAAGTAGCGTGCGCCTCGCTGTCAGGCCGTTGAGGTGTTACGCCTTTTATGCGTGCGAGGGTGTCGGACTCTCCAATATAATCAGATAGATACAGGACGAGGCGAAGCGAATCGGTGCTGCAGAAACGCTGACAGTGCGTGTGGCCTGCGGGCGCCTGTGCCGCGCGCACCAATGCCGTTGAAATGTGTGCATGCGCGCTACGCCGGGTCATTCATGAACACTGATACTGATGGCAAGTCTTCCTGATGGGCGATCTTCTCCACAAACGACAGACACAGGGTTGACGGCTGCATGGCTTTAACGTCTGGTTCTCTGGTAGCAAGCTCTTTCCCGTGTTCATTGCCGAGACGGTCTACTCGCCGCGTATGGGCAGGAAGAAGCAGGGCGGTAAGCAGCAGCATGATGCCAGCCATTCGGCCTTAGCGCGGACGGGCTGTGAACAGCCCTTTCCCAGAAATACCTGATACAGCTTTTTAGACATGGGATGAACGTGCCTACATACAGCCCGTAGCGCCCGACGCCCAAAGCAGCTGCCACCAGGCAATGCTTCGCCATGGCATCGCAGGCGATGATGATAGAAAAAGACGGAGTACCCAATCGGAAAGCGCCAGTAGCTGTAAAGAGCCAGGTTTGATCACGAAAGCTGCACACAACTGTTGATGCAATGGCCGCCCACGAGCAGATATCGGAAAAATGCGTCGGCTCTTTTCGCCATGTAAGCGTAAAGGCAGTGAGCTCACGGTTAAAAGCCAATGCAGGAATGGCGGTCATGTAGCCCAGCCACTGACAAATCAAGCGGTAAGCCGTGCGCAATTACGGGGAAAAATATTCGTCAATCCGCCAGCATACGATCAGCAGAAAGACACGGTTTCTGCAGTACAAAGCATCAGTCCACAAGCACGAAAGTTGCGGCAGTGCTGCTATTCGTTTCTTCATTTCTTTTGTTGGGCCAGTAAGTTACCTTCTTTCCTTGCGTAAGCTCGAACCAAGGCTCCTCATCTCGCAGCGAAATATTGTCGTACCTGAAAGGAAGAACCTCCGTATCGTTCCCGTCAGGTAGCACTAATCCCATTTCCCCGGCTTTTCTCGGCGATAACAGGTACGGTCGACATGTCGTCGACAAAACAGTAGGGAGTACGAGATAGAAATCGTAAGATGGCGATGATATTTCGCGCCCTTTGTAGTCGCTTAAACCATATTTCCCGTCCTTTCTCGATGACGTTATGAAAGCGCAGGATACGCTTTTCATGCGGTCAACATAGAAGTTCATCGTCTGCCTCGTCGGTCACCATGTCAACGAAATAGCCATACGAGTCGCAGTATCGTCATTAGCTCGCGCTAAAGCATGTGCGCCAGTCCATCTCTACCGCCTTTACGGTTTCGGTCGATATGTCGTCAACGGCCCTCTTGGTCGGCAACGGAGAGCTGCACAGGCTTTCCTCAAACTTTGCATGAGTAACATTGAGCCGTGCGCTTTTGATATGACTTGATCTGGCGCTTTCATCCGTTGCAAAAACTTATCAACTTCTGCTGTTCTATCTCAGTCTCTGAAAATTCCTCCCATAGCCGTATCTCCTTTATTTATAGCCTGGGGGCATTGTTTAACAAAGTACGATATATTGCAAATACGCAATATTTTACGAACCAAATACCTAAATCGCAGCGGTTATTCTGCGCAGCCATTGTACATTGTCGCGACACCGTACCTCATGGCTCAAAGCGATATTGTCTAATCGGCTGTGCGAC
>BNJS01000568.1_pt1 | contig 213788 bp, 216 predicted proteins | sample 8540461 | NCBI WGS metagenome assembly BNJS01 (sample SAMD00202454, study PRJDB9452) | human saliva metagenome | isolation source: human saliva | place: Japan
GACAAGTTACGTATTGCCTTATATCGTCTTGTTGTTTACATGATGTGGCGTTTTCACCATAAGACGATGGCTGAAGTGCCAGCTGGATATGGAGTCAGCATGTTTTATGGAGCGAAAAGGCGGTGAAGACTACGACCGAGAGGAATCCAAGGAATAGGCACAGAGGGGGCACACACTTATATATACGGTCACGGCGACGATGGGGAGCAGTTCTCTGTCGCCGCCGTTGCTTTTATACCCACCTTTATATAAGCACCAAGCCCAATCACAGCTTCCTCGTCATGACTGATCACCACACACCTCATTCTATTCATCTTTTTCTTTTGAAATCTTCATGAGAGGAATATAGGCGGTGGAAAGTCGTTGATTGTTTTGAGTGATTTATCGCTTGATGGCTTATGAGCGCTCGGCGGTGCTTTTCAAACAGATATAAACGCCATAGAAGTTGCATTTCATGCGTGTTTATTGAGGTTATAAACAAGCAGCGGAAAACACTTTCAGGGATTAAAAGAAGGGGTAGGAGGGCGGTTGATCGGTGGAACGCACCGTGAAGAAATTACGCGGAAGATCTCCAGAAGTTTGTTTGGCGTTAGCTGAGAAACACGTTAGGCGCAGCGCATCGAATCCTTCCAAATCTACTGCGAGTAATTTTCACCGAGTTATCACTGGATTCATCCCTCCGCGTTATTCACGACGCCGAGGAGTCGAGGGAGGCAAAACGTATGAGGCGCGCGATGAAGTCAGTGTGCGAGTTCGATTTTTCCACCGGCGATAATCATCCACAACTCATTTTCATCATCTTTGTTTGATTTATCTGTGGGGATGATAACCAGTGGAAAGCGTTGATTCTTTTTCATCGATTATTTGGGTATCCACAGGAGCGCTTGAGGTACATTTTCAAAACAGATATGAACGTCTAAATGTGTGCTAGAAGTACTTTTATCTAAGTTATAAAACCACCCTGCGAATAACTTTTTGAGGGGATTAAATCGACTGTGGAAAACCTCTTTTCCCGGTGGATTTTCACGTGGAGAGTATGGGTACGATTTGTTGGAAATTTCTTTTGGCAAAACGGGAAACAGTTCCTCTTATAGCGCATCTGATTTCCCAAATCTCCTTTTCAGTAGTTGTAAACGGAGTTATGAGCGGGTTTTCAACCGACTAGAGAGGCCGTTGAGGCGCTATTTTGCAGGATTCGCCGCGGGCGTAACCTTTGTAATCGTTATAGCGCAGGGAGTTGCGCGTAAGATGAAGTCTTGATTTACGACGATCGTGGTGGGTGCGGGTCATGCTGGCTGCGAAGCGGCAGCAGCGGCGGCTGGACTGTGCTCCGGACGCTGCTCATCACCGCGACATGAATAACATGGCTCAGAGATGAGTTGCAACCCCGCTGTGGGGATTGCCAAGGCAGATCGTTCGTAGATCGACGCCTTGGGGATGGATGGGCCGTGTGACAGATCGCACGACGATTCAGTTCCTGTGGCGTTTAATCGGAGCAAGGCCAGCCATGTGGAGTCCGCGTGCATAGCGCGATCGCGCCCAGTTCGTGCGTGTTTGGCGTGAAACACCGAGGAAATCGAACTCTATCTCTGGCAAGACACCGTGAATCAGCTTCTGCTCGATGGGCAGGGTGAGGTGCGCGGCGTTCGGACACAATTGGGCATCGAGTTTCACGCTCGCTGTGTCGCTGACTAACGGCACATTCTTGAACGGTCTAATGCACGTGGAGTGTTCGGTTTTTCGGGTGGTCGCACGGCTGAGCCAGCTCGTTACAGGTCTCACGGAGCAGTTGTCTCGCTCGGCTTCACCGCCGACCGTGGGCGAAGACGGGCACACCGTCCGAATTGACGGTCGAAGCGTTCATTTTCGAAGAACTTACGGGAGCAAGCAGGAGACGTCGATCCACATCGATTCTCCTATTTAGACAATGTCCGTAGCGAGCTGAAACAGCTGTTGCTGGACGCTCTATACCAATCCAGCTTGCCACGAAGTATTGCGCAGCGGGCCTCCGAGTCGCCACCTTTACAACGGTAGTATCAAGAGTATCGGTCCGCGTTACTGTCCCAGCGTCGAAACGAAAATCATGCCTTTGCCGATAAAACACAACACCAGCTCTTCGAGCCTGAAGGAGAACAGACGAACGAATACTACCTGAATGGCTTCTCCTCGTCGCTTCCATTCGATGTGCAGCTTCGGGCGCGTACAAACAGCTCCCCTGCCCGCGATATTCATCTCTATCGCCCTGGCTACGCCATTGAATACGACTTCTTCGACCCGACAGAATTGCTCCACACGCTTGAGACATGAAAACGCATCTCGCGTCTATTCTTTGCCGGACAGATCAACGGAACAACGGGCTGCGAGGGAGGCAGCAGGGCAGGGTTAGTAGCAGGTATCAATGCACACCTCACGTTGCCATTCGAGGAGGAGACGTTTGTCTTGCGGCGTGACGAGGCTTATATCGGTACCGATCGACGACTCTAGTGACGAAGGGTGTCGATGAGCCGTATCGCATGTTCACCTCTCGTCGTGGAGTACCGGATCCTGTTGCGTCAGGATAACGCCGATATGCGTTTGACTGAGCAGCCTATCGTTTTAGGTTTTGGCAGACGACTACCGCTACCGATTATTCTCGAGTAAGAACAAGCGTGCGAGGAAGTGGCAAACTCATTCGATCTTTTTTCTGTCACGCCCGAACGGGTGAATGATTTACTGCTGCGTTTGGGGACGTCGCCGCTGGAGCATGCATGCAAGTTGGTCGACGTATTGTCTCGCCCGCAGGCTCACCTACAGACGCCATAAAATGGCATATTTGAGTTCAGAGAAATCATTGACGCCATTTCCGCGAATTATAGAAATGAAGTTTTGAGGCTGTGGAGATCGATGTGAAGTATGGGGCTACATCAAACGCGAGCGATTAGTGGCCGATAAAATTTCTCGACTGGAAAAATATACGGACTACAAGCGTTTCGATTATGCGTCCATACAATCGCTCACCATTGAGGCACGACAGAAGCTCGCCCGCATCAATCCAGAAAACACCTCGCTCAGGCGGAGAATTCCAGGTGTTTCACCGAATGACATCAATGTGCTGCTTGTATTACTCGGTCGGTGAAACCTTGATTTGTTTCACGTGAAACAGGAAAACATGGACTATGAACGATCGATTGAATTACATCACATCCCCTACTTCCACCATACCTGAGAAGCCCGGATGCTACGCAGCATTACGACGCGAAAGGGACGGTGATCTATGCGGTAAGGCTAAGAATCTACGCAAGCGTATTCCTCGTACTTCCAAAAGGAGCACGAGGAACAGAAGACGCGCGTGTTGGTGAAGCAGATCTACGACCTCGATATCGTTGTCGATTCGGAGGCGGATGCGTTACTGTTAGAGAACAATCTCCATCGCAAGCAGCATCGCCCCCGATACAATGTATTATTGAAGGACGATAAGACGTATCCTTCGATCGTGATCAAGAACGATCTCTTCCGCACGCATCTCCAAAACGCGCAACATTATTCGCGACGGTTCGCTGTATTATGGTCCCTATTCATCAGTGCACTTTATCCGCACGCTACTCCACCTGATCAAAGAGCTTTTATCCGATCTCGTAATTGCAAACACGCATCGACGCCCGAGGCTATCTGGACTCGGGTAAATACAAAGTCTGTTTGCAGTACCATATCAAGCGCTGTAAGGCACCAGTGTGGGGATGCAGTTGGCGGAGGAATACAACAGAAACTATCGCCGACATCGCAAGAGATTCTGAAGGGAAACAGCTCCAAGGTGAGTGAACTGTTGCTCTGAGCGATGAAGGTGCTTGCTGAAGAGATGCGTTTCTGAAGAGGCGCAAGAGGTAAAAGCGACAGTATGATTGCGGTGGAAAGTTTCAGGTTGAAATCTACCGTTGTGCTGATGCAAAGCCACAACGTGGACGTAGCTCGTTGGACGAAAACGAGACGTCCTTTTTCATCAATTACATGCATGTTGGGAGCGGTGCGTGCGCATCGTTCAGGTCTCACACCATCGAGTATCAAAAGAAACTCGACGATGAACAGAAAGAACACGTCCTGGGCTGGGTATTGTGGAGATGCGTGAGCGCTTTCGGAAGCCATGCAACGAGATTATTGTGCCGTTTATTCCCTCGAAGGCGTCTTCCCGGAAGGGATCAGCTTTACCGTTCCGCAAAAGGGGGATAAGCGAAAGTTGCTCGAGCCACTTCAAAAATGCGAGCAGTATAAGGTGGATAAACTGAAGCGATCGGAGAAATTAACCCTGAGCAACGTGCGACACGTCTGTTGGACTACGATCCAGGTGATTTGCATTTGCCCGTTTTACCGATGCAAATAGAGTGTTTCGACAACTCAAATATCCAGGGGACGAACCCCGTGGCTGCTTGTAGTGTTCAAGAAAGCGAAGCCGTCGAAGATAGCGATTACCGCATTTCCATATCAAAACCGTCGGGGCCTGACGACTTTGCTCGATGCGAGATCGTCACACGGCGCTGTACACGACTTCTGGAGGAGAAGGCGCAGCTACCGCATGATCATTATCGACGGGGCAAGGGCAGCTGAATGCGGCTACAGAGGTGTCGTGAGCTGAATCTGTTAGGTAAGATCACCATTGTTGCGGTTAGCTAGCGGCTTGAGGAGATCTTTTACCCCGGCGATCCGTTTCCGCTGGTGCTCGACAAGATCATCGAAACGCTGAAAGTGATCCAGCATTTCAGCGACGAGGCGCAACCGCTTTTGGCATCACTTTTCACCGGCATATGCGCAGGAAGGGCAGATCGTCTCCGACTGGATGACGATAAAAGCGCATCGGGGAGAAGACGAAAGAGGCGCTGCTGAAGAAAGTACAAAAGTGTGAAGCGTATTCGAGAGGCACTGTCCGCGGAGCTCGAAGAGCTGATCGAAAGAAAAAGGCCACGTTGGTGGCCGAGGATTAGGTATGAGTGCGTTGACGGTTGTCACCGGTTGCTCTGCGGGAGTTTTTCGCCCATTGACAGCAGTCAGAGGCATCTAAAAACGCGTTTTTACCCCATTGACAGCAGTCAGAGGCACCTAAAACGCATTTTTACCCCATTGACAGCAGTCAGGGGCATCTAAAACGCGTTTTATCCCATTGACATTAGTCAGAGGCATCTAAAACGAGTGCTTGTATGCCATTGACAACAGTCAATGAGTGATCTGTTGATGATTTTAACGGGAAGAATGTATTAGACGATCATAATAATAGAAGAGAGAAGATGAGAACCATAGTGCAACGCGTACGAGAGGCCTCCGTGGTCGTAGACGCAAAGCGTGTGGCTGAGATAGGCAGGGATGCTGCTATTGGCGGGTTTCGAGGATGCGGACACGCTCGGACGACTTGGAGTGGATAAGCCCAAAGGTGGCCAACCTGCGCTATTTTCGACGACGCAGAGGGCGTGATGAATCGCTCCCGTGAAGGATGTGGAGGGCGAGCGTTTCGTCGTTAGTCAGTTCACGCTTTACGCCTCTGTAAAGAAGGGCACCGGCTCGTATATCCGCGCTGCAAAGCCGGATGTAGCTGTGCGTTTACCCTGCGAATCGTTTTGCGAAACGATGAGCCAATACTTGGGGAAAAACGGGTAAAGACGGGCATCTCGGCGCCGATATGAAAGCGTCGCTGGTGAACGACGGACCCGTGACGATTGTTATAGACACGAAGCATAAGGAATGAACGAGATGGAAAACCTGACGATAAGAGACGCAACGTCGCGTCGACGACTCGATCAAGACCCGTCGGCGTACGCTACTCTGTGCGAGTCTGACGAACATGGCTATCCTTACCGAAGAAGTGAGAGGTGGCCCGTATCATGGCGCGTCGATATGGCGAACAATCGTTTAAGGCCAGCGCGATACGAAGTATGACGGCTGATGAGATGGCCGATGTCTGTGGGTCTTGGTCTGTTTGGCTAACCAGACGGCGTCGACCTGACTGAGGCTTTCGAGAGGAACCCGAAGAAGAAAACCGAACGTGACAACGAGAGGCATTTACACAATCAAAAACTACAATAGGGCATGAACAGAAACGAACACGAACATCACCACGATCGCGACTGCCATCACCACGATGAGGAGGAGATGGCGATAAGCATCACGAATGTCAACTGCTTTCAGCCCGCTCTGACGGACGCGGAGGTGGCCGAAAAGACAGCCCAATTGCTGGCTGAAAAAGGCGCCTCAAGCTACTTCACGGACGACACGCTGAAGCAGTTTCCACGGCCTGATCGACCACCACGCTGACCACCTTGGACACGAAGGATCCCGGTCTGGCAGATGGTCGATACGGAGGTCAATCAGTGAGGAACCCGCCCGGATGTATCCAATGTGGCGGCCGTGTGTACGTATCCCCACCTCACCGAAACCGTTCGGCAGGCCCAGCTGTCAAGGACGTTTCTATAGCTGCCGTAGCGGCTGATTCCCGCCTCGCAGACCTTTCCGGAGGTCAAGATAGCCGAGGTCGCATGGCCGTCCCAGCCGGCAGACGAGATTGATGTGGTCATGAACCTGGGGCTTTTTCAAGGAAGAGGCCCACGAGGAGCTGACCGACGAATTACAGGAGATCAAAGAGAGCTGTCGCGGTGCACGGCTGAAGCTGCGATCCTGAGACGGCGCTTTGGCGTCGGCCGAGGAGATCCACTGAGCTACCATCCCTGGCCCTCTATTCGCGCGCGCTGACTTCGTCAAGACGTCTACGGGCAAGGGTTATCCTGGCGCTCACGCCCGAAGCCGTCTCACACCATCTGCCCGTGCTCAGCAATACCAAAAGATCAGTGGGCGACGCGCTGGCCTGAAGGTTCCGGAGGCGTACGGACGGCCGAGGACGCGGTGAAGTATTATACGCTCGTCCGGGAGTTGCTCGGGAGCCGAATGGGTGCATAAAGACACCTTCCGCACGGCGCCAGCAGCCTCGTACAAGACATTCGCAAGAGATTATAGATCACACAGATATATAACCATTAGACAAGAGAGAAGAAGATGAAAAAGTTGATTACATGCTTATGCGATGGCTCTTGCGGCGACACTGGGAAGTGCCACCCTGAAGGCAATAATATGGCCCCTCACCCGGCGGTGGTTAGTGAATAGCTCGATAAATTGAAGCATGAGACCGCCACGCGCACCTTGACCCTCACGGGTTGCGGCCGTCATCCCGGACTATTCCAACCTTCAGCCCGCACCGTGGGCCAAGCACCGGGCCGAGATCAAATCGATCGTTATCGGGAGCGGCATCACAAGCATCGGCGAGTATGCTTTTTGCAGGGAGTAGCGCCCCTGACCTCGGTGCAGATCCTCGCTGGCGTGACTCAGATCGAGGATTACGCCTTTGCGAATTGCTCCGCCCCTGCCTGCCATTACGCCGCCTGTTGGCGTGACTGAAATCGAAGAAGGAGTCTTCCCTCACTGCCCCTCGCTGCGTTCCGTTACGCTGCCGCAGGGTATGCAGAAGGTGGGCGACGGCGCCTTTGCGAACTGTACCTCCCTCACTCCTCCATCACGCTGCCCCTCGGCTTGCGTGAGATCGAAAAGGAGCCTTCTCGGCTGTACCTCCGGCCTCCGTCTCTTTCCCCGCGGCTGGCCTGACGGACATCGACGAGGGCGCCTTTTCACGGCCGTACGGCCCCGATACGCCACGCTCCCGCTTGGCCTGCGTGAGATCGATAAGAACGCGTTCTTGGGAGGTTGCACTTCCTGACGAATGTTTCTATCCCCGCCAGTGTGACGGAGATTAAGAGTGGTGCCTTCGGTGGCGTACAGGCCTGCGCAGCGTGACCGTAGGGTGGACCGTTCCGCCTCATGCCGCGTCATCCGATCTTCCCGTCCGTACCCGTAGCTAACGTGCAGCTGAATGTTCCTCGGGAACAGAGTCGACGTATCGCTCGATGCCCGTTTGGAAACGAGTTCCCTGAAGATCGGTACCGTGGCTAACGCCGAGGTGGACGGTCGCCAGATCTACACCACCGATGGCGTGTGCTTTACTCACGCTTCCGCAGCCGGAGCTTGTCCGCATCTTCGACGTTAGCGGTCGACTGTTGCAGACGTTCAGCGCTCCTGCTGGTCCTCCACCCTCCGCCTGAAAGCTGGCTGCCACATCGTCCAAGCGGGCGACACGGCCGAGAAAGTGTACGCGGACTAAGAAGTGAAAAGTGAAAGGCCGGGCCGTTGCACGATGATACTCCACGTCTCATCATGCGGTGCCCGGTTTTTTTTGTTTTCTTCGCTGTTGCGTTTCCAATCCAAGTGGTTTGAAGTGAAACCGAGCTCCGATTTTGGTCAAACCAGGTGGTTTGGGGTGAAACCGAGCCTCGATTTTGGTCAAACCAGGTGGTTTGGGGTGAAACCGAGCCCTCGATTTTTGGTCAAAACCAGGTGGTTTGGGGTGAAACCGAGCTCCGATTTTGGTCAAACCAGGTGGTTTGGGGTGAAAACCGAGCTCCGATTTTGGTCAAACCAGGTGGTTTGGGGTGAAACCGAGCCCCGATTTTGGTCAAACCAGATGGTTTGGGGTAAAACGCACCCGCGGTTGGAGTCAAACCATTTGGTTTGATCAAACCCTAAGATGATTTTATGTATAGAACAAGGAGTAACCACCTTTCTAAAACAAAGAGTATATGAACGAATACATTGAGATTAACAAGATCGGGCTGCCTCAGCTCGATAACGGACGGCATTACGAGTATCACAACTTTGTGTATGGCCTCCTCAGCGCGGCCGACGCTACGAAAATCGGTGTCCCCGCTGCGAAAATCACTGAGTACAAGGGTTGCCTTGATGTCGAAGGCGAACTCAACCTTGAGACGCAAGCCAACTCGAACACACAGCGCATGCTGAAGAAGATGCCGAGCGCGACCGCCTGCTCTCGTTCCTCTTCAACACCATTCGCGCTTTACCAATTCTCGCCCGAAGCGGCCGAGGCCGAGGCTGCCGATGAGTTGGAGATCGTCGTAAGACCTTATTACCGTATTCAAAAGGCGGGACTCGATAAAGGAGTCAGCCGCCATTGATGGCCTATTGATCGACCTCCGAAAGGCGAAAATACGCCTCACCTCACCGCACGTGCGACTGACCACCGTGCTGTCGAGCTGGAAACGGCCAACGAGGAGTTTCGCCAAGTCTACGCCGAACGCACCTCGGCACGGGCGGACGACAAAGACCCTGCCCGCCGCTAAAGATGCTCGCGCCAAGACGGACGCCGTATTTGATCGCATCGCATTCATCCCGCAAGCGGCTTACTACCTCGGCACTGCGCCCATCGAGCGCGCCCTGATCGGGTCTATCGTCAAGCAGATGAACCAACGCATGGAGGAGACTTACGAGAAGTATCGTTACAGTCTGGCGCAAAAGCGTGCTGCGAACAAGAAGAAGCCCAAGGAGCCGAAAGATCCCAAGCCACCCAAAGATTCGAAGGATCCGAAACAGCCAAAGGATCCCCAACCCGCACCCGATCCTCAAGCCTCAACCCGACCCCAAACCTCAGCCCAAAACCGGGCGGAGACGACGGCGGCCCGACATTCATCTACCGGAGGAATGATCGATTTTCTATGTTTGCGCCCGCAACGAGTAATACAACGATTTCAAGATGGATACCTCTTATTTTCCGGAATAAGTTATTGGGCCTGCAGGACTACATGATGAACTTTGCGCTCACCCTCACGGCCGATCGCGAAGATGCGATGGATCTGACGCAGGAGACGTCGCTCCGTGTCTTGGACAACCTGGAGAAGTACACGGACAACCGCAACTTCAAGGGCTGGGTGCTGACCGTGATGCGGAACATCTTCATCAATAACTACCGCCGTGTGCTGCGCTCGCAGACAGTTGTGGAGCAGGACATCGACCTCTATCACCTCGAGGCTACTACCGAATCGAGCATCGAGACGCCCGAGAGTGCCTGTCGACTGCAGGAGATCACGAAGGCTATCGGCGAGCTGAACGACGAGCTGCGTGTGCCCTTCACTATGTAGCGTCAGTGGCTATCGCTACAACGAGATTGCCGATGCGCTGGGCATCCCCTTGGGGACGGTCAAGAGTCGCATCTTCTTTGCCCGTCAGGCGCTCAAGACGAAGATCGAAGAGAACTGAACCATGTAATAACGAAAAGTGGGAACAGTCCTGCTGGACAGTGGGAGAGGGGAATCAGATCCTTTTTCTCGCGTCCGGCAGGACTTGTGTGTGGTGTCTCATTGTTCATTGCCTTCTTTTTCTTCCCTTGATAGAAGAAAAGAAGCAAAAGAAGATCAAGGCGTCAGGGACGCCTGCCATGTTGGCCTGGTACCAGGCAAAGTTCCCAGCCCCGGAAGGCTGTCAGGGACGCCAGCCGTTGGCTCTGGTACTTTTGACTACCGCACAATCCCTTGCGACCATCTCCTTGAGCTCCGTGAGGAAGGCCGAGGCTTCGTAGCTGCCTTGCTCGATGCCGCGGAGCTTACGCTCCCATTGGCCCGTCAGTTCGGGGCTCTTCAGCAGCTCCTCGTGGATCGTGTCGATCAGGCTGACACCCGTCAGGGTGGCCACCAAATGCTTCCGCTCACGACGGATATAATCGCGCTTGAGCAGTGTCTTGATGATGTTCGCACGCGTGGAGGGTCGGCCGATGCCATTCTCTTCATCAGCTCGCGCAGTGCCTCGTCGTCTCACGAAACGGCCAGCCGTCTCCATGGCCCGGAGCAGCGTGGCCTCGGTGTAGGGCTTCGGCGGGTGGTCTGTTTTCTCTACGAGCGATGGCTGATGTGGCCCGCCTCGCCCCTTTTCGGAAGGCTGGCAGCACGGACTCTTCCGCCGCTTCCTCCTCCGTGGGCCTTCTCCTCCTTCTTGCTGCCCTCCCCGCTCGAAGACGGTGCGCCATCCTGGGCTTCAGGATCTGCCGACCGGTGGCCTTGAAATCGACCTCGGCAGAGGCGCCCGTGACGGTCGTTGTTGCGACCTCACAGTCGGGATAAAAGCGGCAATGAAACGTCGCGCCACAAGGTCGTACACCCTGTCGCTCGTCAGCCGAAAGCCCTGGCTGGTGCAGCCGTACCGGTGGGGATGATGGCGTGGTGATCCGTCACCTTCTTGTTGTCAAACACCCGCTTGTCTCTTCGGGATCGGTGCGGCTGTGAGTGGTGCGGTCAGGGCGGCGTAATCCGTCATCCCCTTTCAGGATTCCGGACACCTCGGGTGGAGGTCTTCGCTGAGGTACGTCGTGTCCACGCGCGGGTAAGTGGTCACCTTCTTTCTCATAGAGGGATTGGATCAGGCGCAGGTCTCCTCGGCCGAGAGCGAGAAACGGCGGTTGCATTCCACCCGCAGCGAGGTCAGGTCGAAGAGCTTCGGGGTCGCCTCACGGCCCTTCTTTTTGGCGACGTCGGTCACGGTGAAGTGCTGCCCCTCGATGGCACGCAGCAGGGCCTCGCCCCTCCTCCTTCTTCGCGAATCGCCCGTGTGAGGCCGTGAAGGTGACGTCTCGATAGACCGTCTTTCAGCTCCCCAATACGGCTCCGGCCGGAATGCCTCGATCTCGCGCTGCCGACGGACGATCAGGGCCAGCGTGGGCGTCTGCACCCGTCCGATGGAGAGCACGCGTCCAGGCCCACCGAAGCGCAGGCTGTAGAGCCGTGTGGCGTTCATGCCCAGGAGCCAATCGCCGATGGCGCGCGCCAGACCCGCCTCGTAGAGTCGCTGGTAGGCCGAGGCATCCTTGAGTCGGTGGAAGCCCTTCGCGGATGGCCTCCTCCGTGAGCGATGAGATCCAGAGCCTTTTCACGGGACACTGGCAACGCGCCTTCTGCATCACCCAGCGCTGAATCAGCTCCCCTTCTTGACCCGCGTCGCCGCAGTTGATCACCCGTCAGCCTTCGCGATGAGAGCCTCCAGCACGCGAAACTGCCGCATGCAATGCTCCTCCTCGATCAGCTTGATGCCGAATCGTGGCGGGATCATCGGTAGCGCGCATATCCCAGCTGTTTTCCACGCCGGCGTGTAGTCGCCCGGATCCTTCAGCGTGCAGAGGTGGCCGTAGGTCCACGAGACCACGTAGCCGTTGCCCCTCATAAAACCCATCTCGCCGCGTGTTTGCCCCCAGCACACGCGCAATCTCCAGAGCCACGCTCGGCTTCTCCGCAATGCAAAGTCTCATTCTCTGTGTTATGATACGTGTTAGGCGCGCAAAGGTGCATCGATCAGTCGGCCTCACTCGAGCCCAGCCCCACCGAGACAAGGAAATTGGTCAGGTATCCGGCTACTCTCTCGGCCTCGGTGAGGCCTTGATCTTCTTTTTGCCGCTTTTTCTTCCATCAAGGGAAGGCTCTTTCCCGGAGGCAGGGAAGTTTTTCCCGGTACTTTTTCAAGGCTGATCATGCATCATATACCCGGCCAACTTCCCCGGCCTCGGTGAGGCCTTGATCTTTTTTGCTGCTTTTCTTCCATCAAGGGAAGAAAAGCAGGTAGAGAAACGTCTGCAATTCCGGATTACAGCGTGTTGCTAAGAAGAAACGCACCCAAATTCTCGATTTAGGCCCATTGTTAAGAAGCCAACACGCCCAAATTCCCTGATTTAGGCGCGTTGTTCGAAGAAACACGCCGTAATTCAGGATTACGGGCCTGTTTTCAGGAAGAAATACGCTGGATTTCTAGATTTCGGATTACGGGCCTATTTCCAAGAAGAAACACAGCAGAATTCCGGATTACAGGCCTATCGCATCCAAGCGACAAGCCCCTTTTTGCTCCGGGCGGCATACATGTTGATAGAAACAATTACGTTGGTCTACCTTGCGATAGAAACGAATAAGACTTCTGGTTTACACGTCATACATCACATCTATGCAATCCTCCACACCTCCTCAGATCGAAGAGATCAGCGTCAAATCTGTTCTCACGCGCTCCAACCTGCCTGTTAGCGACTACTCAGTCAATCCTTATGTTGGTTGCACCCACGCCTGCGTCTATTGTTATGCCTCTTTCATGAAGCGGTTTACGAATCATCCTGAGCCATGGGGAGATTTTTCTCGACGTGAAGCGTTGGCCAGCGATTCGGAACGCGGAGAAATACCGCGGCAAAGAGCTCTTTTTCGGTAGTGTCACCGATCCCTACGTCCCACAAGAAGCCGTCCACCGACGTACCCGGGCGTTGCTCGAGGAGTTGCAGGGCAGCGGCATACGCCTCTCAATCGCCACCAAGTCCGACCTTGTTCTTCGGGACTTGGACCTAATCAAAACCTTCCCCGATGCTCGCGTCAGCTGGTCCATTAATACCCTCGACGAGCCGTTTCGTGAGGACATGGACCGCGCTGTCAGCATCGAGCGCCGCTAGAGGCTATGCGTGTCTTCATGAGGCCGGTGTCCGCACCACTTGCTTCATCTCGCCGATTTTTTCCCGGTATCACGGATGTCGAAGCCATCATCGATCGAGCCAAAGAGCAGTGCAACCTCGTCTGGCTCGAAAACCTCAATCCGCGGGAGCTATAAGCCCGTCATCTTGATTACATCCGCCCCAAATACCCCTCACTACTCCCCGCTCTATGAGGAGATCTCACAACCAGCGTCGCCGCGACTACTGGGAAAGTCTTGACTGTAGCCTCACGCGCCTATGCCGCCCGCATCGGACCTGATTACGTTCGCGACGACGACAGTATGCGCTGTCCTTTCACGGCTCCGCCCATTATCGTCAACTACTTCATCATGAAGAAGAAGCGGTCAGCCAAGAAAGACGTTGATTACATCAGAGGCTCCCCCATCAGCCATGCACGACCGATAAGAAGCCTCTGTCTCTACCTCTATCCCTCTACCCTCTACTCACAGATCCTTACTCCCGAACGACAGCGGAAGCAGCGCCCGGCTGACTCCACGCAGCAATACTCCGTCCGTCCGCAGAGGTAGATACGGATGGATTGCCCGTAGCGATGCTCCACCTCCGAGATCACCTGCCGACAGCCGCCGCACGGGCTGATCTTTGTCCTGCACCACGCCGTCCTTCATGGCCACCACATACAGCGCCCGCACCGCCACGTCCGGATGCTGTGCCCCGGCCGTGAAGAGGGCCGTCCGTTCCGCACACAGCCCCGACGGATACGCGCTGCATTCTCCTGATTACCGCCCGACACCAAGGTGCCGTCTACCAGTCTCTGCAGCCGCCCCGACGTGAAATCCCGAGTACGGAGCGTAAGCCTTTTTCGGCCGCCGCAAGTGCCACATCCATGCCCCGACGTTCGTCCGCCGTGAGTCCTCGATACGCCCCTTTGGAGGCGTATCTCAATCTTTCTTCTGCATATTTTAGGGTCTTTGGTTGGGCCAACGAAGGTAGCCCGATTTTTCCTAATAGGTTAAAGGCGTTCTGGTTATTTTCTATCTTTGCCCCTGATTCCTAAAAGAGACGGCCCTGATGATCCCTCGATGTATCAGATACTTTATTCTCATTTTTCTATACAGGCTTCACGATCGTAGCGGCAGGCCAGTGCCGAGCGAAAGCGACACCCTGCTTATGAGAAATACATTACCCAATACGGCTATATTGCCGTACAACAGGGTGATCGATACAACATACCCCCCAGCATAACCCTCGCACAAGCGCTGCATGAATCTGGCGCAGGCTTATCACGCCTCTCTTTAGAATCCAACAACCATTTCGGAATCAAGTGCCACAAAGACTGGAAAGGCGCACGTACCTATTGGGACGACGATCTCAAGGACGAATGCTTTCGCAAATACAACAACGTGGCCGAATCCCTATGAAGATCACTCCTGTTTCTTAGTCGACAAAAAGCGCTACAGCAAACTCTTCCTCCTCCGCAAGACGGACTATCGCGGATGGGCCAAAGGCTTGCAAGAATGTGGCTACGCCACCGATCGCGCCTATGCCAACAAGCTGATCAAAATGATCGAAGACTATGAACTCTATCTCTTTGACACCGGCAAAAGGATAGCGCGTGAGGTACAGGAGAAAACGAGAAACGAACAGCCTCGAACAACGCCTACCACGCCCAGTCAGAAGCCCCTCACCCGACCCCTTACCGAGCCGGGGAAGAAAGAAGGCACCTTCTTCGAACGTCTATTCGGCAAAAAGAAGGCCGAGCAGCCTCAACCCTCATCACCAGACGAGAAGGGTCTGAAACCCCGTGACGTCTACAAGACGGGTGGCCTACTCTATACCATCGCACGCTACAACGACACCTTCGATCGGATCGCTCAGATCCGGCTTCACGGCACGCGAACTGGCGCGATTCAACGAATCACCCGAGAACTTCTCCCGCGACGGGGGATATCGTTTACCTGGAGAAAAAGAAGAAACGGGCCGATATGCCCCATCTTTATCATCAGGTGCAGATCGGAGAATCCATGCACAGTATTTCTCAGTACTACGGCATACAGGTCAGTACGCTCTATGCCCCTGAACGAGAAAAACCAAAGTTATGTGCCCCGAGAGGGAGAGACACTTAAACTCAGATAATAGAACTTTTCATACATGATGCGCCCACGTACATTATCACTACATCGTCTTGCCGTTATTATAGGCTGTATTACGCTTGCCAGTAGCCCCGTGCTCGTCGAACGCATGGAGGCTGGCAAAACAGAGGTTCGAAATTTGGATGCTTGTGAAGAGTATATCCAGGCTTTATCATCAGGCTGCTATCCATCAGCAGACCAGACATCGTATACCCGCCAGTATTACCTTTGGCACAGGGTCTCCTTGAATCGAGCGCAGGGAAAAAGTTACCTGGCTATTCAGGGTAACAACCACTTCGGTATCAAATGCGAAACCGGACGGGTGACTATCTCTACAAACAAGATGATGGTCGCTTGAACGCTTTCGTAAGCACACCTCCGTAGAACAATCCTACGAGGATCACTCGCACTTCATCGCTGACAGATCGCACTACAAGTCGCCTCTTTGAGCTCGCCAACGGACTAGTGGGTTGGGCGCATGGATTGAAACGATGTGGTTACGCCACCGATCCCGAGTATGCCAGTAAGCTGATCGAGCTGATTGAGCGTTACGAGCTGCACGCCCATGACCTGGCCAGTGCCTCGTCCCTCCGAACCCATCGCCTCGAGACCCGCAAGGAGCGTCTCCACACCATCGGCACCGGCTAAGCGTTCCGCCACCTCACCCGAGGTGAAGCCGGAGCGCAAGAATCCTGCGGAAACTAAACCCGCTGCCGCCACGCAACGTGAGCCGGGAACGAGCCCACAGCCCACGGTATCAAGGTGCCCAAGAAATCGAAACCGGAAGCGGCTGCCCCAAAGCTCAAAAAGAGCCAGCTGCCCAACCTGTTCCGGCGAAACCTGCACCGAAAAAGGAAGCTGCTCCAGCTGCTAAACCAGCTCCTGCTCCCAAAGCAGATGCTCCTAAGCCCGCCGCGAAACCCGCTGCCGATCCGAAAGCTGCTGCTGAGAAAAAGCCAGCTCCGGCTGAGGTAAAGAAACCAGCACCCGCCCCAAAACCAGATGCTCCTAAGCCCGCCGCGAAACCCGCTGCCGATCCGAAAGCTGCGGCCGCCAAGAAGCCAGCCCGGCTGACGCTAAGAAACCGGCCCTCGCCCCGAAAGCGTGGACTCCCAAGCCTACTGCGAAACCAGCTGCCGATCCGAAAGCTGCGGCTGCCAAGAAGCCAGCCCGGCTGACGCTAAGAAACAGGCCTCTGCCCCCGAAAGCGTGGACTCCCAAGCCTACCGCGAAACCCGCAGCCGATCCGAAGGCCGCTGCTGCTGTAAAAAGCCTGCGACTGCCGTCAAGAAGTCAGCCATAGCCAGCGCCAAGAAAACCGGTGGCGACGAAGAAAGCCGTCTCCCCACCCGCCGCGAAGAAGCCTGCCCCGACACCGAAGAAACAGTCGGGTAAGCTCGTGGCATCGTCGGGGAAGTCTAAAGCGACTCCAACGAAAAAGGTCATTCCTAAAGATCAGCGCGCGTTGCAGGCAAAAGAAGCCTGCGGCTTCTGTCGTTACTAAGGCGAAGACTCGCCGCTAAGCCGGCCGCCAGACCGACTGCCGCTAAGCCCGCCGCTAAACCGGCCACAAAGTCTGCTGCCAAACCAGCAGCCAAAGCCACTGCCGCGAAGCCGACGGCTAAGCCTGCAGCCAAAACGGCTCTCGTCAAGAAGACAACCCCTCAGGCTTCTCAGAAAAAGAACCCAAAACACCGCAGAAAAATGTCTACCCTCAGAAGACAAAAACAATAATGAGCGACCAACGGTACACACGGCGCGGCGTCAGCGCCTCGAAAGAAGACGCATAACGCCATCCGACGCATCGACAAGGGCCTTTTCCCGAAGGCCTTTTGCAAAAATCATCCCAGACATACTTGGTGCTGATCCTGCTTACTGCAACATCATGCACGCTGATGGCGCCGGCACCAAGTCGGCGCTTGCTTATCTATACTGGCGCGAAACGGGCGACCTCAGCGTCTGGAAAGGCATTGCACAGGACGCACTGATCGCGAACATCGACGACCTGCTTTTGCGTCGGCGCCACGGACAACATCCTTGTCTCGGGCACCATCGGGCGTAACAAACTGTTGATCCCCGGCGAGGTGATCTCAGCCATCATCAACGGCACAGACGAGCTGCTGTCCGAGCTGCGTGAGATGGGCATCGGCGTTTACGCCACGGGCGGTGAGACGGCCGACGTGGGCGATTTCGGTGCGCACGATCATTGTCGATAGCACCGTCACCTGCCGCATGCGCCGCGCCGATGTGATCGACAATGCGCGTATCCGCCCCGGCGACGTCATCGTCGGATTGGCCTCTTTCGGTCAAGCCTCCCATGAGCATGCCTACAACGGCGGCATGGGCAGCAACGGACTCACCAGCGCGCGCTACGATGTCTTCGCCCACCACTTGGCCGAGAAAATACCCGAGAGTTTTGACGCCGCCGTTCCTGACGATCTCGTTTACGCTGGTGGTCTCCGCCTCACGGACGCCATCGAAGGCCTGAACGCAGATGCCGGCCGCCTCGTCCTCTCTCCCACGCGCACCTACGCCCCTGTCGTCAAGGCTCCTGCTCGACGCCATGCGCCCCGAGATCCACGGCATGGTGCACTGCTCTGGCGGTGCGCAGACGAAGATCCTCCACTTCATCGGCGACAACATGCGCGTCGTCAAAGACAACCTCTTCCCCTGCCGCCCCTCTTCCGCATCATCCGCGAGCAGAGCGGCACGGACTGGGCTGAGATGTACAAAGTCTTCAACATGGGGCACCGCATGGAGGTTCACTTGACGCCGCGCGAGCAGAAGAAGTCATCGCCCTCAGTCGCTCGTTTGGTATCGACGCCCAGATTGTGGGCCGCGTAGAGTCTGCCGAGCGGAAGGAGCTGATCATCCGTAGCGAATTCGGGGAATTCCGGTATTGAAAGTGTTTGCAACACTGTTGCAAGTCCCGTGAAAACTTTTCAGGCGTTTGCAACACTGTTGCAAAGTCTCACGAAAAACTTTTCGGCGTTTGCAACACCGTTGCAAGTCCCTCGAAAAAGTTTTTCTGGCGTTTGCAACACCGTTGCAAGTCTCACAAAAACTTTTTGGCGTTTGCAACACCGTTGCAAGTCTCACGAAAAACTTTTTGGCGTTTGCAACACCGTTGCAAGTCCCTCGAAAAAACTTTTCTGGCGTTTGCAACACCGTTGCAAGTCCCGCAAAACTTTTTTGGCGTTTGCAACACCGTTGCAAACACTTCCGGAATCATCAAGTAAATATCAATCAACAAGCATATGAGCACACTGAAAGTGATTATCCATACAGAGAATCCACATGATCATCAAAAAGGTAAGGAAGGGCAAGTTGGATTGTGTGATGACCGTGCTTTCGCGTCGCTTTTTGCGAAACAGCCGACCTCTCCAAAATCGAAGAAATGGATCGCCCCTGCCTCTATTTGCTCGTGGATGAGGGGAGAAAAGCCTATATCGGACAGACGACGAGTTTCCGCGTCCGCGTAAAAGATCATTTAGGGAAGAAGAGATGGTGGACACGGGCATACGTCTTTGTTTCGGGTTCCAACCAATACGACCAGGCCAGCATTACATATTTAGAGTATCTGGCTATTCACGAAGGATTGGCAACCGGGGCGTATGACTTGTCGGAAAACGGGCAAAGGCCGACGAAACCGATTTTGCAAGAGGGGATAGCTCGGATTATGACGAGATATTTGAGGAGATCGTTCTTTCTCGAATATGAGCGGTGCTTCGTCTTTGTAAAGCCGGAGGTGAACACAAAGCCGGAGGAGCCTTTGCAGCAAAAAGGTCGTCGTGCCGCAGCCCGCAGCCAAAGAGTATCCCCTCTTTTCTTGAGGCATACGAATCACACTTGCGTGGCGCGAGGCTATCCGCTGAACGATGGGACGAAGTCTTTCGTCGTACTGAAAGGATCAGAGATCTCAGTAAAAGAGAGCAACACTAAAGGCGGCAGTGCACGAGTCGAGATGTTGAAGCATTGCACGCTGTGCGGTGATGAGAAATATGTTCTCAATGAGGATCTTGTATTCAAAACTCCGAGCGGAGCCTCCGGCGCCTGCTTGGGGCAAAGCAGCAACGGCTATGATGTATGGAAAACCGAAGATGGTGTAATGCTCAAATCGTATTTGGAAAAACCTCAAACAAACGCATCCCTAAATGAACACTAACCCCATCCTTCAAAAGCTCGACGGCCTTACGGCTCGTTTCGAGGAAGTGTCCACGCTGATTACTGACCCCGAGGTCATCGCTGATCGCAACCGTTTCGTGCGGCTGACCAAAGAATACAAAGGCCTCGAGGAGCTCTTTGGCCGCAAAACGCGACTACGAGCAACTGTTGGCCAACCTCGACGAGGCGCGAAGCATCGTCATGAACGACGACGATCCAGACCTCAGGAGATGGCCCGCGAAGAGATCGCGGCCGGTGAGGAGCGTCTGCCCGCCCTGGAGGAGCAGATCAAGCTCATGCTCGTACCTGCCGATCCGGAGGACGCTAAGAACGCCATCGTCGAGATTCGCGGCGGCACGGGTGGCGACGAGGCCGCACTCTTTGCCGGCGACCTCTATCGGATGTACGCCAAATACTGCGAGATAAAGGGCTGGGGAGTGGCCGTGTCGAGCGTCAGCGAGGGCACCTCGGGCGGATTCAAGGAGATCATCTTCACCGTCACGGGCGACAACGTGTACGGCACGCTTAAATACGAGTCGGGCGTGCACCGCGTGCAGCGTGTGCCGCAGACCGAGACGCAGGGACGCGTCCACACGTCGGCGGCTACCGTGGCCGTCTTGCCCGAGGCCGACGAGTTCGACGTAGAGATCAACGAGGGTGAGATTCGTTGAGACACCTTCCGCAGCAGTGGCGCGGGCGGACAGAACGTGAACAAGGTGGAGTCGGGCGTCAGGCTGAACTATACGTGGCGCGACCCCGTCACGGGCGAATCGGAAGAGATCCGCATCGAGTGCACCGAGACGCGCGACCAGCCGAAGAACAAGGAGCGCGCCCTCTCGCGCCTACGCTCCTTCATCTACGACCGCGAGCACAGCAAATACATGGACGACATTGCCTCGCGTCGCAAGACCATGGTCTCCACCGGCGACCGTTCGGCCAAGATCCGCACCTACAACTTTCCCCAAGGTCGCATCACCGACCACCGCATCAATTACACCATTTACAACCTCCCCGCCTTCATGAACGGCGACATACAGGACTGCATAGACCGTCTCACGATCGCCGAAAACGCTGAACGTATCAAGGAGAGCGAGCTGTGATAGCTAAAAACGAAAAGGGGGAAAAACGAAAAAAACGATGAGTAACCGGCAGAGCTTCCCTGGCCTCGGCAGAGGCCTTGACTTTTTCGTCTCCTTTTCTTGTGTCAAGACAAGAAAAGGAGAATGAGGATCTTCTTTTCTTCCATTAGGGAAGAAAAGAAGCAAAAAGAAGATCAAGGCAGCAGGGCTGCTGACCAATCATGCCGGAGCCCCTGAAAGACTATCTCCCGAGAAAATTCAAAATGACATAGCCACATGAATAAGAACGAACTCATCCAGAACATCCGCCGCAAGAAATCCTTCCTCTGCGTCGGGCTTGACACGGATCTGAAGAAGATCCCGCCGCATTTGTTGAATGACGACGACCCGATCTTCGCTTTCAACCGAGCCATCATCGACGCCACGGCCGAATACGCCATTGCGTATAAAACCCAACCTCGCCTTCTACGAGTGCGCCGGAGCACGCGGCTGGTTGGCCTTCGAGAAGACCGTTCGCTACCTCCGCGAGCATCATCCGGACACATTCCTCATTGCCGACGCCAAACGCGGCGACATCGGCAACACATCGGCGCTCTACGCCCGCACCTTCTTCGAAGAGACCGACGTGGACGCCCTCACCGTTGCGCCCTACATGGGCGAAGACAGCGTCACGCCTTTCCTCGGTTACGACGGCAAGTGGGTCGTGCTGCTCGCCCTGACGTCGAATAAAGGCTCGGCGGACTTCCAGCTCACAGCTTCGGCCGACGGCGAACGCCTCTTTGAGCGCGTCCTCAGGCAGTCGCAAGAATGGGCCGACGACGAGCGGATGATGTACGTCGTCGGAGCCACGCAGGGACGCATGTTTGAGGATATCCGTCGCATCGTCCCGCGGCACTTCCCTGCTTGTGCCCGGCGTTGGCGCACAAGGCGGATCGCTCGACGAAGTTCGTCGCCATGGCATGAACGCCGACCGCGGACCGATCGTCAACCTCGCGCGCCATCCTCTATGCCGACCGCACCGAGGCCTTCGCCACGGCTGCCGCTCGCGAAGCTCGCACCGTACAGCAGCAAAATGGCAGCCTACCCTGTGAGATAATTGTCAATGGTAATCACGACCCAACGGCAACAGGTATCCGGCTGTTGGCTGGCGTACGTGACCAAACTTCCTTACCTCGGCTGGGGCCTTTTCCTTTCATCAAGGGAAGAGAAGAAGATTTCATCAGGATGAATTAAAAACGAAAAGTCCCTGCCGAAAGAGGAGCAAAAGACTCTCTGCGGGCAGGACTTTTTTTCTGGGTGTGATACGCCATCTTCTTAGCCATGGAGCCTTTCGATGATATGAAAGTGATCTACAATCGCCTCGTGCCCTTTCGCGGCTTCACGGCCATCAATCTGATGGGCGTCGTGTTCGCGAGGGTAGAATATCGGCCACCTCGACCGCCATCCTTAGGCACGAGGCCATCCACACGGCGCAGATGAAGGAGACGGCCTTCTTGGCTTCTACCTGATCTATATCTCGGAATGGCTGTGGGGACTGTTGCGCAGGCAGAGCTCCCTCGCGGCCCTATCGGGCTATCCGCTTCGAGCGCGAGGCCTACCGCTACATGGCCGATCCGAGCTACCCTCACCCGGCGGCACCCCTATGCGTGGGCTTCAATGAGCCAATGATGACTAAAAGGGGATAGCCCTCGGTCATCGTGCAAGCCACCTTGCACGACGGCTGCAAGCCTGCTTAAGAGCGTCTCTTAAGTCTGCGTTGCGAGAGACGCAACAAAAAGGGTCCGCACATATATGCATACGCTCCCATCCTGTAGCCATCCGTTTTTAGCTTTTCGTTTTTAGTTGATCTGTTGATCCGTTGATCCGTTGATCAATGCGCCTCGAGCCAGTTGCGCCCAACGCCACAGTCGACGGTCAGCGGGACACTGAGTTTGGCGGCGCCTTCCATCTCTTCGCGGACAATCTGGCGGACAACATCCAGCTCCTCCTTCCGGACGTTGAAGTTGAGTTCGTCGTGCACCTGCAGGATCATGCGGCTGCGGAGGTGCTCCTGGCGGAAACGGCGCCGGATGCCGATCATGGCGATCTTAATAATGTCTGCGGCTGTACCCCTGTATCGGGGCATTGATGGCGCCCCGCTCGGCGTAACCGCGGACGACGGCGTTGCGCGACCGGATGTCGGGCAGGAAACATCCGGCGGCCGAAGAGCGTCTCCACGTAACCCTGCTCCGTGGCCGTTTGGATCGATGCGTCCATGTAGGCTTTGATGCGGGGTAGGAGGCGAAGTAGCCGTCGATCAGCTCGCGGGCTTCGGCGCGGGGATGGCGAGGCGCTCGGCCAGGCCAAAGGCGGAGATGCCGTAGATGATGCCAAAGTTGGCCGTCTTGGCGCGGCGGCGCATGTCAGAGGTGACCTCCTCGGGGGCGACGCCGAAGATCTTGGCGGCCGTGGCGGCGTGGATGTCGGCACCGTGGCGGAAGGCGTCGGTCATGTGTTCGTCGCCGCTGAAGTGGGCCATGATGCGCAGCTCGATCTGCGAATAGTCGGCCGAAAAGAAGACGGATTCGGCGTCGTCAGCGGTGAAGGCTTTGCGGATCTCGCGGCCCAGTTCCTCGCGCACGGGGATGTTTTTGCAGGTTGGGGTTTGACGAACTCAGTCGGCCGGTCGAGGTCACCGTCTGGTTGAACGAGGTGTGGATCTTACCCGTTGCCGGGTCTACGCGCTCGGGCAGGGCGTCGATGTAGGTGCTGAGCAGCTTCTTCACCCGTCGGTAGTCGAGCAACTTGTCGACGATGGGGTGTTTGCTGCGCAGCTTTTCGAGCACCTCTTCGCCCGTGCTGTAGAGGCCCGTCTTCGTCTTCTTGACCTTTTCTTCTAATCGCAAATGTTCAAAGAGCACCGTGCCGACCTGCCGCGAAGAGTTGATATTGAACTCCATGCCGGCCAACGTGTGGATCTCTCTTCCAAGCTGCGGAGGGTCGCGTTCAGCTCGTCGGACGACTGCCGGAGCGCCTCCGTGTCGAGCGTCACGCCGGCCTCTTCCATCCCGGCCAAGACAGGCACGAGGGGCATCTCAATGTCGTGAAAGAGTTGCTCCACGCCGTGTTCCGCGAGCAGTGGGCGAAAATGCTCCATCAATTGCCACGTCACGTCGGCGTCCTCCGCGGCGTATTCGCAGACATCCTTGACGGGCACCTCGCGCATCGAGCGTTGCCCCTGCCACGCGGCCCGATGAGCGACTCGATGGCGATGGGGCGATAGCGGAGGTAAGTCTCGGAGAGGTAATCCATGTTGTGACGCAGTTCGGGTGGAGCAGGTAGTGGGCGATCATCGTGTCGAAGAGTGGGCCGTCGACTCGGATGCCGTATTTGATCAGCACCATGAGGTCGAACTTGATGTTCTGCCCCACCTTACGGATAGCGGTGTTTTTCGAGTGGTGCGGCGAAGGGAGCGACCGTGGCGCGCGCTCCTCTTCGTCGGCCGGCACGGGCACATACCACGCTTCGTGGGCACGGACAGCGAACGACATGCCGACCAACCGCGTGTGGAGTGCGTCGATGCCCTCCGTTTCCGTGTCAAAAGGCGAAGGCTTCAGCGTGATTCAACTGTTCGGCTAAGGCGCGCCGTGCCTCCTCGGTATCGACCAAGTGATACGTGTGCGGCGTCGTGGTGGCGTCGGTCGTATCAGCATCGTCGGGCGATGGCGGTGGGGCCGTCGGTTCGTTGGCGAAGAGCGAAAGCTGTTGACCCGGTGCAGGAGTATCGGTTGGCGGTGCGTCGAGCTTCATGAGGAAGCTGCGGAACTCGAGTTCGGTGTAGAGCTCACGCAGCGCATCGCGGTCGGGTTCGCTGATGGCACACGCAGCGGCGTCGAACTGGATCGGTGCGTCGGTGACGATCGTGGCGAGGAACTTGGAGAAGCGAATCTGCTCGGCGTGCGTCTCGATCTTCGTCCGGAGTGCACCCTTGAGTTGGTCGGTAGACTCGAGCAGTCGCTCGATGCTGCCGAACTCGGTGAGCAGCTTCTGCGCCGTCTTCTCACCCACGCCCGGGCAGCCGGGAATGTTGTCCGAGGCGTCGCCCATCAGCCCGAGCAGGTCGACCACCTGACGGACGTCGGTCAGGCCATACTCGCGAGCACCTCGGTCGTGCCCATCGTCTCGTAATCGCCGCCGTGGCGCGGTCGGAACTGGAAGATGCGGTCGGTGACGAGTTGCCCGTAGTCCTTGTCGGGCGTCATCATGTAGACGTCGAACTGCTCCTGCGCGGCCTGTGTGGCGATGGTGCCGATCACGTCGTCGGCCTCGTAGCGTGCGACCTCAAGCAGAGGGATGTGCCGCGCCTCGATGAACCGGCGGATATAGGGTACGGAGGCGTGGATGTCCTCGGCGTCTCTCGCGCTGCGCCTTGTATTCGGGGAAGGCCTCGTGGCGGAAGGTGGGTCCGGCGGGATCGAAAGCGATGGCGGCGTGGGTGGGCGTGAGTCGTCGGAGGGCATCGTCAAGCGAGTTGATGAAGCCGAAGATGGCTGAGGTGTTCATACCCTTCGAATTGACGCGAGGATTGCGTATGAAGGCGTAGTAGGAACGGTAAATCAGTGCGTAAGCATCGATGAGGAGGAGCTTCATTTGGGATGTATGAGTTTGGATTTGCGGGCGTAAAAGTAAGAGTAGATCCGGCGGGGCTCGCCGGGGCAGTGGAAGTTTGGCCGGGTACATGTGAGCATGCCCCCAACGAATCCCCTTTCGGCAGAAGGGGCGATTGTAACGGCGGATGGGGCCAGGATGAAAGGATAATTCCCACCTCTATCTACTTTTTGCCCGACATTAAAAATACACCCAGAACATGATCAATAAACGGGATATAGAGCGGCCGGTGGAAGAGGCACTTGCGCAGTTTCGGAGCGAATACACTGAGGCGCTACACAGCGATGTGCGCACGATACGTGCAGCCATTGAGGCTGTATACCACCCGGCGGCAAGCATGTCCGCCCACTGCTGCTGCTGCTCACGGCCGAGGCTGCGGGCGGCGTCCGACCCTGATTCGGTGCACTCGGCCGTCTTCATCGAACTGCTACACTGGCCTCGCTGATCCACGACGACGTGGTGGACGATACGCGTCAACGCCGCGGACAGCCCTCCATCAATGCGGTAGTTCGACAATCGCATCGCCGTCTTGGTGGGCGATTTTGTGCTGTCCGAGGCGCTGATCCGGGCCGCCCGAACGGGGAGTGCTGATCGTCTCCATCATCTCCACACTCAGCCGACAGATGGCCGCGGGCGAGATCAAGCAGCTGGAGAACGCGCGCGAACAGCTCCTTACGGAAGAGGATTACTTTCCGCGGTGGAGAAGAAGACGGCCATGCTGCTGGCTGTTTGTGCCGAGATCGGGGCGGTCACGGCGGGTGCGGACGCAGAGGTGCAGGCGCACTGCCGCGAGTATGGCCGGCTACTCGGCTACAGTTTCCAGATCCGCGACGACCTCTTCGACTACTTTCGACATGCCCACCACGGGTAAGCCCGGCGGTAACGACATCCGTGAGGGCAGGTGACGCTGCCGCTGCTCTACGTGCTCGCTGCGACAGCCGAGGCCGTGAAGGCGCCCTTCCTGCGCATGATCCGTGAGCAGGAGTTTACGCCGGAGAACGTGGCGGCGCTGATCCGTTTCGCCAAGGAGCACGGCGGCATAGCCTACGCTGAGCAGCGCATGAATGAGTATCGCGACCGTGCCAAGGACGAGATCCGTTTCCTGCCCGACGGCCCGGCCCGTGAGAGTCTGCTGGCTTTGGCGGACTATATCGTGGGCCGCAACGTGTAAGAGGCGCAAGGGTTACACGCGAAACGTCCTGCCGGCGGAGGGGAAATCCCTTGTCGGCAGGACATCTTGCTTTTTATCTCGCACACATTTCCACCCGGAAATGTGCCTCAATCCGGAATTTCGCCCCGTTTCTTCTGGAGGAATATGCCGTATCCGAAATTCCGGCCTGTTTCTTCCAAGCAACACGCCTCAAATCGAGAATTCCGGCCTGTTTCTTCCAAGCAACACGCCTAAACTCGGGAATTCAGCCTGTTTCTTCCAAGCAACACGCTGTAATCCGGAATTACAGGGCTGTTTCCAGGCGGAAACGGGGCTCAATCGGGAATGGCGGGCTGTTCTCTGTCCGCTTATTCCTCGCTCCAGCGCGTTGGCCTTCGTAGCTGCTGACGATGCTGAAGCGGACAGGGCTGCCGGGCTTGAAACGGAAGAGGGCGGGGCCGCTGAGGAGGACGAGGTCGTAGGTCTGGCCGCCGTCGTGGGTGATGAGGCGGAAGGTGCCGCTTGCGGTCGAGGGAGTGGTCTTTTTCGACGATGTCCGGGTTGGTGTCGCCACTTCCAAAGGCGGTGTGCGAGCGCATGAGATAGCGGAACTCGTACTGTCCGGACTTGGCGTCGGCCTTCGTCTGGAAGACTTGCCCAGCGTAGTACGCGATCGTGCCGCCCTCGCGCGATCCGTCGATGAACATCAACCTCCAATCGGGGGTAAATGCGCAGTTCATACTCCTCGCCGTCGACATCGTGGAAGAGTGAGCGGTAAGGCTTTGGGCAGGAGGTTGGGGCGGAGTGCGTGTTTGCCGCCCTGACTTGTCGATGGCTTGGATCGCGTCGCCCTCTGGCGGAAGCCGGTGATGTCCTTCAGGTCGGGCAGTCGGCCGCTGGAGATGAAGTCCGCGCCGCTGTTCGGATTGAAGCCGCTGATGCTGGTCGGACAGAAGGCTTCCACGCCGCCGTCGTCCATGAGCAGGCAGAGGAAGAACAACTTGTCGCTGCCGATCTCGCCCGCGAAGAGTCCGACGCAGCGACCCGTGATGCCCTCCAGCACATAGGGTGCGATTCTCAACGGCGCCGAAGGGCTTCTGTACGTCGAGGAAGACGCGCCCCTGAGCGATACGGGCCGTGATGGGATCTTCGGGGCACTCGACGGACTGCGGCAGGCGGCTCGTGGGCAGCGGCTGCGTGATGTCGAGCACGGAGCCTTTCGCCCCTGGTTGACGATACCGGGCGTGACGAGCGAGCCGTCGTCGGTGGAGAGCTGCGGGCGGTAGATGATCTGTCGGCCGTTGTTGTCCACGATGATCATTTCAAGGTTCATCATGCCGCCGCTGCTTTGACAGCGGACGAAGAAGGGCGCCCTGACTCGCTCTTTGTAGAGGATCGGGCCATAGACGTCGGCGTCGGGGTCGATGAGGCGTTCGACGGGCACGTCGTTGATGGCTACGGAGGCGTTTTGGATCGCGGGGGATGACGAGGTAGAGCTCATTGTCGGTGGTGCTCTCTTCGCCTTCTTCGTCCTTGCGGCTGATGCAGCTGATATCGTCGGGCAGGCCGTAGCGCTGCTTCAGATCGGCGAAGGCAGGCGTCTGCTTGAAGTCTTCAAACGAGGCGCCGTAGCCCACGAAGGCGACAGCCACGATGTCGGTTTCTCCCAAAGGGAGTTCGGAGACGTCCGTCGCTGCAGTGCCTTGGGCGTTGCTGCGGTGGCAGCCGGTGGCGGTGAGGGCGAGCAGCCCGAGTAGGAGCGTAAAGAAGGAGGTTTTTCATATCTGTGAGGTGTGAGGGGGATTAGTCGGTTACGAGATTGGGGGCGGGAATATCGCTGTTGCGGACGCGTCTGTAACGTGCCGGGGAGCCCTTCTCAGTGGCGAAGGGAAGGGGGCCGCTGAGGACGACGAGGTCGTAGCTGCGGCTTCCGTCTTTGTAGGTAAGGCGGAAGGAGCCGCGCTCGGTGGCAGGCTGGGGACGGGCGTTTTCGTACGCTTCCTCGTCGCCTACGGGCGGGTAGTCGAAGCGGGTGAGCATGGTGTAGCTGTACTCGTAGACCTCGTTTTCGTAATCCATTTTGATCGGGCGGAGGCGGCCGGTGTAGGTGTGGACGAGTTCGCTTTTCGGCGATGCCGAGGGTGAACAGGAAGGTCCAATCGGGATAGATGACGAGTTGTTGTTCCAGGACGACGCCTGTGCCGCCTGAAGAGTAGCTGTAGAGCGCGGAGAAGGGCCGGATGCAAGGCTCGATCTCGTGCTCGCGGCCTTCACGATCGATGGCGAAGATGGTGCCGTAATCGGCAAAGCCATACTCGTTCATGACGGGGCCTTCACGGAAGCGCGTGATGTCCTTCAGACCGGGCAAGCGGCCGGAGGAGGTGAAGCAGAGCGTACGCCCGTAGGCCCTCGTGGCCGAGGCTGTGGTAGGAGAGGAGCTCCACGCCGCCGTCGTCCATGAGCATGCAGAGGAAGGGGTTGGTGTCTCGGCCGATGTCGCCGACGAAGAGCCCGACGCAGCGGCCCTGTGAGGCCTTCGACGAATTGGGTGGGCTGGGGCCAACCGAGCTCGTCTGTTTTGGCGATGAGGCGGACGCGTCCGTCTCACGATCTCGGCGCGGACAGGGTCTTCCGGCCGGTCGACGGATTGAGCGACTTTCGGCGTGGCGCTGGCCGTTTTCCCTGCGCGTTGGCCGACTTCCGCGTGCAAGCAGGGGCGACAGTGAGTAGCCCGATCAATAAGGCAATACAGGGGCGAAGCGCATTCGCCCCAAAGAGATTCGTTTTTCATATCGGTTTCAATTATCTATGATGAAGAGGGATCAGTATCCGCAATCGCTGTCCCTAATTGGCCAAGAGGTAGCGCGATTCTATCCAGCCGATGTAGTTGGTGGTGGCCATTTGCACCTTGACCCAGCCGTGGCGGGCTTCCAGGAGGTGAAATGCGAGCGCCACCTCGACGTTGTTTCGCATGTCCTCCACCGCATAGAGGCGGCGCGAGGCGAGTGTGGGCTCGGCGTAGAGGTGGAGCATCAGGTCGAAGGGCCCGTCTTTGTCGGCGATGTCGACGAAGAGCGACCCTGCGGGGCATCCAGGCGCGGCGGAAGCCGGTGGCGTAGTCGAGGCCTTGCCGGAGGCTACGGGTCAGATCTACCGGGCATCGATCGCCCGGCTGTATGTAGGCGATCTCGGCCCAGTCGCCGCGGACGCAGGTGAGCATGATGAAGTACTCCTGCTGCTCCCGCGGGAGTCAGGCGACGGGTGATGATGCCGTTCGGGGCGTCGTAGAGCGGGGGCGTCCTTCGCGGCCGAGAGGTCGGGCATGTTGGGCGTCTGATAGAAATATGCTCGGGCAAAGAGAGCCACCTCGTTGCTTTTCGCGGGCTTCCGATATCGCTCGGCGGCGCCGTCGAAGATGAAGGCGTCGCTTCCGTTCCAGCGGAGGGTCAGGGTGTCGGAGGGGTTATCCCAGATGGGCTTTATGTGGATGTCTTTGCCTTTGGCGGGGCAGGTGGGCGTTCAGCATGGCGGGGTTGTCGTAGAAGCCCTTGATGGGGGACTCGGGGAGGGGCGTCATGAGGCGGGTCTGGGGTTGTAATCGTAGAAGAGGAGACAGCCGATGCCCCGGTCGCCCCAAGTGAGGCCCACGAGCCGATGGCCGTTGGCGGTGTGCCAATAGCACATCTCTAACGAGATGGTGCAGTCCGCACCGCAGCTGAAGGGGTATCGACGGAGAGGTAGCCGTGGGGCACGTCGATGAGATAGCGGAACATGCCGTTGTCGGGCTTCGGATAGAGACCGTCGAGCCGGGCGAGGATGGCGCGGCTGAAGGAGCTGCTGTATCGCTTCTGCTTCAGGAAGGCGCGGGCGAAGTCGGCAATCGTCGGCCCTTTGCTTGTGGAGGCGTGCACGAGAGTGCCGGTTCGTGAGCCCAGCCTTCGATGCTTAAGGAGCGCATGATCTCCATCTCGTCGGCGTATTCGTCGCCGTAGTCAGTGTATTCGTCGTATTTGTCGTCGTCGTCTTGTGCGTGGGTGGCGGGGACGAGGAGAGTGAGTCCCTAACAGGAGGAGGAAGAGAGGTCTCATAATGATCCATTGTGAATTGTCGATGATTATCCGGGTATCCGCGAAAAGAAGGGTATGCGGCCGAGTCAGCAGTCTACGCCCTCGGAGCCGCAGAGGATGCGGGCCTCGATCCAGCCGGTGATGCCTAAATGGGTGGTGCGGATTTTGACCCAGCCTTTGCGGATTTCGAGGACTTTCCACCAGATATCGGAGCTATTGTCCTGGGCTTCGTTGAAGGTGGCGACGCGGTGTGAGGCGCGGGTGGGCTCGGCGTAGAGGTGGTTGGTGTAGACAGGGGCCGGCAGGGAGGACGTAGAGGGAGGTGCAGCGTACCCACGCGCTACCCTCGGATGAGCCCGCTCCCAGCAAGTTATTGCCGTAGTCGACGTAAGCCCAGCCATTTTCTGCGCGCTTGACCCGCAAGTCGTAATCGAGATCATTGTCGGTAAGATGACGGATGACTTTGCCGTCGGGGGCGTCGTAGAGGTCGACGGGTTCGCCGCCGGTAGTTACCTCTGGTTTGAAGAGTGCGAGGAAGTCGCAGGTGGTGGGTTGGTTGGGCACGGGCTGTCGGTAGCGCTCAGCGGCGTCGACAAGAGTGAATCCATCACGGCCATTCCAGCGGAGGGTGAGGGAGGCGGGGCCGCCTGCCCACCAGCTTTTCATGTGGATGTCTTTGCCTTCGCGGGGAAGTTGCACGATGAGTTCCCCGAGGAGCTCGTGGAAATCTTCGAAGGGCGGCTGGGCGAGGGGCGTCATGAGTCCGGTAGCGGGATTGTAGTCATAGAAGATGAGAATGTAGGTGCCGATATCGCTGTAGCTGCAGACGGCGACGAGGCGGTGGTCGGTGTCGGTGCGCCAGTAGCATACTTCCAGGATTTGGTTCGGATCTATGCCGCCTTCGCCGAAGGTGTAGCAGGCGCGGAGGTAGCCGTGTGGACGGTCGATGAGGCAGGTGAACCGGTCGCCTTGGGGGAGCTTGGGTTGGCGGCCGTCGATCCGGGCGAGGTGGCGCTGAAGAGCGGATCCTTCTCTTGGTCGGCGCTGGCAAAGGCGCGTGCGAAGTCGGCGATCGTGGGCTGCTTGCCCGCAGCGGTTTGCACGCGTAAGGGGCGGCGGAAGTAATCGGGAGAGTCGTCGTCTTGCGCCGGGGCGGCGGAGGAGAAGGCGAGTAGGGCGAGGAGTAGGGCGAGTGAGCGCGTCCAAAAAGAGATTCGTTTTCATATCTGTTGAGGAGTCGTTAGGGAGAGATTTATTGCACGAAGTCGGAAGAGGAAAAGCGTGATTCGACCCATCCGGTGACGTGTGTACGGAGGTGGCGCACTTTCAGCCATCCTTCGCGGGCGTCCAAGAGCTGCCAAAGGAATGGACGGATTTGGGAGTCATCGACGTATTCGTTTTTTTGATGGTTTGGAGGGGGCGCGAGGTGCGGGTAGGCTCGGCGAAGAGGGTCATGGCGACGCTTTCGTGTCTGGAGCGTAATAAGACGTAGAGCGAGGAACAGTCGACCCAAGCGTAAGCGTATGAGGGTTCGACAGTGGGATCCTCGGACATTTGAGCGTAATGGATGTACGCCCTCCCCGTCTGCACCTTTTTCACGGTGATGTCGTAACAGAAGTCGCCGGGTGTGATGGGATGGGTGGCGGAGCTGCTAGGGCCCGTTATATCGCGGAATGGATTCGTCGGCTTTCCCGAAGTGAATATTGAAAAGGGGTCGGGTATTCGTCGGAGTCTCCGAAACGGGTCTTGAATGTGGCCGGGAACTGGCCGTTTTGATAAAGACCGGCCCCGGGCTGCCGATAGCGTTTCGGCTGCGCCGACCAGGGGTGAATCCGCCCAGTCCGTCCCAGCGGAGGGTGAGGGGGCGGGGGCGCTTCGGTCTGACCAGCCTTCCAGCTGGATGTCTTTGCCCTTGCGGGGGAGTTGGACGATGAACTCTCGGACGTCGTCGTAGAAGTCTTTGAAGGAAGCGCGCTGCGAGGCGTCATGAGTCCGGTGGCGGGGTCGTAGTCGTAAAAGACGAGGAGGAGGTTGCCCATGTAGGTGTTGCCATTGACGGCCACTAAGCAGTGACCCGCCTCGGTGCGCCAGTAGCACATCTCCATCGTCGGGTAGTCGGTCCGATTGCAGGTGTTCTCATGGAAGCTGTATCTCAGATAGCCGCTGGGGGCGTCGAGGAGGTATTCCAATGTGCAGCTCTTCGGCTGTGGTGCCTTGCCGTCGAGCTTAGCCAAGGCGGCGGTGTTGAGCGGGGTGGGATATTGCTGGAGGAAGGCGCGAGCGAAGTCGGCGATCGTGGGCCGCTTGCCGGGCTGGATGTGTACGCGTAAGACGTGGGTACCCCATTGCTTATTGCCGTCGCTCTGTGCGTGGGCAGCGGAGAAGGCGAGGAGGGCGAGGAGTAGCGTGAGAATGAGGGGAGAGTTTTTTTGTTTTCATATCTGTGAGAATTATCGATGGTCAATTATCAACCTAAATGGGTCAATGGCCGATTGGGGATTATCGAAGTTCTTGGATGTCCGACTCCCGCCAGCCGCCGTTGCCCCTCGGACGACTCCCAGGGGTAGGGGCGCTTTGAGCCATGCTCCTGATCCCAGCGGAGGAGGTCGTAGTTGATGCGTTCCAAGGGGGAGAGATCGTCTTGCTTCACGTCGCGCTTCTTCATGCGCTGATACCAGCGCTGGCGCTCTATCTCCCTTACCGGGTAAGAGAAGCGAGCGCCGTAGCGGGCGGTCAGCTCGAAAGAGAGGAGCCTGGCTTCCTCGAAGCCGAATTGCTGCATGATGCCGTAGGTCAGGATGCGCATGCTGGGGAAGGGGTATGTGCCGGGCACGCTCTCGGTTTCGAAGTAGCGGCGGATGGTGCAGAGGCAGGCCACGGTGTCGCCGTCCACCCAGCGGTCGCCCCGGCGCGTGGCACGGCGGATGATGAGGGCGTCGCACTTATTCAGCCCTCTCGAAACGCTGCCTTTGAAGACATGGTAAGCCGATCCGTCGGGCAGCAGGATGACGTTCACCGGGTCGCCTCCTTCGCGGGCGAAGGTGTACGCCACTTCGCCGCCGCCGGCGGTGAGTCCGCTGACGGCCTGACGGTCGGGCGCGAAGCGGATCGTGCGTCCCTCATCGGTGCGGTATTCGCCCGAGAGGTAGTAGTAAAGCCATGTGTCGCTCTACGGTGCGGATCAGCTCCTCGTAGGGCCGATAGCCGTCGCCTGCGCTCGCAGGGCCGTGGGGCGATGATCTCGAGGGCGGCGCAGGCGCGTCCCCGCTCGTCACGGGCGATGAGGTAGGCCGTGCCGTCGAAGCCCTCAAGCGGATGGCGTCGCCCGAGCGGGCGTTCTTGAAGGCGCGTCCGTGGCCCTCGATGTGGTAGTCGGCGCCGTCCCGACCGTCGGGGACGAGCTGGAAGCTGACGTCGGCCTCGCGTTTACGACAAGAGATGCCGCGGAAGCGGAGCGCTCCGCCGTTCGTCCGACTAACCACGAAGGCGTAGTAGCCGTCGCTCCAGATGTGGGCCGTGGGGTCGATGCGGACGGCCATAGGCTCCGGGTGTGCGGTGACGGCCGGGCACCTCGTTCCCGTCGTCGCATCGGGCGAGGACGACCAGTAGCACGGCCAAGGGGCTGAGTAGGAAATGTATTGCGTTCATCGGCGTTTTTTTGGGGATGGGTGGTTAATAAGTAGTGGTCAGTGATCTATTCTCAATGGGCGGCACCATGCTCCCCGGTGTATCTCCGGGGAGCATCATGGATCATTCATCCTTGTTTCTTATCCATCTCAATGCCGGCAGGTCTCGTTAGTCATCATCTCCTCCGCACGTCGGATCATGGAGATGTTGAGCGCATCGAGCTCGGTGAGGCGGTCGGAGACGTCGTCGGCTTCGGGGTGATACCAGTCTTTCGACTCGAAATGTCGCTGCATCTCTCCGCCGCCGGCGAAGCGCAGTCCACGGCGGGCATAGATCTCGTTGCGCATGATTCGGAGATCCACGTCGGCAAGGCGGCTCAGCTGCCCTATCGTCAGGGCCCGCATGGCGGTGCAGGGAAGTCGCCCGGCAGATCGTCCAGCTCCGAGAGGAAACGTGTGCGCCGCGCATTGCGGATGATCTCCTCGCCGTCGCCCGTCCAGAGACCCTCCTCGTCTTGGGTGACACGGTGGATGGTGAGCCCCAAGTCGGTCTTCTCCACCCGATAGGCCGAGCCGTCAGGCAGGATGACGACTTTCATGGGCGTGTTGTACTCCTCGCCGAAGGTGTAGGGTACGGCCTCATCACCCTCGTCGGCGAGTCCCCTGCACGCGCCGCTTAGAGGTGATGGAGGCAGGGGTAGAAGGTGATCGTGCGACCGTTCGCGGTGCGGTATTCGCCAGCTAAGTAGTAGTTCGAAAGGTCGTCCTCGATCCGTTGGCGGAGGTCACGGATGGGCGCCAGCACGCTGAACGGGAGGTCCTTCTCGTCGTAGACCACGAGATACATCTCCGGGCCGTAGGGCCTGAGGCGGACAATGTTGCCCGACTCGCCTAGGGATGGGGATGTCGCTCCGGCCCGGAGCCGGTTGCAGGCGGTAGAAGTCGCCGCCCTCGGGCTTGAGGGCGAAGGCATACCCACCCTCATAGAGGGATCCGCCCTCGAAGAGGAGCAGTCCGCCCGTGCCCCGTCGCACGGTGTAAGCCGCGAAGCCGTCGCTCCACGTGCGGCGCGTCAGGTCGTGCTTACCCGTCTGTGCCTCAATGGGCGCTGCGCCGAGGGTCATCAGCCCAAGGAGGAGGGCCATGAGCCCTGCGTAAAAAGATGCTTGGTCGTTTTTCATTGTGTGTGTAAATGAGGGGTGATTACTGGTCGTAAAGATCCGCATAGTCGCGGATAATCGCCAGCCGCGTTAGGTATCCGAGCCGTAGAGATCCATATACTCGAAGATGATGCGTTTGGCCTCGTCGTTCATGTCGTCCTTGAGCGTGGTGTTGCGGCGTACGGCGTCGGTCAGCCGGTAGACTTCGCCCCAGTCGCTGTCGAAGGCTATTTGTGCCTCGATGAGGGCGCAGATGATGTTCACCGTGTAGCTGTCCGGGTGCATTTGCCGTGCCCGACGCGCCATGCGGGCTGCCTCTTCGACGTTGAAATAGTTGTCCATCGCCTTGAGGTAAGCGGCCGAGAGCAGCAGGTCGCCCGGGCGCTTCTGGTAGAGATCTTTCTCCCGCTTGCAGATGCCTTGGCGCTTGAGGTAGCTGAGGAAGAGTTGGTAGCTGTTCTTGCCCCTCGAAAGCCCATCCGATCTTGTTGATGATGGCCATCTTGACGGCCACGGGATTGTCGGGTGCGGCGAGGTAGGCCCACGTCTCGTCGGAGGGTGTTCGCCCCTGCACGATCTGCGCCACAATGGGCTCGTCGGCATAAGCCTGATGGAAAGTCGGTCGAGGTGAGCGGCGAGTCGGCCGCGGCGCGCTGTGCGCAGAAACAGATCAGTGCGATCAAGCATGCGATGATGCGGTGCGTAGTTTTTCATTGTGTGGGTGGGTTTGAAGTGTGATATGAATAAGAAGTCATGACCCCTTCAGGGCGTCGCACGGTGAGGACGCTCCGAAGGGGGACAGGGTGGGCTATCATTCGGCCTCGAAAGACGTGGTGCCTTTGATCCCACTTCAGTACCTCGGGCTTTGGCCCGACGGTCAGACGGTTCGTAGAGACGGATGTCGTAGCCTCACGCGGGGCAGCTCCACGATGCGTCCGTCGATGCCACGCTCGAGTCCGCGGCGTACGGGCATCGGCGTGATGGGGCTCATCCGGTGCGTCGTGGGGTCGTAGTCGTAGAAGGCCAGCAGACCTTCCTTGTCGCTGTTGTAGAGGTCGACCATGCTCACGGCCACCATTCGATGGCCCTTCGGGAGGGTCCAGTAGCAGAGCTCGAACCACGCGCCGCCGTCCATCGCGTAGCGATACTTGAGGTAGCCGTGCGGAGGGTCGAAGACGAAGGTGTTCGGGTCCTTGCGCGTGTTGTTCGGGTCGTTCAGCCGGGCCACGATGGCGTCGGTGAGGTCTGAGGGATAGGCGCGGGCGAAGGTGCGGGCAAAGTCGGCCAGGCCAGCCGCACGGTTGCCTGAGATCTTGACGGTGAGGGGTTGGCCTTCCCACATTTCGCGGATGGCCGTCAGGTCGGATTCGCTCTCTTGCGCCTGAGCGGCGGGAGCGATGCAGAAGAGCCCTACGGCGAGGGCCAAGAGGATTCCTAAGAGGTTGCGTTTCGAGTTCATGAGTTTGTGTGGTGTTGTAGAGAGAGGGCGGGCGGAGGGAGGAACGAGGTTTGCTGCCCTCCCCGCGTCCGCCTGCTCTCTGGGGTTACGGTGTGCGTGAACGATTAGTTGAGCAGCTTAAAAGAAGACGAGCGCGGCCACCCGGGTCGGGTCGACGTTGCTATAGCTGCCGATGCTGGAATGTGAGGCGTTGTAGATCGTGCCGTTCTTGATCTCGCCGATGCTCTGGCCGCTGCGGTTGTAGACGGTGCCACTGCGCACTTCGCCGACGCTGGAGCCGCCGCGGTAGATGCTGTTGCCGCGGATCTCGCCGACGCTCGCGCCGCCGCGATTGTGGAGCGTGTTGCCGCGGAACTGGCCGATCTGGCTGTTCGAGCCGTTGTAGACGTTGCCGTCGGACTTGACGACGTAGGCCACGGAGCCGCTGAGGCGGATGTCCTGCGCTGCGGCGGGGTTAATGATCGCCATCAGCCCCAGCATGGCCAGGGCGAGGATGAGGGTGAATGCTTTTGTTTTCATCTTGTTTTTGGGGTTTATGATGTTAATATGTTGGGGGCTGCGCCCCGTTTGAGATTGTTTATGCGTTTAGGTGTTGATGTGGGGCCCTGTCGGGCCGCCCTGAGATGTTTAGCCCGTGCGCCCGTGTGGGGTCGTTGGATCATAGCCCAGGGCGATAAACGCCCTGGGCGGGCCGGGCACCCGACGGGTCGAATGACGGGCGCGGGCGTGTTCATCCATTCGGGCCCTGGGGCACGTTTTGGGGGCGTATGCAGTGCGCCCCGGGGTTTCGCCCCGGGCTAGTGATTCGGCGGCCCCTACAGGCCGCTCCGGGTACGTGCATTCGCTGCCCGTTGGGGTCGTTAGCGGTGTATCAGCCTGCGGCCCGTTCGCTTTCGTCTGAGACGGGCTACTCAGCCAAACGTCTAAACGCCTAAACATCTCAACGGGGCGCAGCCCTCAACAACTAAACACCTACCTAACCACCACCTTCTCGGTCAGCTGGGCCGACCTTGATGATGTACGTGCCGAGGGGAGGGTGACGGACGTGTCGCCGGCGGGGGCTTGCCAGGTGCGATAGAGCGTGCCGGCGAGGGTGTAGACCTGTACCGTCTCCGCGCGTCGGGGAGGGAGAGGTAGAGCGTCGGGCCGACGGTGTAGACCTTCGCCTGCGGGGCGTAGGGCACGGTGTTGGCGACGGTCGAGAGGACGTTCACCTCGCAGCGGGCGACGATGCCACTGCCGTCTGAGGCGGCGGCCGTGATCACGGCCTTACCCCTTGCCGACGATGGTCACGAGGGCGTAGTCGTCGGCGTCGGGGGCGAAGCGCAGCTGGGGCAGTGCGGCCGACTGCTTCGGGGTGAAGACTTGCACGGTGGCCACGGAGGCGTTGGAGCTCATCCAGAGGAGGCCCTTGTTGCGCGCGTTGTCCGGCGAGACGATGGCCGAGATGAGCGCCGTGGAGAGGTCGCCGTTGACGGTGAGCGTGGCCGGGTCGAGCGTGACGTTAGAGACTTTCACCTCGGCGGGTGGCACGATGGTGCCGTCGTTGCCCCTGCTGGTGGATGGCCACTTTCAGCTCGTCCATGCCTTGCTGCGTGCGGACGGTGATGGTGCCGTGGCGCATCTCCTTGGACGGGTTGGCGGCGAGGCGGAAGGTGAACGTGCCGTTGCCGCGGCCTACGGCGCTCTCGAGGCGGATCCAGTCCTCGGTCGTGGAGCCGGCCCAGAGGCGACTCGTCACGACGCTGATCGAGCTACCGGCGCCGTCCGTCGGGCCGACGGTGATCTCTTCGGGGTTCAGCGCCAAGTCGTAGTCGTATTCCTCGGATGGGGTGCTGCCGGGGCTGGGCGTGGGCTTGCGTTGGCCGGCGCGTTGGGTGAGGGTGAAGGTGCGTTCGGCTTTGCCGTCGTCGCTCTTGACGGTGAGCTTGCCCGTGCGTTCGGCGCCGGACTCATTGCGGTCGAAGCGGACGATGACGAGGCGCGTGCCCGAGCCACGTGTGGCGTCGGGGTGCATCCAGTCGGGGCTGCCGCTGATCGTCCATCCCTTGCCGGCATAGACGTTGAAGCCGACCGTTCCGCCGCCGCTGCCCATGGTCATGGCTGCGGGGTTGAGGGAGATTCCGGTGGCGGCCACGGGTGGCTCCACGGCCTTCGCGGCATCCTGCGTGACGAGGATGTGGCGGGTGATGGGGGTGCGGTGGCCTATCCGTCTCCTGGACGAGATCACCTGAATCGTTGCGCCGCGCTTCTTGGTGCTGGTGTTGGGTGTGACTTCCACGACGATCTTGCCCGTCTTGACGTCGGTCGTGAGCTTCATCCAGCTTGCGGAGGCGGCGCTGGCCTTGGTGTCCCAACCGTAGTCGCTCTTGACGTTGACCGTCTGCTTGCCGCCGCCGGTGGGGAAGGTGAGCATATCGGGGCTGAGCGTCAGCGTCGGCTCGGGCTTCTCTTTCTTGCCCGCCTGCGTTACCTTGAGCGTGACGTCGCCTTTATCGGTATGGAAGATGATTTCCCCTTTACGTTCGGCGCCCGTGTTGGGTTTGATGTTGAAGGCACAGACGCGGCTCTTTTCGTCAGAGGTGGCGGAGGAAGGTACTCGCTCCATCCAGCTGGGTACCGTCACCTTGTTCAACTCAAACGCCTGGTTACAGCTGAGCTTTACCTCCTTCTTGCCTCCGTCCGCTTCCACCTTTAGCTCCTTCGGCTCGAGGGTAAACTTGGCTTCGGGCTTGGTGCCTGCGGCTGCCTGCGTCACCTTGAGCGTCACGTCGCCTGCGGTGGTTTTGAAGGAGATCACGCCCTCGCGCTTGCCGCCGGTGTTGGGGTAGACGGCGATCCTCATCTTTTGGATGGCCTCATAGTCGGCACTGTTTCCGCTAACCGATAGCCAATCCGGCTTATCGGCACCGGTGATGCGATAGGGTATGTTGCAGCTGAGGGTAAATGATACATCGTTTCGATTCGCATCCACATCCAGCTCTTTCGGTTCGAGGGTAAACTTGGCTTCGGGCTTTGTGCCTGCGGCCGCCTGCGTCACCTTGAGCTTGACGTCGCCTTCGGAGGTTTTGAAGGTGATCACGCCCTCGCGCTTGCTGCCGGTGTTAGGCTGGACGGCGATCGTCATCTTTTTGGATGGCCTCCAATCCGCTGCTGTTTCCGCTAACCGATAGCCAATCCGGCTTATCGGCACCGGTGATGCGATAGGGTATGTTGCAGCTGAGGGTAAATGATACATCGTTTCGATTCGCATCCACATCCAGCTCTTTCGGTTCGAGGGTAAACTTGGCTTCGGGCTTTGTGCCTGCGGCCGCCTGCGTCACCTTGAGCTTGACGTCGCCTTCGGAGGTTTTGAAGGTGATCACGCCCTCGCGCTTGCTGCCGGTGTTAGGCTGGACGGCGATCGTCATCTTTTGGATGGCCTCCAATCCGCTGCTGTTTCCGCTAACCGATAGCCAATCCGGCTTATCGGCACCGGTGATGTGATAGGGTACGTTGCAGCTGAGGGTGAACGATACCTCGTTTCGATTCGCATCCACATCCAGCTCCTTGGGGGAAAAGAGTAAAGAAGATCTTATCGGGGCGAGGAGTGCCGGGGGCGATAGCGACTGTTGGAGAAATCTCTCCATTCTTATCTACCACCGTGTAGAACATTCCTTCTAAGGTTTTGATCTGCTTTGACCTGTCCGCCCTCGGGCTGGGTAATCGTAGAGTTAGAGAGCGTAATACCTCCACTCACTTTGTATGCGAAATCCTTAGCCTCATCATTTGCGACGACCACTTGGCCCTTAATGATCTCCAAGCGACCTCTCACTTCGATATACCGAGAGGTTTCAATGTAGCATCCGTCTATGGTCAAATCGCCTTCTACAGATATCGCTATGTTATTGGGCTCGATCTTCAATAAGCCCCCGCCGGTGATCCGTAATGACGATCTGAAATTGATCGGTATCACGTGATTCTTTATGGTGTTGTCGCCTTGCAATACAATCGTGTAAGATTTTTGAGACATTCATAGAATATATATTCCCTTCGATCGTGGCATTGTTTAGCGTCAGCGTATAGGTAGCGGGGTCAAACGTCACCGTGCCGCTCTGGACGGCCGGGAAGCCGCCCGAGGCCGAGATGTCGGTGTAATTCTCGGAGGTGACCTCCACGTCGCCGACCCGGATGTAGTAGTTCTCGTACGCCGCCGCCTGTTGCGGCATCATCGCTCCTGCCAGCCCCGCTACGACGAGCAGCAGGGACGAGGAGCATGTTTTTGTAATTCGTTTTTGAGTCCATAATTCTGATTGTGTTGGGGGCCTTGCGGCCCGGTTGATGTTGTTGGGGCCTAAAGGCCCGTTGAGATGTTGGTTTGTTGGGGCCTAAAGGCCCGTTGGTTTGTTGTGGGTACCCGTGTAGGAGGCGCAACAGCATACGCCCCACCGGGCGCCACCATCGGTGGCGAATACACGTCCCCGGGTACCCGTGCGCCCCTGGGTTTCGCCGCCCGGGGTTTCGCCACGGGCTATGATCCGCGCCCCGGGGTTTCGCCCCGGGCTATGGTCCGGCGGCCCTACAGGCCGCCCCGGCGTCCATCCATTCGGGCCCACGGGCCCGTTTGGGAGGGCGTATGCAATACGCCCCTACCGTGGTACATGCATTCGCCCCGATGGGGCGGGCCGCAGAGGGCCTACTCTTCCGGCAGATGGATGTCGGGATCGCCGTCGCCGCCGCCGGGCTTTTTCGGGTTTCTTACCGCCCTCGTCCGGCTTCTTGGGATCTTTCGGCTTCTCGCCATCGGGTTTCTTCGGCTCCTTGGGTTCCTTGGGCTGCTTGGGATCCTTTGGGTTCCTTCGGCTGCTTAGGTTCCTTGGGTTGCTTGGGATCGGCGGGATCCTTGGGCTTTTTGGCGGCCTTCTTCTTGGCGAGGCTCTGGTTGTATTTGTCGAAGATCTCCGGGTGCGTTGGTTGATCTGCTTGACGATGGAGGCGATGAGTGTGCGCTCGATGGGCGAGGCGCCGGAGTAGTAGGCGGCTTGCAGGATGAAGACGATGCGGTCAAAGACGGCGTCGGTCTTGGCGCGGGCTGCCTTGGCCGAGGGCAGCTCTTTGTCGTCGGCCCGGGCGGAGGTGCGCGTCTTGTAGATCTTGCGAAAGTCGGCGTTGGCCGCCTCCAGCTTGGGCAGGATGGCGGTGAGGCGTAGCGTGGTGAGGAAGGGCGTGTTTTTTCGCCTCTCGGAGGTCGATCAAAAGGCCGTCGATGGCGGCTGACTCTTGATCTACGTCGATCTTTTGAATGCCGTAATAGGGCCTGATGACGATCTCCAGCTCGTCGGCTGCCGCAGCCTCGGCCGCTTCGGGCGAGAAGCGGTTGGTGCGGATCATGCCGAAGAGGTACGAGAGGAGGCGGTCGCGCGCCTCGTCGGCCTTCTGCATCCGCTGGGTGTCGAGGCTGGCTTGGCTCTCGCGGTTGATCTGACCTTCGACGTCAATGCCGCCCTTGTACTGGGTGATTTTTCTCTACGGGGACACCAATTTTCGTGGCGTCAACCTCGTGTAGCAGGTCGTACACATTGTTGTGATACTCGTAATGCCTGCCGTTGTCGAGCTTGGTTAGCCCGGCTCTGTTGATCTCAATGTAATCTTCCATAAAATCTGGGATTAAGAGTGATAGTTCTTGATTCTGTTCGTGAAAAACGCCCCGACGCCTCGGAAACCTTCAGCGGCGTGTTTTGAGCCTTCCGAGGCCTCGGAAACGTTCAGCGGCGCGTTTTTGGAGCTTTCCGACGCGTCGGAAACGTTCAGCGGCGCGTTTTTGAGCTTTTCCGAGGCCTCGGAAACGTTCAGCGGCGCGTTTTCGAGCTTTCCGACGCGTCGGAAACGTTCAGCGGCGCGTTTTTGAGCTTTCCGAGGGGCGTCAGGGACGCCAGCCAAGTTTGCCGGGTACCCGAAGGCCCTCCTGCCGGCAGGGTAGGGGCGTATTGAATACGCCCCACCGGGCGCCACCATCGGTGGCGAATACATATCCCCGGCGTTCATCCATTCGGGCCTGTGGCCCGTTTGGGGGCGTATTCGATACGCCCCTACACCGGTACGTGCATCGTTACGTGCGCCGGGTACGTGCATTCGGGTATTCGGCCAGCTTCCCTGCCTCGGCAGAGGCCGTCCGCAGACGCCCGCCCCTACACCGGTACGTGCATCGTTACGTGCGCCGGGTACGTGCATTCGGGTACCCGGCCAGCTTCCCTGCCTCGGTAGAGGCCGTCCGCAGACGCCCCCCGGGGGTATGCTCTGGGCATCATCTCGACGACCGACTCGTGGGGAGAGGGGCTGCGGCGGGGTCTTCGTGCAGCTCGAAGTGCAGGTTGCTGAGCTGCTCCTTCAAGAGCTTGTCGGGGGTGATGACGATCTTCAGGTCGCGGATCATGTCCGGGGTGACGTGCTCAGGGCTCCTCCATGCCGTCGCTGGTGAAGGAGATGCGGATCGTGCCCAAGGGTCGGAGGCTGACACTGCGCCCGGCGAGGAGGTGGCGCACGACGGCCTCGAGAAAGACTTGGATGATCTTACGGACGATGCCGTAACGGATGCCGAGGGCTCTCGGTCAGCTGGCCGGTGAGCTCGGCCTGACGCACGCGGCGCTCTAAGAGGGGCGTGGCGTACCATTTGGCCTTGCGGCGGTCTTGCGGGTTGGCCCGCTGTAGGATGATGTATTTCATATTGTTTATGCGTTTATGTGTTGGGGCCTGAAGGCCCTGTTGAGATGTTTATGCGTTGGGGCCTGCGGCCCGTTGGTTTTTGTTGAGGCGGGTACCCGTGTAGGGGCGTATTGCATACGCCCCACCGGGCGCCACCATCGGTGGCGAATACACGTACCCCGGTATTGATCATTCATCCCTTGTGGGATGTTTGGTGGGGCGTATGCGATACGCCCCGGGGTTTCGCCCCGGGCTATGGTCCGGTGGCCCTACAGGCCGCCCCGGGTACGTGCAGACGCCCCTAAAACTCGGAGCAGTATTTCTCGATCATCGACCAGAGGCGAGGCTCGTCGACGGTGAGGATGATGCGGGCGGGCTGGCTGCCGACGGGCTGGTTGGAGTCGAAGGCCGGGGCCTGACCGTAGGAGAAGCCGAACTGCGAGTTGACGTCCACGTAGCGCTTGACCTCTTCGCGGATCAGGGTGGGGTCGATGAGGATGGAGGCGGCGATGACGTCCCAGACGTAGTGCGTATAGGCGGGCTCCTCGAGGAATTTTTACGTTCAGGTAGTTGCGCTTCATCATGCCCTTGATGCCCCTCGTTGCGGACGAGGTTCGTGATCCGCTCGTAGCGATCCTTGCGGAAGGCCATCTTCTCGCAGACGTCCAGCCCGACGATCACCTGCTCCTTGAAGGGCGTGCGGACGCAGATCTTGGCGGCCTCCGGGTCGAGCCACCAGTTGAACTCGGCCGTGGGCGTGGTGTTACCCGGGCGGAAGAAGGATCCGCCCATGTAGATGACGCGCTTGATGAGGGGCACGATCTCGGGGGCGATGCGCACGGCGGTGGCCAGGTTGACGCAGGTGCCGATGGCCGGGATGGTCACCTCGCCGGGGTTGGCCTTGACGCGGTCGATGATGAAGTTGACGGCCTTCATGTCGAGCGGCTGTACGGACGGCTCGCGGCCGTACTTCTGGAGGTAGACGGCGCGCCAAGAGGCGGGCTCGGGGTATCCGGCTGCGCCCACGTAGGCGTCGCCGATGCCGAAGAGGATGCGCTCGTTCTTGATCGTCTCGAAGCGGTTCGGATAGATCGGCTGGCGGATGCCGGGCACGATGGGGATGTCTGTCCGATTGACGCACTCCAGCTGGCGGATGCCGTAGGCGGTGCCCTCGGGCACCCGGTGTTGCCGATGACGATGGTGACGCCCAGGAGGTCGATGTTCGGCGCCTTGGCCAGCATCATCATGGCCACGCCGTCGTCAAAGACTTCGACCATGTCGGTGTCCGGGATCACCTTTTCTTTCTTCTGCGCCGCGGCGCGTTCACTGGTCATGCCCTGTGAGGCCGACGAGGGCCATGAGGCAGAGGATTCTTAATGTTGTTTTTCATTGTTTGGGGTGTTTAGGGTGTTTGGGGATGGGGGTTTGGGTGCGGGTGATTGGGTTGCGTGGTGATTGGGGCGGGCGTGTACACCGGACGGTTTCATGGGCGTCGGGTGGGCGCCCGCCCCGGGAGTTGAGTTGAGCGTGAGTGAGCGTTGAGATTTTTAGTCAGCGAATTGTTTGAGGGAGGCCTTGAATTGGAGGTACTGCTTCTTGTACTTGTTGTACGCCTGCTGCGTGGTGTAGTGGATGCCGAGGACGTGCATCGTTTCGTCTTCGCGCACCTCCTGATAGCTGCGGGTGTAGCTGCCGTCCTTGGCGCCGATGGTCCAGTAGGTGACGGTCTGGCGCTTGCCGCGGGTCACTTTACGCTGGCCCTCGCGTTCGTTCTCCGAAAGTTCGATGTCGGTCGGGTCGCCTGACCACTGGGGCGAATAGACGTAGAAGGTGACGGAGCCGTCGGGCGAGGTGAAGGTGGCGCTGTCAAACGCTTCGTCTTCGCCCGAGGTGGCCGAGGGCAGGAGCCTTCGGCGGTAAAGTTCGCCGGGTATTCCACGGTGAACCATGCGCCGCGGAAGGTCTTGGTTTGGGCCGTCAGCGTCGTGGTGGCGGCCAGCGTCATCGCGCAGAGGGCGATGAGGATGAGGAGGGGAAATCGGGTTGCTTTCATTTTTGAATCGTGTGTTAGGGGGAGTTACTTGGGGGCTTGGATGGAGTTGATGACCGGGTCGACATACTTGCTGAGGATAACCTTGTTGCTCTCGGTGTAGTTGAAGACCAACGTGAAGAGCTTTGTTTCCGCTGACCATAAGGCGCATGGTCATATAGATATTCTCTTTGCCGAGCTGGGGGTTGACGCCGGACTTACGCAGCAGGACGCCGTCCGGGTAGGCTTTGGCCCGTGGCGTCAGGGAACTCTCTGAGGAGCTCCGCAAGGGCTTCTTCGGCGTCCTCGAGGGTGAAGTCGTCGTCGCCTTCCAACTCCTTCACGGAGCAGGCGATGGAGTTGGTGACGTCGTCGCCGTAGAGCGTGAAGAGCTGAGCCTTCTGCTCTCTGTCCGCCAGCTGGACGGGCTTGAGGATCGTGGGGCAGATGTAGGAGAAGCCCTTGAGGGTCACTTGGCGGAACGCGCCTTCCGGCTTCGGCTCCGGGGTGTCCTTCTTACAACCGGAGGCGGTGAGGGCTATAAGCAGTGCCACTAAGGTGGTCCCAAATCATATTCGTTCTCATAATGGTTCGGTGTGTATAGGGTTTGTGGGGTTTTGGGAATCCCCTCCCCACCTTCCACCCCGACAAAGGATCGAGGGCGTCAGGGGAGGGGAAGGATGAAGAAGATTCGTTTGTATGCGGGGCAGGAGCCCAAACAGTCTCTTAATCGAGGCCCCAAGAACTTATGCTCGTACGAGATCGGCGCCACCTGCACGTACAGGCCCGGGCAGCTGTTTACAATGAAATACGTGCCATCGCTCGGTTCGTCCGGCTTAAAGGTCTTGACCACGGAGATGATCTCGAAGCCCTTGCGAACGGCCTTGGGTCTTGATGCGCAAGTACACGATCGGGGCCTGGAACGTGTAGTCCTTCGTGCTGTCATACTTGTGCCCCGGGTCTGCCGTGATCTCTATCGTGTAAGGCTTCGTGGGATTGTAGCCGTTGTCGGGACGGGCACCCTTCAGGAAGGCTGCCATCAGGTACGGACGGGCGTAGGAGTCGCCGGCGCGGTAAAGTTCCTTGAGCCGCTCCATAGCTTTTCGCCCTTCCGTCCCGGTGCTGTTCAGCTCGATACACGCGCGGCCTATCTCTCGGTCGCGGCGGAACATCTCATGGGCCATGACTTGCAGGGCGATGGCGCCTTGCGGTTCACGTCCGATCTGCTCACGCACCTGCTTGAACTCCTCGACCGAAGCGGGGAAGCGGTTGAAGGTGATCGTGGCCGACTGGCCAGCGGTGTACTGCGTGTGGTTGATCGAGCCGGTCATCTGCACCTGGATCGGTGCGAGCGCTTGCTGCTCCTTCTTGACCGTCACCTGACAGGTCGCTCTTGCACTGCCGCAGCTGGCCGTGAGCGTCGCCTTACCGGCGCTCTTGCCCACCACCTCGCCACCGTCCGTCACCGTGGCTACACTTTCGTCGCTGCTCTTCCAGCTCACGAGTTTGACCGCAGCGTTGGCGGGCTCTACCTCGGCCTTGATCGAGGCCCGCTCGCCGACCTTGAGCGTAAGCTCCGTCCGGTCCCAGCTTGATCGACTTCGCCTCGCCGCCGGGGTTGGGGTTCGGATTCGGGTTAGGGTTTGGCTGCGGATTGGGGTTCGGTTGCGGCTGTGGCTGGGGTTGCGGCTGCGGAATGGGTTCCGGAACGGGATCGTCTTTGCAACTCGCGAGGCAGGTCACGCATGTGACGGCCACGATGGCCATCATCATCATTGAAATAAATCGTCTCATTTCTGTAGGGGTTTTTTTGTTGTGTGATACATGTTTGTTGGGTGGGAAGCATTCCCTTGTTCTGTTTACTGGAGGCCGGTCTGGCCTTGTTGTTCGCGTCAGCCTCTCTGCACGGATGGCAGGTGGGCGGGGGTACTTGTCGTGGCGACAGCGGGCTATCGTTCGCCGTTGCGCTTGTTCGGGGGCGTGTGACTGTTGGGGTTGTCGAGAGGGTGACAGGCATTCAGGTAATGCGCATACACGTCGATCAACCGCTTCAGTGAAGCCTTCGCTTGCTCCCGATTGTAGGGAGGTGGGGGAGGCTTGTTGCTGGTTCTGTGGCTGTCGTGGTTCATCGCTGTCTCAGAAACTGTTTAGAGAAGCTGTTTTGAATTTATTGGATGATTGTTCTGTGGAGCTGTCTCCGAAACAAAGTCCCAACAGCTGCTCAATTGATGCTGATCTTCTGTACGGATTCACCAGCGCGGACGATATAGAGTCCGGCGGGGGAGCGTGAGGGAGGTCTCGCCGGCGGGAGCGGTGAAGCTGTGGAAGCATTGGCCGAGCAGGGTGTAGATCTCTACGCGGGAGGCTGTCGGAAGACTGATGCGGAGTGTGCCGTTAGCGGCATAGATACGTGCGGGGGTGGCTACGGTGGCGTTGCCGACGGTGGAGAGGACGTCCACCTCGCACGAGGCCGACTTGCCACTGCCGTCCATGGCCTGGGCGGTGATCACGGCCTTACCCTTCTTATGGATGCGTACCTCTACGGCAGTCCCTATCGTGACGCCCGACTTGAGCCGTGAGGCGGAGGCTGAAGTGGCGTGCACCGTGGCCACGCTCTCGTCGCTGCTCGACCATTGCAGGCGCTTGTCGGTGGCGTCGGCGGGATAGACGGTGGCGTTGAGGTTGAAGCGGCTACGATCGCCATTGACCGTTACGCGGGGCAGGGTTCATCAGCAGCGAGCTGACCTTGACCTCGGTGGGCTTAGTGCCCTTCTGCGTGATGGTGAGCGTGGTGGTGATGGAGGGGTCTCTGGTGGACGATAAGGTGACGGTGAGCTTGCGATCGTCCGAGCTTGTGTTCGGCTCGACAGCGAAGGAGTAGTCATCATCCGACGCTATGCCGTTGCCACCGATGGCTGACATGCCGGTATTGGTGAACCAGCCTCCGTTTCGTTTGAGCGCCCCGTTGGGGAGACGTCGCTGTTCCAGCCGTAGTTGCTGGTCACGGTGAGCGTATGCTTGCCGCCGCCGGCGTCCATAACGATCTCCTGCTCGGAGAGCTTGACGAAAGGGGTGGCGGGGTGGCGGTCTTTACCTGCCCCATGGTGTACTCGGTGACGTTCTCATCCTCGTCGTACACGGCCACGATGACGTAATACGTCGTGCCCGGTTCGAGCCCCTCGATAAGCTGCTGGCCGTCGGTGTACTTCTCTATGGTGGTTGTGAAAGTGCCCGCTTGGGAGGGATTCAACCCATTTGGGTCGTGCGCCGCGGGGAGATCGCTGTCAAAGGAAAGGTCGGTCAGCAGCGAGGGTTTGTCGGCCACGTAGACACGATACGTCAAGTCGTTTGCACGGGTTTTGTTGTCCTTCGCGGCGTGCCGGTGACGGTGATCGCGTCTTCGGTGGCCGAGAGGGTGAGCGCCTTGTTGGCCACGGTGGGTGCGACGAATTCCCCGGAGAGCTGCGTGATGACGTACTTGAAGGTGTCCACGTCGCCGGGGCCGCCGGCATACGCGTATTCGGTCTTGAAGTAGAGCGTGTGACTACGTGTAGGGCCGATATTGGGCATGAAGGTGATGGTGATGTCGTGCTCGCCCAGATAGTCCTTATCATTGCTTCGCGGCTCCAGATACGTCACCCAAGAGGGTGGGGCGGAGCAATTCCAGAAATAACCTAAGGCCTTCATCTGAATCTTGAAGGTGCCGCCTTCGGCCGGGACGATGAGCTTCTCGGGCGTGAACGTCACCTCGTGTGCGTGTGATTTTTGTGCCCAGCTGTCGCTTGTGGCGCTCATCAGCCCCAAGAGGGTGATGAGGAGGATTGAAATGCGGAATTTTGTTTTCATATCGTTTGGGGGATGTGTAGGAGGTGAGGAGGTTGTCCGCACCGCTTACGAGTTGATAAATGGAAATTTCTGATCTACCGTATACTTATTCATCTTGTTTATCTGCGATCGAAATCTTGTCCGATTGCGAGTGCAAAGTTCCGGCGGTAAAGAGGCGTGTCAATACGTAATATTACGTATTTCATTTTTTTCCGTGTCAACGACCGGAATGTTCATTTTGCAAGTGCGCTATCCACTGTTTATCAGATGTCTATCGAATTCTATGGATCGCCTGAAACTGCATACAATTTACACTTTGTTACAATCGACTTTTCGAGAAACACGTCAGATTTTTCCTGAAGAGGATACGTAAGCGTGCGTAGTCGCGAAGTTTTTTTCGGGTACGAGAGAGGGGCGTAGGCATTGCGTCCCCCTATACGTATTATATATGGCCATACTTGTCCCCGGCGATAGGTCTCCATCTGGGTCATTGACCATTAACAATTGAAAATTGCCCCGGCGGCCGTTACTTTTGCGCGACATTCAGATATACAGACAGAGAGATGAAGAAGATCTTACACCGTGCCGGTATCGGCCTATTCCTAACCCCTGACACCACTCTTGGCCGTGGCGCAGAGCGACGCGGATGTGGAACTCCTCACCGGTGAGTTTGAGGCGGCTCGCCCCGGAGCCAAACGCGCCGAGGCCGCCAATCGCCCGGCAGCCGTCTTGACCCGCGAAAAGGCGCTGTCGAACACGTATCATTTCACCCGCAACACGACGGAGGACAGCCTTCGATGGATCCTCTATAGTGGCCTCGCACAGTACTATTACGACCAAGCGCTCTTCCGTAAGTGCATCCACAGCGCGCAGCTGGCCATCCCGCCCACATGCGCCTTGAAGGACACTGCCGGCTGGTTTGCCCTCCTGACCATGCAGACGGAGGCCTACGTCCGCACGGGCGACTTTGACGGCGCCCGGCAGAGCATCCGTACCTGCCTCGAGGTGGCCGAGAAGCAAGGCAATCCGGAACGTTTGGCCTCGGCCTACAACAACATGGGCGCGCTCTATCACCACATGCGCGACGACTCCTTTTCTATCGTCATGTACCGCAAGGGGCTCGAGACGCTCCGCCAAATCCCGGCGCCGGAGTCCCTGCCCATGCGCGCCGAACTGCTCCGTAACCTCGGCGGCGCCTACGGCGAGATGAACCGCCCGAAGGAGGCCATGCAAATCCTCCGCGAGGCCCTCGCCATCAGTGAACAGCTCGGCGACACGATGGGCATCGCCACCGCCCAGTCGTCTATGGGTCTGGCCGCCATGGCGGCCGGCGACTGGACGCAGGCCGAGCAGTATTTTTCTCAGGCGCTCGACGGCGTCCGGCGTCTCCAGCACCCCGTGGGCATGATCTATTGCCTCGGTTACCTGGGGCAGGTCAAGCAGAAACAAGGACTCGTCGCTGAGGCGGCAGCCTATTACCGTCAGGCAGACGAGATGGCCCGCGAGATGAACTTCACGGAAATGGAGATGAAGGCTTGCGAGCAGCTCTATGCGCTTTATCGCACCTCGAACCCAGCTCTCGCGTTGGAATATCTGGAGCGCAACAAGGCGCTGGGCGATTCGCTCTATCAGATGGACGCCGAGACGCAGATGAAGGCCTTCCGTGTGGAGTATGAGACGGCCGAGAAGGAGCATCGCATCGCCATCCAGAACGAGGAGCTGAAACAGCGCTACCTGCAACTGTGGCTTTTTGGTCGTCGGCATCGTGGCCTGCCCGGTGGTGCTCTACTTCGTCAACCGCTACCGCCGGCTCGTCCGTCGGCGCAACCGTGAGTTGCGCGCCATCAATGCGACGAAAGACAAGCTCTTCTCCGTCATCTCGCACGACCTCAAGTCGCCCGCCGTGGCGCAGAAGATGGCTATGGAGGAGATCCCGGCCAACCTCGAGGATTACGATTCGGAGACACTCTCGCGCTACCTCGGCCTCTTCTATCGCGCCTCTGAAGCGCAGGTTGATCTGCTGCATAACCTGCTCAACTGGGCCCACACGCAGACCGATCGCATCACTTACGAGCCCTCTCGCTTCGACCTCCGCGACGTCATGCGCGACGCGATGGGCCTCTACATCATGTCGGCCGAAAACAAGGAGATCACGCTCCGGACCGACTTCTCCGACGAGCCGTGCACCGTCCGGGCCGATCGCCAAATGATTCACACCGTCCTGCGTAACCCGGTAAACAATGCGCTTAAGTTCTCCGAATCCGGCAGCGAGATACGCCTCGTCGTCAAGCGCAGCGGCTCGACCGTCTCCGCCTTCGTCTGCGACAGCGGCCAAGGCATGACCGACGAGCAGATTCAATCTATCCTCCACATGGACAACCTCGTCACGACACGTGGCACACGCGGCGAGAAGGGTAGCGGGCTTTGGCCTGAACATCTGTCGCGAGCTCCTCGTCCGTAACCACAGCAAGCTCATCCTCCGCAGTCGCCCCGGCCAAGGCACCGAGGCCGGATTCGAGATGGGCTATGTCAATGAATGAAGATCATCCACCCCAGAGAGAAAACGAACACAGATAAACAGTACAACATCGATCACCCCTATGGAAGAAACAAAACAAGATTTCAAACGCACCCTCATCACCTCCGCACTGCCCTACGCTAACGGGCCGGTGCATATTGGACACTTTGCCGGTGTCTACCTGCCTGCCGACATCTACGCGCGCTACCTGCGACTCTGCGGACGCGACGTCCTCTTCGTCGGTGGGTCGGATGAGCACGGCGTGCCCATCACCCTCCGCGCCAAGAAGGAAGGTGTCACCCCGCAAGACATCGTAGACCGCTACCACGCGCTTATCAAGGACACCTTCGAGCGCTTCGGCGTCTCCTTCGACATCTACTCCCGCACCTCCTCCGAGGTGCACCATCGCATGGCCTCCGACTTCTTCCGCACGCTCTACGACAAGGGGGTCTTCTTAGAGAAGGAGAGTGATCAGTACTACGACGAGGAGGCCGGACAGTTCCTCGCCGACCGCTATATCACCGGCACTTGTCCCCATTGCGCCAACGAACACGCTTACGGCGACCAGTGCGAGCGTTGCGGCACGTCGCTCAGCCCCACGGAGCTGATTAATCCACGCTCAGCCATCAGCGGAAGTGCACCCGTGATGCGTCGCACGAAGCACTGGTACCTGCCGCTCGACCAGTACGAGCCTTTCCTCCGCCAATGGATCCTCGAGGATCATAAGGAATGGAAGCCGAACGTTTACGGTCAGTGCAAGAGCTGGCTCGATATGGGCTTGCAACCGCGCGCCGTCAGTCGCGATCTGGATTGGGGTATCCCTGTACCTGTCGAAGGTGCCGAGGGCAAGGTGCTCTACGTCTGGTTCGACGCGCCGATCGGCTACATCAGTAACACGAAGGAGCTGTGTGACGCGCAGCCCGAGCGCTACGGACGCTGGGAGACATGGTGGAAGGATCCAGAGACGCGTATGCTGCACTTCATCGGCAAGGACAACATCGTCTTCCACTGCATCGTCTTCCCGACCATGCTCCGCGCCGAAGGGTCGTTCATCTTGCCGGACAATGTGCCGGCTAACGAGTTCCCTGAACCTCGAGGGCGACAAGATCTCTACGTCGCAGAACCGTGCCGTATGGCTCAACGAGTATCTCGACGATCTGCCTGGCAAGCAAGATGTGCTCCGCTATGTGCTTACCGCCAACGCGCCCGAGACGAAGGACAACGACTTTACGTGGAAAGACTTCCAAGCCCGCAACAACAACGAGCTGGTGGCCATCTTCGGCAACTTCGTCAACCGTGCACTCGTGCTGACGGGCAAATACTTCGACGGTGTTGTGCCCGAATGTGGCGAGATGGATGACTACGATCGTACTACGCTCCATGAGTTCGAGTCCGTAAAGGCTGAGTTGGTGCGTCTGCTCGACACGTTCCATTTCCGCGATGCCCAGCGTGAGGCCATGAACTTGGCTCGCATCGGCAACAAGTACCTCGCGGACACTGAGCCGTGGAAGCGCTTCGCCACCGATCCCGCGCGGGTGCAGACGATCCTCCACGTCGCCCTGCAGATCACGGCCAACCTCTCTATCGCCTTCGATCCCTTCCTGCCCTTTACGACCGAGAAGCTCCGCCGCATGCTGGCCATTGATGCGCCCTTCGCGTGGAATCGTCTGGGCGACTTCCATCTGCTCACCGCTGGCCATAAGCTCGGTAAGGCGGAGCTGCTCTTCGAGAAGATCGACGACGAGGTGATCGAGCGACAGGTGCAGAAGCTCCTCGACGCGAAGCATGCCAATGAGGTGGCCGAACATCACGCGGCGCCCATCCGCGAGGCCGTCGCCTTCGACGACTTTACGCGCCTCGACATCCGTGTGGGCCGCGTCACGGAGTGCACCAAGGTGCCCAAGGCCGACAAGCTGCTACAGTTTAAGATCGACGACGGGCTGGGTGGGCGCACCATCGTCTCCGGCATCGCCAAGCATTACGCCCCCGAGGAGCTTGTCGGGCGACAGGTCTGCTTTGTGGCCAATCTGGAGCCGCGGCGCATCAAAGGCATCACGTCCGAGGGCATGATCCTTTCGGCCGAGGGCGCCGACGGACGCCTCGCGGTCATTTCACCCGAAAAAGAGGTCGAACCCGGTAGCGCAGTCAAGTGAGACACTGCCTCGTGACGACCAATCAATAACTCCAAACAGCTTCTTCTTATGGAAACGATTCAAATGGTAGACCTCAAGCGGCGTTACGCCCGCCTGAAGTCTGAAATCGATAAGGCCACGACCGACGTCATGGCTGCGGGCAGCTTCATCGGTGGCCCGGAGGTGGACACTTTCACCCGCGAATTGGGGCAGTATCTCAACGCCCCGCACATCATCCCCTGCGCCAATGGCACCGACGCCCTCGAGCTGGCTCTCCGTGCCCTTGGCGTGCAGCCGGGCGACGAGGTCATCATGCCCGCCTTTACTTACATCGCCGCTGCCGAGATGGTCGCTCTGCTTGGCGCCACGCCCGTGCTTATCGATGTGCGTCCGGACACGTACAACATCGACCCGGCACTCGTCGAGCAGGCCGTGTCACGACAGACGAAGGCCATCGTGGTGGTCCACCTCTTCGGCCAGACGTGCGACATGGACCCGATCCTGCGCGTGGCCAAGAAGTACAAGCTGGGCGTCATCGAGGACAACGCCCAGTCGCTCGGTGCCGACTATATCTCGTCCGACGGCCGCACGCGCAAGGCAGGGCACCATCGCCCACATCGGCACGACGTCCTTCTTCCCCACCAAGCCGCTGGCCTGCTATGGCGACGGGGGCGCCGTCTTCACCGCCGACAGTCAGCTAGCCGAGCGCATCCGCTGTTTGGCCAACCACGGTCAGGCGGCCAAGTACGACCACCGCGCCATCGGTCGCAACTCCCGCCTCGACGCCCCTGCAAGCCGCCATCCTGCGCGTCAATCTGCGCCACATGGACGACGACATCAGCCGCCGCCGCGCCGTGGCCGACCGTTACGACGAGGGTCTCCGCGCGTTGCCTTGGCTCAGGCTCCCCGCCCGGTCGAAGTTCTCCACGCACGTCTTTCACCAGTACACCTTCCGCGTCTCCGACGGCCGCCGCGACGCCCTCCGCGAAGCCTTACGTTCGCAGGGCATCCCCTCGATGGTCTACTACCCCAAAGCCATCCACGAGCAAGAAGCCTACAAGTGGGTCGCCCGGACCTGCGGCAGCATGGCCGAATCCGTCCGCCTCGCCCATGACGTCCTCTCGCTGCCCATCCATGCCGAGATAAAAAGACGAAGAAGTGACCCATATCGCCGATCGCGTCAAGGCCTTCTTCCAGAAATAGGGCCTCGGCCGAGGTCGGGGAAGTTGGCCGTACACTTCACAAAGCAGTCCGAAAGGGCGCTGTCGAAAGAGATTTCGGCAGCGCCCTTTTTTGTTTCCTCCAGAAAGCAAAGAGGAAAAGACCTGCGGATTGTCGTCGGGGGAAAAAGTTAACTGCAAACAGTGTAGCGCGTTGTGCGAGCCCCCGATATGGGGCATTATCTCGCTGCCTCAGCCATATAAAGCCCCACGTAAAAAAATTGAAGTCACTAGGATACCCTGATTAGAAATTATCAGGTCACTTTTTTTATGATGATCAACTATGATAAATCATTATCGGGTCACTTTTTTTATACATGAAAAAAATATTTCACTAAATAGGAAGTGACAATTTGTATGTGCGAAAAAAATTATTAGGATATAAATGTCTGCTTATTGTTACTGAGTAAGGTCTGTCAGAAATGAAAAAAAGTGACTTTTTTTAATAGCTGAGAAAAAAACTCTCACAAATAAAAAAAGTGGCTTTTTTTGATAGGCGAGAAATATTTCCATGAACAAAAAGTGACCTTTTAATAGCCGAAAAAAAGCTTCTCACAAATAAAAAAAGTGGCTTTTTTTAATAGGCGAGAAATATTTCCATGAATAAAAAGTGACCTTTTTAATAGCCGAGAAAGATTCTCACGAATAAAAAAAGTGGCTTTTTTTAATAGGTGAGAAATATTTACACGAATAAAAAAAGTGACTCGATAATTCTTAAAAATGGTGGGTCCCTGCCGATGATACGTGGGATCGGGCCATTCATTTCGGGGGTAGGGCCAAATACTTTTGCCTATAGAGGAATCACACCGAAGAGCACGCGTTTACCGTTGTGCAACGGCTATATACACCGATCCGTAGAGGCATTCTCATGGAAAAATCTCCGTAACGCCCAGCCTGCTCCCGGCTTTTGTCGGCGCGGTTTGCCTCAGCTTTTTCTAATCCATACGGCATGTTACCTTTGCCGCCCGTAAAAAAATGAGAACAAATAAGCATCGCGCAATAGATCTTACATACAATGATTAACAGGGTCCTAATCCGCATCAAAGTGCTCCAGATCTTGTTCGCTTATCAGCAGAACGGGAGCAACGACCTGAAGCTGGCAGAAAACGAACTGCTGCTGAGTCTGCGCCGGTCGTACGACTTATACTACTACTTCCTACTCCTCATCGTTGAGGTCACGCACCTCCAAGAGCGACGGCTCGATATGCGTCGCAATCGCTATCGCCCCGCCGAGGAAGATCTGCGCCCCAACACGCGTCTGGTCGACAATCGCTTCGCCCGTCAGATCGAGGCCAACCCTGGCGTTGCAGGCTTACGTCAAGGAGCATGGCATCTCGTGGGCCAACGAGACGGACTTCGTCAAGAGTGTCCTCGACCTCATCCTCGGCTCCGAGATCTATGCGGAGTATCGCGATGCCAAGACGGACTCCTACGAGGCCGATCGCGACTTCTGGCGCGCCGTCTTCCGCCGCCTCATCTGCGGCAACGAGTCGCTCGAGGACGCCCTGGAGGACATCAGCATCTACTGGAACGACGACATCGAGATCATCGAGACGTTCGTCATCAAAACCATCAAATACTCCACCGCAGCCGATGGCCCCTGACCGACCCCTGCTGCCGATGTTCAAGGACGCCGAGGACCGCGACTATGCCATCCGTCTGCTTCACCTCACCATGCTGCGCGGTCAGGAATATCTCGCCCGCATCGACCGCCATCTCAAGAATTGGGAGTCGGATCGTGTGGCCAGTATGGACCGCCTCATCATGCAGATGGCCGTGGCTGAGCTGATCAACTTCCCCACCATCCCCGTCAATGTGACCCTCAACGAATACATCGACGCGGCCAAGTATTACAGCACGCCCAAGAGCAGCACCTTCATCAATGGCATCCTCGACGCCGTCGTTCAGGATCTGAAGGAGGAGAACAAGCTCGTCAAGGTGCCCCCGCCAAGGGTGCGCGTAAGGACACTGACGACGACGATGACGACGAATAGCGTGTCCCCCCGCCTCGCCCTGACTAAGCGATAACTACCGCCCCACAAGGCGCACATAACTATCCGGCCACAAGGCCGTAACTACTTTATCAAACTCCCTATCCCAATGAACCTACTCAGCGTATTTCTCCAGACGTCCGGAGCACCCGCAAGCGGCGGTGCCGGTTACATGAACATCCTTTTCATGGTCGCCCTCGTGGCCATCTTCTACTTTATGATGTTGCGCCCCCAGCAGCAGCGACAGAAAGCCATCCGTAAGGCTCGCGAGGCCATGAAGGTGGGCGATAAGGTCGTCACCTCGGGCGGTATACACGGCAAGATCAAGGAGCTCGGTGAGCAAACGATGCTCATCGAAGTGGCCGACGGTGTCCGTATTCGCATAGACAAGAACGCCATCTTCGCCAACTCCGAAGACGTGCCACAACAGCAGAAATAGTCTACTCCCCGCCCCCTTCCCCCTCTCCCTTATGTCAGAACACGGGAACGCCTCTCCGCTACCGACCAAAGCCTCGCGGGTCAAAGCCTTCTTCCGTCGCATAGGATGGCGCGATGTGCTTGTCTTTATGTGCTTCGTCCCGGCTTCGCTCTGCCTCTGGTTTCTGCAAGCCTTGCAGGATGATTATGAGATCAACATCGCTCTGCCGGTGAGATACAAGAACATTCCGGCCAACATGGTGCCCGCAGCTGACAGTCCGACGGAGGTTGTGGCTAAGGTGAGGGACAAAGGGACGGTGCTGCTCAACTACCTCTGGACGGGCTCCTTCTCGCCGCTCGAGATAGACGTCCGTACGTTGCCCTCGCGAAGCGAGCAGCGAAAGAGCTGACCGTTACGCGGCGCATCCTTGAGGCGGGCATTCTGAAGCATCTGGCCTCGTCCACCCGCCTGCTCAGCTTCGAGCCGAGCACCATCCGCGTCACTTACACCGAGCTTGGCAACCGGGAGATCGCTGTCGAGGCCGACCTCACGGTCGAGACCGAAGTCGGCTTCCAGCTCTCGGATCGGGTTACGATCACACCGGCCAAAGTGCGCGTCTATGCCGACCGCGCGAAGCTGGATAGCCTTCGGGCTGTACGCACCGTCCCCATCCGCCTGACAGGCTTGAGCCGCACCAAGACGCTGACGGCACGCCTGGCCGAGATCGCTGGCGTACGCTTCGAACCACAGTCGGTCAAGGTGACTGTCCCCGTGGAGGAGTTTACGGAGAAGCGCCTCACGCTTCATATCCGTTGCGACAGTGTCCCCGCGGGCTATGCCCTGCGTATGTTCCCCAACACCGCCGAGGCCGTCTGCAACGTGCCCCTCTCGCACTTCAAGGAGCTGTGCGAAGACCGTCTGGACATCCTCATCCCCTTCCGCGAGTTTGAGGCCCACCGTGAGGAGGGAAAGATCACGCTCCGCCTGACCAAAAAGCCCGATTGGCTCACGGATTACGATCTGAATCCGGACGCGATCGAGTTCATTCTCGAGGAGCAGTAACCTCTGGCCTTGTCACGATGGGCGTTATCATTGATAGAAGGATTGTGCATGACGACGATTGGTATCACTGGCGGCATCGGTAGTGGCAAGTCGATGGTCTCCGCCCCTGCTCAGGGTCTATGGCGTGCCTGTCTACGACGCCGATCACGAGAGCAAGCGCCTCCTTGTCACCTCGCCCACCATCCGCCGTGGGCTGACGGCCCTGCTCGGCCCCGAGATCTATCGCCCGGACGGCACGCTCGACCGTGCTCGTATGGCTGCGCTCATCTTCGCTGACGCCGATCTCTTGGCACGCGTCAATGCCATCATCCACCCCGCCGTAGGCGACGATTTCGATGCTTGGCGCAAACGACTTACAGTCCCACTTTGCGCCATGGAGTCCGCCATCCTCTTCGAATCTGGTTTTGACCGACGGGCCGATGTCCGGCTGACGGTGTATGCCCCCGAGGCCATTCGTCTACAGCGGGTCATGGCCCGCGATGGTGCTGCGGAAGCTGATGTGCGTCGGCGCATGCAAAGCCAGTGGACAGACGAGCGTAAGGCTGCCCTCAGTGATGCAGTGATCACTAACGACGGCCTATCGGCGCTCATTCCGCAGGTGGAAGCCTTTCTGAATCGATGGCTGTAGGGGGCTTGGCGTCGCACTTCTCGCCCCGGATACATCAGGGCGAGGCTGCTCGTAGTCAATCCTGCGCGCCGCATGGCATGCGTTGCGTCCGCCCTGAAGCAGATTCAATGGTTGAGTTACTTTTGCCCCCCGAATTTTATTCCCCATCATATTCACTAAGTAGATAAAGAGTTATGCTGAAAAAAATTCTGTCCGTGTCGGGTAAGCCCGGCTTATACAAACTGGTATCTCAGGGTAAAAGCATGTTGATCGTTGAAGCATTGACCGACGGTCGGCGGCTACCCGTCTATGCTCGCGAGAAGATTATCTCGCTGGGTGATATTGCGATCTATACCGACGGCGACGAGGTGCCCCTCTACGAGGTGCTCAACAGTGTAAAGGCGAAAGAAGAGGGCAAGGCTGTCAGCTCCATTGATGCTGCCCGCGCTACACCCGACGAGCTGCGTGCCTACATGGCCGAGGTGCTCCCCAACTTCGATCGTGATCGCGTCTACCCGACCGACATCAAGCGTCTGCTGAGCTGGTATAACCTCCTGATCAGCGCCGGCATCACGGACTTCGATCCGCAAGAGTCGGCCGAAGAAGAGGAGGTTGAGACGCCCGAAGCCACTGCGAAAGAAACTCACGCTACGCCGCCCCCGGTGGTGAAGAATACGGCCCCCAAGACATCGTCCGCTGCAGCTAAGACACCCGTTGGGAAGTCTACCCAACGCATGCGCCAGAAATAAAGCACTCCTATGAGCGAAGCAATCCAACAAATAGCCGAACGGCTACGCGGCTTACGTGACGTGCTGGAGATCTCGGTCGAGGAGATGGCTGAGGTTTGCCGCCTTACGCCCGAGGAATACTTGCGTTTGGAGAGTGGGACGGCAGATATTTCGATCGATATGCTCCACACCATTGCGCGGAAGTATGGCGTGGAGCCGATCACGCTCATGTTTGGCGACGAGCCGAAGATGAGCACCTACTTCGTCACCCGTAGTGGCCGCGGTGCCTCCGTGGAGCGTACGAAGGCCTACAAATACCAGTCGCTTGCGGCTGGATTCCTCAGCCGTCGGGCCGATCCGTTCATGGTCACCGTGCACCCCAAGCCAGAGGGTACGCCGATCTTCCTCAATCGGCACACCGGACAGGGAGTACAACTACGTGGTCAGCGGTCGGATGCTGCTTCAGATCAATGGCAAGGACCTGATCCTCGAAGCGGGAGACAGCATCTACTTCAACTCCGATCTGCCTCACGGTATGAAGGCACTCGACGGCGAAGAGGTGCGGTTCACGGCCATCATCATTCCATGATCATTCCCCGATTGATATCGCATTTTCTCACATAGACCTTGCGGCGCTCTCCGAAAAAGGGGCGCCGCAAGGCGTTTTATCCCAAATCGGTCGTTAGGGAAAGATCACATCTCCTGCCGGCAGGCGTAGGGGCGTATCGAATACGCCCTCCAAAACGCCCCGCAGGGGCGAACGATTCGACAACCGGGTACGTGCTGGGGCGTATTCGATACGCCCCTACACCTGCCGGCTGAGAAATAGATCCTACAAGGCTGCATTTGGGTTTTTCACTTTAGCTTTTTCACTTACAAGAGATGGTAGAACGTTTTTTTGACGCAGACCACGTTCGCGTCGCAAGAAGATTTCAAACACAATTTCCATATCCGCGTACCCGAGAATTTCAACTACGGATACGACATCGTCGATGCTTGGGCCGAAGAGGAGCCTACGCGACGCGCCCTCTGCTGGACGAATGATCACGGCGAACACATCGACTTCACCTTTGCACAAATCAAGGAGCGAACGGATCGTACCGCCTCCTATTTCCAGTCGCTCGGCATAGGCCGCGGCGACAAAGTGATGCTGATCCTCAAGCGGCGCTACGAGTTCTGGTACGCCATCATTGCGCTGCATAAGCTCGGCGCCGTGGCCATCCCTGCCACCCATCTGTTGACGAAGAAGGACATCGTCTATCGCGCCAATGCGGCCGACATAAAGGCGGTCATCTGCGCCGGTGAACCGGAGATCCTTCGCCACGTCACGGACGCCCTGCCCGACGCCCCCACGCTCCAGACGCTGGTCAGCGTAGGGCCAGAGATGGCGCCCGGATTCGACGATTTCCAGCAGGGCATCGAGCACGCCGCGCCCTTTGTCCGCCCCGCCTTCGTGAACACGAACGACGACACCTCGCTCATGTACTTCACCTCCGGAACGTCGGGCGAACCGAAGATGGTGATCCATGATTTCCTCTACCCCCTGGGCCACATCACCACCGGCAGCTTCTGGCACAACCTGCATCCGGACAGCCTGCACCTCACCATCGCCGACACGGGCTGGGGGAAAGCCGTCTGGGGCAAGCTCTACGGGCAGTGGATCGCTGGCGCTACGGTCTTCGTCTATGACCACGAGCGGTTCACCCCGGCCGACATCCTGCGCATGATCCACGATTACCGCATCACCTCACTCTGCGCTCCGCCCACCATCTTCCGCTTTCTGATCCGCGAAGACCTCACGCGCTACGACCTCTCCTCGCTCCAGTATTGCACCATCGCTGGCGAGGCGCTGAACCCGGCGGTCTACGAGACCTTCCTCCGCCTCACCGGCATCCGCCTCATGGAGGGCTACGGCCAGACGGAGACGACGCTCACCATCTGCACCTTCCCTTGGACCACGCCCAAGCCCGGCTCGATGGGATTGCCCAATCCGCAGTACGACATCGATCTGCTGCGCCCCGACGGCACGCCGGCCGAAGACGGTGAACAGGGGCAGATCGTCATCCGTACCGACAAGCGTCGCCCGATCGGACTCTTTCATGAGTATTACCGCGACCCGGAGCGCACGCGTGAGGCGTGGCACGACGGCGTCTATTACACGGGCGACATTGCTTGGCGCGACGAGGACGGCTACTTCTGGTACGTGGGCCGCGCCGACGATGTGATCAAGAGCTCCGGTTATCGCATCGGCCCCTTCGAGGTGGAGAGCGCGCTGATGACGCACCCCGCGGTCGTGGAATGCGCCATCACGGGCGTCCCGGACGAGATCCGTGGGCAGGGTGGTGAAGGCCACCATCGTCCTCGCCCGCGAGTATCGCGACCGCGCCGGCGACGACCTCATCCACGAGATTCAGGATCACGTCAAGCGTGTCACGGCGCCCTACAAATACCCCCGCATCGTGGAGTTCGTCGACGCCTTGCCCAAGACCATCAGCGGCAAAATCCGCCGCGTCGAGATCCGCGAAAAGGATGGCGGGAGGGGCTAAGACGTGAAGGTGAAGCGGCGAATGCACGTAACGGGGTGGGGGAAGGCGCTGTTTCTATTCGTCTAACGACCTCGCTCCACGAAAAAAACGGCCTGTTGCGGTGACGCGGCAGGCCTTTTTTTCCCGATTTGAGTCTGTTTCCCCAAAGAAATGCCCCGTTTTTTTCGGATTACAGCGTGTTGCTCAGAAGAAACTTGGGTGGAATTCTCGATTTAGGCCCGTTGCTAAAAAGAAACGCGGCAGAATTCTCGATTTAGGCGTGTTGCTTGGAAGAAACACGCTGGATTTCTCGATTTAGGCGTGTTGCTCAGAAGAAACACGCTGGAATTCTCGATTTAGGGCGTGTTGCTCAGAAGAAACTTGGGTGGAATTCCCGATTTGGGCCCGTTGCTAAGAAGAAACTCGTCAGAGTTCCGGATTTAGGCATGTTTCTCGGAAGAAACACGGCGTTTTTTTCAGGATTTAGGGCCGTTTCTTCAGAAAAGATACCCCAAATTTTTGGAGTTGAGGCCTGTTTCTCCGGAAGAAACAGGCCGTTTTTTTCGGGAATGAGGCCCCGTTTTTGCCAAAAAGAATCCCTCGCCAGAGAGATCGCGAGCGATCTTCCGACGAGGGATTCACTGACAAAATCAAGCAACTATATCATTTGCGGAACGGCGGCTTTGACGATCGTCGCCTTCAGGTCGCGGTTGCGGACGCGGATGGCGATCTCGGTGCCGATCTTGGAGTGATCCGTGCGGATGTAGCCCAAGCCGATGCCGATCTTGCGCGTGGGCGACATGGTGCCGGAGGTCACGTGGCCGATCACCTCGCCTTTCGAGCAAACAATGTCGTAGCCGTGGCGGGGCACACCCTTATCCTGAAGCTCGAAGGCGCAGAGTTTGCGTTCTACGCCCTCTTTCTTCTGCTTCTCCAGGGCGGCGCGGTTGATGAAGTTCTTGCCGTCGACAAACTTCGTGATCCAGCCCGAGGCCGGCTTCGATGGGCGACGTCGTCTCGTCGATGTCGTTGCCGTAGAGGCAGAATCCCATCTCCAGACGGAGCGTGTCGCGTGCGCCGAGGCCGATCGGCTTGATGCCCTCGGGCTTGCCAGCCTCGAAGAGCGCCTCCCAGATCTTGAGTCCATACTGCGGGTAGAAATACAGCTCGAAGCCGCCGGCGCCGGTGTAGCCCGTGTTGGAAATGATGACGTCAGGGGCAGCCTGCGAACTCGCCCGTCTCGAAGCAGTAGTAGGGGATGGCGTCGAGGTTGACCTTCGTCAGGCGTTGCAGCACCTCCTTCGCCTTCGGGCCCTGCACAGCCAGCTGGGCCATGTTGTCCGATGCGTTCTCCAGTTCGGCGCCGATGCCCTCGTTGTGCTTCTGGCACCGGGCCCAGTCCTTCTCCAAGTTGGCGGCGTTGACCACTAAGAGGTACTTGTCGTCCTCGTAGTGATAGACGATGATGTCGTCCACGATGCCGCCCGTCTCGTTTGGGAAGCAGCTGTATTGGGCCTTACCTACGCCGATGGCGGAGGCGTCGTTGGAGGTGATTTTTCTGCACCAGTTCGAGCGCCTTCGGACCCTTGATCCAGATCTCGCCCATGTGCGATACGTCGAAAAACACCCACGCCGTTGCATACGGTCAGGTGCTCCTCAATAATTCCTTCATACTCGATCGGCATATTATAGCCGGCAAACTCGTGCATCTTGGCGCCTAGGGCGATGTGCACGTCGGTAAACGGTGTTGTTTTCATCTCTTGTTCTATCTATTTGGTGATGATGTGACATAAATGGATGATCGTCTCCATGCTCTTCTGGAGCGATAGGACGGGTAGGTATTCGTAGCGGCCGTGGAAGTTCATTCCGCCGGCGAAGAGGTTCGGGCAGGGCAGCCCCATGAACGACAGTCGGGCGCCGTCCGTACCCCCGCGGATAGGTCGTTCGATAGGCGTCACGCCGGCTGCCTTCATTGCCTGTCTTGCCCACGCGATCAGTTCGGGGCGCTGGTCGATGACCTCGCGCATGTTGTAGTATTGGTCACGCATGTCCAGCGTGCAGCTTTCGGGATACATCGCATGGATGCGTCGCACCGCCTCGCGCAGTGTCTCTTTTTTCTTCTCAAACAAGGCGCGGTCATGGTCGCGAATGATGTACGTCAGCCGTGCCTCTTCAACCGATCCCGCCATCTCCGTCAGATGGAAGAACCCCTCGCGCCCCTCGGTCGTTTCCGGACGTTCAGCGGGCGGCAGCATCTCATTGAGCTGCATAGCCACGAGCGACGCGTTGATCATGCGCCCCTTCGCACTGCCCGGGTGGATGTTCCGCCCCCGCAGGGTGACAACGGCTTGTGCGGCATTGAAATTCTCGTACTCCAACTCGCCGAGCTCGCCCCCGTCCACGGTGTAGGCGCCGAAGCAACCGAAGCGCGCCACATCGAAACGGTCGGCACCACGCCCGATCTCCTCGTCCGGCGTGAAGGCGATGCGCACCGTGCCATGCTCCACCTCGGGGTGTGCCAGAAGATACTCCATCGCCGATACGATGGCCGCCACGCCCGCCTTATCGTCGGCCCCGAGGAGCGTTGTCCCATCGGTGACGATCAGCTCCTGCCCCACGTAATGGTTCAGCTCGGGGAACACGTCCGGCGAGAGCACAATGCCCAACGGTTCATTGAGCACGATATCGCCCCCAGCGTAGGCGACGATACGCGGCTTCACGTCCCGTCCAGACATATCCGGACTGGTGTCCATATGCGCGATAAAGCCGATGACGGGCACATCCGTGCGGCGTGTGTTAGCCGGCAGTGTAGCCATGACGTAGCCGTTCTCGTCGAGCGAGACATCGTCTAGCCCGAGGGCTTTCAATTCTTCTGTAAGGGATTCTGCGAAGCGCATCTGCCCGGGGGTAGAGGGCATAGTCCGTGCATGTTCGTCCGACTGCGTGTCGGACGCGGCGTAACGGAGAAATCGTTCGGTGATCGTCATGTATCTGTGCTTCGTTTTTTTACTATCTATAACGCAAAAGTACGCGAAAAACCATGTCTATGGAAATAAACCCCGGCAGTTTGGGAATTTCGGGATTGGCGTATATTTGCGGCGGGAAAGTCCTGCACGACCAGCTCCCTCGGAATTCCCCCAGGGCTTGACCGCAGCAAGGGTACTTGGTTGTAGCGGTGCGATGCAGTTCAGCTTTCCCACTTTGCCTCTTTAGCTCAGTTGGCCAGAGCACGTGATTTGTAATCTCGGGGTCGTTGGTTCGAATCCGACAAGAGGCTCAAAAAAACGAACTCCGCAATCGGTTTTATCAGTGAATGATGATCGGTTGCGGATCTTTTTTTATCCCCACCTCACACGATGATTGCAACGATTCTTACCCTCATTGTCGCCCCGGAGCACCTCTACATGATGTACATGGAGATGTTTGCTCGGGAGACGCGTGGCAAGCGCTTCTTCCGCTCGCTACCCCCGGATCTATTCACGCCCACCCGCTCGATGGCTGCCAATCAGGGGCTGTACAACGGCTTCCTTGCGGCGGGACTGGCGTGGAGCTTTTTTATCGGAGACCCGATGTGGAGCGCGAACGTCCGCCTGTTTTTCCTCGGCTGCGTGGCTGTGGCCGGGACGTATGGCGCGCTGACGGCGTCGAAGAAGATCTTCTTCGCGCAGGCCTTGCCCGCCATCGTGGCGATGGTTGGCGTGCTGGCGAAGGTCTGGGACCGGTACACGGCGGTATCAAAATCATAGAGAGAACCTTTCGCGGCGCATGGCGTAGGCCTGTTTCGCGGTCGCAAAGGGGCGACGGAGCTTTCGGAGACGCTTGCGGCGGCTGTCGAAGGCTCCGTTTCGTTTGTGGAGACGCTGCTTTTTTCCGCGAACGGTTCACGGAGGTGTTGTTCTTATTTTCGTGTGCGCACAAAGAGTTGTATGGTCGTTATTGTATATGTATGTGATAGCAGGAAGATGTGTTTGATCTGTTTTCCTGTGTATATGTATGCAGTATAAGATGGAGGAATCTGTTTTATATAAATCTGCTTGGAGGGATAATGTACATACTCGTTTTTATATATACCTGCTTGCGATTAGATTAGGATATATGATTTTCGCGAAAATATGCGTGCTGGTGATTGTGTATAATAATCTCTCTATATTCTAGTGCATACATGAATTATATCTGCTCATTATCCACGAATAAATGTATGGATGAAAAAAATCTATGATAGATATGGAAGCTATTAGCCTGCATGCATGAAGAAGGTAAATCGATGCTGTTTATATGCATGTGCGTGCACGAAGACATGAAAAAAATCCCCGCGAGGCCATTGCTGATTGATTATGGTCTCGCGGGGATGGGTTTAGTGCTATCGCGGATTGATTCGGGTGTCTCCGGATCTCCTTATCTTCCTTGAGACCTCCTTTTTCTTGTCTTGACACAAGAAAAGGAGGCAAAAGAAAGTCAAGCCCCCAACCGGGGGCGGGGAAGTTGGCCGGGGGCATGATTGAAATGATCGTGCACCCGGCTTTCATTTTTCACTTTTCGTTTTTTTCACTTCCCCGTTGGCCCGATAGAGGGGTAGGCGGCTTGCCAGACTTTGTTGAGGAGTAGGGGCGGATAGCCGGGATTGGCGTCGATAAAGTCGAGCAGGGCGCGGTAGGCCTCAGGGGCTGCGGTGGTTGCGTAGGAGGGCGCCGACCCAGTCGCGGGGGAAGAAGATGTCGCCGGTGCGCTGGACGTCGAGGAGGGCGTCGAGGGCGGGGCGGATGTAACGGACGGCGTGGCGCTCGCGGGTGGGATGGTTGAGCCAGCCGAGCAGCGCGGAGGTCCCAAGGCTCGATGCGGCGATTCTCGGGGATGAGCAGGGAGCGGAAGAGGGTGTCGAGGGCGGCCGTGTCGGGCGTCATAGCGCGGGAGATGAAGTCGAAGCGGCGGATGCGATCAGGGGTCCCGTCAGGCGGGTGCGCTGGGTGCGGACGATCGAGTCGCTGCGGTCGGGCAGGCGCACGGCGAGCGAGTAGGCGAGGTCGGTGTAATCCGTCTCGTTGAGGAGCGGCTCGGAGCGGTCGCGCCAGATGGCGTAGAGGCGAGCGAGGGTGGCGGGCGCGGCGGTGCTGTGGATCAGCATGCGGAGGAGGCGCTGCCGGGAGGATCGCTGCGGATGGCTGGCGCTGAGACGCAGCAAACCCTCCTCAGGGCCTTCGCGGAGGGCGCTCGGGAGGGCGCGGAGGGGCGTGGAGATGTACGACGTGATGGTGGAGAAGAGGAGAGGGTTGGCCTCGGTGCGGAGTCCGTTCATGAGGGCGTCGAGCCAAAGGGCGTCGGGGATGAGGCAGGCCTGATAATTTTCGTGCAGAAGCATGAGGCGGGCCAAGCGCGTGGTCTCGTCGGTGGCTTCGTGCCAATGGGCGAGGAGCCAGTCGCGGCTGGCGGTGTCGGGGATGAGCAGGCCGTAGGCGCGGCCGTCGGTGTTGGGCAGGACGCGCTCGGGGGCGAAGGGCAAGGTGAGGCGTACGAGGCTGTCGCGCAGGTTGACCTCGAGGTGGTGTCCGTTTGTCCCTTGGCGGCGAGGGTGACGGCGAAGCGTTGCGGGCGGACGATGCCCGGTGCGTAGCGATCTTTTTGACGGATCTCGAGCGTCTTGCCGCGTGGCGTGAAGCGGATGATGGGCATGCCTTTACGGTTCACCCAGGCGTCGTTGAAGGCGATGAGATCCTCGGGCGTGTGGCGGTCGAGGATGCGGATCAGGTCGTCCCACGTGGCGTTGCTGTAGGCGTATGTGCGGAGGTATTCGCGGATGCCCTCGCGGAAGGCGTTTTCGCCCATGAGCTCGATGATTTTGCCCATCACCACGGGGGCTTTGTTGTAGATGATTTGCCCGTAGATGAGTCCGGCGTTGCGGAGGTTGTCCAGCTCTTGGTGGATGGCGTTCGTGCCCGGGGTGCGGTCCTCAGAAAGGGCGGAGGCGAAGAAGGTGCGCAGGCGTTGCAGCTTATGGTTGACACTGGGGAAGAGTGGCTCGGTGATCCAGGCGGAGAAGTGGTTGGCGAAGACCTCCTTCGTCCACACGTCGTCGAACCAATCCATCGTGACGAGGTTGCCAAACCACGCGTGGGCCGTCTCGTGCGCGATGAGTTGGATGCGTCGCAGCTCCTCGTCGGGCGTAGGGTTGGGGCCGAGGAAGAGTTGCGTGTCATTATATAAGGTAGCGCCGACGTGCTCCATGCCGCCGAATTGGAATCCGGGCAGGATGATGAAGTCTTGCTTGTCGAAGGGGCAGGGCATGCCGGTGTAGGCCTCGAGCCAGTCGAGTGCGGCGGCGCTCTGTCGGAAGATGGTGTCCAGCTGGGCGACCTTCTGCGGGTCTGTTTCGCGGTAATAGGCCGTCAGTGTGCGCCCCTCGTTGCGGTAAGTTCGTTGCTCGAAACGTCCCGCAGCGAAGGCGAAGAGGTACGTGCTCAGGGGCCGTGTCGGTGCGAAGTGGAGCGTCTTTCTGTCGGCGTGTTTTTTCCTCTTTCGTGACACGCGTGTTCGACACACCGACCCATTCGGCAGGCAGTTCGAGCGTAAGCGCGAAGACGGCCTTTAGGTTAGGTTGGTCGAAGCATGGGAAGATCGTCCGCGCACGGTCGGGCACGGAGAGAGTAGAGGTAGTCGTCGTTGCGGTTGAGCGACTGGTCGCCCGCGGTGAATCGTACGCTGATCGCGTTTTCGCCCGCCTGAGTCAGTGTAGCAGGCAGGATGATGTGCTCGTTGCGGAAGGTGTAAGAGGCTGTCTTTCCGTTCACCCTTACCTCGGAGATCTTCTCCTCCGCTTCGCGAAAGTCGATGACGATCTCGGTGGGCGTATCGAGTCGGAAGCGGATCCGCTCCTCACCCGTGACGGGTGTGTGTTTGTCTCGAGGAATCGAGAAGTGTAGGTCGTAACGTAAGTCTTTGACCTTCTGCTTGCGCAGTTGGGCCAGTTCGCGTGAGACGCCAGCGTCGTGCACGGCGTCAATCGTTTGGCCGTACCCGGTGAGGCAGTTCACGGCCATAATCAGTAGGAATGCGTATCGTATCATAGGGTAATAAAGTAGATATTCAGGCGTTAGATGCCGAGGAAGTTCTGATCCCAGATCGGCGGGCAAAACTACGTAAAGCCTCGAGAGGAGTGACCCCGTTGAAAGATGGCTTTTGACACGGTGGGAACTGCTTTTTTCATGCAAAAAAACGCCGGTACGGAACTTTCGTATATTTGCCGCGCTTTTTGAGGTTGCTCCGCCCGGGAGTGACGAGCCTTTGGCGTATCATGGAGCAAGCAAAAAAACAATGAAGCCAATTCGTTTTGCCGTTGTCGGTTGCGGCCACATCGGAAAGCGTCACGCAGAGATGATCTGCCGTGAAGACGGTGCAGAATTGGTGGCTTTATGCGACACTCGTCCGAAGTCGGAATTATCCATTGAGGCCTATGCCAACATGCCCTTCTTCAGCAACCTGGACGATCTGCTTGGCAGTGATCTCTCCTTCGATGTAGTAAACATTTGTACGCCGAATGGGCTGCATGCCCGCATGGCGATTCAGGCAATCGAGACTGGTCATCACGTCGTAATAGAGAAGCCAATGGCGCTCACAACAGCTGACGCAGAAAAGGTAGTCTATGCTGGTCTGAAGTATCAGAAGCAGATCTTCTGCGTGATGCAAAATCGCTACTCGCCACCTTCTGTTTGGATCAAGGATTTGATTGAATCTGGTCGGCTGGGGCATATATATATGGTGCAGCTCAATTGCTATTGGAATCGCGATACACGTTATTATCGCCCCGGTGGTTGGCATGGCACAGCTGATTTAGATGGAGGAACACTCTTTACTCAGTTCTCCCACTTCATCGACATCCTTTATTGGCTTTTTGGCGATATCACCGATATACAAGCGCGTTTCGCAGACTTCAATCACGAGCACCTTACGGACTTTGAGGATTCGGGAGTCGTTAGTTTTCGGTTTACAAATGGAGGCCTCGGTTCGCTCAACTATTCGACGTCGGTATGGGATAAGAACCAAGAAAGCAGCCTGACGATCATTGCTGAAAACGGCAGCGTCAAGATCGGCGGACAGTACATGGATAAGGTTGAATATTGTCACATAAAAGACTACACGATGCCAGATCTTCCACCCACTAATCCCGGCAATGATTATGGGACCTACAAAGGTTCGGCTCAGAATCATCACTATGTCATCCGTAACGTAGTCAACGTCCTCTCTGAAAATAGTTCGGACACAATTACAACGAACGTTCTTGAAGGCATGAAAGTCGTGGACATTATTGGGCGGATGTATGCGTAAGAGTTTTTGAAAAAAATGCTGTATTGTTAATTTGTACGCATTCATCTTTATCACAAATAGGGGTCTCAAAAGCTCCATGTTTTTATGTAGCGAAAATCTAGAAATAGAATATCTTCTCAAACAAAACAACCCACACAAGTGAATTTCTCATTGCTCAAAAAAAAGATTCGTTGGACGACTGAACGATATACCCTATCTATATACAAGTGTTATACCTTTTTTTGGGGACATTTTTTTCGTTGATGAATTATTGGCGCCTTCGAAAAAGACAAGAATGCATTGTTGCGCCGAGCAAAAACAGTCAGAATTTTGTTTCCCAATCACGAGTCTACGTCCGTGCTATTCTGATAGAACAGATGATGCAGGTTCTCTTTCCTTGCATTACTTCTTTCAGGATTTATTTGTAGCCCAACGAATATTCAAGAATGCTCCATTGCATCATGTAGACATTGGGAGTCGTATAGACGGCTTCGTTGCCCATTTGGCATCTTTTAGGTCAGTTGAAGTTTTTGATATACGTCCGTTAGAGATGAACATACCCAATGTGACTTTTAAACAGTTGAATATTATGGATCGTACATGCATCAAGGAAAGCTGCGTCTCTTCTATTTCATGTTTACATGCCTTGGAACATTTTTGGTTTGGGTAGATATGGGGATCCCATTAACTTTGATGGATTTAACGCTGGATTTAAAAACATAGCAGATCTATTGGTGTCAGGTGGAAAACTCTATTTTTTTCAGTACCAATAGGGCCACAAAGGATAGAGTTTCATGCACACCGGGTGTTTTCTCTTTCATTCCTTATGGAGATGATAAGTCCGTTTTATACGATAGATATGTTCTCTTACGTTGATGACCAAAACAATTTTTTTATCCAGACGTACAATTAACTAATGAGCTAATTAACAACAACTGTCATTGTCGATACGGATGTGGCATATTTGAATTGATAAAAAAAGTAATGGTGTTATTCTATGATTTATTCTTTCTAAAAAAATGTCATCTACAGCTTCGCTAAAAGAGAAAGCAGCTAAAGGCCTTTTTGGGGAGGGTTAAGTAATAGCGTACAGCAATTGCTCGGAGCCGTATTTGGGTTAATTACTGCACGAATTCTCAACGCTGAAGATTATGGATTGATCGGCATGTTAGCTATTTTTCAATGGCATTGTAACTATTCTCCAAGAAAGTGGTTTTACTTCTGCATTGGCTAATAGGCAAGAAATAAAGCATGAGGATTACAATGCAGTATTTTTGGTTTAGCACTTTAACCAGTGTCGTAGCCTATGTAATCTTATTTTTTTGTGCGCCGTTGATCGCTTCTTTTTACAGAAAAACCCGATTTGATTCCTCTTTCTCGGATTCTTTTTCTTGGGTTTGTTTTTTTGGAGGAATGGGGGTTTCATTGAACGCTTATCTGTATAAAAATCTGAAGGCAAAAGAGCGAGGGATCGGCGATATGATTGCAATTACTGTGTCAGGAACGCTCGGCGTAATTCTTGCTCTAAACGGGTATGCAGCTATCGGGCTTGCCATACAGACTGTGACTTATGTTGGAGTCAGTGTCTTTTTTCGTTTCTATTATTCATCGTGGCGACCGGCATTTCATTTCAATTTTTCTCCCCTACGTGAAATGTTCGGATTCAGTTCAAAACTGATCCTAACGAACTTTATTTTTCAGTTGAACAGCAACATGCTTTCTGTGATAATGGGGCGATTCTACAATGCTAATCAACTGGGATTCTACACACAAGGGCAGAAATGGACGGGAATGGCTAATCAAGTCGTAAATGGCATGATAAGCTATATTGCACAGCCGGTATTTGTTGAAGCTACTGATAACAAAGAAAGGCAGCGGTATATCTTCCGTAAGATGGTGAGGTTTGGAGCCTTTGTTTCTTTGCCTGCTATGGTCGGACTAGCATTAGTCGCGAAAAGAATTTATTTGGATTTTTTTCTTGGTGAAAAAAATGGATGCCCAGCATTCCGTATTTACAGTTACTCTGTATATGGGGAGGAGGCTCTTATTTGTGGATACTATACACGAGTTTATTGATGGCTCATGGAAAATCTGCTGCGTATTTATGGGGGACTGTATTAACCGGTGTCGTACAACTCCTTTTTCATCTGGAGCGTTTACCCATTGGGCACCTACTGTATGGTTATTGGTTTTTGTGGCTGTTTCGTGTTTAAGCTTGCTTTATTGGCATAAAGTTGCTGGTCAATTGATCTCGTTATCAATTTGGCAAGTCCTAAAAGACATTGCGCCCTATTTGGCTATTACCGGAACGTCAGTATTAATTACATGTTTTATAGCCCTCTTTACAACTGACAGATATATTTCTTTCTTTGTTAAGTCCTTCTTGTATATCGGAAGCTATTTGCTTATTGCTAAATTCTTGGATTCAACTATGCTAAAAAGAGAGTTTGAGCTTTATAAAGAACAGACGAATATGAAAAATGATTACTCAGGCGATCTATTCGCATCGTTATAAAGGTTGGAGTATTCCTGAAACTTGTTGGTATATATTGATGCGGGCTTCTTCTCGACTGAATGTAAGAGCATCGTTTTTTTATAGGAGATATAAAAAGTGATCTAACAACGATTTCGCACGAAAATGGCGCCGTCGTCACGGAGATGATTTTGTCTTTGATTTCAATGGTGTGTTACTTCCGGACGTTTCGGGAAATTTTAACTTATTGTCCGGCCTGAAATACGTCTTTGATGATGTGTATTTGATTCCGATTTATTTTTCAAAACGATTACTCGCAAAAAGAATGTTGCTTTAGTTGATCAGTTTACGGTTGAAGGTCCTTACGGATTGGTTAGCGAGCAGGTTGATGTAAAAAAATCGAACAAGGAGATGTCGTGTTCGATGTTGGCGCATGGATAGGCGACTTTAGTGCATTGGTTGCGGTGCAGGGGGCTCTCGTTTATGCTTTTGAACCTACGCCTGATACTTATGAGTGGCTATGTAGAACGGTTTCTCTGAGTAAAGGGGAGATTATACCGGTACAAAAAAAGCTTTAGGAGACAAGTGTGAAGAGATCGAACTGCTCCTTGATAATAGCGGAGGTGGATCGAATAGGCTTCCCTTCTCTCATAAATCAACAAACAGAAGAGGGTTCATAGAAGGTCATGCTTTGCCATTAGTCAATGTGACTACAATAGATCAGTTTGTTTCTGAAAATAAAATCCGAAAAGTTGATTTTATCAAGGCAGATATTGAAGGTGCAGAACGATATATGCTAAAGGGTGCGACCGAGACGCTTCGCCGATTCGCCCCTGAAATTGGCCATTTGCACATATCACTTGAAAGATGATCCTCAAGTGCTTGAGAGTATTATTAAAGAGGCTAATCCTGCTTATACGATTGTGCACACACGCCATAAATTGTTTGCTTCCGTTAAGCGATAAAAAGAAGAGCCTCTTTCTTTGATTCTTTGAATGGTAGAAAATATCTACATAAGGGTTTGGGGTGGAATCGGAAATCAGCTATTTGTTTATGCTTTTGCCCGATGTATATCACTCAATTGGCTCGGAAAGGTTAGTTTGGAAACGTACAGTGGTTTTTCGTGGTGATGGCTACCATCGCACTTATAAACTGGATCATTTTCACATAACACTGCCAAAGTCGAATTTTTTTCTTCGTTTTTTTCTTTTCTTTCAACCGAAAAATATCCGCCCTTAAAAACGCTTTTTTTCTTCCCTTCCTCTCGATTGATTATAGAGAATGAGGATCAACTAATTTCCAATGTGAGTGAATTTATCCCTCCTTCTAATTTGAGAGAAAAGACCTTATTTTATCAAGGTTATTGGCAGCACATCAATTTTCTATCCATTCGTAAAGTATTGCTTTCCGAATTGCGGTTTGATCTCCCGCAAAATCCTGCGTTTAGAGTTGTTAAATCAAGAATTCAGGCGTCAGAGGCTATCTGTTTGCATGTGCGTCGAGTTCAGTATTGTCAATGTCTGACACCCGATTATTATCATGCTGCTATTTTTATTGATTGCAAGTTCATGTGTCTCTCCTTGTTTTTTTGTCTTTTCTGATGATCTGGATTGGTGTAGGCGGAATTTGAAAATTTCTTATTCAACCTATTATGTGGATAATTTTGAGGATGAATTGTACGAATTGGAATTGATGACTCTTTGCCACCATTTCATTATAGCAAATAGTTCTTTTTAGCTGGTGGGGAGCGTGGTTGTCGCAACATCCAGATAAAAATGGTAATCCTTCCGGAAGATTATTTGGTCAGCAATATGAATGGGCGAGTGATCCCAATGCCCTCAAAAGAGTTGCACTAAATTTGCAGTCATATGAAAATACTTAATGCGATTTATCGTCTTCTTCATAGAAGACAGATATTTGTCAACGATGTGTTGAAATATCTACCCGATATAGAAGCCCCAATTATATTGGAGGCGGGAGCTGCCGACGGGTCGGATACGTTACGATTCGCTAAGTTGCTCCTCCCCCAAGGGGTTATATATGCCTTTGAGCCAGTCCTGCAAAATTTTGAACGATTGAGAGAACTTGTGAAAGATCAGCATAATGTTTGTGCTTTCAGAATGGCATTAGGTGATCATGATGGAAAAATGAGGATGAATGTCAGTCGAAATATTGAAGCAGGCGATAATGTCGCATCTTCCAGTTCGTTATTGAAACCGAAGACTTTGACCTCTTCACATCCTCATATCGTTTTTGAAAAATCGGAAGAGGTTGATGTGAGAACTATTGATAGTTGGGCCGCAGAAAATAAAGTCACTCGAATTGATGCTATGTGGTTGGATATGCAAGGTTCGGAGTGTGCTACATTACAAGCCTCGCCAGTCATAATGAAGACGGTTCAGGTTCTATATACAGAAGTCAATTTTGAAGAGACATATGAAGGATGTATTCTTTATGATGAATACAAAGAGTGGCTATATTCTCTTGGTTTTAAATTGGTGAAAAGTGAATTCAGGTGGAAAGAACAGGGTAATGCACTGTTTGTCCGGCAATAAATAGATAGGAGGGAATAAATTATGAAATCTTTTTCACAGTATTATCAAGACAAAGCGATCGACTTTGCGCTGAATAGAAAGCGGGATGGGATATTTCTTGATATTGGAGCTCATGATTGTGTTTCGTTGTCCAATACATTCTTTTTTGAGCGTAGCAGAAAGCAGAAATTGGACAGGGCTATGTATCGAACCGATACCTGAGGTGTTCGCACGGTTACGGTCTAATCGTCATTGCTCTGTTAGGAATTGTTGCATCTTGGATGAAGAAAAAGAAGTGACATTCCGAAGTGTTTTCCCTCCATTGGAAATGTTGAGTGGCATTCTCGAGTTTTTTCGATCAGAGGCATATTGACAGGATCAATGCTGAAGTGTCTATAATTGCTGATGGGCCGAGCTACCGTGATATTATGGTCCTTGGACACAATATCAATCGTCTCTTAGAAACGCAGGGACTTTATGAAATCGATTATTGTAGTATAGACACTGAGGGTGCGGAGGTTAGTATTGCAAAAAGCATTGATTTTAACAGGATTGGAATACGCGCCTTTTCAATTAAGAATAATGATACAGCTGGTGAATTGAGGAACTATTTATCCTCTTTTGGATATGCCCGATACACTTTTATGATCAGATGATCTTTATATCAAAGGAAAGTATAGCTGGGCTTTGGCTAAATATGTACAGCATCTCAATTCTAAAATTTGGATAAGAGCAAAAAAATAGATGCATTGTATCGAAAGTATATTAGAAGATAAACTACTCGTCTGATGTTGGTTCGCATTGTAAAGGACTGGCAATGGCCTGACATTTTTCAGCAAACACCACAGAATAAAGGTGTTTGGGAGGGAATCCGTTTTACGGAAGAAGAGGTTGAAGAGTGTGATCTTTTGGTCGTATTAAATGCACCTTCTAAAAAGATAATCACTCAATGTCCCGTAGGTGCACGATGGCTGTTCTCGCAAGAATCGCCAGTTGATTTATATCGATATTATCTGAAAGCTGCTCCTTACTTCGACAAATACTTTTGTTTTTTTGGAATTCAGCTGAAGCGACCAACATCATTAATACACAGACAGCGCTTCCTTGGCATATTAAAAAAACATATGATGAACTTATTGATCTTTCGTTGAAAGATGCGCTGGGTGTAAAAAAAGAACTGCCGTATCATGGGTGACAAGCAGTGCTCAACAAAAAAAGAAGGTCATCGATTAAGAATGAATTTCAAAAATTTTTCTACATCAACAACGATTTTCATTTAATCTCTTTGGGCGTGGCTTCTGTCCGATTGACGATAAGTTTGATGGGGTATTTCCTTATAAATACAGTATTGCTATTGAAAAATTATTCTTGTGACGATTATTGGACGGAAAAAAATTACCGATTGTTTTCTATCATGGACACTGCCCATCTACTATGGAGCCAAGAATATTACTCACTATTTTCCAAAAGAATCGATGTTGTTGATAGATCCGAAAAGGCCGGAATATTCCTTGCAGCGAATAAAAAGAGGCAATGGCGGCTGATTATTACGAAACTCATTTAGATCATATAAAAAGAGGCGCGTGAATTAATCTTGAATAAATATCAGTTTTTTTCCCTTGGGTGAAATCTTTAATAGAGAAGCATTTTGTGGATTTCTCAGAAAAAAAGTGGGTTTGTATCCCTGCCAATAGACCTCCACAGGCCTCTTTTCTTCAGAAAATAAAACGACGCATTTTTTTGTAAAATGGCGAAACTTTCCATCGTTTTTTTGGGTACAGGAATCGAGAAGTATTGCGTGTTAAGCGATGCTTGGATTCGCTGAAAAATCAAACTTTCATAGACTTTGACGTCATCTTTATTGATTATGGAAGTAATGATTCTTATGCGACACAGATTCGTTCACTTGTAGAGCAATACGCCTTTGTGCGTTACTACTATCTTTATACTGTAGGGCATCCTTGGAATAGATCACATGCCTTAAATACTGGTATACGCGTAAGTGATGCCTCCTATATTCTGATGGGAGATGTTGATTTGATATATTCTCCAAATGCTATTTTCGGATTGATGGAAAAAGCAGCTCCCAAGCGAATTGTTTTTGGAAGTATGTTCTACTTAGGTAAAACATTTGCAGCTTGGGATCGATTGTTTGCTGTCCCTTTGTCTAAATTCAAAGATTCTGGAGATGGGCCGATTGGTGCAATTTATTTAGCATATCGTCCGGATCTAGAATCGATTCATGGTTTTGACGAGTATTATTGTTTTTGGGGGGTAGAGGATCGAGATCTCGATCGTAGAATGCGATTGATCGGTGCTGTGTCTATACAGTTAGATAAATATAGATACCCCATTTTTTTCATCAATGGCATCCGATTGTTTCAAATCGGAAACGAGGTTTTTTTCCCTGAAAAAAATGGTGGGACACAGTTAATATTTATTTCTCCTTAAACCGAGGTCGTTCGATTCGTAATGAAAATGGATGGGGAAATTATATCCGACCGGAAGATCGACCTATTTTTACCGCTAAGGTCGCTGAAACATTGATATATTCTTCTTATGGTCGTTCTTATCAAAAGGCTCAAGAGATCGATCGTGTTGTAGAGAAACTGAATGCATTAAATGAGAATGAATGTCTTCAGATTATTCTGAGGAAGAGGACAATGGGAGTCCTTTCATTTAGTTTGGTGCGATACGTCAATCTATTGATTCGGATATGTCGGCTACGTCTTGGTATAGATTATATCGAGAATACTGAAAAAGAAAAATATTTTTATCCAGCAGATATATTCTATGTGGTATGGCAACTTATACGCACCCAAGGTGTAATACGTGATTATTCAATGATAGAAGAAAATGGTGGTATAACAATACGTCTGATGAGAGGAATATCTTTATCGCAACAACTCATCTCGCGGTGATGCTGTTAGTGTTGTTATTATAATGGAATCTCATTCATAGATGTAGCTGTAATCGTTGCCGTAACGAACCGTCCCGCAGAAAAAAATTGCGGGTGTCCTTACTGTAACGATTTTTTTCTACAGAAAATGAGCAACAGACGTTTTTCATAACGAATTAATAAATAACATGTTTTGATGGGGAAGATAAGGAAAATGAAGTAATTACACACGGCAAGTCGAACCACTGAGATGAATGCCGTTTCTGATCAGATTGTTGCGATGTATGAAGCCCGAACGGCTCTGAAGACGGAACCATATCTTGCGGCACGATGGTGATGTTGAAAAGCCAATCCAAACAGATTACGGAGGCTATAAACGACTAAAAAAATTCTGAGCGAGTTAGAGAATCTGGATGCTGTTCGAGACCGAGCGCTCAGTGCGCTGGGACATGTGCTTAAAATGGGTATGCAAATATGCCAACAGCCGATGCACATCAACACACGCCACCTCTAAAAAAATGTTTGATAATTATACGCTCTCAATTACTCGTGAGAATTATGAAAGTGAATCGTCTTTTGGTCGAATCGCTGCTTGCTGATTTGAACACAGCCGCATTGCAAGCGCATATTACGGCCCTTCCGGTGTGAGTGAGGCGATTGTAGCTGTGCGCACGGCGCAAACTGCATTTGCCACTAATGCAGGTAGTATATTTGGAGGAGTTAGCCAAAAAAACAAGGCCTTGCAGAGTGCTAGTGCGCTTAAACTTGACTTGTTGACAACGATTAACATTAGACTTATTTGCTATCTTGATGTGATGAAGGATGTCGATGCGGTAAAATATGCTGATTTCGCAGCAGCTGTTGCACAGGCTATCGATGAGCAGAACGCCGCCATCGCAATGCGCCACACCCTTGATGAGAAAAAGAAGAAGGAGGGAGACGACGATGACACCAAGAGGAAAAAGGGGAAGGAAAAAGATAAAAGAAAAAGAGAAGGATAAGGAAAAGGAAAAAAAGATGACGGAGGCGATGATATCACGTTGCCTACGGAGTAGGGTGAATTATAGTCAAAAAAACGAAGAACATGAGCAATATTTTTCGATAAGGTATTTTTTGCGTATAATCGGGTCTCAGAGGAGAAAGTCTCTCATGGAAAAAGAGGAGCGCCGAAGAATACGTCGAGTGGATGAACCGGGGTAAACCATCCCCCTCATATTGTTAAACAATTGATTGTAAGAAAAGCTCAAAAAGAATACAGGCTTTAGTACATTGGTTGAGACCGGAACTTATTATGGTGATATGATATATGCACAGTTAGACAATTTCAGTCGTATCTATTCGATTGAATTGAGTGAGAGGTTGTATCGAAAAGCGAAGCGCCGTTTCAAAAAAACGAGAGTGTTACTCTTTTGCATGGCGATAGCAGCGAGGTCTTGCGTGAAATAGTTCCAACATTTAAGGAGCCTGTTCTGTTTTTGGCTAGACGGACATTATTCTGGCGGAATAACGGCGCAAGGGAAGTTAGACACCCCTATATGGGAGGAGCTAACAACGATTTTTGCAGTCGGGAGTAAGGCATATGATATTGATTGATGATGCGCGATGCTTTGAAGAGAAGAGAAAGGATTATCCTTCGATTGAAGAACTTAAATCATTGATCTTGTCAGTCTATCCTCAAAGCCATATTGTTGTTAAGGATGATGTAGTACGAATTAAGCTGATTGGGGAATGAGAGGCTTTATCCTCGCCTCTCAGGTTTAAGGCCGAACAAATCACAGCAGAACTGTTAGATGAAAATAGCGATTATAGGATTGGGATATGTGGGATTACCGTTGGCGGTAGCGTTTGCTGAGCATTATCCGACTGTCGGCTTTTGACATTAATCGTAAACGGATCGGTGAATTGCAGAAAGGGCTTGATCACACCCAAGAAATGGATCGTGACAGGCTGCAGGGAGCCCTATCCAGTACAGAAGAAAAAGGCTTGACGCTGACTGACGACAATGAGCAGTTAAGTGATTGTACGGTATTTATTGTGACCGTCCCAACGCCGATTACGAGATTTAAAACACCAGATTTAGCTCCGCTATTGGCTGCGTCAGCTACAGTAGGTCGGGCGTTAAAGTCTGGAGATATTGTTATTTACGAATCGACGGTTTACCCCGGATGTACGGAGGAGGACTGTGTGCCAGTCTTGGAAGAAGTCTCTGGGTTAAAAGTATAATGTTGATTTCTTCTGTGGTTATTCTCCTGAGCGAATTAATCCCGGCGACCGAAAAAAACACATTGCAGACGATTCAAAAGGTTGTTTCTGGTTCGACTGAAGGGGTTGCTGAGAAGGTTGAGATCCTTTATCGATCAATCGTTCCAGCCGGTACGTTTCGTGCGTCGTCGATAAAGGTCGCAGAAGCATGTAAGGCGATCGAAAATGCACAACGTGATGTGAACATTTCATTTGTCAATGAGTTATCGCTAATTTTTCGATCGTATGGGAATAGATACACAGGAGGTACTTGAAGCAGCTGCTACGAAATGGAACTTCCTGAAGTTCACTCCCGGCTTGGTCGGTGGACATTGCATCGGCGTTGATCCTTATTATTTGATGCATAAGTCGCAGTGTTTAGGCTATAATCCTCAGGTGATCCTTTCCGGCCGCTCTGTCAACGATGGGATGGGGCGTTTTGTGGCTTCAAAGACGGTTAAATTGATGATTCGTCACGGCATTCGGATAGTCGGGAGTCGTGTATTGGTACTTGGATTTACATTTAAGGAGAATTGTCCGGACACACGGAATACGAAAGTGGTTGATGTGATCGATGAGTTGAAGGATTTCGGCATTCATGTGGATGTGTATGATCCTCATGCATTGCGTGATGAAGTAAAAGCAGAATATGCCATCGATTTACTCGCTCAGCAGCCTGATCCCAAACAATATGACGGTATCATTTTTGACGGTTGCTCACGACGAATTTCGTTCGATCGACTTCAGCTTTGTTCGCAACCAACCTACTGTCTTATTTGACGTAAAAGGGATCCTCGATAAATCGCTTATCCACGGGCGGCTTTAATCGATTTGTTTTTCATTATGATGCAGTTAGCACCTATAGTGCTCTTCACATACAATCGTCCGGTGCATACTCGCCAGACGGTAGAGGCATTGTTGAAAAAAATGAATATGCCTCGGAAAGCGATCTGATTATTTATTCGGATGGTCCGAAAAAAACAGTGCGGCGGAAGAGAGAGTACGTCAAACAAGAATATACATAAAAGGGATCACCGGTTTTTCGTTCAATCAAAATAATTGAGCGTACAGAAAACATGGGGTTGGCGGCAAACATCATTGATGGAGTAACTCAAGTTGTGAATGAGTACGGCCGAATCATTGTCTTGGAAGATGATCTGTTGACTTCTCCCTATTTCCTCAAATTCATGAATGAAGCACTGACGATGTACGAGCATGTTGAGGAGGTAATCAGCGTGCATGGGTATGTTTATCCGATAAAAAAGCAGCTGCCGGAAAACTTCTTTTTAATTCACACGGATTCGCTTGGGTGGGGTACATGGAAAAATCAATGGATATACTTTAATCCCAGTGGAAAAGAGCTTTTGAATCAGTTAATTCAGCGAAAAAAATGCTCCGAAACTTTAATTTCGATGGTTCTTATGATTTTTGCAAAAATGCTTAGACGGCAGATCAAGGGTAAAAACAATTCATGGGCTATTCGCTGGTATGCCTCGGCTTTTTTTGGCTAGAAAGTTGTCGCTTTTTTTCCAAACAAATCGTTGGTCTTTCATAATGGAGGGGATAACACAGGTACCAACTGCGTATACGAGCCATGGTTAGATGTCGAATTGTCACAGACTCCCATTAAACTGGTATCTCAAATGCGGTTAGAAGAAAACATAGAGATACGTCACATCTATGCTGATTTTTTTCTCATCAAAAGCTTCTCTTTCAGTTCGAATTAAGAATAAAATATTTAGGCTGTTTCGATGAAAAAAAGTATGTGCGTCTATTCTTTCAAAAATACTCGTAGACCAATTGTGTTTAATCGAGTATCTACAAAGCCTATTTCAAATGATTTTCGGATTATCGAGAGGTACTCCTATAGATCGATATTATATCGAATCTTTTCTTCGTGAAAATGCCTTAGATGTAAAGGGGGCCGCTCTTGAAATAGCAGAAAGCACATATACCGAGCAGTTCAACCACGGTATAACATCGTTTGAAATTCTTCATGTTGACAGATCTAATCGTAAGGCTACTATTATTGGAGATCTAACTCAGCCTGAGACTCTTCCTGATAAAACGGTAGATTGTTTTATTTGCACACAAACTTTGAATTTTATATTTGACGTAAGGAAGGCGATAGAGGGATGTTTTTAAATTGTTGAAAGATGGTGGAGTCTTTCTTGGTACGGTTAGTGGAATTTCTCAGATCTCTCGGTATGATATGAATCGATGGGGGGACTATTGGCGATTTACAGATCTATCGTTGAAGAAGCTCTTTGCTGAATACTTTAGGGAAGAGAATATAACCATTCAGATGTATGGGAATGTTTTTTTGCTGCAAATGCTTTTTCTTCAAGGATTGGCATTGGAGGATATCGAGGATAAATCCCTTCTTAATGTGAGGGATATAGATTATCAGGTAACGCTGGGAATACGTGCTGTTCGATGAGAGGCATAAAGCGAGTGCTTCAGCAACTATTTGATCGATATGATTATATCCGTTATAAAGAACGTGTTGTAATTGGGGATACATATTATCACTGGTGTAATATTCCTGTGCCTGCTGGTTATCCCAAGCAGAGCCAAACACACCCATCAATATGTTTTTTTCCGGAGAAATGGCAGGGATACTCTTATTGGTTAGTTACGACCCCTTACCCAGACGAACGGGTTGAATATGAAAAATCCATGTATTTATTGCTCGAATGATCCGACAGTTTTTTTCCTCGATAAATCAGAATCCTATACTAAAACATCCGGGTGGGGGTGCATATAATTCTGATCCGGAGCTTTTCCTTTTTAAGGATCGATTGTATTGTATCGTACGAGAAAATGAAAATAGCCACTATTTGAGAGAGATAAAGCTGTTGAATTCTATTGATGGACAGGATTGGAGTAAACCGGTTACGATTTATTCAAGTAATGAAGAGGATCGTCAATTACTATCACCCTCTTATGTGAGGCATCGAGACAAACACTTGATCTATTTCTTGAATGGAGATGCTGGAATCGGTCGAAACGGTAAGTGTACTGGTATTGAAATTGCAGAGGCAGATGATTTGAATACGTCGTTTCGATTCTTTTCTAAGGGGCATTTCTTGAACCAAGAGGATGTGAAGATTGAACCGTGGCATTTTTGATTTGTTTGAGTATAACAATCGACTTTATATGGTGTTATGTGCTCGAGATCGGAATAGAAGGGACCTTTAGGAATCCGATGTATACCTATTTAGCGATATCGGAGAATTATATTAATTTTTTATATCTATAAAAAAAGCCGATTGTACGCTATTTAAAAATCATACCGTCCATCTGCATATGTAGATGATAGTGGTGTTTTTTTCATTTGTATTTTTTTCCATTATTGGAAGCTTTCTGAAGGATCATTCGGACCGCAACATAGCTTGGACAAGTATGCCGTTTGAATGTTTGTTGAATATAATCTCAGGATAAATAACTCATGAATAAGTTATTTCGTAAAATCAAGTTTCGCAAAAGACTGCTTGTTGGGTAAAGAGTACAACTTTCCAATACAGCGAGAAATGAAGATACAATGGGCTGGAGATCACAATTGTGGTTTTTACATTGTCCCAGAGCTTTTTGCACGACAAGAGTGTTGTATATTCTTTTTGGAGTCGGAGAGGATATTTCTTTTGATGAAGATCTAATAGAAAAACTTTCATTGTGAAGTGTTTGCTTATGATCCAACACCGAGGTCAAAGGTTTTTTTATTCAAAAGAAAAAGCCCTCTGCATTACACTTTTTTTCGATGTCGGTATTTCTGATTTTTGATGGAACAATGGATTTTTTTATCTCCCTGAGAATAACGAATACGTTAGTTGCTCGGCATATAATCGTTGGGGATATGATGAAGAAAAAGCAAAAACCAATTCGGGTGCCTGTTAATAAATTGTCTACGCTAATGAAAAAGAATCATCACACCCAAATCGATTTATTGAAAATGGACATAGAGGGAAGTGAATATGTTGTGCTTGATAATTTGATAAAGGAAAATGTAGCAGTAACTCAAATTTGTATAGAATTTCATCATCGCTTTGAGGGCATAGGCTTACAGAAAACCAAGAGGGCCATAGAGTACCTCAATAAGAATGGTTTTTAAACTTGTTGCGATCTCTGATACAAAAAGAAGAATATACGTTTGTTCATCGATGAGGGTTTTTATTTCTTAACACATCAGAGACGAAAGGCGGGGCTGCGATTGCTGCAAAAACGTTTGATGGATACTTTGCGGAAAGATGGAATTGATGTCTCGATGATAGTGAGAGATAAAGAGAGCAATGATTCTGCTGTCATGAGAATACGCTCATCTAAATGGATGAATAAGATTCGTTTTTATGTATGAGCGTTTGGGGATCTTCATTTATAATGGGTTTAACCGAGAAAAATCTTTTTGCCGTATCACAAGCGAATACAGGGGTAAATATCTCACGATACAGCGAGGTTAAATGTGCAGATATTATCCACCTTCATTGGATTAATCAGGATTTCTCTCCTTGAGAGACATTCATCGATTGATTGCCATGGGTAAAGCCTATTATGTGGACGATGCATGATATGTGGCCTTGTACAGGCATTTGCCATCATGCTCGAGACTGCGTGTCTTTTACAAGTCAATGCGGTACCCTGCTTTTTTTCTTACAATCAAGAAAAAAACAGATGATTTATCTACTGCGGTGTTCAAAAAAACAGCAGTGGATTTTTCTCTAATGAGAATATCACAATGGTGGGGTGCAGTAATTGGCTGGCAGGAAAGGCAAAAAAACAAGTGCTTTGACTAAAAAAACATCGTGTTATCTCAATTCCAAATCCAATTGATACTCAGCAATTCAAACCTTCTTTAGATAAGAAGGGATGCTGTAGACGATTAGGCCTGCCGGAGCAGAGACAATTGATCTTATTCGGAGCTGCAAATGTCACGGATAAACGAAAGGGAATTTATTATCTGATTGATGCAATCAATCAATTGCTCACTGTCGAGCCACGCCTTGCTGAAAAGATGGGGATTGTCGTTTTTGGCGAGGCGAAGGCTGAGTTTGTCAGTCTAGTCAAAATTCCTGTATATCCGCTGGGCTATGTGTCTGATATTACTCAGATCGTAGCCTTATATAATGCGATTGATGTTTTTGTAACGTCTTCGTTGGAAGAGAATTTGCCGAATACAATTATGGAAGCTATGGCTTGTGGAGTTCCTTGTGTTGGTTTCCGTGTCGGAGGTATACCAGAAATGATAGACCATAAGGAGAATGGTTACGTCGCCGCATATAAAGATGCAGCCGATCTTGCGACTGGAATTGATTGGGTGCTTAATAAGGCTGATAGGGATAAATTATCGCGCGATGCTCGAAAGAAGGTTGAAGAAAATTACAGTGAGGCGGTTGTTGCTAAGCAGTATATAGAATTGTATCGAGCTTGTCTGCTAAAATATGACTATAGTGCTGCCGAAAAAAAAAGAAGAAAGGAAAAACATGAGAGAAGATAAAAATGCGATGTGGAGTTATGAGGCTCATATGTCTCATCACAAGAAACATTTTGAAGAAGGACTGGATTATTTGTACGCATTGAGGAATCCGAAATCCCTAGCACGTAGGACCTTGTGTCGAGTTTACGATGTTTTCCATTCTCTGTTGAAAGAGTCTTGTTCATGGCTGACTATCGGAGATTTTACGGGAGTTGAAGCGATGTATCTTACGGAGCAAGGTCAGAAGGCAATGGCATCGGATATTTCAGATGTATATATAAAGGAAGCATATCGTCTAAAAATTGATTGATGCATATGATCGAATAAATGTAGAGCAGATTGAATATGGTGAAGATGCATTCGATTATGTCTTGTGCAAGGAGTCTTTCCATCATTTTTCCGCGTGCTTACTTGGGATTGTATGAGATGATTCGGGTAGCTAAGAAGGGCGTAGTGTTGATTGAGCCGACGGATGTCTTTTTGTAAGATGTCCTCTTTGGTCTTTTTTGAAGAACCTCTGTGACCTGTTCAATCCGAACTTGATCAACAAACTTTGGAAGAATCGTTATTCGTGGGAGGTGGTTGGCAATTATGTTTTCAAGCTATCTGAGAGAGAAGTCGAGAAAGCGGCGATGGGTATGGGGCTTCCCTGCATTGCTTTTAAGGGTGTCAATATCCGGCTCAAACCGATTCCTGAATCTTGGGGTGATCAGAAGAAAATACCGATAGACAAACGGCTGGAGCGTAAGTTGGATCGCTACATCACTAGACGAGATCTTCTTTGTAAGCTCGGAATCATACCTCACAATCATTTGTGTGCCATAATCTTTAAAGAGAAGCCAAGCGCAAAGTTGCTGGAGGATTTGCGGAGGGATCATTTCCAAGTAATCGAACTACCTCCTAACCCCTATTTGCACTAATTGCTATTCCCTTATGCCTCTCCTCTTCTCCATCATCACGGTCACATATAATGCTCGGAAGGCGCTCGAGCGGACGTTGCAGAGCGTCGAGGTGCAGACGTATGGCGAGATGGAGTACCTCGTGATTGACGGGGGATCGACTGACGGGACGATGGAGCGAGTCGCACGTTGGGAGGCGGAGATGGCAGATGAACGCACGCGGCGTGGCATGGAGCCGATGCGGTGCGTAACCGTTTCGGAGCCGGACCGTGGGCTGTACGACGCGATGAACAAGGGCCTGCAACGGGCAACGGGCGACTATGTCTGGTTTCTCAACGCAGGTGACACATTTCGGTCTCCAGAGACTGTGGCTCAACTGGCCGATGTGGCCGAACGAAACGGTTGGCCAGATATTCTTTACGGTGAGACGGACGTGACCGACAGCGAGGGGCGATTTATCGCCGAGCGTCGACTGAAAGCGCCTGAGACGCTGACCTGGCGCAGCTTTCGAACGGGGATGCGTGTCAGCCATCAGGCGTTTGTCGTCAAGCGGAGCGTGGCGCCGACGTACGATTTGCAATACCGGTTCTCGGCCGACTTCGATTGGTGCATCCGGTGCATGAAACAATCGCAACGGATCGTCAACTCACGCATGCGGTTAGTGAATTATGAAGCCGAGGGGATGACGACGCGCAACCGTAAGGCGTCGCTGGCAGAGCGCTACCGCATTATGTGCCGCTACTATGGGACGTTGCCCACGCAGATGCGTCACCTTTGGTTTGCCACCCGATTCCTCTGGGCGAAGGTGAGAAATCAAATGATATAATAATGAACACAGTATCGAAGATCGTAAAATACGATTACATAGATGCTATGAGAGGATGGGCTATTTTAGGTGTTGTTTCAGCACATTGCGTCTCTCAGCAGTTGCCGATACTTCTTCGGGATATCGTGGGGGCAGGAAGTATAGGGTGTGCAATTGTTTTTTTGTTGTAAGTGCCTGTACTTTATTTTTATCCCTATCTGCTCGAAGATCAGAAAAAGGTTTTATCTCTAACTTTTTTATTCGTCGTATTTTTTTAGAGTGGCCCCATTGTATTACATAGCTATTATTTATTTCCTGTTTCAGGATGGGCTGGAGTCGAGGTATTGGCTGGGAGATGCTCCGGGTATAACTGTTTGGAATATCCTATCGAATATATTTTTCATTCATGGTATAAATCCGTATTGGATCAATAGTTTAGTGCCAGGGGGCTGGTCGATTACGGATGAGGTAATGTTCTATTCTATATTGCCAATATTGTTCTATATGATTAGAACAATAAATCATGCATTCTACTTCTTCTTTGCCTCTCTTTTTTTGAAAGGTATTTTTGCATTTGATTCTTTCTTCTACGCCTTTGATTTCAGAGGCAGTTTTGTGGGACTCTTTCTTGTTTTTTTATTTCCCAAATCAATTGCCAGTTTTTTTCTCTGTGGTGTTCTCCTCTTTTTTTATATCGACTCCTCAAGAACAATTGAAAATATCTCCGATGGTGTATCTCATGTTTCTACTGATTGTTTTATTTGAATTGTTCACAAAGAAACATGTTGTCTCATACCACATCAAATTTGGATTGGCATTCGTTCTCATGGGCTATATGTTATCATTAAGACCTTATTCTCTATTAGTAAATCGATTTACTCGGTATGTCGGGAAGGTGAGTTTCGGTATTTATTTCACCCATTTTGCAGTGTTGCATTATTTAGAAAGTTGGTGTCAGGAAACTTGGGGAAGATTATTGGGCGGACATTGGTGCGTTCAATACATCAATAGATGGGGAGGGCCTTTCTTATTTCAATATTGTATAGTTCTGTTGATTTCTCTCGCTGTATCATCTCTTTTGTATTATTGGATTGAGATACCATGTCAAAGATTTGGAGCTCAAATAATACGCAAAAGGATAGATAAATATAGTAGAGGTATAAATGGGGATATCATTCTTTGCTGAATGATGAATCTGGCCCTCGCGGAGCGCTACCGCATCATGTGTCGCTACTACGGAGCGTTGCCCACGCAGATGCGTCACCTTTGGTTTGCCACCCGATTCCTCTGGGCGAAGGTGAGCGGAAATAAGGCGTAGCGCGAGAGATCGTCCGAGAAGGGCCTCGGACACTCATCCCGCAAAACAATAACACAACGCTACGGGCCGACGCCCCGCGGAAAAGAGAATCGAGCATGATCGAACGCGATCATAACGAATGGAATAAGCGACCTCTATCGAGGCCGCTTTTTTTGTGGATTGTCGGAACCCTTTGCGAGGTCTGCTACCCGCTCCAGTACTTGTCTTTCGCCTTGCTGGTTCCCTGCCATTGCGGGGCTTGTGTGCAACCGAGGGAGACGGTCGGCACCACGCGAGCTGCGGCTCGAGACGCCCCTACATTTGGGGGCGCGATCTTGACTTTCGTAGTCCTCTTTCTGGCCATACAGCGGACCGCGCTGGCTGAGCGGCACCTTGACGATCCGAGGCCTGCGCCGACGGCATGGCGACGGGCGGCGCACGCTGTGCAAGGGCACATCGTGGAACGCCTCGGGCAGCTGCGCCTTTCGCCCGACGAGCACGCTGTACTGGCCTCGATCACCGTCAACGACCGTAGCGGCATGACGCGTGACTTGCGCCGCCGATTCTCCACCGCTGGCGTGGCACACCTCTTAGCCGTCAGCGGCTTTCACGTGGGACTGGTCAGCGGCGCGCTTGCCCTGCTACTCGGTTTTCTGCCGCCGACTACGCCCCTGCCGACTCTTCCGCTGCGGACTGATGATCCTCGTCGCCCGGGCCTACGCCGCCGTGTCGGGCCTTTCTGCACCGGCCGTCCGGGCGGCCACGATGCTCACCATCTACCTCGTTGGCGTGGCCCTTCGCCGCACTCCCGAGCCATACAACACGCTGTTCGCCTCTGCTTTGTTGATGCTTTTCGTCGATCCCTTCAGCCTCTTCGACGTCGGGTTCCAGCTCACCTTCGCGGCCGTCTTATTCATCCTTCTGCTCACGCCCCGCATAGCCTGCCTCATCGATGTGCGCCGCCGGTGGATCGCCCTCCCTTGGCAACTCGTGGCCGTCAGCCCGGCTGCTCAGGTCGGCACCTTCCCGCTCTGTTGCTACTATTTCGGCCGCATCTCCCTCGTTTTTTCTCTTCGCAAATCTCTTCCTCATGCTGTCCGCCACGCTGCTCATCCCCCTGACCCTCGTGTGGGTCGCGCTGCCCGTTGGCACGCCCGGGAGCTTCGGATTGCAGAGCGCGGTGGAGCGCTTGACGCACACGCTCGTCGCCGTCGTCGATCGGTTCAGCCTCCTCCCTGCGGCCGGTGTCCCGATGCGCTTCGACCTCGTCCTGCTCATCGGTTCCTACGCCGTCCTTCTCTTGGGCATCCACGCTGCGACCCGCGGCAGTCGCCGCACGCTTTTTTGCCACTCTTGGCGGGACGCTTTCCTCATCGTTTACACCCTTGCGCTGCATCAGTTTGGAGGGTGACAGACACTCGTTTCCCGGATAAAAACAGGGCGGAGGCGCTGTCGGATTGGGTTCCGGCAGTGCCTTTTTTTGTTTTTAGGGTCAATCGAATGCGTTTCGGTCCCCTCGCTCCGTTTTTTTGCCCCTTTCCCTTCATTTCTCCCCGTTGACTGAGTCAATCATAAGCAGCAAGCTTAATAGTTATCATTGACTGAGTCAATCGTAAGCCGATAATTATATAGTTATCATTGATTGAGTCAATCATAAGCCAATAATTATATAGTTATCATTGACTGAGTCAATCATAAGCCAATAATTAAAGAGTGATGATTGATCGAGTCAATCATGCCTCCCTCGCTTGGGCGTCGACATTTGATGGGGAAAACGGCCGGAAACGCTTTCGGCCGGCCGATTGCCAGCACAAACGGAGGGCCGGCCGCGCGGACGGCGCCTTTTCTTTCTATTCTGTTAGTGTTTAGATCGCTCTATCTTTGCCCGCCGTTAAAAATGAAAGGAATAATTGTGGCAAATACGAAGTACATTTTTTGTGACAGGCGGTGTCGTTTCGTCCCTTGGTAAGGGCATCGTCTCGGCGTCGCTGGGCAAGCTGCTGCAGGCGCGCGGCTACCGGGTGACGATCCAAAAGTTCGACCCTTATATCAACGTAGATCCGGGGACGCTCAACCCCTATGAACACGGCGAGTGCTTCGTCACCGTCGATGGGCACGAGACAGACCTCGACCTCGGGCACTATGAGCGCTTCCTCAACCTCCCCACCACCCGCGCCAACAGCATCACCACGGGCCGCATCTACCAGAGCGTCATCGATAAGGAGCGCCGCGGAGACTATCTGGGCAAGACGGTGCAGGTGATCCCCCACATCACGGACGAGATCAAGCGCAACGTCAAGCTGCTCGGCGCCAAGAATCAGTTCGACTTCGTCATCACCGAGATCGGTGGCACGGTGGGCGACATCGAGTCGCTGCCCTTCATCGAGAGCGTCCGCCAGCTGCGTTGGGAGCTGGGACGCGACTGCCTCTGCGTGCACCTGACCTACGTGCCTTTCATCGCCGCCGCGAAGGAGTACAAGACGAAGCCCACGCAACACTCCGTCAAGCAGCTCCAAGAGCTGGGCGTGCAGCCCGATATGCTCGTCCTGCGCACAGAGCATGAGCTCAATGCCGAGATCCTGCGTAAGGTGGCCCTCTTCTGCAACGTCTCGAAGGAGGCCGTCATCCAGTCCGTCGACGTGCCCACCATCTACGAGGTGCCCCTCATGCTGCAACGCCAACGGATGGACTCCATCGCGCTGGAGAAGCTCGGCCTCGAAGTCGGCCCCACGCCGGAGCTGAACCCGTGGAAGGACTTCCTCGACCGGAAGAAGCGCGCCACCGACGTGGTCCGCATCGGGCTCGTGGGCAAGTACGTCGAACTGCAAGACGCCTATAAATCGATCGACGAATCGCTGCTCATCGCTTCCATATATAACGACCGCAAGCTCGACCTGCGGCTCATCCATTCGGAGAAGATCAACGACGCGAATGCGGCCGAACTGTTGGCCGATCTGGACGGCGTCGTCATCGCTCCGGGCTTCGGACAACGGGGCGTGGAGGGCAAATTTGCCGCCATCCGTTACCTCCGCGAGCACGACATCCCCACGCTCGGCATCTGCCTGGGTATGCAGTGTATGGTCATCGAATTTGCCCGCGATGTGCTCGGCCTTGAGGGAGCCAACTCCACGGAGATGGATCCACAGACGCTTCATCCGGTCATCGACCTTATGGAGGATCAGAAAAACGTGGTCAACATGGGCGGGACCATGCGCCTCGGCACGTACGACTGCACCCTGCGCCCCGGCTCACACATCTGTGCGGCCTATGGCAAGGAGCACATCCAGGAGCGCCACCGCCACCGCTTCGAGTTCAACAACGAATACAAAGACCGCTTCGAGGCTGCCGGCATGCAGTGCGTGGGCGAGAATCCGGATACGGGGCTCGTCGAGGCAGTCGAGGTGAGCGGCCTGCGCTGGTTCATCGGCGTGCAGTATCACCCGGAATATACCAGCACCGTGCTCAGTCCTAACCCGCTGTTCATGGGATTCATCAAAGCCGCGATCAATAAATAGAGGGTAGAGATAAGAGGGTAGAGGGTAGCCTCTTCTTCTAACTACTACTAACTACCGCGGCGCAGCCAGCATAACTACCGGAGGCGTAGCCTCCATAACTACTCGAATAAAGAATATGTCAATGGATAAGAATACAGTGATCGGTTTCATACTGATCGGGGTGGTGCTGGTGCTTTTCGTCTGGTTCAACCGCCCGAGTGAGGAACAGATCAAGGCGCAACAGCGTTACAACGACTCGGTGGCCCGAGTGGAACAGGCCGCCTTGGCTCAGATAGACCAAGCGAAGGCCACGGCCGATCTCGCACCGACAACGGCCGCGGATACCGTCGGCCCTGCCCGACTCCGTGCGTGAGGAGCGTCTGCGCGGCACATACGGAGCCTTCGCACGTGCGGCCGTCGGTACGGAGGAGTTTGTCACCCTCGAGAACGACAAGGTGGAGGTGCGCATCAGCACCAAGGGCGGCCGTCTCTGCTACGCCCGACTGAAGGAATACACCACCTACGACAAGCAGCCGCTCGTGCTCTTCGACGGCGCGGACGAGTCGGCTCTCAACCTGACGATGATCACGGCCAACCAACGTGTCATCAACACGGCCGACCTCTACTTCACGCCGATCAAGGGCGCCGACGGTCGCTCGGTCACCATGCGTCTCGAGGCGGGCGACGGCGCGCACATGGACTTCACCTACTCGCTTGCACCGGACGATTACATGCTGCGCTACACGATCCTTTCGGCCGGCATGAATGGCATCCTCGCTCCCTCTACCCGCTCGCTCGACCTGACCTGGACGCAGCACGCGCGCCAGCTGGAGCACGGTCGGAAGTACGAGAACCAGTACACGGCCCTTTACTATAAATACGTGGCCGACGATGTGGATAAGCTGAGCGAAACGAAGGATGCAGACAAGCAGATCTCCAACCGCCTGAAGTGGATCGGGTACAAGAACAAGTACTTCGCCACGGTGCTCATTGCCGACGACGCCTTCACGGCTTCCAAACTCGAGTCGCGCTTGACGCCCGACACGGACACGGCCCATCTGAAGACCTTCACGGCCATGACGAGCGTCGACTTCGACCCGTCTCGCCCCGACACCATCGGCTTCAACTATTTCATCGGCCCGAACAAGTACAAACTCCTTGGCGCCTACGATAAGGGTCGCGACAAGGCCGACCGCCTCTCGCTCGACGAGCTCGTGCCGCTGGGCTACAAATGGGTGCGCCCCATCAACCGCTACTTCATCGTGCCCATCTTCGACTACCTCGGTCGTTTCCTCACCAACTACGGTGTGATCATCCTCATCCTTACGCTCATCGTCAAGCTGGTGCTCTTCCCGCTGACGTACAAGTCGTACATGTCCACGGCCAAGATGCGTGTGTTGCGCCCGCAGGTGGAGGCGATCAACGCCCGCTACCCCAAGCAAGAGCAGGCGATGGACCGTCAGAAGGCCACCATGGAGCTATACAGTCGTGCAGGGGCCAGCCCCATGAGTGGTTGCTTGCCGATGCTGCTCCAGATGCCTATCCTGATCGCGCTTTACTGGCTCTTCCCGACGGCCATCGAGCTGCGTCAGCAGTCGTTCCTCTGGGCCAAGGACCTCTCGACGTTCGACGCCGTCATCTCGTGGGATGCCAACATTCCGCTCATCAGCTCCTTCATGGGTAACCACATCAGCCTCTTCTGTCTGCTGATGACGATCGTCAATGTGGTCTACTCCAAGATCAACATGAACATGAGCAACACGGGGCAGCAACAGATGCCCGGCATGGCCATGATGACGTACATGATGCCCGTGATGTTCTTCTTCATCTTCAACCAGAACGCCGCGGGTCTGAGCTACTACTTCCTTGTCTCCACGCTTATCACCATCCCTACAGACGGCCCTCGTTCCGCTACTTCATCAACGAAGACAAGCTGCTGGCCAAACTCGAGGCGAACAAGAAGAAGCCTCGCAAGGGCAACAGCTTCATGGAGCGCATGGCCGAGATGCAGAAGAAGCAACAAGCCGAGTTGGAGCGTCAGCAAAAGCAGCGCAACACCCAGCGGCAAGCGCAGAACACGAAGCGGCAAGAGCGCAAGCGATAATTCTTTATGTAGGGGCGTATCGAATACGCCCCCAAACATTCCGCAAGGAATGAATGCACAACATGCGTTCGCCCTCTTCGGGGCGTTGGGGGCGTCGCGCGATACGCCCCTACTTGTAACTCCTCCTGACTACCGCGGCAAAGGCCGCATAACTACTCTCCCTATGAAATTCCTTGGCATTATCCCTGCGCGTTACGCATCGACGCGCTTCCCCGGCAAACCGCTGGCCGACCCGGGCGGTAAACCCATGATTCGGCGCGTCTACGAACGCGTACGCCCCACTGTCGACCGCCTCGTTGTGGCTACCGACGACGAACGTATCCGTCAGGCTGTCGAGGCTTTCGGCGGCGAAGTCGTCATGACCTCCGACACGCACCGCAGCGGCACCGACCGCTGTCGCGAAGCCTGCGACAAGGTGGGCGCCACGGCCGACGTGGTGATCAACATCCGTGGCGACGAGCCCTTCATCCGCCCCGAGCAGATCGAACAGCTCAAGCATTGCTTCGACGAGCCCGACGTGCGCATCGCCACCTTAGCCAAAAGCCTTCGACCCCGAGGGCGACTTCGAGCAGACGCTCTTCAACCCGAACACGCCCAAGGTGGCCTTCGACGTCCACGGCGACGCGCTCTACTTCAGCCGCTCCATCATTCCCCTACATCCGCGGCGCCGTGCACACCGAGTGGCTCCGACGTCATACCTTCTATAAGCACATCGGCCTCTACGCCTACCGCGCCGAGACACTCCGCGCCATCACCCTGCTGCCGCAATCGTCGTTAGAGAAGGCCGAGAGCCTCGAGCAACTGCGCTGGCTCGAAAACGGCTACCGCATCCGTGTGGCCGTCACCCCCTACGACACCGTCGGCATCGACACCCCGGACGACCTCGCCCGCGCCGTCGCCCTGCTCACCTGAAGACGGGTTGTCATGCATCAATGATTATGAGACAGAAATTCACTTTGATCACATTAGGAGTAAGAGACTTCCTAAAGGCGTTGGCTTTCTATGAAGGCTTAGGCTGGAAACGCTCAGAACAGAGTCAGGAGGATTATGTCCTGTTCCCTTTGGGGGGAATCGTTTTGGGGCTGTATCCGATTGAAGAGTTGGAAAAAGACACCACGCTCAGCCGACAGCTCACTGATTTTTTTCTGGTATGACGATCAGTTATAATGCCACATCAGAAGAAGAGGTGGACGAGGTGATGCGGGAAGCCGGCCGTTTGGGAGCAACCATCGTGAAGCCAGCTCAAAAGGTATTTTGGGGAGGATACAGCGGCTACTTCAAAGACATGGACGGCTATGTGTTTGAGGTGGCTTACAATCCGTTTTGGCAGATGGACGACGAAGGGAATCTTGTCTTGTAGCTCATCGATATACGACCTCGCCCGCGCCGTCGCCCTGCTCGGATGAAGACGGGTTGTTGACCGCTCACCTCATGGTTTGAAGCCAGACCGGCCCCTCGATTTGAGCCAAAACCAATGGTTTGGAGTGAAACAGGCCCCCGATTTGGGCCAAACCAATGGTTTGAAGCGAAACCGACCCCTGATTTGGGTCAAACCAATGGTTTGGAGTGAAACCGGCTCCTGATTTGAGTCAAACCAATGGTTTGAAGCCAGACCGGCCCCCTGATTTGTGTCCAACCAATGGTTTGGAGTGAAACCGGCCCCCGATTTGGGCCAAACCAATGGTTTGAAGCGAAACTGGCCCCTGATTTGAGCCGAGACACGCCGCTGAACCCATTCGCGCCCATAGCCGCCCGTTTTTCCGTTTTTAGTTGAAATGAACATGCACCCCTCGAAGCCCTGATCGCAGAAGGCGAACACCAGAGGCAAGACTTCAAGTTCGAAATCAGCGACAGTAAGAAGATCGCCCGCACCCTCAGCGCCTTCGCCAACACCGACGGCGGACGGCTGCTCATCGGCGTGAAGGACAACGGACGCATCGCTGGCGTACGCAGCGAGGAGGAGTATTACATGATCGAGGCTGCCTCCGAGCGCTACACCCGCCCCGCGGTGCCCTTCACCGCCCGACGGTGGGACGTCGGCGGACGCACGGTGCTGGAGATCGACATCGAGCGCGGCCCCGACCGCCCCTATCTGGCGCCCGATAAGGACGACCAATACGTGGCTTACCTGCGCGTGGCCGACGAGAACCGTCCGGCTGACCTGACCCTGGTGCTGGCCTGGAAGAAGCTGCGCCGCCCCGACGGCCGACTCTTTCGCCTCACCCGTCCCGTCGAGGCGCTGTTTCGCCACCTCGAGACCCACTCCCGCGTTTCGCTCTCCGAGTTTTGTCGCGTGGCGCACATCCGCCGCCCGGTTGCCCGCCACATCCTCAGCGACCTCTTGGCCATCGGCACCCTCCGCTACACCTTCCTCCCGGACGACGGCCGCCTCGTCTACAGTCGCGCCGAGGCGGAGGAGTAGGCTCACTCCGGCGCATCAGTTGCTCCGCGAGGAGGAGATCTATCGGCGTGGTGAGCTTGATGTTCTCGCGGTTGCCGGGGACGAGGCGGACAGCCACGCCGGAGGCTTCCACCACGGAGGCGTCGTCGGTGAAACGCGGATCGTAGGGCAGGGCGATAGGCAGCACGCAGCACGTCGGCGCGGAAGACTTGCGGTGTCTGCACCACGCGCAACCGTGTGCGGTCGACGGGCCGACTGCCGCCGTCGGCGTCCACCTCGCGCACCGATTCGACCACGGGCACCACAGGTACGGCCGCGCCACCGTCAGCCGCCGCAGCAAAGCAAGCAGCGATGACCGACGGCGCCACGAGCGGACGGACGCCGTCGTGCACCGCGATCAGTCCGTCCGACGCAACGGCGTCGAGTCCGTTCCGCACGGAATGGAAACGAGTCTCGCCACCGGCCACCACGTGGTGAATCCGGCCGAAGACATGCGCCTCACATAGCCGCTTCCACGTATCGATTTGGTCTTCGGGCAGCACCACGATGAGGCGCGCCGACGCGTCCCAGCAGTCGAATGCCTCGAGGGTGTGCATTAGCACGGGCCGGCCGGCCAGCTCGAGGAACTGCTTCGGCTGCGGGCCGCCCATGCGTGTGCCGCGTCCGCCGGCCACGATGAGGATGGTGTGCTTACTGGTCAAGCTCATCGAGGATCTTCTTTACCTCCTCGTCGGCCTTGAGGAGCTTGTCTTTGCATAGTTGGATGAGCCGCCCGGCCTCCCGGACTTTGGCGGAAAGGACGTCGACGTCCAGCTCTCCGCGCTCGATCTCTTCAATGATCTGCCGCAGACGGGCCACGGCGCTGTTGTAGGTTGCTTTTTTTCTTCTGACATGGGTTGTGAAACTAAATGTGAAATCATTGCTTAGACAATCCGCCCTTCTCGCTCGCCGTCGGCAAAGCGGATGGTGACGGTGTCGCCGGGGGAGAGCATAGCGGCGCGTTTGACGATGACGCCGTCGCGCAGGGTCATCGTGTAGCCGCGCTTGAGGAGCACGTCGGGCGAGGCCAGTCGGATGTGCTGCTCGCTCAGCTCGAGGTCGTGCCGGCGGCGCATTAGCAGACTATCCGCAGCGCTGCGGAGGCGCGCAGGCAGGGCGTCGATGCGTTCGCGATGACGTGCGATGCGTTGCGGAACGGCCGCAAGGCGTGCCGAGAGCCGATGCCACTCCGTGCGCCGTCGCTCGATGAGCTGGGGGACGGTTGCCGGGCGTGCCGAGAGTCGGAGCCACTCCGCGCGCCGTCGCTCTACGTGGCCTGAAACCAAGAGCGGAAAGCGTGCGACGACGCTGCGGAACGTCTGCTGCTCCCGCTCGATGCGAGCCGTGGCCGCCCGATAGAGGCGGTCGCGCAGCTCGTTGATATCAGCCAGCTGAGTCGCCATACAATCGATGAGGAACGCGGCCACGGCCGTCGGTGTCTTGAGTCGCGTATGGGCCACGAGGTCGACCACCGTGTCGTCGCGTTCGTGGCCGATGCCGGTGATGATGGGCAGGGGAACTGTGCGCAGTTGGCGGCCAAGGCGTAGGAGTCGAAGCTGCTGAGGTCGGCCGTGGAGCCACCGCCGCGGATGATGACGACGACGTCGAAGGCCTCGCGGACGGCATATATGCGATCCAGCGCGGCGATGATGCTCGCCTCCGTTCGCTCGCCCTGCATGAGGGCGGGGTAGAGCCGGACGTAGAACGGGAAGCCATACTCGTTGCTGAGCAGCTGGTTGGTGAAGTCTTCGTAGCCCGCGGCCGTGGCGGACGAGATGACGGCGATGCGTTGCGGCCGTGCTGGGAGCGACAGGGCGCGGTTGAGGTCGAAGACACCGTCGGCTTGCAGCTGCCGGACGATCTCCTTGCGCCGTCGCACCGGTCGCCCACCGTGAACGAGGGGTCGATGTCGTGGACGGTCAGGGAGAGGCCGTACAGCTCGTGAAAGTCGACGGCCACGCGCACGAGCACCTTCAGCCCCGACGTGAAGGGCCGGCCCGTCTCCTCCTCGAAATAGGGGCGGATGACGGCGTATTGCTGGGCCCAGATCGTGCCGCGTGCTCGAGCGGCCACCTGCCCGGTGCGCTCGTCCTTTTCGACAAACTCCAGATAGCAATGGCCCGAATAGCTATTTACGCGCACTTCGCTCGTCTCGGCCCGCACCCAATACGTCTCGGGTAGGGCGTCGCGCAGGGCCTGCTTGATGTTGCGGTTCAGCTCCGTGAGCGAGAGGACGCTGGCTGGATCAATGGTATCAAAGAGATCAGTCATGCGTGCTCTAACGTCTTACCGAGGTTGAGGAATGCCTGCCGATCCTCGGCCGGGAAACGCTCGATGGCATAGCGGAGGGTGGTGCGGGGCAGGCTGTGGATGTGTGTGCGGAGGAAGTCGCAGAGGGCGACGATGTCGCGTTTGCCAGCCTCACGGAGCAGCCAGCCATTGGCTTTGTGCATGAGGTCGTGCGGGTGGGTGAGGTTGCGGAGTGCCAGCTCGAAGGTCAGATCCGTGTGCCCCTGCCTGAGCCAGTACATGGTGGAGACGATGGCGATGCGCTTGTCCCACATCCGCTCGGAGTCAGAGAGGCTGCGGAGGAGGTCGGCGTCGTTCGTGTCGAACGTCTCGCGGCCGAGGATCTTGTACGCCGTCAAGTCCACCAAATCCCAGTTGTCGATGTGCGCGCGATGACGGAGGTAGAAGTCGGCCGTGGCCGCGCGTACCGCCCGCGTCCGGGTCCGCTCATATCGCTCCACAAGCATCAACAATCCGCAGAGACGCACCTCGTGAAAGTCGCTCTCAAGCAGCCGACACAGATCCTCGTCGCCCGCCTTGGCATAATGACTACGCGCCACGCTGCGCACCCCGGTACGGGCACCCCGAGGAAGCGATCGCCCTCGCCATACTCTCCCGGGCCGGTCTTGAAGAAGCGTGCCAAGTCGGCCGCCTTTCCGATGGATCCGAGGGCTTGCAGTTCGCGCTGTACCTCGTCCGTGATCATGGCTCCTCCTTCCAGATCAGCTCCTCGACGGCGCGCTTCGGCACATGGTGCACGCCCGCGGCATCGCGCCAATAGCGGTAATCGCCGTCGGGCGACATCGGCTCGATGACGGCGGTCTCTCGCGGCCGTCCGATGGCCAGCACGGTGCGCACTTCGAGATAATCAGGCAGTCGGAAGTCGGCCTGAATCTGTTTGGCATTAAAGGCCTTGATGATGCACCCGCCCAGGCCGCGCTCGGCGAGCGAGAGCAGGATGGCGAGGGCCTGGATGCCGTCGTCGCAGTAGGGATCGCGGACGATGCGTGTGTCGAGGAGTTGGATGAGGGTATGCTGCGGGTCGTTCGCCCTCGGCCGGTCCACCCCAGTCTTTGAGGTAGGCCGCCCAGCGGAGCGTGGGGAAGAGCCGATCGCACTCGTCGCGCTCGGTGACGAGGCGGTACTTCAGCGGTTGAGCGTTGCGCGCCGAGGGACAGAGTCGTGCGGCATCAATGGCCGCGGTGAGCACGTCGGCGTCGAGGCGTTCGTCCTCGTAAAAGCGCCGGAAGCTCCGGGTTTGTAGCAGTAAATCTTTCAGCATGATGGGTGTGACAAAAAAATGAGGTGGCAAAGCTAAGCGCCGGATCTGGATCCATCTCGTTCGGAGTCGAGCGATCGATTCGAGGCACTTGCTTGGTGCGTTTTTACTACCCGCACAGCGTGCAAGCCCCGAAAGGCGCCGGGGGCGCCGGCCAAGTTTGCAGGCGACATAGGATAACTCACTCGGGTTTTGCTACCCGCACAGCGTGCAAAGTCCGAAACCCGCCGAGTTTTGCTACTCGCACGGCGTGCAAGCCCCGAAACCCGTCGGGTTTTGCTATTCGCACGGCGTGCAAGCCCTGAAACCCGCCGGGTTTTTACTACTCGCACGGCGTGCAAAGTCCGAAACCCGCCGAGTTTTGCTACTCGCATTGCGTGCAAGCCCGAAACCCGCCGGGTTTTTGCTATTCGCACGGCGTGCAAGCCCCGAAACCCGCCGGGTTTTTGCTATTCGCACGGCGTGCAAGCCCCGAAACCCACCGGGTTTTGCTATTCGCACGGCGTGCAAGCCCCGAAAGGTGCCGGGGGCACCGGCCAAGTTTGCAGGCGACATAGAATAACTCACCCGAGTTTGCTACTTGCACAGCGTACAAAGACTAAAAGAATCCCCGCCGGAAGGGATCCGACGGGGATTCGTGTCCTCTTTCCGAGGGGAGAAGGGCTGTCTCTTCCCGTTGTGCTGCGCTCTTGTTTACAGCTTGTCGTAATTCATGCTGAACTCACCGGGCACAACGGTACCGAGAGTCTTCAGGCGGCCGTAGTCAAAGTGCTTCTGGCGCGTTTCGGACTTCTTCGTGCGGTCTTCGTAGATGATTGTCTGGGTGGAGAAGTTTACGCTCGTGACCTCGCGCGGCCATTTACTCCCCTTGTTACACACCTCTCGATCCCAACCGATGAGCTCGAAGTGGCCGTTTTGGAAGCGGAATTTGAAGTGCTCGTAATACTCGAAACCTTGTTTGCCGGGCAGGAGGAAGTCGATGCGGAGCACATTGTTGCGACTCTTATCTTCAGACTTATCGATGCTTAGCTCTTTAAAGGCTGTTTTATTGCCTTTGGGCCAGATGAAGCGGCCGTCGTCTTGCCTGTGCAGGACGTATTTGCGGCTCTTCTTCTGGCCGAAGGCGATGACGAGAACACGCTTTTTTAGACTTTTTTTGTTTCGCAAGACGAAGACTAAGTCTTTGATCTTGTCACCATTCAGGTCTTCCTTCGTGGCGTTGAAGTACACACGCCACCCGTCAGGGAGCAAAGTCGCTTGCGGAGTTGGCCTCTTTGGGCAGCTTCAGGTCCTGTGCGGCCATTGTTCCAGCGAACAATAGCATAGCCAATGCAATTAGTCGATTCATAGATGTGTAGTTTGTTAAGAGTGAGTGTGTGGATGATTAGAAGAGAGGAGGGCGGGGCGAATTACAGCTTGTCGTAACTGAGGCTGAATTTGCCGGGCACAACGTTTCCGAGGGTCTTCAGGCGGCCGTAGTCAAAGTGCTTCTGGCGTGTTTCGGACTTCTTCGTGCGGTCTTCGTAGATGACTGTCTGGGTGGAGAAGTTTACGCTGGTGACCCTCGTTTACTCGGTCGTTTTTTTCTTGTTGCGCAGCTTACGCTCCCAGCCGATCAGCTCGAAGCGTTTGTTCTGGAAGCGGAAAATGAAGCTGTCGTCGTTGTCGTAGGCATGTGAGCCGGGCAGGAGGAAGTTGAAGCGGAGTGCGCCATTCTGGATACTCATGTCGACAAAGGCGTCCGTGTTGCCTTTGGGAGCGATGAAGCGGCCGCCATCTTGCTCTTGAAGCACGTATCCGCGCTTCTTCTTGCCGAAGGCGATGGCCAGAATGCGGCTGCCTGAATCATCGTTTTGCAAGATGAAAGCGATGTCGTCGACATGGGTCCCTTGTTGAGGTCGCCATTCTCGATGAAGTACACATGCCACCCCTCGGGGGCAAAGTCCTCTGCCGAAGCCCCGCTTTGGGGCAACTTCGGGGTCTGTGCGGCTATTGTTCCAGCGAACAACAGCATAGCGAAAGCAATCAGTCGATTCATAGATGTGTAGTTTGTTAAGGGTGAATGTGTGGGTGATTTGAAGAGAAGGTCAGGGAAAATAGGGGGAGTCTAAAAGTCGGCCGGGGACCGGTTGAGGTGCGCCCGGCCGTTTGTAGCTGTTCACGAGATGCGCTCGAAGCCGGTGTAAGGCACAAGCACTTTGGGGATGATGATGCCCTCGGGCGTCTGGTTGTTCTCCAGCAACGCGGCCACGATGCGGGGCAGGGCCAGGGCGCTACCGTTGAGCGTATGGCAGAGCTGCACCTTCTTATCGGCGTCACGGTAACGACACTTCAGGCGGTTGGCCCGGTAGCTCTCGAAGTTCGACACGGAGCTGACCTCTAACCAACGCTTTTGCACGGCGGAGAAGACTTCGAAGTCGAACGTCAGGGCGGAGGTGAAGCTCAGATCGCCGCCGCAGAGTCGCAGGATGCGCCACGGCAGCTCAAGTGCCTCAACGAGTGAGCGGACGTACGTGACCATCTCCTCGAGCGATGTGTAGGAGTGCTCCGGCCGATCGATGCGGACGATCTCCACCTTGTCGAACTGATGCAGACGGTTGAGCCCGCGTACATCCTTGCCGTACGAACCGGCTTCGCGGCGGAAGCAGGCGGAGTAGGCCGTGTTGCGGATGGGTAGGTCTGCCTCGTTGAGGATCACGTCGCGGTAGATGTTTGTGACGGGCACCTCGGCGGTGGGGATGAGGTAGAGGTCGTCGAGGTTGGCGTGATACATCTGCCCCTCTTTGTCGGGCAACTGTCCGGTGCCGTAGCCCGATTCGGCGTTGACGACGTAGGGCGGTTCGATCTCGACATAGCCGGCGTCGCGGGCGCAGTCGAGGAAGAAGTTCACGAGCGCGCGTTGCAGCCGTGCCCCCTGCCCTTGTAGACGGGGAAGCCGGCGCCGGTGATCTTGACGCCCAGCTCGAAGTCGATGATGTCGTATTTGCGAGCCAGCTCCCAGTGCGGCAGTGCGTCGGCAGGCAGTTCGGGGATGGTGCCGCCCGTCTCCTCGCAACGGTTGTCGTCGGCGCCCGTACCTTCGGGCACGGAGGCGTGGGGAGGTTGGGGATGAGCACGAGCAGCTCGTGCATGTCTTTTTTTCGGCCTGTGTCTTGTCGGCCTCCAGCGTGCGGTTGGTCTCTTTCAGGCGGGATACTTCGGCCTTGGCTTCGTCGGCTTCGGCGCGTTTGCCCTCCTTCATCAGTCCACCGATCTGCTTGAGAGACGGTTCACCTCGGTGAGGTTGGCGTCGAGGGCGGTCTGGGAGGCGCGTCGGGTCTTATCGAGTGCAATGATTCGGTCGATGATCTCGGTTGCGTCAAAGTGTTTGATGGCCAGTCGGCGGATCACTTCGTCGCGTTGTTCGGTGATGGTTTTTAATTGTGAGCATGGGGGTATTCCTGTTTGATGTTTCTTCTGGGTGACAAAAGTAGGTGCTTGGTTCCTAAGAAGCTGTTTTTGAATTTATTGAGTGATTGTTTTAAGGAGCTGCTTGGGCGGAAATAAATTCCAAACAGTTTCTTACTGGTGGCCCTGATCTTCCTCACGTATACAAACAAGAGGGGCTGCCCTCATGTGATGATAGGACAGCCCCTCTCTTTGCTTTGTGTTACTCTCTCCGGGGGAGCGGGCGGCGGTTATGCTTCTGCCGGTTGCTCCACCTGCGGCGCCGGGGCGGCTTCGAAGCCCTCGACGGAGATGTATGAACGATTCTCGCGGCCGCGCTTGAAGACTACGACGCCGTCGATGAGTGCATACAGCGTGTGGTCGCGACCCATGCCCACGTTCTTGCCCGGATGGAACTCCGTGCCGCGCTGGCGGGCGATGATGTTACCGGCCTTGGCCTTCTGGCCACCGAACAATTTAATGCCCTAAGCGTTTGCTTTTCTGATTCGCGGCCGTTCTTGGAACTGCCGACTCCCTTTTTGTGTGCCATTTCTCTGTCTTGTTGTGGTTAAATGGTTAAGCGATGATTTGTTTGATGCTCACTTCGGTAAACTGCTGGCGGTGTCCGTTCAGCTTGCGGTAGCCCTTTCTTCTCTTCTTGTGGAAGACGAGCACCTTATCGCCCTTAACCAGCGGCGAAAGCACTTCGCAGATCACCTTGGCACCTTCCACCGTGGGCGCGCCCACCTGTACACTGCCGTCGGCATCGACCAACAACACCTTGTCGAACTCCACCGTTGCGCCGCTCTCGACGTCACGGAGGTGATGGACAAACAACTTCTTCCCTTGCTCGGCCTTAAACTGCTGGCCGTTGATTTCTACAATTACGTACATTGATTATTCGTATTAATCGTGACTCCCGGAGGCGGACACGTCGGGGGCCGACGGATCTCTTTTTCATGCCCTCTGCGGATTTTTGAGGCGCAAAAAGTAGACCAATTAACACGTTGCGCAAATGGCGAGGCATGTCGGAAGTCAAGTGTATCTACTTATCTCCATAGTGACTTGATGCGGAAATAATCGTGACAATCATCCGCGTTTCGTCAATCAAATAGACCAACCTGTGCTTCTCGGTTATCCTTCTTGACCATTGTCCAATTCGATCACCGCTTAGCATTTTGGGATGCCCGGTGCCCGTAAATGGATGTTCGGTGAGTTCGATCAACAGCTTTCTCAATTTGACTATGGCTGCTTTTTTTCCCCCGATTTCTGCAAGAATCGGACGTCTTTTTCAGCCTCCGGAGTGTATTCCAGTTCGTAAATCATAGCCCAAGAAATCGATCTATCTCCTCGATGCTGCTGATGCGTTTGACATCGCCTGCTTCGGCCTGCTTCATGGAGCGGTCGATCTTCTCCAGCATCTCGGGTGTGAAGTAGGCTGCATCATCATCGACGGGGACAAGCGTATAAGCCGGCTTCTTTCTCCTTTTAATGATAACCCTTTCGCCGCGATCGGCCAGCTCCAATATGCCAGCCTGCTTATCTCTGAACTCTTTTGGTGTTACCTCTATCATATGCTTAAGTGATTTATGATGAAACGTGATACAAAGGTAGGCTTTTGTCTCCCCACCCGGTCTTTGCGCCTCAGAGGTCTTCCGGCTGCATTTCGGTGAGGTGGGGCCAGAAGCGGACGGGCATGTCTTGGCGCTGCTTGCGGGGGTTGAGGCGCTCGCGGATGGTGAGGGAACGGAAGTAGGCGCGCCAGAGGGCTTGGAAACGCTGCTCGTCGGCGGCCGGAGGTCGGGGTCGAGGCGGGAGCGGAGGGTGGTGTCGTCGGCGAGGGTGACTTCACGCGTGGTCTGGAGGTCGTAGTGGTAGCCGTAGCGACGGCGGAGGTCGTAGATCACCCGTGGCTGGTCGGAGAAGCGGTCGGTGAAGTGGGGACGGTCAGCGGGAGGGCGTTGTAGACGGGGCGGATGGGGGCGACGTAGAGCCCGTCGGCGGTCTTGCTGAAGCGGACGAATTGCTTGAGCTTGTGGGCTTCGCGGCTGACCTTGAGGGCGAGGTTGCGCACCTCGAGGACGTCCGGATCGGCGAAGTTGAGGGCGATGGACTCGGTGGTGTCGAAGGTTTTGCGGATGTAGCGGAAGAGGAGTTCGTCGACGGTGGGCTGCTCCGAGAGCCAAGCGCGGAGGATCAGGGTGGTGACTTCGGACGGGAGCTTGCGCATGAGTCCGAGGCGGACGCGTTCGGCTCGGGCCGTGTCGGTGACGACGGTGTATGTCTCGTCGGCAAAGAGCGGCGCGGGTTCGCCCACACGCAGCAGACGGTCGGGGAAGGTGCGGCGACTGTAGGCGTCGAAAACGGCCGTGAGGAGGCCCTCGAAGGTTTTATCGTAGAAGAAAAATGTGCACGGGGAGGAACTAAAGACAGAAAACGAAAAGCGGCTCCGGGTAGGGGTGGCCTTTTGGGTTGCCGGTTGATAGGGTGAGACCGCTCGGGAACGCTCCAGAATCAGTGTTTCTGCGCTGAAACCGTTCGGGAATGCTCCAGAAACCGTGTTTCTGCACTGAAACCGCTCGGGAATGCTCCAGAATCAGTGTTTCTGCGCTGAAACCGTTCGGGAATGGCCCAGAAACCGTGTTTCTACACTGAAACTGCTCGGTAATGGTCCCAGAAACTGTGTTTCTCGGCTGAAACCGCTCGGGAACGCTCCAGAATCAGTGTTTCTGGGCTGAAACCGCTCGGGAACACGCGAGAAATCATTCCCAGACGATGCTCAGCTGACGGGGATCGAGCTTCTTGCTGCGCGATGGGGTGGGAACGAGGGCGCGGCGCACTTGCTCGGGGGTGACTTCGTGGATGGTGCCGCCGATGGGGAGCTCGCGGCAGGTAATGAAATACTGCGCCTTCTTCATCACCACGCCGATGCGCCGAAGGCTGTCGGAGGTGAGGCTGCCGTAGCGGCGGGAGGCGACGATCATGCGGGCGGACTTGACGCCGATGCCGGGCACGCGGACGATGAGGGCGTAGTCGGCGCGGTTGATGTCGACCGGGAAACACTCCGGGTGACGCAGCGCCCGTGCGAGCTTTGGGTCGATCTCGAGGTCGAGGTTGGGGGTGGCGCTGTCGACGATCTCGTCAGCGCTGAAGCCGTAGAAGCGCATCAGCCAGTCGGCCTGATAGAGGCGATTCTCGCGGATGAGGGGCACGCGGCCGACGGCGGCGGGCAGGCGTGTGTCGTAGGTGTTGACGGGGACGTAGCCCGAATAATAGACGCGTCGCATGCTCGGCCGACGGTAGAGGGCGGAGGAGACGCGGAGGATGTCGTGGTCCGTCTCGGGCGTGGCGCCGACGATGATCTGCGTGCTCTGTCCGGCGGGCACGAAGCGTGGTGCGTGGCGAAACTTGCGGCGGTCTTCTTGGCTTTGCAGCATGCCCCGGCGGATGTATCGCATGGGGGCGAAGACACTCTCGAAGTTTTTTTGTCCGGGGCCACGCGGCGGAGGCTCTCTTCGGTGGGCAGCTCGAGGTTGACGCTCATGCGATCGGCGTAGAGCCCGCCCTCCTCGACCAGCTCGCGGCTACAGCCGGGGATGCTCTTGAGGTGGATGTAACCGTTGAAGCGATGCGTGGTGCGGAGGTCTTTGACGACGCGCACCATGCGCTCCATCGTGTAGTCCGGGTTACGGATGATGCCGGAGCTGAGGAAGAGGCCCTCGATGTAGTTGCGGCGGTAGAACTCGATGGTGAGGTCTACGAGCTCGCGAACGGAGAGTGTGGCGCGTGGGCGGTCGTTGCTGCGACGGTTGATGCAGTAGGCACAGTCGAAGATGCAATGGTTGGTGAGCATGATCTTCAGCAGCGAGACGCAGCGGCCGTCGGCGGTGAAGCTGTGGCAGATGCCGACGCCGCCGACGGTGTTGCCGATCCCTCCCGCCGTGTTGTGCCGCACCGTGCCACTCGAGGAGCACGAGACGTCGTACTTGGCGGATTCGGCTAGGATCTTCAGCTTTTCGAGGACGGTGTCGGTCATTGCTTATTGGGATGTTAGGTGTTTAATCGCTTGTTGGGGTGTTGGGTGTTTAATCGTTTAGGGGTACGAACGTGTACCCTGGTGTCCCTGCCCTCTTCCTTTTCTTGCCTTGATGCAAGAAAAGGAAGCGAGCCCTCACCGAGGGCGGGGAAGTTTGGTGAGGGGATACGTGATGGACTGTCTAACGTTGCGAAAAGCAATTGTCTCTCCCTCTACAAATCATCATCGGAGGGGTAATAAGATTCTGCCAGCCTCCTGTATTTCCTGTCTAACAAGTAATGCTCCACGCTTCCATACAGGTATAAATAAAGAGGGTTCAGCATTATTATGCCCACTGCGGTTACAAGGATTGTCTTATTCTCTGCGATATCATAGCCCACATATTTCAGTAGAAAATATAATAGTAAGCATACTATTGCACATATACTCCAGTCTTTGAATAGGAATGCGCCTATTTCGTCTTTCGAAAAGTACCCCAATATGCCACTGCTCTTTTTAGCGACAAGAATTCCGCGCCACCGATAAATCAATTCTGAGATAATAAGAGATTTTCCTATGACCTTTCTGTGTCTCTCTAACTTATTAAAAGTCAAATGCAGCGTTCTATATAGCTCAAAATATTTATTGATGAGATTGTCTGTTTTGGAGAAGTAAGCACATATCTTTTGAATAAAGTTCCGGTCGAAGGTTTTTGTCAATTGTGCAGCTAAAGATTGGGAGTTTATCTTGCTAAAGATGCTACCTGATTTTACTGCTGTCGCAAGTGATACAATCGATACAGCTACATCGAAAATCTGCTCGCTGGCTTGTAGCAATAGTTCTCTTGCTGCTTTATCTCGATCATCTGCCATGTACTTCAACTTCGCATCGAGGAAGAAGATGTAATTATGAAAGATCAGCTGGGTTTTCTCCTTAGAATCTCTTTCTCTGTAGGACTATCTGCATATTTTAGAGCTTTCCTAAGATTCTCAATGAGTAGATCGAAAGCACTGTCTGACAATGTGGAGACTCTACATATTGTATCATCAACAGTTGTGCCTTTAGCGCCGCTTCTACAGATGTCGATGCATTGCTCTGTAATTCTCGTAGAAAGTTCTTGAACTCTTCTATTGTTGTTATCTCTCTTCGACAGGAGGAGGCAACGGAGCTTTGCTCACGTATTTCGTTCGTCATAAGTTGAAGTATAGCTTGTTCTTAGTGAATTGGTAGGGGCAAGTAATTATTCGCCCCTACAGGTATTTGTTTAATCACTGATCACGTCCCCCTTAGTTCTGATCTTTGAGGATCACGTCGTGCGCACCACCCTCTACGATGCTGGTGGAGGAGACGAGCGTGATCTTGGCGCGTTGTTGTAGCTCCTCGAGCGTGATGGCGCCGCAGCTGCACATCGTGGCGCGGATCTTACCGAGGGTGATGTCGAGGTTGTCCTTCATCTTGCCGGCATAGGGCACGTAGCTGTCGACACCCTCCTCAAACTTCAACGCCTCGGAGCCGCCCATGTCGTACCGCTGCCAGTTCTTGGCGCGGTTCGAGCCTTCGCCCCAATACTCCTTCACGTAGTTATTGCCGATGCGGAGCGTCTGCGTGGGCGACTCGTCGAAGCGGGCGAAGTAGCGACCCATCATCAGGAAGTCGGCTCCCATCGCCAAGGCCAGCGTCATGTGGTAATCGTGCACGATGCCGCCGTCGCTACAGATGGGCACATAGATCCCCGTCTCCTTGCAATAGGCGTCGCGGGCACGCGCCACGTCGATCAGCGCCGTAGCCTGTCCACGTCCGATGCCCTTCTGCTCGCGGGTGATGCAGATCGATCCGCCGCCGATGCCCACCTTGATGAAGTCCGCCCCGGCGTCGACCAAGTAGCGGAAGCCCTCGCTGTCCACGATGTTGCCTGCGCCCACGGGGATGTTGTAGTTCGCCTTGACCCATTCGAGGGTCTCCCGCTGCCATTCGGAATAGCCGTCGGAGGAGTCGATGCAGAGCGCATCTACGCCAGCCTCGATGAGCGCCGGGACACGCGCCTTGTAGTCGCGCGTATTGATGCCCGCACCGACGAGCAGCTTCTTCGTAGCGTCGGATAGCTCGTCGGGGTTCTTGCGGTGGCTATCGTAGTCTTTGCGGAAGACGAAGTAGGCCAGACGGTCGTCGGCGTCGATGATAGGCAGCGAGTTCAGTTTGTGCTCCCAAAGGATGCGGTTGGCCTCGCTCAGCGAGATGCCCGATCGACCGTAGATGAGCTTGGAGAAGGGCGTCATGAAGGTGCCGATCTTCATCGCCGGGTCGTCCTTCTCGGCGCGATAGTCGCGGCTGGTGACGATGCCCTAAGAGTCGGCCGTTAGGCGTGCCGTCGTCGGTGATGCCGATGGTGGAGTGGCCCGTCTGGCGTACCAGCTTAACCACGTCGGCCGGGGTTTGCTCGGGCGTGAGGTTGGAGTCGCTGACTACGAAGCCGGCCTTGAACTTCTTCACCTTACGCACCATCTCGGCCTGACTCTCGATGGGCTGTGAACCGAAGATAAACGAGAGGCCACCGTTACGCGCCAGCTCGATGGCCAGCTCGGGGCCGGACACGGCCTGCATGATGGCCGAAACGAAGGGGATATTCAGCCGGATAGGCGAGGGCTCGCCCACGGCGTGCTTTACGAGCGGCGTTTTTGAGCGACACATTGGTCGGGATGCACGCCTTGGTCGTCAGACCAGGGATCAACAGGTATTCTCCGAAGGTTCTGGAGACGTCTTCTAAGTAAACAGCCATATCTGATTTCTTGAGTAGTTAAAGTAGTCAGGGGTAGTTATTGAGTGGGGGAGGGGACAGGGCCCCCGGCCGAAAAAAAGTGGGGCAAAAAGTAGCACGCCCCCTCTCTTCCAAATGCCGAACGGGAGGCTGGCCGCGCTGGTCAACCTCCCGCTCAAAACGGCTTCTCACTTACATATCCCCACCTTCAGCCCCCGATAAATCTCCTCGTACGTCGGCACGGAGATGCCGAGCCGCTCGGCCTCACGGACGATGTATCCGCAGAGGCTGTCGACCTCCGTGGGCCGGCCTGCGCGGAAGTCGCGGTGCATGGAGGTGGTAGACTTCTCGTCGCTGCCCCACGTCCGCAGCAGCTCCTGCCAACAATACTCCTCCGTCAGGTCGAAGCCCCGAGCTCGGGCCACGCTTGTGGCCTCTTGGAGCAGTCGATGACACATGTCCGGATGGCGCTCCAAGGCCAGCAGCACGGGCAGATCGAAGTAAGACGTGACCGAGGCTGAGACGGAGATGATGATGAACTTCTTCCACACCTGCAGCTGGATGTCGTCGTGCCACTCGGCCTGTATGCCCGCCTCGCGCAGCAAGGCCTCCAGCTCGTCGCCTCGCTCGCAGCGCCCCGCACCCGAACCGAAGAGCAACTTGCCGCGCCCGTGCACATTGCGGACCGTGCCCGGGGTCGTCTTCATGGCCACGATGTACGTCAGGCCGTACCACACCTGCCCGCGGTCTTTGAGCTGCTCGACGATGCGGTCGCGGATGTCGGCGCCGTTCAGCAGCGGCACGATGACGGTCTCCGGCCCGATGATAGGCCGCAGCTTCTGCACGGCCGCCTCCAAGTCGTAACTCTTCGTGCAACACAAAATATAGTCGGCCGTCACGCCCAACCTTTCCGGCTGCTCGACGACACCTTCCGGCCGCACACGAAACGAACCCTTCGGCGTCTCCACCTCCAGTCCCGCTCCGCGCGATCTCCAGCCCGTGCTTCCCTCTGGCGACGAAATAAACCTCAACCTCTCTGTTGGTTGCATAGGGTGCGCGCCAGCATGCCGCCAAAATATCCGCCGACGCCTCCCTAAACCCATGATTACAATGCGCTTCATATCAAATAAGATTTAACGATCGCTCGTTCTTTCTGCAAAGATGGTTCAAAAAAATCGGGGGTAGATCGAATGGAATGCCCCGATCGATGCCTCGAAAGGCACCATTCCGAGGCCGCAACCCCCGTTGAACATGAAAAAAATGCACGCATACAATCGGGGAACCTTGAGGCGGAGGTTACGAGGCCGCTACGCAGGTGACGAAAGACGGATTTCGTACTGTTTTTTTACGCATGAGGAGGCTTGTTCGGAAATAAAAAAAGTGACTTTTTATAGCTGTGCAGATAGTGTCAGGTATAAAAAGTCGACAATTTGTTTTTTTGTGTACTATATGTGAGGATATAGCAGGCCACTTTTTTTGTTTGTGTCAATTCTTATCGGGTTATATCGTGTAACACTTTGTTTCTGGGAGAAGATTTTACAGTTAGAAAAAAACTGGCTGTTTGATTCTGTATAAGTAATGACACCTATAAAAAGTCACTTTTTGATGCTGTAAGTAGAATCTCATCTGCAAAAAGCTACCTGCTATAACCTGAGATTTATTTTTCAGATCGAGTGGGTAAACAGTTATAAGCCGAAAAGAATTTATCAGGATCAGGAAGCCACGGTTTATAGCCTGAGTAAATTTTTGCAGTAAGAGGAGGTGGCTGTTTATAATCTAAAGTAAGTCGTATTTTTGCGAGAACTAATACGAAAGGGATAAACAAGATGAGCGAAACGACATTGAAGATACCGCATGCGGTAAAGATCGAAGAGAGCAACTGTGTGAGCTTCAAAGTGGGACTGCATGCCAGTTTACACCGCAGTCAATACGACCTTTTGCAGAATGTCAGTCCGGAGCTGGTGCAATTTCCGAAGGGGATGATGGAGCGCTGGGGGGAACTGATTATGATGGAGTGCAAGTCGCCATCGAAGGGGCGGACGTACTCGCGTTTTACGCCTTTGATGAACGAGAAAGATGTGGAGCGACGCCGATTGCTGGCCTCTTTTTTCGGCATAATCCGCGGGAATATCTACCTGCCGGATGGGCCGAAGCGCGAGGCGGCACTGAAGCTCGATGCTAAGCTGCACCGCTTTCGGGGCATGCAGCATGGCGGGTCGAAGATGGCGCGTAGCGCGCGCATTGCAGCCTTGGAGAAGGATCTGGAGGAGCTCAAGAGCGAGGTGGAGACGCTGGGCCTGACCGCAACGGTGCAGCAGCTGCATGAGGTGACGACGGCGTACGAGTCGCTCAGCATGGAGCGCGTGAAACAGCACGTGGATGATAAACGGCCGACGATGCTCGAGACGCGTCGGGAGGCGGACGTGTATTACGAGCGGGCCTGTCGGTTGGTCGAGGCGGCACACCTCATGGCCACGACCGACGATGCGCGCAAGGCCATCGAGCGGTTGGTGGATCTGATGAATCGGGCGGTGCGGGAGTCTAAACGGACGTATCACGAGATGCTCGGTCAGCGTCGCCGCTACAAAAGAAAGAGGCGCCGATCGACGGGAGTGTCGACGACGCCTCTGGGGGTGTATCGTAAATGGCCGGGTATCTTCCGGGGCGATACTTCCTTTTCTTGCCTTGATGCGGGGAAAAGGAAGGCATCAGGGATGCCGGCCAAATTTCCCCTGCCCCGGAAGGGGCCCTCACCGAGGCCGGGGAAGTTTGGCTGCCCCGGAAGGGCTGTTAGGGGCGCCGGCCATTGATCAATGTGAGCCGATTACATGTGGAAGATGGCCGAAACGGTGATGTTGCGGCTCGGCTCGAGGGAGCCACTGGATGGTGTTTTTCGGCGGCTTTGGCGTAACGCTTATCGAAGAGGTTGTCGGCGTTTAGCTGTAGCGTCCAAAACTTGTTGTAGCGGTAGCTCACCATGGCGTTGGCTACGAAGGCGGGGTCGAAACGCATCTCGTTGGCCGGTCGGCGTACGATTCGCTGGCGTAGTCGAAACCGAGGCCGAGGCGGAAGAGGTGACGCTCCGAGTTGTTGTTCAGGAAGAGCCAACCGAAGGCCGTGTGGACGGGCGAGTAGGGCAGATAGTTGCCCTTGAAGGCCGCCTTGGCAAACTCGGTACTGGAGTATTCGCCCACCTTGGCCAGCGTCAGGGTGTAGCCTGCGCGCAGGTCGATGTAGGGCGAGGGGGTGAGGGTGGCGTCGATCTCGAAGCCGTCGGAATGGACGGTGCCCACCTGCCCGATGACGCTCTTGCCATCGGCATTCTTACCAAACTTCTGCACGATGTTGCTCTTCTCGATGTGGAATCCGGCCAGCTCCAGGGCCAAGAGGCTACCGAAGCGGGAGTGGATACCGGCCTCGTACTGCATGCCGCGTTCGGGGGCGTAGACCTTGCCGGTGGAGTTGGGCGTGATGGTGCGGCCCTTATTGTCGAGGTAGACGTAGTTGTTGTCGCCTACGGTGCGGACGGGGCGGAAGGAGTTGGAGACGGAGGCGTAGATGCGGCTCCCGGGGGTGAGTTCGTAGACGAGGCCCACCTTGAAGGTCGGGGCGTTGTCGATAAGAATAGCGGGCTCACCCTTTTCGGTCACGACGCGGTTGTCCGATTTGCTGGTTGTAATGTTGCGGCGGAACATGTTGTAGCGCAAGGCGAGCATGGCCGCGAGGCGGTCGGTGACGTTGATCTGATCGAAGGCCGCCAGCGAGTGGTAGTACTCGATGAAGTCGACAATCTGCGAGAACTTTTCGTCTAAGTAGCCCGGGTTACTGATCGGATTACGGATAGACATGACGGTGCTGATGGCGGGTCCGGAGAACACCTGCCCCTGCCAGCGCTTGAGGCTCATGTAGGAGAAGTCGTAGCCGAAAGAGGCGAGGTGACGCATGCCGAGGGCCTCGAACTGGCCTTGCACGGAGAGCTGATTGCCGGCGTAATAGTTGTCGTAATCGAAGTGGAAGGGCTCGCGGAGGATGGAGTCGACGCTGATATAGACCTTCTCGTCGCCGTTCATGTAGTAGTGTTTGTAGCGGCCGGGCGTCTTGGACGTCAGGTGCGAGAATTCCTCCGACTGGAGGTAGCTGAGCGTGTTGTACGAGAAGCCCAGCACGTCGCGTAGCAGCCAATTCTCTGACAGGTTGTGCTCCCAGATGTTGGTCGAGGAGATGTGCTTGTCGTTGAGATGGTCGTTGACGTACGTGAGGCTCGTCTTGGCCGGTCGATGCCCTGTGGGGATGTCGCCCTTGCTGTACACCTTGTTGCCGTTCTCGTCGAAGATGTCGTTCTGGAAGCGGGGATACCCGGATCGGTGTGCACGCGGTTGTCGTAAGCCAGGGCCGAGAAGGAGAACTTGTTGCGATCGTTAGGCCGGAAGTCAAGCGCCGCGTAGACATTGTTCGATCGGCGGGTGTTGTCTCTCCAGCCGTCACTTTGAATGCCGGTGTAATCGAGGCGGAAGTTGACCGTGGGCGAGAGGGCTCCGGTGGCTCCCACTTGTGCCGTGTACGTGTTCCAGCTGCCCACAGCGATGCGTGCATCGACCGATGTGCGGGCCGAAGGCTGGCTGTAAAAGCACGTTGATAATGCCACCGATGGCCGAGTGTCCGATCAGTGCGGACGACGGACCCTTGATCACTTCCACGCGGTCTACACCGACGAACGATGAAGTCGGTGCGCAGGAATAGATCTCTGCACGCTCGTCACGGATACCGTTCGAGAGCAGTACGAGGCCATCCATACCGCGTGCGCGGAACATGTGGAAGCCACCGTAGTTGTTCATGATGCGGATACCGGCCGTTGTCTTGTTGATCTGCAAGAGGTCGGTGATGTTCAGATCGCGCAGCGTCTTAGAGTCGACGATGGCCATCGTCAGCGGCGTCTCGGAAAGGGTTACAGGCAGTCGGAAGAGGCTCAGCCGCTTCATGCGGTGCTCAACGACGACCTGCTCGTCGAGATAGAGGGTGGTGTCGACGTCAGAAGGGTCGACAGTCTCGTTCGGTACGGCCTGCTGCGCCTGTACGGCGCCCGCCATCCCCGAACACAAAAGCAAACTCAGGATGAAGTTCCTTTTCATTTCGGTTGATTTTTAGTGTGTGTAATGTTTATGTATGGAGAAAAAAATTCTTCTGATCTCCGTGTGTGGTGTGTGTAGTAATGAAAGCTCCACGAAGCCTCAGCCGTCGGGGCTGATGAGGCCGCATCGGATGGCGTACTGGAGCATTTCGTGGGTGTTGTTGATGCCGAGCTTTTGGAAGATGTGCGTTTTATGCGTCTCGACGGTGCGACGGCTGATGTAGAGTCTTTCGCCGATCTCGCGTGCGGTCAGTCCTTCGTGCGATAGGCGGATGATTTCGGCTTCGCGGTCGGAGAAGAGCACGGGCCCCTCTTTGCCCATTTTCCGCTTCATGGCCACGATCTCGTACATCAGCGACGAGATGTCGCGTCCGTAATAATTCTCGCCCTCCATGATCACCCTGACGGCCTTAGCCAGCTCAATGGAGTTGCAGCGCCGCTTGCTGATGAAGCCATCGATGCCGATGCGGAGCAGGTCGCTGACGGTCTCCATCGTATTCTCAGCCGAGAGGATGAGGATCTTGATTTCTGGAAAGGAGTCCCGTAGCCGTCGGGCGATGTCGATGCCGGTCGTGTCGGGCAGGATGATGTCGAGAAAGATGAGGTCGGGCTTTAACGTCTTGAGCAGGGTGAAGAGTTGCTTGCCGCTCTCGGCCTCGCCCAAGATGCAGACGTCTGCCCGCTTGAGCGATCCGCGTATGCCGAGCCGGAAAAGCTCGTGGTCGTCCACTAATATCACGTTGGTCATAATCGGCCGGTTCTCGTTGTCTTACATTACAATCGGGTCGCAAAAAAATATAGCTTTTCCTTGCTGAGAAAAGTGCCGATACACAGGACGTTTGCCCCGCTTCAATTGCGGGATGTAGGGATAAAAAACGGGTCGGGCACGGGACTCACGTCCAATGCCCGACCTCCAACAACTAACAATTAAACAATTAAACAAATTAACAGTACAGACAACACCGTGTCAATACCGGTAAATCTCGGATTTGAATGGCCCGTCGACAGGGACACCGATATAGTCGGCTTGCTTCTGGGTCAGTTTCGAGAGCTTGACGCCGATGCGGGCCAAGTGCAGGCGAGCCACTTCCTCGTCGAGGTACTTGGGCAGGGCAGTAGACGCCCGGCTTGTAGTCCTTCTGCCAAAGGTCAAGCTGGGCGAGCGTCTGGTTGGTGAAGGAGTTACTCATCACGAATGAGGCGTGGCCGGTGGCACAACCCAGGTTCACGAGGCGGCCTTCAGCCAAGAGGAAGATGGAGTGACCGTCGGGGAAGGTGTACTTGTCGACCTGCGGCTTGATGTTGAGGCGGACGATACCGGGGAAGTTCTCCAGCCGGTCTACCCGGATCTCATTGTCGAAAGTGGCCGATGTTGCAGACGATGGCCTGATCCTTCATTTGGCTCATGTGGTCGATGGTGATGACGTCGCAATTGCCGGTGGTGGTGACGAAGATGTTGCCCTCCTTCACGGCCTCCTCCATCGTGGTGACCTCGAAGCCTTCCATAGCGGCCTGCAGGGCGCAGATGGGGTCGATCTCGGTAACGAGCACACGGGCGCCGTAGGAGCGCATGGAGTGCGAGCAGCCTTTGCCGACGTCGCCGTAGCCAGCCACGACGACCACCTTACCGGCGATCATCACATCCGTAGCGCGCTTGATACCGTCGGCCAAGGATTCACGGCAGCCGTAGAGGTTGTCGAACTTCGACTTCGTCACGGAGTCGTTCACGTTGATGGCAGGGCACGAGCAGTTCGCCGCGCTCCATCATCTGGTAGAGGCGATGCACGCCCGTGGTAGTCTCTTCGGATACGCCCTTCATCTCCTTAAGCATGTCGTGCCAGCGCGTCGGAGTGGCGGCGTGTACGGCCTTGAGCAAGTCGATGATCACCTGTTCCTCTTTGTTACTGCCCTTGCGATCGAGCAACGTGGGATCGTTTTCGGCTGCATAGCCGCGGTGAACGAGCAGGGAGGCGTCGCCACCGTCGTCAACGATCAGGTTCGGACCCTTGCCGCCGGGGAAGCTGAGCGCTTCGTTCGTGCACCACCAGTATTCCTCGAGCGTCTCACCCTTCCACGCGAAGACGGGTACACCGGCGGCGGCGATGGCTGCGGCGGCATGGTCTTGGGTGGAGAAGATGTTGCAGCTGGCCCAACGTACGTCGGCACCCAAATCGACAAGTGTCTCGATGAGGACGGCGGTCTGGATGGTCATATGGAGCGAGCCCATGATGCGTGCGCCGGCCAGAGGTCTCTTCCCAGCGTATTTCTCGCGCAGGGCCATGAGGCCCGGCATTTCGTGTTCTGCGATCTCGATCTCTTTACGGCCGAAGTCGGCCAGATTGATGTCTGCCACTTTGTAGGGCAGCTTTTCCGTTGATTCTTTTACCATGATATGGCCTTTCTCTGTTTTGTTTTTGAATGAATTGGCCGCGAAAGTAGAATAAAGCTGGGAGGGGCGACGGGGCCCCTGATTACTCTGTCAGTGCAGCGGAAAGCAGATCGTAGGTCGTTTGATAGGAGAAACTGGGGGCTGAGGGGTGCGTGATGGGGAGGATGCGTGTGGGCTGATCGTCGGCCGTGGCGCTGATCTGGAAGAGGCTGTCCGTGAGCGGTGTCTTGGGGAACGGTAGGCGCTCCCAGAGGCGATAGCCCCAGACGACGATGAGGTCCGGCCGGCAGTCGCGCACCACCTCCCAGAAGGCCGCCTCGCATTCTGTGAACAGCTTTTTTGACGGTGTTTGGCGGGTGTTGGCCATAGGTTCCTGTATGTAATTGTAGAAGGCGGTGTGGCTCCAGAAGTCGGCAATGCCCGCGAAGGAAAGGTTGCCGTTGTAGAAGGCACGGGCAAACTTGGTGTAGGTGCCCATCCAACCTCGGTAGTTCATTCGACTACTGAGATAGTTGAGGTAACGCTGGACGATGTCGCTCGTGAAGTGGCGCAGCTGAGGATAGTCGCGAAAATGGTCGCGGCCTTCGTCGTCATCGTTGATGTAATGGCTCTCGCCGAGGGCGAGGATCTTTTTGCCTTTTGTAACCCTGCGGGTAATTGGGGCCGATGTAAGGGTGAAAAATACGTTGTCCATATGGGTAATGTTGTTTGATGGGGCAAAGGTAAAATCCGCGTTAGATGTAGAAAGTCGCAGGGGTATGGACATAAAAAAAGGTCGGGCTTCACAGTCTGACCTTTCTTCAAATCAACTAAAACAAACAACTATTTATCTATAACCGGCCGGGGGGTTAACCGCCCGACCTTCGAACATAAAACGCTCCCGAATGGTGAAGGTTCATAGGGGAGCCTGTTTTTGGGGTCTTTTAAGGTTTGGTCGGCTGAGAAAAAGAGGGAATAGAAGGTTGGGCAAACGACTTTGGCACGTGGCCGTGGCGGGGGCGAATGCCGCTGAGAGGCGTCTCCCCAAGCGCCTTCTATCTCAGGGCTCACTGCCTTCTCTTTTCTTTGCGCTCTCCTATCATTTATAATAGAGACTCCGACATGAAGCAATATTTGGATCTACTCGACGAGGTGCTCCGAGAGGGAACGGTGAAGGAAGATCGTACGGGCACGGGCACTGTGAGTGTGTTCGGCCGGCAGCTGCGATTCGATCTCGACCAGGGATTCCCGCTGCTGACCACGAAGCAGCTGCACCTGAAATCCATCATCCACGAACTACTCTGGTTTCTCAGCGGCGACACGAACGTACGTTACCTTCAGGAGCACGGCGTACGTATCTGGAACGAGTGGGCCGACGAGCATGGCGACTTGGGCCACGTCTACGGCTATCAGTGGCGCTCCTGGCCCGACTACGACGGCGGGTCGATCGACCAGATCGCAACCATCGTGGACGACATCCGCCGCACGCCCGACTCGCGCCGACTCATCGTCAGTGCTTGGAACGTGGCCGACCTGCCGCGCATGAACCTGCCGCCCTGCCACCTACTCTTCCAGTTCTACGTCGCCGACGGGCGCCTCAGCCTACAGCTTTACCAGCGCAGTGCCGACCTCTTTCTCGGTGTGCCGTTCAACATCGCCTCTTACGCCCTGCTGCTACAGATGACGGCGCAGGTCACCGGCCTCCGTCCGGGCGACTTCATCCTCACCCTCGGCGACGCCCACATCTATCGCAACCACCTCGACCAGGTGCGTCTGCAACTTTCCCGCACGCCGCGCCCCCTGCCCCGCATGGAGCTGAACCCCGCGCGCAGCAGCCTCTTCGACTTTCCGTTACGACGACTTCCGCCTCGTCGGCTACGATCCACATCCCCATATCGCCGGGAGTGTCTCCGTCTGAGCGCTCCGACTTCTCCCCTACGTCCTACTACTTATTCCTACTTGCCCACTACTTCAAACTACATCTCAATATGATCACTCTCATTGCCGCCCTTGACGAGCACGATGCCATCGGCACTGGGTAACACTATGCCGTGGCATTTGCCGGCCGATATGAAGCATTTCCGAAGCCTCACCATGGGCCACACCGTCCTCATGGGCCGTCGCACGTTCGACTCCCTGCCCAAAGGGCGCCCTGCCCGACCGCCGCAACGTTGTCCTCACCGCTCAGCCCGACCTTCAATGCCCCGGCTGCCTCATGGTGCACAGCATGGACGAGGCGCTTGAGGTCTGCCGCACGGCTGGCGAGGTCTTCATCATCGGCGGCCGCGAGGTCTACCGCCAGTTCCTCCCCGTGGCCGATCGCTTTTGCCTGACACGCGTGCATCACGTCTTCCCCGAGGCCGACGTCTTCTTCCCCGATGTCGATTGGAGTGCTCGGCGCGAGGCGGAGCGCACCGACCGCGTGCCCGACGAGCGCACCCCCTATGCGCTCACTTTCGCCACATACCTCCGGCGGTAAAGGGCTTCGGTGGGGCCATCTTTTCACCCGAAATGGCTGAAAACTACTTTTTTTGGTCGTTTTTGGTGACCCGAAACGGCTGCAAATCTCTTTTTGGTCGTTTCTGGTGACCCGAAATGGCTGCAAACTACTTTTTGGTCATTTCTGGTGGCCCGAAATGGCTGCAAACTACTTTTTGGTCGTTTCGGGAGACCCGAAATGGCTGCAAACCTCTTTTTAGTCGTTTCGGGTGAAAAGATGCGTATCCGAACCCCCTGACTACCTCGAACTCCCCTCTGACTACCCCTAACTACCTCTGACTACCCTCCAACTACCTCGTCTATCTTTGTCCGCAATCAAATATCAAACACTCAAAATGAAAAAGAGACACCTATGTACTGTGATTTGCGCGGCGCTCGTGGCGGCTGCGCATGGAAAGGCCGATGAGGCGCGCCTCTTGCGCTTCCCGACCACGAATGGCAATGAGATCGTCTTCTCGTATGCCGGTGATTTATACAAAGTGCCCGTTACGGGCGGCGAGGCCCGACGCCTGACGGCGCATCCGGGCTATGAAATGTTTCCGCGCTTTTCGCCCGACGGCCGCACGATCGCCTTCACCGGCCAGTACGACGGCAACACGGAGGTCTACACCATCCCCGCCGACGGCGGCGAGCCGGTGCGCCTGACCTACACCTCGACCAACGCCCGCGACAACCTCGGCGACCGCATGGGGCCGAACAACATCGTCATGGCCTGGACCACGGACGGCGCGCGCATCGTCTATCGCAACCGCATCAGCGACGGCTTCAGCGGCCGACTCCTCACCGTCAGTCGTGACGGCGGACTCTCGAGGCGATTCCCCTGCCCGAGGGCGGCTTTTTGCAGCTACGCGCCCGACGGCCGACGTCTGGCTTACAACCGCGTGATGCGTGAGTTCCGCACGTGGAAGTATTACAAAGGCGGCATGGCCGACGACGTCTGGATCTACGACCCGGACAAGAAAACCGTGGAGAACGTGACCCACAACGACGCCCAAGACATCTTCCCCATGTGGGTGGGCGACGAGATCTATTTCCTCTCCGACCGCGACCGCACGATGAACGTCTTCGTCTACAACACGACGACGAAGGAGACGCGCAAGGTGACCGACTTCAAGGACTACGACGTCAAGTTCCCCTCCACCAACGGCCGGCTGATCGTCTTCGAGAATGGCGGCTACATCTACCGCCTCGACCCGGCCACGAAGAAGGCCGAGAAGGTGCAGATCACGCTGGCGTCGGACAATGTCTACGCCCGCAGCGCCATCAAAGACGGCGGTAACTATCTGCGCGGCGCCGGTCTCTCGCCGGACGGCAAACGGATCGTGGCCACGGCCCGCGGCGAAATCTTCAACCTGCCCGTAGAGAAGGGCGTGACGAAAAAAACCTCACCCGTTCGCCCGGCGCACACGACCGCAGCGGCGCCTGGTCGCCCGACGGCAAACACATCGCCTACATCTCCGACGCCACGGGCGAAACGGAGCTATGGATGCAGCCCGCCGAGGGTGGCGACCCGGTTCAGCTGACGAAAAAAACAATGACACCTACATCCGCAACTTCTCTTGGAGCCCGGACAGCCGTTGGATCGTCTACACCGACCGCAAGAACCGCATCCGCCTCGTCGACGTGGCCACGAAGGCCGTGACCGAGGTGATGCAAGACCCCCGCAAGGAGCCGTCCGACGTCTCCTTCTCGCCCTGACAGCCGTTGGCTGGCCTACACCCGCATGGCCGACAACCAGTACGACATCATCTACGTCTATCGCATTGCCGACAAACAGGAGTACGCCGTCACCGATCGCTGGTACGACTCGGGCGAACCGGTCTTTAGCTCCGACGGCCGCTACCTCGTCTTCAGCTCCACGCGCGACTTCAACCCCATCTACGGCTCCAAGGAGTGGAACCACGTCTACGGCTATACGAATGGGGTCTACCTCGCGCTGCTGTCGAAGGATACGCCCTTCGCCCTTCCTGCAAAAGGATGACGGCGCAAAGGCCGATCGTAAGGTGGAGATCAAGGTGGAAGAGGGCGGCAAGAAGAAAGAGGCTGCCGCCGAAAAGAAGTCTGAAGTCGTGACCGTAAAGGTGGACGGCGACGGCCTGACGCGACGCATCGTCAAACTGCCGCTCACCGCCGATGGCTATTACGGCAACTTCTACTCCGACGGCAAGAGGGTCTACTACGCTCGCAAAGGCAATACGTACGTCTTCGACACGGAGAAACAGAAGGAGGAGACCGTGGCCGAGGGCGCCCAGATGTGGGTGGAGCCAGGCGGCAAGAAGGCCGGCTTCTTCAAGGGGCGTCAGGTGTACGTCACGGACATCCCCACGGGCAAGGCCGACCTGAAGGACGCCGTCAACACGGCGGACATGAAGATCACGACGGACTATCCGAAGGAATGGGCGCAGATCTTCGATGAGTCTTGGCGCGCCTTCCGCGACGGCTTCTATCTCGAGAACATGCACGGCGTGGACTGGAAGGCGATCAAGGCCAAGTATGCCGCGCTGCTGCCCTACGTGAAGAACCGTCAGGACTTGACGTATATCATCGGTGAGATGATCGGCGAGCTGGGTTGCGGTCATGCCTATGTGACGACGGGTGAGATCGACGCCCCGAAGCGTGTGAAGATGGGGCTGCTCGGCGCCAAGATCTCGCGCGACAAGAGTGGCTTCTTCCGCATCGAGGAGATCCTGCCCGGCGAGACGTGGGATCCGACGCTCCGCTCGCCGCTTGCTGATCCGGGCATCAACGCCAAGATGGGCCAGTACATCGTAGCCGTCGACGGGGTCGCGGCCAACACGGTCGGCGATCTCTATGCGTTGCTCGTGGGTAAGGCCAACGTGCCGACGGAGCTTTCGCTCAACGATCGCCCGCAGATGGCCGGTGCACGCCGCGTGGTGATCCGTCCGTTAGAGAACGAGTATCCGCTCTACCATTACCAATGGGTGCAGAACAATATCGCCAAGGTGGACAAGGCTTCGGGCGGTAAGATCGGCTACATCTATATCCCCGACATGGGTCCGGAGGGGCTGAACGAGTTCACGCGCTACTTCTACCCGCAGCTCGACAAGGAGGGGCTCATCATCGACGACCGCGCCAACGGTGGCGGCAACGTCTCGCCGATGATCCTCGAGCGCCTCTCCCGCGAACCGTATCGGATGACGATGCGCCGCGGATCGATCCACAACGGCACCGTGCCCGACGCCGTGCAGGTGGGCCCGAAGGTGTGCCTGATCAACAAGTATTCGGCTTCCGACGGCGACCTCTTCCCGTGGGGCTTCCGCACCCTGAAGCTGGGCAAGCTGATCGGCACACGCTCGTGGGGCGGCATTGTCGGCATCAGCGGCTCGTTGCCATTCATCGACGGACAAGACCTGCGTGTGCCCTTCTTTACGAGCTACGATATGCAGGGTAATTGGATCATCGAGAACCACGGCGTAGACCCGGATATCCGTGTAGACAACGACCCGATCAAGGAGTGGAACGGCGAAGACGAACAGCTGAACCGCGCCATTGAGGAGGTGATGAACCAACTCAAGGACCGCAAGCCGCTCCCCAAGACGCCTGCGCCGCGGGTATGGAACAAGTGATCGATCGATGATTAGTGATCCACAATGAAAAGGGCACCTCCGAACGTCGGGGGTGCCCTTTGTATTCTTCCTTTTCTTGCCTTGATGCAAGAAAAGGAAGCCAAAAGAAAATCAAGGCCTCAGGGAGGCCGGCCAATAAGGCCGGGTACGTGCATCCATTCCCCCAGGGCAACCGCATCAAAATGTTGTTCTTAGGGGACATGGAAAAATTTGAAGAGATCACATCAGCACTCGATCCACGGGTGAAAGGACGTTGTAAGCATAAAGTGAGTGATATAATCATTATTGCCATAGCCACCTATCTCTGCGGTGGTGATGATTACGTCTCTATGTATGAACTCTGTCGAGAACGAGGCGAGGACCTAAGACCTTTGGTGGAACTGCCCAATGGTTGTCCGAGCGTGGACACTTTCGAAAGAGTAATTTCTCGAATTGATCCGAAGGCTTTTGGAGCGTGTTTATCGGTCTTTGGGGATACGCTTATAGAAGACCTTAACTTAAAGGGAAACACGTCTCTATTGATGGCAAACGAATACGCGGATCAAAATCCTCTAATTCGTTCACCCACATACTTTCGGCGTGGGTCAATGAATAGTCCATTTGCCTTGCCGGAGAGACGGTGGATGAGAAGAGCAATGAAATTACGGCCATTCCAGAATTGCTTGACAGCATAGACCTCTCGGGTGCCGTGGTAAGTATCGATGCCATGGGGGACGCAAACCGGTATTGCTCAGGGAAGATTGTGGAATCAGAGGCTGATTACGTTTTTGGCTTTGAAGGGGAGTCATAAGTACTTGGCAGAAGACGTAAAAGACGTCTTTACAGGCCGGCATAAGAATATGATTTGGGGCTAAGTCCTTAAAAAAACAATACTCTACGATAAAAATACAGGTTGTATGGGTAACGATTTAGAAATGAGTGAAGTGCGCCGATATACAATATTTTGAATAGCCAAAGAACGCTTACTATTTCACTTGCAAAGATAACTCTTTGCGAGCAGAAAAAGAGCATCTTTTTTTCTGTTTTTTTCCTCTTGCAAGTAAAAAGAAAAATAAAACTTTCTATGCTTGCATTAATTTTTGCAAGCATAGAAGATTATTCATTCTTATAAGTAAGAAGTTTAAAAGGAAAGATTTCACATTCGGTACAACCCTAACCAACCATTTTGGGAAACGTGACTTCCTGCGTCATTTCGGCTAGCTTGAAGGTTATGTGTGTGAATGTGTAGTTGGACCAACAGCTGTTACAGAAGCTACGAATATACCTCCTGTGAAACCTTTGCCTGTAATTCTTTATTCAAATTAAACATTGTCCAGCGAGTGAAGATGTACTTTTGTTTCTTCGCAAAGCGCATTATCATCTGCTGATCTTCCGTCTCAGTAATGCCTATCAATATAAGAAGGCTTTGCTTGTATGCATCATCCACAAAGGGAAAAAGTCATCATATCCGCCGTGAGAATTGTGAGTTCCGAATTGCATCTACGCTCCGATTCCAGAACAAGCCGATATTTTTTTAAAAATTTTTTTCAATAAAGTCTTTTGTGTATCATAACACTTGTGGTTTGCATAGTAATACATCAATATAATGCATGCGAATAGGTTATACTGCAACTCACTCTTTTTTTAATGAATGATTTGGCAACTTCAGGTGCTAACAGATATGCGGAGCATAGTTCTTCTAATAATATTAACAAGTATAGACTTTCATGCAATGTGTTTCGATGTGAATCTGTTGTAGCTAGCACCAATGCAATTTCATCTTGAATCTTCTTAAAGATAATATCCTTGCTTGTCGTTTGAAATCTAATATCTGGATTAGACTTGAAATCACCATACCGTTTTTGCATAGATAACGATGGAATTCATTATCTTCTGCAATTTCAATGTGGTGTTTACCTGCCTGTTGCTATTAAACACGAAGAACGCCACATCAATCAGAGATACAAGGTAACTTGTAAGCTTCCTTTGTACTCCTTGTGCCAGAAGTTCAACCTCATCCTTATTGGTATCCTCTTTTGACATCAAGCGTTCATACTTCTTGAACCCCATTTCATATCGATTGAGAAAAGCGTCAAGGCGTTGACTCATTTTCTCAAGCATATAGTTTGCTATATCGCAATATTCAATTTCACACTCCTTGACTATTGCTTTTATTTGAGTATTTACCCTATTTGCAGGCAGGTATATATTGAATTTCTTATCTAGTATTTCTCTGTCTTTATCCGAATTTTTCATCTTCGGCTTCATCTTCTTTTCTCCACATCCAAATTTGATTCTACTTCTTCCCAAAGTGGAGTCGAGAATATATGGCTAGATGAATATTAAATTCGCCGTTTGGCTATTGCGGCCTTTATTATAAAAAGGTCTTTCAAACTCTTCAGTTTTGGATGGACTGATTTGTAATTTGAATTCTTTTCAGCCATTTTGTTAGACTTTCCATGAAGAGACTCCTATCCTTTTCATCATTATAGAATAGGAAATAATCGTCAACATACCGAAAACACTCATAGTTAGATTTCTGACAAAGCTTTTCTTCCAATAGTTCCTGCTCAACCTTTTGGTCTATGTACTGAAGTATAATCTCTGCAAAGATTCGAGAGAATTCCGGACCTATTACAATACCATTCGTTTCACGAGCATTGACCGACTGCATTAGATTGTCAAACGCATCACCAACCCATGAACCATGATATCCGGGCAAAACCTTCACCTTGTCCGCACCTCCTGCAGTCGCCCAACTTATGGTATGGGTGTAAATACTGTCGAAACAGCTCTGTAAATCGAACTTCACAAAAATGTTTGAATCTCTTTTTCTGCTCGTTGGTATCTGTAATCCCTCATAGAACTTGTATATATTTGAATACTTCTCGTAACTGAAGTAAGTTTTTGAGTTCTCATACTCATTGAAGAACAATTCAACTTTGTCGCTTTCATGTCCTAACAACTTTCGATGAAGTCGATCTCTATAGTAAAAGTATTGTGCTATCTTGTGTGGTTTGCGAAGAGAGTATTTGCTCTGATTGCAAAGATATAGTATAGAATACTTATACTGATTATAAAACTCTACTACTTGCCACTGGCTATATGGATGTATAATTGATAGCGTTCTGTTCTTATTCAGCTTGTGAGCTATGTTGAAATGATAAGGATAGAATAGAGCATTTAGTCGATGTTGAAGTGTCCCGATTCCTTTACCCTTTTCATAACATCCGAATAGCAATGCAGCAAAAGCATTCGCATCCTTTTCATCCAAACGTTTAGATTGCTTCAAAATATTCCACGTGATATTATCAACCTTTTTTTCACCAATCCATAAATACTTGGCAGGAAATCGATACAAATATCGGTTTGAGAATATTATAGGACATTCGTAGGGCAAAACATCGGAAAAGAGAACTCGCTCTTTGCTATAACTAAGCTTTATCTTCTTTCCCTTTCTCATACCCACGATGATTTTATAGTTCGTAGTCTCTGCTTCTTTACTTTGTAACGCTTGTGAGGATAATCAAATCCTTTTTGTAAAAGATAGCAGAGCAAGCTTCCTTTTAGTATCCTATAGTACAGCCCTATCTGCAATTGCAATAGATGTCTTTGAAGAAAGACTCAGCCTACCTATGTTGCGACTCAATTGTCCATCCAAGTATGACAGATTTCTTTTTATTATCCAATAGCTGATTGGAATAAAAGATGCCAACCTTAACTCCTTTCTTTGCATTATACAGATTTATGTTGCAGGTCAATACATGAAGTGCATCAAACAAATAGTGTGCTGCTACATCAAAACCTACTATACCAATCATATTGTCAAAAGTAGTGAACGACTTGTCTATTCTATTTGTAATACTTTTCAACTCGTCTTGAGAGAGCGAGAATACCAGACTATCTCTATCCTCATTGCCAATATGGATATTATATCCTAATAGATTTAAGTCTAAATCTATTGCATTAGCTGAATCATACATATAGCATTTTTCCTAAGCCATCTGATGGTGTGTATTGTCAATCCCTTTTGAGAATAAATTTCCTTAAGCTCTTCAATGTACCAATCTATTGATTTATGGTATTCATCTCTGATATCAGGGTGAATAACAAGCACCATATCGTCCACATATCTACTAAGAAATAAAACACCGGCAAAAAAATCTCTTTATCACCTCATCTATCTTGGATAAATAAAATTCAGATAGTAGGGAACTGATAGCACAACCTCTTGGAATGCTTATTTGTGGAGTCGTTATAACTGGACGCAGATTCTTGGATTCAAATTCTTTTCGGATGAGTCCACGCAAGAGAGATTTGCTCTTTACATCAAGCAGATTGTTGCCTTCCAAATACTCAAACAACCTGTCATGCGGTATCGACTCAAAACGGTTACAAACATCTGTTCGTATGATATAGTACCTGCTTTTTATCCTCTCTCAATAACATCTTTAATTGAGAAAGAATCTCGTCGCGACTTGACATGGCGATTTTTAAACAAAGTCTTCACATTTCTGCAAAGGACTTGCATTGCGAAAAAAATTCTTCCGCTGTAGCTCCAATAGAGTAAACTGGCTTCTGTGGATTTTTTTGATGCATCTGGCGTAAGGTTGAAACGAAAAACTACTTGATAAAATCTTTGAAGACACATTGCTAAGATGATCTTGCAACAAGGCTTTCTGTTGCTGAGCATTCACCTTCATCAATTGCTTCAAGTAGTCAACAAAGTCTGCTTCATCCTCCGTACGCTCTGCCGTTTTTCTTTCTTAATATCTCATTTAGCTCCTTTTTTTCATATCTCGGTATTCCTGAGCTGAAGCTAAATACTCAATTGAAAGATACCTTTTCTGCATCTTTCCTTCCTATTCACTGCATTGAACGCGTCATTCAGCGAATCGTAGTTATATGAGAAGCTATACTGAGACATCTCTTAAAGTTTGTCTATCTATCTGTTATTCAACCACTCTTTCTCCTTCAGTTTGAGGTAGTTATTTCACTTTTTATTTTGACAAAAAAAGTGAAATCACTGATATAAAATATTTTAAACAACCAAAGGACGCTCACTATTTCAGATATAGAGGTAACATTTTTGTGGAAAAGTGAGCGTTATTTTTGTGTTTTTTTCTTCTTGTCAGTGAAAGGAAAAGTGATTACAGGCGTTGTGAACGGTTGCGGTGAATGAGTTGTTGCCACTTCTGTTCACACCAATCGGGGACGGACAGACCGTTGATGGTGAGGACAGGCTGCCGCTTCTCATTGGTCGTTATGCGGAATTCGGCATTCTCTTCTGTGAAGTTACGTTTGTACATTCCTGAATGCACATCAGCCGTACTACGTACCGCTACCTGCTTTTGGTGCATTCTGACAAAGGTGTCGTCATCAACGCCCATCTTGCGGAGCAACAGACGAATATTAAGCAAGAGGAAGAAACTGTGGAAGAAACGCCAAATGAAACTCCGCTCCTCTTCATACACCTTGATTTCCTTTTTGCTGGCCAGCTATGGTCTTGTCTTTATCTGCAATGGTATCCTGCAGGAGAATAACCTCCTTACGAATGTCGGCTTTTTTTCCTTTTCTGCAAGAAACTTCTGATGCTCCATCTCCCTTTCCAACTCTCCGATACGCTTCTCCGCCTTGTCAAGTTCCGTATTGCCAAAGAGCGAGTAGAGTGTACTCTTTACCCGAAGTTTACCTGCCTGCTTTTCCAATTCCCTTATCTTATCTATTTGAGAAAAGAAGGACTGTTTGACCTTACGCTGGCCGAGAAATACATCGGCAAAACTGGGTAATGATGGCTTTTGTTTCATGTCATAAAGATAACCAAAAGTATAGCTCAATTTAAACTTTTGAATCCATGGTTTTGCAGAGGTCTTGATACTGGCACAGAATGCGATCAGAAGCAAGAGGGGCAAGGGATAACGTTTGTTCTTGTTGTTACGGCGGTCATCAATCAGGGTGAGACTCCGGATAAGGCTGGGCAGTTCCATTATTGTCATGTATAGTTTGATGGGACGAAGCTAAACGGAATCCCTGACCTCGAAAAGCGATTATGCGTCAGCCCTAGCGGGACTCCCGCAAACGCCAAAAAGTTTCTCGAGAGACTTGCGGAAGTTCCGCATAGACCTCTTGCTTGACAGTGGATAAAAAGAAAGCCTGCCGAAGGAAGACTTCGACAGGCTTAAACTGTAGATAACCTCTTCATCGCACTATAGGCGGCGATGGGGGGAAGAGGTCTAAATCAAAATGAGAAATTAAAAAACGAGGAGGGTGAAAGATGGGACTCGAACCCACGACCCTCGGAACCACAATCCGATGCTCTAACCAACTGAGCCACTCTCACCATAAAGACGCATTCCCTTTCGGAATGCGCCGCAAAGATATACCAGTTTTCACACTGGCAAAGCCTGCCCGGGGAATTATTCAGGGCTGACGCATAATCCGAACTATAGCCCCAGTTCGAAGAGTTGCAGAGGATTGAGCTTGGCTAAGAACATCTGCACTCGTGGAATCGACTTGCCGAGCTTTGCTTTTAGACGCTGTAGGATGAAAAGATCGATTTTGGCCATGAGCTCCATGTTTATGGCCGCCTCCCCCGCACGCTTGCTCCAACCATCCTCACCAAGGTAAACATCAAGCATGTAGTGAAGCTGATTCTCTATTTTTCCAGTGGTCGCGGATGGCGCGGAAAATACGCTTGCTGTCCTCTATAGAGCTGATGTAATAGGACATCTCTGTAGTCTCTTTTTCCCTAGCGCTTGTGGTAACGTTTGCGCGTGATCCGATGAATACTCTTGATCCCGGCCCAATCTTTAAAGGCGTAGGAATCACCCGAGCATTTCTGGGCTCAAGACTACGCTTTTCATCTGCCTATGTTCAATGCGCCCGTGCTCCAAACCCTCCTCTTTGTTCACCGTGTAACCTTTAGATATGTTTGGGAAACTGTCCTCCAGTTCTTGTAGCAGGGTCGGTTGATTGCCTTTGACCTGAAGCACGTAATCGCCTCCGGCCTCCAACACCTGCGCTGCCACGTCGTGCTGACAGCCGATTGCATCGATGGTGATCAGGGCGTCGGTGACGTCAAGTTCATCCAAAAGCCGACGAATAGAGTCCAACTCATTGCGCTTGACAGGCACGGCATCCATTGATAGAACAAGCTGTAGATGTGGGTCATAGGCAGAGACAATATGCGACTCTGTATCCGGACTGAGCTTTTTAACGCCACGCATTGTCTTGCCGTCGATACAGATTTGGCGCGTCTGTTCATCCCACTGTAGGAGATCCACAATCCAGTTTAGATAGGCCTCCTTGAAGACCTTGTGGGGGATGACTTGCAGGGCACGATTTAGCGTGTCGTGGGAGGGCGTAACGTGTTCTAACTCCTCTCTAAAGAGCTGTTTGTAGAGCTCACGAATACTGGCTTCGTGTGCCAGTGCATAATCTTGCATGGTGTACCAAGAGTCATGCTTAGAGATACTGGCACAGAATGCGATCAGAAGCAAGAGGGGCAAGGGATAACGTTTGTTCTTGTTGTTACGGCGGTCATCAATCAGGGTGAGACTCCGGATAAGGCTGGGCAGTTCCATTATTGTCATGTATAGTTTGATGGGACGAAGCTAAACGGAATCCCTGACCTCGAAAAGAGATTATGCGTCAGCCTTGGGGAATTATTCCTCTTTGCCGAACACGGCTTTCGTGCCAGCCAAAAGCGTGTTGCGCATCAGCGAGATGATTGTCATCGGCCCTACGCCGCCAGGCACGGGCGTGATGTAGCTGCACTTCGGAGCCACCTCGTGGAAGGCTACGTCGCCCATCAGTCGGTAACCGCTCTTGGTCACACTGCTCGGTACGCGCGTCGTGCCGACGTCGATCACTACGGCGCCTTCTTTCACCATGTCGCCTTTGAGGAACTCCGGCACACCCAGCGCTGCGATGATGATGTCCGCACTGAGGCACATCTCGCGCAGGTTCTCCGACCGACTGTGGCAGACCGTCACGGTGCAGTCACCCGGATTGTCCTTCTGCATCATCAGCATCGCCATCGGTTTGCCGACAATGTTGCTGCGGCCCAGGATGACGCAATGCTTGCCCTTCGTCGGGATTTCGTAGTGGCGCAGCAACTCGATAATGCCCGCGGGTGTGGCCGGTTTGAAGCATGGCAGGCCGATGGACATGCGCCCGACGTTGATCGGGTGGAAGCCGTCCACGTCCTTGCGGTAGTCGATGGCCTCGATCACACGCTGCGAAGAGATGTGCTTCGGCAGCGGCATTTGTACGATCAGCCCGTCCACATCATCGTCAGCGTTCAGTTCGTTTACCTTGTCGAGCAGGGCCTGCTCCGTCACGTCGTCCTCGAAGCGAATGAGCGACGAGCGCAGCCCGATCTCTTCGCAATTCCTCACCTTATTGGCCACATAGGCTTCGCTACCTCCGTCGTGACCCACCAGTATGGCCACGAGGTGCGGCGCCTTCCGTCCGTCCTGCTTGATCTTTTCTACTTCAGCAGCCAATTCCTTTTTGATCTGCTCTGCCACGGCCTTGCCGTCGATCAGTTGATAGCTGTGCTCTTCCATCCTTCTATACCTATTATATATGTGTCTGTTTATTTCTTGCGGAACGGTGCAGCCATGCGGCTACTCGGCTTTGCGGTGGTGATCATGCGCATCATCTTGCGCGTCTCGTCGAATTGCTTGATGAGCTTGTTTACGTCTTGCACCGACGTGCCACTGCCCGAGGCGATCCGTTGGCGCCGCGAACCGTTCAGGATCGAGGGGTTTGTGCGCTCCTCGGGCGTCATGGAGTAGATGATCGCTTCGATACCCCTTGAACGCGTTCTCGTCGATGTCGATATTCTTCAGCGCCTTGCCTACGCCGGGGATCATCGCGGCCGGGTCTTTGAGGTTACCCATGCGCTTGATCTGCTGGATCTGCCCGAGGAAGTCGTTGAAGTCAAACTGGTTCTTGGCCAACTTCTTCTGTAAGCGCCGCGCCTCGGCTTCGTCATACTGTTCCTGTGCGCGCTCCACGAGCGAGACCACGTCGCCCATGCCGAGGATACGGTCGGCCATACGTTCGGGATGGAACACATCGAGCGCCTCCATCTTCTCGCCCGTGCCGATGAACTTGATGGGCTTGTCGACTACCGTGCGGATCGAGAGCGCCGCACCACCACGCGTATCGCCATCGAGCTTCGTGAGCACCACGCCTGAAAAAGTCGAGCCGATCGTTGAACTCCTTGGCCGTGTTCACGGCGTCCTGACCCGTCATGGAGTCGACCACGAAGAGCGTCTCGTCCGGGTTGATGGCCTGCTTGATGGCGGCGATCTCTTGCATCATCTGCTCGTCGACGGCCAGACGGCCGGCCGTATCGATGATCACCGGGTCGCGCCCCGTGCGCCGTGCCTCTGCAATGGCATGCTCAGCGATCTCCACTGGGTTCTTGTTCTCCCGCTCGGAATACACGGGCACGCCAAGCTGCTCGCCTAAGACATGCAGCTGATCGATGGCCGCCGGACGGTACACGTCGCACGCAGCCAGCAGCGGCTTCTTGCCCTTCTTGCTGCGTAGCATGCCGGCCAGCTTACCCGAGAAGGTCGTCTTACCCGAGCCCTGCAAGCCCGCCATAAGGATGACGGCCGGTTGCCCCTTCAGCTCCAGCTCTGAGGCCGAGGCGCCCATGAGCGTAGCCAGTTCGTCGTGCACGATCTTCACCATCACCTGATTCGGCTTGAGCGCCGTGAGCACATTCTGGCCCATAGCCTTGGTCTTGACTGTGTCGGTGAACTGCTTGGCCACCTTATAGTTTACGTCGGCGTCAAGCAGTGCGCGTCGCACATCCTTGAGTGTCTCCGCCACGTTCAGTTCCGTGATCTTCCCTTCGCCCTTCAGCAGCTTGAATGAGCGTTCTAATCTGTCGCTTAAGTTTTCAAACATAATTCCGTGTTGTCTTTATGCGCGCAAAAAGTAGGACGCCCGAAAACCTCGCGCAAACGGCCTCCCCAACTTCCCCCATCCCCCGAAAATACGTTCGTCGGCCATTGCGCCCCCTCCGAAAGTCCTGAAAAACGAGTCGCCAGCCTTACCATGCTCCAAGGCTCTTCTGTTTTTGATCATAAACGGCAAGTAAAAATAGATAGGAGTGCTGTTTTTATCTATAGATAGGTATTCCAAATACATAGATTGTATCGTCAATCGTATATACAGCATATCAAAAAAACCATATCATCTATATTTTGATCATATACATGGATTATAAATCTATATAGATGCTGTCCATGATATAATCTGTATATAGAAAAGATGAATGATCCTGTTCTTGTTATGGGTGATAGATATATAGGCTTTATGATATGATCATTATGCAAACAGTAAGGTTAATCTATTTGTAGATACTTTCTATGATCAGAACAGCACATAAAAAGTTTTTTTGGATACTATGTTTAGGATCAAAACAGTAGAGGTATAGGCCATGAGAAAGCCTCCAGAAGCTCTTTTCGAGAGATAGAGGAGGGAAGACAAGGCCGTCGAGTGGGCTTAAAGGAGATGAGAGGCGGAAGTGAAGCCCGTCGGACGGGGAAATGGGGCTGGAAGCAGGCAGAAGAAGCGAAACGACGGAGGCGCACCGGAAAGGATGTTAAGGCGAAAGGCCGATGGATCGTGGACGGGGCTCCAAAAAAAGGCAAAATGGAGAGCGTTTCGGACAAATAAGATTAATCGGGCAGTGTGCGTGACGAAAATGAGGAGCAAAATGGCATTCCTTTGCCCCACGATTTCAAGTCTTATTAATCAACACATCAAAGAAATGAAGAGAGTGATTTTGAGCGCAGCCATTGCAGCTGCCATGACGTTCGGCGTAGCCCTTTCGGCCAGCGCACAGGACGTGAAGAAAGAAGGCCAGCAGACGGAGCAGAAGAGCTGCTGCAGCAAGGATAAGGACAAGAAGCATTGCGACAAGGCCGGCAAGAAGGACTGCAAGGCAGCCGACAAAAAGAGCTGCTGCAAGGACAAGAAGGACGGTAAGCAGTGCAACAAGGCTAAGACGGAAGAGGCTAAGAAGGAAGTGCAGTAATCACTGCCCCCTCCACCCGGAAGGCTTTCATAGGTAAACTTGGAAGATCCCGGCGCGAAAGCGTCGGGATCTTTTTTCGTCTGTATCTTTGGCCCACACAATCAAATAAGTATCACACATAAAAACAGATAGATCTATGGATAAGCCGTATGTGATTGGGATAGATATCGGCGGAACGAACTCCGTCTTTGGGGTCGTCGATACGCGAGGCAATGTGCTGTATAACGGTTCGATTAAGACCGGGAAATACGAAGACGTGAACGACTATGTCCGTGCGCTGGGCGAAGGGCTACAGGCCGTGATTCGATCGGCTGGCGGACGGGACAAGATCAAGGGTATCGGCGTGGGCGCACCGAATGGGAACTACTTTAATGGCTGCATTGAGTTTGCGGCCAACCTGCCGTGGAAGGGCAAGGTGCCGCTGGCACAGCTCATCAGCGACCGTACGGGGGGCATCCCCGTGACGCTCACGAACGACGCCAATGCAGCGGCCATCGGCGAGATGACCTACGGTGCAGCGCGCGGTTTGAAGGACTTTATCGTCATCACGCTCGGCACGGGTGTGGGTAGCGGTATCGTCTGCGGCGGCAATCTGGTGTATGGCCACGATGGCTTCGCGGGTGAGCTGGGCCACACGACAGTGCGACGCGAGAACGGTCGGCTCTGCGGCTGTGGTCGCCACGGCTGCCTTGAGACCTATGCCTCAGCCACGGGCGTGGCCCGTACGGCACGCGAGCTGCTGACCATGCGCACGGACGCCAGTCTGCTGCGGGCGCTGGAGCCGGACAAGATCACGTCGAAGGACGTCTTCGACGCGGCCGTTCAGGGCGACAAGCTATCGATCGAGATCTTCGACATCACGGGTGAGATCCTGGGTGAAGCGTTTGCCAACTTTGTAGCCTTCTCCAGTCCGGAGGCTATCATCCTGTTCGGCGGGTTGTCCAAAGCGGGCGACCTGATCATGGAGCCGGTGAAGCGATCGATGGAGGCACATATGCTGAAGGTGTTCCAAGGCAAGACGCGCCTCTTGTTCTCGCAGCTCAAGGAGAGCGACGCAGCCGTGTTGGGCGCCAGTGCGCTGGGCTGGGAAGCGAAGGACGAGCCGATGGATGCCTTAGTCTGATTCTGGGCTACGGCATACCTATATATGATAGGCCCATCAGCAAGTAGGGGGCGGCCGTCAGCCAAAGGCGTTCGCTCCCTTTCTTTGGGCCCTGACAGAGACCCCTTACTGCCTTTTTATCCGATTCGAAACGACATAGACATCAATCACAATGAGAAAGTCTGCTTTACTTCTTATGACTACATCACTACTTACGGTCGGCGCACACGTGGCGACGGCTGCAAACGACGAGCATCCGAAGATCGATTACACGGTGGATCGCTTCGCCGACATTGAAATCTTGCGCTACGAAGTGCCCAGCTTCGAAGAGCTATCGCTGCAGCAGAAGCAGTTGCTCTATCACCTCTCTGAAGCCGCCCTGATGGGGCGTGATATAATCTTCGATCAGAACTGCCGCTACAATCTGGCCATTCGGCGAGCGCTGGAGGCTATCTACCGGGAATATCGGGGCGATCGGGGCGATACACAATTCAAAGCTCTGGAGACATACCTCAAGCGCGTATGGCTCGCTAACGGCATTCATCATCATTACGGCGAAGACAAGTTCGAGCCCGCCGGATTCACCGCAGATTACTTCGCGAAGTGCATTCGCAGCCTCGATCCGAAGCATGTACCCGTGCGTAAAGGCCAGACGGTGGACGCTTGGCTCAAGGAGATCACGCCCGTCATCTTCGATCCGAAGGTGATGCCAAAGCGCACCGTGCAAAGTGGCAGCGGCGACCTCTTGCTGGCGTCGGCCAATAACTATTATGAGGGCGGCGTGACGCAGCAAGAGGCCGAGGCATTCTACGCCGCGATGCGTACACCGAACGACTCCACCGCACCTTCCTACGGCCTGAACAGCCGGCTGAGTAAGTCGGCCGATGGCAAGCTCACAGAGAAGGTGTGGAAGGTCGGCGGGCTGTACACTGAGGCCATCGAACATATCGTGGACGAGCTCCAGAAGGCGGAGCAGTTTGCCGAGAATGCGGCGCAGCGGGCCGTGATCGAGAAGCTCGTCGAGTTTTATCGCACAGGTGATCTGAAGACATTCGACGCTTACGCTATCCTTTGGGTGAAGGACACCGCCTCGGAGGTGGACTTCGTGAACGGATTCACGGAGTCATACGGCGATCCGCTGGGAATGAAGGCCAGCTGGGAGGCGATAGCCAACTTCGTCAATCGTGAGGCAACGAAGCGCACGCGGATAATCAGCGACAACGCGCAATGGTTCGAAGACAATGCGCCGATGGATCCCCGCTTCCGTAAGAAGAAGGTGAAGGGTATCACGGCCAAAGTGATTACCGTCGCTATGCTGGGCGGAGACTGCTATCCGACTACTCCGATCGGCATCAACTTGCCGAACGCAGACTGGATCCGTAAGGATCATGGCTCGAAGTCGGTCACCATTGAGAATATCACCGAGGCCTACGACAAGGCGTCTCTCGGCAATGGTTTCCGCGAGGAATTCGTTTGGAACGACGCAGAGCACGCACGCATCGATAAGTATGGCTTCATCACCGATAACTTGCACACCGATCTTCACGAGTGCTTGGGCCATGCTTCTGGGCAACTGCTCGAGGGAACCGATCCCAATGCGCTGGGTGCGTACAGTTCCACGTTGGAAGAGGCGCGGGCAGACATCTTCGCCCTCTACTACCTGGCCGATCCTAAGTTGATCGAGCTTGGACTGCTGAGTGATCCCGAAGCATACAAGGCGGAGTATTACAAATACATCATGAATGGGCTGATGACACAGCTGGTGCGCATTCAACCGGGCAATGACATAGAGGAAGCGCACATGCGAAACCGTCAGCTGATTGCTCGCTGGGTGTACGAAAAGGGTCGTGCGGGACCATGTCGTGGACTTTGCGAAGCGTGACGGAAAGACGTTTGTCGTTGTGAACGATTACGGCAAATTGCGTGGGCTGTTTGCGGAGCTTTTGGCCGAGCTGCAGCGAATCAAGAGCGAAGGTGATTTTGAGGCCGGTCGGAAGTTGGTGGAAGACTACGGCGTGAAGGTGGACCGTGCCCTGCACGAGGAGGTTCTTGCGCGCTATGCCCGACTCCATCTGGCGCCTTACAAGGGTTTCGTAAACCCGGTGATGAAGCCCTATCCGTGACGCTCAGGGCAAGGTGACTGACGTTACGCTTGACTACTCCGAGGACTACGCGGATCAGATGATGCGTTACAGTCGGGAATACTCCTACCTCCCGACTTACAATTAACTCCTTCTTTTCCCTATCCCTTACGACGTCCGAATATGGATAACGCCGTCGATATCTATGCCTTCGAACCGGCCAAAGAGTCGTTCGCTCGCTTTCTCACTGAGCGCGGCATGAGGAAGACGACGGAACGCTTCACGATCCCTGGAGCACATTTGCCGGATAAGAGGACATTTTGACGTGGAAATGCTACTCCGTCAGCTTGACGAAGCGCATTTTCATGTCAGTCGGGCATCCATCTACAACACGCTTGAGCTGCTGATGGATGCCCGTATCGTGGTCCGACACCAGTTCTCATCCCAACTTGTGCAATATGAGCTACAGGCGGCGGCCGCCACTCACCATCATGCCATCTGTAGCTATTGCGGTGCCGTCCAGGAGGTGAAGGACGATAGACTGACGCGCGAGCTGGCTCACCGGCGGATTCCCAAATTTACCTACGACTGCCATTCGCTTTACATCTACGGTATGTGCTCCAAATGCAAATTCCGAATGCGTATGAGTCAGCGAAAGGCGGCCGAGGCTGCGAAGGGGAAGCGGTGACTCCGGATGATCCCCGACAAGAATCGATGAGGTGAATTAACGAGTTGAGGTAGTCCCCGAAATGAACTGCGAAGGGGAAGCGACGACTCCGGATGATCCCCGAAAAGAATCAATGAGCGGAATCAATGGCCCCGGATGATCCCCGAAATGAACGACGAAAGGGTTGCAATGACTTAGGATAATCCCAAAAATGAATGAATCAGATGAAAGTAGACGTTTTATTAGGCCTCCAATGGGGCGACGAAGGCAAAGGCAAAGTGGTCGACGTATTGACGCCGAAGTACGATGCGGTAGCGCGGTTCCAAGGGGGACCCAACGCAGGACATACGCTTGAGTTTGGCGGAGAGCGATACATACTCCGCTCCATCCCTCTGGCATATTCCGGGGTGGGAAGACAAACATAATTGGCAACGGGTGGTTATCGATCCGCTTCTCTTTAAGGAAGAAGCCGAAGCGTTGGCCAATCACGGGCACAACTTGAAGCAGCAACTGATGATCTCGAAGAAAGCCCATTTGATCATGCCAACCCATCGGATACTCGATTTGGCTAACGAGGCCGCTAAGGGATCGGGAAAAATAGGTACGACGGGCAAAGGCATTGGCCCAACGTATACCGATAAGATCAGCCGGAACGGACTCCGGGTAGGCGACCCTATTGGAAAAACTTTGACGAGAAGTATTCCGCTGCCAAACGCCGACACGAAAACATGCTTCGGGCGATGAACTTCGAGTACAACTTGATTGACCTCGAGCGTCCGTGGCTCGAAGCCCTGGACTATTTGAAGGGCTTCCGACTTGTGGACAGCGAGCACGAGGTGAACGCGATGCTCCGCGAGGGTCGCTCGGTGCTTGCCGAGGGTGCGCAGGGTACGATGTTGGACATCGATTTCGGTTCCCTATCCCTTCGTCACTTCCTCAAATACAATCTGCGCCGGATGCTGCACAGGCCTGGGAGTCTCGCCGCGAAATATTGGCGAAGTGTACGGCATCTTCAAAGCCTATTGCACACGCGTGGGCAGTGGGCCCTTCCCTACGGAGTTGCACGATGAAACGGGGGAGGCTATGTGCGAGCGCGGACACGAGTTCGGATCGGTTACGGGGCGCCGTCGCCGATGCGGGTGGATTGACCTCGTGGCTTTGCGTTACGCTGTGATGATCGACGGCGTAACCCAACTGATCATGATGAAGAGTGACGTCCTGGATACCTTTAACGTCATCAAGGCTTGTGTGGCCTATCGCGTGGACGGGGTGGAGACGGATCGCTTCCCCTTTGACCTTTCAAAGGCCGAACCCATATACGCGGAGCTGCCCGGATGGCGTACCGATATGTCAAGGATGAAGAGCGAAGACGAATTCCCCGAGGAGTTCAACGCCTATTTGACTTTCCTCGAGGATGAGCTGGGCGTACCCATTAAGATCGTCTCAGTCGGACCCGATCGCGAGCAGACTATCATCCGCTACAACGAGTAGGCCGTCTGGCATTCTTTTTGCCTTCAACCGCACGGGCTGAAGGACAAAAAGCATAGTCCTCCGGAAGCTCGGAGACGTCACGAAGCGCCTCCATCCTCCGTGAGGACTATTATTTTGCCTCGACGATTCCCCAAACAAAGTATAATCACCTATCCCCTACAACCAATGATTACCTCTTCAACGGCCCTTTACTGGGTCATTTTTATCGGCATAGCCGCGCTGAGCTGGCTGGTGTCAAGTCGCTTAAAAAGCAAGTTCGAAAAGTATTCTCAGGTGCCCTTGCCCGGAGGCCTGACGGGACGCGAAGTGGCCGAGCGTATGCTTCGCCAGAATGGCATCGAAGACGTGCGGGTCACGTCCGTGGATGGGCATCTGACGGATCACTACGATCCCACAAAGAAGACGGTCAACCTCAGCGACTCCGTCTATGCCAGCAACAGCATCGCCGCCGCTGCGGTGGCTGCCCACGAATGCGGACACGCCGTCCAACACGCTTGCGCCTACGCTCCGCTTAAGCTCCGCTCAAGGCTGGTTCCCATAGTCAGCTTCTCATCGAATATCGTCCAATGGGTCTTACTGGCTGGCATGGTGCTCATCAAAACCTTTCCGCAACTCATGTTGATAGGCATCGTGATGTTCGCATTGACCACCTTGTTTAGTTTTATCACCCTCCCGGTCGAGATAGATGCCAGTCGGCGCGCCTTAGCCTGGTTGAAGACCTCCGGACTAACCTCTCGGGAAACCGATAGCATGGCCCGCGACGCTCTGCAGTCGGCCGCATATACTTATGTCGTGGCAGCCCTTGGCTCATTGGCTACCCTCCTTTATTACATTCTCATATTCACCTCAGGCAGCAGAAGAGATTAGCATGGCACAGAAACCTTCAATCCCGAAAGGGACTCGCGATTTTACGCCCGTGGAGATGTCCCGGCGCAACTACATATTCGAAACCATACGTCAGGTTTACCACCTCTACGGCTACCGGCAGATCGAAACGCCCGCCATGGAGCAACTATCCACCCTCATGGGTAAGTATGGCGAAGAGGGCGACAAACTGCTGTTCAAAATCCTAAACTCGGGCGACTTTCTCTCGGCTATCACCGACGACGACTGGAAGGAAAAAAAGCCTTCCGAAGGTCTCGGCCAGGATCTCCGAGAAAGGCCTTCGATACGATCTTACGGTACCCTTTGCCCGATTCGTAGTCCAACACCGATCCGAATTGACCTTCCCCTTCAAGCGTTACCAGATACAACCCGTTTGGCGTGCCGATCGCCCGCAGCGGGGCCGATACCGCGAGTTCTTCCAATGCGATGCGGACGTAGTCGGCAGTGACTCGCTGCTTTGCGAGGTGGAACTCATCCAGATCATGGACGAGGTCTTCCGACGTCTGGGCATCAATGTGGTGATCAAGATGAATAACCGCAAGATTCTTGCCGGCATAGCCGAGGTGATCGGGGAGGCCGAAAGGATCGTCGACATCACTGTGGCGATCGACAAGTTAGACAAGATCGGACGCGAGGGCGTAATCGCCGAGCTTCGGGCCAAGGGCATCAGCGATTCGGCCATCGATCGCCTGCAGCCGGTGATAGACCTTCGAGGTTCCAATCGGGAAAAGATGGCGGCCCTGCGTAGCGTATTGGAAGGCTCGGAGGCAGGCATCCGCGGCGTGGAGGAGACGGAATACATTCTGGATCACATCGAGCCGCTGCCGCTGAAGGCTCGCTTAGAGACCGATCTCACACTGGCGCGCGGCCTCAATTACTACACCGGAGCCATTTTTCGAAGTCAAGGCCCTCGATGCGGAGATCGGAAGCATCACGGGCGGCGGTCGGTACGACAACTTGACAGGCGTCTTCGGTATGGCCGGCCTTTCGGGCGTCGGGATCTCATTCGGCGCAGATCGCATTTACGATGTCCTGAATCAGCTCGATCTCTATCCCGAAGACACGTTGCGAACCACCCAGCTGCTCTTTGTGCACTTCGGCGAGCGTGAGGGCCAACTACCTGCTGCCGCTGATTGCCCGCGTGCGCGCTGCCGGCATTCGCGCCGAGCTTTACCCAGACGCCGCGAAGATGAAAAAAAGCAACTCGGCTATGCCGACGCAAACGCGATCCCCTTCGTGGCCCTTGTCGGCGAGGACGAGATGTCCACCGGGCGCATTCAGCTCAAGGACATGCGCAGCGGCGAGCAACGCGCCGTGACCCTCGACGAGCTAATCGCCGCCCTCAGCGAAAGCCATAACTAACCTCTATACCCCATCCCCCCAGCCGGATACCAGCCGAGCATTGTCTCGAGCCGGTATCCGGCTTTTTTTGTGCCCGCCCACACCAATTCCAGCGAGCCATCACCAGCACCCCATGAAACCACACATCAATCCCTGTACCCATCCATACGCACCCCTCAAAAGCCAAAACAACTCCCTGCTCCTATTCGACCAACCCCCATGAAAGCTCCAAAAACTCTCTGCACCTATTCGGCCAACTTGAAGGCGATCATCGCCTTGATCTTCTTTTGCTTCCTTTTCTTCTATCAAGAGAAGAAAAAGGAAGTCGAGATGAGGGCGAAGCCCCCGCGAAAGCCCCAACGAACCTCCTACGCCAATCAAACGCACCCCATGAAGGCTCAAACAACTCCCTGCACCTATCTGGACACATCCCGCGAAAGCCAAAACAACTCCCCGCACCCATCCGGACGCACCCCATGAAGGCCAAAACGACCCCCTGCACCCATCCGACCAACCCCCATGAAAGTCCCAAAAAAATCTCTGCACCTATCCGGCCAACTTGAAGGCGATCATCGCCTTGATCTTCTTTTGCTTCCTTTTCTTCTATCAAGAGAAGAAAAGGAAGTCGAGGGTGCGAGGGCGAATCCCCGCGAAAGCCCCAACGAACCTCCTACGCCAACCCAACGCACCCCATGAAGGCCCAAACAACACCCTACGCCCATTCGGTCAACTTGAAGGCGATCATCGCCTTGATCTTCTTGCCATTCATCTTCACTCATCGATAAGAGAAACAAAATACGGAGCATAGAGAAGGACTCTCCGCCTAAGGTTCAGCAAGTTATTATCGCCTATCCAGCGGACAAAATGAAGCTCAAAATGAATCTCGATTTTGCTTCACAGACACTCTGGGAAGCAAAATCGTAATTCATTTTGGCGACTTCGGACACTCAGTGAAGCAAAAATCGCAATTCATTTTTGGGCTTTCGGACACTCCGGGAAGCGAAATCGAGATTCATTTTGGCCTTCCGAGTACCCAAAATGCGAAATCGCAATTCATTTTTGGCTTCCCGGACACTCCGAAAGCGAAATCGTAATTCATTTTTCGCTTCACTGAGTGTCCGGAGACGCAAATCGAGATTCATTTTTGGCTTCCCGGACACTCCGAAAGCGAAATCGTAATTCATTTTTTTCGCTTCACTGAGTGTCCGGAGACGCAAATCGAGATTCATTTTTTTGGCTTCCCTGGACACTCTGAAAGCAAAATCGGAATTCGATTTTTGCTTAATAGGGTACATGGAAATGGAAATCGGAATTCGTTTTCGCTTCACGGAGTGCATAGGATAGCCAATCGGGATCCCGATTTTTGATTCATAGGGTCTGCGGGATAGCAGATCGCAATTCGTTTTTTTATATCCCAGACACTCCGGGAATACAAATCGAGATTCATTTTGGTGTTCGCTGAGGTGGAGTGAACACGTGCAGAGAGTTCTGCGGAGTATCCCTATTCGCCTCAGATTGCCGAGCGGGATCTCTTTGGGCATTCCCACGGTCCCCGAGATTGTCCCACAGAACTCCGCTCGGCAACTGTCTCCCCTCACTGACTACGCACATAGACACAAAAAGCCGGGCACACAGAGATGATTCTCCGCATGCCCGGCGATGATTAACTAAGTGCTACAGGTGATACGTCTCTGCTAACGGTATTCCTGCCAGCTCTTGATGGGGATATCCTTCTGGCCCCAAGTTGCAGACAGCCCGAATGAAAGCGCCTGCCAGTCGGGCATTTGTGATCAGCGGTATGTTGTGGTCGATGGCTGCCCGTCGGATCTTATATCCGTTAGTCAATTCACGTCGGCTTTGGTTCTTGGGAATGTTGATGACCAAGTCGAAGGCATGGCGACTGAACATATCAAGTATGTTCAGCCCTCCGTCGCGCTCATCGGGCCAGCACACAGTTGTCACTTCCACTCCGTTGTCGCGCAGGAAAGCCGCAGTGCCTTGCGTGGCGTAAATCGTATAGCCTCGCTCTTCGAGCATCCGACAGGGTTCCAGCAAGTCCACTTTGCTTTTAGCTCCCCCCGAAGAAACCATGATGCTACGCGTGGGTATGGTGTTACCCACAGCGACCATCGCGGCGAGAAGCGCCTCGTCAAAGTCATCACCAATACAACCTACTTCGCCCGTAGAACTCATGTCGACGCCTAGCACGGGGTCTGCATTTGACAAACGCCCGAATGAGAATTGTGAGGCTTTGACACCTATCCAGTCAATGTCGAACTCCGTCTTGTTGGGTGGCGTAAACGGTGCGTCGAGCATGATGCGCGTGGCGGTATCGATAAAGTTTTGCCGCAGCACTTTGCTGACAAACGGGAAACTACGAGAGGCGCGCAGGTTGCATTCTATCACCTTCACGTCATTGTTCTTCGCCAAGTACTGTATGTTGAAGGGCCCGCTGATGTTAAGCTCTCGGGCGATCTTGCGGCTAATCTTCTTAATCCGGCGAACGGTCTCGAAGTATAGTTTTTGCGGTGGGAAAACCAGGGTAGCATCGCCCGAATGAATGCCGGCGTATTCAATGTGTTCCGAGATAGCGTACTCGACGATCTCGCCGTGACGCGCTACGGCATCGAACTCGATCTCCTTCACGTCTTGCAGGAACTCCGATACGACGACGGGATACTCCTTCGATACGCGCGCGGCTACGCCGAGGAATTCGATAAGCTGATCCTTGTTGTAGCACACATTCATGGCGGCTCCACTTAGCACGTAGGAGGGCCGAATGAGAACCGGGAAGCCTACGCGATGGATAAAGTCGTCGATTTCGTCCATGCTCGTGAGTTCCGCCCAACGTGGCTGGTCTATTCCGAGGGTATCAAGCATGGCAGAGAATTTATGGCGGTTCTCCGCGCGGTCAATCGATACGGGCGAGGTTCCGAGAATCGGAACTTGCCTCCGGTAGAGCTTCATGGCCAAGTTATTCGGAATCTGTCCGCCGACGGATACGATGACACCGCGTGGTTGCTCCAAGTCGACAATGTCGAGAACTCGCTCCAGTGAGAGCTCATCGAAATAGAGTCGGTCGCAGATGTCGTAGTCGGTAGAGACTGTCTCTGGGTTATAGTTGATCATAATGGATTTGTAGCCCAGACTGCGTGCGGTGCGCACGGCGTTAACCGAACACCAGTCGAACTCGACGGACGATCCAATGCGGTAGGCTCCCGAACCGAGGACGATAACACTCTTCTCATTCTTATAGTAGGGGATGTCGTGCTCGTCTCCCGTAGCGGAGTCGTTGGGGGTAGCCCCGTAGGTTAGGTAGAGGTAGTTCGTGAGTTCTGCGCGGTCGGATGCAACGGTGTCGATACGGCGCACTGCGGGCAGGATGCCAAGTCGCTTGCGGAGGGCCTCACGCGTAGATTCTCACGCTCCATGTTGTCTTCAGGGCTGACCCGTATAGCGAGCTATTTGGAAGTCAGAGAATCCGAGTCGCTTGGCTTCGCGGAGCACGTCGGCCGGAAGCTCCTCGATCTTTGAATACTGTCCGAGTACATGAGTGTAATCGACAATGTTCTTCAGTCGCTCCAGGAACCACGGGTTGATCTTCGTTAGCTCATGGATGCGCTCTATCGTATATCCTTTTTTTCCATGGCCTGAGCCACAGCGAATATGCGTAGGTCGGTGGGGTTCTCCAGCTCGCTATCCGGTCTTCGAATTCTAAGTTGTTATTGCCGACAAATCCATGCATGCCTTGGCCAATCATTCGCAGTCCCTTCTGCATAATTTCCTCGAAGGATCGGCCGATAGACATGATCTCTCCTACTGACTTCATGCTGGATCCGATTTGGCGGCTTACGCCTGCAAATTTCGTGAGGTCCCAACGGGGAATTTTGGCGATCAGATAGTCCACATGAGGGGCTACAGCGGCTGATCCGGTCGTTCCCGGCTCACCAATCTCATCGAGCGCGTAGCCGATGGCCAATTTGGCAGCGACGAAAGCCAGCGGATAGCCGCTCGCCTTGGATGCAAGGGCTGAGGAACGGCTCAATCGGGCGTTGACCTCAATGATGCGATAGTCGCCAGTGTCAGAATTGTATGCGTATTGGATATTGCATTCGCCGACGATGCCTAAATGGCGCACGGTACGGACGGATAATTCTTGAAGTTGGGTAAGTTCGTCCTCGCGCAGCGAACATGTCGGGGCGACCACAATACTTTCGCCTGTGTGTACGCCAAGCGGATCGACATTTTCCATGCTCACCACGGTAAAACACCGATCTGTCCGGTCACGGATCACTTCAAATTCGATTTCTTTCCAGCCTTTCAGCGATTCTTCCACAAGAATTTGCGGGGCGAAGGCAAACGCACTCTCAGCCAGTGCCCGAAGTTCGCTTTCTGTCTTACAAATACCGCTACCAAGTCCTCCCGGGGCGTAAGCCGAGCGTACCATGACGGGATAACCGATCTGCTCGGCCGCGGTGATGGCATCGCTCATCGTTTCGACGGCCTGACTGACGGGCGTCTTGAGATCCACCTCGCGCAGTTTGCGTACGAAGAGGTCGCGATCCTCTGTATTCATGATGGCTTCTACCGAGGTACCCAGCACTTGGACACCGTAACGTTCCAGCGTGCCCTCGTTGTAGAGCTTGATGCCACAATTGAGAGCCGTTTGTCCGCCGAAGGCCAGCAGGATACCATCTGGACGTTCCTTAGCAATGACTTGCTCGACAAAATAGGGCGTTACCGGAAGGAAATATACGCTGTCGGCCACGCCTTCAGAGGTCTGAATGGTGGCGATGTTAGGATTGATCAGCACGGATTTGATTCCATCCTGTCGGAGAGCCTTCAGTGCTTGCGAGCCGGAGTAGTCAAACTCGCCGGCTTGCCCAATCTTCAGCGCGCCGGAGCCAAGCACAAGGACTTTGTGGATATTGTTCTTTGACATATGCGTAAAAATGTTCTTTGACTATTTGAGGAAGAAGAAAAGTAGGAGAAGGATGACGATAGTGATGGCCGTAAACAGCTGAATCTTCTGATTCCGTTCGGCATCGAGGCGGATCTTTTCGAGTGCAGCCTGTTGCGCGGCCGATTGCTCGTCCACTTTACGCTCAAGTGAGGCAATCTGTGCAGAAAGATTCGAGGCCGTGAGCGCGTCGATAAGCTGCCGGATCCGTTCGTTATAGTCCGCCAGCGTGTCGAGCGTATCTGCGATCTCAGATTGCTGCATTTCTATCGCGTCAGTCGAAACGGTGGTCACTTCAGTCAGCGCATGTTTGGCTAGTGCGGACACTTCACCGACAGATTGCTTCGCCTGCTCGCTGACTTCGCCCATTGTGCGTGTAGTAGCCTCGAGCGACTGTTGCAGAGCCGCTTGTGTCTCCGTGCGGAGCTGTTCCGTAGCTCGGAGTGAGGCTTCCTTCGCCTGACGAAGGGTCTCCTCGGTCTCCGTTTTTAGGGTCTACGACCGTCTGAGTCGACGTGGCCGCTGCTTGACGGAGTGTCTCCTCGGTGTTATCCTTCAGCGCTGCCACGGTTTGGGCTGCGGAGGCGGTGGCTTGGCGGAGCGTCTCTTGGGTTTCCGACTTCAAGTCGGTGACGACCTGTGTCGCGGCAGAGGTAGCCAGACGGAGCGTCTCCTGCGTCTCCAATTTCAGGTCGGCGACCGACTGTGTGGAGGTAGCGAGGGCCTGTTGCAGAGCCAGCTCGGCATCGGACTTCAATAAGGCCGTAGCCTGCCGGGTTTGCTCCACTTCTGTCGCGAAACGTGCCTTCCCGTCGTTGATGGCGTCGGTCCATTCGGCCCGTGACCCCTCCAACTGTTCGGCGAAACGGCTAATCACCGCCTGTGTTTCCTCGCTGATACGGTCGGCCAACCGTTTCACCTCGTCCGACAGCCGCGCTGTGGCCTCGACGAGCTCTTGACTGCTGCCTGTGACCTGTGCCACTTGCAAGCGCGCCGCATCCAAGTTCGCTAAGTTCTCCCGCAGCTGCAAGAGGGCGACATTAATATCTTCTATCGTTTCCATTTATCCTAAATAAGTACGTTGTAATTCTGTCGTATAAGTCAAATGCGTGCTCAAGATGTCTGCCGCACGGATCAGAAGGAGGCGCGAGGCCGCCTTTTCCATACGTGCCTCGGTGGCATCGTCCGTAGCGTCCGCCTCGTTGCGCACGAAGCGATTATAAGCCTCAAATTGTTCTTGGAAGCGGGCATAATCCGGCATTAAGTGATAAAGCCCTACGATGCCCTGCTCATAACTCGTAGAGAGATCCTGCTCAAGTGTCGCGCGATCCCCTGTACCGAGATAAAGCAGGCAAAAAGTATTCAAGAGTAGCAACACCGGATGCGTATGACCTGCCCGACGCAGCGTGCAGACCGACTCGTGTAGGGCATGGATACGCCCTTTGGGCGATCCCTCGGAGGAATCATTGACAAGATGTAGGTAACGGAAAAGTACTTCGTCCGTTGCCTGCGAGTCGTCAGCCAAATCCTGAGCGAGGCGCTCGGTCAGTGGCGTGTGGGAAGCGGTGTAGGGGGCAAGGCGCGCAATGTTATCGCAAACGTAGTGCGTCAATCCGGTGAGGCACTTATATATAACCCCCTCACGTTCGTCGCGGAGCATCACGGCGGGCATTCCTGCTCGTGCAGCAGTCTCTTCCCGTTCGGCGCGTTTCCTTGTATAGTAGCGATTAAAGTAATCGCAGTACCGTTTGTAGACCTGTTCCGCGGTGCAGTTGCGCACCACGAGCAGGAAGCGCTTTTGGGCCTCGTCGCGAGCCACGCCATCGATCAGTCCGAGGCATCCCATGCGGTAGAGGATACGTATGTAGCGCGCTTCGGCGGCTTTGTCTCGTGTGCTTTCGCCTCCCTCGCCTGCGGATGTGGGATAAGACAAGCCCACAAGGCGTGCCTCTTCCGCCGAAGAGGATCCTAAGACCGGAGCGATGTATTCCATTCCCATTTCGCGGATCATCTGCTCGATGTCCTTCTCTTCTTCCGCCTCCGAACGCGATTCTAACGACATGGGAGCCACGGTAGCGCTGGCGGTGACGATTCGATCGCGGTCGGGAGTGTAGGAATCGACGGGGAGCAGCTCTCGTTCGACGTCGAAGAGCACATCGAACGACGCCTGACCCAAGGTAGCCCCGAGCGTGATCGTCCCCTCTCGCGGCCGGGCATATCGACGCAAAAATTTTTCCCCGCACAGAGATAATGAGGGTCGAAAAAAATGGACTCCACTCTGACCCCCTTTCTGCGCTATCGAGGATACCATAAGCAAAATATACCCCCGTCTCACGCATAGAGAGGAAGCGTTGTTGTAGGGTGGGCCTGGCCAACTGTTCCGCGGAGATCGCTACAAAATGGAGTGCGGCCGATTCCACGCGACGCTCCCTCCGCTCACGTTCACCATCCGTCATGTTCGTGTGGAGGCTGGCTCCACAATCTATATCTTGCTGCCGCGCCTCGTCGATCAGCTTATCAGCCGTTTTAGCGTCTGGCGTTATGACGACCGTCACACCCGGCTGCAACAGAACAGCCGGAAGCGCCACCGCTGCACCATGCGCGTCCGTAGGAAGTAGCGCCGCCACGCTTTCGCCGCGAAGTAACCGGTCGAGAATGGCCTCCCGGCCCGGCCGGAAGTCCTCCCGACGGGATAAGATGCCCATAATATAATGTATAGCCCCAGCTGTTTCTGGGATGAGTGTGCTTCGCCCGATGGCGTCACGGATAATAAGCGGGCGATAAGTGATGCGCCCCGTGGTGAGCACCCTTCTCGGTTCGCGGGCATGGTGAGCCGAGCGGACGATGAAGCAACAATCGTTGTGGCAGTTCGTGTACGTGCCGATGAGCGGGCGTTCAATGCCTGCACGTCGCAGCACGGAGATGTCGATGATCAAATCGTACGTCTTAGCGCGGTGCTCCTCGGTCAGTTCAGCCGATGGCACCACGTCGGCATGGAGTGGCGAATCGATAAACTCCGGTGTACTGATCACATCAAGTGTCACTTCCGGAAAATGTACCCCATCCCACTCTGCACTAAGCGCTGTCAGGCGCTCAAACAGGGCTCGCAAGTCCGATAGAGCCGCCACGGCGCAGGGCACATCGCGCTCCACCACGAGTACCTCCCAATGCGGCGCCGCGAGATCTAATCGTCTAGACATGAGAGCCTCCAAAATGACCTTCTCAATGCGTGCTACACCGATAGGAGTAAGCACATATTGCAGCGTGCGGACCCATTCGCTGTCGAATGGGCGGCCGAAAACGCGGAAGGCCGTCCGCACATAGTCGCTATCCAAATAGCCGAAGTGCATGTCGCTCAAATGGCCGTCGGAGAAGGTCTCGCAAGTCCAGTTCATGGCTGCCAGATCGTCAGTACGTTGTTTCTCGATGCGCCGCTGATCCATAGTGGTCTGCACAGTGGGATCCTCGATCTCGATCACGAATCCGTTGTGCCTTACGTCCCTCAGATCTTTCGTCGGATAGGGAAACTCGAGCGAAAAATCGACATGCTGCGTGCAATATTCGCGTTGTCCGGTCAAGGTATAGACGTTCCGCTGCGGTTCGAAGAGCTGTCGGAAGGGTGGAGGGGCCACCCGCGTGATGTATTCCCGTTGCAGGTCGCTTTCGAGTGCGTCCACGTTGTAAGTCGTCTCATCTGGCTTAAATCGAGGGTCAATCAGGTGCAAAGCCTCGAACAAATCAGACGGATAAAGGTCTCGCGCGGCGTAAGTGATCCTTCCCTCCTCGTTCCATCTCTTGCGATTGCCCAGCGGTGCGAATGCCTCTTCGAGTAGAGGCGAAGCGGCGGTAGGCAGACCGCGTGTAATGAGGTTACTCAGCACCGCCAGCAGCGGCGGCAGGTCATTATGGGCGCAGGCAGCCACGTCGTAGCCCGCGGAGACCTCAAATCGCGAAAGGGAACGGTAGAGCGCGGCCACTTTTTTTCGCGTTCCGTCTGCTGTAATAGCTCTCGGACGATGTCGAGTCGGAAAGCCGCCTGCCATTGAACGGGCGAAAGGGCCGTGTTAAGCCCAAACGTCTCGGCGCGAAGCCGAAAAAGCTTTTGCAGGTCATGGCATACGGCTGACGTGCAGTGGGGTAATACGTCTCGTCCGTGAAAAGCTCCGGACTATTGAAGCAGCGATAGAACGTCTCTAATCGATCGTTGCCGTGTTTAAGTGCGTCCACGCAGAAAAAATAGTGTTCCCCGCGGATAGTACGCCCAATCAGTTGCGCCAATCGGCGTAAATCGATCTCAGGATGCCCCAAAAACGTCGGTAAAGAAGTGAAATGTGACCGGTTGATGGGTCTCGATGTCGAATCGATCCACTTCGTTGATCGGTTTATGGATGGTCACGATGCGATCCGTGTCTCCCATGTAGGGTTCAAGGTGCCAGAGGGCACGCTCCATGGCTTCCGCATCGGTATCGATCAGAAAAACCTGCTGGACGCGATTCTCCATGCCGTTACGACGGATAAAATCGAAGAAGCAGACCGTATTCACGCCCTGCCCACACTGCCAATCGACGACGTCGAAGGTTGTGCCTTGAAAGAGCTTCCTGGGCATCGTGCCGAGCACCCTATCCACCTTGGCTTTTTGCCGCACACCGTCGTCGCAGAGGGCTCTGAGGAGCATTTGTCCGCGATCCGCCGCCATGTCGGGGGATGGAAGATCGGTGGGAGGGGCCGTCCGGCCATCCGTAGGAGAGGGAAGGAAAGAGTGAGCGATGGCCGTGATTTTTTCAAAAGACGGATTGCGTAGCCGACGCATGTTTTCTCTGTAAGATAGCGTCATGGCAGGAGGGGATGAAGGGTTACTTCGATAAACATATCCGTAATCGTTTTTTCTGGGCTGCAAAGCTAAGAAGCAGTCAGGACTTTTCGGACGTAACGAGGCAGGAAATTTTTCCACCCTCCCCATCCCACGTCGGCGCATGCCCCATCCGCAGCGCGTTGAGATCATGCCATGCCGTAGAATGCGTGAAACACGGTGCGCTCCAATCGTTCCACGATTGCAATATATCCTAACGCGACACATATCAGGGCATGTCATTCGATGAAATACGTAAAACGCAGCGCGTTGGATTGTTTCACGGTTGTGGTATGTATAAACCGCGCCGCGTTTTCGTGTCCCTGTGTAGGGGCGTATTGAATACGCCCCACAAACGACCCATTTATGGGGCGAATGATCCAAACGATCGATTGCCGATGCGCATTCTTGTCCCCTGCGGGGCCATTCGGTGGGGCGTATGCCATACGCCCCTACCCTGACGGTCGAAAAATGATCGCGGCCGGGGCATGTTTTGAGATGGAATACGAAAAAAACAGGCTGCCTTTTTGGGGAGGCTATGGGGTGGGAGGTGGAAAATGTGGTGCGTTTACGTATCCCTGTGTAGGGGCGTATTGCATACGCCCTACAAACGTCCCATTTATGGGGCGAATGATCCAAATGATCGATCACCGATGCGCATTCTTGTCCCCTGCGGGGCCATTGGGTGGGGCGTATGCAATACGCCCCTACCATGTTACCCGAAAAATGATCGCAGTCGGGGCATGCCATTGGATGGGATACGAAAAACGCGGCGCCATGCCGGCATCTTACTGCTTAGTATGGCGCCGCTCATATGCGTGCGACCTATTGTTATGAGATTCAGCGTATCATTACATACTTGGGTTCTGTACGACTTGTGGCTCCTTTCCCAGATCAATGTATCATTCAGCCATACTTTCTGCTGAATATCCATTGTGGGGGAATGATAGAACTCTACCTTAAATAGATCACGACGTCCATCTCCCCAATCTACAAGAGTCATCGTTGTCGTTATTGTCCCTTTATCCGGTCTTACATCGGGGTAAATGGTCATTAAATAATAAGGTAGGAAGGTGCTCTCCGGGGGCTGATCGAAAAGCCCCGGGGAGCGTCAGACCAAGGGTTATAATAACGCAATTCAGCTCCTTCCCTTACATCGTAGATATCAATCTTAGAAAGATCCACTTTGTTTGGAGATGTAGATGAGGGATCTAATAAATCATTTCCATCCTTATCTATGATGCGCAAATCAATGAATGCAAGACACGTGTAGTTTTGACAGTCGGAGGAATCACTCTTCTTTATGGAGGGCATCGTATCATTTTCTATGAACTCCATCTCATCGCTTATCTCTGCTGTATCTATCTCTTTTCTCGAACAAGCAGAGAGGATAGCATCAGTAGAAAAAAATCATGAAGATGATGTCCCTCATGTTCCTCTTAGTTTCATCTTTTTCTTTCTTGGGCCAATTTCATATGCCTCTCTATCTATTATTGTGTGAGAAAATCTGCAACCCGCTTTGATGGAGCTGCGGTGGCAAATATAGATAGTCTATCTGTAAAATAAGACGGTTCGATATGTTATTTTACCCTTGCTATTTGTGTGGATTTCAATTATATCCCTCGTTTTGGGGAGGAGTCATAGAGGTATGCGCTATCCTTACCAAGAAATGGGGATCTGAGGCGCGTGTATGCCCCTAACCGCGGCGCGTTTTTTTATGTCCCTGTGTAGGGGCGTATTGCATACGCCCCACCGGCGACCCATTTATGGGGCGAATGATCCGAATGATCGATCACTGATGCGCATTCTTGTCCCCTGCGGGGCCATTGGTAGGGGCGTATGCCATACGCCCCTACCATGTTACCCGAAAAATGATTGCGGTCGGGGCATATTTTTGAGGTGGGATACGAAAAATAGGCTGCCTTTTGGGGATGCTATGGGGTGGGAGGTGGAAAATGTGGTGCGTTTGATTATTTCACGGTTGTGGTATGCATAAACCGCACCGCGTTTACGTGTCCCTGTGTAGGGCGTATTGAATACGCCCTACTGGCGACCCATTTATGGGGCGAATGATCCAAATGATCGATCACCGATGCGCATTCTTGTCCCTCTGCGGGGCCATTTTTGTGGGGCGTATGCCATACGCCCCCTACCCTGACGGCCGAAAAATGATCGCGGTCGGGGCATGTTTTACTGCGTTACCCGAAAAACGGGCTGCGTTTAGGGGATGCTATGGGGTGGGAGGTGGAAAATGTGGTGCGTTTTTGTGTCCCTGTGTAGGGGCGTATTGAATACGCCCTACCGGCGACCCATTTATGGGGCGAATGATCCAAATGATCGATCACCGATGCGCATTTTTTTGTCCCCTGCGGGGGCCATTTTTGTGGGGCGTATGCAATACGCCCCTACCCCTGACGGCCAAAAAAATGATCACGGTCGGGGTGTGTTTTGAGGTGGAATACGAAAAACAGGCTGCCTTTTTGGGGATGCTATGGGGTGGGAGGTGGAAACCGTGGCGCGTTTGATTGTTTCACGGTTGTGGTATGCCCCTAACCGCGGCGCGTTTTCGTGTCCCCATGTAGGGGCGTATTGCATACGCCCTACAAACGACCCATTTATGAGGCGAATGATCCGAATGATCGATCGCTGATGCGCATTCTTGTCCCCTGCGGGGCCATTCGGTGGGGCGTATGCCATACGCCCCTACCATGTTACCCGAAAAATGATCACGGTCGGGGCATGTTCTATCGTGTTACCTGAAAAATAGGCTGCCTTTTGGGGCATGCTATGGGGTGGGAGGTGGAAAATGTGGCGCGTTTTTATGCCTCTGGGTAGGAATTATCCTGCGCAGAGGGTGCGGGCTATTTGCTGTTTCAAAAAAGACGCTACATTCGCCGCCGTTACGACAGCGGTCGTAGACATCTTTTTGAAATGATGGGCGTCGGAGCGATCGGTACCAGGTGGATGGCCTGAACTTGGGCCAAGTGGCAGGCTCTATCTGAGTTCGATCGGTCTAACGCGACGAGTGCAAAAGCTCCTACTTAGTAGCAAGACCGAAACGCGCCGCGTTTTGGACTTCCTACTAAGTAGCAATACTGAAACGCGCCGCGTTTTGAACTTCCTACTAGGTAGCAAGACTGAAACGCGCCGCGTTTTGGACTTCCTACTAGGTAGCAACACTAAAACGCGCCGCGTTTTGGACTTCCTACTAGGTAGCAAGACTGAAACGCGCCGCGTTTTGGACTTCCTATTAAGTAGCAAGACTGAGAGCGTATCGGCTTCGGGCTTCTCTCTTGGTGGAGATCCTCTGGAGCATCATTGATCACCATAATACAAACAGTAAATGTATCATTATCAATCAAGAAAGACGAGATGAAAAAGGGATTAGTTATTGAACGCGTCGGGATGAATAAGCTCGACAATGCACAACATGTGCAACTGCACAGCGCTTTGTATGCCATCATGGCAGAGTTTGATCTGACTAAGATCGGTATACCAGAAGAAGCGAAGACGGAGTGGGACGGCAGCCTACATCTGGAGAAGGATCTGAACATAGAGACTACAGCCAGCGCTACGTCGAAACTGCTAAGGAAGAAGGATGAGGCGCGCAACCGATTGGCGCTGTTCATTTTTAGTCAGGTGCGCAGCTTTTTGCTGTCGCCGGAGACGGATGAGGCTGAGGCTGCCGAGCGTCTCTATGTCGTGACCAAGGGATATGCTGGTATCCAGTTAGAATCGCAAGATCGGGAGACGGCACATATTGACGGCTTGGTGGAGGATCTGAAGAAGACGGAGCATGCGGCCGATATGACCAAACTGCGCCTGACCTCGGCACTTACTAAGCTGGAGACACTCAATAAGGAGTTTGCGGAGCTGCATCTTCAGCGCACGAAAGAGCGTGCGGCGAAAAAGTTGCCAGCTACAGCGAAGGTGCGTGCCGAAGTGGACGAACATTTTTGAACGTATCTTGGACTTACTCAAGTCAAACTACCTCTTTGGCAAGACTCCTATCGAGCCGACATTGATCGAGACGCTCGTCGGACGCTTCAATCAGCGCATGCATGAGAGCGACGCGGCCTATCGGCAAGGTCAGGCGATAAAGAAGGCGTCGGCGGACAAAAAGAAGAAGCCTGATGCGCCTAAGAATCCGAAGGATCCGAAAGATCCGAAGCCTAAAAAGCCAGGGAAGGACGACGGCAAGCCCGACATCCACCTCCCAGAGGGTTCAGATCCGAAAAAGCCAGACGCACCGAAGAAGCCAGAAGGTGAAGGTGGCGGAACGGGCGGCGGTGGCGCCAAACCAGGCGGTGGCAGTGGCACAGGCGGCGGCGAGCAGCCCAAGAAACCGAAAGAAGGTGGCGGCGACAGTGGCAATCCCGACATCCATCTGCCCGAAGAGTAACCGTATGGGACAAAAAAACGAAGATCTAACAACGAAAGGGTCGGGGACGCATAGGAAGAATCCAACTGCGCACCCGGCTTTTTTTCTGCCGGTAGGGTAAGGACGCAAAAGAATACGCCCCACATGTATCCTGCAGGGATAAATGTGGCGACCCTATAGATAGATCAGATCGCCCCTGTCGGGTCGTTTTTGTGGGGCGTATTCTTTTGCGCCCCATCCTGACGGACGAAAAATGGGGCATCCAACAAATATGTATTCGCCCCTGTCGGGTCGTTTTGTGAGGCGTATTCAATACGCCCCTACCCGAGACAACAGAAAACGAAAGATGAACAACGAAAAAAATCAGGTACCCAGCCAAATTGGCTGGCATCCCTGATGCCTTGATTTTTCTTTTTCGCATCCTTTTCTTGTATCAAGACAAGAAAAGGATGTAGAGGGCGAGGGGCAACGCCCCTCCTTCTATGTTGAATGCGCCGGCCCCTAAAAAAATCCCCTTCCCATCGTCCTGCACCCGCCCCTTTCGGGTCGTTTTTGTGGGGCGTATGCAATACGCCCCTACCCGAGACAACAGAAAACGAAAGATGAACAACGAAAAAAATCAGGTACCCGGCTAAATTGGCCGGCATCCCTGATGCCTTGATTTTCTTTTTCGCTTCCTTTTTCTTGTATCAAGACAAGAAAAGGATGGATTCCAGAAAAAAATTTGATAGCAATCACGATAGAAATATCTCCTGCCGGTAGGGTAGGGGCGTATTGAATACGCCCTACATGTATCCCGCAGGGATAAATGTGGCGACCTATAGATAGATCAGACCGCCCCTATCGGGTCGTTTTTGTGGGGCGTATGCAATACGCCCCTACCCTGACGGACGAAAAATAGGGCATCCAACAAACATGTATTCGCCCCTGTCGGGTCGTTTTTGTGGGGCGTATTCTTTTGCGCCCTACCCTGACGAACGAAAATGGGGCATTCTTTTCCCCTTTCGAGGCTATTTTTTTGTTCGGATTGACGGGCTATCATCTCGGCGGCAGCCTCGAGCGTGGCGTACCATTCGGTTCCGAACTTACTGATAAGAGGTTCGCGCAGGAAACGGTAGGCTGGAATGCCCAACCGTTCACCCAAAATTTCTGCGGGACGACATACCTCCCACCGATGAAGGTTGACGGCGCGGAATCGACGGTACTGCGTGATGCGAACAGGGTACAGTCGGCACGAGATAGGCTTCATAAACGTCGTGCGACCCTCTCGGAAGGCTTGTTCCAGGGCACAATGGCAGGTGCCATCCGGTGCATAACGCGTAAAAACACAATCCCGACCGTTAACAATCGACGTCACCTCGTCGCCATCGGCATCCAAGTACGAGACACCCTGTTGGCGGATCACTTCCCGGGCATCCTCCTTCAACTCATCCCATACCACGGGCAAGGCTTGGCGAAGCAGCTCCGCTTCACCCTTCTCCAGCGGCGCGCCCGACTCCCCCTCAATGCAACAAGCCCCGCGACACTGGCTCAAGTCACACATAAACCGTCGCTCGATCACATCGAGACTCACAATTGTATCTTCTATCTGAATCATATGGGGAAGGTAGATCAAAAAAATGGAAAACTAAAAAAACGAGAGGGTCGGGGAACGTGGTAAACGTTGTGGGTATAAATAGGAGACATCTCCTGCCGGTAGGGTAGGGGCGTATTGCATACGCCCCACATGTATCCCGTAGGGATAAAAACACCTACCCATAGATAGATAAGATCGCCCCTTCGGGTCGTTTTTGTGGGGCGTATTCAATACGCCCCTACCCTGACGGATGAAAATGGAGCATCCAACAAACATTTATTCGCCCCTGTCGGGTCGTTTTTGTGGGGCGTATGCAATACGCCCCTACCCGGGACAACAAAAAAACGAAAAACGAACAACGAAAAAGCCGGGTACGCGCAGGAAGAATCCAGCTACGCACCCGGCGTTTTTTTACGTTTCGTTTTTTTAGTGGCCAACTTCTACAACGATGCGCCCACAGCAATTCGCCGGGGCTGCAGATGTATCGTCAGCGGATGTTGGCGATCGAAATAATATCGGCAAACACACCAGCTGCCGTCACGTCGGCACCGGCGCCGTAGCCCTTAATAATCATCGGGTACTCGTGATAACGCTCGGTGGAGATCATAATAATGTTGTTGCTTCCCTCCAATTCGTAGAAAGGATGGGTGCTACAAACCTCCTCTAAGCCAACCTCGCAGGCGCCGTCGGCCATACGAGCCACGAAGCGCAGGCGCTTGTTTTCGGCGGCGAGTCGTTTGCGCTCGGATTCGAAATGCGCATCGAGTTCGGGGATACGTGCCCAGAAATTTTTCCGCCGACCCGTCGAAGAAGTCGGCTGGGATGAAGAGGCGTTGCTTCACGTCGGCTTGCTCGACCCTATAACCGGCCTCGCGAGCCAAAATGACGAGCTTGCGAACGACATCTTTCCCGCTCAGGTCCACGCGCGGATCGGGTTCGGCGTATCCTGAATCGACAGCCAAGCGGATGGCGCGGCTCATGGGGACTTCAGCGTCGATGGTGTTGAAAATGTAGTTCAATGTGCCAGACAGTACGGCCTCGATACGAATCACATGGTCGCCGCTGTTGATCAAATCGTTGATTGTATGGATGATCGGCAGCCCGGCACCCACATTGGTCTCGAAAAGGAACTTCACATCGCGTCGGCGAGCCGTATCTTTGAGCAAACGATAATGATCATAGGCCGACGAAGGGGCTATTTTGTTGGCCGCAACGACGGAAATGTTCTTATCCAGAAGTGATTCGTAGATAGCAGCCACGTCCTCGTTCGAGGTACAGTCTACGAAGACGGAATTGAAGATGTTCATCTGCAAAATTTCCTCTCTGAGCAAGGCTGGAGACGACGGAACGCCCTCGTTTTTCAATGCTTCTACGAGTCCTTCGGCCTTCAGCCCCTCGCGACGGAACAACATTTTTCCGGGAGTTGGCTACGCCGACAATGTTGAGCTTTTAATCGGTTCTGCTTCTTCAGATTTTTCCTGCTGGCCACGGATCTGTTCGAGCAAATTGCTTCCCACCGTGCCCACGCCAGCGATAAAGAGGTTGAGGACTTTGTATTCCGAGAGGAAGAAGGAGTCATGAATCGAGTTGAGGGCCTTACGCAAGACTTCGGAGCGGATCACAAACGAGATGTTTGTCTCTGACGCGCCTTGTGCGCAGGCTATGACGCTGATGCCAGCCCGTCCGAGGGTGCCGAAGAGGCGTCCTGCGATGCCGGGGTGCGCTTCATGTCTTCGCCGACGATAGCCACCGTGGCAAGCCCCTTTTTCGGCGGTCACGTCGTTGATCTCACCTTGCGAGCGCTCGAGCGAAAACTCTTTGTTGAGGGCTTCTACGGCGCGGTCAGCGTCTTCGTTACGCACGGCGAAGGTGGTGTTGTTCTCCGAGCTGGCTTGCGAGACCATGAAGACGCTTACACCGTTCTCAGCCAGGGTCTTGAAGATGCGGTGATTGACTCCAATCACGCCGACCATGCCGAGGCCTTGCACGGTGACAAGGCAAGTGTTGTCGATAGACGAGATGCCGGTGATGAGGGCCCTTTTGCCGTCCTTGCGACGGTATTCCTGCGTGATGAGCGTACCGGCGCTTGGAGGTTAAAGGTGTTGCAGACGCGGATGGGGATATTTTTTTGTGATAGACAGGGGTAAATCGTTGGCGGATAGATGACTTTCGCACCGAAATTACAAAGCTCCATGGCCTCGATGAAGGAGAGTTGGTCGATGACGTAGGCCGAATTGATCACGCGCGGGTCAGCCGTCATGAATCCATCTACGTCCGTCCAAATTTCGAGCTGTGATGCACCGAGTCGAGCCGCTAAAATAGACGCGGTATAGTCTGATCCGCCGCGACCAAGGTTCGTAATCTCGCCCGTGACGGCATCTGTGGAGATAAAACCCGGCACGAGGGCCACGCGCGGCAACTTTTTTTGAATCGTTCACTGATCAGGCGGTCCGTGACTTCGAAGTCTACGATGTGTTTATCGAAACGGTCGACTGTTTTGATGAACTCGCACGAGTCGTAAAAGCACTGCGCCGTCGATGATATGGGAGATAATGAAGGAGGAGAGTCGCTCGCCGTAGCTGACGATCGTATCGGAGGTCTTGCGAGAGAGGTCACGGATCAGGTAAACCCCTCGATAGATGTTTTCAAGCTCTCCGAGCGTCTCGCGAACGTGCCTTTTTACGCTTTCACGCGACACTTCGGGCACGATACCGTCTATCACCTCGTCATGACGGCGCACAATCTCCGCGTATTCGGCTAAATAGGCCTCATTACCCTCAGAGGCTAATTTTGAGGCCAATAAAAGTCGGTCGGTAAGCCCGCCCAAGGCCGAAACAACCACTATAACCTCCTCGTCTATGGCTTCTACGATGCGTTTTACGTTCGCCAGTCCCTTGACAGACCCTACCGAGGTCCCTCCAAACTTCAATACTTTCATTTTATTCTATTCTTTGATCCGATGATGTGATACAATTCTTTGATTTGGCCATTTTCCCTATGCATTATGGGCACCGTTTGGGCTTGAATGTGGAAAAAAATAAACGGCAAAAAGCGGCCGCAAAGGTAAACTCCTGCGCCGATTGCTAATTGATGGCCCTCAAATGTGGATCGGATCGGTCGCCCGCGTCCAGTTTTTCCGCCTCCATCTGCGGAGGATCCTCCGCCCCTCCACCTCCCGCCCCTTCATTCTTTCATGCATGCCCCATCGACGCCGCTCCATCCCCTTCCAACCGAGATGCATTCCCTGTTCTGGATTTTTTTGAGGAGGGTATTTTTTTCCATGGTATGTCTCATCACCGCCGCTCCATCCCCTTCCAACCGAGATGCATTCCCTGTTCTGGATTTTTTTGAGGAGGAACGTTTTTTTCGTGAGATGGGTGACTTTTTGGCGTGTAAGTGGCTTATATTTGAGACGGATCCTTTGCCTTGCATTTTTTTGAGGGAATGTTTTTTTCGTGAGATGGGTGGCTTTTGGCGTGTAGGAGGCTTATATTTGAGATGGATCCTTTGCCTTACATTTTTTTGAGGGGAATGTTTTTTTCGTAAGATGGGTGACTCTTGGCGTGCAGGTGGCTTGTAATTGAGACGGATCCTTTGCCTTACATTTTTTTAGAGGAACGTTTTTTTCGTGAGATAGGTGACTCTTGGCGTGTAAGTGGCTTGTATTTGAGACGGATCCTTCGCCTCGCTTTTTTTGAGGGGAATGCTTTTTCGTGAGATGGGTGACTTTTTGGCGTGTAAGTGGCTTTGTAATTGAGATGGACCCTTTGCCTCGCATTTTTTTGAGGAGAACGTTTTTTTCGTGAGATGGGTGACTCTTGGCGTGTAAGTGGCTTGTAATTGAGACGGATCCTGCGCCTCGCTTTTTTTGAGGGGAATGTTTTTCGTGAGATGGGTGACTCTTGGCGTGTAAGTGGCTTGTATTTGAGATGAATCCTTCGCCTTGCATTTTTTTGAGGGGAACGTTTTTTTCGTGAGATGGGTGACTCTTGGCGCAAAAAAAGCCCCCGAGCAAAAGGCATGCGCTGTCTTCAGCCCGGGGGTGAATAATTTGCTTGTAGCGGCTTGCTATTCCATCGTCAAATCTTGATGTAAATATTCCGCTTATAGAGCACGTAGCCAATGCACCAACATGAACAGACAAGGAGTAGTGCGTAGGCCAGCGATCCGGGGTATTCACCGAGCAGAGGACGCAATACATCGCCGTAGATGTAGCCTCCCAGCGAGACGAGATTCACCGTCAGCGTGTGGAATACGGATATTCCCCAGCAGAATAGCGAAAACGGCAGCCAATACGTACATAAATAGCGGGTTGACACCGAATGACTCGAAGAATCTGCACCATCTGCGGTGCCCACGTACGTCAATAATCCACACGAGCAGGGCCAACAGTGAGGCAGCCATACCGCATGTGGTAAGTACGAACGTTGGCGACCAGATCTTCTTGTTTATCGGGCAGCCGTAACTTAGTAACCAGCCACTGAGAGCCATAGCCGTACCGACGAGGAAGAGTCGGAGCATCTTGTCTCTCACATCCGTGACGCCGATGAGCAATGCGCCGCAGCAGAATCCGACAAGCACGTGCGCTATGGCGGGTAATGTGCTGAGGAGCCCCTCCGGCTCGATACCGTTGTCCTTATACATGTGGTCAGGGCCGAGCACAGCGCGATCGACGACAGATAAAATGTTTGTCTCATCGTACGCGAAACCATTCCCGAGGAAGAGTAGCACGGTGTATCCCGCAAGGATGGCACCGATAAGGAGAGGTATGCGTCGGTGAGGGATAGTGAGAGCGATGAGGGCGGTTGCGCCGTAGCAAAGTGCCAGTCGCGGCATGACGCCGAGGATCCGCAGGTGACCGAAGTTGGTCACTGCACGCCAGAGGCGGCTCGCAAAGGATAGATCTGCTTCTTCGGCCAAGGCGTGCCATGTTCTGCAGGAAAGTCCAAACCAAGCGATGGCCAGTCCGATAGCGAAAATGACTGCGGTACGGCGTACGATCTTTCGCGCGGTACTTGCACTATAAGTGAATTGGTACTTGCGCAGGGAGATGTAGGTCGAAATGCCCATGATGAACATAAAGAAGGGGAAGACGAGGTCTGTCGGTGTGAGACCATTCCATTCAGCATGGCCGAGCGGAGCATAGACGTACGACCAAGAGCCGGGATTGTTCACGGTGATCATTCCGGCGATGGTGATGCCGCGCAAGATGTCGAGCGCAAGCAGTCGTTGAGTAGGTTGATGGGACATGGGTGTTCGGTAGGCTTATTTGTAGAGATAGTATTTGCGAGAGAGGCGTCGGAAGGCCGCAACATCCTTCATCCAATAGTCACGCACGTCGTTCCAACGGAATCGTTGGGTAAAGCGCCGACGAATCTCGGGGCTGCCGCATACTTTATCGAACATACGGAGGCGGGATGAGTCAGCTTCTTGAAGCGGACTATGGTTAGGGTAGAGTGCGACAGCCTCCTGCATAACGAGGAATTGCAATTCACTGAGCGGCGCGTGCCGTGTGTCGATCAAATGCACCTGAATACCTTGGATGAATTCACCCTTGAATGATGCGTAGAATGGCTTGAGGTAAATCGGACGGAAGATTACGCCGGGCACACGGAGGGTGTTCATACGCCGCGCAAGTTGTGGGCCGTTGATCCAGGGGGCTGCAAAAAGTTGGAAGGGGAGGGTGTAGCCTACACCAATGGAGATCGTGCCGAGTTCGCCGAGTATACCTGTAGCGGGATAGTAGTGTGCTGTTTCGGGATGAGGAATGTGCGGTGAGGGTAGCACCCACGGCAAACCTGTCTCGGGATAGGACATCCGACGACGCCAGCCTTTCATCTTCACGACTTGCAGTCGGCAACGCTGTCCGATCATCCTTTCCTCATTGAGTAACCGGGCCAATTCGCCGCAGGTGAGGCCGTAGACGTAGGGAATGGGATATGGGCTGACGAAAGACTGGTATCCGTCTTCCACGATACAGCCCTCTACGCGTTCGCCACCTAACGGATTGGGCCGGTCGAGTACCATGAACTCTATGCCGGCTTCAGCGGCGGCCTCCATCGCCAGACCCATTGTGCTGATATAGGTGAACGACCGGCAGCCAATATCTTGTATGTCATAAACGAGGATGTCAATCCCACGCAGCATGTCGGGCGTTGGCTTGCGGGTATTGCCATACAGCGAATGGATGGGTAACCCTGTGGCCGGATCGACAGTTCCGCCGACCGTGTCGCCTGCATGGACATTGCCGCGGACTCCATGTTCGGGACCGTAAAGAGCAACTAAGCGGACGTTGGGGGGCCTCGTGCAGGATGTCGATTGTCGACCGTAGGCGGTGATCAACTCCCGTGGGATTTGTGATGAGCCCTACGCGCTTGCCCTCGAGTCGCCGAAAATGTTCGTCTTGCAAGACCTCTATGCCGGTCTTGACGCGTACTTTCTGCGCCGAGGCAACTATTCCGAGTGCGAAGTAGAGAATCAGGGAAAGGAACAGGTATCGTTTCATGATTTCTTCCCGAAAGCGGGATCTATTTTGTTCCTAACTAAGACGGAGGCCAAGATGCCGGGCAGTGTACAGATACACACCCAGACAAAAGAAGGGCGTGTAGCCGATCGTATCTTGTATCCATCCGGCAGCCATCCCGGGGAGCATCATCCCGAGAGCCATGAATCCCGTGCCGATGGCATAGTGTGCGGTCCTATGTTCGCCCTCGGCGATATAGATCAGGTAGAGCATGTAGGCCGTAAAGCCAAACCCGTAGCCGAGTTGCTCGATAGCCACGGCCACGATGACCTGCCATGCGTCCGGATGGACTGCCGATAGATAGATGTAGAGGGCATCGGGCAGGTTAATGGCCAGGGCCATCGGAAGAATCCAGCGACGGAAGCCGTGGCGAGAGACGACAATCCCGCCCAGTACGCCTCCAAGTAACAGGGCAATAACACCTATGGTGCCGTAGATCATCCCCACCGTCGCAGTGGACAGTTCCAAACCGCCCGCCGCATGCTTGTCCAGCAGAAAGGGCGATGCGATTTTCACGAGCTGCGACTCACCCAAGCGGTACGTGAGGAGGAAGAAAAACATCAGTCCGAGGTGCTTCTTCTGGAAAAAGGTAACGAAGTGTGGAAGAAATCACTGGCCAGCTGTCCGACCGATAGCTCGGTGCGCGGCGCATCACTGGCCGGCCGTGGGAGGACTATCTTATGGTAAAGCGTTAGGCCGATGAACAGTGCGGCCAGTAGGTAAAACGTCAAGCTCCAGGCCATCGGGATGCGAAGCGGGGTGTCAGGGAGCAACGTGCCGGTCTCTAATGCACCCGCCAGCATGACCAAAATGCCTTGCCCGAAGATGGTGGCCAGGCGGTAGAACGTGTTGCGTATCCCCACAAAGAAGGACTGCTCGCCGCTGTCTAAGGCTAACATATAATATCCATCGGCGGCTATGTCGTGGGTTGCCGATGCGAAAGCCAATAGCCAGAAGAACGCTAAGGACAGTTGCAAATAGTACGCCGTTGGGATAGAGAACGCTATGCCGGCGAAGCCTGCGCCGATCAGCAACTGCATCGTGACGATCCACCAACGCTTCGTCTTAAGCAGATCGACAAATGGGCTCCAGAAAGGCTTGATCACCCAAGGCAGGTAGAGCCAGCTGGTATAGAGCGCGATGTCCGTGTTCGATAGTCCGAGGCGCTTGTACATGATGACCGCTATGGTCATCACGGCCACATAGGGCAGCCCTTCGGCAAAATAGAGGCTGGGGATCCACCGCCAGGCAGATCGTTTCGGTGAAGGGTTCATGATATTTCTTCGTGCATGCGGATCCGCGCTTGGAGCTCCCAGGTGCGGATTTTTGTCTTTGTAGAAGTTATTGCGGTTCGATCGGGTAACGTCGAGCGCAGCGTCTGAGTTGTCCTCCCACCGACGGCAGATATAAATCGGATCATAGATCCTGCCGATGCGATAGTTCCGCGACACGGTCAGTCCGATGGCATAATCCTCGCCGTAGCTTGTGTTGGGTAAAGGCAACGCACGGAGCAGCGGCGTGTAGAAGGCCCTCGGCGCCCCCAGACCATTCACCCGGAGGGCGTTATTATGGCCATTCTCGGGTGTCCACTCCTTATGGTCAATCAGACCGGGTGGGATGGGCTGTAGGTGAAAGTCAGTCATTTGGTAAGATCCTATGACCATCGCGCACTGTTCTCTGTGGAATGTTTCGACAACGGTTCGTAAGGTGTGTTCGTCTTTATAGATGTCGTCACTGTCCAATTGCACAGCGAAGCGCCCGCAGGCGTCATGCTGCACGCCGAGGTTCCAACAGCCGCCGATCCCGAGGTCATTCCGCTCGGGGATGAGGTGAATCACGCGCGGATCATCGGCTGCGTAGCGGCGAAGGATGTCGGTCGTGCCGTCCGTCGAGTGGTTATCGATAACAATGAGATTGAAATCAAACGGCGCTTGCTGACTCAGCACAGAGCGGACTGCATCTTCGATCGTTCGCACCCTATTGCGTACGGGGATGATGACCGAAGCCTCGCGTGTAAACCCTGTGGCGTCGAGTGCGAGGGGCTTAATCTCATCCGGCGAGATATATGCGCCGACGGAACGGAGGTAATCCGTGCATGCGCGTTCCATCTCGATTTGTGATTCCCTATTGCGGGGATCTACGTAGTCGAAGATCTTCTCCCCGCTCTTCCGCCGATCGCTGAGCACCTCGGTATATAAATACTCGTCGAGGTGCACAATCGGAGCCCGTTCGGACAGTCGGAGGCGCAGATCATAGAGTCCAGCGAAATGGTAGGAACTACTCATCGTCACGGCCGTGGCACGAAAGACATTTGCACGGAACATCATCACGGAGCCGAACTCGAAATCGTCGCGCAAACTGCCCCTCTGATAGTCGATGACTGGTGCCGGGCGTTGCTCATCGCCATCCTGCTGATAGCGGTCTGCATAAACCATGCTCGCATGCGTATTCTCCATCACTTGGACCATGCGTTCCAAAGCCAGATAGCCCAGCCTGAGGGGTGTGTACTTCGTATAATAAATAAGATAAGGTGTCCCGCGGCTCATTCGGGCCATTGTAAAAATGGCTTCGGTGCTCTGGAGCGACGGCATATATAGAATATCTTCTCGGCCAGTGCTTCGTGCCAGCTGCTCGTCTGTGGTGAGCATCACGATGCGACTGACGATCGGGCTGGCGGATAGTTCTTCAATGATGGGGGCTACTTGCTCTTTGTCGGCTAAGGGGACAAAACAGGTAATCTGATCTTTCATTTGATGTAAATGGTTGGGGTGCGCCCTCAGGCACACCAGTTAAGTGGTTTGAATGATGGGGCAAACGTAGCTGTTTGCCTGTTGGTTATGAAGCATGGTGGGTAATCGTTCCTTGTCAGACCTACTCCGCAGTGCGATCAGTTCCCATCCAAGAAGCCGAGCACGGACTGCATGATGCGATCGCGATCCGACGCTTTCTTGATCGACTCGAAGGGAAAGCCGAAGACGCAGGTGCGGTATTTTCCCGCATAGACTACGCCGGCGCTGATCCGCGTCTCCGCATAACGCATGACCGTATGTCCCGACTCATCGGCTGGTTCGATGCCATCGGGCGACTCAACCACGTAGCCGTCAGGGTTGGGTTCCGCATAATATTCGAAGGTTCCGTCGAAGGCAGGGTAGGGTGATACGATGCCGCGCACCTGGCCCGTAGAAGACGCCTGCCCAACGCGCCATTTGAAATGTAGGGTATTCGTGGCGAAGAATTGGTCTGCGGGCGTCGATTGAGGACTGTTGAAGAGGTCCGATCCCACGTAGGCGCCAGAAACGAAGATGCGCCCGCCGCGCTTGCAGTGATCCGTCAGCGCGCGCTGCATTCCGCGGCTAAATGCCTCGAATTGCAAAGGCGTGACGCCCCCCGTCCCATCTTCGTGCGTCGCTGTTTGCCTAAGATTAGGTCAATGATCCGGTAATTCTTGAGGTCTACCATTTGATCTCCCACAGCCTCGTTGCTACATGATACGAAAGAATAACCCGCACGCAAGATGGACTGGCCGTGCAGGGCGGGATAGTCGAATGTATTACCAGCTATGACGACGGTATCATAGTTCGAACGACTGTCGCCGAACCCAGCCGCGTCGTCGTCCGTCCACTGTGCCGAACGCCGAAACTCCTTCATGCTGCCGATATAACTGATATCATTGATATAGGGCACGCCATGATCCGTCCAATCGGTGAACCCGGCTAAACTGTCTGTGGAGAAATCATCCGGCGCACTAACCCTGTCGAAACCGTTGATCACCATGACCACGCCGCGCTCCTGCTTAGCGCGTCCTGCGGAGAGGGTCTCCGACGGGAAGCTCTTCCGCCGTCGTTCACCGCGGTCACCTGATAGCTGTAGACCACGCCTGGCTGCTGCGCATGGCGGAAGGTCGGCTTGCTGACTAAGGTACCGTTATCGAATGCGCCATCCCCCTCGCGGATGTACACAATATATTGTTTGGCTTCCGCAGTCGGCTCCAAGGGGTCCTGCACTGCGCGCCATGAAAGCTCAGCCTCTCCCTCGCGGACGAAGCGCAACTGCATATGATCGACAGGCAATGGCTGCACGGCATACTTTCGCCCGTAACGATTGGCTAAGAAGCGCAGCATTCCCTTATAAATCGCTCGGCTGACGGTGAACCGAAAACGCGGATCAAGTCCCAATCGCATATCGGCGAAGTTCTGGTGCGAAAGGAGCTCCAGCAACATCGCCGGCACGCGAGGTGTCCGCGCCTCGGAATAAGGCCTATTCCACATCGCCCGACGCCTCCAGCGCGGCTCATAGAGGGCGCGCACATCATGTACGATGGAGCTTTGCACTATATCGGTAAGGTCTCGCGAGGCGTAACGTGTACTGCCGTCTGCAAAGACCCCGTCGTAAACATCCGTACAGAAGATGCCCAAGGTGCCGACCATGGTCGAGTCGTTCGTTGTCGTACCCGCATCGGAGTGGAAGGCAAAAGAGAGATCGATCGGGATACCCAATCCCGGCTCTTGGGGGTTCGCCGAGGTGCCACCGGCTAAAGTAATTCACCCATTTGCCTCGTCCGCGATAATCGTCCGTATAGTCATTCTTTCCGCCCGATGGTGAATAGATCGAATCCGGCACACCCGCCCACTGCATCCAGTAGCGTGCCGCTTCGGTGAATCGGGGGTATCCGCTCGTCTCGCTGGGGTAGGGCGTCGTTGGCGCCTCATCCTCCTCGGTGGACGAGGCACTATGCACATTCGTCGTGGCTCGCTTGTCGAGCGTTACCCCACGCGCAATGTTTCCTTTTCCTCCGCCAATCTTCACGCCATCTGCCGTAACGATCTCGCCGCCGCGACCCGTCAGGTTGCTGAGTTCCACACGCCCCGAAGGATTACGACCCCGGTCGAAATCGAAGTGCCCCAAATAGATCCATGTACCGCCCCCCATGCGCTGATTGACGGCAAATCGCGTGCTGCCGCCCTTATGGTGCACTGTGTAGAGGGCCTCTTCGGTACTATTCGGCAGGGTCTTATAAGAAACGTATACCGCATAGCGTCCTGCGCGTGGGATGTCCGGCGTCCACTCCGCTGTACTTTCTTTCCCCTTGGCAATACTTTCCACTGCGCGATAGGTGCCCTCACGAAACGGATTCTCCTGTCCCGTATAACGATCTCTGAGGTGGGAAAAAGCCTTTACCCTCCCCCGCGCGCCAGGCCATCTTCGCGTTTTTTTCTCCGTATATGTCGATCGGTTGCGACATCCGTCATTATCGATAATGATTTCCACCCCTTGCGTGTCGCGCTCACGCGGTAGGAGTACGTTGGCACCAGCCCGCTCAAGCATGGGTACAAGATAGGGCAACACATAACTCTGCGTGTATAGATCCTCTACGGTGCCAAATGTCCGTGCGCGCTGCCATTCCCAGCGTCCAAGTTTGCGTTCGTAATAGAGTCCATGACTCTGCCAAAGGGCGATATGTCGGCCGTTCAGCCCATGCTTAGCCGTCGCAGGGGAGGATAGCCGAGTGATGAGCGGATGATCAGATCCCGACCGCGGAGGGTCGATCTTTTTACTTTCTCCGGCACGGTATGCCGCCGGCACAAGGTCGCTAATGGATTGCCCGTCTGTCCTGATCTCTATGCTGTAGTCTCGATAAGATTTCGGGAGCATGGCGCTCAGGTTGAGGAGGGCATCTTTCACATCCGGTTCGCGCATCGGGATATAAGAGAGGGTAACATCCGCATAAAAGATGATCTTTCGCCCGGCCGTCCGGATAGAGTCCACGGTGACGTTGCCCACATGGGCGCGCCGTTTGGCCCATGTAGAGATACGTTGCTGCCTTCTGCGAGAGATCCTTGGGAAGTGTTTGCGCCGCGCTGTTGGCGGTCGATAGGCCGCTGAGCATAAACAAGCCCAGCAGATACTGTCCTGCATAGCGCGCGAGACAGTAGATCGTGTGATTATTCATGTGGTGTACGCTTTTGTTCATCTTAAAATGTAAAACAAAGGTATCCATTCATTCGACAATGACCAAGTGCGAGCAAAGTTTCTTACCCATTTCGTGCGCTGGATCATGTATAGGGCATTGTTTTGTGAGGTCTTTTCCTAACATGATGGATCATAGGATAAGGTAGAGTCTATTACGCACTGTGCGTGATTTATGTGTTGAGTAATTTTTGCTTATTTCGCGGATCGTAGGATGGTCAATCCGATGCAGTGAGATCTGCTCCGCGCATCCAATGACTTGCAAAAAGGGTCTGTATATGGCTTCCTATATAGAGAGTGACTAATAAACAGTCGATGTATAGCCTATCTGACGCTAAGTAGGATGGTGAAATCGCCTAAGTAGCTATGATTCATTGCACTGTAGGATGAAAAAACAAATGCTGATTTTGCGTTCCGCAGTGTGCAGAGTATAGAATACAAGTCTTGATTGATCACTCCGCAGCGTGCAGGGTCCAAAAACAGACTTTGTTTTTGCGCCATGCAGTGTGCAGACCCCAAAAACAAGTTCTGTTTTTGCATTCCGCAGCGTGCATACCCCGAAAACAAACTCCGATTTTGAACTCTGCACACTGCGAAGTCCAGAAAACAAGTTTTGTTTTTGAGGTCTGCACGCTGCGGAATCCAGAAAACAAGTCTTGATTTTGCACTCTTCAGCGTGCGGAATGCAAAAAATGACGCTTGAAAGGCTGTCAAATAATGAAAGCTATCGAATGTATTTTCCGTGAATAGTATGCAAATATATAGAATAGGAGTCAATACGTGGATGGCTTAGGCATTTAATGATCTGCACAATAGACAATCTTTATACCGCATATCGATGGAATGATCTGCATGATTGTATCGCCGTTTGATGCAGATTAATCCCGCAACGAGAGGGGTTGAAAAAAATAATGCAGATGGTTTTGCAATGGATACGAATAAGTGACTTACATTTGCGGCCATAATCATCATGATTCATTCACACATCAAAAACATAATACGATGAGAGAGATAAAAAGATCGCGAACGATACAACGCGTTACCCTATGGCTATGCATATCGATATGCAGGAGCAAATTTATGGATTGATTCAGCCCTTTGCACCGGAAAAGATTCTGCTGGGCACAACGGATATCCCCTCCTGGAAGAAGGACATTGATCAGGAGAAAGATGCGGTACGAGACACGCCGCCGTCGGAGTCTATTCCATTCTTAACCGCCAAAGGGAAAAAAAGCGGCGGGAGATCGTTTCATCCCTCTTTTTAGAGATCCGCGCCGCGTCGACTTCACCCGTCGAAACCCGCGCGAAAGCTGCTCACCGCCTCCGCCTCGTCATCGATTCCTATAAAGGCCTTCAGCGTGAGAACTTGATTGAGGAAACGGGTCACGTTTCTGGACTGCTCAATGATCTGGATAAGCCTACGGCCACCGCAGACCTGTCCACCCTTGGGCTGACTGAGGTCGTCCAAATGCTCCACACGGTCCATAATGAATATCTTACGCTCCGAGGATCGCGAGTGAAGGACCTCGCATCCGACACCCCTACCCTCTGGCGCATCGTTGCGCGTGAAGAACGATGCGACGGCTGACCAAATCTTTCGCCATATCGAAGCCGCCTATCTGTCCACCACAACCGACGATGACCGCAAAGCTATTGGCGAGCTGATAGACCGCATCAACGCTGTGCTCGGTATGATCAAGACGACGTATCGTCAGCGAATCGCGCAGAAGAAAGCCTCCTCGAAGAAGAAAAAGGGTGGTAAGGATAAGGAGCCGAAGCAGCCCTGAGCCGCCGAAGAACCCTAAGAAAAAGGGAGGAAGAGCCAGACATTCGCCTCCCGGAGGATGAAAAACCAAAGACGCCCGACACCCCCGGAGGCGACACGCCCGAAGAAAACCCGAAGGCGGCGGCGAGACCCCCGAGCCACCGAAGAAACCCGAGAGCGGCGGCAGCCCTGAGATTCATCTCCCGGAGGAGTAGCCACACACTGCGCCTCTGAACCGTTCACCCAGCAGAGGCCGTCCGCGGACTCGAGCATTCTGCCCCTTCTGACCGAGGTGCCTAATCGCAGATTCAGCGTTCAGATCCCTTCCGACCGGAGAATCTAATCGCAGGCTCAGCGTCCAGACCCCCTCAGACCGCAGCATAGGCCATGCGCTTGTCGCATGGCAATCAGGTATCCTGCAAAGTCAGGGTGCCCGATTTTGTATTTAGACCCCTTCCGACTGAGGAGCCTTATCGTAGGTCCATTGTCTAGACCCTTCCGACCGGGAGAGTCTAATCGCTGGCTCAGCGTCCAGCCCCCCTTCGACCGCAGCATAGGCCATGCGCTTGCCGCATGACAATCGGACATCCTGCAAAGTCAGAGTGCCCGTTTTTGTGTGCTGATACTTTCGATCGGAGAGTCCAATCACAGATTTAGTGTTCAGACCTTCTCAGACCGTAGTATAGAGGCCATGCGCTTGCCGCATAGTAATCGGGCATCCTGCAAAGTCAGGGTGCCCGTTTTTGTATGTTGTCCTTCCGACCGAGGAGTCTAATCGCATATTCAGCGTATAGGCCCCCTCCGACCGCAGTATAGGTCATGCATTTGTCGCATAGCAATCGGGCATCCTGCAGAGTCAGGGTGCTTGTTTTTGTATTCAGTCGTTCCCTCGGAAGGACTTTCATTTTCTTTTGGTTAGGGTTGCCATGCCATTGAACGGACCTATTTCTCTTACTTGGTAGGGTAGGCGTGTACCGCATACGCCTCTCAAACGTTCCCACAAAGGGCAACCCATCTCATCGTTGGGTAGAATCGTGGCATCCATCTTTCCACCCCATCCTGCGACGGGGTAGGCAAAGGGGATCAAGAAAGGATAGTCCGGCGGGGGAATAGGGTGACAAAAAAATCCCGCCGATGCATCTCTGCGTCGGCGGGAAGACACAATGTATGACAAGGGAGAAAACTCCCAAAACAGTCGATTAGTTCCTATGCTCCGGTCGAAGCAGGTCGTTGACCGTCTTGACAGGGTTGAAAGTTTCGATCGGCACCTCTACGAAGACCGTATTCCAGTCGCTCATCGCACCGTTCCACAGTCCGGGCAGCTCAAGAGCCTTGAGCTCACGCCCATCCTTACTCTTCTGCGTGATGAATCCCGTGTTACGATCAACAAAGTCAGGCAAGTGGTACTTATGACCGTACGGATCGCGCAGCGCACAGACTATGTCGCAGGGATTGAAGTGCGTACCTTGCTCGAATAGGTGGCGCGCGTTGGGATCGCTCATATCGATCTGCGAACTTTCGAGGATCTGCAGCGAGATGGTGCCATCCGGATCGACCGCAAAGAAGGGTCCGCCGCCCGGTTCACCCGTATTCTTCACCATGCCGCACACCCGGAGCGGCCGCATGAGCTTGCGTCGCAAATAGGCGATGCGATCCTTCAGCTCGGTGGGCATAGACGGATTACGCACGCAGAGCGTCTCGCAGACGAAACGGTCGATCTCGTCCACCTGTTCGGGCGAGCATGCACCGCTGTCGATCAGTCGTACATAGTTAGAAATGCGATCGTGCAGGTCGACCAGTATACCCGCCAGAAGTTGTTTGTAGGTTACGGTCACGGGTTTCATGCGGTCGGGGACTACGTTGTCGATATTCTTAATGAAAACAACATCCGCGTCCATCGCGTCGAGGTTACCAATCAGCGCGCCGTGTCCACCGGGGCGGAAAAGGATCGTACCGTCCGCCTCGCGGAAGGGCTGATTCTGCAAATCCACGGCAACCGTGTCGGTGGAAGGCTGCTGCGTACTGAACGAGATGTCATACCGTACACCGTAACGACTCTCGTATGCAGGTACGACACGCCGCACCAGCTGCTCGAAGAGTGCCTGATGCTCAGGCGAAACGGTTAGGTGGATGTTCACACGCCCCGCTTGATTACGTGCGTAGAGTGCACCCTCCACGAGATGTTCCTCGAGTGCCGTCCGCGGACCGTCAGCCGATCCGTGAAAAAGGAGCAGTCCCTTCGGCAGTTCGCCATAGTCCATCCCGCGCGCCTCGAGCAAGTTAGCGACGACAGCCTTATACCGCCCCGCGGCGATCAGCTCATGCACGCCCATTCCCTCATTGGTGCGGCATGCAGAGTCGAGCGTACCGAAGAAGGCGAACGAGTCAATCTGGTCGAAGAAGGTGCGTTCGAAGTCCGTCGACGGACTATCCGACGGGGAGGACAGGAATGCGAAGAGGTTCTTGAACATCCGGCTGGCTGCACCAGAGGCCGGAACGAATTTGAGAATGTGGGCATCGCGCGTCAGATAAGTGTTCCAACGTTCAATGTACTGGGCAAGCTCTTCGTCGGACACTACGCGGATACCGTTTCCAGCAGTTGCGGAGGCCACGAGGGAGAGAAATGGAAAGCCGTTCGCGAAGCATGCCAGCTGTTCATTCAGTTGGGCTTCGGTGATTTTCTTATCGGCCAGATGCCGAATGTCGTCTGAGCTAAGTGTCATAAGGCGTATCATTTATGTTGGTTGATGCCCCAAAGATCCGCAAGGTTCCTCGATGCTGCAAACGATCCATCGACCGTCTGCGTAGCAGCTATCCCGCACCGCGCAGCCCTCTACCGACAGCGTCGTCTGACCTGTTATTCCTTGCGCAGACTCCTATCGCGTAAAACGGAAAACGTACCGCCCCGAGCGCAGACTTGCGCTTGCGATTTCCGCGACCCAGTATAAACAGACAGAGGGCGCCGGAAAACGTATCCGACGCCCTCTGTCCGTATGGCGGAGAATGAGTGATCACGCTTCGAAAGGGATTCTCATCTGTATGTGGGGGTGTGATTCAGCGGTACAGACGTCCCAGAGCATACTGCGGAATAGGTCGTTCGCAGACAAAATCAATCCCGCCTTATTGTCCCGGATCAGTTGATTGCATCCGAGAGGTGGCCATCTCCCACATTACCCGGGAAGGCGAAGACGTCGCGGCTATTGGCGAAGGCGTGGGTGGCCGTGGAGAGCGCCCCACCCCGCTCAAACGATTCGACGACAACGATTGCATCTGAGAGACCGGCAATCAAACGGTTGCGCTTTTAAGAAGTTCTCACCTGCGATGGGTGTCTCGGACGGGTAATCGGTAAACAATCCGCCCCGCTCGACCATCCTCCGCGCGATCTCGCAGTGGCTCTTCGGATAGCAATTATCGAGTCCGTGAGCAAATACCCCGACCGTCGGAAGCCCGAGTTGCAATGCTGTGCGGTGAGCACATACGTCGATACCATACGCTAACCCACTGATCACAAGCATCTCTGGGAAAAACTTTAGCCACATCTCGAAGTAAATTCTCTGCAAGCCGTAGTCCGTAAGAGGTGGCACGCCGAGTCCCCACCACGCCGATCACCTTCGGCGCATTAAGATCGGCAGTTCCTCGGTAGTAACATACGATGGGCGGATTGTCATATTCAGCCAAACGGCGCGGATAGTCCGGATCCGTGATGGTGTAGAGACGTATGCGATGCTGCTCGATAAACCGCGCTTCTTGCTCAGCACGCCTCAGCCCTTCCTCCATCCGACTAACAATCCGCGATGCAGGATATCCGCTGCCCAATCCACGCGCAATCTCCCACGGATGACTGCGGGCCGCAAAGACTTCAGTCGCCGTTCCAAAAATGATCTAATAGTATGTGCGCCTTTGGCGTTGTTGATGCCTTCTGTCATCGCCAGAGCCATCATGCAGATTCGTTCATTGTCAATCATGTCTTTTTGGTTTTTTTGTGATGTGGACAAAGGTAAAGATTACGTCTGATCCCAGATGGATATGAGAAGAGGGCGCCGAAAACAAGTTCCGACGCCCTCAGTGCGTATTGTCGTGCAACTCAGACATCCGAGTGCAGCGTAGAGATCAGTCTTTGAGTTTTGCTGAGATGAACTCGCGGTTGAGGCGTGCGATGTTCAGGACAGAGATACTCTTCGGACATTCGGCCTCACAGGCACGCGTATTCGTACAGTTACCGAAGCCGAGCTCGTCCATCTTGGCCACCATCGCCTTAGCGCGGCGTGTAGCCTCAACTCTTCCTTGTGGGAGGAGTGCCAACTGACTGACTTTGGCCGATACGAAGAGCATGGCCGATCCGTTCTTACAAGCGGCGGCGCAGGCGCCACAGCCGATACAAGCGGCGGCATCCATTGCGAGGTCGGCATCCTTCTTCGGGATCGGTATGGCGTTGGCGTCAGGGACACCGCCAGTGTTGACCGATACGAAACCGCCAGCCTGCATGATCTTGTCGTACGCTTGACGATCCACCGTGAGGTCTCGGATGATGGGGAAGCCAGCCGAGCGCCACGGCTCGATGGTGATCGTTTCGCCGTCGTGGAACTTTGCGCATGTGGAGCTGGCAGGTGGTGATGGCGCTGTCGGGGCCGTGCGGGTGGCCGTTGATGTAGAGCGAGCACATGCCGCAGATACCCTCACGGCAATCGTGATCGAAGAAGACAGGCTCGCGGCCTTCGTTGACAAGTTGCTCGTTAAGTACGTCGAGCATCTCGAGGAACGAGCTGCCCTGCGAGATGTCCTTCAGTTGGTAGGTTTCAAAGGCGCCCTTCTCTTTCGGTCCTTTCTGGCGCCAGACTTTCAATGTTATATTGATATTCTTATCCATGATTCGGTCGTATTTGAGTAGGGGGGTTACTTCTTGTAGTTACGTGTCTGCGGTACCACAAACTGATAGTTCAGCATCTCTTTCTGCATGACGGGATCCTTGTCCTCGCCGCGGTATTCCCAGCAGGAGACGTACATGAATTTGTCGTCGTGACGCAGAGCCTCACCTTCCTCTGTCTGGTGTTCGCTGCGGAAGTGTCCGCCGCAAGACTCCTCGCGGTCGAGCGCATCGTGTGCCATAAGGGCACCCGTCTCGATGAAGTCGGCCAAACGGAGAGCTTTCTCGAGCTCTACGTTCAGGTCGTAAGGCTTACCCGGGATACGGACGTTCGACCAAAATTCTTTCTTCAGCTCTTTCAGCTTTTCGATGGCTTCCTTCAAGCCGGCAGCATCGCGCGCCATACCGACATGTTCCCACATGATGTGGCCCAGCTCCTTGTGGATGCTGTCCACGGAGCGCTTGCCCTTGATGTTCATCAGTGTCTCGATGCGGTGGCGCACCTGTTTCTCTGCTTCTTCAAACTCGGGCAGATCGGTGTGGAAGTGAGGCACCTGGATTTGGTCGGCCAGATAGTTCTGGATCGTGTAGGGGAGCACGAAATATCCGTCGGCCAAGCCTTGCATTAGCGCCGAGGCACCGAGGCGATTGGCTCCGTGGTCGGAGAAGTTGGCCTCGCCGATAGCGAAGAGTCCCGGAATGCTGGTCATCAGTTCGTAGTCTACCCAAATGCCGCCCATGGTGTAATGGAGCGCGGGGAAGATCATCATCGGCGTCTCGTAGGGATTCTCGTCGACGATCTTCTCATACATCTGGAAGAGGTTGCCGTATTTCTGCTCTACTACGTCACGGCCGAGGCGCTTGATGGCGTCAGCGAAGTCGAGGTAGACGGCCAGACCCGTATTGTTCACGCCGAAGCCTGCGTCGCAACGTTCCTTGGCGGCACGCGAAGCTACGTCACGCGGTACGAGGTTACCGAAGGCCGGATAGCGACGCTCCAGATAGTAGTCACGGTCTTCCTCTTTGATCTGCGTCGGTTTCAGCTTGCCTGCGCGGATGGCTTGTGCATCCTCGAGTTTTTTTAGGCACCCAGATACGGCCATCGTTACGGAGCGACTCGGACATCAGCGTCAGTTTCGACTGGAACTCGCCGTGAACGGGGATACAGGTCGGGTGGATCTGCGCCATACAAGGATTGGCGAAGTAGGCGCCCTTCTTGTAGCACTGCCATGCGGCCGAACCGTTCGAGGCCATGGCGTTCGTAGAAAGGAAGAAGACGTTGGCGTAACCGCCCGTGGCGATCACTACGGCGTGGGCAGCGTAACGCTCGATGGCGCCGGTGACGAGGTTGCGGACGATGATGCCGCGTGCACGGCCGTCGACGATAACGAGGTCGAGCATTTCGTGGCGCGTAAACATCTTCACTTTGCCTTTGCCCACCTGACGGCTGAGGGCCGAATAGGCGCCCAGAAGGAGCTGCTGACCCGTTTGGCCGCGGGCGTAGAAAGTTCGCGATACCTGCGCGCCACCGAAGGAGCGGTTGTCGAGCAAGCCGCCGTATTCGCGGGCGAAGGGTACGCCTTGCGCTACGCATTGGTCGATGATGGCGTTCGAGACTTCAGCCAGACGATAGACGTTGGCTTCACGAGCGCGATAGTCACCGCCCTTGATGGTATCGTAGAAGAGGCGATAGACGGAGTCGCCGTCGTTCTGATAGTTCTTGGCTGCGTTGATACCACCCCTGTGCGGCGATGGAGTGTGCGCGGCGCGGGGAGTCCTGAATACAGAAGTTGAGCACGTTGAAGCCCATCTCGGCGAGCGAGGCTGCGGCTGATGCGCCAGCCAATCCGGTGCCGACGATGATGACGTCGAGGCGGCGCTTGTTGGCGGGGTTGACTAACTTCTGATGGTCTTTATAATTGGTCCATTTGTCGGCTAATGGGCCTTCCGGTATTTTGGAATTGATTTCTGCCATGATGATTTTCGAATAATAAATGAGGTGTTTCTATGCGTCACACCTACACATAAGTAATGCTTGTCTTTTCTCTCTCTTGTTAGTTGCTGAGGCTTTGCGCGTAGAAGAAAAGGGTTACGAAGGCGAAGCCTACGCAGATGAGCGTAGCCACGATGGTGGAGATACATTTCCAACGGTTGAACCATTGTTGGTTGTTCCAGCCGATGGTGTGGATGGCGCTCCAGAAGCCGTGCGTGAGGTGGAACCACAGGGCTACGTACCAGATCAGATAGCCCAGAACCACGAGGGGCTGGCTGAAGTAGTAGCGGATGAAGGCGGCTCCGTCTTGCGGAGAGACCATCTGGCCGGCCAACGCCACTTCGTGGTGTCCGGTGAGTTCAGCGAACATCATCTTGTGCCAGAACTGACACAGGTGAAGGCACATGAAGCCGATCACAACCACGCCGATGGCGAACATGTTTTGCGATGCCCAGCTTACGCCCGCCGGACGGGTGTTGACCGCATAGCGATCGTTGCCGCGTGCCTTGCGATTTTGCAGCGTCAGCATCGTTGCATAAACGAAATGGAGCACCACGAAGCCGCCCAATACAACGGTAGCGGCCACAGCGTACCAATTCGCGCCCAACAGTCCACAGATCATGTTATAGGCGTCCGTTGAGAAGACGGCCGCCACGTTCATCGATAAGTGGAACAACAGAAAGAAGATCAAGAAAAGCCCGGAGATACTCATCACTAACTTTTTTTCCCGACGGAAGATTTGACTAACCACATAAGTAAATAATTTAATTGTTTTCTCTGTTCATTCTTTGTGGTGCAAAAGTACGATAAGGCCGGGCATTCACAACTGTTTAGGGAAATATTTCCGTAATGGGTGGAGGCTTGGCGGAACAGACCTGTCGGGGCTGTGTTTAGCGTCGAATCATTTGGGCAGCTCGCTTGTCGGTGCTCTCAAAGCATGGCTACGGGGTGTCGGGGCCCTAAAACGGGCCGCCTTTTTGTATGGCTACGGGGTGTCAGGGGCCCAAAACGGGCCGCCTTTTGTATGGCTACGGGGTGTCGGGGCCCAAAACGTGCCGCCTTTTTGCATGGCTACGGGGTGTCGAGGGCCCAAAACGGGCCGCCTTTTTTTCATGGCTACGGGGTGTTGGGGCCCAAAACGGGCTGCCTTTTACACCGCGACGGGGTGCGCGGGTCCAAAACGGGCCGCCTTTTTACACCGCGACGGGGTGCGCGGTCAAAAACGGGCCGCCTTTTGCATGGCTACGGGGTGTCGGGGTCAAAAACGGGCCGCCTTTTTGCACTGCGACGGGGTGCGCGGTCCAAAACGGGCCGCCTTTTTACACCGCGACGGGGTGCGCGGTCAAAAACGGGCCGCCTTTTTTCATGCCGACAGCCTGCGCGGCGAAAAAGGCGGGCTGTTTTTTTCACAGTTCTTGGGTGCGCGGCGAAAAAAAGGCGGGCTGTTTTTCACAGTTCTTGCCTGCGCGGCGAAAAAGGCGGGGAAGTTTCGAGGCGCCGAAAGGTGTATCCGGCGGTGCGAAGCCACGTGACGACGCGCGGCAGGGCGTCGAACATCCGCGGGGCGGCCTTTGGGGGAGTCGTGGAAGACGATGAGGGAGCCGTTGCGGGCGTAATGGGTGGCGTTATGGAAGACGTCGTCGGGGGTGAGGCGGGGGCTGTAGTCGCGAGTGACGACGTCGAACATGATGAGTCGGTAGCCAGCTGCGCGGAGGGCTGCCCTGCTGAGCGGGGGTGAGTCGGCCGTGCGGGGGCGGAAGAGGGGCTGTCGATCAGCTTGGCGGCTGGGCGGACGTCGGCCATGTAGTCCGACGCGGGCAGACGGAAGCCGCGGATGTGGTGATAGGTGTGATTGCCGACGGTGTGTCCGGAGGCGAGGATGGCGCGGTAGGCTTCGGGGTAACGGCGGACGTTGTCGCCGACGCAGAAGAAGGTGGCGGGGACGGCGAGCTGGTCCAGCAGGCGGAGCAGGCGGGGGTGGTGGCGGCGTTGGGGCCGTCGTCGAAGGTGATATAAACACAGGGCTCTTTCCGCGGGCAGTCGCCAGACTGACCCGGGGAAGAGCTTCCTGTAAAACCAAGGAGGGCGCTCGATGAACATACCCTACGACTCCGCAGAGAGCAGCACGTCTGCACTACGCTGCGAAGTCTACTTGGTTCATTGCTTATTGCCCAGCTGCGGGGCGAGGGTGTTGTAGAACTTGGTGAACTCGTCGACGTACTTGGCTCCGTAGTTCGGGTCGTAGTGCTTGCCGACACCGATGACGTTCTGCACGATGGCCATGTCGCGCTGGAGGTCTTCGCGCACGCTGGCGAACTGGGCCGGCTTGAGGCGGACGTACCAGCGGATGTTGCGCAGGGAGTTCTCAACGATGGCGTCAAGGATGGGTTCGCCCTTGTCCTTCTTGCCGAGCGCCATGTAGGTCTCGCCGATGGCGATGGCGCTGTAGTCAAGCGGGACGTTGAAGGCCGGGAGCACCTTCATGGCCTTGTCAGCTACGGCCAGCGCCTTGTCGCGTTTGCCTTCGCGGATGAGGGCTTGGGCCAGCTCGCCGAAGACGTACATACGGTAGCTCTTGCACATGCGCATCGTGTTCTCCTCGAGGTAAACACCGGGCTTGTCGGCGCCGCCCCACTTGAAGCGGTTCATGACGTTGTCGTACATCTTTTCCGTGTTGATCGGGCGGGCACCCTCGGCACGTGTCGAGAAGGGCACGAGGCGGTAGGCCAAGCCGGTCTTTTGGAAGTAGGGGTCGAGGCGGACGAACTGGTTCGGGTCGACGGTGATGGCGAAGTAGATGGGGCGCTTCCAGTTGTTGGTCACCACCATGTCGAGGATGGTGATGGCTTCCTTACCGATGGCTTGCTTGCCGGAGAGGTCGATGAGGAGCTCCGGGCCATCATCGGGGCGTCTTGCGGATCGATGGCGTTGTTCTGGCGCACAGCATTGGAGTCGATCGGGTAGACGAACTTCTCGGCCGGCAGATAGTCGATCGGCTCATTGACGCCGGGGACGGTCTTCGTGCGTGGGTCGTCGCTGCGGAGCCACTCGAGGGCCTGATTGAGATCCATCTGCTCCACGCGCTTGATGAGGTAGGCGTGGTCGCGGGTGCCCTGGATGTATTGGGCGCGCGTCCAAGTGATGGGCAGCGGCTCGGAGTTGTAAGCCTGACGCTTCATCTGATCCGTGTACCAGTCTGTTTGCAGGTAGCTGGTGTTGCAGACGCGCACATCGGTGCGGATGCCTTCCACCTCTTGGGCATACCAAAGCGGGAAGGTGTCGTTGTCGCCGTTGGTGAAGATCACGGCGTTCGGCTCGCACGACTCGAGGTAGTTGGCGCCAAAGTCGCGGCACATGTAGCGACCCGAGCGGTCGTGGTCGTCCCAGTTCTGTCCGGCCATTTGCAACGGTACGAGCACGCAAAGCACCGTGGCGATGGCTCCGGCTGCAATGCCCGGCAGCTTACCATATTTCTCTATCGCCCGTGCGATGGCTCCGACGCCCAGTCCGATCCAAATGCAGAAGGCATAGAACGATCCGGCGTAGGCGTAGTCGAGCTCACGCGGCTGGTAGGGCGTCTGGTTCAGATAAAGCACGATGGCGATGCCGGTCATGAAGAAGAGTAGGAAGGTGATCCAGAACGACTGCATGCCGCGGCGTCCGCTGCCCAGCTGATAGAAGATACCGAGGATACCGAGCAGCAGCGGGAGCATGTAGTAGACGTTGTGGCCCTTGTTGTTGATGATGTCGTTCGGCATATTGTCCTGCGGGCCAACCATGAGGGCGTCGATGGGTTTGATGCCCGTGATCCAGTTGCCGTTCAGGATCTCGCCGGCGCCTTGGATGTCATTCTGTCGGCCGGAGAAGTTCCACATGAAGTAGCGCCAGTACATGAAGTTCAGCTGGTAGCGCACGAAGAAGACGAGGTTCTCCGCGAAGGTGGGCTTCATGGCCGTCTTCGTCTCGCCCATCAGCTGATACTTGATCGGCGTACCCTTCACGTTGCCCCAAGACTTATACGCCTCCACGTGGCGCGGGTCGGAGCTGAACATGCGGGGGAAGAGCATTTCGGTTTCGCTGACGTATTCGTAATCCGGGGTGACGTAGGAGACGTAATAGCGATCCTTCTCGCCCGGGTTTTTCTTGATCACGCGGCTCCACGTCTTGGGGCCGTCCTTCGATGCGGCTGTGCCATCACTGTTGCGAGCCACCTCGGAGACGTACGTCGGGCCGTAGAGCAGGGGCACGCTGCCGTATTGTTCGCGGGCCAAGTAGCTGCGGAGGGTGAAGATGTCGCTCGGGGCGTTTTGGTTCATCGGCGTGTCGGCCGTCGAGCGGATGAGGATCAACGCGTAGGAGGAATAACCCACCACGATGACAAGCAGTGAGACGAGCGTCGTGTTCAGCGCCGCCACATGGAGTCGTTTCATGCGGAAGAGTGCTACACCCAGCGCTGCGATCAGCAGCACACCGAGCACGTAGCCTTCACCAATGAAGGGGATACCCAGCAGGACGATGGAGAGCAGGAACGAGAGACGCACGCGGAGTGCATTGGGCTCGTCGCGCATCGTCTCCCAGATGGCCCATGCCAGCACAGCGGCCACGATGATGACGTAAGCATAGACGCCCGTATTGTACGGCATACCCATCGCGTTGACGAAGAACAGCTCGAAGAGTCCGCAGACTTCCACCAAGCCTTGCACCACGCCGTACATCATCACGGCCACGAGGGCGAAGGAGATGAGCAGTGCCGTCAGTGTGCCCTTCAGCGTGGGGTTGGGATACTTCCGATAATAATATACGAGTACCATGGCGGGGATACAGAGCAAGTTCAGGAGGTGCACCCCAACGCTGACCCCCATGAAGTAGGCGATGAGCACGATCCAGCGATCGGCATGCGGCCGGTCGGCCACCTCCTCCCATTTCAGGATCAGCCAAAAGACAAGGGCCGTGAAGAGCGACGAAGAGGCGTAAACCTCACCCTCGACGGCGCTAAACCAGAACGTATCGCTGAACGTGTAAGCCAGCGCGCCCACAATGCCACAGCCCATCACCATCACGGTGCGTGCCAGCGTCAGCTCGCGCTTCCCTTCCTTGAGGATAATGCGCCGCGCCATGTGCGTGATGCTCCAAAAAGAGGAAGAGGATGGTCAGGGCGCTGAAGAGGGCCGACATCGAGTTGACCATCTTGGCCACCTGAGCCGTGTCCGAGGTTAGCTGCGTGAAGAGGTTAGCCATGAGCATAAAAAATGGGGCTCCGGGCGGGTGTCCCACTTCTAATTTGAAGGCCGACGAGATGAACTCGCCGCAATCCCAGAAACTACCCGTCGGCTCGATGGTCGACAGATACGTGAACGCCGCGACGAGGAATACGAGCCATCCCGTGACGTTGTCGATTAGCTTGAAATGCTTCATAAAACGATGATATTGTATGCTTTTAGATGTGTCTAAAAAAACGCGCGCAAAGGTACATGCGTGATCTGAAAACGAAAACCGCGGACCCCGAGTGCGGAACCGGGTGAGAGATCAGAGCAGTGCGGCCGACTCACGTATCCGAGCCAAGCGTGTGGCCAGGCTTCGGTCTTCTTTGATTAAGCGCATCGCGTAATCTGTCTGCATACCCATCAAAAGATCGGATGATACGCCAAGAGCTGCCTCAAAGAGCAGGGCTGTGGTCGGGGTTAGTGCACGACGCTCGTTGAGGATGTCGTTCAGTAGTGTAGCTGATACGCCCATCTGCTTGGCCAGCTGGGCCTGACGGATCCCGCGATATTCGATCTCCTCCTTCAGCAGTTCGCCGTGGTGGATCGGGCGGGCACATACGTGGTGTTTCATCGTCGTCGTCATTTGTAGTGGTTTGATAACTCCATGATGTTGCAAATCGTGATGACCATCTCGGAAACGACGTTTTCAATTTTGAACTCGATCCGATACTGATCATTCACTCGGATGGATTCGAGTCCTTCCTTGTCGCCTTTCAGCTTCTCATAGTGCAAGGAATGGATCGGATATAAGTCCTCCGGGCCGGAGGCTTTTTTTCAAGTGTCTTGATACGCAGCTGATACCTTTTTTATGATGTCTGGTTGGAAGCGGTGTTTCTTATCCGCAGTCTTTCCGACCTCATACAGTTCTTGCAGATACTCCTTATCGAATCTGATTTCCATGCCGTTTTATTCGACGAAAGCGGGGCTACTTGCTGTTTAGTGATGGGGGACGAGCCCAACGCCCATCCCCCACACTTTGACTCTGCTTGGCTTACTCCTTCTTTTCGGCCTCGGCTTCGGGCACGAGCTTCAGGTATTCACCATAGCCCTCGGCCTCCATGCGGTCGCGCGGGATGAACCGCAGCGAGGCACTGTTGATGCAGTAGCGCAGGCCGCCGCGTTCCTTCGGGCCGTCGGTGAAGACGTGCCCCGGTGCGCGTTGCCCGTCTTGCTACGCACCTCGGTGCGCTCCATGCCGTGCGAATGGTCGGCGTGCTCCGTGATGAGGCTCTTGTCGATGGGCTTCGAGAAGGCTGGCCAGCCGCAGCCCGATTCAAACTTGTCGGTCGAGACGAAGAGCGGTTCACCCGTGGTGATGTCCACATAGATGCCGGGGCGGAACTCGCTGCAGTAGGCGTTCGTGAAGGGGCGTTCGGTGGCGCTGTTTTGCGTCACGTCGTACTGCTCTTCGGTGAGCGTGCGGCGGAGCGTGGCGTCGTCCTTGCGGCTGTAACGCGGTGCGGGGTTGGCCTTGCGTGCCATCTCGAAGAGGGCCGGCGAGATGTGGCAGTATCCGGTCGGGTGCTTGACGAGGTAGTCCTGATGATACTCCTCGGCGGGGTAGAAGTTCCGGAGCGGCCCTTCCTCCACGGCTACGGGTTTGCCCAGCTTCACGGCCAGGGCAGCGATGGCGCGGTGGATGGTCTCGGCGTCCGCTTCGTCGGTGTAGTAGATGCCCGTGCGATAGCGTGTGCCTTGGTCGTTGCCCTGCCGGTTGAGGCTTGTCGGGTCGATGGTTTGGAAGTAGAGTTGGATGAGCTGGTCGAGGGTGATCACCGCCGGATCGTAGGTCACGCGGACCGTCTCGACGAAGCCCGTCGTCTCGGTCGACACCTCCTCGTAGGTCGGCGCCGTGTCCGTCTTGCCGTTCGCATAGCCCACCTCGGTGCTCATCACGCCACGGATCTGCTTGAAGAAGTGTTCCGTGCCCCAGAAGCATCCGCCGGCAAAGCAGATGGTCTTCGTTCCCGTCTCGTTGTTCGTTAGGGTGGCGGCATTGGCGCGCCCACGTGTCACGGCGCTCCTTCCGGCGAAGAAGAGCGCAACGACACCGGCCGCAGCCGATGCCCACAGTAGGATCTGTTTCTTTCTCATTGTCGTATTCGTTTAATATGGTAGGGCAAAGATAGGGGCGTGGGGGTTACCGGGGTGCACGATTTCCTGACGAAAAAGGCCGCGTCTCGCCCCGCGACATGGGGCAAAATGTCGAGCGACAAGGGCCAACTAAGGATCAAGGGAGGCGTTTCTTTGAGTAATTTTCACCGACGACCTGCCAACGGTGAAAATTACTCAAGGAAATTCCTCCAAAAGAGATCGGTTGGAGGAAATTACTCGGAGAAATTCCTTCAAAAGAGATCGGTTGGAGGAAATTACTCGGAGAAATTCCTTCAAAAAGAGGTCGGTTGGAGGAATTTACTCGGAGAAACGCCTTCAAAAAGAGATCGGTCGGAGGAATTGACTCGGGGAACGCCTCTAAAAGGGATCTGGCGGGGGAATGTGGCGACAGGACACTCCTTTTCTTGCCTTGATGTGGGGAAATGGAGCAAAAGAGCATCAAGGCGTCAGGGAGGCTGGCCTAATGGGACGGGTACCGGGCCCGTATCCGGAGCCGCTTCTCATTCGATGCGTTTGCGGAGGCGGGCGAGGTAGGCGCGCATGGCTTCGGTGTCGTGGCGGGCGATGATGCGCTGGAGCTCGGCCAACTCCTCGCGGATACGCTCAATCTGACCGGGGGTGCGGGGGTTGAAGAGGATCTCGGAGAGCAGGTAGTCGTCTTCGGAGAGTACGCCGCGGGCAATCTTCATGTGGCGCCGGAAGGTGGTGCCGGGCGCGTCCTGATGTTCCATCGTGGCTACGAAGACGAACGTCGAGGCGAAGGGGATGCCGAGCGACTGAGCCACGACGCGGTCATGCTCGTCGAAGGTGTATTCGAAGATGTTCAGCTTGAGCCGGCCGTAGAGGTCTTTGAAGAAGATCCGCCCGAGGTGGTCGCCCTCGGAGATGATGATGGCGTTTTCGTTCATCAGGTTGCCGAGGTTGGCGAAGGTGGGGCCGAACATGGGGTGGGTGGAGACGTAGGGGAAGCCGCAGCGGGCGTAGTATTCGGCCAGGCCGGTCTTGACCGAGGCGATGTCCGAGATGATGCAGCTGGGCCGGAGGCGTGGCAGCACGGCGTCGAAGGCCCTCGAGGGTGCGGCTGAGCGTGACGCAGTTGATGACCAGCTCGGGGGCGAAGGCCTCCACCTCGTCGGGCGAGGCGAGGCGGAGGGCGTTATAGATGAAAACGCATGCGGCGCGGGTCGGACTCGAGGACGGCCACCTCGTGATCGAAGCTGAGCAGGTCGGTGAAGAACGACCCCATCCGACCCTGCTCCGAGGATAAGGATCTTCATGACTCGGTCGCGTTTTCGCCTTGGTTCATCACGATCATCTGCTGGCGCACGGACTCCTCGTGGATGTTCTTGAGGATGGCCTGCACGAAGTCCGGATTCAGCTCCATCGCGGCGCCGGCCTTGGCGCGGTTCTCGAGGATCTCGCCGTAGCGTGGCGACTGGAGGATGGGCATGTTGTGCTCCTTTTTGTAGACGCCGATCTCGCGCGAGATGCGCATGCGCTTGGCCAGAAGCTCGAGCAGTTGCTCGTCCACACCGTCGATCTGTCGGCGCAGGGCGGAGAGGTTCTCCGTCGTTTGCGTGGCGTCACGGATGACGAGCAGGCTGAGCACATAGTCGAGCACATCGGGCGTGATCTGCTGCGCGGCGTCGCTCCAAGCCCTCGTCGGGCGAGCAGTGCGACTCGATGATCAGGCCGTCGAAGTTCAGGTCCCATCGCCTGCTGGCTGAGCGGTGCGATCAGCTCACGCTTTCCGCCGATGTGGCTCGGGTCGCAGATGATGGGCAGGTTCGGGATGCGTCGGCGCAGCTCAATGGGGATGTGCCAGAGGGGCGAGTTGCGGTAGAGCTTCTTGTCGTACGAGCTGAATCCGCGGTGGATGACGGCGATGCGTCGGATGCCGGCGCCGTAGACGCGTTGGATGGCGCCGATCCATAGCTCTAAGTCGGGGTTCACGGGGTTCTTGATCAGTACGGGGATGTCCACGCCCGAGAGCGCGTCGGCCACGTCCCTGCATGGCGAAGGGGTTGACGGCCGTGCGGGCGCCGATCCAAAGCACGTCCACGCCGGCCTTGAGCGCCTCAAAGACGTGGTCGCGTGTGGCCACTTCGGTGGCTACGTACATGCCCGTCTCCTCCTTCACGCGCTTAAGCCACTTCAGGCCCGGTGCGCCGACGCCCTCGAAGCCCCCGGCCGTGTGCGCGGCTTCCAGATCCCCGCGCGAAAGATCTTCACCCCCACGGCTGCTAATGCGTTGGCGGTAGTCATCACTTGCTCTTCGGTCTCCGCGCTGCACGGGCCGGCAATCACCAGCGGACGCTTCTCGTCGACCCCCGGTAATACGATGGATTTCAAATCCAAATTCTCGATTTTTCTTGCTCATTGTCGTATATGTGTAGATGTATGATTCATTAGAAGGTCCGGCTATTCTTATCCTCTTTTCTTCCCTTGATGGAAGAAAAGAGGGCAAAAGAAGATCAAGGCCTCTGCCGAGGCCAGGGAAGTATGGCCGGGTACCCGTCTTTCATTTTTCGATTTTCATTTTCACTCTTTCCAACGCCTCCTCGAGCGCGTCCTCCGGACAACAAAGCGAGATGCGCACGTACTGATCGCCGGCCGATCCGAAGATGAAGCCGGGCGTGATGAACACGTGGGCCCGCTGAAGCACGCGGTCGGCCAACGCCTCGCCGTTCTTTGCCGAGGTCGGCACCCGTCCCCAGAGGAACAGGCCCACCTGCTTCCGGTCGTATTGGCAACCGAGTGCGTCCATGATGCGCTCCGCCAAAATGCGCCGACGGCGATAGACGGCATTCATCCCGTCGTACCATTCGCGCGGCGCTTTGAGCGCTTCCACCACGGCCGACTGCATCGGGCGGAACTGCCCCGAGTCGACATTGCTCTTCACGCGTAAGATCCACTCCACGAACTGTGCATTCGAAGCCAGCATGGCCATGCGCCAGCCCGGCATGTTGTGCGCCTTGCTCATGGAATTGAGTTCGATGCACACCTCCTTGGCACCCTTCACGGAGAGGATGCTGCGCGGGTGGTCGTTCAGAATGAAGCTGTACGGGTTGTCGTGACAGATGACGATGCCGTGCCGACGCCCAAAGTCGACCAAGCGCTCCAGCAGCTCGTCCGACGCGTCCGCACCTGTCGGCATGTTCGGATAATTGGCCCACATCAACTTGATCGGTGCGCACAACGCTGCCTCACGTTCGGCCACGAGGCGCTCCAACGCCTCAAAGTCTGGCTGCCATCCGCGCGACGCCTCAAGCGTGTACGGAACCAGCTCCGCACCCACCAGACGGCTCACCGAGCTATAAGTCGGGTATCCCGGGTTGGGCACCAAGACGCCTTCGCCGGGGTTGAGGAAGGCCATAGAGACGTGCAGGATGCCCTCTTTCGACCCGATGAGTGGCAGCACTTCACGGTCCCGCATCCAGCGTGACGCCATACCATTGTTCGTACCACGCCGCGTAGCCTCGGCGCAGCTCGGGCATGCCCGTGTAGGGTTGATAGCCGTGCACATCGGGGCGTGCCACCTCGCGCTGGAACGTCTCGACGGCTACCTCCGACGGAGGCATGTCGGGGCTGCCTATCCCGAGACTGATCACGCGTTTGCCGGCGGCATTCATGGCCGCCACTTCCTTCAGTTTCTTGGAGAAGTAATACTCCTGCACCGTGCCGACGCGGTGGGCCGGCCGTACGCTAAATGCTTTGTTTTCCTTGTTCATATTCGCCCAGTATTTTCAAGTCGTTAGTCAGTGGGATGATGGCCTCCAAGGGCCTGCCGATAGCGCGTGTAATCCTCGAAGGTGAGATTGACGTAAAACATGTACTCCCACTCGCGTCCGATGATGGGTAGCGACTGGATCTTGGAGAGGTTCATGTCGTAAAACGAGAGGATGGTGAGCACTTTCGAGAGGCTTCCGGAGGTGTGTGGCAGGGCGAAGACGAGCGAGGCCTTGTTTCTCACCGCGTCTTGCTGCATGTGTTCGGCCAGGTCGGGGCGGGCGATGACGAGGAAGCGCGTGTAGTTGCGTTTGTTCGTTTCCACACCCTCGGCCAACACCTCCAAGCCGTACATCTCGGCCGCACGTCGGGCACAGATTACGCCGTGACCGTGCATTTGTTTCTCAGCCACCCAACGGGCGCTGCCGGCCGTGTCGTCACACTCTACGAGCTTGGCGCCCGGCAGTGTGTCGAGGAAGTCGCGACACTGCATCAGTGCGATGGGGTGCGAATTGACCTCGGTGATGTCCTCCGCCCGCGTGCCCGGCAGTGCGGCGAAGGAGTGCATGATGCGCAGTTTATACTCCCCCACAATGCGGCAATTGCCCTCGCGGATCAGCTCGTGGTTTTGCAGCAGACTGCCGGCGATGGTGTTCTCGATGGCCATCATGCCGACGGTGCCGGCGGATACGTGTTCGATCACTTCGCGAAACGTGTCGCAGGGCACTGGCTCCACGGCCTCGCCTTCAAAATAGCGTTGCGCCGCCACGTCGTGATACGACCCCGCTATGCCTTGTATGGCTACTTTCTTCTTCATTCCTTTTTGTTCGTCGTTTATATCCGGTCGATCCTCCTTTTTGCGAATGGGGAACCCATAGAAAAAGAAAAGATCCCACCATTTACAATGGCAGGATCTTTCTCTATTTCCTTCATAAAAGTCTCTTCTACTTACGTGCACCGGATCCTGCCTTTACTTCGCTGTCGAGGTAAAAGAAAAAATAACCGTATGCGTAAAATCGACCCATGATCTCTTCGTTAAATCGTCGGCAAAGATAGAACCGCATTCTTTCTAAGCAAGGTTAGGGGTGGCTTCGGAGGCGCTTGCGGGAAGCATGGAAGGATTATTTCTCATTCCTTTTTCCCCGCATTGACAAATGTGGAAATGATTCCCGCAACGGCTGCAAAACCGAATATGCCGGCGAACCACGGTTTGTCTAAATAAAGTGCATAGGCAGCCAGTGCGACGAAAGTCAGCAAGGCGAGAAAAGCAAAGAACATGCCCCACCAATTCATTCGCCCAGTTCTCCGTTCTGATTTTTGAATGATCGCTAATTTCCCGGCTTCCATTTCGTGTCGATGGTTTTGTTCCTTGGCTGAAGACGTGAGCAAATAGTCCACGATGCGTGGATCGATCTTTTGATACTCGGATAGGTCTTGAGGTGAAGGAAGCGTGTTGTCTTCTACTGAAATGTATTGCTCTAAACTATTTCCAACCGCATTACCCGAGGTAAACTGGGTCTCTTTCTGCTGGAGAGCTGTTTTTTTACCCATTATCTAAAATCAGTTCATTGAAACTCTTACGTACGTCATGACCTACGCGCCGTCGATCTTCGCGCAGGTTAGCCGTGTCTTGACGGAATGATGAAGCCTCCATGAGTTCTTGCTTCAGTTCCTTAACGGATTCCGATTCTTCATTGTATCGCCCAGCAGATGCGGAACGGAAAACCTTCACTCCGTTTGTAACAAATCGATGCATGTTTTTTTACGATACACATGACATGTTGCTCCTTTCTTTCCTGTTTACGATTTGGGGTGATTCCCGTTTTTTTGTTGTGCAAAGATAGTATCACATTCGCTTATTTCTCCCTGTCCCTCTGCATCGCCGCCTCCCGCCCCCCACCTTCTTGCTGTACCTTTTGCCCGCGTATTATTAAAGCATATATCACACGAAGAAATCATGATTATAGTTAGTGGTTTGGACATCCGATTCGGAAAGCGGATCCTCTTTCAAGACGTCAATCTCAAGTTTTTTTGCCCGGCAACTGTTATGGCATTATCGGTGCCAACGGTGCCGGTAAATCCACCTTCCTGCGCGCCATCAGTGGCGACCTCGACCCGACGCGTGGCACGATCAGCATGGGCCCCGGCGAGCGACTCTCGGTCTTGGCGCAGGATCACTTTGCCTTCGACGATTACACGGTGCTCGACACGGTCCTCATGGGCCACACGCAGCTCTGGGCTGTGATGAGCGAAAAGAATGCGCTCTACGCCAAGGAGGACTTTACCGACGCCGACGGCATTCGCGCCTCGGAACTGGAGGAGAAGTTTGCCGAGATGGAGGGCTGGAACGCTGAGAGCGACGCGGCAGCACTGCTCAGTGGGCTGGGCATTGAGGAGGCGCTGCACGCGAAGATGATGCGTGACCTGAGCGGTAAGCAGAAAGTGCGTGTGCTGTTGGCCAGGGCGCTCTTCGGTAAGCCGGACAACTTGCTACTCGATGAGCCTACGAACGACCTCGACCTGGAGACCGTATCCTGGCTCGAGAACTACTTGGCCAACTTCGAGCACACGGTGCTCGTCGTCAGCCACGACCGCCACTTCCTCGACTCCGTCTGCACCCACACCGTGGACATCGACTTCGGGAAACTCAAACTCTTCGCCGGCAACTACAGCTTCTGGTACGAGTCGAGCCAGCTGGCCCTCCGCCAACAGCAGCAACAGAACAAGAAGGCCGAGGAGAAGAAGAAGGAGCTGGAGGAGTTTATCCGCCGATTTAGCGCCAACGTGGCCAAGTCGAAGCAGACCACGAGCCGCAAAAAGATGCTCGAGAAGCTCAACATTGAGGAGATCCAACCCTCGTCGCGCCGTTATCCGGGCATCCTTTTCAACCCCGCTCGCGAGCCGGGCAACCAAATCCTGGAAGTCAGCGGTCTGACGAAAACGATCGACGGGCACACGCTCTTCCGTGACCTGAATTTCAATGTGGAGAAGGACGACAAGATCGTCTTCATCAGTCGCGACCCGCGCGCCATGACGGCCCTTTTCCAGATCATCAACGGCGAGGAGGAGCCTGACGCAGGCACCTTCCGCTGGGGGCAGACGATCACCACGGCCTACCTGCCGCTCGACAATGCGCGCTATTTCAACTCCGACTACAACCTCTTGGAGTGGCTCGGGCAGTTCGCCAAGGACACGAACGAGGTCTTCCTCAAAGGCTTCCTCGGCCGCATGCTCTTCACCGGCGAGGAGCTCCAGAAGAAGGTGAGCGTCCTCTCCGGCGGCGAGAAGATGCGCTGCATGATCTCGCGCATGATGCTCCGCGACGCCAACACGCTCATCCTCGACACGCCCACAAACCACCTCGATCTCGAGTCGATCCAGGCCTTTAACAACACGCTGGTGAACTACAAAGGCAATGTGCTCTTCTCCAGCCACGACCACGAGTTCATCCAGACCGTCGCCAACCGCGTTATCGAGCTCACCCCGAACGGCAACATCGACAAGATGATCGAGTACGACGATTACATCTCCGACCCCAAGATCTCCGAGCTGCGCGAGCGCCTCTACGCGGGGAAGTGATCGTAAAGCCCACTGTTTTTTCAGGCCCAAAACCGCCTGAGACGTTCTGAACCTCTCGCGACAGGGTTTCAAACCTCTTGCGAGAGGTTTTTTTATGTGTCACGAGAGGTAGAAAACGTCTCCCGACAAGTTCTGAACCTCTCACGTGAGGTGAAAAACGTCTCGCGTGAAGTAAAAAAACGTCTCGCGACAGGTTCCGGACTTCTCCCGAGAGGTTCTAGACGTCTCCGGACAGGGTTTTTTTACCTCTCAGGCCCCCAAACGCGGGTGGAGCAGGCAGGTGGAGGCGAAAAACTTCACCCCTACCGAAGCTCCCCGCTGCGTCTATATTTGCGCCGCTGACTCCCCACGCGGGGTGACAGCCCGTTTTTTTAGTTTCTCATTTTTTCACTGATTATGGATGACATCTATCGGTCGGCGGGCGGACGCCGACTTATACACGATTTATACCGCCGACACCTGGCCGAGCTCGACGTGCCTCTCTCCGAATGCATGGTGGCTACGGAGCTGGGCGATACGCACGTTGTGACTTATGGGCGACACGACGCTACGCCCATCCTTTGTTTTCATGGCGAATACCTCACCGGCCCGCTGGCTATGCGCCCTTTCATCGAGGGGCTGGATCTGGAGCGGGTGCGACTTCTTGTGCCCGATGTGCCCGGAGCTGTCGGTTTCAGTCTGGGGCGCCGATTGAGTGCCTCGAAGGGGGAATATGGGCGATGGGCGCTGCAAGTGATGGAGGCGCTGGGGCTGCGTGGATGCACCGTTCTGGCTTGGTCGCAGGGGGCACGCATTGCGCTGCAGCTCTGTGAGACGGCCGTGCTGAGCGTCAGCCGACTCATGTTGGTGCAGCCCGCTGGGTTCGCCTCTACGTCGCTGGCGCGCACCGATCGTCTGCTCAGCGCCCGAACGCCCGATCTGGACCGTCTGCAGCTCACCGATCAGGCCGTACAACGCGCCTTAGAACCAGCCCTGAACTTTGAAGCCCCCGATTTGCTTGAGATGGCACGCCTCATTTATCTCTACCTCCGACCCGAACCCGAGGAGTGGCGCGAGGTGAAGAAGAAAAGCCTGGATAAGTTTCGTGCACCGGTCGGCATTGTGGCCTGCAAGTCGGACTGCCTTTTCCCGGGCGATGAGGTGGTGAAGCATGCGCGGCGTGTGGTGCCGTTCATGGAGATGTCGCGTGTTGTCGACCTCGGCTGCCACTGCGGACTCTTCGCCGACACCGATGTCGCGCACGAGGCCATCGCCGTCGTGTCCGACTTCCTGCTCCGAGGCACGGATTGACCGCCTGTACTTACCGGGCCAACCTTCCCGCTCTCGGTGAGGGGAAAATGAAAGAGGGGCGCAGATCTGATTGATCCGCGTCCCTCTTTTTCGTGTGCTATGAGTGAAGACCGAGGGGCCTATCCGTGTCGGATTATGCCTCGCCGTTCTCCAGCTTCTCTTTCAGTGCAGCCAGCTCTTCGATGTCGCCCGTGTGGTCTTTTTCGATCACGGGTGCGTTTGCCATCTCGGGTGCCGGAGCATGGTGACTGCTGCCACCGTTGTTGCCGCCGCTGTTGCTGTTGTTACGGGCACGACGCTCAGCTGCACGTGCGCTGCGCTGCTCGTCCTCGAAGGTGCGGCTGTGCGAGAGGATGATTCGCTTCGCATCCTTGTTGAACTCGATCACCTTGAAGGGCAGCTTCTCGTCGAGCTTAGCCGGCGATCCGTCCTGCTTGGTCAGATGGCGCGGGGTGGCGAAACCTTCCACACCGTAGGGCAGCGAAACAACGGCGCCCTTGTCCAGCATTTCGATGATCGTGCCGTCATGCACGGAGCCAACGGTGAAGATCGTCTCGAACACATCCCACGGGTTCTCCTCCAGCTGCTTGTGGCCGAGGCTGAGGCGACGGTTCTCCTTGTCGATCTCGAGCACCTGTACGTCGATGTTGGCGCCGATCTGTGTGAACTCGCTCGGGTGCTTGATCTTCTTCGTCCAGGAGAGGTCGGAGATGTGGATCAATCCGTCTACGCCCTCTTCGATCTCCACAAAGACACCGAAGTTGGTGAAGTTGCGTACGCGAGCCGTGTGCTTCGATCCGACCGGATACTTGATCTCGATCTTCTCCCACGGATCTTCGCGGAGCTGCTTCACACCGAGCGACATCTTGCGGTCCTCGCGGTCGAGCGTCAGGACGACAGCTTCCACCTCGTCGCCTACCTTCATGAAGTCTTGAGCGCTGCGCAGGTGTTGCGTCCAGCTCATCTCCGAGACGTGGATCAGTCCCTCGACGCCCGGAGCGATCTCCGGGGAATGCGCCATAGTCGGCCATCACCACCACTTTGCCCTTCACATGGTCGCCCACCTTGAGGTTCGGGTCGAGGGCATCCCACGGGTGCGGCGTAAGCTGCTTCAGGCCGAGGGCAATGCGCTTCTTCTCGTCGTCGAAGTCGAGGATCACGACGTTGAGCTTCTGATCGATGTGCACCACCTCGTCCGGGTGCGATACGCGTCCCCAAGACAGGTCCGTGATGTGCACCAGACCGTCCACACCGCCCAGATCGACGAAGACGCCGTACGAGGTGATGTTCTTGACCGTACCCTCGAGCACTTGGCCCTTCTCCAGTCGAGAGATGATCTCGCGCTTCTGCTGTTCCAGTTCGGCCTCGATGAGGGCCTTGTGCGAAAACAACCACGTTGCGGTATTCCTTGTTGATCTTGACGACCTTGAACTCCATCGTTTTGCCGACGAACACATCGTAATCGCGGATCGGCTTCACATCGATCTGCGAGCCCGGGAGGAAGGTGTCGATGCCGTAGATGTCTACGATCATGCCGCCCTTTGTCCGTCCGCGCACATAGCCCTTGAGCACCTCGTCGCGCTCGAAAGCGTCCGTGATGCGTTCCCAAGAGCGGGCCGAGCGGGCCTTCTTGTGCGAGAGGATCAGTTGACCCTTCCTGTCTTCTTGATTCTCAACGTAGACTTCCACTTCATCGCCGACCTTGAGATCGGGGTTGTAGCGGAATTCAGACATAGGCACGATGCCGTCCGATTTGTAGCCGATGTTGACCACCACTTCGCGCTTGTTCATCGCTGTGACGGTGCCCATCACTACTTCCTTGTCCTTCATGGCTCCCAATGTCTCGTCGTACGTCTTGACGAGTTCGTCCCGATTGACGTTCGGTGTTGAATCGCCTTTTTCATACGAATCCCAGTTGAAGCTCTCATCGGGGACAATGTCTTTCAAATTTTTCCATCTTAAAAAAAGTGAGTACTCTGTTTGCTTAAAAAGTTAGACCATTCTTGTTATTACTCTCTGAATCTCAAAAAAATTGAGGCTGCAAAGATAGAGGCCTTTTTCGAACGATGGAAGTCGGGTGCAAGGTGACAGTCTGGGTGTTTGGAAGTTCATGCGCAGTCCGTTTTCGCCTCATCGCCTCCGCGAGAGCCTCTCGCCACGTTTTCGGCTCGACGCCCGACTGAGTCAAGATTCGGAAACAATTTTCCGGAGAATGTCGTCTGCGGTCATTTACCGGAAGTCATTTGCATGGTAATAAATTACTCTGATCATTTATTGCAAATCATTCGCATGATAATAACTTGCTCAAGTTATTTATCGCAAATCGTCTGCATGATAATGGATTACTTGAGTAATTTATCGCAAATCACTCGCATGGTAATAAATTGCTTGAGTCATTTGTTGCAAATCACTTGCATGGTAATGAATTAATTTGGTCGTTTATCGCAAATCACCTGCATGGTAATAAATTACTTGAGTCATTTATCGCAAATCGTCTACATGGTAATGAATTGCTCTAATAAGTTGTCGCAGATCATTTGAATTACAATAAAATGCAATGGTAATTCTTCTCTCGTCATATGAAATAGAATAAATCATTGCGGTTGTTTTTCTTTCTGCAATGTAGAAAGAGAAAATTACTCTGGTGGTTGATTACAAATCAGGAGATGTGGGATGATGTACCGAAGACTTTCTTCGCCCGAGAATGGGGCGGAGATAATCGGAGGCCGATGGTGTGGGCACGGCGGTTCTCTACCTTTGCCCGCATCAAAACGCTTCACCGTTATATGAATCCAATGAACTCCCCCTTCGCCCCCTCATGCTGGCCGGTACGGGCAGCGACGTCGGCAAGAGCGTGATCGCCGCCGCACTCTGTCGCATCTTCCTCCGGGATGGCTACCATCCTGCGCCCTTCAAGGCGCAAAACATGGCGCTGAACTCCTTCGTCACCGCCGACGGTCTCGAGCTGGGCCGCGCGCAGGCGGTGCAAGCCGAAGCCGCTGGCGTGCCTTGCCATACGGACATGAATCCGCTCCTGCTCAAGCCTTCGGGCGACAGCACCTCGCAGGTCGTCCTGCACGGTCGTCCGACGGGCAACCAACACGCCTCGGCCTACTTCCGACGCGAAGGCCGCGCCGAATTGGAGCGTGAGGTGCATGCCGCTTTCGACCGACTCGCTGCCCGTTACAACCCCATCGTCATGGAGGGCGCCGGCAGCATCTCCGAGCTGAACCTTCGCGACGTAGACCTTGTCAACCTCCCCATGGCGCGCTATGCTGACGCCTCCGTCTTGCTGGTGGCCGACATCGATCGGGGCGGCGTCTTCGCCTCCGTCTACGGCTCCATCATGCTCCAAACCCCGGAGGACAGGCAGCGCATCCGCGGCGTACTCATCAACAAGTTCCGCGGCGATATGAGCCTCTTCGACAGTGGTCGTCGGATGATCGAGGAGCTTTGCGGTGTGCCTGTCGTTGGCGTCGTGCCGCACTTCACCGATATATATATTGAGGAGGAGGACAGCGTCACGCTCCGCACCAAGCAGCGCGAGGCCGTCGAGGGGCGCATCAACGTGGCCGTTGTGCTGCTTCGCCACATGAGCAACTTCACGGATTTCGACGTCCTGGAGCGTGACGAGCGGGTGCATCTTTTTTTACACCAACAACACCGAGGAGCTACGTAAGGCGGACATCATCCTGCTGCCCGGCTCGAAGAACACGCTCGACGACCTTGCTGATCTGCGTCGCAACGGTGCGGCTGGGGCTATCCAGCGTGCCTATCGCGACGGCGCCGTGGTGATGGGTATCTGTGGCGGCTACCAAATGATGGGGCGCGAAGTCTGCGACCCGGATCACGTGGAGGGCGATATCGAGCGCCTGCCCGGCCTCGGGCTCCTGCCCGTCACCACCCGCCTGACAAAAGAAAAGACCACGCGGCAGGTTAGCTTCCGCATGATCCATGATCCGCGCACGTGTCGCGGCTATGAGATTCATATGGGGGAGACGCGCCTCGAGGCTGGTGCATCGGATGTGCTTCCGCTGACTGAGGGCGATGGTGTCGATACGGGTTGGCGCATGGGCGAGCGTTGCATGGGCTCATATATCCACGGCATACTCGACAACGCTCCGGCCATCGATTGCCTGCTGCGCCCCGTCATCGGCCGCATCGATACGCGCCGCACGTTCGATTACGCCGCCTTCAAAGAGGAGCAATACGACCGCCTGGCCGATCATGTGCGCCGCCACGTGGACATGGCGCAGATCTACGGGATGATGAAGAAGAGGTAGGCTATACCGGCTATCGCAGTCAGCATGACGGCCATCGCCTCGGTGCGTTGGGCCACGAAGGCCGAGTTGCGATAGTCGTCCATCGTCAGCGGTCGGGGGTTGGTGCCGATGTAAGGCTTTTCCACAGGTTGGCCGAAGTAGGTGTGCGTGCCGCCGAATCGGCAATCGAGAATGCCCGCCAGTGCCGCCTCCGGATAGCCCGAGTTCGGACTCTTATGGCAACGTCCATAGCGCCGCACAAAAGGAATGAGTGAGCGCCGACCGCTGACGGCCAGCATGAGGTAGGCAGTCAATCGGGCGGGGATGTAGTTGGCCACGTCGTCGATGCGTGCGGCGATACGTCCGAAGCGGAGATAGCGTGCGTTGCGATAGCCAATCATCGAGTCGAGCGTGTTGATCATCTTATAAGCCATCATGCCCGGCACGCCGAGGAAGGCGTACCAAAAAGGGGCGCAACCACACCGTCGCTGAGGTTTTCGGCCAACGTTTCGAGCGCCGCTGCACGCACTTCACGGGCCGAGAGCTGACTCGTGTCTCGTCCCTACGATGCGGGCTACTTGCCTCCGACCTTCGTTCGTTGATCGGCTGCAAGCGTAAAACACTTCGCGCACCTCGTGCAGCAATGTCCGCCCCGCTAAACCGAGCCAAACAAGCAGTGTCGGCACCACAATGCCCCAGCGTCCGCCGTAGCGATAGCCGGCAACAATTAGCGCCCATGTGGCAGCGAACGTTCCCGCGATTAACACGATTGCCAGCAGACCGCCTTTCAACATGCGATGTCTTCCGCGGTTCAGCCATGTATCGCCCCACGCGATCAGTCGCCCGAAGAGGACGATGGGATGGGGCATCCAGCGTGGATCGCCGAGGAGCTTATCTAATAACCACCCGCCCAGTAGCGGGATCAAGAAAAGTAAGTATGCTTCCATAGGGATAATGTTTGTATCAGTAGATCGTTATCGGCACGACTTTGTGTGGCGATGCGCACGAAGGCGGCGTCGAGGCCTTCGAAGTTGGACGCATCACGGATGAGCAAGCCGTGCTCCTGTATGAGATAATGCTTCAGCGCCGCGGCTGTACCCATACGCAGTCGGGCGAGGAAGAAGTGGGTTTCTGTTGGCCAGAGGTCGGCGATCTTGAGATCCGCCAGCGCGGCCATGAGTCGGTCTCGCTCGGCTAAGAGATCATCGATCGGCGGTTGCAGAGGGGGATTCTCATGGAGAAAGAACTTCCCCGCTTCTACGGCCAGCGCATTCACAGACCACGGCATGCGTTGCACGCGGATTCGATCGATCATCTCGGCCGATGCAGTGAGGCAGCCAAGCCGTAGACCGGGGACTGCGTGACGTTTTGTGGCCGACCGGATGACGATCACGTTGCTCCGTTCGGCCATTTCTGCTGCGGTTGGCAACGGTTGGCGGGTGAAAGCACCATAGCTCTCGTCGATGACGAAGCAGACGGAGGGGTGAGCGTCGATGAGTCGGAGCAACGTGTGTCGGTCGCGGACCTCACCCGTCGGGTTGTTCGGATTGCAGAGCCAGACGAGGTCGGGCGTATCATCGATGGCCTCGTCGGTGAAGAGGGAGCGGACGCTATGGCCGTGCATGCGGCAGGCGTCGGCATATTCGCTGAAGGTCGGCTGTCGGATGTAGCTCGTGGCGCCGCGGAAGGCTTGTGCGGTGAGATAGATGGCCTCGGTGGCGCCGTTGGTGACGCATATTTCTGCGGGGAGTAGCCCGAGGGAGTCGGCCCAGAGACTCTCTAACGCGTAGGGTTCGGGTTCGGGGTAGTGGCCGATGACGCTAAGATGTGCCGAGAGGTGTTGCTGCAACGCCGAGAGGTCGGTTGTAGCAAAGATGTTCGAACTGAAGTTGGCGCGGATGGTCTGTCCGCAATGGTGTAGGTCGTCGCCGTGGCCGTGAAGCATGATTGGAGGGGGTGAGGGGATTACTGAATATCGAAAGAGAGCTTCTTGCCCAATCCTTTTTCTACAATATCCAGCAGAGTGGCAATGGTGAGGTTAGAACCATCGTTTTCCACACGGGAAATGAAGGCTCGCTTCTTACCAATACGTTCAGCCAGCTCGGCTTGAGTCAATTTAGACTCCTTTGCGGGCGTTCCGAATAAGGATTCCTATTCTCAAAACTTCTAATTCTCGATCTAATTGATCACGTTTCTCACAACCTTTCGGGCCGTAGAACCGATCTTTCAATTCGTCCAGTGTTTGCAACTTCATTCTTGTTTGTTCTCCTTTTCGTTATGATAGATCTTCATTAATTGCAGTGCGCGCTCCAGCTCTTTTGCGGGCGTCTTTTGCGTTTTCTTTTGGAATCCACTCAAGAGGATGATGAGTCGGCCATTGTCGAAGAAGCAAAAGATCCGGAAAAGTACTGCTTCCAAGTTGGATACGTATCTCAAACAGTCCGTCACGCAGATGCTTTTAGATAAGTTTCAGGGATACGATCTATGGTCTCGATGATCTCGAGGGACCTTCAAGATCTTCAACCCTGACTTGTTCGTTTTGTTTTTTTCGAAGAAGTCAGTGAAGTAATCGCCATAGATCTGTATGTGTCTCCTTTTCATAGCCCCGCCATGAGCGCGTTGGGGGAGGGTGAGGCGTCGTGAAGGCGGAGAGGGGACGCGGCGAAAGGGTGCATCGAGGGGGATGCGGGTGCGGCGAATCGGCCGGCGGTCGATGGGGGTATCGAGGGGCAGGCGGGGGCGGGGCGGAGACTGTATCGTTGTTGTATCCATGATCGTGTCGTATTCTGTCCCTGCAAAGGTAGTGGCATTCGGTGGGGATGGCGACGGGGAGGGCTTATCAGGCGATGGGAAGCGGCAAAGAGAGCGCTCCGGGGCCATGCATGAACCGAGGAGTTACGTTGTCTTGCGATAGTTGAGGATGGCAGAGAGATGGAAGAGGGTGGCGAAGCCGATGGTGATCATTAAATGTCTGCGGATGTCGCTCCAGCCGCTGCCTTTGAGGATAATCATTCGACAGACCTCCATAAAATACGTCACGGGGTTAGCTCGTGCGATGGCGCGTGCCCGAGCGGGCATACTTTCGACAGGGGTAAAGAGTCCGCTCATCAAGATGAAGATCATCATGAAGAAAAAAATGAAATGAACATGACCTGTTGCTGGGTCTCGCAGGAGGTGGCAATGAGCAGGCCCGGGCCAAGCATGGCGATGAGATAGACAATGAGATAAAGGTAGAGCAGGGCGACGTTGCCGACAGGGGACAATGCCGTAGAGAGGGCGGGCGATGGCGAAAAAGTCCGACGGTAAAAATGAAGAGACCAATGGCCAGAAAGGGGATGGTCTTGGAGAGTAAGAAGATGGACTTACCTACCGGGGGTGACGTTCATCTGCTCTATCGTGCCGGCTTCCTTCTCGCTGACCGAGGTTGAGGGCACACATGTAGGTGGAAATCATCGTCACGAGCAGGGTGAGGATGGCTGGCACCATGAAGTGGCGATAATTGCCTGCGGGATTGAATCGGCGGAGGGAGGAGGTGGCTATCACGGGCGTGGAGGCGACTCTCACTTCGGGGCGATGCTCAAGCCGGAGATCGTCGGCGAATGAGGCGACGACACGAGTCAGATAGGCGCTGCCGAGACCGGCTTTGACGCCGTTGATGGCGTTCACAGCGGCAAAGAGCTGGCATGCACGGCCGGAGGAGAGGTCGCGCTCGAAATGGCGGGGGATCTCGAGGATCATGTCAGCCTGATCGTTTTTCGATGAGGGGGACGGCATCGTCGTAGGTGGCCGGAAAATCGGTGAGGCGGAAGTATCCTGACGCTGTGAGCTTCTCCGTGAGGCGCCGCGAGGAGGTCGAATGATCTGAGTCTACGATCGCGATGTCGAGATGCTTGATCTCGTAATCTGCGGCCCAGGGCAGGACGATGAGTTGGATGAAAGGCATCGAAAAGATGAGGGGGAGGAGCGTGCGGTTGCGGAAGATTCGGATAAATTCCTTCTGAAGCAGGAAAAAGAGGGTTCTCATGAGAGTCGAAGATTGAATTTTTTTGTAGCCGGCGAGGAGTAATACGAGCGTAGTAGTGGCCAAGATGAGCGTTTCACGCCATACGGCGGCGAAACCAGTGCCTTTGATCATCACGTTTTTGACTATGACATAGAACCAGCGCGAAGGCACGACGTTGGCAAAGAGCTGTAAGGGCAGAGGCATGTTTTCGATCGGAAAGACGAAGCCTGTAAAGAGCATCGTAGGCACCATGAGGCCGATGAGGGAGGATAAAATGGCAGCTTGCTGGGTGCGCACGGAGCTGGAGATGAGTAATCCGAGGGAGAGAGCCGTCAAAATGAACAGCAGACTCTCTGCTATGAGCAGCGGAAGGCTTCCCGCGATGGGGACACGGAGCACGGTGGCGCTAAGAGTGAGAATCATGGCCAAGTTGACGAGCGATAAGACGAGATAAGGGGTCAATTTGGACAGGATGAGGGTCATCAGGGGCGATGGGAGAGACGAGCAAGACCTCCATGGTGCCATATTCCTTCTCACGAACGATCGAAACGGACGTCATCAGCACACTAATCATCATCAGAACGAACGCAATGACCCCGGGGACGAAGTTCACCGCCGAACGAAGCTCCGGATTGTACAGCGCACGCACATCGAGGTCGATAAGCGGGGGCGGCGCGGGCGCGCGCTCGGACTGTAAGCTCGAGGCATAGCCGCGGACGACGCTCTCGACGTACCCCGTCAATAAATCAGCCGTGTTCGGGTCGGAGGCATCGGCCACAATTTGAAGTTCCGCCTGCCGAGTGTGCAGCAGTTGGTCACGGAATCCGGCTGGGAAGACCACGGCGAGCTTCACGCGCCCACTCCGAAAGGCTCGGTCTATCTCTTCGTGGCTCATGAGGGACTCCTGTACAATAAAGTTGGGGTTGGCCGCGAGCAGTTGGACGATCTGTCTGGAATAGGTGTCGTGAGCGTAGTCACAGACGACGATCCGTGCGTCTTTGATCTCGTTCGTCAGCGCAAAGCCGAGCAAGACAACGAGTGTGATGGGCAATCCGAAAAGAATCATCAAGGTGCGCACATCACGGAACATCTGAATGAACTCCTTCCGGAGGAAAATAAGGAATTGAGACATAAGAAAATGGATGAGCTAAAAACTAAAAATCGAAAAAGAGGAGGCAAACGCGCCACTTTTTCGAGGTCCCATTGTAGGGGCGTATTGCATACGCCCTACCGAATGGCCCCGTAGGGAACAAAAGAGTCGCATGTTTGGTCGCCTTTTTGCAGATCCCGTCCCCTTGCGGGAACGTTTGGTGGGGCGTATGCAATACGCCCCTACCCGAGTACATAAAAACGCACCACGTTTCGGTGTTCCTACTAAGTAGGAAGTGCAAAACGCGCCTCGTTTCGGTGTTCCTACTAGGTAGGAAGTGCAAAACGCGCCGCGTTTTGGTGTTGCTACTAGGTAGGAAGTGCAAAACGCGCCGCGTTTTAGTGTTGCTACTAGATAGGAAGTGCAAAACGCGCCGCGTTTCGGTGTTGCTACTAGGTAGGAAGTGCAAAACGCAGCGCGTTTCGGTGTTGCTACTAGGGTAGGAAGTGCAAAACGCGCCGCGTTTTTAGTGTTCCTAGTAGGTAGGAGGTGCAAAACGCATCACGTTTCGAGGTCGCATGGTAGGGGCGTATTGCATACGTCCCACCGAATGGCCCCGTAGGGGACAAAAAGTCGCACGTTTGGTCGCCTTTTGCAGATCCCGTCCCCTTGCGGGAACGTTTGGTGGGGCGTATGCAATACGCCCCTACCCGAGTACATAAAAACGCATCACGTTTCAAACGTCCATCTAAGATGGAAGTGCAAAACAGACCACGTTTCGGGCTTCCATCTAAGATGGAGGTGGAAAACGCGCCGCGTTTCAGTGTTTCATCTAAGGTGGAGGTGCAAAACGCGCCACGTTTCAGTGTTCCATCTAAGGTGGAGGTGCAAAACGCGCCGCGTTTCAGTGTTCCATCTAAGGTGGAAGTGCAAAACGCGCCGCGTTTCAGTGTTCCATCTAAGGTAGAGGTGCAAAACGCGCCGCGTTTCGGTGTTCCATCTAAGGTGGACGTTAACAATCGCTTTACATTTCGACTAATCATCTCCGCGGGTGGCCTTCCGGGCCAGCTGAAGGAAGACTTCATCCATGGTGGAGGCCTCAAATTGGCGCTTGAGGGCAGCTGGACTGTCGAGGGCCTCGATGCGGCCGTCGACCATCATAGAAACACGGTCGCAATACTCGGCTTCGTCCATGTAGTGAGTCGTTACAAAGACGGTGATGCCGGCGTCGGCAGCCTGGATGATGAGGTCCCAGAAGCGGCGGCGGGTGATCGGGTCGACGCCACCGGTTGGTTCGTCCAGGAAGACGATGCGCGGGCGATGGATGACGGCTACGGAGAAGGCGAGCTTCTGTTTCCAGCCCGGGGGAGGGATCCCACCCGGTGGTGAGCCTCTTCTTGCAGCTCGAGACGGCTTATGAGCTCCTCGCCACGCTCTCGGATGGCGCGTTTGGAGAGTCCATAGATGCCACCAAAGAGTCGGATGTTTTCGGCGACGGTTAAATCTTCATAGAGTGAGAAGCGCTGACTCATGTAGCCGATATGATGCTTGATGCGGTCGGCCTCGCGATAGACGTCGAAGCCTGCTACCTCGGCGCGGCCCGCGGTGGGGCTAAGCAGGCCGCATAGCATGCGCATGGCTGTCGTTTTTTTCCGGCGCCGTTGGCCCCTAAAAAGCCAAAGATCTCTCCGCGGCGCACGTGGAAGGTGATCTCATCTACGGCGGTGAAGTCGCCGAAGCGCTTGGTGAGCTTCTCTACTTCAATGACTCGTTCTTCTGTCATATTTTTTTCGTTCTGTGTAGGGTGGAGTGGGGCGTTTTTTTGCTTGGACCCCTTTATGTATCCGGCAAAGTTGGCTGGCGTCCCTGACGCCTTGATTTTTCTTTTGATTCTTTTTCTTGCATCAAGGCAGAAAAGGCCCTCACTCGAGGGCAAGGAAGTTTGCCGGGTACGTGAGGGGGAAGGGAGAGGGAAAGAGCCTCTACTTTTTTTCATCTGACTACCTCTTTTCTTTCCTTGATGAAAGAAAAGAGGCAAAAAGAAAAAAATCAAGGCATCAGGGATGCCAGCCAAGTTTTTCGGGACTTTCAGAGGGCCTTTTCTTTCCTTGATGGAAAAAAGAGGCAAGAAAAGAAGACCGTGAGCGGAAAGAGTCCCTACTTTTTTCATCAGACTATCTCATTTGTTGGATAAAAGCAGTCTTCGATGCTGGGGGTGATGGGCGCTATCTCGAGGTTTGTGCAGCCCGCAGCCGTGAGGGCGGCTCTCATCCGCTGGGGGGCCTCGACGTCGTCGCGGCTGAAGGCTACATGGAGCGAGCGCCCGAAGGCGAAGCAACTTTGGGGACTGCATCTCTTGCGGATCTCGTCCGTCAGCTGCCGCATGTTCTCGGCTCGTACTTCGAACAGGGCGTCGGGATAATTTTCGATGATCCCCCTCGGTGTGTCTATGCTCAGCAGCCGGCCGGACTGGATCAAAGCGATACGATCACAGCGCACGGCCTCGTCCATGTAAGGGGTTGAAACGAGCATCGTGATCCCTTGCCGCTTGAGGCCGCTCAACATGTCCCAGAACTCGTGTCGCGAAACGACATCCACACCCGTCGTAGGTTCGTCTAAGAAAAGCACCCGCGGACGGTGGATCAATGCACAACAGAGGGCCAATTTTTGCTTCATGCCCCCAGATAAACGGCCTGCGCGTCGGCTGCGGAACGGCTCGATCTGGACATAAATGTCGCGGATGAGGTCGTAATTGTCTTCGAGACGTGTTCCAAACAGGGTGGCAAAGAATTCCAGATTCTCTTTGACGGTTAAATCTGGATAGAGTGAGAATCGGCCGGGCATGTAACCGACTGCCGCACGGATGCGACGGTAATCCGTGGCAATGTCGAGGCCGTCCACCGTGGCGCGTCCGCCGTCCGGGGGCATGAGGGTCGTTAAAATCCGAAAGAAGGTCGTCTTGCCCGCGCCGTCGGGGCCAATTAGTCCGTACAGCTCCCCGCGGCGGACGCGGAGGGAGATGTCTCGGAGTGCCGTCAGCTGCCCGAAGCGCTTTTCGATGCCTTCTGCTGCAATGAGGTCCATCGCCGGGAATTATTGGAAGGTGATTTCGCCATACATGCCCATCTTGTAGCGCCCCTCGGGGTTCTGTACACGCACCTTGACGGCGTACACCAAATCGGCGCGCTCATCTCGTGTGCGGATGGTCTTCGGCGTAAATTCCGCGCGGTCGCTAATCCAAAAGATGGTGCCCTCGTCGCGATGCATCGGCTTATGTCGATCACCGGAGTCGGTAAAGACGTTCACCCGCTGACCTAATCGGACTTGCGAGAGCTGATCGCCGGTGATATAGACGCGCAGTGTCATGTGCGAGAGGTCGGCGATGCGATAAAGGGGCTGCCCGGTGCAGTCATCTCGTTGGCGCGGACGTAGCGGGTCATCACGGTTCCACGCGTGGGGTTCACGATGTGACACCGGCGCAGTCGGTCGTCCATTTGCTCCACTTGCACGGCCGGGGCGCGGGCTTCTTTGTCGATGCCGTCGGTCGAGGTGCGCAGGGTGGACCTCTGTGCGGCGATTTGCTTCTGAAGCACGGCCACTTGTGCCGTTGCATCGTCCAGTTGCTTGCCCGTCGCGGCGTCGCCGGCCACTAAATGGGCCACGCGCTCCCGTTCGCGCACGGCCGTAGCCAGTTGTTCCTCCAGGGCAGCCAGCTGCACAGCCGTCTCGGGCCTTCTGGCCGTCAGGGCCTCGATGCGGGCGACGAGTTGCTCCCTCGTCAGGGAGAGGTCAGTCGTATCCACGCAACCGACGATCGCTCCACTGTCGATCACAGCCCCTTCCTCCACGTCGAGACGCAGTATAACGCCCTGCGACTGGGACGAGACGACCGTTTCTTCAGCTTCAAAGGCGCCGGAAGCGTCAAACGTTTGTTCGCTCTTGCATCCTCCCGCCATGCACATCAGAGCCAAGGCCGGGAAGAGGGAAAAATATCTCTTCATATCAATAGGTGTAAGTGGTTATGCGACTCTGTCGCGGTAATGAGAGGTAGATCGAAGTAGTTACGCGACTCTGTCGCGGTAGTAAAGGGTAGATGTAGGGCAGATGGCCCTCTATGACGAAAAAAATGCGTTGTACCCGGCCAGCTTCCCGGGGCCTCGGCAGAGGCCTTGACCTTCTTTTGCTTCTTTTCTTGGGTCAAGCCAAGAAAAGAAGATATCGCCGCGGTAAGAACTACTCTCCTAACGTCATTTGATAGTTATACGCTTCCCAGAGCAGCTGCAATTCATGTTGTGCAAGGCCGAGCCGCGCCCGATTTTCCGCATTCACATGCAAGATATAGTCGTTCGCCGTCGCCGTTCCGAACTGCAACTGATTTCGAGTGCTCTCCTTCACCCGCTCTCGGAGCCGAATCACCTCCGCATCCGACGCCATCAGTCGGCGCAGCTTCTCCATCTCCGAGGCATGTTTATTCAGCGTCAATTTTGTCTCCAGTAAGAACGTTTCATGCTGCACATCCACCGCGCGAGCATTTAATTCCAGCTGACGTTTCTGTTTCCGCAGCGTGTATAGGCCTGCTATGTTCCAACTTAGTCGCAGCCCACCTACGGCATAGGGCTTAAAATTGTTGTCAAGCATGTTCAGCGCCGGCCTACCGTACCCTCCCTGCACAAAAAGGCTGATATGCGGCAAGTTGACGTCATGCAACAACCGCCGATTGACGTCGATCGACGCTTTTTGGGCTTCAAACAACCGCAGTTCCGGCCGACGGATCTCGCCCGACGGCTCCGTCGGCCATGCCGTCGGCCGACTGAGCGCCACGTCGCCCTCCAACTCCCTTCCAACCAGCAAACCGAGCGAGCTGACGTAGTTCTCGCGCGTAGCCCTCACCTCCGTGAGTCGTTGTTCGGCCACCATCAGCTCGGCTCTCAGCGCATCGGCCGCACTTCGAGCATCACCCCATGTGCAGCAGCCGTATCCGCCCGGGCGATCCCTACCCGCAAGTCTTCAGTCATCAACTCGGCCATGCGCGCCTGCTCATCGAGCATGAGAATACCGAAAAAGAGCGCGTTTACACGCACCTTCAGCGCATGCATCTCCACATCGATCCGGCTACGCTCTGCTGCCGCGTTAGCATGTGCCAAACGCACGTTGTCGCGCACTGTCAAGAGTCCCGTGAGTGGCTGCACCGCCTCGGCATAGATCCGATACTGATCTTTAGCCACCTCCGGCAGCTCGAATCCGGGCAGTGTGAGTGGGACATGCGTCGCCGCCGACTGGATCGAGGCTTGTCCCGCCAGCATAAGTTGCGGCAACCGCCCTTTTGCGGCGTTACTCGCCGAGGCATCCCCGTTCTCCGCCGCGATAGCGTAGCGTCTCGCCGTAGGATGGTGCTCCGCCGCCCACGCCTGACAGCTGTCGAGCGAAAGAGCCGTCCGGCTATCCCGGGCCGTGAGCTGCATCGCCGTGAGGAGTGCTCCCATCGCCACGGCGCAGGCTCGTCCCTTCGAGACCGTGATATAAGCTGTCCGTCTCATGGCTTCAGTCGGCTAAGGATGGTCTCTTTAATCTCCGTCCGCCGACGGCAGATGAGTTCCGAGTACTCCGCGTCGCTCATTTTCCCACACATTTCGGAAAACGGGTATGATCAGAAATGTTCCGAGGCACAACGTCAGGACAGACATGAACAAATCGATGGTCTGAATGGGACGGATTTGTCCATTGAGGCTGCCGCGCGCAATTCTGCATCGATCGGTGCAATAATGCTCCCCAAGGCCTCCCGCAGTCGGTTGGTAATATGCTCATTGATGGCCGGCGATTGCTGCGCCTCGTAGAGCATAAAGGCGGGTAGCCGCGGGTTTCGGCTGAGGAAGTCGAAATACACATCTATGATCTCCGCGACTCGCTCCTCCGGGGACTTCCCCGAACCACTGATGGCCGTAAGGCTCTCGATGACGAGCTTAATTTTCTCACCATATATCCGCTCGAAGAGCTGCTCCTTAGTCCGATAATAATAGTGTACCATCGCCGAGTTACATCCTGCCTTCTTAGCGATTTGAACTGTCGTCGTCTTCACGAAACCCTGATCAATAAACAGTTCTTCTGCCGCTTTCAGGATGGTTTGCTCCATGTTTTGCTTCTCTATCTTCATAATCAATCGAGTTGTTTAACTGCAAAGTTAAACAGGTCGATGAAAAACGGAAAAGAAACGGGACTATTTTTTTCGGAGGGAAGAGCTAAACGAGCCGTGTTTTGGTACTGCGATGAAGTAAGGGGAGATGGAGCGAGATGGAATTGGAGGCCTCTTGGGGATTTGAGGGGCAGGAGAGGCGTGGGACAAAAACAATCAGGCCCAAGGAGTCTCTTTTTCGAGAAATCCTTGGGCCTGATCGTCGAGGGAACTGTCCGCGCAACGGTCAACCGTTGCTTGGTTGCGATGCGGGGTCTAATTCTATGCGGAAGGTGGTGCCTTTACCGGGTTCGGAGGAGCGAACGTAGATGCGGCCGCCGGGTGATGTCTCTACGATGCGTCGCACGAGGGAGAGTCCGAGACCCCAACCACGTTTTTTGGTGGTGTATCCGGGACTGAAGACGGTCTTAAAGCGTGACTTGGGGATGCCTTTGCCCGTGTCGGTCACGTCAATCCAAATGTGTCGCTTACGGCGGCCGGTGGTGATGGTGATCATGCCACGCCCTTCCATGGCATCGACGGCGTTCTTGGTCAGATTCTCTATGACCCACGAGAATAGGGATTCGTTCATCTGCACATAGAGTGGTTCTGGGGCGGGTTGATAGACAATCCGAACCTTGGCCGATACGCGTGTGCTCATGTAATTGCACGATGAACGTACCGCCTCGTTGATATCGAGAAGTTTGAGCGTGGGCACAGAACCCACCTTAGAGAACCGGTCGGCTATGACTTCGAGCCGCTTCACGTCCTTCTCCATCTCGTTGAGGTAGGTGGCTTCGACATCTTTGGTCTTGAGGTATTCCACCCGGGCAATGAGCGATGAGATAGGTGTGCCGAGTTGGTGTGCGGTCTCTTTGGTTAGTCCCACCCAAACCTTGTTTTGCTCCGCGCGCTTGGTGCTGGCCAAGGCCAAGAAGGCGATGAGGATGAAGACGAAAACGACAGAGAGCTGCACGTAGGGGTAGATGAGCAGCCGCTTGAGAAGGATGGAGTCGTCGTAAAAGAGATACTGGTAGGAGTTGTTGCCGATGTCGACAACGATAGGTGTGTGTTTGGCTTGAAACTCGCGCACTTTCCTCTTGAGAAAGACGCTGTCTCCCTCGGCGGGGACGGGGATGTTGCGGTGGCTAAGGATATTCCCATGATCATCGCAGAGGATGACAGGTATGGAGGTGTTTCCCTCAATGATGCGAAGGATGACCATGAGGTTCTGGTCGGTGTCTTCTGTGGTTAGGACGCGGTAGGCCTCGGTCCATATCTCCATGCGCGAGCGTTCTTCCTGCGCGAGCTTCTTGATGAGGGAGTCCGATACGGCCACTGAGGCCAGCGCAATGAGGATCGCTACGATGATGAAGACGTATTTCAGTTGCTGTCGCGATTCATAGAGGATGTTCATGACTTGGTCGTTCTAAAAACACCTCAATCCAACGGGGGAAGGTGGTGAATATTGCTGCGACAGGGAGGGAGGCAACGGCCAAAGTGCTTTTTGGAAATGCTTGCGAGAGTCCCGCAAGTCTCTCGGAAAACTTTTTGGTGTTTGCAGGGAGTCCCGCAAGTCTCTCGAGAAACTTTTTGGTGTTTGCAGGGAGTCCCGCAAGTGCCTCGGAAAAACTTTTTGGTGTTTGCGGGAGTCCCGCAAGTCTCTCGAGAAACTTTTTGGTGTTTGCAGGAGTCCCGCAAGTCTCTCGAGAAACTTTTTGGTGTTTGCAGGGAGTCCCGCAAGTGTCTCGGAAAAACTTTTTTGGTGTTTGCAGGGAGTCCCACAAGCATTTTCAAAAGCACTATGACCGTTGCAGCGCGCTATTGAGATGATCCTGAAACGCGCGTGTTTTTTTCGGATCAATCCCTACCAATGACGGTGCCGACGATGGCGGTGCGGGGGATGGGGCCGAGGTGTCGTGAATCGATGGCGGTGTCGGGATTGTCGGCCAAGATCCAGTAATGG